>VFQQ010000111.1_pt1 | contig 212923 bp, 178 predicted proteins | sample 3512341 | NCBI WGS metagenome assembly VFQQ01 (sample SAMN10412373, study PRJNA504923) | tailings metagenome | isolation source: Relicate 2 Philex TSF1 revegetated site | place: Philippines: Tuba, Benguet | collected 2017-08-29 | reverse complement strand
CTTTCACTGAATCTTTTCAAACTCGCGCTGAAGCTGTAAAGCGTGAAAAAGAAATCAAAGCTAAGAAAAGCAGAAAATTTATTGAGCGGTTGGTGGAATCAGTAGACACGTCCCGACTTTGAATGTGATTTCAGGCTTGCGTACAAATGGCTCAATCAATCGCTACTATTTCAACAGAGCCTTCACCCACTTCTTTTTCCTGAACATGTTTACTTTAATTTTCAAGAAAAGTGTTGGAAAAAATCTCTTGAGCAAATTAACCCAAACAGCTTGCATAGGGTGAAAAATGTAAAACTTGCCGGCACCCGCCTGTTTAAGAATTTTATCTGCAACAATCTCTGGTCCTATGGCTACTTGCGCAGCCTTTTTCTGACCAATTGATGTGGCGTGCTCCGGTCCACGGTTGTGTTGCATAATGTTGCTGCGGAAAAAAGTTGGCAGTACCACGCTCACGTGAATGCCAAATGGAGCAAGTTCAACATAAATAGATTCAGCATGGGATATAACTGCAGCTTTAGTTACATTATACATACTCATGTTGGGCATGTTTGCAATGCCTGCCATGCTTGCAACATTGATTATACAGCCGCTGCGTTGCTTTTTCATAGCAGGAATAAACAAGTGAGCACCATATATCACGCTCATTTGATTAATACCGGTAATCCACTCCCAATTATCTAAACTGTACTCTTCAAACAATCCTCCATCGCCAACTGCAGCATTGTTGATGAGTAAATCCACTCCTCCGCATTTGCTCAAAAAGTCAGCAGCAGCAGCTTCATAATCCTTTCGTTTTGAAACATCAAAAACATAACTCAAAGCCTTCCCTCCTGCGCTTTCAATCTCGCTTTTGGCTGCGTCAAGTGGCGCTGCATTGATGTCGGTAATGCCAATTGTCCAACCATCTTTTGCAAGCAACAGTGCCAAAGCTTTGCCCAATCCTGAACCTGCTCCTGTGATAAACGCGCGTTTACCCGACAGTGATTTTGAGAGTTGATACATGTTCTATTTCCTTTTTTTCTTTAAGCAATCCATTAACTCTGAGGGTTCGGCTGGCAAAAACTTCTTCTTCATCAACTGTACAGCCGACTGAACATCACTACAAGGATTTCCGCTTTTAAAATAATGTTTTACAAAAGCTCTGTTCCAAAGTGCAAATGCATCGTTGGGGTACAATCGCAAATAGTTATCCCAAGTTTCCAGGCATCTGGGCAAATAATTCTTGTCATTGTTGGCAATCACAAAATAGGTCAAGCCTAACTCCCACAAGGAAACCTTATCGGTTGAATTTACCTTTAGCTTATCATCAATTTTTTTAAAGTTCAGCAGCGCATCGGCAAAACTTTGCTTCGATAAATAATTCACTGAAAGCATTTCACCGGTTGGCTGAGGTTTTTCGGAGCCTGCCAAAACCTTTTGAGACAACAGCAAACAAAAACAGGCAAGAATTACTAAGTAACGCATAAGCTATGACTTTTTGGAGTAAAACATTTTCACAGTAAACAAGCAGAAATTACTTTACAACATTTAATACTTCAACACTTTCACTTCGGTTCTTCTGTTTGCCTGATGCTGCTCATCTGTACAGTCGGACTGGTTGGTTGGTTCACATGCACAGTTGTTTACCAAACGTGTTTCACCAAAGCCTGCCGCTAAAAACCTTTTCAGCTTTATTCCCTTTCCAACCATGTAATCAATCGCAGATTTTGCTCTGCGCAATGAAAGTTGATTGTTGTAAGCGCGTGTGCCACGGCAATCGGTATGCGAACCTAATTGAATTTCCAATGATGGATGTTCATTCATGATTCTTACCAACTGATTCAACTGAAGCGCTGCATCTTTTCGAATGTTTGCCTTATCCAAATCATAATAAACATTGTTCAGCACCCAGGTTTGACCCACCGTGAACTTACATGGACCCTCAATTACATCTCCAGGGAACAAACCCGTTGTGTTGATGGTATCGAAACGTTGGTTGTGTTCAACAACATAAGTGGTATTCAGCAACAAATCTAACCGCACTTCGCCCGATGAATTTGGCGCAATACTGTAGCTTTCCCCTGTTTTAAGATTTCGCACACGAACGGCTGATGAAAAACAATTTGCGGTTAACGGAAGATTCACTGTGTAATCAGCTTTTGAAAGTTCATAAACCCGTTCTAAACGCATTGAACTGCCAGCCTCATCAGTATTGATTTCATCTTTCAGCGATAGATAGTCGCGAGAGAACAGGGAGTACTTCCCACTTGGCAGTTTCGATTGAAATCTACCGGTTACATCAGTTGCATAAGTAACCTCCTCATTACGCGAATTTCGCAATGTAATCACTGCATCATTCATTGGCTTGCCGCTTTCTTTTTCCTTCACCATCACAATAAAGTCAATCACATCAGGTGTGAGTGCAACTTCCAATACACCTGCATTAGCACGAGAAATTTCTTTGCTGAAACTCTTGTAGCCGTTCACCTTCACACTTAGCACACACTTTCTGTTACCTTTAACCACAACTCTTGCTTCCCCTAAAGCATCAGTGGCAAAGCTTTCAGGCGCATCAGTGCCGCAAAGCAGCACAACTTCAGCCACCTCAATAGGCTTCTTGGTTACTTCATTAAAAACCTTTGCCAGAATTTTGTAATCGGCTTTTGCCGGGTCATAGCTGAAAGTGTAAATATCATCTTCACCCTTGCCGCCAGTTCTGTTTGAAGTGAAGAAACCAGTTTTGTTATCGCTTTTGATGGTGAAAGCAAAGTCATCGTAATTGGAATTGATGGGCGCGTGGAGATTTTCGGGGCGGATCCATTTCCCATTTGTTAAAGTTGTTCTGTAAACATCTAACCCTCCTAAACCATCAAAGCCATTTGAAGAAAAGTACAATGAGCCATCAGCCGCAACAAACGGATAAGTTTCATCATGTGGTGTGTTAACTGCTTTGCCTAAATTCATGGGTTTCAGCCAAATTCCATTTTCCTTTTTCGACATGTAAATGTCGCTGCCGCCAAAGCCTCCGGGCATATCGCTAACAAAATACAATGTGTTGCCATCAGCTGAAAGTGCAGGGTGCGCAACTGAAAAACTGTCACTGTTGAAAGGAAGTTCAGTTATCACCCTTTTCCCTTTTTTGGGGTAAGTCATACTGAATAACTTAACACTAACCTCCCTTCCGGCACCTTCTTTTACTTGCTTTGCAGCCGCAAAAATTAACTCGTTAGTTGAAGGATTGTAAGCAGCCTGATTATTGGATGAACTTCCATAGGGTTTGCATCGTTTTATTGCCTTTGCCTTTTGCTTTTCATCAATAAAATAAAGACGATTGAAACTCCTACCCTTCCAGTCATCACTCAAACTTTTGCTAACCTTACCCCTCCTGTTCGATACAAAAACCGGTAGTGAATCAGCCAGAAAAGCTGCGCTGATATCATTCTTTGCAGTGTTGAATGCCGCTGGCTCAACTTTGTAAATGCCACGATTTTTTTGAAGTTCACGAACATTTTCCAAACCTATCATTACATCTTCAATGCTGTAATCAGAAGGATTCAATGATTGATAAATTATGAGAAATTTTCGAGCATCTTCATACTTCATGTTCATCCTCAGCATTTGCACCAACTGCCACACCACTTCAGGCTTTCGCGAACCGTTATCAACAGCTTTTTTATACCAAAACTCAGCTACTGCCGGGTCGTGCATGGCGCGATAGCTATGCCCTAACTGCTCGAAAAGATAAATGCTATCAGCAGATTTCGAACTCAACATGCCGCTGTAAGCGTTGGCTGCCGATTCAAACTTCATGCGATGGAAACGCTTATCTGCTTTGTTATTTGGCGTATTGGTTTGAGCAATCAAACAAACAGTTGCAACAGTAGCAATAGATATCAAAAAGAACTTTTTCATGCCATCAAAATTTGAGTTGATAACACAAAAATGAACTGAAAAGCTCTAAATCAACTTTTCTTTTTTGAAAACCCGTTGATAATTGACCAAACTAAAGGACAAGGATTTTCCTACCCTTAAAATTCATTTGATGCTTAGAACAATTCCTCGACTTAAGTGTCTTTAAACACAATTCACTGTTTCATCCAATGTATATTTCCAATCAATGGTATTTGGTGTGTATCACCGATGAATTGAAAAAGCAAAACCCATTAGCCAAGAAAATCATTGGCGAGCATATTGTGATTTTCAAAACCGAAACCGGTGAGGTGAAGGTGATTGAGGACCGTTGCTGCCACAGAAATGTGAAACTATCGCTTGGTTACGTTATCAACGAGTGTATCAAGTGCGCTTATCATGGATGGGAGTTTGACGGCAACGGAAAATGCATTTCCATTCCATCATTGGAAAGCGACCAATTAGTTCCCAAAACTGCTTGCGTTAAATCCTACAAGGTGAAAGTAACTAACCACATGGTTTGGGCTTTCTTTGGCGAACAAAACTTAGCTGAAAATGTGCCGCTTCCACCTATGGCTGAAATGGCTCATCTTCCTTATGTGTTTAACTATCACGAATTGAAGGGCGACATTAAACTGGTGGGAGAAAGCTTGATTGACCCTTACCACATTGACCATGTTCACCGCAACAGCATCAGCACTTTCATGGGAAACCTTTCGCGTAAGCAAGTTGATTTTCACATCAACATGCAAAACAGTTCCATGACCGGAACTTACTACCGTGAAAACACAGGAAGTTTCTTCGAGAAGTTCTATTTCGGGTTTGATAAAGAGATAAAAACCGACTTTGGATTTTGGTTTCCACACACTTCAAAACTTCAAATCAACTTCCCATCCAGCAAGCGGACACTATACATTTACGAGCATTTCTATCAAATAGAAGGCGATAAAATCACTATGTTGCAAATCACACTGTGGGATAACATCTTCAAAGGTTTTGATGCGTTTGCAAAGTGGTTTATGCTGCGCAAGTCCAACAAAATTGTGGAAGAAGATATTGCGTTTTTAGAATCGAATAAATTTTATCACGACAACTTTCCGGTGCGCGATTTGCTGATAAAAAGCGATAAAGTATCTATTGAATTTGCCAAGTTGTGGCGAATGAACACTCAAGCATTAACTGATGAAACAGTGGTTGAAACAACGCATCGCCAAACGGCTGAAGCACTATAAAGTTGCACTGAATACGCCAGATGAATCGCTTGGCTTAAAAACTTCTATCCGCAAAAAAGTGGCAGTGGTGGGCGGAGGCATTGCAGGAATATCGGCAGCAGCAAATCTTGCCGAGCGCGGGTTCGAGGTTGTTCTGTTTGAAAAAGCAAGCTACCTGGGCGGCAAACTAGGCTCGTGGAATTTTACATCCAATGGCGAAACTTTGCGCACCGAACATGGCTTTCATGCTTTTTTCAGGCAGTACCACAACCTGCTTGCGTTTATGGAAAAGATTGATGCACGAAAACATCTTATTCCCATTGATGATTACTTGATTTTGTATGACGATAAATCGCGGCAGAGCTTCAGAAACATTGACAACACACCACTGTTCAATGTGCTGAGTATGGCAAGCAGTGGCGTGATTCGTTACCGCGATATGATGCTGAATCGCTATGGTTTAAAGTTGCTCGACCTGTTCAAGTTTCACCCGCAAAAAACTTTTGAGGAATACGACAATGTTCCGCTTTCCGATTTCATGAAGCAATGCAATGTGCCCGATAAAATGCAACGTGTGTTTACCTCTTTCACGCGAGCTTTTTTCTCATCGCCCGAAAAAATGAGCACTGCTGAATTGATGAAGAGTTTTCACTTCTATTTTTTGAGCAATGATTTAGGCTTGTTGTATGATGTTTTAAACGATGACTTTGAACACACTTTTTTGAATCCTGCACAGCAATTCATTGAACAGCATGGCGGGAAAATTATGCTTAACAATAGCGTTGAGCAAATTGATTACCGCGAAGAAAAATTTTGGGTAAATGGAAGTGAATATGACTATTGTGTGCTAGCGTGCGATGTGAAACATCTGCCGGAGATTGTTTACAAATCCACTTCACTACACCACTTTGTATCATTCACAAAAAGTATTCAATCGCTCAGGCAATCGGCACGCTATGCTGTTTTGCGCCTTTGGACCGACCGCTTTGAGCAAGACAATTATCCCTTTTTCATTTTCACCGACAGGCTCAAATGCCTTGACTCTATTTCACTTTATCATTTGTTTGAAAAAGAATCGAAAGCATGGAGCAAAAAAAACAACGGTGGAATTTTTGAACTCCACAGCTACGCCTTGCCCGATGAGTTGACAGGTGATGAGGTAATAAAAAAACAACTCATGGATGAACTTTTCTACTACCTGCCTGAATTACAAGGAATGCAAATCAAACATGAGTATTGGCAGCATCGCAATGATTTCAGCGCTTTCCACACTGGCTTACATGCCTCTCGCCCCGAGGTAAAAACCGAAGTTCCCAATCTTTTTCTTGCCGGTGATTGGGTGAAAATGGACAACACCAGTATGCTTATGGAAGCGGCTTACACTTCGGGCGCACTTGCCGCTAACTGCATTTTGACAAAAGAGCAACTTCGCGAAAATTTGTTGCATTGCGTACCATCTCATGGAATAATGGCGAGCGCTCAATAGTTTAGCAATCAAAACTCATTTTCATTTATGCACAAACACATAATCATTTTTCTGCTCGGTTTGTTTTCTTGTGTTCATGCAAGTGATGAAATCAATTTTGACGTGCTGTTGTTTGGAAAAAAAGTAGGCTATTTAAAGTTGACAAGGGCAATAAAAGGCGACACCGTCAATTACCTGATGCAAGGGCACTCAAAAGCAAAAATTTTGTGGATGGAGTATGATGATGTTTCGCATTATGAAGCAAAGTACAAAGGAGATAAAATCCTTTATTGCAAATATCGCGAGGACATGAACGGCAAGCTAAAACACTTTACAGAACTGGTTTTCAACGGCAAAGATTATGCTGCCACCACAAAAAGCGGAACACGAAATTTCCAACCTGAACATATCCCCTCGTTGCTGTGGATGTACTACAACGAACCTGTGGGTGTAAAAAAGATTTTCATGGAAGCGCAACTCTTTCACACTCCACTTACACAAAAAAATCCGGGGCATTACATGTTTAAAAACAACGAAGGACACAGCAATGAATACATCTATAAAAATGGAGAACTGAACGAGTTGATTTTTGAAACCCCTTTGGCAACTGTGCGTATGAAACGTGCTGAATAATTTATGCCAACACATTGAAATCAAAATCTTCCTTCAGCACTTTGTAAACCTCGTTTACCGGCAGTCCAACCACATTAAAGTAATCGCCATTAAATCGGCTGATGGCAACCGCGCCAATCCATTCCTGACATGCGTAGGAACCGGCTTTATCAAACGGCTTGTAGGCATCAACATAAAACTCAATTTCACTTAAACTAAGCGAATTGAAGCTCACCTCCGTTGTTTTTGAAAACGTAATTTCCTTATCCAACGACATCACGCAAACACCTGTAACCACTTCATGTGTGTTACCGCTCAATGCCGAAAGCATTTGAATTGCACTATTTCTATCAGTAGGCTTTTCAAAAATTCGATTGTTCAAAATCACAATAGTGTCAGCGCCAATCACCACATCATTAGCCGATATCTCAGCCCTCAAAGAGTATGCTTTACGTTTTGCCAAATGAACGGGTATGTTGCGTTGGTCAATGCCCTCAGGGTGATTTTCCTCAACATTTTTTGTTTGCACCACAAACGGAATACGCGCCATTTCCAAAAGCTCCTTCCTGCGGGGGGAGTTTGATGCCAAAATAATCTTGCGCATATCAACGGGAAAATAAATGAAACAATGGAAGGGTAGCCACTCCAAAAACCATCACCACTTTCATGATGGCGCTCATCACAGCAAAATCAACTTTTTTATTGGCAACGGCAAGCGGCAAGATATTGACCAATAAAGGAAATTGAAGGAACAACGCAGCATACCAAAAATGATTTTTCGCATCGCCAATCCAATACAAATACATCACAAAACCAATGCACGCACACAGGGCTGTAACCAACACCACTGAAAGTACCCTTGTAAAACCAACACCAAACACAACCGGTATTGTTTTGTAACTGGTTGAACTATCAGCTTCAACATCCTCTGCGTCCTTCACAATTTCACGAATCAAAGTGGCGAGAAAAGCAAAGGTGCTGTAGCCAATCAGATTAACCATCACAACTTTTTTCAAACCCGGATGAAAGCCCGCTTGCAATAACTTTGGCTCAAAAAGCACAGGCAATGCAAACACAAACGCACAAAGCAGCGACACAATAAGATTGCCAACAAGAGGCAACTTTTTCAGTGTTGCCGAATACTGCCACAACAAAATAGCCGCCAGCAGAAATACATTTACCAACTTGAACTGACCCACCTTCCATGACAAGAATGCGGCAATAGCTATGCCCAAAACATTCAAAGCAGCCACTGTGTAAATAGCTTCATCCAGTGAAATGAGTTTACCTAAAACAATTTTTTGCTGCTTGAATTTCTTATCCTGCTCAAAATCAAAAAAATCATTCAGCACATTTCCTGCTGCCATAACCAGCATCACGCTCAAACAAAGCAGCAACACATCAACATAGTTTAGTGTTACTTGCGCATTCACGAGTTCGAAATTTGCTCTCAAAACAAATTGATGAAACAAAAAAACTGCCACACCAGTGAACAGCACATTAAACCATCTGATTAACTTGAAATAAGATTTTAGTTTGGCAACCACATTTAAAGTTTTAAAGTGCGAAAGCTATAATAATTCAAACAACAACCTTGCTTGGAACTTTTGCTTGAGCCGCATAACATAAACGAGGCATGAGACGATTCATTATTGCATTACTGTGCATCAGCACAAAAATTTTGCTTTCACAACAAAGCTCACCTTGGTATCACCACACCTCAGTGTATCAAATTTATCCTCGCTCATTCTTCGATTCTGATGGCGATGGAATTGGCGACATCAACGGAATAATTGAGAAACTTGACCACATTAAAACACTTGGCTTCCAATCAATTTGGTGCTCCCCATTTTTCAAAAGTCCGCAGCAGGATTTTGGATATGACATTTCAGATTACACCGACATTGCACCTGAATATGGCACACTTGCCGATGCACAGCGGCTGATTGATGAAGTGCATAAACGAGATATGAAAATTGTTTTTGATTTAGTGATGAATCACACTTCAAACCAGCATCCGTGGTTTATTGCCGATGAACAAAAAAAGCCCGGCAACGGAAACGACTTTTATGTTTGGCGTGACACACCAAACAATTGGAAAAGCATGACAGGGGGCAGCGGTTGGCACTATTCGGAAAAACGGAAACAGTATTACTGGGCAAGTTTCTTACCCTTTCAACCCGACCTTAACTATAGAAACCCTGATGTAAAAAAAGCAATGTTTGATGTTGCAAGATTTTGGATGGCAAAAGGCGTGGATGGATTTCGGTTAGATATTTTTAATGTGATTTATGAAGACAGTCTTTTCCGAATCAACCCCCGCTCATCAAGGCTATTCCCTTCCGAAACAAATCCTTCGGCATTTTTTCAAAACCCGCTTTACACGATGAACCTTGCTGAAAGTATTGAGTTTGCAAAGGAGTTGAGAAAGGTGTGCGATGAGTATGGCGAAATCATGTTGCTTGGCGAGGTAAGCGGAAACAAAAGCGTTATCAAAAAATTCATGGGAGAAAAAGCAAATGATGGATTGGGGTTAGTGTTCAATTTTGAAATGTTGCGGTTTAAATTCAACTCCGGCTATTTCAAAAAACTTGTTTCAGGAATAGAAAAAGAGTTTCATCAACCCTTTACACCTGTTTATGTTTTTAGCAATCACGACCGCAGGCGAAGCATCAAACGCATTAAGAATAACATGAGCAGAGCTAAAGCCCTAATGTGTTTTCAACTGATGGTGCGGGGTGTGCCATGTGTTTACTATGGCGAAGAAATTGGCATGACCGACCACAGAATGCGCTATAAAAACGCCTTAGACCCTGTTGCAGTTAAGTATAAAAATGTTCCCCGCTTTCTAATTGACTGGAATGGCGAAACACTAAACCGCGATGAAGTGCGCACTCCAATGCAATGGAGCAATGAAAAAAATGCAGGGTTTTCAACTGCCGGAAAAACATGGTTGCCAATAGGGAAAAACTACATGACTATAAATGTGAAAACCCAAAGCAGCGAAGAGGAAGGATTATTCAGAACAACTCAAAAACTCCTTGAACTGAGAAACAACCATTCAGCGTTTTCAAGCGGCAACTTATCACTCAATGAAAACAAAAATTTACCCAAAGGAGTGCTGTGCTTTCAAAGATGCCATAACAACAGATGTTCGATAGTTATCATCAACTTCTCAAGTGCAACGAAAAAGATTGACAAAAAACTGTTCAGCAATTTCATGGAAACTTTTTCGGCAAGCTGCTCAGAAACACCAGCAAACTACATCATTAGTCAACACGGCTTTTTAATTTTAAGTGAACAGTAGCATAGGCGCACTCATTTGCCTAACAAATGCTTAGAGGTAAGCAGTCGGTTACTTGCTGTAAGCACCCCAACAATGTAAATTCCCTTAGGCAAATCGGGCACAGGGAAACTTTCAGCAGGCTGAAGCGCCTGAAAAACCAATTGCCCATTCATAGCGAAAATTTTTACCTGTTCAACACTTAACCCATCCCAATAAAAACGGCTGTTAGCGATAAAAAAATGGGCATCTTCAGCTCCATCAGAAACAGAACTTAGGTTACCGCGAATAAAAACAAAATCGGCAAGTTGATAGCCGGCTTCGCCATTAAAAATAGGCCAAACTACAACCACCTCCGGTCCTTCTTTAAAATATTCAGGAACAACATCAATCGAAATCACAGCCTCAACAGTGTCAGATGCGCCAAGGGAAAAACTCCCAATCAAAACACTATCGTAGGCAACACTTTTGCTACCCAAAAAACCTGCATAAACATTGCCCGAAAAAGAATTTGAACTATCCCCATTGATGATAATCACTTCATAAACCAACGCATCGCCATAGCTTACTCGAAATGGTGTTGCATTCCGCGCTGCATTAAACTGCATCAACAGTTGGGCGCTGGAGTGCAAAGCACAAATACACAGAAACGTAATAAGCAAACATTTGATTCGATTCATTGGTAGAAACTTGTTGCTGTTGTTAGTGGTATAAAGATACCAAAGCGTTGCTTTTAAGGTCAATCAGGATTTTATATTTCTTACGCATTCAACTGCATTGCATTTTAAAAACACTTTATTGATGATATTGATGTAAAACAAATTTATACTAACCCTAAATTCCGAAAGGTTTTATTGATTTGCGTGGTAAAAGTGAGTGAAATGAAAAAATTTATTCTTGGACTGATAACTCTGTTCAGCGCAACTGTTGGCTTTAATCAAGAAAGACTTGATATTAAAACAGAAACAAAAGCCATGTCGCTGGGAAACAACACAGCATTTGTGTTAGATATACCCGGTGGAAAGATGAAGGAAATTGAGGGTTTGTGGGGAAAGTATATTAGCAGAAATACAAAAGCAAAAGCAACAAACATTAAAGGAGAATGGACGATTAATGGCGCTTCTGAAAGAAATATCTCAGCCAACCCAATCAACATTTATGCAAGCATTTTGGGCACTGTGGATGGAACAAAACTTTGGGTGTTCTTTTCAGAGGGCGATTCCAATCAAATTTTTTATTCCAAAACTGAATCACCGGAAGAAAAGATTTTAGCAGTTGAAAAATACCTTACTGATTTTTTCCACCTTGCCAAGCGCGATTTGATTCAGAAAGAGTTAGATGCAGAAAGCAAAGGACTGAAAGCACTGGAAAGTGATTTGAAGTCAATGGAGAAGGACTTTGACAAGAGCAAAAAAATAATTGGGCAAAGCCAAAGAACGATTGAAAAAAACGAATCGGAAATCAGACGAGTGGAGCGAGAAATTGAGATTAAAGCAAGCCAAGTTACGCAGCAAAAAAATGCCATTGCCACAATGACAACACTTGGCGATGCAAAAAAAGTGGCAGAAAAAGATTTGAAGAAGTTTGAAAATGAAAAGAAGAAACTATACAGCGACAAAGAAAAAATGGGCAAGGAAATTGACAAATGCAAGGCAGCCATCAGGGCTGAGGAGCGCAACGTTGATAAGCTAAATCAAACAAAGGCAATAAAACAAACAGAAGTTGACAAACAAGCCGATAAAGTTCGAAGCATTGAACAACGGCTGAATGCAGTACCCAACCCGGGCATCAAACTTTAAAAACATAAAAATGAAAGGAATAATTTTAGCAGGAGGCAGCGGCACAAGGCTTTATCCAATCACTTATGCCATCAGCAAACAGATCATGCCGATTTACGATAAGCCGATGATTTATTATCCGCTAAGTGTGTTGATGAAAGCCGGCATAAATGAGATACTTATCATTTCAACTCCACACGACCTGCCTAACTTTGAGCGGTTGCTTGGCGATGGCAAACAGTTTGGATGCAGGTTTGAGTATCGCGTTCAGGAAATTCCAAACGGGCTTGCGCAGGCATTTGTTATTGGCGAATCATTTATAGGCACCGACAGCGCTGCTTTAATTTTAGGAGATAACATATTCTATGGCTCAGGATTGGACACCCTGTTGCAATCAAAAGTGAGAAACATTGAAGGTGGTGTGGTGTTTGCCTATCATGTTAGCGACCCGGAGCGCTATGGTGTGGTGGAATTCGACAAAGATGGGAAAGCTATTTCAATTGAAGAAAAACCGTTGGAGCCAAAAAGTAACTACGCAGTTCCAGGATTATATTTTTATGACAACAAGGTGATTGAAATCGCGAAAAATTTGAAACCAAGCGCAAGAGGCGAATATGAAATCACGGATGTGAATAAAGTTTACTTGAATCAGGGGAATTTAAGTGTGGGCATTTTAGACCGAGGAACTGCTTGGTTAGATACCGGCACATTTGACTCGCTGATGCAGGCTTCGCAGTTTGTGCAGGTTATTGAACAAAGGCAAGGTTTAAAAGTGGGCTGTATTGAAGAAGAGGCATGGAGGCAAGGCTTCATCACCACTAAGCAACTTAAAGATTTAGCAACGCCACTTTTAAAAAGCGGCTACGGGAAATACTTAATGGAAATAGCAGAATAAAAGTTTATGACAAAAATTTTAGTTACAGGCGGAGCAGGTTTTGTGGGCAGTTGTTTGGTGGACAAACTGATTGAAAACCCCGACAACTTTGTGGTGGTGCTGGATAATCTTTCTACCGGAAACATCCTTCGCCTTCCGAAGGCAAACAACGGCAACTGGAAGTTTATTAAGTGCAACTGCAATGAATATCGCGACATCAGCGCGGTGATGATGGCATATAAATTCGACTATGTTTTTCATTATGCGGCTGTGGTTGGTGTAAAACGCACACTTGAAAATCCTGTTAGTGTACTGAGCGACATTCAAGGCATTAAATACATTCTGGATCTTTGTAAAAACACCGGAGTTCGCAGGGTGTTTTTCTCTTCATCATCTGAAGTTTATGGCGAACCGTTTGAGCATCCGCAAAACGAAATGACCACTCCGCTCAACTCTCGATTGCCCTATGCAGTGGTGAAAAATGTAGGCGAAGCATTCCTTAGAAGTTACTATCAGGAATTCGGATTGGATTACACCATTTTCCGATTCTTTAATACTTACGGTCCGAAACAAAGCACCGATTTTGTGATGAGCCGTTTCATCAATGCCGCCATGAATAATGAGCCAATCACAATCTATGGCGATGGCAGCCAAACTAGAACTTTCTGCTACAAGGATGATAATGTGGAAGCATGTGTTAATGCGCTTTATCACAACAAACATTTGAACGACACCGTTAACATAGGCAGCGACATTGAGTTGCCTATTATTGATTTAGCAAAAACAATAATTGACATCACCAAATCAAAATCGGAGTTAGTGTATTTACCACCTTTGAAAGAAGGAGACATGACCCGCAGAAGGCCCGATATATCAAAAATGAAAGCGCTGCTTGGTCGCCCGATGACATTGCTGGATGAAGGCATTGCCAAAACCATCGAAAGCGGTCTTTACAACTTATAGTAGCTTACGGAACAATGAAAAAGGGCTTTTACATTGTTGCTTTCATTTCCTTTTTGTATTTCATTATGTGTTTGTTGAGCGCAAAGCATTTTGAGGTTGCTTGCAATGTTTCAGCTAAAGCAAAGCAGGATGACGCTTTTGCACAAGTGGCAAGTTTCAGAAACTGGAAAAACTGGAGCATTTGGTTTAACCATGACAAAACTGTTCACGTAACCTTCTCGGGACCGGAAACGCACGTTGGCGCTGCCATGCAATGGGAAAGCGCTGAGTTTGGTAATGGAGAAATCTACATCACCGACTTTGAACCCTACCGTTTCGTTCGCCAAAAAATGATATTCAAAAAGTTTGACAGCGAATTCATCTCCGAATTTTATTTTGAAGAAAAATCAGAAAGCACTGAAGTAAAATGGCTGATGAAAAAAGAACTTGGTTTCCTTGAACGTCCGTTTGGATTTGTTTATGCAAAGTCAATGAAAAAAGATATGGAGCCAAGTTTACAGAAGCTCAGAAGTTTGATTGAAACAAGGGGTTAGAAAAACATTTCAAAGCGCCTCCGCAACCACAAAAACACTACCTGTCAGCAACACCAAATCATTCGCATCTGCATTCAACAAAGCTGCTTGCAATGCAGATGTTACATCACTGAAGGTTTCGCCTTTCAACTCAAACAACAATGCCTCGGCTGCAAGCGCTCTTTCAGCCTTCGCACGGGGGATGTTTGCCTTGCAGAAATAATATGATGCGTGTTTAGGTAAGAACTCAAAAATTGGTTTCAAATCTTTGTCGGCAACTGTGCCGTAAACAATGTGGAGTTGCCGATGGGCAGGAAGATGTGCCAGCAATTCACGCAAACCACCTTCGTTGTGGGCGCTGTCAAAAATCACTATGGGGTTGCGCTGCATCACCATCCATCTGCCAATGAAATTTGTTTTCAACTTCACATTTGCCAAGCCCTCAAGTATATGATTTGTTGTAGTTGTGATTCCAAGCGCATTAAACTCCTGAATTGCAGCTATGGCTGTGGTGAGATTTTTTTTCTGATAACTGCCACCAACATCTGAATTCACGCCTTCATATAACAAGGCTCCATTCCGTATCACATTAAACTTCGAGCCTTCAAAGCCTGTTTGAAAATTTTCAAGTTGAATCACCTCCTCTGCAAACTGAATTGCAGAGGAGTTTTTTTCAGCAAAAGCAGTAAAAACATTTTTGGTTTCAGGATGCAACTCGCCAACAATCACAGGAACACCGGGTTTGATGATGCCTGCTTTTTCCGCAGCAATTTTGGCAAGCGTATCGCCCAAAAATTGCTGATGGTCGAAGCTAATGTTCGTGATAACTGAAAGCAGCGGAGCAATGATGTTGGTAGAATCTAACCTGCCTCCCATTCCTGTTTCCACCACACAACAATCGGTTTTCATTTCATGGAAATAAGCAAACATCATAGCTGTGGTGATTTCAAAAAATGAAGCATCAATTTTTGAAAAATCGCTGTAGTAAGTTGAAACAAAATCTGTCACAAACTCCTGTTGAATAAGTGCTCCGTTTATTTTAATCCTTTCGCGATAATCCTTGTAATGAGGTGAGGCATAAATGCCCGTTTTGTAGCCCGCAGATTGCAACACAGAGGCTATGATGTGCGTTACTGACCCTTTTCCATTGGTGCCCGCAATGTGAACACATCGCAAACTCTTTTGAGGGTTTCCTACAACATCGCACAAGCGAATAATGTTTTTTAAATCTGCCCTGTAAGCAGCAGCGCCCACGCGCTGAAACATGGGCAAGCGCTCAAGCAAGTAATTCAGCGCTTCAGGATAAGTCATCAGCAGCTATTTCACACGTTTAATTTTTATGGTTGTCTTCACTGTGTCATCAAGCAACCTTATGTAGTTCAACTCCGAAACAAACTCATATTCATTGGCATTTCCTTTATTGATGACATCAAAAAAACCATCAATGAAGTTATCCGACTTTTGATAAAGCAATTTTGCTTTTGGTAAATCCCAACGCCCAAGTGTGGTGTAAATGTTTGAATCACCAATGTTGTAATATGAAAAAGAAATGTCATCGCGTTCAAACTTAATGCGATAGTAAGCCTCAGCTTTGTTAGCTGAATAGCCCGGCAATAGCGCGTGTAAAAAATCGCCACCATTGGCAGTTGCCGTGTCAATAAAACTTCTTACCGCACTTGAGTTTCGGTTGTTCAAAGTCAAGGTGTCAATCTTAAATGCCTGCAACTGCCACAAACCTTTCACAAGGTTATCCTCCCGAATTTTCCTGCATGAGTGAACACTAAGCAACACTAAAACAACTGCAAATAATGTAACAAGGCTTCTAATCATAACAATTACACTGCTGCTTTATCTTTAGCTAATTCTTTTTCCAGTTCATGTGTCATCTCCTGCACAATCTCATTCATCGGGCGAACACTTTTTACATATTCAATGGTTGGTCCTGCACACCACATGGTTTGATAGGTTGCACTGAAAGCCGCTTTTTCTAACATCTTCATGCCTTTGTAAAAGGTCATCATCTTGGCATACTTCTTCAGCTTTTTATTGCTGTTTAAAAAGCGCTCCAACCAATTTTGCTTTGTGCCAATTTGTTGAACATAAGGCGTGTTAATGACTGTGCAAGGCGTTCCGGAAAGTTTGGTGGTCATCACAATGTCATTTGCACCATATTGAACACAGGCATTTTTGTAATCATCGGTAACAGGTGCTTCGGTGCTGGCAATGAAAACACTTCCAATGGAAACACCGCAAGCCCCTAAGTCTAACATCCGCTTAATACTTTTCCCATCGCCCGCAGCGCCTGCTGAAATCACAGGAATTTTGCAATTGGCTGTGAGCATGGGAATAAGTTCCTCAGGTGGAATTTTTCCTGCATGTCCACCGGCTTGATTGTTCACGGCAATAATGGCATCAGCTCCGAGTTCTTCCACCTTCTTGGCAAACGCTAAATCAACCACATCGCAAAACACTTTCATCCCCTGCTTTTTCCCTGCTTTTATTACCTCCTCGGGGCTACCCAAGGATGTGATGATAAACGGCACTTCATAATCCAAACAAGATTGAAGATTTTCCTTCATCCTGATGTTTGATTTGTTGGTGATTATGTTTATTCCAAAAGGCTTATCGGTTGCGCTTTTAATTTCCTGCAATGCTTTCCGAAACTCAGCATCGGTGCGATAATTTAGTGCCGGTATTGCTCCGGTTATTCCGGCTTTGCAAGCCTCAATTATCATTTTGGTATTACTCACCAAAAACATTGGCGCAACAATAATCGGGTAATCAATACCCAACATTTCAGTTAATGCAGTGGAAACCTTACTCATGCTGTGAATTTAAAAATGAAGTGATGAAACGGAATATAAATTTTAAAAAATGGAGCTACTGCTTTACAACGCGCTGAACAGTGCCATTGTGGTGAACAAAATAAACGCCTGACGAAAGGTTGCTCACATCAACATATTGAGTGCCGTTCCCAATAAATTCAAGCAATAACCTGCCGTTTACATCAGTTAAGAAAACTTTGGTCGGTGATGCATCGCTACTTTTCAAAATCAGCTTATCAGTGAAAGGATTAGGATATAAACTCAACCCTGTTTCACTCAAAGCGTTCACAGAAAGCACTTCAGGTACATTGTAGGCAGCAACAAACAGAAAACTGTTGTCGGCTTTTGAAACACCTATACTCCCAAAAAAACAGGTGAACCAATAATAACCGCAAATGAAAGCGCGCTTGTTGAAAACAGTTACGCCCAATGCAACATCTGTTTGCACCCCGCCTGCAGCCTGCACAAAACGGAAGTTTCCATTTTCATCATAGCTTGCTAAAAAAATTCCTTTGTCAGCATCGGTAACAATCTGTCCGCTGAAATTCGCACTGCCTTCAAACGAACCGCTGATGTAGCAGTTATTGTTTTCATCCAACGCAACCGATGTTGCAAAATCTAAGTTGCCGCCACCTGCCCCCCTTGCCCACAGTGGATTTCCTGCTGCATCATACTTTGCAATGAAAGCATCATTATAGCCACGAAAATTCAGCGTGGTTGAACCAAACGAAATTTCGCCTCCATAATAGCCTGTCATGTAGGTATTCCCTTGCTTATCGCACGCAACTGCATACCCTTGGTCTTCGGCACTGCTGCCTGCGCGTTTCAGCCAATTCAAATCTCCGTTTAAATCGAAGCTCGCTAAGTAAGCATCAAAACTTGGCGAAGGTGTATTTAACTGACTTCCTGAAATGACAATCCGATTATCGAAATAACCGCAAACAGAAATACCATTCTGATGATTAAATGCAACACTTGTGGCAGTGTTGGTAGAGTTTCCAATCGAATTTTTTAACCATCGAAAATTTCCATTCTCATCCAAGCTCATCACAAAACTTTCAATGGAAAGATTAGCGGTAGAAGCAGATAGCGTTCCGGCATTCATTGAGTTTCTGAAACTTCCGCACACATAAACATTCCCTGCATCATCCACTGAAATTCCATTTGCCACATCGCTGCTTGTGCCACCTGCCTGCCGCGCCCAAACCACATTGCCTGACAAATCGGTTTTAATCACAAAAACATCCTGCGCACCGGCTGATGTAAGCGTGGTGCCGCCAAATGTTGCTGTTCCCTCAAAAAAGCCGCACACATAAAGATGATTCCGATAGCATGTAATGCCCTGCGCCTTATCGTTATTCAAACCCCCAAAAGTTTTCACCCATTGAAAACTTCCGCTGCTGCTGTATTTAGCCAGAAAAACTTCAAACACAGTGCCTGATGCAACTGAGTTTGCAAAAGGAACATTACCGGCAACATTGCCTGTAACATAAATGTTTCCATCGGCATCATGTGTGATGGCAGTAGCCACATCGTTTCCTAAACCACCCTCGCCATATGCCCACGCAAACTGTTGCGCAGAAACACTTTTACATAAAAAACAGATGAAAAGAAAGGCGGTGGTAACAACTTGCTTCATTAAGAAAGGGATGTAAATATAACAAAAACATTCTGTTGATTTTTGCACAATGTGGACTTAAAGAAAAAGGGAGTTGGCTACCTTTGCGCGAACGTTTTCCAGAACACATGGCTAAGTATATTTTCGTAACCGGTGGGGTTACCTCATCGTTGGGTAAGGGTATTTTTGCTGCTTCGCTTGCAAAGTTGTTGCAAAGCCGAGGTTACAAAGTAACCATTCAAAAATTTGACCCTTACATCAATGTTGACCCCGGCACCATGAACCCCTACGAACATGGCGAATGCTATGTTACGGAAGATGGAGCTGAAACAGACTTAGACCTTGGACACTATGAACGCTACTTGAATGTTCCCACCTCGCAGGCTAATAATGTAACCACAGGTAGAATTTATCAAACTGTTATTAACCGTGAGCGCCAAGGAGGATACTTGGGCAAAACGGTTCAGGTTATTCCTCACATTACCGATGAAATAAAACGCTGCATGTTGCAGCTTGGGCAAAGTGGCAACTACGATATTGTGATTACAGAAATTGGAGGAACAGTGGGCGACATTGAAGCTCAACCTTACATTGAAAGTGTGCGCCAGTTGCAATGGGAACTGCCTGAGGAAGACACGCTGATTTGCCATCTCACGCTGCTGCCCTATTTGAAAGCTGCAAAAGAGTTGAAAACAAAACCCACTCAGCACAGTGTGAAAGAATTGCAGGGAATGGGCTTGCAACCTGATATTTTGGTTTGCAGAACCGAGATGGATTTATCGGATGATATAAGAAAGAAGCTCGCACTTTTTTGCAATGTAAGTAAGGATGCGGTGATTCAGGCAATGGATGTTGCAACTATTTACGATGTTCCTTTAGAGTTTCAAAAAGAAAACTTAGACCTCATTGTTTTAAACAAGCTGAAACTTTCAGCAGAGGGCAACTGTAATTTGAACAAATGGAAAGAGTTTTTGTATAAACTTAAACACCCAAAGCACGAAGTGAAAATCGGCTTAGTGGGGAAATACATCGAATTGCAAGATGCCTACAAATCCATTCACGAGGCATTCATTCATGCGGGTGTTGCAAATGAGTGCACCGTTCGCGTGGAACCAATCCACTCCGAAGATTTAACTGAAGAAAATTCCGCTGCAATGCTCGGGCATTTAGATGGGGTGTTGGTTGCACCCGGATTTGGCAACCGGGGTATTGAAGGAAAAATTGCAGCCATCAAATTTGTGCGCGAAAACAGTATTCCTTTCTTCGGCATCTGCCTTGGTATGCAATGTGCTGTTATTGAATTTGCACGTAATGTTTTGGGATATGCCGAAGCGCACTCCACCGAAATGAATCCCGACAGCAGCCATCCGGTTATTGCGATGATGGAGGAACAAAAAACCATAACAGACAAGGGCGGAACCATGCGGCTTGGCGCATACAAATGCACCTTGAAAAGCAAAACACTTGCCGAAAAACTTTATGGCAAAAATGAAATTTCTGAGCGCCATCGCCATCGCTATGAATTCAACAATACCTACCTAAAGGAATTTGAAAAAGCCGGCATGATTGCCAGCGGAAAGAACCCTGACAGCGACTTGGTTGAAATTGTGGAATTGCCCTCACACCCATTTTTCATTGGTGTTCAATTTCACCCCGAGTTAAAAAGCACAGTTGAGAATCCACACCCTGTTTTTGTGGGCTTGGTAGCAGCCGGAATGCAGCGAAAATACAAGCTAAAGGCAGCATCTGCCGAATCAAAAGTTTTGATGGCTTAAAAATTTTCATTGCCTTTTGTTACTTCGCCTGATGCAAAAGCGATGGCTTTATCTGAGGGCTGATGAGCAGAAAGTAAAACGACTAAAGGAGGAGTTAAACATTCATCCTGCACTGTTGAACATACTGGTTCAACGCGGCATTTATACTTACGATGACGCAAACAATTTTTTCAACCCAAACCTAAACACGCTTCACGACCCATTCTTAATGAAGGATATGCACACAGCAGTAGCGCGCATCAACCTTGCCATCAACCGCAATGAAAAAATTCTGATTTATGGTGATTATGATGTGGATGGCACAACAGCAGTGGCGCTGCTTTATCAATTTCTTGTTGCCATATACCCCAACATTGATTGCTACATTCCCAATCGCTACACCGAAGGCTATGGCATTTCCATTAAAGGGATTGATTTTGCCGCGGAAAATAACTTCACGCTCATCATTGCATTGGATTGTGGTATCAAGTCTGCCGATAAAGTAACTTATGCTTCACAAAAAGGAATCGAATTCATCATCTGCGACCACCACCTTCCGGGTGATGATGTGCCACTTGCAACTGCCGTTTTAGACCCCAAACAAACAAGTTGCAGTTATCCATACAAAGAACTTAGCGGCTGCGGTATTGGCTTTAAACTTGCACAGGCGTTTTGCATAACTAATGGTTATTCATTGGATAGGTGTTTCGCATACCTTGATTTAGTTTGCGTGAGCATTGCCTCAGACATTGTTCCCATAACTGGCGAAAACAGAGTTTTAGCATTTCATGGATTGAAAAAACTGAACAGCGAAAATGCCCTTCCCGGTTTGAAATCGCTCATCCAAGTTGCAGGCACAAAGAAATTTTTAGACATCACCGATGTGGTCTTCCTTTTAGGACCTCGCATTAATGCAGCCGGAAGAATTAAAGATGCAAAACATGCGGTTAAACTATTGATTGGAGCAGAACATGACGATGACATTTGGGAAAATGCAGATACACTACACAGCCTAAATGACACGCGCAAACAGTTAGACAAACAAATCACTGCCGAGGCGCTTGCAATGATTGAAGCCGATGTGGTGTTGCAAAAGCGCAAAACCACAGTTGTGTTTAATCCTGCCTGGAATAAAGGTGTGATTGGGATTGTGGCTTCAAGATTGATTGAAACCTACTATCGCCCAACCATTGTGATGACCGAAAGCGATGGCAAACTCACCGGCAGCGCGCGTAGCGTAAAACACTTCGATTTGCATGAAGCCATCAGCGCATGCAGCGAGCATCTGCTTCAGTTTGGCGGGCACAAGTTTGCGGCAGGCTTAACGATGGAAAAAGAAAAGTTAGAAAAGTTTTCAATGGCATTTGAGCATGAAGTTTCAATGCGCATAACCGATGAGCAGCTTGTGCCGGAAATTGAGATTGACGCAACATTAGAACTAAACGACATCACCGAAAGATTTTACAACACTATTCAGCGCATGGCACCATTCGGACCCGAAAACATGAAACCTGTTTTTGTTCTGAAGGGCATGAAAGACTCGGGCTACAGCAGAGTGTTGAAAGAAACGCATTTGAGAGTTTCGCTTAAAGCGCCTGACAGTAGGTTTCTAAGTGGCATTGGGTTCAATATGGCGGATAAATACTCTTTAGTCAATAGCCATCTTTTCGACATCGCATTTACGTTAGACATGAATACATATGAAGGCAGAGACGAATTGCAACTTATGGTAAAAGATATTAAGCCTTCGGCATAAAAAATTCAGGTCGCCTTTTTCAAAGCGACCTGAAAGTAAGTCCAAAACTAAAAACAGAGGAGGATTAAGTTTTATCTCAACAAAGTGAAGTTGCCGTCTTTACGCTTAGTTTCAACTTCGCCTGTTTCGATGTTCAATCTTTCATAAGAAAGGAAGTACAAGTAAGTTCCACCGGGTTGTGCACGTCCGTCATATTTTCCATCCCAACCTTCGCCTGATTCAGCATGAATAATTTGCCCCCAACGGTTGTAAATTCTGAACTCTACCAGCTTTACTTCCTTATTGTTAAACACAGGATAGAAGCGGTCGTTGTTGTTATCGCCATTAGGTGTAAAAGCAGTTGGAACACGAATCTCATTTGCCACAACAACTGTGATTTCACCTTGCTTAAAGCACAACTCGTTGGCAGTATCGCGAACAGTTAAGCGATAAACATTGGAGAAAGGAGTTGTTGTTACCGGAGACTGCTCGCTGCATGCTGCGCAAACAAAATCAAGGTAAGAAGGATTTTTCTCAGCGCTCCATTCAAAGTTTACACCATCTGCATTTAAAACATTTGCATTCAACTGAGTATTGTGCCCCATTTCAACATACAATGTTTCAGCAGGGAAGTTGATGGAAATATCAGCAGGCTGAGTAACTGTAACTTGATGGTTCACAGTGCAACCGTTAGCATTTCGGGTAGTGAAGATGTATGTTCCACCTGCAAGGTTTTCGTATTCGGTTTGAGCTGTGAATGCACCACCATTGAAAGAGTACTCAAAAGGAGCATTTGCAGTAGTTAGAGCAACAGCAGCAATTTTTCCGTCTTTAAACTCCTCTCCAAAACAGCTTGTGCGTGTTGTATTCCAGTCAAATAAATCTTCCTGAGCAGGGATAACATTGAAGCTATTGTTTGCAACGCAACCACTGTTATCTGTGATTCTTGCATTGTAACTTCCTGCTGCCAGTTGAGTGAAGTCGCCATCTAAACGGTTAACAGGATTGCCACTGTTCACCAATTCCACTGCATAGTTGTAAGGAGGATTTCCTCCGGTTACAGTGATGAATGCAGTTCCATCATTGTTGCCGAAGCAAATGTTTGGTGTAGCAATTGTGTTAATCAAAATTGCTGCAGGTTGAGCAATACTAAAAGTTGTTACAGCGCTGCAACCTCCGGCATCGTTCACAGTTACAGTGTAAGTTCCTGCTCCCAAACCTGTGGCAGAAGCACCTGAAACACCGGGCTGACTCCATTGGTAAGTATAGTTGCCACTTCCTCCTGTAGCAGTAATGGTTGCAGAGCCATCAGCCAAACCATTACACTTTGCATCGGTTGATTGTTGAGACAACTGGATTGGTGAAGTTTGTTGAATATCAACAGAGAGTGTAAACGAGCATTGGCGAGTATCGGTAATCACAACCGTGTATGTTCCGGGTGCAAGGTTTGCTCTGTCTTCTGTTTGAACTTGGTCGTTCCAAACAAAAGAAAGCTGACCCGTTCCACCTGTTGCAGTAACATTGATAGACCCATCATTAGCGCCATCGCAACCTGCATTTGTTGAAACTGCAGATGCAGTTATTGCAGGGCTTTCATTCACCACAAATGTTGCAGTGTTGGTGCATCCGGCATTGTCTGAAACAACCACTGTATAAGAACCACCACTCAAATTAGTTCTATCCTGAGTAACTGCACTATTATCAGCCCACAAGTAAGAGTAAGGTGAAGTTCCTCCACTAACCGACAAATCAATCATACCATTATTTGCACCACCGCATGTAACGTCCACAACCTGTGCAGTAATAATCAACGCCTGAGTGTTTGCTCCTACTGTTGCCGACTGTGTTGCAGAGCAACCTTTGCTGTCAGTAATCACAACTGTGTAGTTTCCGGGAGCTAATCCGGTGCGGTCTTCAGTTATAGCGCCATTGTCAGCCCAAACAAATTGATAACCACCATTGCCACCTGAAACTGTAACGTCAATTGAACCATTATTTACGTTGCCGCAACCTGTTACATCAGTTGGTGTTGCAGTAACTTGAAGGCTGTTTGGCTCACTAACAAAAATATTTTCTACTGCACTGCAACTATTTCCATCGGTTACCGTAACAGTATATGAACCGGCTGTTAAACCGGAAATTGAAGAAGATGATTGACCTTGAATTGACCATGCATAAGAAAAGGTTCCAGTTCCGCCAACAGCAGAAACAGATGCAGAACCATCGGCAGCGCCATTACAAGATGCAGGAGTAGAAGAGCCAGTCAAGCTAATAGGGTCATCTTCACCAATAATAAAGGTTACAAAAGCAGTGCAATTGTTTGCATCAGTAATTGTAACGTCATAATTACCTGCAGGCAAACCTGTTTGAGAAGAACCGGATAAGCCCTGTACATTCCAATCGAAACCATACTGTGGTGTTCCACCGGAAACATTGATTTGTGCTGTGCCGTTATCTATACCGTTACATGTTGCATCAGTTTTAGTAACAGATGCAATAAGTCCTTGCGCTTCATCAATTGTTACCGAAGCAATAGCAGAACATTGTGACGCATCTGTAACAGTAAGCGTGTATGTGCCTGCTGTCAAACCAATTTGATTTGCACCCGGAATTGATGTGCTCCAGTCAAACACATACTGTGGTGTTCCACCTGTAATAGTAGCATTGGCTGTACCGGTATTTCCACCAAAACAAAGAATGTCAGTTTTTGAAATGTTTACAATTAGTTCCGTTGGCTCACTTATAGTTACAGTAAGTGAAGCGCTGCAGCCGGCAGCATCAGAAGCAGTGATGGTGTACTGACCGGCAGCTAACCCACTGCGATCTTCAGTTTGAACATTATCTACCCAGCCAAACACAACCGGAGCTGTTCCACCTGTGATAGTTACATCAATAGCGCCATCATTCAAACCAAAACAAGTTATATCTGTGTGTAATTCTGAAAGCAGAATCGGATTTGGTGTTGTTATATTGAATGACTCAACTGCTGTGCAGCCACGACTGTCAAACACTGTAACATTATAATTGCCCGGCTGTAAGTTAGCAACCGAAGCGCCTGAAACTTGAGTGCTCCAAACAAAAGTGTAGTTTGGCGTTCCTCCGGTGGCAGTTGCACTTGCGCTTCCACCTGCTCCGCTGCACGAAGCATCTGTAGTTTGAACATTCAAATTCAATTCGGATGGTTCTGAAATGGTTATTGTTCTCTCGGCAGTGCATCCATTAGCATCAGAAACAGTTACATCGTAAATGCCGCCAGAAAGTCCGCTTCGTACCGAATCGGTATTTTGGTCGCTCCAAACAAATCCGTAGGCAGGTGTTCCACCTTGAACTATTAAAGTTATGCTGCCATTGTTAGCACCAAAGCATGTAACATTAGTTTGCGATGTGTTTACTTGAAGTTGCGGAGCTTGAATGAGTGTTGCTTGTGCAACTGCTGAGCAGCCTGAAGCATCAGTGGCAACCACAGTGTAAACACCAAAGGTTAGTCCGGTTCTGTTTTGCGTTTGAACATTGTCGTTCCAAACAAAATTAACTTGACCAATCGGCTGACCTGTTACGGTTACATCAATACTTCCATCAGCAACACCAAAGCAACTTTGGTTGGAAGGGGTAGCAGTAATGCTGAAAGTTGCTGATGAACCAACATTAATGGTTTGAACATTTGTACAGTTGTTAGCATCTGTAACGGTTACCTGATAAATTCCGCCTGCTAAACCTGTGATGGTAGCAGTGTTTTGAGTTGAAGCCCAATTGTATGTGTAACCGGGAGTTCCTCCTGTAACAATTAATACAATCTCCCCATCATTATTTCCGCAGCTTGTGTTTGTTACTTGTGGCACAACCGACAAACCTGCCTGAGGCTCAGAGATTGTGAAAGAAGCCACACCTATGCAACCGGCAGCATCAGTTACAGTAACCGTGTATGTTCCCGGTCCAAGGTTCGCGCGATTAACAGAAGTATTGCCATCGTTCCATGTGTAACTGTATGTTGGTGTTCCGCCAAGAACACTTGTAGTGATAGAGCCTGAAGCGCCACCAAAACATGCAATGTCAGTTGTTGTTCCACTCACAATCACTGCAGGAGGCTGAGATACGTTAAATGTTTCAACTGCGGTGCAAGCAAATGCATCAGTAACAGTTACCGTGTATTGTCCGGGCTGAAGATTTGCCCTATCCTCTGTTTGTATCCCATCATTCCAATTGAATGTGTATGTAGGTTTGCCGTCATTAACGGTCAAGTCTATTGCAGACGCACCGCACTGAATTGAAGTTACAGCGCCTGAGATATTTAAATTACTTCGCTCAATAGGAACCTGCACAGTATTCTGACATGTGCCAACCGTTCCAGTAACCGTGTAAATTTGGTCTCCGGGCGGGTTGGCAGTGGTTACGGCACTATTTGGCGAACCTAAACCAGTTTGTGGTGACCATGAATAACTAATCGCTCCTGTTGCAGTAAGTGTTGCCACCTGACCAGGGCATAAAGTATTGTCGTTCGCAGATGCAGCAAGTGTTGGAACATCGTTTATAGGAACCACAATAGAAGCGTAAGGAGTGGTAGAACATGGTAGATACAATTCAATAATCACAGTTTCCTGACCTTCAACAATGTTGTCCTGAATAGGAATAATTTGAATACTGGCAGAGGTTCCTCCTGCAGGAACGCCCACACTTCCGGGTAAAAACTGATAATCAACACCATTAGTAGCAGTTCCACTAATAACGTAATCAAACATTGCTGAACCAACATAAGGTGTAGTAAAATTGAAGGTTACAGTGGCGCTGGCACAACCTTCATAAGTTGTGGAGTAACCAGATGCAAAGTAAGCTGTATTGATTGTTGCAGTGTTTGACACAAAAGAACCAGCCTCCAAGAAAACACCTGAATCATAAATATCGTCAGTCGCATCGCCCACAGCAAGTTTCAAAAAGTAAGTTTGGCATGGGATAACATCAACAGTTGCAGTTAAAACAACTGTCATACCATCAAAAACAATTGTTGTGCTTGAGGAGTTATCACGATAAAGTGAGGAATAGGCAGTTGATACACATTGGCTTGCAGTTCCAAACTGACCCGGGAAACCGGGGTTGATGGAGTTGATACCAACCGGAATATTGGTGTTAGGTATTGTAGCTAAGTTAACAGCATTATATGCCGGACCATTCGGATTAGGTCCTGTGATGAAGAAACCGAACACGTCATTGAAGTTACTGCACACATACTCAGGATATTCCTCCGATGCAAAAACATAACGAAAAGTCAATTTATTTCCTAGCGGGGTAACGTTAAACTGTAATCGGGCAACATCGTCAATTGCATAGTTTGTCAAAGTTTGAAGATTGGCATCAGTGGGTCCATTATTTCCTGTGCTTGCAAAACCCGATGCTGCTTGAGGAATTTGCAAAACATTACCTGTGGATAAAACCACACCACTCGAGATACCCAAGTTCGTGTTTGGATTTGCGGTAAATGTTCCGGCACCATTTGTTCCGGCACCCAAAACTGCATTGGTGATGCTTACACCATTGCCGGCAAGTGATTGAGCAAGCGTGGTTGCATTGTTTGTAGCCGTAATGCTGATTTGCGCACTAATTGTGGCAGCGAAAACAGTTGCAGCTAAGGTGGACAGTAAAAACTTTTTCATAATTCTTTGTTGTTCAGTTTTTGGTTGTTTGGGTCTCTTTTAAAATTTAGGATTGTCCAAAAAACGCGCCAAATTTAAAAAGATTGTGAAAATGTTTAAGACGAAAACCGCGCAATTACGGTTGGGTCTAAAAAAAGTTTCACTCCTACTGTAAATTAACATCACCCGTGCCCAAACGCAAGGGGTAAGTCGAAAAATTTCTTTTTACCGAATATACACAACACTTTTACAGCCACTTTTTAACATTTGAACGGAAAAATAGCTTCGCTTTTAAGGTTGGAACTGTTGCTGGAATGGCGAAACAAGTATGCGTTGGCAGGAATTCTTGTTTATGTCCTCTCTTGTGTTTTAGTGGTGAAATTTATAGTTCAGTATTCGGGTTCCAAACAAATTTCTACTGAGAGTGCCGTTGCGCTGTTTTGGTTAGTGCTGCTTTTCAGTGCAGTTAATGCCATTGCCAATGCCCTCAGCCGCGAACCCGAAGGAAGAAAGTTCTATTACCAATGGCTGACTGCTCCCGCTAACATTATTGTTGCCAAACTGCTTTACAATTTTCTGGCGGCAACAGTACTCTCGCTCATTGCCTTCATTGCTTTTTCGGTGATGATTGATTTTAGGGTAGTGAATCATATCTTTTTTCTACTAACCGCTATTGCCGGGAGTTGCGGTTATGCCTTTGTGTTCACCACAGTGGGTGCGGTGGCTTCGGGTTCAAAAAACAATGCTTCGCTGCTCGCTATTTTGGGAATGCCGCTGGTAATTCCGTTGCTTATTTTCATCTCCAAACTTTCGCTGAGTTGTTTCCAGCCTGTTCCTGATTCTTCAGCCATTCAAAACCTTTTATTACTTGTTTCTTTCGATTTAATAATTGCTGTGTTGGCATATCTTCTGTTCCCATATCTTTGGCGCGATTGACCTTACCTTTCATGAAATGATAAACTTCTTCAAACAACAGTGGTGGAAATGGCTTTGTGCGGGTTTGCTTCTTTATATTCTGCTGGCGGGTTTGCTTATTCCGCTTGGTCCCGGCATCACATCTATTGAGCCGTTTGTGTTTAAAGCTGATTCGGTTTTCTCGCTTACCGTCAAAGGCTACAACACCAATTTTTCAAACACGAACAACAATCAGGTTTTGTTCAAAGCAGGAAATCGCTTTTTCACCGGTTTTAATGTTCAGGTGATTTCACCTGTGGAGCTAAAAGTTGATTTCGGCATTCCATCGTCAATCGCCTCCACTTTAAACGACAACAATTATGATGTGGTGGTGAATAATAATAATGATGGAACTATTGCTCTGCGCGAGGCATTGACTTTAACCAAAAGTTTGGTTGCTGTTCCCGATTCAACCATAGAGGAAAAAGTTACTGCGCCCCGCAAGAAGATTGAAACCGATGATTCATCGGCATTTGCATTTCCCTTTCGCGAAATTCTTTATGAAAGCATTCGCAACACTTTTTACCATGTTCCCATGTGGTTTGCCATGATGATGATGGTAACATTTTCCATGTGGTTCAGCATTCGTTTTTTGAAAACGGGCGATATGGTTTACGACAACATTGCCTTGGCATTTGTGGTGGTGGCTTTGCTGTTTGGCGCATTGGGTTTGTTCACTGGCATGATGTGGGCAACTTACACATGGGGCGAACCTTGGCCCAATGACCCAAAGTTAAATGGCGCAGCGGTGGGCGTGATGATTTATGTGGCTTACATCATTTTGCGCGGCTCGGTAACCGATGAAATCAAGCGCGGGAGAGTGGCAGCAGTATACAACATTTTCGCTTTGGTGATTTTTGTGCTGTTCATTTTTGTGTTGCCTCGCCTACCCGAAACCGATTCGCTGCACCCGGGCAATGCGGGCAATCCTGCATTCAGCAAGTATGATTTAGACAGCCGTCTGCGCATGGTGTTTTACCCGGCAGTAATTGCATGGATTTTGTTTGGCATTTGGATTACTTCCATTTTAGTTAGAATCAAAAACATTGAAACAAAAAGGGTATGAAAAAACTTTCATCGTTAGCTTTTTTAATCATGCTTGTGCAACTGATGCAAGCACAAAGCACAGACGCTTTTTTCAGAAGCAATCAGAAGTTTTATGTGGTGGTGGCTGTGCTGCTCATCATTTTTGTGGGCATTATTTCGTTTTTGTTTGGGGTTGAAAGAAGATTGAAGAAGTTGGAAAATAGTTGAGTTGTTCATGATGAAATTTAAAATTCATTCACTTTGACTGCTGCCAACATTCTGTATCGCTTCACTGCCGAAAGCTTTTCGCAGCAGGAAAACCCCGATGTACCGCAGTGCAAAAGTTTGAACACCGATTCTGAAACTAATTTCCTGCTTATCACAGGTGTTGAGCAAGCTGAATTGCTGAATGAAATCGCCACTGCACATAGCATTCACCCGTTAGTGATTGAAGATGTTCAGCACACCCGTCAGCGCCCGAAAATGGAGGCTTACAGCGACTATCTGTTTGTTACGCTCAGGCTTTTTAAGGAAGAAAATTTACACCTCCAATCACAGCAGGTAAGTTTTATTCTGAAAAACAACTTGTTGATTTGTGTGCTTGAAAAACCCACCGAAGTTTTTAATTCAGTGATTCACCGCATTGAAAAAGCACAAGGCAACATCAGGCAAAAAGGCGAAGACTACCTTCTTTATGCCTTGCTTGATGCCATCATTGACAGTTATTTTGAAGTGTTGGATGAGTTCAGCGAAGAGATTGAATTGCTTGAAGATGAAATAGCAGTTCATCCCCAAAAGAAACATTTGATACAGTTGCAAAGCCTCAAGCGCTCATTGATTTTCTTTAAAAAATATACCATTCCTGTTCGCGAGTTGATTAGCAACCTAGAAAGAAATGATGTGGTGTTCTTTGATGCCGAAAACAAACCTTATCTGCGCGATTTGCTCGACCACAGTTTTCGTGTGAACGACTCGGTGGAAACTTATCGTGACATCCTCACAAGTTTGATGGATTTGTATCACAGCATGATGAGCCATAAAATGAATGAAGTGATGAAAACACTCACCGTGATTTCATCTTTTTTCATTCCGCTTACATTCATTGTGGGCGTTTACGGCATGAACTTTGAAGTGATGCCCGAATTGCAATGGAAATATGGCTACGCGGCTGTGTGGGCATTTATGATTGCACTTTGCCTTATCCTGTTTTATGTGTTCAGAAAGCGCAAGTGGTTTTAAGTATTCAAGCAGGCATTGAATTAAATTAGTTTAGGTTTGTGTCCATCACAACCGGATGATTTTCCTTACACGAACTTTCCCATTACTGCTCGGTGTGTTTCTGATAAGTGTATTGGTTCGTTTACCACAACTGAATCGTCCGCTTTCAAAACACCATGAATTTTGCACGGCAGTTTCGCTCAGAGTCATAAGTATTTGGAATGATTCCGGCATTGAAAGATACGGTTTCAATCCTGTGATGAATTTTGCCAACCCTAACGACAAATTCATCAACAACCATGCAAATGCATCGGGCAAAATGATTGATACTGAAGGGAATTTCTACTACGTTTCACACCCGCCCTTCGCTTACTACTTTGCATTCTATGTTTTTTCATTTTTGGGCATTACCCCCGATGTTTTACCCCTTCAAATACTGAATTTGTTACTGCATTTTTTAAGTGGATTGTTCGTGTATTTCACGGTTTGCCTGCTTAGCTTCAATCGTGCCAGAAGCTACCCCCACTTAGCTTCATTGGTTGCTTTCACAACTTACATTTTCCTCCCCCCTACCCTGTGGTTTCAGGGCAATGTTTACATGAGCGACATGCTTGTACACACGCTCTTTGTGATTAGTGTTTACACCGTGCTCAAAATGATTATTCGCCAAAAATTCTATTCCATAAAATACATCTTTTTTTATGTGCTGGTGCTGTTTATGATGATTTACACCAGTTGGCTTGGGTTGTTTTTTGCCTTCGGTGTGGTGGTTTACAGTTTGTTGCATGTAAAAGAAGTGCAAGGCTACAGAGTGTTGATTGCGCTAACCGTAATAACATCGCTCATCACACTTCGCATCATCAGTTATCAATACGCTCAAATCAATGGCTTAGAGGCATACTTTTCTGAAATTGTCAATCGCTATTTGCTTAGGGGAAGTATCAATGACACAAAGCAGGGAATCGCCTACTTTTTGTTTTCCTATTTCACTTCGTCCGGTAAAATTGTTATTAACTACATAGTGAATTATGCACCGGTTTACCTTGTGTTGTTGCTCATCATAAAAGCAATTATTTCTCAACGCAAAATGCGCATAGTGTTTAGCGAGAATGGCTACCGTTTCATTTGGCTTTCGGTGTTGCCAATTTTACTGTTGCATTTTGTTTTTCTGAATTACAGCATTCAAGATTTCACAACGCTATATGCCTCACTTTTTTTCAGTGTGCTGCTTGGAATTTTTTACGATAAATTCAAGAAAAGTAATGTTTACTCAGCTGAAAAAATCAACCGCGTGGCAATTCTGTTTTGGCTTTTGTGTATTGCAAACTATCAGTTGCTGAATTTGCCTGGCGAAAAATCGGTAAAAGGCATTCGTTATGACATTGCTCAAAAAGCTGCTGAGCAGATTGCCTCTTTAGCCGGAAAAGATGAAGTGATTTTCATTCAAGGTATTGAGCCTGAACCTCAGGAAATTTGGTATGCAAAACGCAACATACAGTGGGTTGAAAACATTCAGCAACTTGAGCGAATTGTTTCAGAACGAAAAGTTGTAAAATGGGTGTTGTTCAACTACTCTACAGATGGTATCAACTTGATTAAAAGAGCAGATACAACTCATGATTAGCAAATTCCATCTTCTGGATTCATAACGCTTCACCAATCTGTTGCCCATACTTACTATCTAAAATTCATCTTCTTGGCATTTCATCATTACATTGTATTATCGCACCCACACTAAACAAATCGTTTCATCGTTTCATTGCGGATGTTTTTCAGAACACTACTTGCCAGTTTACTATTCTTTTCAGCCTTTATGGTTTCTGCTCAGGAAACCGGAACCGTGAAAGGGCGCGTGTTGCAGCAAGATGGAAAGCCGGCAATTGTGAGTGTGGTGGTGGAAGAAAATCAGCGCTTCTACACCAACTCAAACGAGAAAGGTGAATACGAATTCAAAGTTCCTGCAGGCAAAATTATCACACTTGTTTTTTCATCGCTGAACACAGTAACCATTCGCGAAAAAGTTTCGGTGAATGCCAATGAAGTGTATGAGTTAGATGCAGAAGTAACCACAAAAGTGCAGGAGATGAAAGCCGTTGAAATTGTTGACCAATCGAAGCGGCAAGAAGTGAGCGTTACTGAGATTAATGTGCGCAATCAAATGCTGCCTACCGTGAATGAAAGCATCGAAGCATTCCTTTCGGCACAGGCGTTGGGGGTGCAGAAAAGCAATGAACTCAGCAGCGCCTACAGTGTGCGCGGTGGCAACTTTGATGAAAACTTGGTTTATGTGAATGACTTTGAAGTGTATCGTCCGTTTTTGATTCGTAGCGGGCAGCAGGAAGGTTTGAGTTTTGCCAACCCCAACATGGTGCAAAACATCAAATTTACCTCGGGCGGTTTTCAGGCGCGCTATGGCGACAAAATGGCTTCGGTGATGGATGTTACCTACAAACGCCCCAAGAAATTTGGCGGCTCGTTTAGCGCGAGTTTGCTTGGCTTTTCAGGACATTTGGAAGGCACTTTCGATAAAAAGCAACGCTTCTCTTTCATCGTTGGAGTGCGCCAGCGACTAAGCCAATACATACTGCGCAGCTTGGAAACTGAGGGGCAATACAGCCCGAACTTTTTAGATGTGCAAGGCTATTTCACTTTTCAGTGGAACGAAAAATGGAGCACCGAAGTCATCACGCAATTTTCACGCAATCGCTTTGAGTTTAAGCCCGTGCAGCGCGAAACCACTTTTGGCTACATCACAGATGTAAAACGATTAACGGTTTATTTTGAAGGGCAGGAATCAGACCGTTATCAAACATTGATGAACGGTGTTTCACTCAAGTATCAACCCAATGAAAACCTCAGTTTGAAGCTGCTCGGCTCGGCATATCTGAATGAAGAAAAAGAGGCTTACGACATTTTGGGCGAGTATTTTCTGAGCCAGGTGGAAAGCGATTTCAGTAAAGAAACTTTTGGAGAAAATTTATTCAGTTTAGGCGTGGGCGGTTTGCAGGATTGGGCACGCAACACATTGAAAAGTGAAGTGTATGTGGCAGCACATCGCGGCAATTGGTTTAAAGGTAATCATCAACTGCAATGGGGTGTTGACTACAAGCGCGAATTTATTCAGGACAAACTCAGCGAGTGGGACAGGCTTGATAGTGCAGGTTATTCCCTCCCTCCGTTTCCTTTCACCACCGATGGCGAAAATGTTCAACTCAATTATGTGTTGAAGTCATCCACCACCCTCAAGTCGAACCGCATCAGCGCCTTCATTCAAGACACATGGAAGTTTGGCGATTCCACCAAATACAGCCTCAACTATGGCTTGCGTTATTCCTATTGGGATTTGAACAAAGAGTGGCTCACCATTTCGCCCCGTGTGCAGTTTTCAGTAAAGCCCAAGGGCAAAACCGACATTGTCATTAACATGGCTGCGGGCTTGTACTATCAACCTCCTTTCTACCGCGAAATGCGCAACCTACAAGGCGAAGTGAATACCAATTTGCGCTCGCAGAAATCGGCACATTTTGTGGCAGGTTTCAACTATGCTTTCAAAGCATGGAATCGCCCGTTCAGTTTTGTTTCGGAAGTTTACTACAAACAACTTTGGGATTTGGTTCCCTATGAATTTGACAATGTACTTATTCGCTACTATGGGCAGAATCAGGCAAACGGCTATGCTGCCGGCATTGACCTGCGCCTGAATGGCGAACTTGCAGAAGGCGATGAATCGTGGATTAGCCTCAGTTTTATGAAAACCGGTGAAGACATTATTGGCGACAAATACACAGCTTACTACGACAGCACCGGGCGTGAAGTGCCCAACACCCGCACCTATCGTGATGTCATCGTTGATTCTGCAACTATTTTTCCCGGCTTCATCCCCCGCCCTACCGACCAATTGGTCAACTTCGCGCTTTTCTTTCAAGACCACATCCCCAAATTCAAATTCATTAAAGTCAACCTCAGCCTATTGGTAGGTACAGGCTTACCGTTTGGTCCGCCTGATAACAACCGCTACAAAGATGTGCTGCGCATTCCACCTTATCGCAGGCTTGACATCGGCTTCATGGGGCAGCTTTGGAGCAGCGACTGGGCGAAGAAAAAGCAAGGCTTCGGAGTGTGGCTGAAAAGCGTTTGGGTTTCGCTTGAAATTTTTAATGTGCTCGGCATTTCCAATACCGTTTCCTACATCTGGGTGCGGGATGTGGCTAACAATCAATATGCCGTTCCCAACTACCTAACCAACCGCAGGGTGAACGGCAGGCTAATGATTAACTTCTGATTTTATCAACAATTTAGGCTCACAAACATTCGGTAGCGAAATTTCGCTTGCCAATTCCAAAAATAGTTTCCAACTTCGCGCCCGCTTTTGAAGAACACCAATTCCTTGGTCATTTGTCTTTGGTCTTTGGTCTAAAAATAACAACATGACAGAAACGCTCATCAACGGTCTCGAAATCAAAGCACCTATCACCCCTGAATACGCTGAAATACTTACTCCTGAAGTATTGGAGTTTGTGGTGAAACTTCAGCGCAAATTCAATAAAACAAGATTGGAACTCTTGGCTGCCCGCCAGGTTCGTCAAAAGGAAATTGATGGCGGCAAGCTGCCTGACTTTTTGCCTGAAACCAAAGCTATTCGCGAAGGCGATTGGACAGCTGCTCCCATTCCAGCTGATTTGCAAGACCGCAGGGTAGAAATCACCGGACCCGTTGACCGCAAGATGATTATCAACGCGTTGAACAGCGGTGCAAAAATGTTCATGGCAGATTTTGAAGATTCTAACTCTCCTTTTTGGAGTAATAATATAGAGGGGCAAATCAACCTGCGCGATGCTAACCGCAGAACCATTTCATTTAAAAATGAAGCCGGTAAAGAATATAAACTGAACGAGCAGATTGCTACGTTGTTGGTTCGTCCGCGCGGCTGGCATTTGAACGAAAAGCATGTTTGGGCAGATGGCGAAGTGATGAGCGGATCGTTATTCGACTTTGGCTTGTATTTCTTCCATAATGTAAAGCAATTACTGGCAAACGGCAGCGGTCCATATTTCTATCTGCCAAAAATGGAAAGCCATTTAGAGGCTCGCTTGTGGAATGATGTGTTTGTGTTTGCTCAAAATGAATTGGGCATTCCGCAAGGCACTATCAAAGCAACCGTTTTGATTGAAACCATTCTGGCAACATTCGAGTTGCACGAAATTATTTATGAATTGCGCGAACACATGGCAGGCTTGAACTGCGGTCGCTGGGATTATATATTCAGCTACATCAAGCGCTTGCGTAATGTGCCGGGCTATGTTTTGCCCGACAGAGGTCAGGTAACCATGGCGGTTCCATTCATGGCGGCTTACAGCAAATTAGTTATTCAAACTTGCCACAAGCGAAAGGTGCACGCTATGGGCGGCATGAGCGCTTTCATCCCAATCAAAAATGATGAAGCGGCAAACAATGCAGCCATTGAAAAAGTACGCGTGGATAAGCTGCGGGAAGTAACCAACGGACATGACGGCACTTGGGTGGCGCATCCGGGTTTGGTGAAAGTGGCAATGGATATTTTCAACGAACACATGCCAACGCCAAACAACTACCATATTACCCGCGAGGATGAAGTTTACACACAGAAAGATTTGTTGGAAGTACCGGCAGGAACCATTACCGAAGCAGGTTTGCGTATGAACATCAACGTGGGCATTTTATACATCGAAAGCTGGTTACGTGGTGTGGGCGCAGCAGCACTGCACAACCTGATGGAAGATGCAGCTACGGCTGAAATCTCCCGCACACAAGTTTGGCAATGGATTAAGAATGGAAGTAAGCTGGAGGATGGACGAGTTATTACCGCTGCTCTCTACAATGAAATTTTACCAAGCGAGATTGTGAACATAAAAAGTTATATAGGTGAAACTGCTTTTGCCAACGGAAGATTTGAAGAAGCAATAAACTTATTCAACGACTTAGTTTTGCAAGGGGAGTATCTGGAGTTTTTGACATTACCTGCGTACGATAAGATTGATTAAAGAAAGAACACTGATTATTAGGATTTTTATGATTGCTAAACAAAGTAGATGTGAGTGCGGAAAACTATAAGCATTCAGAAGTAACTGAAATTGTAATAGGCGCGTTCTTTGAAGTGTATAACAAGTTGGGTTATGGATTTTTGGAAAAAGTTTATGAAAACGCAATGATGATGGAATTGATGAAGAGAGGTTTGAGTGCGAAATCACAGCAACCCATCAGTGTGTTTTATGATGAAAAAGAGGTGGGAAATTATTTTGCAGATATAGTAGTGGACGATAAAGTAATTCTTGAGTTAAAAGCGGCAGAAGGTTTACGCGAAGAACATGAAGCGCAGTTGATAAACTATTTACGTGCAACTGACATAGAAGTGGGGCTATTGATGAACTTCGGCAAAACTCCCCAATTCAAAAAGAAAGTTTTCTCTAACGAGTTTAAACACCGCAAGTCATAAAATCATAACTATAAGCGTTCAGCTATACTAATCAAATCATAAATATCATACATAAATCAGCGTTCTATTAATTTCAAACAATCAATTACAAACATGACTAAACAAGAAAGAGCCCTCGCGCTCAAAAAAGAGTGGGAAACCAATCCACGCTGGAAAGGCGTTAATCGCCCTTACACAGCAGAAGAGGTAATCAACATTTCAGGTTCGGTGCAAATCGAGTACAGCCTTGCCCGCAATGGTGCTGAAAAACTGTGGAAACGTTTGCACACCGATGCATGGGTTGCCGGTTTGGGAGCACTTACAGGTAACCAGGCGGTACAGGAAGTTACTGCCGGAATGAAAGCGATTTACCTTTCGGGCTGGCAAGTGGCTGCTGATGCCAACTTAGGCAGCGAAATGTACCCTGATCAATCTTTATACCCTGCCAATTCAGTTCCTGCAGTAGTAAAGCGTATCAACAACGCATTGCTGCGCAGAGACCAGATTGAATACATGGAAGGCGAGCCTCAGCGCGACTGGATGGTGCCTATTGTTGCCGATGCAGAAGCAGGCTTTGGTGGCAACCTGAATGCTTTTGAATTGATGAAAGGCATGATTGAAGCTGGTGCTGCGGGTGTGCATTGGGAAGACCAATTGGCTTCGGCTAAAAAGTGTGGTCACTTAGGCGGTAAAGTGTTGGTGCCTACGCAAGAGGCTATCAACAAATTAGTAGCCGCCCGTTTGGCTGCTGACGTTTGCAATGTGCCTACTTTGGTTATTGCCCGTACCGATGCAGAAGCTGCGAACCTTATTACTTCAGACATTGACCCTCGCGATCATAAATTCATCACCGGTCAGCGTACACCGGAAGGCTACTACTATGTGAAGAATGGCTTGGAGCAAGGTATTGACCGTGGTCTGTCTTACGCAGAATATGCCGATTTGATTTGGATGGAAACTGGCAATCCTGATTTAGGGTTGGCTCGTGAATTTGCACAAGGTATTCACGCAAAATATCCGGGCAAAATGTTGGCTTACAACTGCTCGCCTTCTTTCAACTGGGCTAAGTTCATGGACGAAAAACAAATGTTGACGTTCCGTGAAGACATCGCTGCCATGGGCTACAAATTCCAGTTCATCACACTGGCAGGCTTCCACGCATTGAACTCTTCTATGTTCGAACTTTCTAAGAACTATGTAGAGCGCGGCATGGCAGGTTTCAGCGAAATGCAACAACGCGAGTTTGCAATGGAAAAAGACGGATTCAAAGCTATCAAGCACCAGTCGTTTGTTGGTACAGGCTACTTTGATGCCGTACAAAACGTGGTACAGCAAGGTCAGTCTTCTACTACCGCATTAGCAGGTTCAACCGAAGCTGAGCAGTTTCATTGATAGATTCTCGACATTGCGATATGCGATGTTCTATAAGAACAAAATCAAATCCCCCATCGAGTTTTCGGTGGGGGATTTGTTTATTATATCAATAGCAAAACAACAAACCTCTTACTGTACAATTAACAGATACAATAGATACTCAAATGTTACCTTCTCATAATAGTATGTGATGTACTGAATTTGTTATCAATAACAACTGTGAGAAAAAGTATCTGCGATGGAATGCTCTCTTTAAGTTTTACACGATAATGATTCATCCCAACTTGAGTTTTAGTTAGCACTTCATGACTGACTATCTCACCCCTTGTGTTACTAATGAAATAATGAACCGGAACGGACTCACGTGAGAAAAATTCAAAAGTGATATCAGATGACACTGGATTAGGATAAACTTTTAAAGTATATGGGTTGCTTCCTTCTATCGAAAAAGATTTTGCCGAAACATTTCTGATAAGCCTTACCTCAAATACACTGTTATCTGCGGAGGTGTTTGCGGTTTGATTACTACTAAAAGGATTTAAAGTTGTGCTGTAGATACCACCAAAGATATGCCCCAACAAGATGGTATCCGTTGTAATGCCACTAAGTTTAATTACTCCTGATGGATAACGGGGTAAACTGAAGTTATAGAAGAATTCAGCGCTTGCACCCATTAAGCCAGGCATTTCGACCGGTAACTGATACTCCAGTAAAGACCCATCACTATATCGGGAAAGACGACTAATTGTTTTAACGAACGGAACGTTGTTATCTTGAACAAGTGTGTTGTTCTGGTAGTAATACTGACTCATTCCACCCAAAAACAGGTTGTGCATTTGATTGTTTACACTATCAAAAACACAAACTTTGGCAGAGTGGTAATTTGATAGATATTGATTAAACGAAGCGTTGGGCTTATGAACACTTGTGTCTATATCTACCGGATACAAAAAAGGCAAGTCGGAAGTTTGCTGAAAAACACCGGATGAAACAGTATATCCTTCGTTACCGTCTGGAAAAATCTGTGGAAGTAAATTGTAATCGCGTCTTCTGAGGTGAACGGGGTCAGTTATTGTTGAATATGAGGAAAAGCTAAGCTGATTGCCACTATTGTTAATTTTAAACTTCCTAATCTGATTAGAATACTGCTGAGTGTATGTTGGGTTTCCCATTGCATTATATCTACCATCAAATCGGTGTCCACCAACAAGGTAAAAAGTGTTGTTTAGTTTACCAATTTGCCCACCGGTTATAGCAAATGCAGTATCAGATATTTGTTTGAAAAATGGAGCAATGGAGTGCCCATTAATAACAGCATCAATGAGCGGAGAAATTTGCACAGACGTTAGATTTGAGAATGTTTTATGGTTTCCTGCGGATTCAGAATAAGCGTATCCTCCGATTATAAATAGCGTGTCATCATCTTGATAAAAATTCATGTTAGGTGACTGCAACTGTTCCTTAAGCCCTGGTGGCAAACTATCTACTGATGATGTCCAAAAGTTCTTTGCATGAATGTCAATAACGTATATGTCTCTGTTGCTTTTAGATTGGGGAAAAGCGTTCATCGGCTGACGAGCGTGCAAACCATCTGTTCGCCCCCCAATTACCAACCACTTACCGTTCTTTTGAGCAAATGCATATGAGTGTAAACCCTGTAAATTAGGGACATCAACAGGCTTTATCTCAACATCAAACTGAAATGAGTCTTGAGCATAGCCAAACATAATTTCAAAACAAAACATCAAAAGGACATATCTTTTCATGGAGCTAATTTTATGACGAAATTCAGCTGATTAACTTCATTTATATGTTACTAATGTTACACTTAGTTCTGAACAAGCAAACAAAATGAAACCACTTATCCTATCTCTTCTTGCATGTTTTACAATACTGCAAACACACGCATCGGCTAACGATACACTGAATAAAAAACAGCCTTTCAAAAGGGTGATGATTGGCGTTTCATTCGCACCAGATGTGACTTACAGAATTCTTTTCAGGCAAGTTAAAGATGAGCCCTTTGGCTTAATCATTGATGAGCGAAACAAAATTGAAATTCCCAAGTTTGGCTACAATGCAGGGCTTCATGTGCTGTTCAACTTCAAAAGTTTTGTGGGCGTTGAAGCCGGTTTATGGTATCTAAACACGGGCGAACAAACAAGAAACAGAAAACTCTATGCAGGTTATTCTTGGAATGGTTCTGCCTTTGTTCCAACGGATAGTATATATGCCAAGTTTGTTCACGACTATCATTATGTTGGAATTCCATTGAAGGCAAAGTTTACTGTGGGGAAAGGTAAAATCAGATTCTTCGCAGCCACCGGAATTGCAGTTAACTTTTTGATTTCAAACCAGAGCCGTTCAACCATCAAAGTGAATGGAGAAGTCCGTAAAAGTAAATCAACAGACAATATCACCGACTTCCGTTTGCTTGGTATCATGCCACTTGCAGAGGCAGGATTAGACTGGAAGATAAATCACAGAATGAACCTGAGTGTTTGCCCAAGTTTTCGTTTTAATGTGCTGAGTATAACTAAGAGCAATGTTCCAGTGAGTGCGTACTATTTTAATGCAGGCATTAGTACAAGGTTTTACTTTGGAATTTGATAGGAACGCTTATGGTAACATCGAAAAACATCAGTGTTTCAACCTAAAATGCGGGCTGAATGAAGCGGCAATTTCTTCCCCATCCAGTAGCCATTGCATTGACATTTTAAGCGGCACCTGAACGGTTTCCTCCTCTTTGTATGTTCCAAAAACTCTGTCCCAAAGTCGTGTGGTAACGCCATGATTAACACGCGGATTGTGGAAGTGATGATAAAAATGATGTTTACGCAACGGAATGAAAATTTTCATCAAAGGCTTACGCGAGTGAAAGCGCCTGTGCGTAGCTTCGTAAAGCACATACATACTCAATAAACCCAAAACAAATGGAGTGGCAAATCCTAAGCCAAAAATTACTCCGATAAAGAAAATCAGCACGCCTGCAACCGCAGTGGCTACTATTGCTTTTTTCCAAGCAGGAGCAAAGTAATGCGCATGTGCATGATGCTGAGTGTGCTCTACCTTGAAAATGTTTTTGTCTTTGTGCTCATGCCCCAAAAACCGATGTAAAATGTATTCTAAAAATGTCCAGAAAAAAGCTCCAAGAGCAAATGATGTAAGTATCATAAAACCCAATTTTTAATACTCTTTTTTTGACGATTCACCGACTAAGATATTTATCAAAACAATACAACAGAGCAATTATTCTATCAATGCGCCTCTAACCAGTTTCTTTCTTCTCACAGCCTATCATACACATCTTTCCTATTTCCAATATGGATAATTTCGACAACAAGAACATCATCGTTTACGGTGTAAACTATGCGGTAATCTGAATACCGAACTCTATAGACATTATCATATCCCTGCAACTTTTTACACCCCTTTGGACGAGGATTACTTGATAACATCATTATGAGTTCATCAATTTTTTAAGCAAACATTTTAGGCAACTTTGAAAGTTGCTTAACAGCCTTCTCCTTAATTTCAATGCGATAAGGCTAATTTCCACTTTCCGAAAATTTGTTTTCTGGCTTCTTCATACGAAAGCGACTTTTCGTTCCTACTCAGTTCAACAGCAACAATATCTTCAATGTCTTCTATAAGGGCGATAATATCCTCCTTCTTTTTCATCACTTTTTTTGCCACGTCAAAATCAATTACTAAGCCACTATGCTTACCCTTCGAGTTGGTTATGTATCTTATTGTTTCCATTTTACATCTTCTGTTATCGCGAATATAACTAATTCTATACTTTGAAATGCGCAACACTCAATGCGCCTCTAACCAATTCATCCCCGTTCCCATTTCTACCACAATTGGCACGCGGGTTTTGATGGCTTGAACCATTTGCTCTTGTATTATTGGTTTGATAATTTCCACTTCATCGCGATGTGCATCAAACACCAATTCATCGTGCACCTGCAAGGTCATTTTGCTTTGCAGTTTTTGCTGCTTGAATTCGCGTTGAATGTTAATCATAGCAATCTTAATCATATCTGCCGCGCTGCCTTGCACCGGTGCATTGATGGCTTCGCGCTCTGCAAAACCACGCACAGTGAAGTTGCGGCTATTGATGTCTTTCAGGAAACGTTTTCTGCCTTTAATAGTTTGCACATAGCCATGTTCGCGGGCAAAGCGCAAGGTTTCTTCCATGTAGTTTTTGATGCCCGGAAATTGCTTGAAATAGTTCTCAATCAACTCGGCAGCTTCTTTGCGTGCAATACCCAATCGCTGGCTTAACCCGAAAGCAGAGATGGCATAGATGATACCGAAGTTCACCATTTTGGCATTGCTGCGTTGGGCTTTACTCACTTCATTCAATGCAACACCATACACCTTTGCAGCCGTGGCGGTGTGAATATCCATGCCTTTATCAAATGCATCGAGCATGGCTTCGTCTTTGCTGATTTCTGCCACCAAGCGCAATTCAATTTGAGAATAGTCGGCACTGAGAAAAATATGATTTTCATCGCGTGCAACGAACGCTTTGCGCACCCGCTGCCCACGCTCGGTGCGGATGGGAATGTTTTGCAGATTGGGCGAAACAGAACTCAACCTTCCGGTGGCAGCAATCGTTTGGTTAAATGTGGTGTGCACCCTTCCGGTTTTCGGATGCACCAATTGCGGCAGCGCATCCACATAAGTGCTTTTTAGTTTTCCGAGTTCGCGAAAGTCGAGTAGCAAGTTGGCGATAGGGTGATGCTGCACCAAGCCTTGCAGCGCATCTTCGTTGGTAGAAAGCTGTCCGGTAGAAGTTTTCTTCCCTTCAAAAGGCAACTTCATTTCCTTGTACAAAACATCACCTAATTGCTTGGGTGAATCAATGTTGAATTCGCGTCCTGCATGTTCAAAAATTTGCGTGCGCAATGCAAGCAAATCGGTTTCCAATTCCTTACTGTATTCATTCAAAAAGAGGCTATCAATTTTTACACCTTCATGTTCCATATCTGCCAGCACAGGCACAAGCGGATGCTCAATATCATTCAACACATTTTCTACTTCGCGTTGCTGCACCATGGGCGCAAAAATGTGTTTGAGTTGCAGGGTGATGTCGGCATCTTCGGCAGCATATTCCGCAATTTTTGGCAGCGGCACATCTTTCATGCTGCCTTGATTTTTTCCCTTCTTGCCAATCAGTTCATCAATGTGAATGGGTGTGTAGCCAAGGTATGTTTCGCTGAGGTAATCCATGCCGTGTTTCATGTCAGGCTCCACCAAATAATGCGCCAGCATGGTGTCATATATCGGTAGCGAAACCTGCACATCGTACTTCTGCAACACGTGCATATCAAACTTTACATTTTGCCCGATTTTTAATTTCTGCTGATGTTCTAAAAGCGGCTTAAATCTTGCCACTAATTGTTTTGCTTCATCAAAGTTTTCAGGTGCAGGAACATAAAAAGCCTCGCCTGCTTTTACACTAAACGAAAGCCCCACAATGTTCATGTCGAAATAATCGAGTGAAGAAGTTTCGGTGTCAAAACAAAACTCTTCGGCTTGTTCTAACTTTTCGATTAGCTCATTGATGGAAATGAATCTTGCACCTTCTTGTTTTAGTAGCTCATCATCTGTGGCAACAATGTATTCATGCGCTGTATTTTGAATGCTTTTACCGCGCACTTCCGGCTGCGGTGCAGCTTGCACTTCCACTGCCGAAGCAAACAAATCGCCTTGAGCAGAAGAAGGAGTTGCGGGTTGCGAGTTGCGAGTTGCGAGGGGTGTAGTACTTTGGTTAACAGAATAACTATCGCCTAAAATTTTCCTGCCAAGTGTGCGAAATTCCAATTCGGTGAACAGCGCGGCAAGCGCCTCTTTATCGGGTTCATCCAAGTGTAAATCCTCATCGGTTACATCAAGCGGCACATCCAAAATGATTGTTGCCAAATGCTTTGACACGCGTCCTTGTTCGGCATGAGCTTTGATGTTTTCTCCCAATTTTCCTTTGATGTTTTCGGCATTGGCAATGATGTTTTCCATCGAGCCATATTCTTTAATCAACTTCTTGGCGGTCTTCTCCCCCACACCAGGAATGCCCGGAATGTTGTCCACGCTATCTCCCCACAAGCCAAGAATATCAATCACTTGCTCCGGTCGCTCCACTTCCCATTTCTCTAAAATCTCTTTCACCCCCAGAATCTCCACATCACTGCCCTGCCTGCCGGGCTTGTAAATTTTGATGTTCTCTTCCACCAATTGTCCGTAGTCTTTATCGGGTGTAACCATATACACCAAATGACCCTCACGCGCTTTCTGTTTGGCAAGCGTTCCAATGATGTCATCTGCCTCATAGCCCGGCACTTCTATCACCGGAATTTTCATCGCTGCAATAATTTGTTTTATCCACGGAATGGAATTGCCGATGTCCTCCGGCATGGCTTCACGATTGGCTTTGTAAAATTCATATTCAACGGCACGTGTTGTTTCTACCTCACAATCAAACACCACCGCAAGATGTGTGGGTTTTTCTTTTTGAATCAGTTCAATCAAGGTTTGTGTGAAGCCCGAAATGGCGCTGACATTCATACCTTTACTGTTGCGCAATGGGTTGTTGATAAAAGCGAAATAGGCACGGTAAATCAGTGCATATGCATCAAGCAGAAATAACTTGTTATCTGCCCAATCGGTATTCGTTGCAGCCATGCAGCGAACATAAATTTTTATTGGATTGAACTATGTCAAAAAAGCAGCATAAAGCTTACTTGATGCCAAATGCTTTTTTAACCTGAGCAACAGCATTCAGTTCTTCCCACGGAAAGAGTTTTACTTTCACTTTCTTCTCGTTCTTTTTGCCTTTATTGAACACTTTCACCACTTCCTGCGATTTCCTGCCCATGTGCCCATAAGCCGCTGTTTCGCTGTAAATTGGTGTGCGTAAGTTGAAACGCTTTTCAATGAAATACGGACGCATATCAAACTCGGACAATGCGCCAATTACCTCAGCAATTTTGCCATCGCTCATGTTCACCTTTGCAGTGCCATAAGTGTTTACATACAAGCCCACCGGTTTGGCAACACCAATAGCATAAGCTACTTGAACCAGCGCTTCATCACAAACGCCTGCAGCTACTAAATGCTTGGCAATGTGGCGGGTGGCGTAGGCAGCCGAGCGGTCAACCTTTGAAGGGTCTTTGCCGCTAAACGCACCACCACCATGTGCACCTTTTCCACCATAGGTGTCCACAATAATTTTTCTACCGGTCAAGCCGGTGTCGCCATGTGGTCCACCAATCACAAACTTTCCTGTTGGGTTTACGTGATATTGAATCTTTGCATTGAACAAAGCCTGAACACGCTTAGGCAACTTCTTTTTGATGCGCGGAACGAGGATGTTAATCACATCGTCTTTTATCTGCTTTAGCATCACTGCATCTTTTGCAAAATCATCATGCTGTGTGGAGATAACAATGGTATCAATCGCTATGGGTTGATTATTATCATCGTATTTAATAGTTACCTGACTTTTTGAGTCGGGTCGAAGGTATTTCATCACCTTACCTTCTCTGCGAATGGCGGCAAGTTCTTGCAAAAGCAAGTGTGCAAGTTCCAATGGCAAAGGCATGAAATTATCTGTTTCACGGCTCGCATATCCAAACATCATCCCTTGGTCACCTGCGCCTTGCTCTTCCGGCTTTTTTCGCTCCACACCTTGGTTGATGTCGGGCGATTGCTCGTGAATGGCTGAAAGCACACCACATGAATTTGCTTCAAACATATATTCAGCCTTGGTGTAGCCGATTTTCCGAATCACTTCGCGCGCAATTTCCTGCACATCAAGGTATGCCTCCGATTTCACTTCGCCTGCCAACACCACCTGCCCGGTGGTAACCAAAGTTTCACATGCAACTTTTGAGTTTGGGTCATGCGCAAGAAAATGGTCAATCAACGCATCTGAAATTTGGTCTGCAACCTTATCGGGGTGTCCTTCTGAAACGGACTCTGATGTAAACAAATAAGCCATGTATTTCTGAAATTTTGGTGGCGAAGAAAAACAAATAATGCGATGCAACAACTCTATTTTATCTACGTTCAACTTCAAGAACTTTCATGCCATTTTTGGTGTTAATTATGATGAAATGCAATGTAGCCGACAGCATTGATTGCACCACTGAAACTTACTTTGAGAAATGAAAATCTTACATCCAATTTTCCTTGTATCCTTTGCGTTAGCAAGTGCATGTAACTCACACTCGCAATCAAGCATAAACAAATCGCAAAATTATCATCAACAGACATCAGCCATGAATAACGAACAACCACTTTTTAAAACAGAAGACGAATGGAAAAAAATTCTTACTGGCGAGCAGTTTTACATATTAAGAGAGAAAGGTACGGAAAGACCATTCACCGGCAAATTCAACAAACATAAAGAGAAAGGTGTTTACCTGTGTGCAGGTTGCGGCAATGAATTGTTTACCGATGAAATGAAATTTGAAAGCCATTGCGGATGGCCCAGTTTCGACCGCGAAATTGAAGGCGGAAAAATCAACACACATTTAGATACTACACACGGCATGATTCGCACCGAAATTACTTGCGCAAAATGTGGCGGTCATTTGGGACATTTATTTGATGATGGACCTACAATAACAGGAATGCGCTATTGTGTAAATTCTATCAGTTTAGATTTCAAGAAGAAAGAGTAAAATTCTACTTGGCAACAATGTATGCTTCCACCGATGCATTCGGAAATATAGTGTTCATATCACTAAGCATTTGTTCTGCCGCATCTTTTTCATTGAAACTTCCGGCAAACACTTTGTAAGTGACGCCTTCAGCCATTTTTTGATGCCTTACAAAAACAGGCACACCAAACTCATTCATCAGTTGCTTTGAAAGCTCCTTTACCTTTTCTCTGCAATCATAAGTGCCAAGCTTGATGCCGTAAATTTCGGAGTCAGCTTCGTCAAATATAATATCCGGTAAAACTTCGTAAGGATTCAGCTCGTTGGTGCGCAGCACCTTTACATTCACCATTGCAACTCCCTGTTTCTGAAACTCTAACTCCTGAGCAACGCGCTTAGTAACGTCAACAATTCTGTTCTTAACGTAAGGTCCTCTATCGTTTACGGTTGCAACAATGTATTTGCCATTGTTCAAATTTGTGATTTCAACTTTTGTTCCAAATGGCAATGAACGATGTGCGCATGTGAAACTGTTGTTGTCGAATCTTTCGCCACAAGCAGTGCGTCTTCCGTGAAAATTATCGTGATAAAATGAGGCATAGCCCTCTTGGCTTTCCTGAGCATTAACTATTGTAAAGAGCCAAAGGAAAGAGTTCAGCAAAATAGTTCTGAACGCTTCTGCGTATGAGTGTTTGATTCTCATTAGCTTACGCAAATGTAAACCAATGATGAACTAACTGTTAGTTAAAAAATGCTTCCGCAAAGTGGAAAACGTCCTGATGTGTATTGTAAAGTGGAACAGGAGCAATGCGAATTACATCGGGTTCGCGCCAATCGCAAATGAAATTTTGCTGCATGAGTTGTTGAAAAATTTGCTTGCCGTTTTCTTTCACCCTAATAGAAAGTTGACAACCTCTTTCGTTTGGATTGGTTGGCGTAATGATTTCTATGTTGTGATTTGTATTCAATTTTTCTTTCAAAAGAAACTCTGTGAATGAAGTAAGTTGAATGCTCTTTGCAAGAAGCTTTTCCATGCCGGCTTGCTCAAAAATGTTGAGTGAAGCAAGATGCGCAGCCATGCTTAAAATTGGCGCATTGCTTTGCTGCCAGCCTTCAGCGCCACGCATGGGCTTAAAATCTTTTTGCATCAAAAAACGAATGCTTTCATCGTTTCCCCACCAGCCTCCAAATCGCGGTAAATCTTTATCGTGATGATATTCGTGCACAAAAATTCCGCTAACGCCTCCGGGTCCGCTGTTCAAATATTTGTAAGAACACCATGTTGCAAAATCAATGTTCCATTCGTGAAGTTTCAAGAGCACATTGCCTATGGCATGAGCCAAATCCAAACCAAAAACAATTTCATGCTCGCAACACTTTTTTGAAATGGTTTCAATATCAAAAAATTGTCCACTGTAATAATTCACCGCGCTAAACATTACCAATGCCAACTCATCCTTATGCGCATCAATGGCAGCTAAAATGTCTTCGGTGCGAATGTTGTTTTCGCCTTCGCGCGGGCTAACTTCAACAATGGCTTCCTGCGGATGAAAGCCATGAAATTTTACTTGCTGCTGCACCGCATACACATCGCTGGGAAACTCAGGGCTTTGCATCAACACTTTGTAACGCTTTGCTGTAGGGCGATAGAACGACACCAACAACAAATTCAAATTCACCGTGAGTTGGTTCATGCACACCACTTCGCTTTCTTTTGCGCCTACAAGATTTGCTAATGGCGAAGCGAAAAGATTGTGGTAATACATCCAAGGATTTTTTCCATCGTGATGCGCCACCACGGCATGACGTTGCCATTTTTCTAACTCTTCCTGAATATACGCCCCAACCGATTTTGGTTGCAAGCCCAAACTATTGCCACACAAGTACACCACATCTTCGCCATTTACTTGCGGAATAAAAAATCGCTCGCGAAAGTGATTGAGCGCATCTTCTTTATCAAGTTGCTGTGCGTAGGCTAAAGTTGATTGCATATTGCTGTTCTACTTTAAGTGAATATTTGAAAGTGTGTTCCAACTATGAATATGAAATTCGTTGCGCACTGAACTTCGACTGCCACCATAAATTAAATTCATCCTACCAACTTTTTTGCCTGCTAATGCTTTATAGAAATTCAAACCCTTAAAAAAAGAATTGTTGATAGTAGATGAAGATTTAACTTCATAAATATTTGTCTTTCCGGCTTTTTCTTCTACCAAATCCACTTCATTTCCGGTATTGTCGCGCCAAAAAAAGAGGTCATGTTTTTGCCCGCGATGCAAAGCGTTCTTCATCATATCAGCAATTACAAAGTTTTCAAACAATGCACCTCGCGCCCAATGTGTATCTAATGCTTCAATACTGTTGATGCCCAATAAGCTGCAAGCCAAACCGGTGTCGTAGAAATATAATTTTGGCGTTTTTACTAATCGCTTATTAAAGTTTTGGTGATGCGGCTGCAGGAAAAATGCAATGAAGCCTGTTTCCAAAATGGCAAACCATGATTTAATGGTTTTTAAATCAACACCGAGTTCATTGGCAATGCTTGTGTAATTCAGTAGTTGCCCAATTCTTCCGGCAGCAAGGCGCATAAATTTTTGAAAGACAAACAAGTTGGAAACATTCACCAACTGGCGAATATCACGCTCTGTGTAGGTTTGGATGTAAGATGGATAAAAGTCAGTAGCATCAATGTGCTTGTCATACAAACGCGGATAAAAGCCTTGAAAGATGAAACGGTTTAAATCGCTTTTCCAATACTTGGTTTTGCGAAGCTCTTCAATGGAAAATGGCAACAAGTTTGCCATAAAAACACGCCCCGCAAGCGACTGAGTAATTTTTTCAAACAGTAAAAAATTTTGTGAGCCTGTTAGGATAAACTCACCTGCTTTTCCGCGTTCATCGCTAATGGTTTGAATATAGGAAAACAATTCGGGCATTTTCTGTGCTTCGTCAATGATGATGCCATGTTTGTGTTGCGATAAAAATCTCCGTGGGTCTGCTTTAGCTTCGTCATACACATCGGGGTTTTCAAGGTTTACATAAATGTGCTTTGGAAAAACAGATTTAGCCAAAGTGGTTTTGCCGCTTTGGCGCGGACCGGTAAGTGAAAGCACCGGCATTTTTGTTGCCATTTGCCTTACTTTTTCAGCCATTATTCTGTTTACAATCATGCCGCGAATATAAAATAATCTTTACAAATCTGGAATGCAATTCCAGATTTGTAAAGATTTGAATTTAATTAGCTACAGTAAAAAAAGTTCTGAAATGTAGAAACAATAAGTCTTACCACTCTGCCTCAGGGTCGCTTGCAGTAACTTCTGTCATTTCAGTTAGCAGTGGTTGGAGGTATTCGCTATGATAGCCTTTTCTGCCACCAAACATCACTTTAGTTTCATCGGTGTGAGGCACTTTCAGGTTTGCAGCCTCAATGACGGGCGTGATTTTTTCAAGCCATTTCTCTTTTAAAAGTTTTTCGCCTTTGAATACACCGGTTGCAACAAGTTCCTGCTCAAACTTACTTTCTTCAAAAATTCCTAATGCAAAGTGCCATGCTTCGTTCAATGCAGTTTGCAAGCGTGCGTTGGCTTCTTCGTTGCCATTGCCAAGCTGTTTTATGAAAGTATCTGCGTGCATGGTGTGATACTTAATTTCACCCTTCACCTTTTTTGCCAACAAAGCTACCGGCTGGAATGAAGACTCTGTCAACATTTCATAGCGCAGCAGTTCTGCATGGTCGAAAAGAAAATGACGCACCAAACTGAAATCATACTCGCCAATGGGCAATTCCACCAATTGGCAACATTTGAAATCTTTTGCGGTGCGCTTGAAGCCAAGCGTGTCGGGGTCGGCTTCGCCAAATTGTTCGTGAAGGATTTTATACAAAGCTAAGGCGTGACCAATTTTATCCTGCGCCATGCTGGAGAATGCTAAATCTTCTTCAAGCATAGGTCCGATGCCTGTCCATTCGCTGTTGCGATGACCGATGATAAGCGCATCATCAGCCATTTTAAAAAGTAAGTCTTTGGTTGCGTTATTCATTTTTGCGTTGTTTTACTTTGATTCCCTATTTCTCAAGTACTTTTCTATGGATTCTGCTCCTCGAATTTCTCTTGTTGAAGGCATGCTACGTATGAAAAAATACTTTGAGGTTTTTCCGTCCTTATTCTCTAACAGGAAAACTCCATTTTCATAATGAGGTTTGACTAATACTGCGTAAATGTTCTTGCCTTCCACCTCAACAAACTTACTCTTAATGTGTGTAATAAACTCATTGCCAATAAACTGTTCAATTGTGTCTGCAAATTGTCTTTCAAACCAGTCCATTTTATCTGATTTTTCACAAAGTGAAAAATCAAAATCAATTCCTTGAATTAAAGAATTACCATCATTAGTGGTATCGCTTGGGTCTCGAATTCCAATTAAAAGCAGTCCGCCATTTGTATTTAAAAAAGAACAAATTGATCTTGCAATTTTTTGTTTTATTGAAATACCAGCTCTTCCTGTTTTAAAATTATAAAGCAATGAAGATTTGAATTCTAACGCTTCAGTTTCTGATAAGTTATTATCAAAAATATGTTGCACAAAAGAAGAGGTAATGTCTTTTACCGACAAATCGCCAATTTCTTTGTCAAGTATTTTACTGGTTAGTTCAGTAAGTTTATCGCGCTCCGTTATTCTCTTATTAAGAAGTTCAATGTATTCTAAATCTTCAGCATTAGGCTCTGCATAATCATCCCAATTGATTGGGGTTTTTAATATCATTTCTGTTTGTATTTCCACATCATCAGGGTGATAAAATGTTGCTTCAACTTCTTTTCCATTTTTGTTTAATTTGAAAATGTCGTAAAAACAATTTTCCCAATACAAACTTTCCCAGTATTCGAATCTATCAAAACGGGTAAGTATTCCATGTATTGGAAACCTCTTACCTTTTATATCATCTTCGTCAATATCCACATCCAATACAAGATAAACTACAATACCCATGCGGTGCATTAAAGTGGCAATTTGATTTAACTCATCTTTTGTCAACGTATCTAAGTTCTTTCCATCTATGCTAAACTCAACAAGTCGGATTTTTTCATTTTTAGAGAGTTCGTTTATATTGATGCTATTATGAGTGGCTACAAAATTTTCATAATCATTAAATAATTCAAATGCTTTGTTTCTTGCATTTATAGGTTGTTCGTTAATAAAAACCTTTGGCTCTAAGGAATTAATAGTTTGTTCGTCTTTATTCCAATAAGTAAATTCTACTTCGTAGTGAAAAGGTGCTTTCATATTTTTACTTTATTACTATGCCAAACTGGGTTTTGTCCGTATTTACTTTTGTATAAATGGAGTAATTGGTCTTCAATAACCCAAGGGAAATCTTTGTGAGAGTTATTAAATGTTTCCCACCATTTTATAGTTATAAACACTCTGTTCTCTTCTTGCATTTTTAGCTTGAAAAACTCATGCCTTTTTAGGCGAGGATTTGTGCCGGGGTGATACCCATTGCAGATTCTATCCCATATTCCACCTTCTCTGTGCTTAAAATGACCATTCTTTAAATATCCTGACTTACCAACATACAAAACTTCATCATAGCAATAAATAATGTAAACACCACCTTCCTTTTGGTTTGGCGCATTACAGCATTCTCTTACATCTTGATTAACATTTAGAGTAAACTCCCCATTAATTTTATACCTATCTAGAATGAAATCAAACATTTCAAACAATTTTTTCTTTCTTCTGAAATGCCTCAATTCTATCGCGTACTTTGTAATAAGCAGGTTCGCGATGCAGTTTTTCGGGTGTGGTTTCAAACACATCTTCATCGTCAGGAGCATAAGTGTAAACATCACTGGTTTTCACCACCCAAAGGTTGGTGGTTTTGCCCCTGCGTGCATATTGTTCTTTGGCATACACCAAAGCCAATTCAGGGGATGATGCGTGAACAACGCCTGCATGGACAGGCTGCTTTCCCTTTTTCTCCTGATGAAAAACTTCCCAGGTTACAAGGTGGGTGTTGGTGGGTGTGAGTTCACTTTGATTAGCTAAATCTAATCGCTGAACTCGTGGGTCAAGTGATGATGCTGTATTCATTTTCAAATCTTCAAATTATCTAATTTTCAAATCCATTTTTACGCCAATGGCACCACATATCTTTCATCCTTTTTCATCAGCGCATTTCGCACCCAACGCCCAGCTTCTTCCGCATATCTGCGCACAGCTAATCGCTCGGCATTACAAGGTCCATCGCCATTGATTACGCGCTTAAATTCATCCCAATCGGGGTCGCTGAATTCCCAAATGCCATCATCGTTTTTACGCAAGTTCGAATCAGGCAGTGTTAAATCAAGCTCCCAAATTTTTGGAACGTATTGGTCTAAAAACTGATTGCGCATATCATCGTTTGAAGCCAGTTTCACGCGCCATTTCATCAACTTTTCGCTGTGTTGCGAAGCCCTATCGCTGGGTCCAAAAAAGTGCAACAGCGGGCGATACCAACGATTCAAAGCCTCTTGCAACATGGCGCGTTGCTTAGCTGTGCCGGTGGCGAGATAAACGAAGTTATCATGCCCTTGCTTGAGGTGAAAACTTTCTTCGTAACAAATTCTTTCCAAAGCACGGCAGTATGGTCCATAAGAACCTTTTGAGTTAATCACCTGATTCACAATAGCAGCACCATCCACCAAAAAGCCAATCACCGCGATGTCAGCCCATGTTTTTGCAGGGTAGTTAAACACGTTGCTGTATTTAGATTTCCCGCTAAGCAAATCATCTAACATTTGCTCGCGGGTTTTGCCCAATGTTTCGGCTGCGCTGTAAAGCAACTGCCCGTGCCCGATTTCATCTTGCACTTTGGCAATCAAAGCCAATTTTCTGCGGAAGTTTGGCGCGCGCGTTATCCAAGTGCCTTCGGGCAATGCGCCCACAATTTCGCTGTGCGCGTGCTGCTCAATCATGCGAATAAGTTGCCTCCGATACTCGGCAGGCATCCAGTCGCCCGGTTCCACTTTGTCGCCTTTTGAAACACGTGCTTCAAATTTTGCCAACTGTTCCGGGTCGTCTTGCTGAGTTTGCATTCTTTTTGCATCCTCCGGGCTGATGTATGCGTTTCCGTACATAACTATTTTAAATTTTAGATTTCAGATTTTTGATTGTTCGACATTCCGTTCATGAGCAGTTGGGTGATGTTGGTTGCTAAATGCTCAACATTGATTTGTTTGTTCAATTTACACAGTTCATGTGTTGCATTCAATGATGAAAGAATGGTGAATGTTGCCATGCGCACATCTAAATTTTTCATTTCTCCGGTTTCAACACCCGCTTCAATTAACTCATGAAATTTTTGCTGATAACCGTTGCGTAGTTTTTTGAATTTGCTCAAATCATTTCCTTCTAAAAAAATCCATTCTTCAAAGAAAACAGTGGTGGCTTCAATGTTGTTGAAAATCACCTGCACGTGTGCTTCAATGGCTGCCGAAAGTTTTTCTGTGTAAGAAATTTTGTGTTGAACAGCTCCATCAAAAGCATTGAAAAATTGTGTTGCAATATCAAAACAAATATCTTTCAGCAACTCATTCTTTGAACTGAAATGATTGTAAAGACTGGGCGCTTCCACACCCACTTCTTTTGCTAAATCGCGCATGGAAGTGGCGGCATAACCTTTCTCTCTGAAAAGTTTTTGTGCCGAAAAGCGAATATGTTCTTTGCGTGAAATGGCTATCATAAACTAACAACTGTTAGCGAAACTAACGAGTGTTAGTTAAAAATCCAAATTGAAAAATTTTACCAATCAAAATGCTTGCGGATGCGCTGCACTTGCTTTTCATGATGATTAAAGTGAATAGCACAAAGCTGCGCCCACTCTTGTGCACTTAAAAAACCAAGGAAGGGGTGCTTGACTACGCCTTTCATCTTACCACTTTCTACCTTCTCGGCAACATCCTGAACCAATGCTTTGATTTCATTCATTCTTTTAACTATCTGCTCTTTACTTTCAGGTGGATTCGGTTGCACGGCAACACTGCCCGGCATTTCAATTTTTACTGATGGCATTTTCCCAAACGTGAAAACCATCCATCCAATAAAATTTTTACGCCCTTTTGCTTTCACCCGCTCATCACCATCGGCAATGCGTTGCACATTTTTGAAGAAGAAGCCTTTTGCCGACATCCAAAGGTGAATGTAAACTTGCCCAATGCTCCACGAACCTTCGGATGGCTTTGCAAGAATTTGCTCTATGCTATATTCATCAAGCCTTGCAATCCATTTGTCTATTAATGCATTGGTGTTCAACACAAAATTCTCTTTGCTCATGTAGTTATGATTTAGTGTTTCAATAATTTTGAAAACCTATTTTCGTTTTTGAAAAGTAACACAAACAAGTTATGAAGTACTACTTATTATTTGCAATGCCATTACTATTTGCGGTTCAATCCTGCAAAAAAGATGATAAGCAATCTAAAGAACCAATGCTGATTTTCAAGTTCAAATTTGATGACAATCAGGACAGATATGACTCATTCGGACAGCTTACAAACACCCTACCTGCGGGACATGCAGCACAGCATCCGAAGTTTAACAGCATGGCTGCGCATTATATTGAGCTTACGCAAAACATGTTCACTGCCGTTGGGAAAGGGGTTGTTTTATACCACGCGCCAGAGGTTACGCAAGGAAGCAAAACAGGCATTGACCACAACAAGAGTGTGCTTGCCGGCAACAATGAAATGTTTTTCAAAATTCCTTTGAAAGATGTGGCAAAAGGGGAGTATGAGTATTTGAGAATTTCGGTTGCCTATCAAAATTATACAGTGAAGCTGCACTATGACACTTCTTTTGTTTCAAGCGGACTTACCATAACTGCCGATGAAGATTTGGATGCAACGGTGGCAAGTTTTATTGGCTACAACACCTACATCACAAATTTCAAAATTGCTGATGCTACTGTTTCAGTGAATGACTTCAAAAAACAAGGCTATTGGGGTGGAAGGCAAAACACTAACATTCCATTTAAATCAGGTGGTGTTGTGGTGTATAACTATCCACTCAACTACACTGTAACCGGACAAAACCCGGAGGGAGCAACAACAGTACCCAATCCCCTATTTGCCACCTCCCCTATTCCTGACGGTTCATGCCTTGTAACCGGAACATTCGACAAAGGAAAACTTCAGATAACTGGAGACGAAACCAAAGATGTGGTGGTTATGGCATCATTTTCTACCAATAAAAGTTTTGAATGGAAAGACTTGAATGGCAATGGTAAATGGGACCCATCCAAAGGCGAGCATGTTGTGGATATGGGAGTTAGAGGTTTGAAGGCATTCATTCAGTAGCGCATGTGGTTTGTAAAAACTTTTGCCTCGCTGCTTTTGATTACAACATGCAGCTGTTTACTCGCACAATCAAATACCGAAAGCGAATTAGCTGCGCTAATGAAAAAAATGCTTTTGTTTATTAAATCTGAACGTACGGCTCTTGTTGCAGGCAAAACCCCTAAAAAGACTTCAGTAAACTTTGAAGGAATCGTTACTGCAAAACCAACTGAGGGCAAAAAGCTTTTGCCGAACCATGCTGAACAAAGCGTAAAACTGATCCAAACCATAAAGGCATATCAGTTTTCAAATAATCTTTCCGACAAAAAACTACAGTTCAACTTAGTGATAAATACGTGCCTTGACTGCCACAAGCAAGTGTGCCCGGGTCCCATTGAGGCAATTGAAAAAAATCTTCTTCAACTCAACGGGCAGTAACGCTCGCTTACTTCCCAAAGCTGTTGCTGCAACTGCTCATTTAAAGCAAGCGCTGACGGCTTTTTCTGTTTTGAATCACTAAAGTATTTTCCGGTTACACCCTGAACATCTGCTGACGAGGCAAGATGAACAGAGGTGGCTGCACCTTCTTCAACACTCACCCCGCCAATGCGCGAATAGAGTGTCCATGCAAGTTTTTCAAACCAAGTTGTTCCCTTATTCCCAATATCAGTTTTCACCAAACCGGGATGCAGCGCATTTGTTGTAACGCCAGTACCCTCCAACCTTTTTGCTAAAGCATTACTAAACAAAACATTCGCCAATTTACTTTGTCCATAAGCCTTGAAAATGAAATAGCTCTTATTTTGTGTGAAAGAATCAAAGTCAATTTCAGCCCGCTCGTGTGCGCGTGAAGCCACATGAACTATACGTTTGTAATCCGACTTTTTAATGTTGTCTAACAGCAGGTGAGTAAGCAGAAAATAAGCAAAATGATTGGTGGCGATAGTACTTTCCAAACCATCCTCAGTAAGTTTAAATTCAGGATATACCCCACCTGCATTATTGATTAAAACGTCAATCACATCCAACTCGCTCTTAATTTCCGAAGCAACATTTCTGATAGACTTCTGGATGCTCAAATCCGCACTGAAGCATTGTACACGTGCACCATTAACAATGGTTCGAATCTGTTCAGCAGCAACTTCTGCCTTTTGCTTATTGCGGCTAATCATGAAGATGTTTGCTCCCATTTTTGCCAACGCAATGGAGGTTGCCAATCCGATTCCGGCATTGCCGCCCGTAATTACAATGTTTTTGTTTTGCATGAACGAAATGTAGCAATATTGCCTGATGGCGCAAACTCGAATGCAACACAATTATTTTTGAAGTTTAGCTCTGCGAAAATGAAACTCATTAAACTACCTGAAACACTCACCATTTTTGAACATGCCGCGCTTGAAGAATGGTTAGTGCGCAATCTGAATTGTGAACAGGATGATTATCTGCTGCTGTATGTAAATCCGGAATGTGTGGTGTTGGGGAAAAATCAATGTGTGATAAACGAGGTAAACATTGACTTTTTAATCCATTCAAATGAAAAGGTTGTTCGCAGAGTTAGCGGAGGTGGAACTGTTTATCATGACAAGGGAAATTTAAATTTTGCTTTCGTTTCAAAGTTTAGCGAACACAAAGTGAACAACTACGCGCTATTCAATGAACCCATTCGCGCTGCGCTTGAGTCGCTGGGCGTTCCGGCTGCATTTAATCACAGAAATGACATGATTGCAAACGAGAAAAAAATTTCCGGCAATGCTCAATTTACCAATAGAAAAAACATACTGAGCCACGGCACAATTTTGGTGAATGCCAATTTAGACAACCTAAGAAGGGCACTGAAGAAAAACACTTTTGAAGTGCAATCAAAAGCAGTGCAATCAACCCGCAGTAGCGTAGAAAACATCAATGCATTTACTACGTCAAGCATTAACACCTCAGAACTGATGGATTTGTTAGCCTCAAGGCTTTGCAATGGCGAACTCTTGATTTCAGATGAGGCATTCAAGGCAATTCGAATGCTTGCAAAAGAAAAGTATGAAAGTTATGAATGGAGATTTTTGCGCTCGGCAGACTTTACAGTTCACTTTGCGGATGTAAGCATGGAAGTTTCAGATGGCATTATCGCAAAAGAAAAAGCCCCTCAAAAACTGAGAGGCTTGAAATTTTACGATATCGAATCATTAAAAATGATTCAGCAAATGAGCTAAGCTTACTTGGCGTATTTCTTTTTGAAACGGTCAATCCTTCCGGCTGAGTCAACAAATTTAGTTTTACCGGTGTAGAAAGGATGGCTTTCATTAGAAATTTCCAACTTGATGAGCGGATACTCATTGCCATCTTCCCAACTAATAGACTCCTTGGTGTTGGCGCAACTTTTGCCCAACCATGCTTTATCTAACGATATATCTTTAAAAACTACCGTTCTGTAAGATGTAGGATGAATTCCTTCTTTCATGATTACTGCATTTTAAAATGGAGCGCGAATATAGAAAAGTGATTCAAATTGCCAAAATCCCCTAAAAACTTCCATTGAGCAAATAAAATACAAATGACTATTGACAAATCAATAGTTCGCAATTACTTTGCAGGCTGTAATCATTTACGAACCCAACAACCAAAAGTTTCAAAAACACCAATTTTTATTTTATGAAAAAGTTTGAACAAATCTCTTTATCAGTGCTGGCACTAAACTTTTTATCAGCTGTGGCATTTGCAGACCCACTTAGCGGTGAATACGCTATTGGCGAAGGCGGTGATTTCAAATCTGTAAATTCAGCTTTGAAAGTACTGCAAGAAAAAGGCATTTCAGGTCCGGTGTGGCTGATGCTTGAAAACGGTAAATACAAAGAGAAGTTTGTGATTGGAAACATCAAAGGTGCAAACGCTTTGAACACCATCACTATTGAATCAAAGAGCGGCAATGTTGACGATGTGGTGATTGAAACACCAAGTGAAGGTTCAGAATACATCGCTTTGATTAAAGACGCTTCCTACATCTCATTTGAGAATATTACACTTGAAAACAGCGCTTCAACATACGGCAATGTGGTGCGCATTGAAGGCGATGCCAGCAACATTTCATTCAAAGGTGCAAAATTGAATGGTGTTGAAGGAGCAAGAACAGGCGCTAATAATGCTGTGGTTTATTGCAATCCAACCGGGATTAAAAATGCTTACACCTTCGATGATACTGAATTTAACAACGGCAGCTATGGTATCTACAAAGCCAATGCAAACAACGCCATCAGAACATTAATCACAGGCTCCTTGTTTTTTAATCAGTATGAGTCAGGGTTTAAACTTTCAAACGAAGCATCACCGGTGTTATCCAACAATGTTGTGAGTTCGCTTTCCACTTCGGCAGACTTCAAGGCAATGGATTTGGATAAGTGTAATGGAACAATGGTGATAACCAACAACATTATCAATGCAACTAACGGTCGTTACGGAATTTATATGAACGATTGTTCGGGCAGCGCAAGCAACTACTCAAATATCAACGGCAACTCAATTTCAGTTGGTGGAAAAGATGCGATTTATGGAATTCATGTGAATGGCGTCACAGATAACCAACTCATCAACTTCAACAGAATTAAACTGACAATTGACTCGAAGCAAACTGATAAGCAAGCTTATTACAGCAATGCTTCCACCGGAACCAATATCAATTTAACCAACAATTTGTTCTATGATTTAACCACCGGTGGTTACACCATCATTGGCAACACTTACAAAGACTTTTTCAACCAATTGCCGTCACAAAGCGGCTTCCTGTCTGTATCTGCAAATGGCATTACCATTGAAAAAGTAACGCCAATAAAATAATCTCTCATTTAAGGTTTTCAGACTTGTTCAGACTAAGGCAGTTCCTTCAAGGGGCTGCCTTTTTTCTTTCTGCATCTCGTCATCCAACTGCAACAAAAAGTTCAACCCGAATTATTCAATAGCCTGTCCCGATTTTTCATCGGGAAGGGCAATCCCGACTTAGCGTTGTTGAAGCGATTTTCAAAATCGCTGATTTACAAACGCTTAGTCGTTTCAGCATTTCTAATGCTGAATTTGGGTTCATATCATAAAACAATTCCAAAATGCATTTTCTGTTTGCTCGCTCCCGCAGAGAAAGTTTTAGTTGGAACAAAGAAGAAATCAATCCGTTTGTGCGTAGCGACACTTACCCAAAACGGTGGCTTGCTAAATGAGTTTTATCACAGTTACTTTCAATGTGGTGATTAAGCCGGTGTTTCAGAATCGGTTTCTTTTTTGAATTAATTAGATGACTTTATACGTATTTAAGAAAAAAAAAAAAATCCCCCCTACTGCACTGAGTAAGGAGGATTAAAACAAAATCCAAGACAATGAAAAACTACTGCTTCACAAAACTTTTTACAGCCGTTTTGCCTGATATGGTTCTGATGTGAATGAAATAAGTGGCTTGTGCCAATTCAGCTGTTGAGAGTTGGGTGGTTAGGGTTGAGAGGTTAGATTGAGCAACAACAACTCTTCCTATAACATCAGCAACCTGAATGCTTTGAATTTCCTCATCGCTTTCAATGTTGAGAATAGTTGAGGTTGGATTTGGATAAATCACGCTTCTGAAACCTAAAGTCTCACTTATTCCCACGCCAGTTACATTCGCAACACCTGAAGTGTTAGTACATCCATTAACATCGGTTACCACCACGGTGTAGTTGCCATTTTGGGTAGCGGTATGGCTTTGGGCATTGGCGTTGCTGATGTTGGTATTATTCAACTGCCATTGGTAGTTGTTGAATGTTTGCGTGCTTAACAAATTACCGTTTTGCGTGATAGTAGGTTGTGGTAAAGTATTAACCGTCAAAGTGAGTGTGAGGATAGAATCGCAACCGCCAACACTTACTAAAGTGTCAAGATATTGACCTGCCTGAGTAAGTTGCTGACCCTTAAAAGCAAAACTTTGACCTTGGCAAATGGATGCCGAAACTGAGCCGGTTACAAAATTATTTACGGCAAGGTTAAGCACTACAAAGCTATCACAACCTGCTGTAGTAGTTAATGTATCAAAATACTGCCCCGATTGGGTAAGTTGCTGACCTTTGAAAGTGTAGGATTGCCCGGTGCAGATGCCCGCATTGATAATGTTTTCAGCCTTGGGTCTAACAGTGAAGTTGAGTGTAATAACAGAATCGCAACCTAAAGCATTGGTCAAAGTGTCTCGGTAAATACCACTTTGCGTAAGGGTTTTTCCTTTGAAAATGGTGGTTTCACCAAAGCAAACTGATTGCGTTTGTGATGTAGCACTTACCGGATTTACAATGATGGTGATACTACTACTGGCTGTACAACCTAGTGTGTTACCAACAGTTACTGTGTAGGTGGTTGTAGAAGTTGGAGATACATCTGTAGAAGGGCCTACTTGTGGTGTCCAAACCACATTGATAGGGTTATTGAAGGTTGCATTCAGGAACACTGTTTCTCCTTGGCAAATTACAGTATCAATGCTTCTATCCATCACCAACACCGGCTGCGGGCTAAGTGTTACTGTTACGGCAGTTCTGGGACTCACACAGTTGTTTGAAAAAGCCTCTACATAATAAGTACTAGTTGCTGTAACAGGGGGAGTCGTGATGCTGCCGCCTGTGGCAAACGGAGTGCCGCCTGTAGCTTGGTTATACCATCTCAAAGTACCTGTGCCTGTTGCGGTAAGTGTGGTGGTTTGCCCAAAACATCTTGAAAGATTAGCAGCAGAGGTAGTGCTTGTAGGAGCCGCAATACTCACAGTTATAATGTTGGAGCGGATGGTGCAAGAGGTTAAAAGGTCTCCCTCAAGGTAGTCAGCTATTTGTGTGGTTGGTGTAGTTGAAGTGGTTACATTATTTGTATTTCTATTAAATAGGTAAACACAACCATTAGCGCCAACTATTCTAACTTCCAGGTTGTTTGTGCCCCCTATCACTGTGCAAATGTTGTTAAAGTTGGTAGTCCCAGTTTGATTAAGCGGAATAGGTGCAGTAAAAGTTCCTCCACCTTTTCTTGCTTGTGCAGTAGCCGGGAAAGTGATACCGGATGGTGAACTGATGATAATATTATCGCAACCCGTGCTCACATTCTGTCTTCTCATTTGCATACTGATGGATGCCGGACAACTGTTAACGGTATTCGTAAACAATGCCTGATAATCGCCACAAGTTGCATTGTTAAAAGTAAACGTGCCGGTGGTAGTGCTTTGCGCCACTTGGGTGCCGTTGCGCAACAGCACATAGGTGTCAAACAAATTAGTTGACGAAATGGTTGTTCCTGATAAGCTTATTGTGCCAACAGGTGTTGGAGTCACATTTACTTGAATAGTAGTTCCCTGTGTTGGACATCCAATACCCAAAGCTGTAGTGCCCGAGCGCACAAAATACTGCCCGTTATTTGAAGCGCTTACCCTAATTGAATCATATGTTATACCTATAAAGGAAGCAGAATTACCTATTAATGAACTCCATACTAATGGTGCACCATTTGCAGAATTTGCTCTAAGCGTTATACTATCACCGGGACACACAGCAGTGGTAATATTAGTTAGGTTAGTTGGTGCATTCTGGTCTCTTGCATACACCGTTACAGGAAAAGCAACCAGTGTTGTGCAACCGCCTGCATTAAACACCCTAGCAAAGTAGGTGGAGTCGGATAAAAGCGGGGCTGTGATATAACTATTTCCTGTGCCTTTAACCACACCATCTAAAACCCACTGAACGTTTGTTGCATTGGTATTTAATGATAAAGTTTGACCTGCGCCTACACAAGCATAATAATTACCTTCAGGGGTGGTATTGGTTAGATTGAAGTTTCCGGTGCCTACTTTTATTTGCACCGCTACACGAGAAGAGGTAGTAGGATTTGCACATGAGTTGAATGATTCTACATAAATATTCTGCACATCAGTTTGCCCTGAGCCTGCATTGTTTGCCAATAAAGGTGTTTGGTAAGTGCTGCCCGTTGCCAGCAAATTACCGCCTGTGGGTGCATCGTACCATCTTACTGTTGCATTGCTTTGAACCGATAATGTTGCTTGGCTACCTGCACAGTAGAGAATAGCGGTATCGGATAAAATTTGTGGAGTTGACGGTGAAACTGAGCTTGAAACATTTACAGTGATAGGCAACCTTGAAGATTTACAAACTGTTCCTGCTTCGGCATAAAAAGTGGTGTTAGCAGTTAAAACTTGTGTTGCAAATGTGTTTCCTGAACCTAATGAAGTACCTCCTGTTGGCACATCAAACCAATTTACTAATGAATCGCTTTGAACACTAAGATTAGCTGTGCTTCCCGAACAAATAGAAAGATTAGCAGAAGGAGTAGTGTTAACAGGTACAGGACTATTGTTGCTGCACTCTAAGTAAAGTTGCTGCACAAACTGGTCAGAAACAGCGCCATCATAAATTTTCAATCCATCAATGACTCCATTAAAATAATTTGTAGTTCCATTCTCAGTCAACCCTAAACGAAAAAGGTTGGAGTTGTTGGCTGTGTTTTTTGAGACATTACTTGTGCCAGCTAACGTTCCGTTTACGTATATCCTCGAAGTTGTACCATCATAGGTAAACACATAGTGTACCCAAACTGTGGTGCTGTTATGACTTGTTGCACGTGAATGGTTGGGGGCGAAATGAATTACCTCATTAGGTTTAATATATCCCCCCTCAGGGTTGGCAACTGTGCCATAGTTATACAAAAAATTAAAATCTGTACGGAATGTATTCATCTTAACCCAAAGGGATATGGTTCTGGCAGCACTTCCCAAAGGAAGCCCGGTTAGTGTAGCCGTAGTACCGGTATTGTTTAGATTGATAGCCGAATTAGGATTTCCAAATCTATCTGATGTGTAGGTAACACCAGTTGAAGAAAAAGTTCCTGTTCCTACTGTGGCTGAGAGTGTGTTATTAAATGGAAAGTCGTAAAGTAAGGTTTGCGCTTTTAGCGAGAAACTAACTCCAATTGCGATGGCAATAGAAGCGGTTAAATGAAGTAATGATTTTTTCATAACGATTGAATTTTATTTCAACCGCAAACATCATTTACCACACTCGAAATAACTTATCCGTTTTACGAAACCCCTTATCCGTTTTACGAAATCGGGTTTTGGGCTGAGAGAAACCGGAATAAGGTGAGAGGTAAGAGGTGAAAGGATGTATAGATTAATCCAGTCTCATATCTCAAATCTCACATCGTCAAGTGTGGGCATTTAGCTTTTCCATCAACTCGTTGCGCTTGGTTTGCGCTAAAGGAATTTCGGCATCATTGGCAAGCAGCAAGGTGAATTGCTTCTTATCAATTTGCTTCAAAAACTTAGTGTTGATGATGTAGGAGCGGTGCGACCTAAAAAAAACATCGGTAGGCAAAATTTCTTCGAAGTATGCAATACTTTTGGTGCTGCTAACTTCTGTTTTGTCCTTTAGAAAAAAGTAGGTGTAAGGACCATCTGCTTTTAAGTAGAGAATTTCAGAAAGAGAAACAATGGTTACCGTGTCTGCCGAAGTAAGCACAATTTTCTGCTCCTCAAATGTCTGAAGGTTAGCTTTCAAAACATCCAAATTTGATTTCCGTGATTCAGACTTCTCAATTTTTTCAAAAGTTCTTTGCAGCGCTTCCGGGGTTACAGGTTTTAGTAAAAAGTCAATAGCCGAAAGCTCAAATGCATTGATGGCATAGGTGCTGTGTGCCGTAACAAAAATGAGATGAAACCCAACTTCACTTTCCGTAAAAAAGTCAAGAATTTCCAAACCGGAATGATTGGGCATTTCCACATCGAGAAACACCAGATTCGGCTGATGTTTTTTGATGAGTTTAACGCCATCAATCAAATTATCTGACTCGGCTATAACATCGGTTTTTGGCGAAACCTTTTCAAGCATCAATTTCAAATGCTCGCGCATGGGTGTCAAATCGTCAATAATTATTGCCTTATACATCAATCTAAAAATTCAAATTCAAAAACAGCTTTCACCCCAAGTGGTTCACTTCGCTCATCTTTCAAATGATGAATGTGATAAGCGATTTTTATAGGTAGCGTTTCTTGCAGCAATGCTATTCGTTTTTGCGCGGCATGGGTAGCAAAACTTTTATGCTTTGCTTTTTTTCTGTTGATGCTTTCTGCCTTTTCAAAACCCACACCATTGTCCACCACTTCCACACTAAAACAGTTGTTGTTACTGTATTTGAAGTTCAACGTCAATTTCTTCTCGCCTTGTTTATGAAACAACCCATGCTTAAAAGCATTTTCAACCACCGGCTGCAAAAGCAAAGTGGGTATTTCAAACATGCGCACCCTTTCATCCACATTGATTTCGTAAGTAAAATCGTTTTCAAATTGCAGCCCTTCCAATTGAATGTAGCTTTCCAAAAAAACAATTTCCTTGTTGATGTCTATCAAATCCGTGTCTGACTGTTTTAAAATTTCACGCATCAGCGTAGAAAAATTCATAAGCGTGTAACTCGCTTTTTCATAGTGCTGTTTTTGAATCAAATGCAAAATGCTGCCAATGGAATTGAAGATGAAATGAGGGTTCATGCGGCTGCGTAGCGATTCCAATTCTGCCTCGGCTTTTTTGCGTTGCAGTTGCTCGCTTTGAATCTGCAACTCGCGCAATGCCGCTTCCTTTTTTTCGGTTTCAAAACGCACCTGCATGGCATTAATCACTTTGGTGCGCTCAACGGAAAGTATGCGCGCGCTTACTTCTGCCAACTTCAAACCCGTTTCGTAAGCAGCTTTAAAATCTTGCTTGCTCACAAAGGCTTGCTGCAAATGCGCATAGGCATCCTGCAGCATATCATCGCGATGTGCCGCCTCAATGCGCGGGATAAGTTCAAGATACTTTTCAATGCAGTCATCATAGTTTCCTTTCAGCAGCAGTGCATCTGCCAGCACAGTTTCTGCCACCAATGAAAGTGTGCCAAATTCATTTTGCGCAGCAATGGCTAAGGTTTGCTGTGCATAGTCTTCGGCTTGTGCGGCATCATTCATTTTAATGGCAACACAAGCCAAGTTACTCAAGCCCAACGCTTCGCCATAAGGAATTGCCAGCGAAGCAGAAATGCTGACTACTTGCCTGAAATGCTGAAATGCCTGCTGCGGCTTTCCCCACTCGCTGAACACATTGCCTAAGCCATTGTGAAGTTGCGCGTGCAGCATGGAAATGTTTTCGCCCTCCAACCATTTAAGCGCGCGCTCATAAGTTTCAATGGCTTGCTCGAAAAGTTGTTGCCGGTTGTAAATAATGGCGATGTTGATGAGCGAGGGAACAGTTTGCTTTTTGCCCACATGCGTTTCCATCAGCTTTTCGGCTTTCAGGTAATAGGCTAAGGCTTCTTCATAAAGATTTTGATTGAAGCATGTAGTGCCCAGCGTGTTGAGCGCATGTGCCTGCGCGGCAAAATCATTTCGTTCAATTGCTGAATGCAAAATTTCTTTTGCAAGCTGAGCCGCTTCAAGGTTTTTATCCTGTTCATACAATTCACGGGCTTTATCTAAAAGCGTATCTAAAGTCTGCTCCATTGGGTTGCAATGATAGCAGAGAAAAAAATCCCCCCTACTGTTGCGGGTAGGGAGGATTGAAACAAAATCCAAGACAATGAAAAACTATTGCTTCACAAAACTCTTGACTGCCGTTTTACCGTTAGTGGTTCTAAGGTGAATGAAGTAAGTGCCATTTGATAAATCAGCGATTGAGCGTTGAGGATTGAGGGTTGAGGGGTTTTTCTCTGCTATAATCACCCTTCCTAAAATGTCTGCCACTTCAATGCTTTCAACACTTTCATCAACCTCAATAGTCAAAACTGCTGTTGTTGGGTTCGGATAAATCTGAAACTTAATATGGTCTGATTTTAAATCTTCTACACCCACCGAAGTGCTGAAAGCCACGCAACTGCTTGTGTCAGAACAATTATTGTTAGTTGCAATTACTGCATAGTTACCTGAAGTGTTTGGCGTGTAAGTGGGGTTGGTTTGCGAAAAAATGGGTTGCTCAGTATCGCAGTTATACCATAAAAAAGATGTTCCAAGCATGGGTATAGCTTCACCATACAATTGACCTTCATAAACCGTTGCTGTAGCGCTAATTGTGTTCAAGGTAAGATTGATTCTCACAATGCTGTCACAGCCTTGTGCATTTGCGCCTAAAAGAGTTACAAACTTCATGCCTCCGGTGGTAAACACCTCTCCATTCACTGCTGTGTATGAATTGCAAGCAGTAGCAGGAATTACATCACTGTAAGTTTCATCACAAAAAAACACTCCGTTTAATTTGGCAATTCGCGGGGTAACGTTGTTAGTTGCATTGAACTTGTATTGCTGAAATGCTCCTCCTGTAATCAGGTTGCCATCGGGCAAACGCTCCAATGCAAATACATTTGTTTCAAACCCATAATCTATCCCTCTTGGAAAATCAAAGAAAATGCCACCGGTTGAACCCATTGCCATGATTCGTCTGGCTGGATTGTTGAATCCATTGAATGTAGAAAAACTACCGGTTACATAATAATAAGTGCCGCCCGGGTTTTGAACAGGCACAATCGCAAGTACCTGTTCGTCAAAACCTTGACCCACAATGAAACCTGTATCAGTAGTTCCATCATCATTCAGCCTTGATAATCTGTTTGATGGCGCAGTGAAAGCGCCTCCCACCAAAATTTTATCGTCTTGCAGAATACTTATACATCTTACCGTGTTGTTAATGGTGGTGGTGAAAGTTTGGTCTAAACTCCCATTAGAATTCAGCTTAGCAAAATAGCCGTGCGCTGTAGAGCCATTCATTGAGGTAAATTCCCCTCCTACTAAGATTTGGTCATTATCCTGAACCTTCACTGTCCATACTCTACCGCTTGCACCGGTTGGAGTAAAGGTATTGTCTGTGCTTCCATCCAACTCCAATCGTGTAACTCTGCCTTTGCTTACACCATTAAACTGAGTGAAATCGCCCACTACAAGTATTTTGCTGTCATTTGGCTGAATAACAATTTGCCTCACGGGGTCAGTTGTCCCTGTTGGCGTGAATGAGTTGTCAATACTTCCGTTTGCATTTAACCTTACAATGTTGCCCTTGGCAGTGTCATTGTAAGTATTGAAAAAGCCTCCCACAAGTATTTTGCCATCGGTTTGAATTGTTATGGTGTGTACGTAAGGGCGAGGTGTTGGGTTTGTTCTCCTAAAACCGTTTCCAACATTAAAAGTGTTATCAATTGTTCCATCGGCATTAAGGCGAATAAGGCATGAGGACTGCGTTCCATTATAGCTTGAAAATTCTCCGCCCACTAAAATTTTTCCATCTGATTGCACTGCCAAAGCGTAAACAGCATCATTAAAACCACCGGGGTTATTCACATTCGCCATGAAGGCAGCATCAACATTGCCGATTTGTGCGAATAGGTTAACGCTCAAAAAAAACGCTGCAATTAAGATTGATGTAGAAGCTAATTTTTTCATACTCCAAATTTTGTTTTCAGTTACAAAACTGTTTCTGAATTGAGCTTTAATCATAAACCGATTTGCGAGCAACACATTTGAATTTGCAAACGGTGATTTTTTAACCATTAAGAATAGCTAAGTTCACCATGCTTAATGAACCATTAACTTCTTAATGGTTCAAACACCATAAACAGAAAGAAAAAAACATTACGGAATAAAGAAAAGTTAAGTTTAACATGCTTAATGCCCCTTAACTTCTTAATGGTTGTATGAATACCTAAATTTGGTAAACAACTACTAAGAATTTCGAATAGGTAAGTGCAACAGGTATAGTACACCTCAATTCCAAAATGTTTTGTTTTCTTTCAGCGCCTCAAAAAAAACATCGCGTCTTTCGCGCGCTAAGTCAATTTCAGTATTGTCATTCATAACAATTGTGCCTCTTTCTGCTTTATCAAAGCGCTGCATTTGATGAAGGTTGATGAGAAAAGAGCGATGCACACGAATAAAATTTCGGAATGACGATAATGCCTGCTCAAAGTATTTAAGGTTTTTTGAAACGGTAATCGCCTCGGCATTGCACAAATGCACCTCTGCGTAAGAACCCGCTGCTTTCACAAACAAAACATCTGCCACCTTCACAAAACGCAAACCATTCAGCACCGGAATGGCAAGCGATGCATCTTCAACCGACTGAATGTTTTTCAGCAACTCCGTAAGTTGCAAAGTTTCAATCTGCGATTTCTTTTTAGTGCGCAACTTTTCAATTGCTTGCAAAAGGTGGTTTTCATTCAGCGGCTTCAACAAATAATCAACAGCCGAAAGCCTGAAAGCGCGAATGGCATATTCATTATATGCTGTGATAAAAATGATTGCTGCTTGCAGATTCATCTCCGCAACTTGTTCTGCCAAATGCAAACCTGACTTGCCGGGCATTTCAATATCCAAAAAAATTACATCGGGCGTTTCCTGCTCAAGCAACCGAAGAGCGTCAGCAACATTGGATGCCTCTGCCAACACTTGAACATCAGGTGCATGTTCTTGCAACATCAAGCGCAGCAGCCTGCGTGCCAAATGTGAATCATCCACTATAAGCGCTTTAATGCAATTATTTTCCTTTTCCTGCTTCACAACAATTAAATGTTCATAGTTATCAAAACAATTGTTCCGCTGCCATTTTCTTTATCAATATACTTCACACCCACAGTTTCAGCATTGCTCTTGTTTAACAGCTCAACACGCTTTGTGTTTGCCTCCGTTGCAAACGACTGATGTTGTTTAACAGCACTTTCATTCAAAATTGCAGCATTTTTTCGCCCAACACCATTATCCTCAATTTTAACCAGCAACTGCCTTTCATCTTGAAAATAATTTATGAAAATCTTCAACATTTTAAGTCCGCTTTTATGCCTCAAACCATGCTTAAAAGCATTCTCCACAAAAGGTTGAATAATCAAAGATGGAATAGAAATGAAGTTAACATCAACACTTTCATCAATAACAATTTCATACTCGAAAGGAGGTTCCAGCAACATCGCTTCTAATTCGATGTAGAGTTTTAATGACTCAACTTCATCGCTGAGCGAAACTGTTGGCATATTGCTCATGGAAAGAATTTTGCGCACCAACTCGGCAAATTTGCTCAGGTAATCGGCTGCCGATTGTTTGTCATTCCCATAGATGTAGCTTTTTATAGAGTTCAAAACATTGAAAATGAAATGCGGATTCATTTGAGCTTTTAATGCGGCTTGCTGCGAGCGTTCCAATGCGTTAACCAACTCAATGCGTTCAATGCGTTCGCGCTGTCGTTCGCGAAAATTTTGTTCGCGCCTCATAAAAAAGATATATGCAGAAAAAAGACCGGAAAAACCTACAAGAAGGTAAAACCACCATTGCTGCCAGAAAGGAGGGATTACCCTTCCCTTAATTACAATGCTGTTTGAAGAAAACCTTCCCTGGTAATCAACTGCGTATAATTCAATTGAAAAATTTCCTGCCGGAATCCCAGAAACAGTTATTGCGTCAACATCTGCATTTGCGAACATCCATGCAGTATCAAGGTTTGCAACTCGGTATGCAAATTGATGACCTGCCATAGAGGAGTATGAAACTGCTTCAGGTGCGAATGAAACAGATTGCTTATGTCTTACAACTATGAAATCTTCAACATCAAAAATTCTACTGCCAACAACTATCCTATTTAAATGAACTGTTGGTAGCGGTTTATCAAAAGCATAATCCAACGGAATGGATTGCAGCCCCCTTGATGTTGCCATAAAAAGCCGTTCGTTCACAATAGCAAGTGATGTCAAGTCATTAGAGGCTATACCTGACGTTTTGTTCAGAACACTCCATGTTGAATTTTGGAACTGATAAATCCATAAACCCTTATTAGTTGCAACAAACATTTTTTCTTTACCAAGCAGCATGTCGGCAGGCATTACATCGGTAGGCAAAGCGGTAAAACACTTCCACTGATTGCTGTTCAACTTAAAAACCTCGCCCCTAAAATTTAATGCAAAAACATTTTGCTCATCATCCAATGCCAAGGCTCGAAACTGTGCATCAGGCATGAAAACGGAATCGAGTTTATAGCTTGTGTCTATCAATGTTCCGCAATGCAAACCATCATTAGTTGCAATAAACAATTGGTTTGTCTTGCTCTGAAAACAAACATCGCGCGACCAATTCCTGTTCAACCTAATCGGCTTAACATTATCTTGCAACTTAGTGTAGTAATAAGTTCCGAATGAAGAGCACACCAAGTAACTCCCACCTGCTTTTGCAATTTTCTTAACAGGTGGAACATAGCTCAAAACCCTACTAAACCTGCCTTCTGATAATTGAAAGAGCTTATCCTTAGCATTAAACAAAATTGCCTTGTTAAGCGAATCAAAAAAGATGGTTCTAACATCAGATTTAGCATCGAAAGAATAGATACGCAAAGTGCCGGGTGATGATGTCAATGTACCAAAGTGTCCGCTAAGCATTGAAAAGAGAGTAACACCATTAACACTCGTTACATCAGTAACTTTGTTTTCCGGTAAATTACTATTGCTTGAATTCCAAACCCTAAAGCGCATTTCAGGGATAAACAACAAGCCGTTTTTCAAAGTGGTAATCCATGTGTTTCCTTCCACATCGCGCAATAAATTAGAAACAGATTCTTGCCGGAAAATAACCTCTGCGTTATGATTCCATTTATCATAAATCACCAAACCTGTGTATGTACCTACATACAAAAACTGCGCATCGGATTTTACAAAAGTTACTTTCCGGTTCAATAAAACCTCAGCTAAAACAGATGAAATTGACTTTCGGAAAACACCATCCGAAAGTTTGTAAACATCCCCATTTTCATAACTAAAAAGCCAAACAGAGGAATCCTCACTGAGGATATGGTAAGCGCCTAATGCGGTGCTATCGCCATGCTGAAAAGCAACCGCAAAGGTTTTCACAACATCACCACTTACATAAATCACACTATCAAAATCATAGCTCCAAATTCCCTCGCCATTTTTGGAAGCCACCAAAAAACCGGGAGACCACTCATTCCTGGGCGACAACTCAATTCTCTTCCACTGTTGAGCTTTTTCATTGTAACACCATAAACTACCCTTAGCGCCTGCCCAAAGCTGTCCATCTGCATCTGCCATTATGCGTGCAAAACCTGCAGCACCTCGATTCTGCCACGATTCAAGTTCATGCAGCGAATCATTTTCCACGTAAAAAATCTGATTGGAAAAATTGTGGCAGTAAACACGCCCCGATTTACTCACTGTTAAGCCTGTTACTGCCAATGACTTTTGCGCTGAGGATTTATAGCCAACAAACTTCACACCATTGAAACGAAACAAACCGGCATCGCAACCAATCCAAATAAATCCACGCTTGTCTTGTACAATGCTGTAAACTTCATTTGAAGGCAAGCCGGTTTCATCATTGATGTAGTGGCATGAAGGGCTTTGTGCAGATGCAAAGCAGACTTGCAGCAACAGCACGCAGAACATAAAAATGAGATTAGTGTAACTCACGCAGAACGAATATAAATTCAACTGCATCATTCATCCATTAAAGCAATCATCAGTTCAACTGTGGTTCCCTCCGCTTCGCCATTTACCGAAATTTTATCAATGTAATGCACACTAACCGTTCCTGAATTTCCTCTATTTAATGCATCCAGCCGTTTTTCATTTGCTTGTGTAGCAAACGATTGGTGTTTATTGCTTTTAATTTTATTCAATGCTGCTGAGCGTGCTCTTCCAATTCCATTATCATCCACAATCACACTTAGCATTCCCTCTTTCAGTCGAAAACTGCACTTAAGCCACTGTTCCCCTTTTTTGTGCAACAATCCATGCTTAATAGCATTTTCGATGTACGGCTGAATTATCATAGAAGGAATCCTAACAGCCGATGGATTAACTTCAGGAGATACTTCTAAAGTAAAATTCAGCGACTCGTCAAAGCGCATTTTTTCTAACTCCAAATACAGCATTATAGTGTCAATTTCTTCTTGCAAACTCACCGAGTTTTTATTGCTCATTTCTAAAATTGTTCTGGTCAGTTGCGAGAATTTACCAAGATAGGATGTGGCATTCTGTTTATCATTCAAATAAATAAATGATTGAATGGTATTCAACGCATTAAAGATGAAATGCGGATTCATCTGCGCTTTCACTGATGCTAAAATGCTGTCGCGCAGTTTGCTTTCCAGTTCAATTTTTTGCTGTTGCAGGCGATTTTTTTCTTCAATAAGTTTGATTCGGTAACTGTAAAAGGCATAGCCAATCATTGCCACCAACAACAACGATAAAAGGTAAAACCACCATGTTTTCCAAAATGGCGGGCGAATGGTAAAGTCAACTTTTTGAATCTCCGAAACTCTTCCATCTGAAGTTCTTGCAAAAATTTCAACCATGTAGTTGGATGGCTGAAGCGAAAGAAAACTCAAACCCCTCTGTGCTTCCTCTGTAGTTCTCCACTCTTCGGCATTAACTCTGTAAAAAATTTTCACATCCTCCTTGCTTCCAAAAAACGGCACACTGAAATCAATTCTTAAATTATTCTCATCGTAGCGAAGCAGCACTTTGTTTTCAAAATTCAACTTGCGCTTATCTGAACTAAAACTTTCCAGATGCAGTTGAAGAGGAGGGTTACTAATTCTATTTTTATTGTAAGGAAAAACAGTAAATCCTGCATCAGTTGCCAGATAACATTTGCCATCATAAACAGCTAAATCACTTATCTCAAAACCATTTACAACATCAAAGCATTGAACCTCTTGCTTATCAAGCATCAACCGATAAAGTTTATCGCCACTTGTTACCCAAACATCACGTCTGAAAACCCTAACAATTTTCAACGCATTCGGAATTATTGAATTTTGAGCATTCCATCGCTTGATGATTTTTCGGTTATACATCATCAGTAAGCCACGATTGGATGCAACAATTAATGTGTCGCCAATCAAACTTAGCATGGATGCAGCTATGCTTGTTCCGCTATCCTTTACCTCAACAATTCCATTACTTGCAATGCTCAGTAACCCAACCGAAGTGCCGGAAAAAATGGTTCCGGACTTTTGCTCCAACACAGATGATTTAACTCGCAAATTATTATTGAAAGGAGTTGACACATCTTCCTTTTTCCATTTGCTGTTGCTTGTGCCTGCAGCACTTTGACGCTCCTTCAAATTTTTATGCTTTACCAACCATGTTGCGGCACCGGTTCTTGAAAGCAAAAAACTATCTATGCCTCCATTAAAAATGTCTTTAACTGCATAAGGAAAATTTTCCACAGCGCCATTCTTATGCTTCATGGCTAAAACATCACCTGCAACCAGCAATTCGCCAGAAATGAGGTTATACTTCAACGAAACAACTTTCTGTCTGGAGTCAAACTGGAACACTTTATCCAATCTGTTTCCCTCGTTCCAACTAAACACCTTCCCACTCACCGTACCAACAAACACATCTCCAACCCGTGCACCAAATGCAATTGCACTCACCGCCTCCCCCACCGAAAAATTCGAGCAATTCCAACAGTTAAATCTAAACATACCATCATCCAATGTGCTTATCCATATTGCTCCATTGGCATCACGCATCACATCTGAAACTCGTTTGTTTTTTAGCAAAGGTTGATGGATGGAAAGTGGGCTTAAATTAGCATCAAATACAAACAACCCCTCACTCGTGCCAATGAAAATTTGCTCGTCAATAACCTTAACACATAAAATGGTTGCCGATGGCAACTGATAGCTGAACTGCTTGAATTCAGGAAAGAATTGATAACAAACTCCGGCAGGCTTACTGCGCGGGAAAATCAATAATCGTCCATCAACATTTACACTGAAAAATACCGTTTCACCATTAAGACTAAACGGTATTCTGCTTGGCTGAACATCTTTAGTTAAACAAAATGAATGTGTGGAATCAAACGTAAAAACATCTTCCTTAAACTGAAACGCGGTGTAAATTTCATTAGTGAAATGTATGGTATCTGTTTTACCATTTATTACAAACAAGTTGTTGAAACAAGCGATGTAATTTGAGCCGTTCGTAACATGAAGAACCGGTGCATAGTTTCCACTCGTGGGAAATGTGTTTTCTAAAACCAAACTGTCGCCTTGCAAAACAAAGTGCTGACCCGAAAAATTCTGACATCGCAGATTGCCCTTAGCATCAAACCACAAATCACTGATTCCTGCACTTCGCGATTGAGTATTGGCGATAACTTGAAAACGGTTGCCATCATAACGCACTAAACCTTTTTCAGTGCCAAGCCAAACAAACTGGCGTTTATCCTGAATAACATTGTAAACCGTGTTTGTGGGCAACCCATTCAAACTGCTTATAGTTTGAAATAGCGGCTCCTGTGCGGCAACTGACGCACAAAGGCAAACAAATATGAGCAACCGCAAAATCAAGCATCACAAACTTATCATTAGCCGCTTAATCATAAACCTGATTTCGTAAAATAAATTGTGGGTTTCGTAAAATAGCCATTGAAATTAAAATTCGGTGATTGAACATTGCAAGATGAAAGCAGTGATAATTGATGATGAGCGAAATGCGCGCTTGTTGCTTCATGCAATGCTAAAAGAATTATGCCCTGCTGTTGAGGTGGCGGGGGATTGTGAGGATTTACCTTCGGGTATAAAAGCCATAAAAAGAGAGCACCCCGACTTGATTTTTTTGGATATTGAAATGCCCGGACACAGCGGCTTGGAACTACTGGATTTTTTCAACGATGATGAAATAAACTTCGACATCATTTTCACCACAGCTTACAGCGAATATGCCATACGTGCATTTAAAATGAGCGCCATTGATTACCTGCTGAAACCGCTTCAGGCGCAGGAATTGGTTGACGCAGTTGAGCGCACACAAAAAAAGCAAGAACGACTAACCAGCTATAAACTACTGAAGGAGAATTTATCAGGCGCATCAAAAAAATTAGTAATCAATCAAACCAAAGGCATTGAGTTTTTAGATGCAGATGACATTATGTTTTTTAAGGGAAATGGTGCTTACACAGAAATCCACAAGCGTGATGGCAGTTTTATCCTTGCAAGTAAAAACCTAAAACATTTCGAAGAGTTGTTAGATGACCTTTCCCAATTTTTCAGAGCGCAAAAATCTTTTGTCATCAATACAAAATATATAAGCGGTGTTCAAAAAGAAGATGGAAGTATGCTTGCAGTGATTGGCGAACACCGCATTGGAATTTCGCCCGACAAAGTAAATCTGCTGCTTGAGCGCTTAGTTTAACACTAAAACAGTGCTTTAATCAACAACCTATTTGCTATTGAGCAAGTAAACCTTGCATTACGCGCTCTTGCAAAAAGAAAAAAGCCCAAGTGAAAACACCCGGGCTAAAATGTTTTAAAGTGTCTTTGCAATTACATATCACCAAAAACTGAAGCGGTTGAAGTTCTTGCTTTTGCGCGGTCAGCATTTGCGCTTGTTATGTCGCCAAGTTGCGCATGAAGCAAACTTCTTTCCATGTAATACTCGCTTTTCTTACTTCCGTTCGTCAGGTCAATCATTGCAGAAAGACTTTTTATGGCTTTTTCTGTTTTGTTCGTTTGCACATACAATTCATACATCTTTACATGAATTAAAAGATTGTTCTTTTTGTAGGGCAAAGCTTTATTCAGATTGTCAATTGCTGCATCGTATTTTTTCAAAGCTGCCTGAGCCAAACCCAAGTAGTAATATGTATCTCCATCGCCACCGGTTGAGGCAGCATAGGCATTCAAAGCATTTACAGCATGCTCAAAAACACCGGCTCGGTAGTAAACCAATCCTAAGTAATACTGTATGCTTTTGAAGTTTACACTCGACATTTTCACGTCCTCGAAATCAGATTTTGCGGCATCCATGTCGCCATTGCTCAGGTGCAAAATGCCGCGCTCATACAATGCCTCAGCAGTTGCCTTCAAGTTGATTGCACGCGTGAAATCGGCAATGGCAGCCTCTGCGTTCTCAACTTGCTTATTCACCAAAGCCCGCAGAAAAAAGTACTTGTAGCGGTCGCCTGCTTCAGCAATGGCAGTATTGAGCAACGATAACGCTTCCTCATAATTCCCTTCCTCAAATGCTTTTTCGCCCTTAATGTAGGCTTCCTCGTGCGTTGTTGGCGCAAAGGCTTCTGCTTTTGGATTAGAATATGCCGCCAAAAGTGTTCCTGTCAGTGCGATTGTGGCGATTAGTCTGTTCATGGTTAACCTTTTGTTTCCTTGTCCTTACGTTTCAACATAAAAAAGGTTTCACCAAGCACAGTATTTTTCCTAAAAAATGGCATTTGAATGGCTGCAGCCCTGCGTGCAACACAAAATGCAGTAATTTGCACCACGAATAAAAGCATGGTAAACGATAAACTTCCCAGCCCCATGGGGCTTTACCCAATGACAAGAACTGCCGGAAATTTAGTATTTGTTTCGGGCATGGGTCCGCGAGAAGCCGGAACCGATGAAATTCCGGGTTTGAAAACCGACAAGCATGGCAATTACATTGAATTTGATTTTGCCGCTCAGGTTCATTCGGTTTTTCAAAACGTAAAAAACGCATTGGAAGAAGGTGGCAGCAGTTGGAACAACATTGTTGATGTAACTGTTTTTTTAGTGAACATGAAGCGTGACTTTCATGTTTTCAATAAACTTTATGCCGAATACTTTAAGGATGCGCAACCTTGCCGAACCACAGTTGAAGTAAGTTCACTGCCATCAGCCATTGCCATTGAATTAAAAGTGATTGCTACCATAAATTAAGTTTTAAGCATGGAAACAGAAACTGCAAACAAACCGCTCAGAAAACCCGAGTGGTTGAAAATAAAACTACCCGCAGGCAACGAGTACTCGGGGGTAAAAAAGAACATCCGCGAAAACAGGCTGCACACCATTTGCGAAAGCGGCAACTGCCCTAACCAAACCGAATGTTGGGGCGAAGGCACAGCCACACTGATGATTTTGGGAAATGTTTGCACGCGCAGTTGCATGTTTTGCAATGTTGCCACAGGTAAACCCGAAAATGTTGATTTGGCTGAACCGCACCGTGTTGCAATGTCAGTGAAGCAAATGGGGCTGAAACATGTGGTTATCACCTCGGTGGACAGAGATGACCTGACCGATGGCGGAAGTAAAATTTGGGCTGCCACCATTCGCGCCATCCGCAAGCACTGCCCGGGTGTTACTATGGAAACGCTTATTCCTGATTTTCAGGGAAAATGGGAAAACCTTCAGCACATTATTGATGTGAAACCCGAAGTGGTTAGCCACAACATTGAAACTGTGAAACGCCTGAGCCGCGAGGTGCGGGTGCAGGCAAAGTTTGAACGCAGCATTGAAGTTTTAAAGCGATTGAAAGATGGCGGAATTGCCCGAACAAAAAGCGGAATTATGCTTGGCTTGGGCGAGGAACATGAAGAAATCCTTCAGGCAATGGATGATTTGCGAAGCGCTGATGTGGATGTACTTACCATTGGTCAATACCTCCAACCCACTAAAAACCACCTGCCTGTTCAGCGTTACATCTCACCCGAAGAGTTCAATGAATTAAAAAACATCGGGCTTGCAAAAGGCTTTAAAATTGTGGAAAGCGGACCTATGGTGCGCAGCAGCTACCATGCCGAGCGGCACATCAAGTAAACGCTATTTGCTAACCCGCAGCAGCTTCACCCCCATTCTGTTTTTCTCGGTCAGGGAATAATACTCCACTTCTGAAGTATCTAATTTGGTAATCGTAAACTCATTATCCGGTTTATCGGGATTTGTGGTGCAATCAAATTTCAGAGTGGAGTCTTCCACTGTAAACCGCCCCTTTTCCACCACTCCTGAAGTGTTTATCAAATACTCATCGCCTCTGAACTCAATCATTGGCTTGCCAATGCTTTCATGCTCCAAAACTGTTCCGTTAATGTCGTATTGGTCAATGCGCCAAACACCGGTCAGGTTCTTGGCATCAAATTGCTTTTCGCTTTTTTGGTTACATGAACTAATCAGTGCAATTGCTGAGATGATGACAATGAGTTTCTTCATTTTGATGATGGTATGAATTTTAAAGTAAGCGTCTCGTCTTGCAGTGTTGTTTTTAAATGAAGCGAGTCTTTGGTGAGTATAAGCACCATGTATTCCTGCGTACCCTTTTCAAAGGTGTGAATCAACTTTTTGCCTTCATTTTCAAGCTTCCACTCCCCTTCTTCATGTGTGATAGAATGTGAATAATAGGTTCCATCAGAATTATATTCCAATTTATAGCTTTCGCGAAGCGGTTTCAATTGCTCCTGAATAATGTGCCAATAGTCTTCCGGAATTTGGCGTTCATATTGAACATCGCTGAAACTCCACTCCCCCACCAGCATTTCCTCGGGCGATTCGTTTTTGCACGAAGCAATGAACAACAACAACCCCACAGCAAGAAAAAAATAGTTACGCATTTTGCGGGCGAATATAAACGCAGTGGCGAATGAAACTTCAACTAATTACTGTTGGCGAAACTTTTGACAAATCTGTGAAACTACTCACCGATGATTATGCTCATCGCATCAATCGTTACTATAAGTTTGAAATGATTTCAGTGCCAGCTTCCAACCAAAAGGAAGAAGGCGCCTTGCTGATGAAAAAGTTCCAAACCAATCAGTTGGTTGTTTTGTTAGATGAAAAAGGAGCAGAATACAACTCGGTTGAGTTTGCTCAAAAGTTCAATCAATGGTTAAACAGCGGAAAGGATATTTGTTTTGTGGTGGGTGGGGCTTATGGTTTTGCTCAGCCTGTTTACGAGCGTGCCGACTTTCAGCTTTCACTTTCAAAAATGACTTTCCCTCATCAACTCATCAGGGCATTCTTCACCGAACAACTTTTTCGTGCCTGTACCATTTTAAGAAACGAGAAGTATCATCATCAATAAAAATCGGCTTTCAGTCATTCGATTATATTCGCGCAGTTTTAAAATAAATTCTTCCTATGTTTTTTGAACTTACCGAAGAGCAGCAAATGATAAAGCAAGCTGCCCGCGACTTTGCCCAAAACGAATGCAAACCCGGAGTTATTGAGCGCGATGACGCGCAATCATATCCCACCGAGCAGGTGAAACGCATGGCTGAACTGGGCTTTTTGGGCATGATGGTAAGCCCCGATTATGGCGGGGGCGGCATGGACACGCTCAGCTATGTTTTGGCTATGGAAGAAATTTCAAAAGTGGATAACTCCTGCTCGGTGATAATGAGCGTAAACAACTCATTGGTGTGTTGGGGCTTGGAAGAATTTGGAACCGAAGAACAAAAGCAGAAATACTTAGTGCCGTTGGCAAAGGGTGAAAAGCTGGGCGCATTTTGCCTTAGCGAACCCGAAGCCGGCAGCGATGCCACAAGCCAAAGAACAACAGCGGTGGATATGGGCGACCACTACATTTTAAATGGCGTGAAAAACTGGATTACCAACGGTGGCATGGCTTCTACTTATTTGGTGATTGCGCAAACCTATCCTGAAAAAGGGCACAAAGGCATCAATGTGCTGATTGTTGAAAAAGGAATGGAAGGTTTCGAAATAGGAAGAAAAGAAGATAAGCTCGGCATTCGTTCATCAGACACACACACGCTGCTGTTCAACAACGTGAAAGTGCCCAAAACCAACAGAATTGGTGAAGATGGATTTGGATTCAAATTTGCCATGAAAACATTAAGTGGCGGGCGGATTGGCATTGCAGCACAAGCGCTTGGCATTGCTGCCGGAGCTTACGAGTTGGCTGTTCAATACTCGAAAGAGCGTAAAGCCTTTAACAAAGAAATTATTAACCATCAAGCCATTGCATTCAAACTTGCCGACATGGCAACTGAAATTGAAGCAGCAAGGCTTTTGGTTTACAAAGCTGCAACCCTGAAAGACGAGGGTAAAAACTATGACCTTGCAAGTTCTATGGCTAAACTTTATGCCAGCGAAGCAGCCATGAAACACAGTGTTGAGGCAGTTCAGGTTCATGGCGGCTATGGATTTGTGAAAGAATACCATGTGGAAAGGCTGATGCGCGATGCAAAAATCACTCAGATTTATGAAGGCACCAGCGAAGTGCAGCGCATTGTGATTTCAAGAAGTGTTATTGGATAAATTTCAGTCGCGCACGAAAACACAAAAGTGACGACTATAATGACATAACACTGCTTGCATAAAACATGTAAGTGGTGTTGAACGGCATGATAACATTGCCTTGCGCATCCAAAGCAATTAAGCCGCCATCGGCATTTTGTGCTTTCAGTTTAGCATGAATCAGGTACTCCCCTGCCGCTTTCAAGCTCAAACCCTTGTACTCCATCAAACAACTTAAATCATAAGCTGCAACATGTTTAATAAAATGCTCACCATGCCCTGTGCATGAAACGGCACATGTAGCATTGTTGGCATAAGTTCCTGAACCAATTAAAGGCGAATCGCCAACCCGCCCGGGCATTTTGTTGGTCATCCCTCCTGTGGAAGTTGCAGCGGCAAGGTTTCCGAATTTATCCAAAGCCACAGCGCCTACCGTACCAAATTTTTCATCGCGCAAAGCAGAGTGGTCCAACACCGACACAGCCTTTGCTTTTGCCTTTTGCCATTGCTGAAATCGCAGCTCTTCTTTAAAATAATCATCATCAACCAACTCAACACCCGTGCGCTTTGCAAGCTCCTCTGCACCTTTCCCAATCAGTAAAACATGCGCTGTTGTATTCATCACTCCAAGCGCAAGATAAATCGGGTTTTTCACGCCACTGATGCCTGCCACTGCACCTGCGCGTTTAGTTTTACCACACATTACCGCTGCATCCATCTCAAACTTTCCATCTGCATTCAGCACAGCTCCTTTTCCTGCGTTAAACAACGGACAATCCTCTAATGCCTTAACTGCCGCAGCAACTGCTGCAATGCTTTCGCCACCGCCTTGCAGCACAGCCAAACCAATTTGAAGTGCTTGATGTAGCGCATCCTTATATGGTTTTTGACGTTCGTCCGAAAACTCGGCAAGGTTGATGTTACCTGCGCCTCCATGAATGACAATGGCAATTTTTGACATAGGATTAAGTGAGTTGTTATGTAGAAAATGAAATCAGATACCAACTACCAAAACCTCGGTTCTTCTGTTTTGGGCTTTGCCTTTTTCTGTGCTGTTGTCAGCAACCGGCTTTGTGGCGGCATAGCCTTTATATGTGATTCTGCCAACTGCAATTCCCTTTGAAACCAAAAAATCTGCTACACTTTTCGCTCTGTTTTCCGAAAGCATTTGGTTGGCTGATGCAGTGCCTGAATTATCGGTGTGTCCGCCAATTTCAATGCGCAGCGTTGGGTTTTTATTCATTAAATCCACCAACACATTTAACTCCGATTGCGAAGTATTTTTCAATGTGTAAAGATTGGTTTCAAAAAACACATTGTTTAAAACAATCGTCTGCCCTTCTTTAATTTTCTGCAAAGGAACGCTCACGTTAAAAGGGTCGCCCTGCTTCACTTCTTTGAGTGAAAAATGAAGCGAGTGGAACAAGTAGCCGTCTTTCATTGCCTCCAAAGCAAAATCTTTACCCGATGGTAACGTAATCAAAAATTCACCTTTAGCATCGGTTGAAAGCGTTGCGTAGAGCTTTCCTGTTTCCACATCAAACAACTGAAGGTTTGCCTTCAATATAGCTTTACTTTCGCTGTCAAAAACCTTACCCTTCACATAAGTAACATAGTTGGGCTTGTAGCTATCGTCAGTTTCAAAGCTGTATAGATCCATACCCCCAAAGCCGCCTTCGCGCTCGCTGGCAAAGTAGGCGGTTCGCCCATCAGCGCTAATCACAATTCCAATTTCATCACCGGGTCCGTTGATGGGGTAGCCCAAATTTTCAGGTCTGCCCCATTCGCCATTTGGCAATCTCCTGCTCACAAAAAAATCGCTTGCCCCAAAACCCGGCAATCCATCGCTGCTGAAATAAAGCGTGTTGTCGTCAGGATGGATGAAGGGGCGTTCCTCGTCAAACTGCGTGTTGATTAGCGGTCCTAAATTTTTAGGCTCACTCCATGAGTAGTCATCTTGCAAAGTGCTGTACCAGATATCTAAGCCACCATAGCCACCCTTGCGGTTGCTGGCAAAATAAAGTGTGCGCCCGTCAGCGCTGATGCTGGGTTGAATGTCTTTTCCGGGGGTGTTGATTTTGTTGCCCATGTTTCGCGGGCGCTCAAAACCTGTTTCATTGCGAGCAGCAAACCAGATGTCGCAATTGCCATAGCCTCCGGGGCGCTCGCACGATGTAAAGAATAGATATTTCCCACTTGGCGAAATGCAAGTGGCGCCATCATTATAGGAATATAAACTTATGGGCGACTCCACCATGCGGGCGGAATCCCACTCACCACGCACATCCTGACTTACATAAATGTTTTCTTCCAGCATGTAACCGCTTCTGTCCACACGGGTGTAGTATAGATACCGCTCATCGGCTGTAACTGTCGGCATCAATTCATCCAAAGGAGTGTTCACGCCTTTCCCCAAATTTTTCGGCTGAAATTTTTTAGGGTTTTGCAATGCAACAACGGCAAAGTCTGCACTTTTCAGATATTGATTTACCTGAGCTTCATCTTGAATAGAAAGTGTTTTCCCCTTGCAGCGATTAAGCGCCTCTTTTGACTTCTCATATTGCTGATTGAAAAAATAAGCGCGACCAAGCTGGTAGCACAATTCATTTTTAAAATCAGGATTAAGTTGGTTTGCTTTTTCCAATGCCGAAACAGCCGCAGGATAATTGCGCGCAACCTCAATTTGCAACACACCCAGCAAATACCATGCATCAATGAAATTACTGTTGCTTGATGTTAGCTGTTTTAATGCCTCAATGGCATTTTTAGCACGCCCGGTTGCGTATAAGTCATAAGCCTCATCGTATTGTTCTTTAGCCCTTTTTGAAGCCTTATCGTAGGTAACAACCTGCGAAAAAGCAAACTGAAAAACAAAAAAACTCAGGAAAGTGAAAGCAATTATTCTATTAAAAAACATGTGGCTAAGATGATGCTTCAACTGCTAAAGTTTAGCCTTGTTTTCCACACAACTTGTGCGAGTGTTGCTGGCGTTGTTAAGTGAAGTTTATCACTTCTTTTTCTCAAGTGAGGCATTCATACCATTCACCACATCTTTAGTGATGTTGTATGCCTCATCGTGGTAAAGCAGCGGTCCACCTTTAATGTGGCTAAAAATAAATGAGTAGCGTTTGTCGGCATTGTAAACTGCCAGAAATGAATCCAACTTAGCCTGAAGTTGCTTGTTGAAGGCTTCTTGTTCATCAATGAATGATTTCGCCATGCGGTCGCGCATATCTTCCAACTCAGCTTGCTTTTTGTACATGCGTTCCTGAGCAGCCTCGCCCTCGCTTTGCGTCATCATGGGTGCACGCTGTTGCAATTCATAAACTTCTTTCTGAAATGCCGCTGCACGCTGCGTTAAAGTGTTTTCAATGTTTGTTTGCTTTTTCTGCAATTCAGCTTTCTTCTCTTTAAAAAGAATGTAATTCTCCTCCAAGCTATCCAAATCCACATAGGCAATCAACCCCGATTCCTTAACCTCTACACCTTCTTTAGCTGTGGGTACATGAACGCCTGATTTGGGTGCGCTTGATTTAAAATGAAACACAAACAAAACGATAATGGCAATAGTGTTAACTCCGCTTAGGATGAATAATGCAATGTCTTTCATAAAATTATTTACGCTGCTAAAATACATTATTGCATTTCAGTTTAACCCAAACTATGCAATAGAAATTTGTTCGATTGCATAGCGATTAAGAAAATCAAGCCATTTGTCCTTCGCTGCGCTTACCCAAATGGTGATTTTCTAAATCGGGGTTAACCCAATGCGCTACGCTCCTATTCATTAGTTCGCTTTGCTTCTAATGAAAAAATTGGGTTTAACATGCTTGGTAAACTTTGTGAAAGTGGAGTGAGGAAGCGTTTTCCATGAATAAAAAAAACACCGGCACAAGAGAAACCCTCCAAAAAACTCTTGCCCGGTGCTATTGGTAATCTTTAAATTTATTCAGATATGTGTCCTTTTACTGTTTGCGCTTTAAATTGTTACAGCGAATGCAAAAAATAATTTCAACCTGAAATTAATGGCAATGCTGCCAAGAAAATCCAACTGACTACAACCACAGCTACAACAAGTTTCAAATACGCTTCAGAGGTGAATACCTTCATGCTGTTGGTTACGGATGCCCGATAAGTTTGTTGCAAAGCTGACACAGACCTTTGTTTTCAGTTGAAACAAATTGACGCTTGTTATACCAAATGCACTTATGAAATAGTCCAAAGTTTTCTTGTATAATGCCGTAGCTACAGCCGTTTAGTACAATGTAATTGGACTATTACGGATGTGCTAATGGTATTATTTCTTTTTCACACCTCTGTTTTTCAATTCTTCTTAACCTTACAAAATGAAAGCACTAACTTCAAACGCAAAATTCCTGTTCAACACCTTTGTGTTATCAATTTGCCTTTTACCCGCTGTTTCAAACAGCCAATCACTTCCGGCTCAAATGTTTTTAACGCTGCGCGATTCAACCACACAAGCCGATGTTGTTTTTCATTACCCGGCAACCACCAGCCTTTCGCTTGAAGGAAGAAATGTGAAGATGCTCAATTCGTTGATTGACACTAAAACCGCAGCCGACACACTCAAAAAGCCCGATGGATTTGTGATGTGGCTTATCAATGGCAGAGAGTTTGTTACCGGAGATTTTTTCCTGAATGAAAGGGAAAGTTATTTCAGATTTAAAAAGGACACCATGGTTTTCGTGAACAGATTAACCGAACAAGGAGCAAATTTTTTCAGAGCACAAAAGCGTTAGAATATGAGTTGTGAGTTACGAGTTGCGAATTGCAAAAAGAAGAAGAAGAAAAATAAATTGAATGCGATGTTCCAATTACAACTTTCTCGCTTCAATTTCTCTCATCTTACATCTAAAATCTCTTTTCTAATCATATTTTTTTCCTTTCTCATCCTATCCGCACAATCCTGCAAGTCACCATTTCCATGTTTTGTGGTCAGTGAAGAAGAGGACAGTATTCCTGTGAATAAGGAAGTTTACTTCAATGCCATTTGCTCGGACAATGCAAAAGAGTTTTTCTGGGACTTCCCAAACGACAGCATTGCTTATGGTGAATTAGTTTCATACACCTTTCGCGACACCGGCATCTACACCGTAAGACTGATGGTGGCAGGAACAAGCAAATCGCGCAACATTCAAAAAACACTCACTGTAAAACAACCATAGTCAATGAAAATTATCGGCATCACCGGCACATTGGGCGCAGGCAAAGGAACCATTGTGGAATATCTTGAAAAAAAGGGCTTCAAACATTTTTCGGTGCGTGGTTTTCTAACTGAGGTTATCCATGAGCGCAAGCTGCCGCTCAACCGCGACTCCATGGTGGAAGTGGCAAATGAATTGCGCGCGAAACATTCGCCAAGCTACATTGTGGAGCAACTTTATGAGCAGGCGAAAGCAGCGGGAACCGACAGCATCATTGAAAGCATTAGAACAGTGGGCGAAATTCAGGCATTGCGAAAGTTGGAGGGATTCCGTTTACTGGCGGTGGACGCTAACTCCAAGTTGCGCTATGAACGCGTGGTACTGCGCAACAGCGAAACCGACAGAATTTCTTTTGAAACTTTTAAGGAAAATGAAGCCCGTGAAATGACATCCACCGACATCAACAAACAAAACCTTTCCGCCTGCATTGCACAAGCCGACTTTAAGTTGATGAATGATGGTTCGTTTGAAACGCTTTACGCGCAGATTGAAGAGGCGTTGAATACGCTTTATTAATTCAAATGCTTTAATGCTTCCTCAACAATGTTGTTGAGTTTGTCTTTGTCTTGTTTCACCTTGGCATAAACCATGATGCCCTGCAAAGTATTGGTGAGGAAATAAGCAGTGCGCTCAACATCCAAATTTTTATTCACCTCGTTGCGCTCAACGGCTTTCTCCAATAGCTTCTTATACATTTTTTCATAATCGGTCATGCAGTCGTGCACCCATTTTTCAACTTCCTTGTCGTGGGGGGCAAGTTCAATGGCGGTGTTGGTGAGGTAGCCGCCCCTGCGGTGTCGTTTATCGGTAACTTCTTCAATGGTGCTTTGAAAAGAAATTTTTATTGCCGCCTTTGGCGATGGCATGTCTTCGAGCAACTTGAGGTTGTTCAACACGCGCTTGCGATAGTTGTGCAGCGTTGCCATAAACAATCCGTGCTTGTCGTTAAAGGCTTCATACATGCTTGCCTTGCTAAGTTTGAGGTGGTCAACCAACTCTTGCACCGATGTGCCGTTGTAACCTTTAGCCCAAAATAAACCCATTGCTTTTTCAAGCACAGCTTCGTATTTGTATTGCTTAGGACGTGGCATAAATTCTCTTAGATTTGTTCGCGAATTTATGATGTTCAATTGTTCGCAGGTAGTTGATTATCAACATTTTTTAAATGATAAAAATAACGAGCGTTCTAAAATAATATAACTGATTGAATTGCAATGACAAGACTTAGCATCAACATCAATAAAATTGCCTTGCTGCGCAACTCCCGCGGCAGCGATATCCCCAACCTCATTCAGTTTGCAAAAGATTGCGAGCGCTATGGTGCCGATGGCATAACAGTGCATCCGCGCCCCGATGAACGCCACATTCGCAAGGCAGATGTTTATGCACTGAAAGCAATTGTTGCCACCGAGTTTAACATTGAAGGTTATCCAAGTGATGACTTTTTGAAAATGGTGGAAGAAGTTCAACCGACACAATGCACATTGGTACCCGATGAGCCGGGGCAACTCACGTCAGACCACGGTTGGAACACAATTGAACATCAAAAATTCTTACAGGATGTTGTGGTGTGCTTACACCAAAAAAACATTCGCGTTTCGCTGTTCATAGACCCCGAAAAAAATTTGATTGAACACGCAAAAAAAACCGGTGCCGATAGAATTGAATTTTACACCGGACCTTTCGCGCATGATTTATATTCGGCTAAAGAAAACGCTGTGAAACCTTTTGCCGAAGCGGCATTGTTTTGCAATGAGATAAACATAGGCATCAATGCCGGACACGATTTGAGTTTAGATAACCTGAAGTTTTTCAAACAAAACATTCCGCAGTTGCTTGAAGTTTCAATTGGTCATGCTTTGGTGCGCGATTGTCTTTACTTCGGGTTAGAAAACACGGTGCGCATGTACAAAAGACAACTTAACGATGAATAGAATTTTTCTTTTTGCCATCATACAGGAAACAATAGGATGGCTTATTACAGTCGCGATTGCCATCGCGACACTTTGTCCGGTTACTCAAAAAATCAATTACAACTTCCTGTTTGAAAACGGGCTCTTCATTGCAGCCGCAGGAACTTATTTGCGATACTTTTTATTCTACAACTCCATTCCGTTTCTGCAGCCAAACTGGGTGCGTTTTGTAGTTTTCACGGCTAACCTTGTGCTTTGGGTGTACATGCTTAATCGCTATGAAATGATGCTGCAAATCCACGATGATTATGTGCTGGAAGAATTTGGAAGCATGATTATGCCATTGAACAACGATGAACAAAAAAGTCTTCTTGACTATCTCTATAAACTGATTTCGTTTTCGGGATTTGTGGCTTTGCTTGCCACAGCATTGTTTAACCTGCGGCTGATTGGCGCCTACTGGCGTGTGGCAAAAGTTAGGTTCAGCCAAAGAATGCAGGAATAAAGCTCCTACCTTTTGAAACCGAAAGGACAATGACGGCAACCGTTCTTACAACAAAAGCCACGTTTCAACAAAAACCTCTCAGTGAAAACATAAAAACCATTTTCAATGTAAAACTCAGGCATAGATTGAAAAACCTTTTTTACGTCACGCAAACAAGCGTTGCACAAACAGCCCTTGTGTTTTGCAGCCACAAACTTCAACTCTAAATCATTGAGCTCTACCTTGCTGCAATGACATGCGCTGATGTTTTCAGGATTGCACTCAAACAACGTGCCACATCTTTCACAGCAAGTTTGCTCCACATTCATTGCTTTAAAACCTCTTCTGCCAATAAAAGTTTGTTTAACTGAAATGCTTACGAAGTTTTTCCAACAACACTTCGGGCGTTTGGGTCAGCCTATTGGTGGAAAGATTCAGGAACACCAAACTTGTTTCACCCTCGTTAATCAAGTTCCCTGCTTGATTAGTAATTTCATAACGAAAAACAATCACTCTGCTGGGCAACTCAGGCACAGTAACTTTTATGTTTAGCAAATCATCATAAAAAGCCGGTTTTGAATATCGGATGTTCAAGCGCGTAACCGGCATCACCACCCCTGCATCCTCAATGGACTTGTAGCTTACACCCAATTTGCGGATTGCTTCAGCACGAGCTATTTCATAATAGTATGGGTAGTTACCGTAATACACATAACCCATTTTATCCGTGTCGCCATAGCGAACCCTAACCTGAACATTGCAACTAAACATGAAACGAAGATGAAATGCAGAAAGCATTCGGCTTGCATAAATTATCAACTCATGTTTTGGGAATAAGAAACCTTTTGGCAAGGCAGCCGTAGAAGCACACGGACACTTTGTGATTCGGGAATGAATCATGAAGATTAAAACGCTACTGCTACTATTCTTAATGACCCTAACACTGCTTGTGAATGCACAGCGAAAATGCAGCACACACGAGCATCATGAGCACTATCTTCAAAATGATGTGCAATACAGAGCCAACAGGGCAATCATAGAGCAGCAGCACTTTTCAGCCCAACGTTCCAACAAAACAGAAACAGAATTACCCGAAGTGGTTGTTATTCCTGTGGTGGTTCATGTGCTTTACAACAAGTTTGACGACAGCTTAACCGATGCACAAATCCTTTCCCAAATTGAGGTACTCAACCGCGATTTCAGATTACTGAATGATGAAGTGGCAAACATTCCTGAGTACTTTGCAGATGCAGCAAGCGATGTAAAAATTCAGTTTGCCTTGGCGAAAAGAAAACCCGATGGAAGCGCAACGAACGGCATTAACAGAAGGTTTACATCCAAAGTAGTTTTCTCCGATAACAACGATATGAAATATGACGAGCGCGGAGGCTTAGATGCATGGAATGCCGAGTACTATCTGAACATTTGGGTGTGCCGGCTGAGCAACAACATTCTTGGCTATGCGCAGCTACCGGGAGGGGCTGTGAGGTCGGATGGAGTAGTGATTAACCAAAGTGCATTTGGCACAATGGGAACCGCAAAGTTCCCTTTTAATAAAGGCGCAACAACCACCCACGAAGTGGGGCATTGGCTTAACCTGATGCACATTTGGGGCGATAAAACGGATTGCAAAGGCGATGATTTTGTGGCAGACACTCCACCGCAAAGCGGACCCACCTACGGCAATCCAAAAACAGTAGTTAAATCCTGCAACCACAACACCATGTTCATGAACTTCATGGACTACACCGATGATGCAGCCATGAGCATGTTCACCAATGGACAAGCAGAAAGAATGAGAAATTTATTTGTTGAAGGTGGTGCGCGTCATAGCCTGCTTTCATCACCTGCGTTAACTGCACCTGAGGGTTCAGAAAATAACTTGCCGGCAATCAGCCAACTACCATGCGAAGAAAAATCAGAAGGAATTTTTACCCGCAGCAGAGCAAAGCAAGTTCGTGTGGGCACTTTCAGCTATGGACAAATTGCTAAAGCCGGCAAAACCGACTGGTATGTGTTTTCAAACAACAACATCAACAAACACATTCAAATCGTATTAAATGATTTGGTAGAAGATTTCGACATCACCCTCTATGATGAAGAGGGTTTGATGGTGGCAAGAAGCAGAAGAGCAGGCAGCCGCCCCGAAAACATCAGACTAAACGATGCCAAAGTGGGAACTTACTATGTGAAAGTAACAGGATACAGAGGAGCAACTGCCGAACAATGCTACTCACTGTATGTTGCTACCGGTAGAAATGCGTTTAAAACAGAAGGCGAAAACGACATTGTGGAGCCACAAAAACCGGAGGATATTGTAGCGCTTTCATCAAGGTTATATCCAAACCCCAGTGTTGGGGCAACCAACTTAGATGTGCATTTAAGCGATGAATCAACCACACTCCGCGTTGAACTTTATGACATGATGGGTGCAAAAGTGAAGCAGATGGAGTTTGCATCGCTTAGCGGATTTAACTCCCTGAATTTGGAACTGAATGATGTGCAGGCAGGCGTTTACAACTTCGTTGCTAAAAGTGGCGAAGCCTCGTTTAAGCAACGGTTAATACTAAGCAGATAATTTATTCAACATACACCTATGAAAAAAGCAGGCTGCCATTGTGCAGCCTGTTTTGTTTTCCACATTCAGCTACATTTATCGCGCAATGCATCGCCTGAAACAAATTTTACTTGTTCTGCTAACAGCAACCTGCGTGTTGATGCTTTGCCTGTTTATGTTTAGAAATAAACTGCTGCAAAGCGCTTTCATAAAAGCAATACAACATGCAGAGCAACGTTTTGATTTGCAAATTCAGGCTAAAAGCATTGCACTAAGCGGATGGCAAAATATCTGCATTGAAGGGCTGACAGTAAAGAATGTACACAACAGTAGCATTGCAACTTTTGAAAAAGCGATAGTCAACATCAATTGGATAAAAATACTTGCAGGAAAAGTAACTACAGATGACATTGCCATTAACAACGGCTTCATCAATGCAACTGAATTACAAAATGCTTTGAGCAAGCTAAAAACAAACGAAAGCAATGAAACGGCAACCTCGCTTGAGCAGAAAATATCCAACTACATCAAAAAAATAGAAACGCTATCAAAAGCAAGTGTTTTAGCCAATAGCATAACAATAGTGTTTGGCAAAGACGAGGAAGTAGATAGCATGTTGATTTTGAACCTATCGGTTAGTGAAAAACATTTTTCAGCAGCGATTCAAAAATTTGAAGACACAGCAATAACTAAGGTGAATGCAATTAAATCAAAACGGGAAAATCAAATTGCATTTGAAATTGAAGGAGGTGCATTGCTAAACAACTTATTCTCTAAATCAACAAACTCAGAGGCTGAGTTTTCCTTCAGCAAAATGAATGGATTAGTAAAATGGGAAACCGGTAAAGAAAATTTAAACATCAGTGCAGACGTAATGATTGATAACCTCAACGCCCATCATTGGCGGCTTGCAAGCGCTAACATTGAAATTGAACATCTTCAATTCAAAGGGGAAGTGTTTGTAAGTGAGAATCGTTTAGAGTTAACCGAATCAAAATTTACTATCAACCGAATTCAATCTAATCTGTCGGGCACATTTGAGCAAAAAGACAACAATTTTCACGCAGCATTTCAATTGCACATGCAGCCAACCGATGCAAGTGTTTTTATCAACTCGCTGCCTAAAAACTTAATGAAAACAGTGGAGCGCGTTCAGTGCAAAGGCAGTTTGGAATACACTTTAAAGTTTGATTGCAACACCGAAAATTTAGACTCCTTAATTTTTGACAGCGAACTAAAATCTACAAACCTGCGAGCCGATAATTTTTGGGGGGCGGTTACGCCAAACATCAACTTACCGTTTAAGTATCAAGCAAAAATCAATTCAACCAACAGCCGACAAGTTGATGTTTCAGCAGAAAATTCAAACTACACAGCACTTGACAAAATAAGTCCCCTGTTAAAGGCAAGTGTGTTACAAGCCGAAGACCCTTCGTTTTTCAGGCACAAAGGTTTTCTGCCCACAGCGTTCCGCGAGTCTGTGGTTAAAAACATTCGGGAAAAAAGATTTGCGCGTGGTGGAAGTACCATTTCCATGCAGCTGGTAAAAAATATCTTCCTAAGCCGCGACAAAACCATTGCAAGAAAATTAGAGGAAGCAATGCTTGTTTACATGATTGAAAATCTTCGATTGGTTCCGAAAGAAAGAATGTTTGAAGTGTATCTGAACATTATTGAATGGGGACCCAATGTATTTGGCATTGGCGAAGCATCGCGATTTTACTTTAATAAAAAACCGGCAGAACTGAACCTTCAGGAAAGTATATTTCTTGCGGGCATCATTCCAAATCCTCGTGTATTCAAATACCATTTAGAGCGTGATGGAACCATGAAACCTCACTTCCAAAAGTTTGCTGAAATTCTTACGGACCGGATGCTGCAACGAGGCTCAATTCCAACATCCGATGTATCGAAAATGAATTTTGCGGTTACACTAAAAGGCAGCGCAAAAAAGTTTGTTTCACCAACCGTTGACGAACTTGATGATGATGAAGATTTTGATTAGCGCAACACATAGCGAATACCGAAAAAACCTCTGACGCCTTGATTGGGCGCATAGTTGTAAGTGGCATCAAACACCAAACCATCGGCACCTACATTGCGGTTAAACGGGTCGTTTGGGCGCATAATAGGCTGTGGCGGGCGAACGTTAAACAAGTTGTTGATGCCTCCATAAATTTCAATTCCGTTTTTAAATCGTTTGGTGCATTGAATGTTTTGGATGGTGTACCAAGGAGAGTATTCTGAACGCGGGTCATTTTCCTGAACATTCATCCGCATAGGCGAGTTTAGTAGTCCGTTCCAATCAATGGTAACTCCCACTTTGGCGAATGTGTACTGAACTCCAAAAACCGCATTCAAATAAGGCGAATTGATTGGACGCTCCCACTCCCACTCGTCCTCATCCTCTTCTTTTTCAAAAATGAAATTACCAAGGATGTTGATACCGGTGTAAAACGTAAGCGGAATTTTAAACTTAAAATCAGCCATCACATTCAAGCCAAAATTCATGCCATAAGCATTTTCGTTTTCATACTCCACCACATTTTTTTCAAAATCAATTTCAGGCTCAACCATGTTCATAATAAAAGTGTAGAACAAGCGCGATTGAATCATTGCCTGAAACCTTTCATTCTTTACCTTCCGCACATAATCCAAATGCGTTCCGTAGGCTGTTTCCAACTTCAAATTTTCACTCAACTCAATGCTTCTGCCACTGGTGAAAGCATATTTATCATCAATAAACACATTGGGCGTTCTGAATCCGGTGCCAATGCCAAAGCGTATTTCGTTCAATTTGTTTGTGCTCATGTACTTGTAATCAAAACGAGGTGCAAATGCCACGTTAGTAAAGTAGCTGTTGTACTCTAAACGCGCTCCCGCAAGGATTTCATGATTATCATTCACATGAATCATATCCTGTAAAAAAATAGCAGGAAAATGATTCACAAGTGGCTTGTTTCGGTTTCTTCCTGCTGTTGTGTCAAATGTGGTGAGTAAATTATCATCGTAGTAATTGAAGCGGTAAACAACGCCCAACATCAGGTCGCTAATCTTCCCCACTTTATTGTCATACACCATTTGCACATATCCGTTTCGTTCAGTGTGATTGAACTTAGTTTGACCATAAAAAGCATTGCCGCTGTGGTTGCTGAAACCAAACATCAAATTCAAGTCAGTCTTTCTTATCGGCAGTGCAAAATTGCCCATCAACTCCAATCTATTAGTGGTTATGGTTTCCGCATAACGTTCGTCTGTTCCGCGCATATTCCTGCGATACTGAAGCTCACCGCCCGTGCGCTGTTCCCACAAATAACGCCCAAAAACCGATGATACTTTCTGAAATTTGTTTCTAAATGTCCACTTATTGAAAAGGGCAATTCTGTTCTGCAATGGAATGTCTGTGAAGTTGTCATTATTAAAATCCCAACGGTGGTTCATGTTGTAAACACTTGCGCTAAACAAACCATTTGCTTTTCCTTCTTTAAAACATGCAGCAAAATCAATGCTGTTTTCAAGGTACGATGAAAGGCGAGCATCCACTGCAACTTTTGCACCGCGCTCAGGGCTGATGGTAATAACATTCAAAACACCGGCAACTGCTTCTGTGCCATAAATGGTGCTTGCCGGACCTTTAATAATTTCAATTCTGTCAACAATACTCATGGGAATCCCCATTAAACCATATAAGTTGCCAGTTCCTCCTGTAATTGGCGCACCATCAATCATCACCAATGCATAAGTGCCTTCCATCCCATTAATTTCAATATCTGCAGCGCCATCAATTGCGCCATCAATGTTTGCCTGCATGCCGCTAATCATGCGGATTGCATCCTGCAAATTGTAAACATTGTTGGTTTGAAAATAATCGGCAGTGTATATCTCAACCGGAATGGCAAAATTCTCTCTGCGCAACTCTTTGTATGTGCCGGTTATCACCGTTTCTTTTAATTTAAAAGTGTCAGACAATGACTGCCCTCCAACACCTAAACATGATAGAGCCAAAAAAATAAAAATGGAAAGATGGAGTGGCGTACATCTCATAGTTGCTAAGTTATCAGAAAAATGAACATGCGATTTCAGAACTTATCCATTGCATAAATAGAAGTGTGGTCGGCTTGTTGCTTTCTGTTTTTGCTGTAATAAATACTTGCATTCAGTTCGTAGCCAATGAGCAGCACAAACGCATTCACATTGAACCACAACATCAAAAGCATTATGGTGCCTATTGAGCCAAAAATAGTGTTGTATTGATTTAGGTGATTTACGTAATAAGAAAAACCTAATGAAGCTAAAATGGAAAGTAAAGTAGCAACCGTTGCGCCAATGGAAATGAAGCGATACTTCTTTTTAGTGGAAGGACCATAGTAGTAAATCAGTGAAATAGAAAAGAAGAACATCAAAACAATAATGAGGTAGCGCAGAAAGTTAATCAGGAATCGAGTGAAATAATTATCAATGTCCATGAAATTAAAAATCCATCGAAACAAATCCTGACCCGCAACAATCAACACAATAGAAAACAGAAACATTAAAACCAGCAGAACAGTGATTTTAAAAGCCACAAAGCGCGTTTGCAAAGCAGTGCGCTTTTTGTAGTGCTCATAAGTTTTATCGAATGAACTCATCATCGCAATTACGCCCTGAGAGGTGAGGTAACCTGAAAGCAAAAATGACCCTGTGAGTAGGTCGCCTCTGCGTTTCTGCAAGAGGTCATTCAAGGTGCCAAAAATGAAATTATAGAACTCGCCCGAGGGGAGAATTGTCTTCAGCAACGCTTCAACATTTTCACTGCTCAGATAATCAATGTTCAAGAAAGGAATGAGCGTGAAAATGAATATCAAAGCAGGGAACAGTGCCAAAAAGAAGCTAAAAGCAATGGCTTTACTGCGTGTGGGCAGTGAATTGCGCTTTATCTCCTGAATGAAAAAGACGCCCACCTCATAAATCGGCACACCATCAAACCCCGGCAGGGTGAGTGTTTTACTCATCCGCTCCCAAAATTTGAAATAGGGTATCGCCTTTTTAACTCGTTGCCATAGTTTTTTCACGTTGCCGAAAATATATTTTTCAAAAAGAATTCATCTGATTTTCAAACAATTGAGCAAGCAAGTAATCACTCCTCTTCCCTATGAAGTTCTAAATGTGCAACCACCATTTTCAATTCTCCATAAGTAAATTTGTTATTCAGCATCATCAGAATTTCCCCGTGTGTTTTATCCTTATTTTTCTGCAAGGCTGTGCGAAGCGTTTCAATCCTGTCCCGAGGCATGGCGCGTTGCAAATCCACCAAGCCTTCTTTAATCAGCTTGGCGAAATGGCTGTGAATTGTGCCTGCCGAAAGTCCTCTTTCCGCTGCAATTTCATCGGCAGATTTTCCTTCATCGTATAATCTGTAGGTGGTTTGATAGGTTTCGCCCTTAACACGTTTCTTCTTCTGCGGAAAATCTTCAACTGCTTTTTCTGCAAGTTGCTTCCGCCAATTCAAATCGAAAAAATTTAGCCAAACTTCTTTACCTACGGTTTCATTTTGCTTAAGTGATTGTGCCATCAACACTGCTTTAAAAATATCCTTAAGTCTGTTTAGTAAGCCTGCGTCCAACGTTTCAATTTCGCTGACGTAAGCCTTTGTTCCCTTCAAGGAAGCAACTCTTTTCTTATGCAAAAAAACTTCACTGGACAAAGCTTTCAGCAATGGTTCAAAATAGTTCTTGGCGGCTTCAAGGCGGGTAGCAACATGTTCGATGTTGTTTTCAGGCTGAAGAAAAAGTGTATATAACTGCTTGTTGAATTTCGCTGCGGTTTCATAAATGGCTAAAACCTGCTCGTAAATTTTATCTGCCCACTCAGCGTGTTGTTGCTTTTCAGAGTGCGTTTCATCTTTGTTGTAGCTCGCAACATGCTGTTGCCATTCACTTACCAATGGCGAAAATTCAAAAACAGCCTGACTGAAAGTTCGTAAATAATCGAAAGTTTCGCGCTGCAAAATTTGCTCAGGCTCTCCCTGTCGGCTTTTAGTTTCTTCAAACCTAAGCACATCGTTGCTGTTGGCAATTCCCGCTTTCCCAAATGGCGATGTAAGCACAAGTCCTTCCAAACCTGTGAGCCTTGAAAATGCAACATAAGCCTGCCCCGATGCAAACACATTTTTTACATCAAGAATTGCCTTTTGAAAAGTTAGTCCCTGACTTTTATGAATGGTGATTGCCCATGCCAAACGCAACGGATACTGACTGAATGTGCCAAGCGTTTCCTCTTTAATTTCGCGGATTTGTTCATCCACATTGTAGCGAATGTTTTCCCATTTATGCCGCTCAACTTTAACATCACCAATATCGGTTTTGACAATGATTTTTTCATCATCCAACTCCTTCACCACACCAATTTTCCCGTTGTAAAACTTCCCCTCGCCTGAAATATCATTTTTGATAAACATCACCTGTGCACCTTCTTTCAGCAATAAATTTTGCTCAACCGGAAACATACTTTCAGGGAAATCATCTTGAATTATCGCTTCATAAATAAAAGTGGAACACAAAAGATTTTGCAACTCGCGCTGATTGATTTCATCGGCATTTCTGTTGTGCGTGGTTAAGGTGATGTAACCTTCTTCGGGCGAAGGGTGAAAATTCGGGCGATAACGCTCATTCAGCACCTCCACATCATCATAATCCATTTGGTTGTAACGAAGATTATTCAACACATCCGTGAAAAGCTTATCCTTTTGCCTGTATATTTTTTCAAGTTCAATGTAAACGGGTGGAGATTGCTTAATCACACGAGCATCGAAGAAAAACGGGCTGTCGTAATAGCTTTTTAAAATACTCCACTCCTCATTTTTGACCACCGGAGGCAGTTGCAATAAATCGCCAATGAACAACACTTGCACACCACCAAACGACAAGCGATTTCTGCGGATATACTGAAGAATAAAATCTACGGCATCCAAAATGTCGGCACGCAGCATACTCACCTCGTCAATAATCAGCAACTCTGCTTCTTTTATGGTTTTGCGTTTGATGTCGCTCATGCGCATGTGCCGCAAAATGGTTGACTTGGTTTCAAACTTCACAAAGCTATCGGCAATAAAATCGGTGTATTCGGGAACGAAACCCGCCAAAGGCAACTGAAACTGTGAGTGAAGGGTTACTCCTCCGGCATTTAAGGCAGCAATACCTGTGGGTGCAGCAACAATTGTTTTTTTGTGAGTGGTGGCAATAATATGTTTGAGAAAAGTTGTTTTTCCGGTTCCGGCTTTTCCGGTCAAAAAAACATTTCGATTGGTGTGGTTGATAAAACGCTCGGCATACTGTGCTTGCTCCGAAAAATCAATAGAGGTATTCATGTGGTCGGAAATTTATTTGCTGATGATGACCTTTGCCACCGGATTTGAACCAAAGTAATATGGAATTTCAGCAAGTTCATTCATGGGCTTTGTGATGATGATATTCGCCTTTTTGCCCACTCCAATGCTGCCTAATTCATTTTCCACCATCATAGCATAAGCGCTATTGACAGTTGCAGCAGCAATAGCTTCTTCGGGCAACATTTTCATTTTAATACAAGCCAAAGCTATCACCAGTGGCATGTTGCCGCTTGGCGAGGTTCCCGGATTAAAATCTGTTGCCAAAGCCACAGGCAAACCGTTGTCAATCATTCTTCGTGCGGGGGCATATTCCAAATTCAAATAAAAAGCTGTTGAAGGCAGCAACACCGGCATAGTTGAACTTTGCTTAAGTGTTTCGATTTGCGCTTGGTAAGTGTGCTCTAAATGATCAACCGAGCGCGCTTGAAATTGCACACCAATTTCAATTCCACCTGATGCTGCAAGTTCATTTGCATGGAGTTTGGGCTTTAAGCCGTGTTTCACACCTGCGTCTAAAATTCTTGCGGTTTCATCGGGTGTAAAAAAGCCTTCATCGCAAAACACATCAATAAAATCAGCAAGCTGTTCATCGGCAATTTGCGGTAACATTTTATCAATAATCAAGGTGATGTAAGCACTTCTGTTTGATTTGTATTCAATTGGAAACGCGTGTGCTCCAAGAAAAGTAGATTTTATGGTTTGTGATGAATGCTCCTTCAATCGCCTTATCACGCGCAGCATTTTCAACTCTCCTTCCACCGTTAAACCATATCCGCTTTTTATTTCAACAGCACCCGTGCCTGAGTTTTTAATTTCATCCAACCGTTGCAATGCAGCGTCAAACAATTCGCTTTCAGAAGTTTCATTCAGCTTTTTGGCAGAGTTCAAAATTCCTCCGCCTTGGGCAGCAATTTCCTCATAACTCAGCCCCTTAATCTTGCTTACAAATTCTTTCGCACGTGATGAAGCATACACCAAGTGAGTGTGGGCATCGCACCAAGCAGGCAGCACAATCCTACCAGATGCGTCAATTACCTCATCTGCCCGCTCAGGTACATCACTTTGCTTCCCAAACAATTTTATCAGTCCATTTTCAATTAGTAAAAAAGCATTGTCAACTGCTGCAAGCTGCTGCATCTGTGCACCTTTTAGCACCGGCTCGGCTGTTGCATTTACTAAAATCAACTTTGCGATATTTTGAATAAGTGTTGAGTGCATAAGTGCTATTGTAAGAAATCTTTACTAGTTTTCATTAACAAAAAAGGCTGCCCGAAAGCAGCCTTTTTAAATCAATCTTATTAGAAGTGTTTATTTATCAGAGCCGGCTTTGTAACCGGGGTGAGGTGCAGGAGGGTTATTTTCACCACTTTCACTTTCATCGGCATATCTAAACTCTACTCTGCGATTTTGCTTGCGCTCAAGTTCGCTCTTACCAGCGTCAGACTTCTTACCACCTTCATACTTCACTATAAATCTGTCGCGTGAAATACCATACTTTTCAACTAAGTAATCGGCAACTTTCTGAGCGCGATTCCATGACAACTGCTCGTTGTATTTAGGGTCATTTCTGCTTTGGTCGTAACCTGTTATGGCAAGTCTCATATCCGGGCACTGCTGCATTCTTTCTGCCACTTGGTGAATAGAACCTAAGTAAGCTGGGTCAATATAGTACTTGTCATTATCGAAGTAAACACCAGGCAACTCAATTTTTGAGCAATCACCTCTGCCTCTCTTTCTTCTGGAACCTTCGCCAACACCACCTTGACCATCTTTACCGCCTCCAATAATCAGCATATCATCACCCTCATCGCAGCAAGGATTTGGCGGAACTTGTGCCACACCAAATTGATCAACCGGATAGCCCGGAGGAGAGAATGGTTCCTTGTCTTCACAATCAATGATACCGTCTTTATCGCTGTCTAACGCTACACCTCTTACATCAACAGGGCAACCCTTTTTTGTATTGGGTTCTTTATCCAAACGGTTAGGAACACCATCTTCATCATCGTCTTTAAATGCATCCGCAATGATTTTGTCAGGATTGGTTTCTGCAAGTTTGCGATACACGTAGTCATTTGGATTAAGCCACCAAAGCGGCTCAACTTTATTTCTGCCTAAATGGAAATTGAATCCAATAGAAGTGTAGGAAACCATATCGTTGTTACCTGTCAAACCAGGGTAATCATCCTGCATCCAACGATAACCATCTAACACGTCATTTGCTGTAATAAGCACTCTTTGCTCCAATGAAAGCGTAACCCACTTGCTGATGTGAAACCCAATGCCCACACCTACGGTTAAATTTGGAAGTAACATGTAATTTTTGAACAACCCTGTTGCATTGGATTGACGGTCGGCAGCAGATTCATAGTTGCCGTCAAATTTGCTTCTCAACAGCTTCAATGCCTCACCACGCTTGTCTCGTCTTACGCCAACCGGAGGTGTTCCTGGATTAGCACCTAAGCTGTATATATTTAAAACATCAGTAAAATCATACATTTTTCCATCAGCATCCAAAGCGTCCATGTCTGTTCTGGAAAGCCCAACTCCTGCACCTACCAATGCATAAAAGTTAATAAGGTTTCGCTCTTTGTAAAAGCGGATGTTGCCTAAGTTAACCACACCTTGCAACGAAACATCATGCAAGAAGGTGCGGTAATTGTAGAAAAAGTAGCCGCGGTTTTTTGTTGGAATTTCATTTCCGGCTGTAATTCCCCTGCCGGTGTAATAGTTTATATCACGGTTGTATGTTCCATTCAGCGCTTGATTGAATTTCAAATTAAAATCAGGCTCCCAATTCAAGCCGGACATCCAGGCAAACATGTACTGAAAACGAAGCGAAAAAACGTGCCCAATTGATTTACGCACCGTCAATCCTGCACCCCAGTTTTGCCATATCTGACGAAGATTAGGAGAAACATCACCGCTGATAAAAGCCATACCAAGATTTACACCTAACTCCCATTGGTCGCTTGGACGAGCCGGATACAAGTATTTATTATTCATAAATGCTTGCTGCTGCTTCTTTTGCTTCTTTTTGCTTTGATAAACAGCCGAATCAGTGTCCATTCGTGGCATTAAGGGAGTGCTTACAGCCTTGCGGTCATAGAAATTAAAATCCGTAGCCTCCATGTCAGGCTTCATGAACTTTAACTGATTTTGCTTATCAGCCTTTTCATTTGTCTTTTGTCCTGTTGAATCTTGCTGAGCATTTGCGGCATTAAATCCGAAAATAACAAACAATAAAAACAGTGATAGTGCAAAAGGTTTGATGGCGAGTTTTCCCATAGACTTGTGTTTATCTTACGACTTCTAAAGTCGTCAAAAGTATTAAAAAAGAAGTAAGAATATAGAGTTAAGAAATTATTGTTATTGAAATGATAACTTGCTCACATTCATAACGAACGGTTCCAAACAAATCAGTTTAGGATTTTAAAGTTTTCTTGCCACTTCAATTTCCTCAAACACCTCGATAGCATCACCCTCGCGAATGTCTTGAAAGTCCTTGATTTGAAGACCACACTCCATGCCGGCAACCACTTCTTTCACTTCATCCTTGAAGCGTTTCAGCGCCACCAATGAACCGGTGTGCAAAACAATGCCATCGCGGATCACACGAACTTTTGAGTTGCGCATAATGCGACCGTCTTTCATGTAGCAACCTGCAATTGTTCCCACCTTTGTGATGTTGAATGCCTGTTTAACTTCTATGTTGCCAATGATTTTCTCTTCCACTTTCGGCTCCAGCAAGCCTTCCATCGCGCTCTTCACTTCCTCAATAGCATTGTAAATAATTGAGTAAAGTTTCACTTCAATGTTCTCAGTTTCTGCAATTTTCCTTGCATTCACCGAAGGGCGAACATTGAAACCGATAATAATGGCATCTGAAGCCACAGCAAGGTTCACATCCGATTCAGAAATCTGACCAACACCTTTGTGAATTACACGAACGTGAATTTCATCGGTTGAAAGTTTAAGCAACGAATCGCTAAGGGCTTCCACAGAGCCGTCCACATCACCTTTGATGATAAGGTTAAGCTCTTTGAAGTTTCCTAATGCCAAACGCCTTCCAATTTCATCAAGTGTAATATGCTTTTTGGTACGTATGCTGGTTTCGCGCTCCAACTGTGCGCGTTTTTGGGCTTGTGCCTTAGCATCTTGCTCGCTTGCAAAAACTTTGAATTTTTCACCTGCTTGTGGCGCACCATTTAAGCCTAAAATTTGAACGGGAACAGACGGACCAGCCTCTTTTTTTCGCTCTCCTGTGTGGTCGAACATAGCTTTGATTTTACCATAGTATGGACCACAAACCATAATGTCGCCCACCTCTAAAGTTCCGGCTTGCACCAAAACAGTTGCAACATATCCGCGACCCTTATCCAATGATGCCTCAACCACTGTGCCAATGGCATTCTTTTTAGGATTTGCTTTTAACTCAAGCAATTCAGATTCCAACAATATCTTATCTAAAAGCGCATCAATATTCAAGCCTTTCTTAGCCGAAATTTCCTGACTTTGAAACTTACCGCCCCATTCTTCCACCAACAAATTCATGCCGGCAAGTTGCTCGCGAATTTTTTCGGGATTGGCTCCGTCTTTATCCACCTTATTTATGGCAAAAATCATAGGCACACCAGCGCTTTGAGCGTGGTTGATTGCTTCCTTCGTTTGTGGCATCACTGCATCATCGGCAGCAATAACAATCACGGCAACGTCAGTAACCTTGGCACCACGTGCACGCATGGCAGTGAACGCCTCGTGACCCGGTGTATCAAGGAACGTTATTTTTTTACCTGCCGAAGTGGTTACTTCATAAGCCCCGATGTGTTGAGTGATACCACCGGCTTCTTTTGCCACAACATTTGCTTTACGGATGTAGTCGAGCAATGATGTTTTACCGTGGTCAACGTGTCCCATGATGGTTACAATAGGCGCACGCTGCTTCAAATCTTCAGGCTGGTCTTCTTCTTCCTCCACAAATGCCGATTGGTCTTGCACAGAAATAAACTCTACTTCAAAACCATGCTCCGCTGCCACTAACTCAATGATTTCGGCATCCAAGCGTTGGTTAATGGAAACAATAACCCCAAGACCCATGCATGTTTGAATAACCTTAACAGGAGGAACATTCATTAAACTTGCCAACTCACTCACTGAAATAAACTCGGTGATTTGCAGTTTGCTGTTGTCCATTCCCTCCTGCTGTGCAGCAAGTTTTTCCTGAATGGCTTCGCGCTTACCTCTGCGAATTTTACTACGGTCGCTCTTCGAGGTTTGCGACTGAATCTTTGCCATGGTGGCGCGGATTTTATCCTCAATCTCCTTCTCGGTGATTTCGGCTGGAGCTGGCTGTCCTCCTCCTTTTTCGGGTCCGCTTGCCTTTCTGCGCTCTTCCTTCTCGCGAAAGTTGCGCACTTTCTTTTCATGTTCAGTATCAAACTGTACAGGTTGCCTTTCAGTAGAACGAACAATGCGCTTACGCTCACGAGGGCGCTTGTCAGTTTCTTTTTTCTCCTCTTTCTTTTCTTCCTTCTTCTTGGGCTCATCAAGCACCACTTTACCCATGATTTTGGGACCTGCAAGCTCTATTTTCTTTCTAACAATAAAGTTCTCATCTGGCTCGGCAGGTTTCACTGGTGTTTCTTCCTCTTTGGGAGCTTCCGGCTCAGGCTGAGGCGTTGGAATTTCCTCAACTGCCTCAACAGGGGTTTCAACGGCAGGGGTCTCCTCTTTAACAGTTGCTTTCTTCTTCTTGCCTTTGGTGGTTTCCAATTCCACTTTACCCACCACTTTCACCTCCACTTTAGCCTTGCCTTTTTTCTTTTCCTCCACAACCTCTTCAACTGCGGGAATTTCGGCTATAACAGGCTCTTCCACATGGTCATCTTTGGCAGATTTTTTTGCCGGCTTTTCTTCCTTTGCAGGCGCTGAAACAGTGTTTGAAGTAATCAGCAATTCAGGCTCTTCCTCCAATTCTCTGGCTTTGGCTTTTGCCTTAACAGTTTCAGCTTCAATAACTTCTTTCTTTGGCTTATCCGAAAGAATGCTTTCGGCTTCCTGCTTCAATGCACGGTCTTTTTTGAAGGCTTTTTCCAAAACCTCCACCATTTCCACAGTCAACTTGGTGGTGGGTTTGTTGTCAACAGCAAATCCGCTTTCTTTTAACTTCTCAATAATGTGGTCGGTGCCCACATTGTATTGCGAAGCTGCGGCTGCGAGTCGTATTGGTTTAATTTCTGACATATTTTTCTCCCTGTTTCCTGTTATGAAAAACTTCTTTCCTGCCGGAAACAATCAGCGAGTCAATATGTGGAAATTACGCCTACATACAGTTACACATCGCTTTGCAGGATTGAAGTGGGTGTTGCATAGTGTTAGTTGTTCTCAAATTCTGCTTCCAGAATCTTGCGAATTTCCTTGATGGTCTCTTCTTCCAAATCGGTTCTGCGCACTAATTCATCTTCGCTCAAATCCAACACATTGCGCGCGGTGTCGCAACCGATTTTCTTCAGTTCGTCAATCATCCATTGGTCAATTTCATCGCTGAATTCTTCCAAATCAATATCAAAGTCATCGCCTACTTCATCGCCCTCGCGGTAAACATCAATTTCATAGCCTACAAGTTTACTTGCCAACTTGATGTTCACCCCTTTTTTGCCGATTGCCAAACTCACTTGGTCGGGTTTCAGGTAAACGTAAATGCGTTTGCGGTCTTGGTTGATGTCCATTGAAGAAATCTTCGCAGGAGCCAAAGCGCGCTGCACCATCAAATTGAGGTTGGTGGTGTGGTTGATGATGTCAATATTTTCATTCTTCAACTCACGCACAATGCCGTGAATACGCGAACCTTTAACACCCACACATGCGCCCACAGGGTCAATGCGGTCGTCAAATGATTCCACCACCACTTTTGCTTTTTCACCCGGCTCGCGAACAATATTTTTTATCACAATCAAGCCATCGAAAATTTCGGGCACTTCCTGCTCGAGCAACTTAGCCAAAAACGAAGGGTCGGTGCGCGAAAGTACAATTACCGGAGTGTTGTTCCGCAGGTCAACTTTCTTGATTACCGCACGAACAGTATCTCCCTTTTTGAAGAAATCGGTTTTAATGGTTTCAGACTTTGGAAGCAACAATTCGTTGCCTTCTTCATCTAAAAGCAATGTTTCTTTTTTCCAAACCTGATAAACTTCTGCGCTCACCACATCGCCCACTCGATCTTTATATTTTCTGAAAACTTCGTCTTTTTCAAGGTCAAGAATTCTGCCTACAAGCGTTTGGCGTGCTGCCAACACGGAGCGTCTGCCGAAACTTTCCAACTCGATTTTTTCGTAGGTTTCTTCACCTATTTCAAAGTCTTCTTCAATCTTGCGGGCATCAGCAAGTGAAATTTGTTCGTATGGATTTTCTACTGCACCATCTTCCACAATGGTTCTGCGGTGCCATATTTCCAAGTCGCCCTTGTCGGTGTTTACGATGATGTCGAAATTATCGGTTTCGCCATACTTCTTCTTCAACAACGAGCGAAAAACATCTTCCAAAACCTTCATCATGGTTGGGCGGTCAATGTTTTTGAGTTGCTTAAACTCCGAAAACGAGTCAATCAGTTCAATACTGTTCATGTTATTACCAATTTAATTGTATCAACGCTTTTTTGATGTCGCTGTATTTTAATTTGAATTGTTGTGGGGTTTCTGTTTCGGGTTGAGTATCTTTTTTCTTTGCTTTCTTCTTCTCCTTCACCTGCTTTTCCAACACCACATGCTCATCATCCGCTTCTTTCAGCACTCCTTCAATGAAGGTTCCTTCTGTTGTCCACACTTCAAGTGTTCTGCCAATGCGTTTTTTGTATTGGCGGGGAATTTTCAATGGGTTGCTCATTCCGGGGGAGCTCACATCCAACATATAATTTTCAGGAACAAGTCCGCTTCCATCCAAATGCTTTTCAAGTTGCCGGCTGAATGACGCACATGTGTCAATGTCAATTCCTTTATCTGTGTCAACGAAAACCTCAATTTTTTTGCCGCCTAACAACACTTTAACATCCACTAAGTAAGCCGATTTTTCATCTAAAAGCGACTTAAGCCATTCACCAATTTGTCCCTTCAAATCCATTGTTTCGTTGCGGGCAAAATAAAAGGGGACATCAGTCCCCTCTTCCTTTCGCGCGGCAAATATGTGTTAAGTTTCGTGGAATTGCAAGCCTGATTGAAATGTTATCTTATTTCCTCAAGTTTTTCTCTTGCACGTTGCTTAAATGAACTGTTTCCCCTGCTCACCTCATCTAACAGAAAATAAGCATCCTCTTTCTTTCCTTTTTTCAAAAGAATTTGTGCTTTGTAAAATTTTGCACCATCAACATGTTTTGAATTTTTATCCAACAATTTATCAAAACCCTTTTGCGCCTTTCCGGTGTTCCCATTAATGAATTCACTTACGGCATGAAAATAAATGGCATCAGTATTTTCGGGCTCTTTATCTAAAACTTTATTGAATTTCTTGGCAGCAGTTTTGTAGTCGCGATTGTTGAAACTCTGCATGCCTTCTTCCATATTGCCGGAAAAATCTTCGGCAATAGCATCTGTAACTTGCGCTCCGGTTTTGGACTGTACAATTGAAAGTTCCTTTTCCTTTAAAGCATCCGTTTCTGCCTTTGCAGGCATTGATGATGGCGCTGCAGCTCCGGCATTGCCGGTTGCAGTAAATGGTGAATTTGCAGCAGTGGACTTTGCTGCGCTCTGTTGTTCTTTCGTCAATGCCCTTTTGCGTTCTTCCTCCTTTTTTGTTGCCTGCTGTGCCTGCTCTTTCTGTAGCGCAATTAAATCAGTTTTAGGTTCCTGTTTAGGAGCAACTGCGGGAATAGGCTCGGCACTTATAGCCGGCTCGATTGCTTTCTCTGAGCTATCTGTAACTAACACTTCGTTTCCTGCTTCAGCTTCTGAAGGTAACTCAACAGATTGCTCTGCAACTGACTCATTATCCTCTTCCATGAAGGGTTTTGCTTCAGGTGCATTACTAATGTCTTCGCTTTTAGATGAGCTTAGCGCCAAAGATGGATTACTGTCAATATATCGGGTGATTAAAAATGCTAAGCCAACCAAAACGCCAATCAATGCTGCTGCCACTGCATAGCGCGTGACTGCGGTAAGCGAAATGCTTGCTGCGGGTTGAGCAGCACCGGAGCGATCGGTTACTTTTTGGTGAAGTTCGCTAAGTGTTTTTTCTAATTGCGGCACAGCGGTTGCTTGCAGACCTTCCATTGCCTCGCGGGCAAAAGGGTCATCGGCAAGAAGTTGTTCAAACTTTGCGGTGTCTTCGGGCGTGAGCATACCGTTGAGGTAAGCAAGCATTGCCTCCTCGGTAATCACTCCGTTTTGAGTGAGCGTCAGGTTAGTTTTTTTTCGAGCGCTCATGTTTTGCAAGTATGATATTTTTCAAATTCCGTTTTCCGTTCTGAATATAACTCTTCACCTCATTCATCGAGTAGCCGGTTTCTTCTGCAATTTCCTGATAGCTGTTTCCTTTTAGATAAAACAACTCCACGCATTTGCGCTGCTCCTCGCGCAGTTCATGAATGCTGCTATTCAGGTGCTGCAGAAACCATTCCTTCTCCTCTGCTGCTTCAAGATGCAATTCAAGCTGATTTTCCACATCGTATGCAGCTTCATTCTGCAATTCCTGCCTATATTCTTGCTGCCGCTTAAACGAAGTTTTGTCGTTTCGGAACTGCATCATGCAGTGGTTTTTCACCACGGTGTGCAACCACGCTTTGAAAGCAACAACATGATGCCGCTTTAAATCGGCAATCAGCTTTTCAAAAATCTGCATCACGGCATCTTTTGCCGCTTGCTCACTTTTAAAATGCTTGAGGCAAACCCCAAACACCAAGTGCGTGTATCGCTGATACAACTCACCCACATACACCGTGTCGTAAGAGTTCCGATAGCGGTGCACTAATTCCTCATCGCTGAGGTTGGTGTATGGACTATTTGTATTCAATCAGTTTTTCTTTTCGTCTTCATATTTTTTATTGATGGCAGCAATGGCGTCATTCGCGCTATTGATGATGGTATCGTAATCGGCAATTAAAGCCGCGTTATTGCCCTTGTCTGAAATCTTGTTGTCGTCCATAACTTTCTGCGATTCTTTCTTTTTCTCCTCAAAAGACTTCACAATGCGCTTAATAGAGTTTTTTCCTGCCGATGCAATAAGTTTTGTTTCGGTACTCAATGCCTGAGTTTTCAAAATTTCAATGCCTTGGGCAACCATTTCCTTACCAAGTCGGGTTAAGAAATTGGCATAGTGATACATCAAAATATATTTAGCATAACCTTTAACGCTGCCAAACTTTTTCTCGAAGAAAGGTTGAAAACCTTCGGAGCCATCGGCTGCGTAAATGGTGCAAACAGCATCGTTCATATCGAAGTTACTTTCCTCTTCAAACAGTTTTGCGTAACGAATTGCACCCGGTGTGTCAATGGCGTGAATGGCTTTCAAAGCCTCAGCCGAAGTGGCATAGGAACTGTCGCCCAATGCTTTTTCAAAAGTTGGCAACAAATTCTTGTCTTTCAGGCGCGCAAGTTTTTGAACTGCGGCATGGCGCACATGGGCATGTGAATCGTTTAAGGCGAGCGCTACAACTTTTGAAATCAAATCGGGTGTGGAATCTTTATGCAAGCGCAAACTTTCTATCCCCACTTTCCTGAAGTAATAGAAAGAATCGGTGAGCGATGCAGTTAGCGTTTGCTTGGCGGCTTCATTTTCATGCTGTGCGTTGCGAAGGTTCTTTAATGCTTCGTATTTTGCCAAAAACTGAGGGTGGCTTTTGTATTGAAAAATGTAATCTTCTAATCTTTTGTTCTCATTTTTCTGGCAGAGCAAAATCCTTTCGGCATCGAAGTCTATCAACTCAGGTTTTGCAACTGATGCAAATGCAAAAGTTTGCTGTGGCTTACTTAAAGTAACAGCATGATAAGTCGCATTGCCATTGCTCCACAAAGCAATTTTTGCAGGCAAAGTATAAACCAAAGGTTCGTCAACATTATGCTTTTGTTCCACCGAAACGTAAGCTGAATCGTTCTTGTATTCATAATTGATGGTGAGCTTTGGATGCCCTTTGGCAAAAAACCATTGATTGAAAAACCAGTTCATGTCCTGCCCGGTAACTTCTTCAAATGCTAAGCGCAACTGGTGCATTTCAGCGGCTTTAAACTTGTTTGATTTCAAATAAAGTTGCAGCGATTTGAAGAAGGCTTCATCGCCCACAATGTTGCGCAGCATGTGCAACACATGACCGCCTTTTTCATAACTGTGTCGGTCAAACATGTCTTCGGGAGTTTCGTAGTAGAAACGCACCAAATCAACATTTTTATTTTGCGCCTCATCGAAGTATTGCCTGAGGTTATCCTGCAACATTTTATCGGCTTGATGCTTGCCATGTTTGTACTCAGCCCACAGGTATTCACTGTAGTTGGCAAAAGATTCGTTTAGCGGAAGGTTGCTCCAGCTTTCGCAAGTTACCATGTCGCCAAACCATTGGTGAAAAAGTTCATGGGCAACAATATCTTCAAAATTCATATCCAACAACTCGCGTCTGTTGCGCTGCACAAACTCGCCAAACAATGAAGCCGAAGTGTTTTCCATAGCGCCACTCACATAGTCGCGCACGATCACTTGCGAATACTTCTGCCACGGATAGTCAACACCCAGCAACTTAGAAAAATGCTCCATCATTTCGGGCGTGTTACCAAAAATATCTTTGGCATAAGGTTCGTATTCCTTCTCTACATAGTAGTCAACCGATAGGTTTCGCCATTTGTCTTTCACCACTGCAAACTCACCCACCGTAAGCATGAAAAGATAAGGCGCATGAGGTTTATCCATCAGCCATGTATCTGTGCGCGTGCCATCGGCATTGTCTTTCGAGTTCACCAACAAGCCGTTGGAAAGTGTAAGGTATTTTTTCTCGCAAGTGATGATGAGTTCGCCTGTGCAACGAAGGTTGGGCGCTTCAATGGTGGGGAACCAACAGGAATTGGCTTCGGTTTCGCCTTGTGTCCAAAGTTGAGTTGGCTTGCCTGCTTCTTTGCCCAGCGGATTGATGAAGTATAAACCTTTATCGCTTTGAATGGCTGCCGAGCCGCCTGTTTTGCGTTCATTGGGTTTGGCGGTGTAATCCACAAAAACATCGAGGGTGTCTTTTGCGGTGAAGGCGCGTGGCAACACAATGTGGATTTTCAAACTATCGTAGGAGAACTGCAGTGGTGTTCTATTGCCGCCTTTCTGCATCAAAGCCACTTCGTGCACATCGAAACCTTTTGCATCTAACACCAAAGTGTCGGTAGCATAAAAATGCGGTTTTAGTTTTATGAATGCTTTACCGGGCATTCTTTGTTTTTCCCAGTCAATTTGCAGGTCTAGTTTGGTGTGCAGCAATTCAAACCTTACAGGATAAGACGCGCGATACGTTCTTTCTTTCTGAAAAATAAGCGACACTTCATCGAGCGTGTCTTCTTCCATTTCCACTGCCTGATTTGCAACTCCCTTTTTCAAAACATTTTTTGAAGAATTACACGCTCCCGCAAACAGCAATGCGGCAACAACCGACATTGCAAAAAACTTATAGCTGATTTTCATTTTCGCAACTAAAATATAAAGTGTGCTTAAATGAAAGCTTTGAATACGCCTAAACTATGTAAACAACGTTGCCTAAAGTGTGCTAAATGGGGAACAAATACATGCTTGGGCAGTCTTTAAATAGCTAAGATAGGTTATACACCTACTGTTTCTTCCCTCGCCATCAAATGCTTCACTTTTTCCCACGGCTCGTGTTCAAAGTGTTTGCGGTCTTTTACTTTTTCGGGGAAGCGAACGTGGTATTCAAACTCATGGCGGAAGTGGCGAATGGCTGCGGCTACGGGCCAAGCAGCTGCATCGCCCAACGGGCAAATGGTGTTGCCTTCAATTTTGCGCTGGATGTCCCACAACAAATCAATGTCTTCCATGCTGCCAAAGCCGTGTTCCAAACGCCAGGTTACTTTCTCTAACCAGCCTGTACCTTCGCGGCAGGGTGAGCATTGTCCGCAACTTTCGTGATGATAGAAGCGAGAGAAATTCCAGGTGTTGCGCACTATGCAGGCGCGGTCGTCATACACAATAAAACCTCCCGACCCAATCATAGAGCCTGTGGCAAAACCACCGTCACTCATGCTTTCGTAGGTCATCAAACGGTCTTCGCCTTTAGCTGTTTTGAACAACAAATGTGCAGGCAGAATAGGCACAGAACTACCGCCCGGCACGCAGGCTTTCAGCGGACGGTCGGTTTCCATGCCACCGCAATATTCATCGCTGTTTACAAACTCATCAACTGTGATGCTCAATTCAATTTCATACACACCCGGTTTTTTGATGTTGCCTGAAGCCGAAATCAATTTTGTTCCGGTTGATTTGCCGATACCGATTTTGGCATATTCCTCACCACCGTTATTTAAAATCCACGGCACATTCATAATGCTTTCCACATTGTTTACCACTGTTGGGTCGCCATACAAACCCACCACCGCAGGAAATGGCGGCTTGATGCGCGGGTTGCCGCGCTTGCCTTCCAACGATTCAATCAAAGCAGTCTCTTCTCCGCAGATGTAGGCACCCGCACCGCAGGTAACGTGCAAATCCAAATCATAGCCGCTGCCTTTAATGTTTTTACCCAACCAACCATTGGCATAAGCCTCGTTGATGGCTTTTTCGAGAATACGATACACCCACATGTACTCGCCACGGATGTAGATGTAGGAAAGGTTTGCCTCCAACGCAAAGCTGGAAGTAATCATGCCTTCCACCAGCAAATGCGGGATTTTTTCCATCAGGTAGCGGTCTTTGAAAGTACCCGGCTCACTTTCATCGGCATTGCAAACCAAGTGGCGCGGGCGACCGCTTTTTTTATCAATAAAACTCCACTTCAATCCGGTGGGAAAGCCCGCACCGCCTCTACCGCGCAAGCCCGATTTTTTCACTTCCTCCACTATGTCGTTTGGCGACATTTTCAAAGCCTTTTCTACCGAGGCATAGCCGCCTTTGCTGCGATACACTTCGTAAGTTTCAATACCCGGAACGTTGACGTGTTCTAAAAGAATTTTTTTACCCATTGCTTAGTTAAATAAAAGTGGAATATCGTAATGCTTGAAATTTTTATCGGATGTAATGATAGTAAGGTTTTCAGTTTGCGCTTGTGCAATCAGCAATCTGTCAAAAGGGTCTTTGTGAAAGTCGAAATGAGGCAGTTGGTTTAACTTAAACAGATGAGGGCTTTTGATATCGAGGGATGAAATGTTGAGCCTATGTGCTTCGTTTAGAAATGCTTTTAATCCCCCATCTAACTTCAACTTGCCGATAGAGAACTTAATTGCCGCTTCCCACAAACTGGCAACGCTAACAACACATTCCTCTCTTTTCAATAAAGTGTGTACGTCCATTTTCAGACGCTCGTCTTCTGTTGTCATCCAAAGTAAAATGTGAGTATCAAGCAAATATCTCATCACATGTATTCTTTAAACTCATCTAACGGCTCATCAAAATCCGGTGAAATCCAAAGTTTACCTTTTAGCGTGCCCAATTGTCTTTCCTTTGCGTGTTCACCATCAGCCTCCTTTTGCGCTTTTGCAAGCATAAAATCAATGTAATCAGAAACCGAAGGCAGCATTGCTTCGGGTAACTTTTCTAACTTTTCAATTATATCAACAGTTTTCATTTTCCTAATTAGTTGAAGTCAAAAATAACCTATTCAACTTAATGTTTACTCACTCCTCCCCCATCCGTTTCAACTCATTCAGTTTCATCAGCGCTTCCACAGGCGTGAGCACATTCACATCAATTTTTGCAACGGCATCTGCCAGTGCTTTCAACTTGGGGTCGGCAGTATCGAAAATGCTGAGTTGCATGGCAGGAGGAAGCTGACGCACACTGTGTTTGATGTCGTGTTGAATACGTTTGCTCTCCAACTCGTGCAACACTTCATTGGCGCGGCTCACAATGGCTTTGGGCATTCCCGCCATCTTAGCAACATGAATCCCGAAACTATGTTCGCTGCCTCCGCTTTCTAATTTGCGCAGGAAAATTACCTTGCCGTTGGCTTCTTTCACCGTTACATGAAAGTTGCGGATGCGCGGATATTTTTCAGCCAACTCATTCAGTTCGTGGTAGTGGGTGGCAAACAAAGTACGCGGTTTAGCTTCGTTGTTATTGTGCAAAAATTCGGCAATGCTCCACGCAATGGAAATGCCATCGTAGGTAGAAGTTCCTCTTCCAATTTCATCTAACAAAATCAAACTGCGGGGCGAAAGATTATTCATAATCCCTGCTGTTTCATTCATCTCCACCATGAAAGTGGATTCACCTGTTGAAAGATTATCGCTGGCGCCAACGCGTGTGAAAATTTTATCGGCATAACCAATGGAGGCGTGAGTGGCAGGAACAAAAGAGCCTGCCTGCGCCATCAGCACAATCAAAGCAGTTTGCCGCAGCAGCGCAGATTTACCTGCCATGTTCGGACCCGTTATCACCAAAATTTGCTGCTGCTCGGAATCTAAATAAATATCGTTTGGAATGTAGGCATCGCCTGTGGGCAGTTGCTGCTCAATCACCGGATGCCTTCCGGCTTTAATGTCAATGGCAAAGGTGTTGTTCACCTGCGGGCGCACATAGCTGTGAGCCGTTGCGCTTTCGGCAAAACTCAACAAACAATCGAGCGAAGCCAGCAGCGCGGCATTGAGCTGAATGGCAACCACAAAGTCTTTCACATAATGAATCAACTCGGCAAAAAGCTGCTCTTCCAATTGCTGAATTTTATCGCTGGCACCCAACACTTTTTCTTCATACACTTTCAACTCGGCAGTGATGTAGCGCTCGCCTGTGGAAATGGTTTGCTTGCGAATCCAATCAGCAGGCACCTTGCTTTTGTGGGTGTTGGTTACTTCCAAATAGTAACCAAACACATTGTTGAAGCCGATTTTGAGCGATGAAATTCCGGTGCGCTCAATTTCCTTTTGTTGAATGCCTGCAATAAATTCCTTACCCGAAGTTTGGATGCTGCGCAGTTCATCCAAGTCGGCATGATAATTTTTTTGAATGAAATTTCCTTTGGCAACCAAGGGTGGCGCATCGGGCAGCAAAGCGCGCTCAATTTTTTCGGCAACTTCGGGCAGCGGATTCAGTTGATGCGCCAAAGTGAGCAGCGATTCCAACGGCTGTTGCTGCAACAGTTTTTTTGCAGCAGCCACAGCCAGCAGCGCGCGTTTCAGATGCACCATTTCGCGCGGACTGATTTTTTGCAAACTCACTTTGCTCACAATTCTTTCCAAATCGCCAATGCCTTTCAGCAAGAGTTTCAGTTCGGTGGCAAGCTGCTCCTGCGAAATGAAATGCGCCACCATTTCCTGCCGCTGCTCAATAGATTTCAAATCCACCAACGGCAACAAAATCCATCGCTTCATCAGGCGTGCGCCCATGGGTGTGGTGGTTTTATCCATCACATCTAACAGGCATTTTCCATCGCGGTGGGTGGAACTCACCAACTCCAGATTTTGAATGGTGAAGCGGTCTAACCAAACATATTTTTCCTCACGCAGGCGGGTGATTTTGTTGATGTGCGCAAGGTTGTTGTGCTCTGTGTCTTTCAGATATTGAATCACCGCTCCGGCAGCAATCACACTCACAAATTCATCTTCAATGCCAAAGCCTTTCAGCGAGTGGGTGCCGAAAAGTTTCAGCAAGGTTTCGTGGGTGTGTTCAAACTGATAAACCCAATCGTCTAAGCGATAGGAATAATGGTTGCTGCCGAAAATGCGCAGGTATTCTTTCTCTTTTCCGCGCGGATAAAGTACTTCGGCAGGCGAAAGGCTTTGCAGCAATTTGTCAATGTATGCCTGATTGCCCTCGGCAATAAAAAACTCACCGGTGGAAACATCAATGAATGCAGCGCCAAAGCGGTTGTTTTCAAAATAAACCGAGGCAAGGAAATTATTGCTGCGGTTATCTAACAAATTGTCGCCCAGCGCCACACCCGGAGTTACCATTTCGGTAACGCCACGTTTCACAATGGTTTTGGTGAGTTTGGGGTCTTCCAGTTGGTCGCAGATGGCAACGCGATGCCCTGCGCGAACCAGTTTTGGCAGGTAAGTATCCAACGCATGATGCGGAAAGCCTGCAAGCTCCACCTCGCTGGCTTTGCCGTTGCTGCGCTTGGTAAGCGTGATGCCCAGCGCAGCAGAGGCTTTGCGCGCATCATCGGCAAAGGTTTCATAGAAATCGCCCACACGGAAAAGCAAAATCGCATCAGGGTATTTTGCCTTGATTTGATTGTATTGCCGCATCAGCGGAGTTTCCGTTTCTGATGCTGCACTTTTCACCATGCTGCGATGCGTTGCCACAGGGCAAAGAAGCAAGGATTGAGGGATTTTTTTGTGCGTTGTGGAAAAGTTGAGTGGAATTGTTTGAAGTGGCAAACTCTGAGTGCGATAAAGCATAGTGATGATTCAACTCTGCTAACGCGATTTATGGGTTAGGCGTTCATTTTTAAAAAATTCAAACTTCTTTTTCCTTAGAAGAAAAAGAAGAGCAATGTGATGGTCTATATAAAACCCAATCCATAACTCAAGCTATGTTTACCTTCGTTCAAAAAAATAGCATGTTCCAAAACGCTTCTTCCTTTTTCCGAAACATTGCAGGTTGGAAAAGTTTCCTCCCCGCAATGGCGCTGTATTTGTTTTTTGGCGCTTACGTGATGCCCAATGGCGCAAAAAAGTTTAGCGAACTAAGCGGACAAGAAGTAAAAATCCTCGACCTGCAGTTCAGCTATTCGCCCGAAAAAGCAAAGCAGATTATCAGTGAATACAGCGATGAAGCGCGCAGCTATGCCGTGCAATTCGGATTGATTGCCGACACATTTTATCCTGTTGCCTACACCCTAATTTTGGTGATTACCATTGCATGGCTTTTCAAAAAACCTGATTCAGCGGGCACCGCATTGCAACACATTCACATGATGCCTTTTGCCACCATGGTGGTGGATTACTTTGAAAACATTTTCATTGCCTTCATGCACATCAAATACCCCTATGTTGCCGATGTGCAGATTTACATATCCTCCACACTCACTTCACTGAAGTGGTCGCTTGCAATTGTAAGTTTCCTCATATTGCTTGCAGGCTTGGTGCGCAAGTTTTCTACCAAACAAGTGCAATGATTGAAAACATAGTTTCTGTTATCACAAACCACTCAAAACACTGTTAGCGAAAAGGCTGATTGTGGCGAACGCAACGCCCGTCTTTGAGCAAGACATTGCCGGGAAGAAATCCCAGGCAGCAAAGCTCAATTCAAAAACCGCAACAAATGACGGTTCACCCATGCAGGGTTATCGTGCTGCACAAAGTGTCCGCTGCCTTCGTCATAGATGATTTCAGGTTTGTGAACGCAATGGTTCGCAGTGTTGTAAGTTAACTCCACGCCCAATGCTTTGTCTTGCACGCCCCACAAAACCATAACAGGGCATTGAATTTTCGGGAAGGTGCGCTTTTGCATCACCGAACGGAATGCAGCCCTGTAGTAAGCAATAGTTCCTTTCACTGCTCCGGGTTGTTTGTAAGCTTCTTCATAAACCGCTATGTCCTGCTCGGTAAAAGCATTGGGATTGGTGGTCATGGAGGTAAATGTTCTGCTAAAAAATGTTTTTGTGCCCACCACCCATTCAGGAAGGAAGGGCAACTGAAAAAAGAAAATATACCAACTGCGCATCCACTGTTTCAAATTGAATTGCAGAAATGCACGTTTCATTTCTTCGGGATGCGGCACATTAAGAATAGCGAGCTTTTCAACCACATGAGGATGATATGCCGCCACAGCCCATGCCACAGCAGCACCCCAGTCGTGCCCGGCAACATAAGCCTTTTCGTAACCCAAAGCTTTTATCAACGCAGCCACATCTGCCGCTAAGTGTTCCATTTGATAGGCTGAAACCTTAGTTGGCTTATCGCTGAGGTTATAGCCGCGCATATCGGGCGCCACAACATGAAATTGCTTACTCAGCTCAGGGATTTGATGGCGCCAGCCATACCAGCACTCCGGAAAGCCATGTAGCAAAATCAGCAAAGCACCACTGCCCTCCTCCACATAATGAAAGCGCAAGCCGTTTGCCTGTATGTATTGATGATTCATAAGGAAATAAAGATAGCAATGAATTTAAGCCGTGGTTGGGGTGTTACAAACCGCGCAAAAAAAAGTTGATGAAAACACCACAGGTGTTCGGAAACAATGCAAAGTGATTGATTTCTTTTCACACTGCTGTCATCTTCATTGGTTGGTTGTTCATCGGTGTTCAATTTCATTAGCGATTGAAAATGAACGACTTCTGATTTCATAAATGTTAAACAAACATACGCTCCAAACCGTTAATGCCGGCATTGCTTTCGCCAAAATGGGCGAAATAGCTAAGCAAAAAGCTTACATTACTAAGCAAAAAGCTGAGTTAGCTAAGCAATTTACTGAGGCAACTAAGCAAAAAACTGAGTTGTCTAAGCAAAAAGCTGAGACAGCTAAGCAAAAAACTTACTTAACTAAGCAAAAAGCTGTGTTAAGTAAGCAAAATACTGACACAACTAAGCATTTTGCTTAGCTTACTTACGATTTTTGTAAACTTACTAAGAGATTAGGGGCGGCTGAGTTGCGAGGGAACAGCCGGAATGCCACTAATGCAGATTTGAGAAACAGGGAAAGCGCGGGTTTGGGGTCTTGCACTTTTTTTGTTTGTGTGGAGCTTGAAAAACCAAACGGATAAAGTTAGAAGCCTACACCTTGTTCTTGGTGTGTATTGTTGCTAAATATGGGGGCGCGGGACGCGCACTGCGAAACGCTTGAGAGGGTAAGAGCGGGGGCGGGTGTAATTTTAGCGAGTATAATAGCTGCAAGCTATCTTCTTGGTTGGACGTAAGCACAGCTTACGCCCAGAGGGCATAGCCAACGCCCAGTAAGGAGAACTAGTATTTATAAAGCTTTCTAACTTCTGATAAGGTGTTCCCGCTCACTTTTAGAAAATATACACCATCAGCAAAAAAACTCAAATCGATAGTTGTTGATTGACTCAGGTTGTTTTGGGTAAAAATAACTTGACCTTTTGTATCTACGATTGCAGCAGATATGTCTCCTGAATATGCATCAACAATTCTTAAATTAAAGTTTGATTTAAATGGGTTTGGAAGTATATAAAACTGAAGAGGAGTAACAACATCTTCAACTTTAACTGGGTTAATATTTGGCAAAACTCCATAGTGAATTGTGTTAGTTGACCAATAAACTAATCTATAGGAGCAAGTAAGCACAAAAGGATTATTTGAACCAAACGGGGCACGAGTCAACATGAATGATTCAATACCACCAGAATCAAAAGAAGTAAAACCCCACTGTAAATCTAAGTTGGGGTAACTGTAAGTTGTGGGCGATAAAGTGTAAAAAATACTTGTGGTGTCAGCAATATTTGAAGGATAAATTAACGGATTGTTGCATCCTGTTATGTTATTTAATGCACATTCAGTGAGACAGTTATTGCCAGTCAATAATCTATGAAATTTTCCTAAATGAAAGCTGTTAGTAATAGAGATTGGGGAATCTACATGTGTTACAATAAATGTATCCATAACCTCAGATGGAAGCATTTTCATCTCAAACATTATTGAATCGCCCAATAATTTTTTATCGGTGACTGTAAATCCATGAAATCTGGTAGTGTATAAACTCGAAGTTGAGCATGCCCTGCATGGTTCATCAATATTTTGGTTGAAATCAAAATCATAAATCAGAGTATCGCCAATTTGGTATGCAAAGGTTTTCCCAATAACCGGAATGTTTTGTGCATATAGAGCAGTGTTCAAACCAATTGTTAGAAATATAAAACAATTGTAACTCCAGCGCATACTTTAAACTTATTTGTTTCTCAAATTTAAGAAGATTTTCGGGTTTAATTTCAGCCGAGGTTTGTGTTGTCAAAAACTACTTCAAAATACGGTTGGTGAAAAACACCAGCCGTGGCTGAAAAACCGTTGAATCATAACTACCCAAAGTTAATGTTGTTGGCAATAACACCAACATGGGCAAAATAGAGAACATCAGGCAATGTCTTTCTATACGCACTCATAAGAGCTAACATAGGTAGTTTGCTGTATTGGCGGGTGAATAAGGGGGCGCGGGACGCGCACTACGAAACACGATTGAGAGGGTGAGAGATAGGGCGGGGCGGACACACGCTCACGAGGTCGCGAGCGCGGGCGGTTACAAGCCACTCAAGACTCGGTTTGTGATTTGTTTGCCGCAAAATAAGCTGCGGAAGACGGTTGCTCAAAGATTTATGGGCTTGGGAGATTTGAGGGAAGATGCAGACAGAGCATACCTCACTAAATATTCTTTGAAATAGTATTATTTTCGCAAAATCTTTATGAAAATATAATTAAAAAGCGAAAATATTCTTTTATGATACTTTATTTTAAAACATCTAATAACTTATCCTTCAATGACGAAATATGTTTCACAACTGTGGCTGGCAAGTATCCATTTACCAATACTGAAACAAAGGTGAGAGAAGAGGAGTTGAAAGACAATCTTATACCTATTGAAAAGTACAAGGTCAATTTAGTTCGCTCATCTGTCATCTATGGAGCGAATGCCACTGGAAAAAGCAATTTGCTACTTTGTATTATTAAGGCAATAGATTTCATTGAAGAAAATTTTTCAAATTCCAACTCTTCAGAATATCTTGGACAATACTTCTCAGAATCTTTTAATAGGCTAAACTTACTCAATAGCAAAAAACCCATTTCAATTTGTTTCGGCTTTATTGTGGACGACAATCAATTTGAGTATAGTTTTTCATTTAGTGGTGAAAGGATTTTGGCAGAGCAACTTCATGAGTATAAATCCCAAAAACCAACAGAACATTTTTCAAGAACCTTCGATGAAATAAGCAATTCCTACACATGGAAATTCAGTAAATACTTTACAGGAGAGAGAGACAAAGTAAAGAGTATAACAAATGAAAGGTCGTTGTATCTGACCGTTGGCTCTGTTTCAAATTTGCCAGTTTGCGAAAGTGTGTTTGGATGGTTCAGAGATAAAATTTTTCCTGCTTACAATCCGGAACAACCTGGAAATGTAGATGACTACATGACTCTTAAGTGGATGCATGACAGCGGTGGCATGAAAGATTTAGTTTTAGATCAACTGCGAATTGCTGATTTTGGAATTATAGATTTTAAAATCAAAGTTATTGACAAAGCAAAAGAGGAACTTGAAGTTAAAACAGTGCATAACTCAATCGGTGAAAATGGGGAGATTGTTCCTGTTGAACTTTATTACTATCAAGAATCAGAAGGAACAAAAAGATTTATTGCGTGGATTGGCTATTGGATTGCACTAATGAATATGGACAAGGTAATTCTGATTGATGAGTTTGGGATAAGCATGCATAGTCTTTTATCTAAACACCTGTTATCATTAGTAAATGAAATACTGCCTGAGGGGAGAGGGAGTAAAGCACAACTCATCTTCACAACACATGATACAAATCTCTTAACCCGAGAACTTTTTCGACCCGATCAAATATGGTTTACTGAAAAAGATAGTATAGGGAACAGTAAGCTATATCCACTATCAGATTTTAAGTTATTAAAAGGTAAAAACCTCGAAACAACATATCTTCAGGGGCTTTATGGTGGTATTCCTCATTTGAAAAGGAAAGACAATGAGTAGGCTTACACGAAAAGAAAGACACAAAACGAATTTTTTAAAAGCTCGTCAGATAGAAAAAATACCTGTACGGGAACCAATTCTGATTGTTTGTGAAGATGGAAAATCAAGTGTTTACTACTTTCAGGAAAAAGTTGTTGACCTAAGGTTGGAGTCCTCTAAAATTAAGATTACCGGAGAAAGCGACCCGCACCCATCAAATGTGGTTGAGTTTGCACGAATTGAAAGGGCGCAGAACAGGAAAAGATGCAGAGTTAGTGGCGAAGTTCCTTACAAACACATATACTGTGTTATGGATGTGGATGACCATGTAGGATTATCAGATGCTGTACAAAGAGCGCGAGACTTGAATTTCATTCCCATCGTATCTAACGAATCTTTCGAACTGTGGTATTTGCTTCATTTTATAGATAACAAACCGGGGAGTATGCATCGTGATGACATCAACAGACTTTTATCTACATTCCTAAATAAAAGATACGACAAGGGAGCGAGAGGAATGTATCCTATGATTAAATCGAATGAGGAAAAAGCTATTGCTTTGGCAGATAAGCTCTTAAACGATGCAGTTGAGTTATGCGAGGAACGTAATCCATATAGAAACCCTTCTACTGAAGTACATCTCTTAGTTAAATACTTAAACCAAATTGCAGGCGGCAAATGATAGCGATAAAAGTTAGTTTTTGCGGGACGCGCGCACTACAAAACACGCTTGCGGGGACGCAAGCGCGGGCGAGATAATTCGTTCACTCCATGAAACCTTTGGAATCCCTTACGAAATCTTGATGGCATAAATCTAACCGAGCCTGCAATGCTGAGTGTTACAAAGTAGAGTACCATCAGGTGATGTCATTCTATACGCACTCATAAGCGCTAATGTAGGTAGTTTGCTGTATTGGCGGGTGAATAAGGGGGCGCGGGACGCGCACTACGAAACACGATTGAGAGGGCAAGAGCGGGCGGGTGTCTTTAGCACTCTGCGTGTCACGAAGCGCAAATGCTAAACATTATACAAGCCTCTCGAAAGCGTTCTGAGGGGCTTTGTTTTGTTAGGTAGCAGAAAACAGAAACCCTTAAAAAAACGAAACCCGATAGTTTGAATTGCTTCAGGGACTACCGGGAATAAGATGAATCAAATATACCTACATTTGAACGATAAAACCAAATAAAAGTTAGCAGTGAGGTATCAAGACTTTGAAAGGATAATGACATCAGCCAGAACCAGTCGTTATTTGGAGGCTTGTGGTGGCGATAGCAAAAAGGCTATGACACTTTATCGAAAAAATCTGCAACTCTCACAAGAACTTTTTACAGTTATCAGCTGCTTTGAAATTGCTTTGCGAAATGCCATAGACATACAGTTACTTGATACTATCGGGAACGATTGGTTGCGCAATGGGGCTGCTCCGGGTGGAATTTTTGACAATCATAACTGCCGCGTAACAAAAACAAACATCAACGATGCAGTGAGCAAGTTGAATCATCATTATACCCACAATAAACTTGTTGCTGAACTGGGTTTTGGATTTTGGCGATACATGTTTGCCCCTAATCAGTTTGCTGCTACCGGCAAAACTCTTCTGCAAATTTTCCCTGCCAAACCTACAAGTTCAACTGCTATTCAGTATAACCAAACTTTTGTTTTCAATCAGTTGGCGCAAATAAACAATTTGCGAAACCGTATTGCTCATCACGAACCTATTTGCTTTGTACCCGGACAGCCCATTAAAGGATCTACCTATGCACGACAACACTATGGGCTGATTTTACAATTGTTTCAATGGATGAGCATTGACGAAGGCAAACTGCTGTATGGCATTGACCATATAAATGTAGTATGTAACCAAATAGATACTTTGTAAGTTATTTCTTCACTGCAACGTCTCCCTTCCTACAAAATTTTTCAAAGCAATCGTTGCGCAGAGCAGACGTTGCGTGCCGGGAGTGCCATCAGGTGATGTCATTCTATACGCACTCATAAGCGCTAAAATAGGTAGTTTGTGGTATTGGCGGGTGAATAAGGGGGCGCGGGACGCACACTGCGAAACACGCTTGAGAGGACGCGAGCGTGGGCGGGAGGGCAAGAGCGTGGGCGGAAAGACACACGCGACACGCGTGCGCCAGCAGGGGAGCGTGGGCGGAAAGCACACGCGACACGCGTGCGCCAGCAGGGTGGTGTAAAAGAGCAATGGCTAAACATTTACCTGAAGAAAACTAAATCATACTTTTTCTTGAAACCCCAGTTGCAAGTTTAGGATATGCAACAAAGAATGATGGTGGGAGACAAAATGTTTTTAAATCAGTATAAGGCTTGATATTTCCCAATTTGTTTAATCTATCAACATCAATATTTAAATACTGCAATCTTTCAACTAATGGCTCAAAGTTTTCCTTATTGTCTTCAATATAAATGTTTTTGAACCTGCCCTTTTTACTTCCAATAATAGCTTGATCTACTTCGACATTGTAGTTAGGGAATGAATAACCGATAACCACTAAATCAGTAGCCTTATCTATTATCTCTTTCGCGACCATTATTCGCTTGTCAGATTTTGTAAAGTGCTCCCATGCAAATTGAATATTTATAGTAGTTGGATTTGCTATGAGTAAATCATATAGTTTATCAATAAGGTTTACCTTTTTGGGATTCAAAGTCCTATGATCAAAAAATGATTTAAAGACTTTATTCTCTGCTTTACTATCCAATACATTGTAATCAGGTCTAAAATTACCATTCAACTTAATTAGGTTGATCTTACTGTTATCAGATAAGTTAGATTTTGGCGTGCTTAATGAAGTTATTAATCCGCTTGGTACAAGAGGCTTAAACTGCTTACCTGCATTAGTTATATTCCATGCTGCTTGCTCTAGTTGGTCATCATAATTCCAAGATAAAAAGAAGATATTTTGAGGTAGTTCTATTGAAGAATTTTTTTTGGCAATTGCTGCCAACAGCGCATCATATCGCAAATCAATTGTTTTTGCGCTGCCTGTAAAATCAACCTTTAGAAATTCTTTTGGGTATAGTTCTTCAAATTCATCCAAAGTGGGTAGTGTTAAATCTACTTTCTTAAATGATTCATAAATAAAAAAGCAAGTCATCAATGCTTTTACCCTGTTGTATTCCGTTATTGATTCAGCTAACCAATACTTTTTAGCAAGCGTATCAATTGAGTAATGACTTCTTTCAACTTCAATCAGCTTATTAAAATCTTCATCGAGAGTTGAGGTGAACTCATTCCTCAAACCACTTTCTTTAGCTATTGAAAGAAAAGCGGAAAACAATCTCATCCTTTTGTTGAAGTCTGATACCAATGGCATTGCTTGAGCACTCGCCCCTGCACCAAGTAAGTAAACAATGTTATTCATGCCGCAAAAGTAAGTTTGACTTAGATTTTACAACGGAGTTAGCCCTAAATAAATTCAGCCGTGGTTTGTGTTATCAAAAACCACTTCAAAATACGGTTGGTGAAAAACACCAACCGTGGCTCTACCTCACCAACATCAAACTGCCCTTATACTTATTATTACTAACACCATCCAGCCACGTAATTTTCAGCACATACACATACATGCCTTCGGGGGCGGGTTTGCCGCCAAAGTAGCCATCCCACCTAAAGTTTTTGTCTTCGCTTTCAAATACCTTTTCGCCCCAGCGGTTAAAAATTTGCACTTCCATCAGCTTCACCGCCTGCTTGTTGCCAAACCACTCAAAAAAGTCGTTGATGCCATCGGCATTCGGTGAAAAGGTGTTGGGGATGTAGGTGGTGTAGTCAGGTTCTACAAAAACTTCCACTTCGGTTTCGGCAGTGCAGATGTTGCCGTTGATGAGTGCATTTGCCTCCACCCGGTAAGTGATGCTGTTCAGCGCAGCCACCAGCACCGCATCGCAATCGGCACAATTCAGCCCCTGAGCAGGTGTCCATTCATAGTTGATGTCGGTATAGTTTGCCGCAAGGCGGATGCTGTCTTTCGCGCCCAACTTCAACACCAGCGGATTGGGCGTTGCGGTAATCAACACTGCATTCGGCTCGGTAACATCAAAGGCAAAAGTGGCGGTACAGTTGTTGGCATCGGTTACGGTTGCGGTGTAGTTTCCGGCACTCAGGTTGCCAAAACTTCCTGTGGCATTGCTGCCGCCTGCCAGCGCAAACACATAGTTGGGTGTGCCACCGGTTGCATTGAGTAGCACACTTCCATCGCCAAAACCAAAGCAGGTAACATCGGTGGCAACTCCTGAAAGCGCAAGTTGCGTTGGTTCGTTTACAATGGCAGCAGCTAATGCTGTGCAGCCTTTTGCATCGGTGATTTCGAAGGCATAATTGCCTGCAAAAAGATTGCTGAAAGTGGTGGTGTTGATGCCGCTTTGCGGGGTGAAGATATTCATCACAAAGGTGTAAGGATTTACACCTCCTGTAGCGTTCACAGTAATGCTGCCATCGCTGCCGCCAAAGCATTTTACATCGGCAACATTGGTGCTTGCGGTAACATTCAGCACCGTAAGGTTTACCGTAAACAAACTGTCGCAGCCGTTGATGGTGCTTAAAGCAATGTTGTAAACGCCTGTTTGTGTGGCGGTATTTCCATCGGGTAAAGTGTAAGTAGCTCCGTTGCAAATGGTGTCGGTGATGGTTTGGACATACACCGGATGTAATTGCAAATTGGTGGTTATCACACTATCGCAGCCATTGGCGGCAGTGAGTGTATCCGAATAAGTTCCCGCAGTGTTCACCACACTTCCTGCCGGGCGCGTGAAGTTGGTGTTGGGGCAAATGAAAGTATCCACTGTGGTGAATGAATTGGGGCGCACATCCAAGATGGTAACAATGATGCTGTCGCAGCCTTTCACCGTTTGCAAGTTTGCCGTGTAGGTGCCTGAAGTGGTTGCCGTGTTGCCATCGGGCAAAGCATACACCACCCCATCGCAAATGCTTGCATTCACCGTGTCGTTGAAAACAGGATTCACCAAAAGATTGGTAATGATGATGCTGTCGCAACCTTGCACGGTAATTAGGGTATCCACATAAATTCCTGTGGTATTTACAATGCTGCCATCGGGCAAAGTGTAGCTGTTGCCGAAACAAATTTCAGGGTTCACAACAGTGGTGTCGGGTGGAATGATGGTGATGACTACCGTGTCGGTTTCCTCACACAAAACGCTGAATGAAATGTCATCCAATGCAAAATCATTTCCGCTTGCAATGGTGTTTTGATTTACAATGCAAATGTTGGCAGAGGTGTTTGTTCCCGAATTCCAGAGTTCATAAAACTCTGTCCACACACAAGGGGTGGCATTCGCTGTGAAAGGAGCGCCCAGCAAATTTCCATTTATGGAAAACTGAAGAATGGCAGGATTGCTTGCACCCAACATTTGCACCCAGGTGCTGAAAGCGTAATCTCTGCCGGGTTGCACACTCACCGTTTGGCACCAAATGGTTTGGTTGGCAGTGGTTGCGCCATTCACCAGCATCATGTTTCCGGTTCCGGAAGTGTGGTCAGGACAAGAAGCCATTCCTCCGTTCCATGTTTGTGCGTTTGGTCCAACAAAGTATTGCCCCTCGGTGGTGTTTGGCGGGGTTTTGTATTGGTAAGAGGAAGAGAACCCGACATTGCCACTTTCAAAATCGCCATTCACAATGAGGTTTTGCGAAGGCGCAAAAGCTGTAACGATATAGGCTGTGCTTTGCAGGGGTGTTGCCACAGGGTTGGCAATGGCGGTGTCGCTCAAAGCATTGGCGGGTCGCCATTTGTAATACACTCCGCCTGTGGCATTCATTTGCACAGGGTTGCCCCGGCAAATGGCAGTGTCGTTGTTGGTTTGCAGCGGAATGGTGGTAACATTCAGGTTGGTAACAATCACACTGTCGCAACCGAAAACAGTTTGCAGGGTGTCGTTGTAAATGCCCGTTGTGGTGGCTGTTTGTCCGTTGGGGCGGGTATAAACCTCACCGCTGCAAATCGAGCGCGTGAGGGTGGTCAATGCAGGTTGTCCTTGCGGAGTTAGCGAAACGGTGTCGGTGGCTTCGCAGCCATATAAATCCGTTACCGTGAAAATGTAATCGCCCACACCTAAACTGCTTACTTGCGCGGTGGTGTCGGTGAGTGGTGCGCTCCATGCAATGGAAAGCGGGGGTGTTCCTCCGCTGATGTTTAAGCTGATGGAGCCGTTGGTGCTTGTCGGGCAATTTGGGTTTACTGACGAAACTGCCACATCAATCTGCGGCATGGTGATGGTGATGGCATCCAGAAAGTTGCCCACCGCAGGGTTGCCTCCCGCTGCCGAAACCGAGTTGAACCGCAGCGAATAATTGAACTGCGGAATAAGCGGGAAAGTGTAGCTGACGGTGTAATAATTCCACGCTGTGTTGCCGGTGGAAAAAGTGCCGAGGTTGGTGTAAGGTCCGCCAACCGGACCAATGCTCACGCTCATCACATCCACCCCCGAACGCCCCCTATGGGCAAACGATACCTGCACCGTGCTGCCCGGTGCCGCCTGAAAATCCTGATAGAGTGTGGACACCTGATTGGCATTCAATTCCAAAAACTGATTGCCCGAATAAGCAGGCACACCGTTGAATCCCGTTCCCCACACTTCAATGATGCCATCGGTGGCGGTGGTGTTCCAACATGAAATACTGTTTTGATTCACCAACGTAAAATTACCCGGTGTAGTAACCTGGTTATCTTCAAAATCGGGGTTGCACAATAAATCGCATTGCAAGTTTGGCGGAGTGCAACTCACCACATTAAGTGTGGTGATGAAAATACTATCGCAGCCGTTCACGGTTTGCAGGGTGTCGTTGTAAGTGCCGGAAGTGTTGGCTGTTTGGCCGTTGGGGCGGGTGTAAGTTTCACCACTGCAAATGCTGGTATCTATGGTTGCAGTGTAGCGCGGGCGAACAATCACCGAAACCGTGTCGCGCTCGATGCAGCCCAAAGCATCTTGCACAGCCACAATGTAATCGCCCGATGCGGCAGGGGCAGCATTGGTTATCACAGGGTTTTGCTGGGCAGAAGTAAATCCGTTTGCACCCGCCCAACTGTAACTCACATTCGGAATGTTGTTCACCGAAAGATTGATGCTTGCGCCCTCGCAAAGACTTGCTGGCGCAGTGGCAACAGGTTTCTGCAATGGCGCGAAAGGCGCAGTGCTTTCCGGCAACACCAAACCTGTTATCGCACCACCTGTTCCGCCTGCAGTTGCGCCATGATTGGTGCTTGTTGTGGAATGAAATCCGGGTTGCCCACCTGCAAGATTCAGCGTTACGTTCGCGGGCAAAGCGGAAGTTGTCCAAACCACCCCGCCTGCGCCACCGCCACCGGGTCCGTGAGAGTTGTTGTCGCCCCCTTTTCCTCCATGCACATCTATCGTCAAATTCCCTGCAATCGAATTTGTTTGCAGCAAAACTGTGCCTCCTGCACCTGCGCCACCCGAGCCATCACCGGTTGCCATAATTGAATTGAGCGCAAATGATTTTATTGCTCCTCCGTTAGCCGTGATAGCATTGCTTTTCACAATAATCAAACCACCGCCATTAGTGCCCGGGGTTGCCACCGCATCGTTTTGATGACCTCCGCCAGCGCCACCGCCCAAGAAAATTTTGTTTGCTGCATTGCTGTAAATCAATCCAAGTCCACCATCGCCTCCAATAGGCAAATTGGCGCAGCCCGTCCATTGATTGCCGCCCCTGCCGCCCGTGCCGAAGTTGCCGCCACCGCCACCGCCACTGTTGGTGTCATTGCCTCCACCGCCACCGTTGGTGTTCTTTCCCCTTCCATTGATGATGTTGTTGGGCAAAGCAAAAATGCCTTCGCCTTTTCTTCCTCCAAACGATGAGTTGCTTGGGTAGAAATAATCTTGCTGATTGCACACATAAGGCGAGTTATCGTTCGCAACACCCGCGCGAAAACCTCTGTCTGAAGCGTCAATATCTGCATTTAAGGTAACCGTGCCCGATGCTTCGAACACCACGATTCCGCCTGTGGAACCATTCCACGGCTGGCAGGTAACAGGCGCATTGATGGCATGAACATTGCCACTGTATTGCGGCACGCGCACCAACTGCACCAAACCCGGAATGGTGTAGGTGCGCTGAATGGTGTTCACAAAAGTGATTTGATTGCCGTTAATGCTTTGAATATTTCCAAACTCATAATTGCCGGAATTATCGTAGCTCGTAACATCGCCAAATGCCGGTGAATTGGTGGTGTTGATTTGCGCGCCTTTCATTTGAATCAGCAGCACCCGGTCGCCCACAGCAAAGCCATTGGCGCTGCCCACAGTAACTGAATTGGTGCAAACATCAATGGCAGAAACAGGGGTGTAAGTATTGATGATGCCCGAAATTTGTTGCCCGCAGTTTGTTACCTGCACCGGAACAGTGTCCGGCTCGCTGGGGCAGCCGCTCACCGTTGCCACCACCACATAATTTCCCGCATTGATAGGCTGCGCATTGGGTATCACCGGATTCTTTTGGTTGGAAGAAAAACTGTTAGGACCCGTCCACACAAAAGTTGCTGAACTGAATGGTGAGTTTGCATTCAACTGGATGGGAAAACCTTCGCACACCGGAACAGAAAATCCATCGGCATCCACTTCAATGCGGTTGAAATTGGAGAAGTAGCCAAAGCGTGTGCCGCCACTTGCAGTGCCATGAATAATGCCCAGATGAAAAAAGTCGGAAGTGTTGGAAACAATGGCTGCTGCGCCTGCTGCCAACTGCGCGGTGGAAATGGTTACCTGCGCATATTGATACAGCCCCCCCGAACCCGGAACAGGCGCAAACGATGCACCGTTGATTACACCTGCTGCACCATTGAACAAGAAATTATTTTGCCCGCCTGTTCTAACAATTAAGTTCAGAAAAAGTGATTCGCTTGTAGAGCGCGTAATGGCAACAGAGGTAGAACCCGTGCATTCAATAGGTGGTAAAATACTGATGCCCAACTCGCAACCAAAACCAGAAAGTTGCAGCACATAAACAGGTGAGGAGGTTTCAATGAATCGCGCAGCATTGGGCATGTCCACCATATAGGTTTGCCCGGTGTTGATGGTGGTAACTAATACGCCATCAACAGAAACCGTGGTTCCGTTTTGCGTTGCCAACACAAACACTTTGTCGAAAGGTGCATTCAAAAAACCTCTCACAACGGCATATTTCGTTCCTATGTAATCAATGGGTACAATTTGGTCGCCACCTAGGTCGGCACAGCCGCCAAAAGCCGCCCCACTCATTAAATCATCTTTGATGGTGATGGCGATGGGTTTATCGGCAGTAACTGTGGACCCCATCAAGTGCTGCGCGGCTGCTTGAGAAGTTGCTGTTGCCGAATAGGTTTGCCCGCGATTAAGCGTAATATTGAAAGGTACACCCGCTGCATTTCCAACAATGTTGTTGGATGGCGTGATGGTAACGGTGGTGTTGTTATCCGTTGCCACAATGTCGAAAGAAGAATAAGGAACAGGGTTGTAACCACCATTGTTGTTCACGAAATTTTGAGAAGGAATAAAAAAGTTTGTGCCCAGCGCATTTCTTCCTTTCAACGCAAAAATTTCGGGGTTGCATAAACACTGCTGGCTCACCACTTCATAATATGCAGTAACCGGATTGGTGGCAGTAATGAGCAAGCCATAATTCAAAACGGTGTTTGGCGGATTGTTTTCAATCTGATTTATCCAAGGTGTTAGGTCAACCGAGTTGGTGGCGTTGGCTGCAACGTTCACCACTATAGGCGTGAACCCAACATTGGCAGGTTGTGAAATGGTAACGGTGCTTGCCTGATTATATGCGGTGATGCGCAAAACAATCGGGCGATCGAAATTGGCATTGTGGGCAGAAACTTCGGGCGCAGCAAACCAAAACTCTGTGTCGGTTTGTGCATGTAGATTTAAAACAAAAAGTGAGCAAAGAAAAATGGTGTATAGCTGCTTCATACTTCGGTTACGCCATGCAAGATAGGGAATGCGGGCGATGGGTTGTAAAACTAAAAGCAAAGGCGAGAAATTCTTATCACGAAGAACTTTGTTAAAGGGGCTTGAAATGAATTTTGAGTACAAAAACGTAGTTTAAAAAAGGGCGAAGTATTACTTTCGCAGAGATGCACTACAATAAAGAAACAATTGTTAATACGCTAAAAACCCACAAAAGCGACATTCAAAAGTTCGGGGTGAGTGTAATCGGGCTTTTCGGCTCTTATGTAAGAAACGAAGGGCGTGAAAACAGCGATATTGATATTTTAATTGACTTTGAGAAGGACAAGAAAACCTTTGACAATTTTATGAATGTGTGTTTCTTTTTAGAGGAATTGTTTTCAGAGAAAAAAGTGGAGGTGGTGAGTAAGGGTGGATTGAGTAAGTATATAGCACCTCATATTTTAAGAGAAGTGGAATATGTCTGAGCAATACAAAGAATATCTGAAGCATATACTTGATTAATGCACCTACATCCTTAACACAATGAAGGACGTGAAAAGATTTGAGGACTTGATCAATGATGAGGATAAAAAGCGTGGAGTTATCAGAGCACTGGAAATAATTGGAGAGGCAACAAAGAAAATCCCTGCCGATGTAAAATATAATTGGAGTTCAGTGGAATGGAAATCCATAGCCGGAATGCGCGATAAACTGATTCACGATTACATGGGGGTGGATTATGACATTGTGTGGAATACGGTTCATTTCAAAATACCGGATTTGAAGAAGAAAATTGAGGTTATTCTGGAAACAACAGCGTAAAAAAACTTTAGTAAAGTGGCTTTTACTGAATTTTCATTTGCGTTCCTGCACAAACAAACTCTGAAAAACACCATTTGTAATCGTCAAGGTGTCATTGGGATTTGAATTACTCTTGAGCTTGCATTGAAATTCAATGGTAGGAAATGAAAGAACAATCTTATCTGACTTGAAAAGGAAATACTTATTGCGCAGACTTAACCAATCAATACAATCAAAACAGTTCTGCGAAACTCTTGATTGGGTAATCTTGAAACTATTAAATGGGTCTGTAGTGGATTGCAATGAATATCCTTTGTTGTTGATTAACATGCCAAACAGCAATTGCCTGTCATTGATTGAATTGTCAGCGAGCGAAAGTTCACCCTCCCTGAAATCATGAGGAAACAAATCGCTTTCCTCTTTATAGTAATAGGCTTTACAATCATCAACAATGCTTGCAGAATCAAACATGTATAATGGAGCCTTTTTTCTGATAACAAAAAGAGCCTGAACCACGTTTTTCTTTAGTATTGAACTGGTGTATCTGACTACGACACTGTCGCTAACTATTTCATTACAAGGGTAGCCAAATGAATAACTCAACTGGGGCTGATCATTAAAGGATTTAATTGTTTCTCTTATGGAAACTGTATCGCCATTCACAACATAACTCAGAATGAATTCAGGTTGGGGAGGGAAAATGCGTTTTGCACAGCCGCTCTCAAACATGAATAACAGCAAAACGAATGTTGCAAAAAACAGATGTTTCATAATCTTGAGTTAAATCACTTCAAGAATAATGAATTCTTACGCCATCGCGTAGCTCTCCACGCTTGGGCAAGTGCAAATTAAATTGCGGTCGCCATGTGGGTTGTTCACTCTGCCCACGCTGGGCCAGAATTTCCCTTCGCGCACATAAGGCAGCGGATAAACGGCAACCTCGCGGCTGTATGGTCTATTCCAGTTTTCAGCTAAAACCGATGCTGCTGTGTGAGGCGCATTTTTCAATGGGTTGTCTTTTGCATCCATCTCTTTGCGCTCTATTTGTTCAATTTCTTTTTTGATGGCAATCAGCGCATCGCAGAAACGGTCGAGTTCGGTTTTGTCTTCGCTTTCGGTTGGTTCAATCATCAACGTTCCCGCCACAGGGAAAGAAACCGTTGGCGCATGGAAACCATAGTCCATTAAACGCTTTGCCACATCTTCCACTTCCACACCCACCGTGTGTTTGAACGGACGAAAATCCAAAATCAATTCATGCGCCACTCTGCCATGCTCTTTGCCCACATACAACACTTGGTAGTATTCTTCCAAACGTGCCTTCATGTAGTTGGCGTTCAGGATTGCATATTTTGTTGCATTGGTAACACCATCGGCACCCAGCATTTTGATGTAGCCGTAAGAAATTAAAAGAATGGACGCGCTGCCGAAAGGCGCAGCGCTAACGGCATGAATGGCTTTTTCGCCACCGGTTTTCACCAATGGGTTTCCGGGCAGGTAGGGCGCAAGGTGCGCAGCCACGCAAATTGGTCCCATGCCGGGTCCTCCACCGCCATGTGGAATAGCAAAGGTTTTGTGCAGGTTGATGTGATTTACATCCGCACCAATCAACGCAGGCGAGGTTAAACCCACCTGTGCATTCAGGTTGGCGCCATCCATGTACACCTGTCCGCCATTGGCGTGAATCAGCGCACACACATCTTTTATTTTATGCTCAAACACTCCGTGTGTGGAAGGGTAAGTTGCCATCAGGCAGCAGAGGTTGTCTTTGTGCTCTTCCACTTTTGCCACCAAATCATCGAAGTCAATGTTGCCGTGCGCATCGGTGCCCACCACCACCACTTTCAAACCCGCCATCACTGCGCTTGCGGGGTTGGTGCCGTGTGCCGATGCAGGAATCAAAGCTATGTTGCGGTGTGCTTGCCCAATGTCTTTCTGGTAAGCGCGAATCACCAGCAAACCTGCATATTCGCCTTGCGCACCGCTGTTGGGTTGCAGGGAGGTGGCTGCAAAGCCGGTAATTTCATTCAGGTAAGCAGAAAGCTCATCAATAATTTCTTTGTAGCCTGCAGCTTGCTCGGCAGGAACGAAAGGATGCAAATTAAATTCACCCCAGCTGATGGGTTCCAGTTCAGCCGCAGCATTCAGTTTCATGGTGCACGAACCCAGCGCAATCATGCTTTTGGTGAGGCTCAAATCTTTATTCTCTAAAGATTTGATGTAGCGCATGAGTTGGCTTTCGGTGTTGTGGGTGTTGAAAATGGGGTGTGTTAGAAATGAAGAAGTGCGCACAAAATCAGTGTCCCAATTCAAGGTTGCTTCCACCTCGTTGGGTAAATGGTGACTGAAGGTTTTTCCTGCTGCTTCGGCAAAAATGGCAATGATGTTAGTGAGGTCTTCCGGCTGAATGGTTTCATCTAAAGCCACACTCACAAAGTTGTTGCAACTGTAGTTGAAATTGGTTTCATGCTTCAGCGCAGTGGCATTAATTTTTTCCAGCAAGTCAGTGCCGCCTTTCACATCAACAGTTACGGTGTCGAAGAAAGTTTTGCTGTGCAAAGTGTAGCCGAGCGTGGTGAGTTCTTTTGCCAAAATGCTTGCCAAAGCATGCACGCGCAGTGCAATGTTTTTCACGCCCTCTGCACCATGATAAACAGCATACATGCCGCTCATGATTGCCAGCAAAGCCTGTGCGGTGCAAATGTTTGAAGTAGCTTTTTCTCTGCGGATGTGCTGCTCGCGGGTTTGCAACGCCATGCGCAGTGCAGGTTGATTATTGCTATCCACCGACACCCCGATGATTCTGCCCGGAATAATTCTTTTGTAATCGTCCTTAGTGGCAAAGAACGCGGCATGAGGACCGCCATAGCCCATCGGCACACCAAAACGCTGCGCATTGCCCACTGCGCAATCGGCACCTAATTCACCCGGAGGAGTAAGCAGGGTCAATGCCAAAAGGTCGGTGGCAACGGTAACGTAGCATTCCACCGCTTTTGCTTTTTCAATAAAAGCGCGGTAATTGTGAATGCTGCCATCAGCCGCAGGATATTGCAGCAATGCGCCAAAGTAAGTTTCATCCAACTGCACCTCTTCATGGTTGCCAATCACCAACTCGATGCCGATGAATGCGGCACGGGTTTTCAGCACATCAATGGTTTGCGGGAAGCACAGGTTGGAAACAAAAAACTTGTTGGCAGTTTCAGCGCTTTTGTTCTTCACCCCATAAAACATGTGCATAGCTTCGGCTGCTGCAGTGCCTTCATCTAAAAGCGAAGCATTGGCAATGGGCAAACCCGTGAGGTCGCTCACCATAGTTTGATAGTTGAGCAACGCCTCTAAGCGACCTTGCGCAATTTCAGCCTGATAAGGAGTGTATTGGGTGTACCAACCCGGATTCTCCAAAATGTTTCTGCGAATGGCAGCAGGCGTGATAGTGCCGTAATAACCCAAGCCAATGCACGAGCGGTAAACCTTATTTTTTGAAGCCTTTTTCTTCAACTCTTTTTGGTAAACAAATTCGCTTTGCGCGGCAGGTAAATTCAATGGCGATTGCCTGCGAATATTCTCGGGAACGGTTTGATTTATCAATTCATCCAATGATGCTGCACCAACGCTTTGCAGCATGGCTTGCTCATCTTTTGGGTTGAAGGTTCCGATGTGGCGGTTAACGAATTGGTCGGTTGAAGAAAGATTGATGCTCACGTTTATTGAAGTTTGCTTTTTGAAAAGAAGGCGCGAAGATAAGGTTGCGCCACTTCAAAAACTAACTGTTGAAGCGGAATGTTCGCAGGGGTGTGGAAAAAACAACAGCTTTCATTTTTGATTGCTACCACAGCAAGAATTTACTGATGCTTACTTCTACCAAAATGAAAAGTACTCTTTCGGTAAACCCAAAAAATCTTCTTGCCACAAAGGCACTAAGTTGCACAAAAGTTTCTTCGCGTTGCTTTCTGCCTTTGTGTCTTTGTGGTTCAGGCTGTTGAAGTAGCAAGCGCAGCGTTGTTAACACTGCTGCCGCAACACCTCAATCGGGGTTTTTCACTTTGATGATGCCGGTGATGTTGCGGATAACATAGTTGGTGAAGTTTTGGTTTGCCTTCATGCCGGTGCCCATGATGATTTCGTCACCGGTGGCAATTTTCACAAAAGCATTGCTGTAGATAATTTCCTGCTCTTCGTCCCAAATCAGCTCTTCTGTGTTCAGGGTTTCGCCCTTTTCGTTCACCACCACCACATTGTTTCGCGCCACCAGCAGCTTGTTGCCTTCCTGCACGGTGGCATAGTTTGCGGTCATGTTGCTTTCCACTTTTCCGTCATTAAAAAACTTCAGTTCCATGCCGCTGGGGAACTCCATGTAGGGCTTTTCCACCGCATAGCGCAGCAGCAGCGGTGCGGTGCACACAATGCGGTTTTCGCCATGCTCCGAGAAAACAATTTCCACATCGGTTCCCTTTTCAATGCTGGTGTTGGTGCGGGTGGTTATTTTCTTAGCCTCGTCAAGGTTGGTGGTGCAGGCAGTAAGCAGCAGGGGCAGCAGCAAAAACAAAAGGCGTTTCATGGTGTAAACCTACAAAACTGTTTATCAATCAAAACCGCGTTTGCTTGCACCGCAGGTGCGGCAGCCAAAAAACCTGATGGAACAATGGAGCAGTGCAATGGCGGAAAGCGCGCAGGTGCTTTTATTCCTTCACCACGCGCTGCACTGCCTTGCCATCGGTGGGGGTTTCCACTTCCACAAAATAAATGCCTTTGGGAAGGTAGCTCAAATCGAGTGTTTTGGTGTAGGCGGGGGCAAGCTGTGTTTCGTTGCTGCGGTAGATTGCCTGACCGAGCGCGTTGGTGAGGGTGAAGGTGGCTTGGGTGAGCTGCGGTGAGGTGATGCTGATGTTGAGCGCGCTGCCAAACGGATTGGGGTAGGCGGTGAAACCAATGGCTGCGGAGCCGCTGCTGCCAATGCCGGATATGGTGTCCATGCAAAACTTCATGATAAAAATATCTATGGAGCCGCCCCACGGGGGTTGGCTTTTATAACCGCCCACTATTGCTCTGCTGTTGTTTGCCACCACATAGCAGCCATCATCGGTTTGGATGGCATAGCCATCAAAATCTGAGCCGGGGGTTAATATTGTTCTGTCCCACTCCTTGTTCAGGTTGGAGTCTAACTTAAGCACCACTGTGTTCCTTTGACCTAAACAGTCCTCGGTGCGGTCGGTTGGCAGCCCAATCAAATTATCAGTTCTGTAAGCTAATGCTGCTAACAGATATCCTCCATCTGCCGTGAAATACACATATGGCATATTGCTACCCATATTTAATGTTGACTGATGTAAAATAGCATTACCCGATGCTTCTAATTTTACAAACCAAATGCCGTTGCTGCCGGTGTTCTTGTCGCCATCATCCAAAAAGGCGCCACACATCAACAAAATATCACCCGATTTAGTTTCGGTTATACTACTTATCTCATCGCTTAAGGTTGTCCCTAAACTCCTGTCCCACAGTTTGTTTCCTGCCGAATCAATTCTTACCAACCACACATCAGTGGTGGTGGGGTTTTGAATGGTGTCCCAATTATCCTGTGTTTTATCGGCTCCGCTGCGCGAAGTGGAATGACCGCCAAGCAGATAGCCGCCATCGCGCGTTTGCAACAATGCACGAAGAAAATCGTTTTTGGTGCCGCCAAAGGTTCTATCCCATTGTTTGTTGCCCGCGCTGTCGGTTTTCACTATCCAATAGTCCTGTCCATCGTATGGGCTGCTGCCACGGTTAGGTTCGGTTTTCTCGAAACCAATAGAGGAATAGCTGGAGCCGCCCAGCAAAAACCCTTTGTCGGTGGTTTGGATGAGCACCCTCAGCAAATCGTTGCTTGTTCCGCCAAAGCGTTTATCCCATATTTTGTTGCCGTTGGTGTCTGCTTTCAGCAGCCAGTAGTCATTAGCTCCGCGCGAGGGCTGCGACACATCGCCATCAACACCGGAATAGGTGATTCCGGCAAACACCAAATGCTTGTCGGGGGTGATGACCCCTGCCGAAAACCAATCGTGGTTTATGCCGCCATACCGTTTATCCCACAGTTTGTTGCCTTGTGCATCTATTTTCACCACATAGGCATCGAGGGTTTTAAACACCGGGTCGCGGTTGGGTTCGGATTTGTCGCCATCTTTGCCTGAATATGAATTGCCGATGGTGTAAACATTGCCGTGCTCGTCCTTTAATAGGTAGCTTAGAGCATCGTTCTCCATTCCACCGAAACGCCTGTCCCACTGCTTGTGCAAAAACGGCTGGCTGAGCAGCAAGCCCGATTTGCCAAGCAGCATAATGATGATGAGTAAACGATACATGGTGATTACATTTTTATGATTGTAATTGAAGTGCCTTGCCTTCAGCCGCTCCTACTCCACCACCAATTTGCCGTTCACGGCTTCGTGTCCGTTATCAGCCACCACAATGTAGGTTCCTGCGGCAAGTTTGGCATCGAGGGTAAAGCTTTTTTGAGCGCCATCGGCAATGTCAATGCTTTGGTGCATGCGCCCGTCCAAACTAAAAATGCGGATGTTGCCCCTGCCAAAATCTTCGTTGCAATTTTGCAGTTGAATGTGCACCTGCCCTTTGGTGCGCGCCACCTTCATGGCGCATCCGGTTTTGTGGTGATGGTCGTGCTCGGCAATGGAAGTTTCCAGCGCCACCACGTCCACCTTCGAGGCGCTGAGGGGCTTTGCCAGCATGGCAAGTGCGCCCACGGCAGCTTTCACCACATTGGTCATAAAAGCCATGTTCAGCCTGCCAATGCTGTCGCCCGCCTGGTGATACTGGGTGTTGCGGAAGTTGGCGCCATCGGTAATCATCAGGGCTTCCATTCCGGCATCCCAAAAGCGGGCATGGTCGCTGCGCCTGAGGTCGGGCGCAATGGTTCCGGTGCCGGGCACGGGCAGCGAAATCACACGCAGCGCAGGCACATAGCGCGTGGCGGCAGTGTCGAAGGCAGCAGCCAGCGGTGCCGAAGCCGTGTTGCTGCAATTCACAATAAAATTGCCGCGGTTGCTGTCGGCTTGCACTGCGGCAGATTGCGCACCAAAAAGCAACTCGAAGCCCGCAGGGAAACTTTGCGTGTTAGCCTGATTGCTGTAATAGCCAATCATTTCAAAATTCACCACGCCTTTTGTTTGTTCAAAACCCGGAATGCCGTTTTGCACATAACGCTGGCTGCCCATCAAGCCCACCTCCTCAAGGTCGAAGCTGATGTAGCGCAGGCTGTTTTCAAAATGATATTTTGAAAGCACACGCGCAGCTTCCATCACGCCCGCCACACCCGAAGCGTTGTCATCGGCACCGGGGGTTAAACTCACCCCATCGAAATGGGCATCCACCACATAGGTGGCGCTGTCGTTCACCAAGCCGGGCTGCCGTGCCAAAATGTTGTGTGCCGTGTAAGCACTGTACTGAAACTCCTGCCGCTCGGCATTCAAGCCCTGCTGCAGCAAAAAGGTTTCGATGTAATTTTTGGTGAGCGCAACGTTGGCGGCATCGGCACTGTAGAACCGCGGAAAAGGAACACCCGTGATGTGTGCCCGCACCTGGTTGCTGTCCACCTCATCCACAATTTGTTGAATGTCCACCGGTTTGCGGTCGGTGGCAATCAGCCGCACAACGGAAGGAATGCCACCAGCGGCATCATCCAACTCGCCTTTGGGGAAAACCACCTGCCGGCTTCCGCTTTGCACCGGAAAACCTACACCCTGCGCCCCCGCCACTGGCTTGAAACTTTTGCCCCCATCAAACGAAACGCGCAAGGAAATTTCGCAATCGTCATTTTCGGCATCGCTCAAAGTGTAGTTGATGGTGAAGTTTTGCGCATCACTTTGGTAAGTAACATTGGTGATGGCGGGTGGTGTGTTTTGTGCTTGGGCAAATCCAAGCGCCAAACAACACAAAGGCAGTAAGCAATGAACTTTCATATTGAATTGGTTTTGAGGTAAAGTTAACAGGATTAACGTGAGTTAAGGTATTGGTCTTATGTCCTTTAAAAGGTATTCTTCTTTTTCCTTAGATGAAAAAGAAGAACAACATCAAGGGAAATGTAATATATAATCCATAACTCACGTTAAGATTACCAATGGCAGATGTGGAGTTTGCCAACCCGCCAAAAACAAAAAAGCCGCTCATTGCTGAACGGCTTTCGGTATGTTGCTGAATTAATTACTTAGAGTACAATTCCACAATCAACTGCTCGTTGATGTTTTCAGGAATTTGGTCGCGCTCGGGGAAGTCGAGGAAAGTACCTTCAACAGCTTTCTCATCCACCACCAACCAGTTGAATTTTTTAGCGCGTCCGTTCATGGCGTGCTGAACGATGTCGAGGTTTTTGCTCTTTTCGCGCAAAGCCACTTTGTCGCCCGGGCGAAGCACATAAGATGGAATGTTTACCAAATCACCGTTCACGGTAATGTGCTTGTGCGTAACCAACTGGCGCGCCTGCATTCTGGTAACAGCGAAACCAAGGCGGTAAACGGTGTTGTCCAAACGTCCTTCCAACATCTTCAAAAGGTTTTCACCCTTAACACCCTTTTTGCGTGATGCTTTTTCGAAGAAGTTGCGGAACTGACGCTCCAACAAGCCGTAAGTGTATTTTGCCTTTTGCTTTTCAGCCAACTGCACAGCGTATTCGCTTTTCTGCTTGCGCTTTTTCGACAACCCGTGCTGCCCCGGAGGGTAGCTGCGCTTATCGAAGTTTTTGTCATCGCCAAAAATTGCTTCACCGAACTTGCGGGCAATTTTTGTTTTGGGACCGGTGTAACGAGCCATTGCTTATTGCTTTACTTTAATTTTAGTCAATGTTTTTGTCTGTTTTCTTGCTGTAGCGCACGGTTTTACCCTTCTCTTCTCTGCGTCCGATGCGGGTAGGTTTGCCATCGCTGAGCAAGGCAACATTTGAAATGTGCACCGAGCCTTCGCTTTTCACGATGCCACCGTTAGGGTTTGCCGCGCTTGGCTTGGTGTGTTTGGTGTGCAGGTTGATGCCTTCAATGAACACGCGCTTTTTTTCGCGGTCAATGGCGGTAATTCTGCCTTGCTTTCCTTTATCATCACCGGCAATCACCTGAACTGTGTCGCCTTTTTTTACATGTAACTTAGCCATGATTGACATTTTTTTAATCGTTTGAGGTTATAGCACTTCGGGCGCCAGTGAAACAATTTTCATGAACTGTCTGTCGCGCAATTCTCGGGCAACTGGTCCGAAGATACGTGTGCCGCGTGGCTCGTCCTGGTTGTTCAACAACACCACTGCGTTGTCGTCAAAACGGATGTAAGAACCATCCTTTCTGCGCACATGCTTGGTGGTGCGCACCACAACGGCTTTGCTTTTTGCGCCTTTTTTCACACCGCCTGTGGGCAATGCTTTTTTAACGGTTACCACCACTTTGTCGCCAATGCTGGCGTAACGTCTTTTCGAGCCGCCCAATACGCGAATAACAAGCACTTCTTTTGCTCCGCTGTTGTCGGCAACTTGTGCCCGGCTTTCCTGCTGTAACATCTCTTCTTAGGTTTTATCTTTTTCTGCGAAAAATTATTTAGCGCGCTCAACCACTTCTACCAATCTCCAACGCTTTGTTTTGCTCAATGGGCGTGTTTCCATGATGCGAACAGTGTCACCTGATTTGGCATCATTCTTTTCGTCATGCGCCTTGAACTTTTTGGTTTGCTTGATGAACTTACCATAGATAGGGTGCTTCATTTTACGCTCGATGGCAACAGTGATGGTTTTATCCATTTTGTCGCTGGTAACAAGCCCTACACGTTCTTTTCTGAGATTACGTTCCATGATGATTATGCGTTCGCTTTTTTACGTTTGTTTAATTCGGTCAATAGTCTTGCAACATCTCTGCGCTTTGCGCGGATAGATGCAGGGTTATCTAAAGTGGTGATGGCGTGGGTAAATTTGGTGCGTTGCAACACTCCTTTTTCTTCCCCGATTTTTGCCGTCAAATCCTCAGTTACAAACTGCTGAATGTCTTTCTGACTAATTTTTTTATTCACTCCCATTGCTGATGCTTTTGAATGGTTTGTTATTATTTGCTCGCAGCAGCCATTTCAACTGCATCGTGAGCGGTGATGAACTTGGTTAGCACCGGAAGTTTCTGAGCCGCAAGGCGCATTGCTTCAACGGCAACTTCGCGTGGCACTCCGTCACACTCAAAAAGAATGGTTCCGGGTTTCACAATGGCGCACCATCCTTCGGGGTTACCTTTACCTTTACCCATCCTTACTTCCAAAGGCTTGCGGGTGATAACTTTATCGGGGAAAATGCGAATCCAAACTTTTCCTTCACGCTTCATGAAACGTGTTACGGCAATACGCGCAGCTTCAATCTGGCGGTTGGTAACCTTTGCCGAATCAAGGCTTTTCAAAGCATAGGTTCCGAAAGCAATGGTGAATCCGCGTGATGCAACACCTTTGTTTCTGCCCTTCTGGGTTTTGCGGAATTTCGTCCTTTTAGGTAATAACATGACTTTTTAGTTGTTCCTGTTTTACAAATTATCTTTTATCGCGGCTGCGCCCTCCACCGGTGTTTCCACCTCTGCGCGGTTGTCTGCGTTCGCCACCACCGCCACCTTCGCCACCGGCAACTGCGCTGTTGGTTGCTGAAAGCGACAAATCTCTTTTTCCGTAAACTTCGCCACGGCACACCCACACTTTAATGCCCAACTTGCCGTAAACGGTCAAGGCTTCGCATAATGCGAAATCAATGTCGGCTCTCCATGTGTGCAAAGGCACGCGACCTTGCTTGTATTCTTCACTGCGGGCAATCTCGGCACCACCAATTCTACCGCTCACACGCACCTTAATTCCTTCAGCGCCCATTCTCATGGCAGATGCAATAGCCATTTTCACGGCTCTGCGGTAGTTGATACGCGCCTCTAATTGCTTAGCAATGGTTTCGCCCACAATGGCGGCATCAATTTCAGGTCTGCGGATTTCAGAAATGTTGATTTGAACATCTCTGCCGGTTAGTTTTTTAATCTCTTCTTTAATTCTGTCCACTTCATTGCCGCCACGACCTATAATGATTCCCGGACGCGAGGTGTGTATGGTGATGGTTACACGATTCAAAGTACGCTCAATGGTAACTTTTGAAATGCCACCTTTGTTGATACGCGCTTTCAGATATGCTCTGATTTTCTCGTCTTCAATCAATTTTGAAGAGGCATCTTTTCCGGCATACCAATTGCTGTCCCATCCGCGAACAATACCGAGCCTATTGGCTATTGGACTGGTTTTCTGACCCATGCAGTTGTTGTTTTTTCCTTAGTTTCTTTTAAAAAGGGCTGCAAAGATAGCATTTGGCAGAAGTAAAGCAAATCTCGGCTGAAAAATTTTAAACCTATCTGCTTTAATGCCTTTGGCGCACCGCTTCATAAAGGAAAACAGCTGAACTCACACTCACATTCAGCGAGTCAATTTTGCCATTCATGGGAATGATTAAATGCTGATGGCAATCGGAAAGGATGCCTTCGCTCAGCCCATCGGCTTCAGTGCCCAAAACAATGGCGGTGGGCTGCCTGAAGTCGGCTTCAAACAATGTTTTATCGGCTCCAAGCTTTGCCGCATTCAGCCTTACTTTGTTTTGCACGAAAAACTCCCTTGCCTCGTTCCACCCGCAAACAGCAAAAGGAACCGTGAACACTGTGCCTAAACTTGCCCTAATGCAATTGGGGTTAAAAATATCTGCCTTGGGGTCGCAAATAAAAACACCATCCACCCCCACCGCATCGCAGGTGCGAAAGATTGCGCCAATGTTGCCCGGCTTTTCCACTCCGCACAAGGCTATATATAATGGATTGCGGTTTTCCACCACGCCAATGGCTTCAACAGTAGTGTTCCCCGGCAGTGCAATTGCAATCACCCCTTCTGCCTTTCCCCGGTAGGCAATGGATTCGTAAACTTCCTTACTAACCCTAACCACCGGCTCGTTCATATATATAGGATAGTGCTCATCAATCCGGTAAATGTCATCACACAAAATCCAGCTTTCCACCTTAAAGCCACGCTGCCGAAGCAGCGAACACTCGCGAACTCCTTCCACAACAAACTGCCCTGCTGCTTTGCGGGCAGAAGTTTTCTCGGAAAGATTTCTGATGTGCTTTACGAGCGGATTTTTGAGGCTGGTTATGATTGTGTCTGACACTTTAAGTTTTAACAGCGCACAAAGCTACTTGAAAACAACGCATTGATTTGAAACGAATGCAGAAAAATCATCCCCCAAAAGCTGCTTTGCAGGAAACAGTGGTTATTCAAACAAAAAGTATATTTTCGCACCTCCCAAAAAATAAGGCTGTATGGTGGTTACAGACGTTAAGTTATTCAGCGGCACAAACTCGCGCTATCTGGCGGATGAAATTGCCGACTTCTATGGTCAGCCGCTTGGGAAGATAGACGTTCTTAGATTTAGTGATGGGGAAATTCAACCCGAAATCAAAGAGTCGGTTCGCGGCTCGTTTGTTTTCATCATTCAAAACACCAATGCTCCGGGCGATAATTTGCTGGAACTGCTGATGATGATTGATGCGGCAAAACGCGCCAGCGCTGATTACATTGCTGCTGTGATGCCATATTTCGGCTATGCACGGCAGGACAGAAAAGACCGTCCGCGTGTGGGCATAGGCGCTAAGTTAGTTGCCGATTTGCTGCAAGCTGCCGGAGCACACCGTGTAATGACTTTAGATTTGCACGCAGGGCAGATTCAAGGTTTCTTTGATATTCCGGTTGACCATTTGAACAGCTCGGCTGTGTTTATTCCATACATTCAAAAGAATAAATGGACGAACCTTTGCTTTGCATCGCCAGATGTAGGAAGTGTGAAACGCGCAAGAATTTATGCGCAGCACTTCAATGCCGACATGGTGATTTGCGACAAGTATCGCAAGAAAGCAAACGAAGTGGCTGAAATGACCTTGATTGGAAATGTGGAGGGCAAAGATGTGGTGCTGGTGGATGATATGATTGACACCGGAGGAACACTTTGCAACGCGGCTCAAATTATCATGGACAGAGGAGCAAACAGTGTTCGCGCGCTGTGCACACATGCAGTGTTAAGCGGTAAGGCTTATGAAAACATTGAGAAGAGCCACCTCAGCGAACTAATTGTGTCCAACTCATTGCCGCTAACCCAGGAAAGCAAAAAGATAAAAGTGCTGAGTGTGGCAAAGTTGTTTGCGCAGGCAATCAGGAATGCACACGAGCACAAAAGCATCAACTCATTGTTTTTAACCCCAAGTGTATAGTCATCAATTAAACACCATATAAAAATGGAAACAGTAATTATCAACGGCACGGCAAGAACCGAATTAGGAAAGAAGGCTACCCGTGCACTGCGCGAAGCAGGAAATGTTCCGTGCAATCTTTATGGAGCAGAAGGCAATTTGAACTTCTATGCTCCGGCAAACCAATTTCGCAAGCTGATTTACAGCAGCGATTTCAAAGTGGCACAAATTGAAGTGGATGGAAAATCCTATCAAGCCATTGTGAAAGAAATTCAGTTTGAACCGGTGAAAGACAGCCTCAACCATTTGGATTTCCAGGCATTGGTTCCCGGAAAACCTGTGAAAGTGAGCATGCCGCTGCAGCTTAAAGGCACTCCTAAAGGCGCCTCGGTGGGTGGTAAATTAGAGCAAACCATCAAGCGCTTGAACGTGTTGGCTACACCTGAGTTTTTGCGCGAATCCATCGAACTGAATGTTGAAGACATGGACCTGGGCGACATCAAGCGCGTGAAAGACATCAGCTACGAAGGCATTGAACTGTTGCACTCGCCATCTATTCCGGTGGTGCGCATGAGCATTCCGCGCGCTGCTAAAGAAGCTGCTGCCGAAGCTGCAAAAGCTGCTGCCGAAAAGAAATAGTAACTCAGTAAACTCGAAAACAAAAAGGCAACTTCAATTGAGGTTGCCTTTTTTTATTGCCCGCACAAGCGCGACTACTTAATTAAGCCGCGCTGCTTCATTTCATTTAAAATGATTTTAAACCAAAATGAATAGGTTTCAGGATGCTGCGCCACGTCATTCATCACCGCCTCTGTTTGCATCCACCGCACTGCGTGAATTTCCTCCTTATTAAAATCAAAAGCACCATCGAAAACACCGGTAAAAACTGCATCAAATTCATACTCGGTTAAACCGCTGGCTTCATCGGTGGCTTTGTAAATAAACCGAAAGGCTTCGGTAAGCGGTGTTTCAAAACCCAATTCCTCCCTTAACCTTCTGTGCGCGGCATCACTAAAACTTTCGCTATGGCGCGGGTGGCTGCAGCAAGTGTTGCTCCAAATGCCCGCCCAGTGATATTTAGTGAAAGCACGCTGAGTTACCAGCATCTCCCCTTTCGAGTTGAAAATTATCACACTGATTGCTTTGTGCAAAACGCCCTTTTCATGTGCCTCCATTTTTGGCATCAAACCAAGCTCAACACCCGCTTCGTCCACTAACACTACTTGTTCTTCCATTGCTGTTCAACTTTATATCAGGGCGTGAATAAATAGATTTATCGGCATTCGTGAAATGGAGCGCGAGTGGCGAGTATGCATTAGAAGCCGAACTATGTTTGATTACACAGCAATTGCATCAGTAAAATCAAATGGAATAATGAGAAAGTGATGTAGTGGAAAGTGCAAAAGAGTTTGTATTCCATTATGTCAATTTCCCATCCTTTAGGTTTGCTTGGATTAAAATTCTGTTGTTCGCCTTTAAACAATTCTACTGCTTCGTGCGCATCATCACCACTTTGAATTGTTGTCCATCCTTATCATCAACAAAAGTTGTTGAAGCATGTGCCCTCAAAATTCGAGGAACTCCCGAGCCTATTCCGGAGTAAGGTAAAATCTTTGTTCCGTAGGATGACACAAGAGGGTTGCGCATCACCGAGTTGCCATTTTTAATGTTTTCAACGGTGAGGTGATTGGGTAAACTGCCCGGACTTATCACCTCAACTCTGTCTTTAAAAATCAAGAGTCTTATTGGCGATTGCTTGCTGTAATCGCGATGAAGCAGTGCATTTACAATAACTTCCTCCAAAGCCTTTTCATCAATTTCTAATTTGCCTTGGGTGTTAAATGTTTCTTCGTCCTGAACCCGCGCAAGGTTATTCTTCAAAAAAGTTATTGCTGTTCGATATTGTTCTTCCAATGTTCCAACGCAATCACGTTTATCGTTGAAAGTGTTATCGCTGATGTCGGTTCCGGGATATGCCACTGCACGAACAATACAAAAAGGTTTTGCGCCCTGAACATTAGCGCCAAACAACAACAAACCTGCGATGGTAAGTTTGCCATCGCGCGCAAGGTTCATGTTCTCTAAAATTTTTTCAAGCGGCAAACCTGCTTCAGACACTTGCTTGCCAAAGTTGCGTTCAAAGAATGTAAAAAACTTTGCGCGGTCAATGTTCCATTCTTCTTTTCCATCTTCCTGCATCACCAAAACACTTTGCGAACTAAGTGTTTCATCTAAGTTCAATTGTCCGCTTTGTTGAAACAGCCTAACCAATTCCTGTGGCGAAACTTTGTTGGTGTCGCTGCCGCTCTTTATCCAAAAAATTCCGTCCTTATCGCAGTAGGGTTTTGACATACCTTCGGGAACCTCAATGCACATTATGGTTTTTCCGTCAATTACCACATTCTGTGTTTGCGGATAAATTGCAGGGCGAATCATTTCATTTGCCGCTGCTGAAATCCACTGATTGTAAGTTTGAATTTCAGCAACACTCACCCCCGCAACTGAGCCATCATCAGCCACGCCAATAAAAACTTTACCGCCCCTGCCATTGCTCATGGCACACATCTCCTTTGCAATTTGCACTGCTGCATTCAGTTTCACTTTGAACTGTCTGCCGGAGTCTTCTCCCAAACTAATTTCCCGTGCAATTTGGTCTGCTGTATTCACGCTGCAAGAATAAGGTTAGTTTCAATTGAAATCCTGTAAGAAAATGCTAATAGAGTTTACCACTTCGTGCATGTTGAGCTTTGATGTCAATTCCTGTGTTTTTTCCAAAACAGATTTTAAAATTTCTGAGCCATCCTTGATTCCTTTTGCCTGCCGCCCTGCATCGCCTAAAGTTTTAAAGGTGTTAAGCAGTTTTCTTCCCCAGCCTTTTTTCACAACATCGTTTGGCTTTTCAGCCTTTTCAGCATCTTCGGCAAACTCCTTGATCAACGCTAATGTTTGAACCAGCAACTCCGCATTTTTGTCGGTTTGCTCTTGGAGATACGCAATTTCACCTTGCAAATCTGCACTCAGTTGATGCACTAAATGAATGTTGACCGTGCTACTTGAATGGCTTGCAGACTTGCTTTGCGCAGTGGCAGTGGCGTTGATGAAAAACTGCTGAACTAACTGTGCGGCATGTTCATCATTTCTGTGGTCGTGCTCATTCAACTTTAACTTCCCTTGCCTGAATTTATCAACTGTTTCATCTTTTCGCTCAAAGTAGCTCAGCAGCTCCGGCACCTTGTAAGTGCGTTTGTTTTTGGGATGAAAATACTCGTAGCGGTTTGCCTGAATGTGGCTGATTAAATCATCATATTTCACTGCGCTGTCGGTGCGCTCATCTAATGCTACCAGTTCATCATATTTAATCTTGGCATAGCTGTCAATAATTTCGGCTAACACCCTGCGCTCATGCTCCCAAACCCCCAAAGGATTTTCACCCTTTATCCGCAAATAAATCCGCTTAGCTTCCTTATCGGCATGAACCATTGCAATGGTGGCGGTTTTTGCATCCTGCAACACAATGCCCGAATACCAGTAATTGCGCTCCACTGCCCGCGAAATGTTCATGGCAATAAAGCGATGAATGAGCGCGATGGGCATGTAATCTTTAAACTGTAAAATATAGGTGTGAACGCCCTCGCCACGGAAGTCGCTGTATTCCACTTTGGGTGTTTTGCCAAAGGCAGAAGGAATGAGCATGTTGCGGTCATCGGGGCAATAACACAACTGAAACTTACGCATCATGTTCAGCAGGTAAACGTAGTGCTCCTCCTTGTAGGTGTAATCATTTTCATCCACCGGTTGCAGCAATTCGGGGAAGTCGCGCAGGCTGATTTGCCCGTAAAGATTTGCGGTTTTTTTGCCCGTTACTATTTTGTAAACACCCTTTGTAATCCACTCGGGGTTAAGCACGTGCATAAACTTCAGGTTAGCATCTTCGCCAAACCATGTAACCGCACCCACCTTGTTGAAATACTGCAACAGCAACTTTTGCGAATCTTCATTTTCAACATGGTTTTGCCGGCACACTTCACTGTAAGTTTCATAGGTGAGGTAATGTTGAGATGAGGTGGTGCGCTCCTCAATTGCCTTTTTGATGGCAAGCCAGTTTTTAGGAAATTCTTCTTCCACCGTGCGCAGTTTCACCAACTGTTCTTCCAGCACTTTTCTGAAATCGGGCACTCCGAAATCGGTGGCGCAACTGGTGCTGAAAAAGCCCACAATGTTCGGATACTTTTCTTTCAGCAGTTTGCGGTCGGCTGTTTCCACAGGGTTTTGGTCGTGCTTATTGAACACCACCATCACCGGTGCGCTGCCCCCCAGGCTTTCAATTTGTTGCAGCCAATACTCCGGCTCTTCTTCCTTGCGGTTATCCAGTACTAACACATAAAGGCAACCTTCGGTGAAGAAGAATTTGTGCACTGCGTGCTGAATTTCCTGCCCTCCGAAATCCCAAAAATGAAAGGAAAGTTCGCGCCCGTCATCGGGGTGTTGCAGATGCAGGTTTTCAATTTTAATGCCATTGGTTTGCGCCCTGCCCAACTGAAAGCGATGATGTACCATTTTTTCAATAAGGCTGGTTTTGCCCGAGCTGCCATCGCCCACAAAAATCACCCGCCCCTCTGAAAGCGGCTGATGCCCGAAAGTTTCAGCGTTTTCATAGTAGTTTGTTGTTACCTCTCTGCCAAGTTGAATTACTGATGTGGGGGGGAAGTTGAGGGGGTTGTTGGCGATGTATATTGCTGAGTCAGCCTCCCTATCTAAAGCATCATGGTCGTAAAAATCAATAATAAAGTTTTTGTAAACATCTTTAGGAATTGACCTAACTAAGTTGCCTTGAATACTCAGCTTTCTGAGAGAATTTAGACAAGTTATACCAGATATACTTGACAACAAATTTTCGTCAATTAATAATACCTCAAGCTGATTGAGACTCATTATTGGGGATAAATCTCTTATCACATTTCTGCTGATGTATATCTTTTTTAAATCAGGGTGATTGCAAGCGAATTGGAAATCCGTAAGTTGATTTTGGCTTACATAAAGCCCCTCGAGGTAGCGCAAGTTTCTAATTTCTAAGATATTGGAATCAGTTAGAGCATTTCCCCAAAGAGATAAGTACTTTAAATTGTGTAATCTGCCAATTGGAGACAAATCATGTATGTGATTTCCTCCCAAATACAAGACTTCTAATTCTTTGCAATCAGATAAAAAACTTATATCTGAAAGTTTGCATTCGGTAGCATCAAAGCACTTTAAATTTTCAAAGAAAGCTAACCTATCTAACTTGCTTACATCACGATTTGCTACGCTCAATGCAATAACTTTGTTTTCCTGCATTAGGTAACTACTGCTCGCTATGCTAAATCCATGATAACCATTGTAACTACCGTTAGACAATTCAAATTCATAACTCAACAATTCTTCCAACTCCAAAATCTCTTTTGGCTTTTGCTGGTCTTTGTGTGTTGCTTCATCCATATCCGCAAACTTAAACTTCCTTTTTTGAATAGTTAATGTGTTGCAGCTTGTCAGCTATTGGTTTTTATATCTCATGTCCCACGTCTCATGTCTGCGTTCCGGCTGTTCCTCCGTGTTCTCTGTGTGATACCAACTGTATTTCAAAGCTGCACTATTAACTCCTTTGCAATGCTTTGAAATTACAATGGTTATACCCGAAATGCATTAGTGTAAAATCAATGTCAAAACGGTATAACAACCTATACCCGGCTGTTCTCTCATATCCCACATCTCAAGTCTGAGTTCCGGCTGTTCAATAATCACTCATCAATAATCACTCATCAATTTCCAAATCCCAGCCATAATTGACACACTTTCCCGAATAGTCCCCGTATTTCCTCATTTCGGTCTCCACCTGAACGCTTTCGGTCTTCACCTGAGCGCCTTCGGTCTCCACCTGAGCGCCTTCGGTCTCCACCTGAGCGCCTTCGGTCTTCACCTGAACGCCTTCAGTCTCCACCTGAACGCCTTCGGTCTGCACCTGAGCGCCTTCGGTCTCCACCTGAGCGCCTTCGGTCTTCACCTGAGCGCCTTCGGTCTTCACCTAAACGCTATCGGTCTTCACCTAAACGCCTTCAGTCTCCACCTAAACGCTATCGGTCTTCACCTGAACCCTGTCGGTCTCCACCTGAACGCTGTCGGTCTCCACCTGAACGCTGTCGGTCTCCACCTGAACGCTGTCGGTCTCCACTTAAACCTTGTCGGTCTGCACTTAGCGGGTGTCGGTCTCCGCTTAGCGCACATCTGTTTGTGCTTAAAACCTGTCAGTCTCCACCTGCATGCTGCATTTGCTCATCATCCATCACCCCCTTTGTTCCTTCGTGTCTTTGTGGTTTCGGCTGTTATCTCATGTCTAACATCTCATAGCTCAGTCCTGGCTGTTCAATAATCATTCATCACTCATCAATCATCAATCTCCACTTAGCGGCTGTCGGTCTGCGCTGAAAAACCTTCTTTGATAAACTTTCCGCTTTTGTGGTCTGCTGCAAAAAATGTCATCCACACATTGGCGACATCGCATTAAATCAATCACCAATCATCTTCCATCAGTAACCAATTCTGCTTCAAATCTTTCATCGCCCTCCGCCTTATTTTCGGATTTTTCTTGCCGGGCATTGCCGAGCAAACCTCATCACAAGCTTAGTTCCACTTCCCCCTCAAAAACCTCTTGGGCAGGTCCAATCAGGAACACATTTTTAAAACATCCATTAACCTCTTCAAACTTCACTTGCAGCTTTCCGCCCACCACATCAACAAAAACATGATTGCGCTTTTGCCCGCTGCGCAAAAAGTGAGCTATGGATGATGCCACCACGCCCGTGCCGCAACTGTAGGTTTCATCTTCCACTCCTCTTTCATAAGTGCGCACCGCAATGTGGCTTTCATCTTTCACTTCCACAAAATTCACATTGATGCCCGCTGCCTTGAAAGGCTCAGCGTATCTCACCTTGCGGGCTTCGTCAACCAACTGCACGGCATCCACTTTTTCCGCAAATCGCACATAGTGTGGCGAGCCGGTGTTCAACACAAAATCGCTTCCGCTCATTTCAACCGCATCCACATCTTTCATTTTCAGCGTAACAATTCCTTGTGCATCAATGCTGCCCTCATGCGGTCCGTCAATGGCAAGGAAACTGCAATGGTTGTCAATCAACCCAACTGCTTTTGCGAACTGAATGATGCACCTGCCGCCATTGCCACACATGCTGCTTTCGCGCCCATCGCTGTTGTAATACACCATTTCAAAATCGTAACCCGCCACTTCCTGCAACAAAATCAAACCATCAGCCCCAATGCCAAACCTGCGGTGGCAAAGCGTTTCAACAAGTTTTTGATTATCGCGCTTTAAACCCAAAGCGCGGTTGTCAATCATCACAAAGTCGTTTCCGGTTCCCTGATACTTATGGAATTTAACTTTCATTCAAAGATGCTTGTTAAATGAATTAAAGCAGTTAAGTGCGCGCAATATATGTGAAACCTGTGCGTAATAAATTTGTACAACAATAATTGTAAACCAAAAATTCAACAGTTATGAGCTTCAAACAATTTTCAACCATTGTGCTGGCATCAGCCGTGAGTTCGGTTGTTGCCGTTTTTGCTTACCAAAAATTTTTTCCGCAAAAAAACACGGTGCAGGTTGTTGAGCAAACACCGGTAAAATACACTTCATTTTCAACCGATGTAGTTGGCGCATTACAACCTGTTGACTTCCGCTATGCGGCTGCCACCACCACGCCAAGTGTGGTGCACATCAAATCGGCTTTTAAAGTGGAGCAGGTGCGCTTCAATCAGCGCGACCCCATGCGCGATTTTTTTGGCGATGACTTTTTCCGATTCTTTCATGGTCCATCGCCCATGCAAAACCAACCCAAAGTGGCAACAGGCAGCGGTGTTATCATCAGTGAAGACGGCTACATTGTTACCAATAACCATGTGGTGGAGAATGCCAATGAAATTGATGTTACGCTCCACAACAATAAAACCTATAAAGCCAAAATGATTGGCAGAGATGCCGACACCGATTTGGCTTTAATCAAAATTGAAGGCGACAACTTTCCTGCCATCAACTTTGCCAACAGCGATAGTGTGATAATTGGCGAATGGGTGATGGCGGTGGGCAATCCTTTCAATTTATCATCAACCGTAACCGCAGGAATTGTTTCGGCAAAGGCGCGCAGCATCAACATTTTGGGGCAGCGCACTCAAGGCAATTCCGCCATTGAATCGTTCATTCAAACCGATGCTGCGGTGAACCCCGGCAACAGCGGTGGCGCATTGGTGAACATTGGCGGTGAACTCATTGGCATCAACACTGCCATCGCTTCGCCCACCGGCAGCTTTGCGGGCTACTCGTTTGCTGTGCCTTCAAACATTGTGAAGAAAGTGGTTTTCGACCTGCAGAAATTTGGCGTTACACAGCGCGGATTTTTGGGTGTGCAAATCAGAGGCGTTGATGATGAACTGGCAAAAAAAGCCGGATTAGAAAAGCCCATTGGCGTTTATGTTGACCAGGTGAACGAAGGCAGCGCAGGCAAAGAAGCAGGCTTGCAGCAAAAAGACATCATCACCAAAATCAATGGAGCAAGTGTAAACAGCGCGCCCGAATTGCAGGAGCAAATTGCGCGCTATCGCCCCGGTGATAAAATCAGTGTTGACCTCATCCGCAATGGAAAAATTGAACGCACCACAGTGGTGCTGAAAAACAAATACAACACCACTGCAACTGTTGACAGCAACCGCGACATTTTGGGCGCGCTTGGCTTGGAAGTGGAAGAGCTTTCTGACAAAGAGAAAACTCAGTTGGGCGTTGAAAGCGGAGTGAAAGTAACCAACATCAAACCCGGAAAAATTGCTGAGTTCACCGACATCAAAAAAGGATTCATCATCACCCAAGTTGACGACCAGCCGGTGAACAACATCAACGATTTTGTGAACGTTCTTAAATCAAAAAACGGCAAAGTGTTGGTGGAAGGGATTTACCCGAACAAGCCGATGAGCTATTTGTATGCTTTTAAAATGTAGATGCAATCAGGCATCAATGCCCTTTAGCTTTTCATAGTCAATGATAGCAATGGTTTTACCCTCCATTGCTATCATTTTTTCGTTTTTAAAATCGGCAAGTGTTCGGATAAGCGACTCTTTTGCAATGCCAATTTTTTGAGCAAGGTCTGTTCTGGCAATCTTAAAAAATGAATTCAAGTTATGCTTAGGGCACATCTTCGCGCTAAGTTCCAGCAATCCATCCGCAACGCGCTTTCGAACACTGTTGTAAACCGCTCCAAGGAGTTGCCGCTCGCGTTTCAACACATCGCCTGCAACCAGCTTTAAAAACTCGCGCGTGATTTGCTCATCAAAATGAATGCTATGCAAAAAAATCTCCTTCGGAATCAGCACCACTTCGGTATCGGTCAGCGCTTCGGCAGTTTCCATGTATGGACGTTCAAGAAAAAGCGGATTGTAACCAAAAAAGTCACCTTCTGAAAACACATCGGTAATCAGCTTTTTGCCCGAATCACTTTCGTGATATGTTTTCACTTTACCTTTTAAAATATAAAAAAGATATGCCGCTCTTGAATTTCTGATATAAATCAAATCTTTCGGCTTGAAAAACTTTTGCTCACGTTCATCGTCATTCACTCCAATCAAATCATTAACCGTTTGTAGAAGCTCATTTACAGTTTCAAATGTGGCGCGCTTGCGCACCGATGCTTTTTCAATGCAGTTTTCAACACTCCTAATAAACTCTGACTCAGCAACCGGCTTCTCCAAATAATCGCACACCCCAGATTTTACTGCATTGCGCATTTCCTCACGATCTGCCTTATCGGTGAGCAGAATAAATGGAACATTTTTAAGTGTTTCATTTTTCCTGATGATGTGCAACAAGCCTAATCCATCTAAACCCTCGCAGCCGGAAGAAGCCACAAACAAATCGGGTGGTGTTTGCAGCGCTAACTTCATGGCTTCCTTGCCGTTTGGGGCTTCGGAAACCTGATACTTTGCAAACGTTAATAACTCTTTTACTGCCGTTCGGGTTTGTTCGTCTTTTTCTGCAATGATGACTCTGTTCATTTAGGCGGTTTTATTTAATTGTTAAGCCAAAGGTCTTATGTGTAGGTGCTGGAAAACATGATGAAAATCAGCGTTCAGTGCTTTTATCATCACCCATTATGATTTTTATGAGATAGCCGATTCATCCAAAACATCACCATAAGAATGATGAGGCTGTAAGTTACCACAGCATAAACATACTCATGTGCGAAACTGAAATACTCCGGTTTGTGATACTGAATAAGGATAAGCGCAAGTAGCCTGAATACATTTACGCAGTAGATAACAAAAACACCTGTTGGGATAAACCAAAGCTTTGCTAAATGATTATTGCCGTATGCAACGATAACACCCGAAAACAAAAACATGGGTGCAACGCCAAGGCATAAGTCGGCAAAAAAAATGCCGATGGTTCCCGGAATCCTGATTAGTCTGCCTTCATGAAAATGTTCATAGCCCATCAGGTTTAGCAAATGTGAACAGATGGCAGCGAGAGAGTTACCCAAAGCGTCATACATCATGCTCCAAGCGCCCCATAAAAAATTCGGGTGCTGCTCACCAAAGTGCTTGAGTGTGCGCCACAGCACATAAATCAATACAATTTTTATAGCAAACCACAAGAACTCATAGGCTTCTTCAAAAAAACCACGTTGTAATTTCTGCTCCATTTACAGTTATGCAAAAGCCGCTGCTATTTGAAAATAGCAGCGGCTTAATATGAATTGCTAAGGTTAACTATGCTTGCTTAGCCTTCTTTCTATCGTATAGCTTTTTTGCGCCATAAGCCAAACCTGCACCAACAATGGCAACTGCGCCACCATCAATTGGCACACGAGCACCACCACCAACCGGTGGAGCCTGAGCTATTGCTACATAAGATATGCCAAGAAGCAGAAATGCCAGAACTGAAAAGCTGATTACATTTTTCATAAGATATTTTCGTTTTTCGTTTGTTTTTAGTGTTTAACGACTTTCTGTGATATAGTTTGTTTACCAACAATTTGAACGGTGTACAAACCATTAGCAAAACCTGATAAATCAAGTGCTTTCTGGGTTTCAGCCTGGTTGATTTTTTCTGAGAATACTACCCTTCCAGAAAAATCATAAACAGAAACCATATTCATTTCATGGTTTTCATCCAAAAGAATGGTAAACCTTCCATTGGTAGGATTCGGGAAAACCTTAACAGTACTTAAATCAACATTTTTAATTCCTGATGCAGAAAGTGCATTGAAGTGCAGCACAAAGCGGTTAGGATTATCGGTTGTTTTGGCAGTGAATATGTGCACATAGCCTTCGCTAACCTGATGCATATTTCCGGTAGTTAAATCTTCAAGCATCACCAAAGTGTTGGCTACGCTTAAACCATCAAAAGTGATGGTGTAAGTGCCATTTTTGCCAACATAAGTTGCCAATGGAACTGATTTTGATTCACCGGCATTTAAAGGCGCCATCGCATTGTAGCTCAAGCGCTCGCCATTTGGCTCAACAGTGTAGATGTATGGACGGCTTCCCACTCCAAAAAGGCGGTTCGCATCAAATGCAGCGTCAAATCCATCTGTAGCGCCATCTACAAAATACACATGCGCAGTGTTGCTCTCATTTCCATTGCTCAGTGTCATGTTTATATACCCATCTTCTTCGTCAGTTTTGTAGAATGTAACTCCGGTTGCTGTTCTGCGATGGCTGTTGTTCACACTCCATGTTGCAGAACTGCCAACACCACCGGCAACACGCACTTGAAAAGACTGACCAACGGCAACGGTTACTGTTCCAACTTGTGTTACCCAATCTTTAATGTCGCTATCCCAAAACTGAACCTGAGCTTCAAAACCCATAGCTGTTCTTTGCGCAGCAGTTAACTCTATTGGACTTGGGTAAGGGTTGCTAACCATGTGCCATCCGCGAGTAGTCTGACCAATTAAAGTTCCATAGCCATTGAAAGGAGCAGGTAGGTTCACCATGCCTTTGTTAGAATAGCCAAGCGGGCCATAAGATATATCGCCATTGTTTACATTTCTGCCTTCAAAAGCCAAAACTCCCGGTGCTCTGTAAAGATTGTAACCTTTACCATTCACAAATGAACCTGCTGATTCATAACTCCACAAAGAGTGTGAGCAGTTGATGTTGGTTGTAGTATTAGCTTGATTCATTGACATCACGCAAGGGTTTACTGAACCCACCTCAACAGGGGCGCAAGTGCTGCCCGGATTGAACTGAGCATTTCCACAGCCTGAATAGCCTGACTTACTCAAATTGCTGATTGGAGAGCCAATGTACCATGGAGATGTTTGCCCGAACAAATCTCTTTCAATTCTGAATCTTCCGAAGTTGTTACCCTCCTGAGTAATCAAATTTGAGCCAGAAGCCTGAACTAATGCGCCTCCACTAAAAACCGTAATCTGACCTATGTTAATTAAGTCTCCATTCACTCTTAGTGAACTTGAACCATCAATGCCAAATAAAGCACCTGACTCAAGAATCATGTCTCTAACGGTTACATTAAGCCCCGACAATTCAGGAAAAACACCGTTTACAGGAGCCGCAGGAACTACCACATTATCTGTAGCCACAGGAACACCCGGAAGACCGGCAGGACCTATCCAGTTAGCCGCCACATTCCATTCGCTTCCGTTGATACCGGGACCTCCTGTCCAAATTCTTGTAATGGGAGCTGCTGCACCGCCCACTGCCGCATCTGCTATGGTTAATGTGGCGGGTGCATTGATTGCAAAAGGACCAATGATAGAGGGTTCTGTTGCCGGGTTAGTACCAAAAAGGAATAGCTCATTTTGATTGCCATACCAGTTTGCATAATTGTTTGCCGGTGCAGCAGAATAAGCCTCAAAAAATCCAACAACACCACTGCCTGAAATACTTACCTGAGCAGTTGGGTGAAGGAAAATTCTGTTTTGTCCGTTAGTCCTGAAGCCAAGTCTTCCGGCAACAGCTATATCTTTTCTCACACCATTTAATGAAACGGTATTTGTTTGGTTAGCAGTTCCGCCTATAATTACAGTAGCATTAGAAGGAATAGTGTAAACATCATGCGTGTGCCCTGCTCCAACTGTAAATAAAGCGTTCCAATCCGCGGTGGTATTTACAAAAGCCCAGGTTGAACCTGTGGGACCAGTGTATGTGTAAAAGTTCTGAGCAATGAGTTTGTCGTTAAAAAGTGAGAGTAAGCAGAAAAGAATTCCTGCCGAGAGGTGTTTAATTCTATAGCTCATGGAAGATATTTTTAGTTGCCGCAAATGTGGCGTACAGCGGCAGTTAAAACGATGACAGCCATCAACTCAAAAGTTGATAGTTTGCACCTTTTGATTGGGTAGCAATAAATCAATCAGACATTAGAAATTGCTTGGAAGAAGAGATTTTTCGGCATGTGCAAAATACTTAACTAACGTTTTACATCTGCTTAGTCCTTTAACTTTTCAATCTTGCCCAATATAGTTTGAGTAGGATAAGCAAAATCTAAACCTGCCTCGCGGAACCGCTTAAGGATTAAAAAATTGATGTCGTTCCGCACCTTGAAAATTTCGGCACCGGGCTTAACGAAGTAGTTAAACTTAATGTCGAGCGAGTAAGCCCCGTATTGCTCAAAAAAGATTACGCCATCGCCTTCAAGCCATTCGTTGCTTTTGGCTATTTCCTGAAGTATTTGAATCGCTTCTTCCATTTTTTCATAAGGTGTGTCATACACCAATCCAAGCGTATTCATAACTCTGAAGTTGGGTCCTTGTGTAACATTTTGAATTGGCTTTTCTGAAAAGTAAGCGTTTGGAATGGTAACTAATCTTCCCTCCAGTGTTCGGATTCTGGTGCTGCGAATACCAATTTCAACTATCACACCATCTAAGCCGTCAATCAACACACGGTCGCCAATTTTGAACGGCTTGTCCAAAAACAAAATGATGCCGCCAAACATGTTCTTCACCGTGTCTTGCGAGGCAAGCGCAATTGCCAAACCGCCAATACCCAAGCCGGCTATAAGCGCTGCCACATCAAAGCCCGCATTGTTCAAACCCACCACCAAACCAAGCGACCAAAACACAATGCGCACCGCCTGCTGAAGCAGCCGGATGAGCTGCTCGTCAAGGTTGTTGTCATCGCGCTGCGAGTAGGGCAGCAAAAATTCTTTGATAAGCGCATTCAGAATACGCACAAACAACCATGTGAGATTTATGGCAATAAGCAAGGTAAATGCCCGCTGGATGTTTGCATCCATCCTGTCGGTAAAATGCAACCGCTCTAATGAAAACCAAAGCCCGCCAAGCACGATGCCAAAAATTGCAGGGCGCTGAAATTGCTCAAGGATAACATCATCTAACTTGGTTTGCGTGCGCGAAGTGAGCTGTTTAAGAAAGAAATTAATAAACCAATAGATAACCCGTGCCAGCACAATCGTGCCAAACAGAATGCCCAATGAAATGAGCCAGTGCTCAAGTGTGTTGTGGTAAAATTGTTTTTGCAGAACTGAAAGCATCGTTGAAACAAAACACGAATGTAATGTGAAGATGCAGAAATCAGTTTCTTGTTTTCACTAACTTGAAAATGTGCTCACGCTGCGCAGCTTTCACCTTTAAAAAATAAAAGCCCGCCTGAAGCATGTTGGTTGAAACCGTTGTGCGCGCATCAAATGTATCCCTAAGCAACATTCTACCGTTAGCATCCATCAATTCAAAACCTGAGCGACTGCCTTGAATGCTTTCTATGTTGAAACTTCCGCTAAAGTGAGTAGGAAAAACATTAAAGGATTCTTCGGCAAGTGCGTTGATGCTGCTTATCGTTACAAACTGAACAATGCTGCGGCTGCAGCCGGCTTTGTTGGTTACCGTTAACTGCACAACCAACACATTTTGGTTACTCAAAATCACCACCGGATTCTGTCCAGTTACATTAGTGCCTGCAACGTTCCATTCATAAGTTTCGCCATTGGTTGACTGCGCAAAAAGTTGAAGTTCATTGGCTTCCAACTGATAGCTGAAATTTGCTGTTGGGCAGGTGTCCACTTCCACAATTCGCGAAAAAGTGTCGGAACAAGCTTGGTTGGTAGCAATTTGAGTGATGGTATAATTCCCTGGTGTGGTGTAATTGTGATTTGTGGCATTTCCAGCTGCAGAAATTCCATCGCCCCAAAGCCAGATTTTACCGGTTGCATTTTTTGCACTGTCGGCAACATTGATTGCAAGTTGATTCACATTCACAACTCCAAAATTTGCCACTGCCTTAGGAATGATTTGCACCACAAACTGCACCGGCTCCGACCACACATCCAGATAATTTTTTTCTGCAACTGTTACTGTAACAACCCCGGTGTCCGCGCACTGAAAGTTTACACTGCCTCCGTTTATCTTTACGTTGGATGCTTTACCCTGGACAGTCCAACAATAGCTGCTTCGGTCGCGCAGCAATGCGCTTAAATCCACCATTTCACCAACACATGCAATCGCTTTACCCGAAATTTTCTGAGGCTCGGGGCGCAGCACATCCTGCAAAAAAATTCCGGTGTAAAGGTATGCAGTATCTAAAAGTCGGGGTTCAAGCAGCCACGGTTCATGACCAAAACCATCTAACGAAACAAACTGATTTTTGATGCCCAAATTGGTGAGCCTGCGGTGAATAGGTTGACTGCCATAAACATTAGGAAACACTGGATAAGAAAACGGATTACCTGTGCCGTAAGGAACAAGCAAATCGCCATCGCCATGAAATGAAATAACAGGGCAGTTTTCATCGGGTTCGTTTTCAATCAGCAGTGTGTCAAGCAATGCCCCCCAATGATTTACAATGGCTCGAATACGCGGCACACGTTTTCCAAAATCAGCATTACCGGCACAGTCAAAACAACCCAAATCGGTTTGCTCCAAAGGAATGCCATAGGTTTCCTGCGGGCGTTGCCACTCTTCAAAATAATTGGAATGCAAACCTGCAAAACAGCCTGCGCTGCTGCCGGTTAAAATCACCGAGGCGGTATCAATTCGATACTGCGTGTTTCGCTGACACAAAAATCGAACCGAGGCGCGAAGGTCTTGTGCAGCGCGATACACTGCCCTGATGGCGCTACCCGTGCTGGCAATGTTGAATCCAATGCGGTAGTCAATGGCTGCAACAACGTAGCCCATTTTTGCAAAAGCTTCGCAGTAATCAGGAATGGGCGGCTGAATTTTGTTTCCAATCAAAAACGCTCCGCCATAAGCATAAACAATCAATGGACGTTCCTGCAATGTGTCGCCTGCCGGCTCATAAATATCCATGTATAAATCCTGAAGTGGTGTGCCAATGCCATAGGGGTCGGCACTGCCGTAATACACCTGCGAAATTTTGATAACATTCTGAAAAACCTGCTTGCGGTAGCGCTCGGAACTGCAATTACTTTGAGCAATAATTTGATGGCAAACGAATAGGAGCAGTAACAGTAAAATTTTCCGCATTTGTCCGATTTTAAACGGAAGATAAAAACAGAAAAGTAATGTTGGGTGTAAGTTGATTTGTGTCAACTTTTCACTTGCACCAAAAACTCAAACTGCCGAACTGATTTTTGGCGATACTTAGGAGTGTTCAAAAAAGTGTGTCAGGGTTAAAAAAAATCGGTTGTTGTTTCATGAGTGCCGTGAAATGCTTAACCTTGAAAAAATTCACTCTTATATGTCGGGTTGGGCTTCCACAACAAACAGTTTATTCAACCGCACGCTGGTTCCGCTTTTTTTGGTTTTGGTAACGCCTCCGTTTGCCATGATTTTTTGGTATGTAAACGTGGAGCTTAGCGGCTCGTTTGCTGCCTTGTTTGCTGAATTGATGGAAACGGGTTTGTTTGCGCTGATTCAAAAAGTGTGGCTGTCGCGCTTTTTCGGGTCGGTGGCGGCTTGGAAGATGATTGGCGCGTTTGCCTTGCTGCAGCTTTTGCTGATGCGGTTTTTGCCGGGCAGAAAATACAAGGGCACCATCACCCCAAAGGGCAATGTGCCTGAATATGTTGACAATGGCTTGACTTCCTATCTGGTTACGTTTGTGTTGTATTTTGGGCTTTCGGTGGGGTTGAAGTTGTTTCCGGCAGGCATAATTTACCACCACTTTGGCGACATTTTGGGTGCGCTGAATTTCACTGCGCTGATGTTTTGCCTGCTGCTGTATTTCAAAGGCAGGTTTGCGCCTTCATCTTCGGACCATTCGCACACCGGCAATTTCATTTTCGATTACTACTGGGGCACTGAGCTTTTTCCACGCATTGCCGGATGGGATGTGAAGCAGTTTACCAACTGCCGTTTCGGGATGACGGGTTGGGCGCTGAGTGTGGTGTCGTTTGCCTTTGCGCAGTACGAAATTTATGGTGCGGCAGATTGGAGCATTATTGTTTCGGCAGCATTGTTGTTCATCTATTTGTTCAAGTTTTTTGTTTGGGAAGAAGGCTACATGAAAAGCATGGACATTCAGGTGGACCGCGCGGGTTACTACATCTGCTGGGGGTGCCTGGTGTGGGTACCTGCGGTGTACACTTCGCCCATGATGTTTATGGTGAAACACCCTGTGGGTTTGCATTGGGCGCTGGGGCTGCTGATTTTTGTGTTGGGCATGGCGGCAATTTGGGTGAACTATTGGGCAGATTATCAGCGGCAGCATGTGCGCGCCACCGATGGCAACACTACCATTTGGGGTAAAAAGCCCGAACTGATTCGCGCCACTTACCTGACCGAGAAGGGCGAGCAGAAAACGAACCTGCTGCTGGCTTCGGGCTTTTGGGGCATCAGCAGGCACTTTCATTACATTCCTGAAATTATGGCGGCTTTCTTTTGGAGCTGCGCCACGGGCTTCAGCCATTTTGCTCCGTTTTTTTATGTGTCGTTCCTCACCATTTTGCTGACGCACCGCGCCTTTCGCGATGACATGAAGTGCCGCAACAAATACGGCAAGTTTTGGGAGGAATACTGCAAGAAGGTTCCTTACAAGATTATTCCGGGAGTGGTTTGAATGCTTTCATATTGTTTTCAAATTAACCTACATTTAACCCTAACAAAACAAAACGGAAGATGAAGCACATTTTACTTGTTGCAGCAGCGATGCTTGCTGCCCTTTCCAACTTTGCAACCGATTGCCGCGATTGCCGCTACGCTGCACCGATTTTCGATAGCATTCAGGTGATTAAAAACCTGCGGTTTGCTCAGGGTCCTGATTTGAATAATGCGCAGAAGGAGTTGTTCTTAGACATTTACCTGCCGGTGGGCGACACCACCACCAACCGCCCTGTGTTTATTTTTGCTTTTGGCGGTGGTTTTGTGCAGGGCAAAAAAACTGACAATTATGTGGTGCTGGCTTGCGAGCGCTATGCCAAATCGGGCTATGTTGCCGTTGCCATTGATTACCGCATCGGCATCAACTATCTGGCGGGCATCAGCAACCCCACAGGCGAGGCGATGAAAGTTTTTTTCCGCCCCATGCAGGATATGCGTGCTTCGGTGCAATACATGAAACAATCGTTTGCCGAAAAGGGAAACATCTACGGCATTGACACGAACCATGTGTACATCGGTGGGGCTTCTGCCGGAGGCATCACGGCTTTGAATGTGGCATACTGCGATAAGGACACCGAGTTTGCCGAGTTGGGCAACCTGAACAACATCAGCGGGCTGGGCGGTTTTTATGCCACTTCTGCCTTAGACACTTTTAAAAACTACAGCTGGAAAACAGCAGGGGTGGTGAACATTGCCGGAGCAATTTTCAACACCAACTGGATTGAAGCCGGAGACCCACCCGTTTACAGCGCGCATGGCGACCAGGACGGAACCGTGCCTTACAAAGACGGCACTTCCACCAATGGCTTGCTGAGCATTTTGGGCATAAAAATGGAGGGGAGCTACCTGGTGGATTCGGTTGCCAATGCCCGTGGGGTTTGCAGTTATTTATACACGCTGGTGGGTGAAGACCACCCTTCGGGCGGCAAGCCGATGTCGTATTACGAAGCCATTTTCATTCGGGGCATTTCGCGATTTTTCAGTTTGGTGAACGGCAGAACTTTTTGCTGCAATGCCATTGCCACCATTGCTCCGCCCGACCCTGTTTACATTGAACCCGGGGCAACGGTGGAATTTACAGGCAGCATTGCGCTGGGCTTTGTGCCGCCAAACTATTTGTGGTGCTCCTACCCGTGCACCGATGTTTTTACCACTCAAACTTTCCAAACCCAACCCGACACCAACAGCTACTTTGTGTTGCTGGTGAATGACGGCTTTTGCGATGCCACCGATTTTGTAGGCGTTTTTGATGCCAAGGACACGCTGAACACTTCCATTAAATTTATGCAAAGCGGAAACCTGAAAGCCTTAGCCTACCCCAACCCTGCCAAGGACAGGCTGATGATTGCACTTTCGGTTGAAACCGATTATAGTCTAACACTGATAAACACCGCAGGAAGCGTGGTGAACGAGGCGGCTTTCAGCGGCAATAAACACATGCTGAACACTGCGGGGCTGCCGCGCGGGCTTTATGTGCTGCGCATTGCTGCCGCAGGAAAAACCTTGCAGCAGAAGGTGATGATTGAGTAGTGAGAAGTGATTAGTGATTATTGAACAGCCGGGAAGTAGATGTGAGATGTGAGATGTGAGAGGACAGCCGGATTAACGATTTGAGATTAACGATTGCGGATTGGGAAATCAGACTTGAGATGTGAGACATGAGATATGAGAAAACAGCCGGGTTAAGACATCAAAAGAGTTTTACGAAAAATTAGGTTTCAACGCTTTTGCGGGAAGTATGGAACAAAACTATCTTATTAATGAAAAACGACAATGCACTCATCGGACTTTTTCAAGGAATGTTTCAAGGCAACATTCTGACCTTTAATCCGGGTTGGGATGAGAACGCAAGTGACATAGAAAATTTTGACGACATTCGTAAAATTCAGAAACAGCTTAAAAACAGCGGACTTACACTTACAAGCGAAGCTGACGAAAAAACAGAAGGACCCGCAAGCCTTATGCTAACCGACCCTGACGGCAATGTGATTTTATTAGACCAACATCGTTAATATCAATCATATGAAAGCAAACGGTAAAACAGTAAAGGAAATTCTGACCAACCTTCCTATGGACAGGGCAGAACCTTTTAACAATTTACACGATGTTATTGTCAAAAACCTGCCCAAAGGTTTTGAAGCAGCCATCAGCTATGGCGGATTGGGTTATGTTGTTCCACACACCATTTACCCCGCAGGCTACCACTGCAAACCATCCGAGCCCCTCCCCTTTGCAGGAATAGCATCGCAAAAACACTCCATCAATTTATACCACATGGGCATTTACGCCAGCCCTAAACTCATGGACTGGTTTCTGGCGGAATTCCCCAAGCACAGCAAGCAAAAATTAGACATGGGCAAAAGCTGCATCCGCTTTAAAAAGTTGGATGCCATCCCCTATGCACTTATTGGCGAACTGATGCAAAAAATAAGCGTTGATGAATGGATAAGCATGTACGAGCAACACCTAAAAAAGTGAAACAGCGCTCACCGCCCCAAACCCCACTTCCAAAATTCAACCCGCTGCTGAAATCTTTAGCTAAAAAATTGCTACTTCGCAAACTTTAAAAGTCAAACAACATGAAGAACATTCTGCCCGCATTTGCCTTAGCAGCACTTTCCTTTTCTAACATTCAGGCGCAGGTGAGCTGCACCATCGACCCCACCAACAATGTTGCCGGCATCAGCCCCGCACCCGAAGATTTTCCGTGCATCACCACCGGAGTGTACTACGAAGAAGTGGCGCAGATTTTAATTCCCACAAACTTTGCCATTGCCACCATCGACTCGTTTGAGGTGCTCACCGTTTCGGGCTACCCAAGCAACATGAACTACACCACCAACCCCGCCAGCCGCAGAATGAATGGCGGTGAGCGCGGCTGCTTTGTTTTCTATGGCACCACCAACGACCCCAAGGGCTACTACGACATTGTGTTCACCGGCATTGCATGGGTGCGCGTGGGCAATCAAAAATACACCTACCCATTGGATGAAGACCAAGCCAAAGATGCCGGCTTTGAAATGTTCATTGAAGTGGTGAACCCGGGCGAAACCTGCCGCCAGCCGGTGGTTAGTTCCATCAGCAAAATCGCCCCCACACCCACCCTCACTGCCTTTTTCAGCACCGCCAACGAAAACCTGATGGTGCGCATTGAAAACACCACCTCAGCCGCAAAACTAATGCTGGTAAACGCCATGGGCGCAGTGGTGGCTCAGCAAAACATTCAGCCGGACAGCGCCAACCTGCTGGTGCTCGAAACACCCAACATCACCAAAGGTGTTTACACCCTTGTGCTGCAAACCGCAGAAGGCGTGGTGAGCAAAAAGGTGATGGCTCGCTAATTTGGCGCCCGCAGCAATTGCGCAAAGCAAAATCTAAAATTACACAGGCGAAACTGAGGTTTTCCCGCTGATTTTCGCTGGGGTTTCGCTGAGGTTTTTCGGTTGTGTGTGCTGCTTCGCTTCCAACATCCGACTTTCCTTTGGCTGTTCCTCCGTGTATCTCTGTGCAGCTTCGTGAACCTCTGTGTAACAACCTGTATTCGGCTGTTAGGCTGTTATCTCATGTCTCATGTCTCACATCTCAAATCTATTCCCGGCTGTTCCAAATCTCACTTCTAAAATCTAAAATCCACAGGGGAGAGCGTGCGGATATTTAGCAGCTAAACTATTCTTTCACTTCATCAGCGTAGTTAGCATCAGCCTCAGGCGCTGCTGCCGCCTTTGCCACCACTTCCACTTTAGCTTCTTCTTTAACCGAAGCATGTGTTTCGGTGTGCTCCACAGCAATCAGCGGAGCAATGGTTAAGCCCACCAGCGAAGAAAGTTTAATCAAAATGTTCATGGAAGGACCCGAAGTGTCTTTAAAAGGGTCGCCTACAGTATCGCCCACCACGGCAGCCTTGTGCGGCTCCGATTTCTTGTAAAAGGTTTCTTTCTTACCGTTCACTTCAATTTCCACACCTTTCTCGAATGATTTCTTAGCGTTATCCCAAGCGCCACCGGCATTGTTTTGGAAAATAGCCCACAACACACCGCTCACGGTTACACCCGCCATGTAAGCACCCAATGATTCAGCACCCATTACCAAGCCAACCAAAATTGGCGTAACAATGGTGATAACACCCGGCAACAACATTTCGCGCAAAGCCGCTTTGGTTGAAATTTCCACACACTTGCCATATTCCGGTGTTCCGGTTCCTTCCAAAATGCCCGGAATTTCGCGAAACTGCCTGCGCACTTCATTCACCATGTCCATGGCAGCTTTGCCCACGCTGTTCATCGCCAAAGCGCTGAACACCACCGGAATCATGCCGCCAATAAACAAGGCTGCCAAAACTTTTGCATTGAAAATGTTGATACCCGGAATGCCGGTGATGTTTACATAGGCAGCAAACAAAGCCAAAGCAGTTAAAGCCGCTGAGGCAATGGCAAAGCCTTTGCCGATGGCGGCAGTGGTGTTGCCCACGCTGTCCAGCACATCGGTTTTTTCACGCACTTCTTTCGGCAGTTCGCTCATTTCGGCAATGCCGCCAGCATTGTCGGCAATGGGACCAAAAGCATCAATAGCCAACTGCATGGCAGTGGTTGCCATCATGGCTGCCGCTGCAATGCCCACACCATAGAAACCCGCAAAAGAGTAGGAAGCCCAAATGGCGCCTGCAAACAAAATTACCGGATAAGCAGTGGAAAGCATGCCTGTGCCCAAACCCGCAATGATGTTGGTTGCAGCACCTGTGGCAGATTTCTGAACAATTTCCAACACGGGTTTTTTGCCCAAGCCGGTGTAGTATTCGGTGATGAAGGAAATGATGGCACCCACCGCCATACCGATACAAACGGCATAGAACACATCCATTGAAGTAATCAAACGGTCGAAACCGCTCATTTTCATTTCGGCAGGCAACATGGTTTTAATTAAAAAGAATGCAGCCACCAACGCAATAAGTATAGAACTCCAGTTGCCAAGGTTCAAGGCGTTTTGAACTTTATCGGTAGAAATATCGCCATCATCTTTGATGCTCACCAACCAGCTTCCGATAATAGAAGCAATGATGCCCACACCTGCAATGGTCATAGGCAACAAAATTGGTCCGATGCCGCCAAACTGGTCGGTTAAACCAGGGTTGTCTTTTATCAAGTAGTTACCCAACACCATTGAAGCCAAAACTGTTGCCACATAGGAACCAAAAAGGTCGGCACCCATTCCGGCTACATCGCCCACATTGTCGCCCACGTTGTCGGCAATGGTGGCAGGGTTGCGCGGGTCATCTTCAGGAATACCTGCTTCCACTTTGCCAACTAAGTCAGCGCCCACATCGGCAGCTTTAGTGTATATGCCACCGCCCACACGCGCAAACAATGCAATAGATTCCGCGCCAAACGAGAAACCTGTCAGCACTTCCAGTGTACGCACCATTTGGTCGTAATCGTAAGTACCATTGGTAACAAACATGGTGTAGAAAACCACAAACAACACACTCAAACCCAGCACTGCCAACCCGGCAACACCCAAGCCCATCACTGTGCCGCCTCCAAACGAAACTTTCAATGCTTTCGCCAGTGAAGTTTTAGCCGCTTGTGTGGTGCGCACGTTTGCCTTGGTGGCAATGCGCATGCCAATGAAGCCTGCCAATGCCGAGAACAAGCAACCAATCACAAACGAAGCCACAATGAGGATGTGGGAGTGAATGGCAACTCTTTCCTCCTGCGAAAGCACACCTAAAGCAATGCCGGCAATCACCACATAAATGGCAAGGATTCTGTATTCTGCCTTCAAAAACGCCATGGCGCCATCGGCAATGTTGTTCGCAATAACTGTCATTTTGCTATCGCCTGCGTCTTGCTTTGTAACCCAGCTTGAAAGGTATGCCATGTAAGCCAGGGCAATCAAACCAAAGGCGGGAAGTAGGTAAATCAGTTGCTCCATAAAAGTTTGAAATTGTGTTTAAAACGCTTGATTAAACGAATGAATAATGTACCTCTTTTTTCAAAAAGGCGTGCAAAAATAGAAGAATCGGTAAGAAATGCTAATCCTTCTTGTATTGGATATTCAATACTTCTTCCCCCTGAAAATGGTGAGCAACATGCGGATACCGAAAACATTGGCAATGGCAAAACCAATGCCGCCCGGAATGGAGATGTGCTCGTAAACAGGCGGAAACTGCACCGCAATCAAAATGGCTGAAGCCATTAAAATGCACCCGATGATGAACCCACCGGCAATGCGGTTGCTGGCTAAGTCCATTTTGCGGGTAACATCTTCCAAGCCTTCGTGCTGAATGGAAACCTTCACCTCGCCCTTTTTCACCTTCCCGATGATTTCGCGCAGGTCGCGCGGCAGGGTTTCCACAAGCGCGAAAGTGTCGCGGGCTGAGCCAACCATCCTTTTCATAATGCTGAGCGGGTTCAGTTCATCGGCAAGGGTTTTGTTGATGTGCGGGGTGAGTTCGTCAATCACATTCAGTTCGGGGTAAAGCCGGTGCCCAACACCTTCAATGGTTACCAAACATTTTGAAAGCAGGAAATAATCGGGAGGCATTCGGATGTTGTACTTATTCACCAACTCCAGCAGGCGGTCGAAAAGCTCTGTCATGTTCACACGGTCAACAGGCAGCGAGTGATAATCCTGAATGAGGTCTTCCACTTCATATTCAAAAGTTTTGTTGCCCTCAAACTGCTGACTCACAGCAATGTTCTGCAAACCCCAAATGAGACGCGAACTGTCCTTAGCGGTAACACCATAAACGATGTCAGCAAAGAAGCCGATGTCTTTTTTCAGCACCGTGCCCATCATGCCAAAATCAATGAAGCACACTTTGTTATCGGGAATGGCAAACATATTGCCCGGGTGCGGGTCGGCATGAAAAAAGCCATGCTCGAAAATTTGCTGAAACAGCGCATACATGCCATTCTTCACCAATGATTTTCCGCTTGCTCCAATGCGCTCCAAACCCGCAGCATCGAATGGGTGAACACCATTGATGAACTCCATAGTGAGCAACTTCCGCGTGGTGTATTGCGGATAGTAAACAGGCACATAAACCACCTTGCTGTTCTCGAAGTTTGAAGCAAAACGCGCAAGGTTGAAACCCTCGTGTGTCAGGTCAACTTCTTTGTGAATGGCAGCATCAAAAGCGCGCACAATGCCCACCGGGTCAAGGTTTGCCATGATGTTTCGCTCTACAATCTGCTCGGCAAAAAACTTCATGATTTCGATATCCAGCTCAATCTTTTCGAGCATATCGGGGCGCCTCACCTTCAGCACCACCTGCGCGCCATCTTTCAGGCGTGCCTTATGCACCTGCGCAATGGATGCACTGGCAAAAGGCTCATCTTCAAATCCGGCAAACACATCTTCAATCTTTTTCCCAATTTCTTCTTCAATGATTTCGCGTGCTTTTTCCGAAGGAAAGGGCGGAACATGCGATTGCAGCTTTTCAAATTCCTGAACAAGTTCCAAAGGAATTACATCGGGACGATTGCTGAGCACCTGCGCAAGTTTTATGTAGGTGGTGCCCAACTCCTCCACTGCCATGCGGATGCGCTCCCACTTGCTTTGCGAATGAATCCGTGCAATGGTGTCGGCTGAAAGAAAGGCTTCCACAATTTTTGCGCGAACAGAAACACCGGCATCACTCAGCACATCCTGAAAGCCATACTTAATCAGTATGCCAATGATTTGGCGGTAACGCCTCAGCAACTTAAAATTCAGCGATGGAAACATGAATGAATTGACTCCCCAAAAATGCTTTATTACCGATTACAAGCAAGGAAAGTTAGCAGTGATTTTAGTTAGCCCGATAATTTTATGTTCCGATGGTAAGCTAAAAAAGCTGCAACGCACACGCCAGCAGGTTTATCTTTATTTTTAAAAAACACTACTGCACATAAATTGTTAGTATCGTTGCAAGCGAATTAGGAAATGAATAAATTTTTGAAGCCTTTTTTTGCCATTGTTCTACTGATAGCCTCCCTTTCAGGCAAAACCCAGCCGCAAAATGTTTACTGGATTCAGTTCAACACCAAGTCCACAAATTTGTTTCTTCCTGAAAGCGCTTTTCTTTCAGAAAAATCTATTCAGCGCAGGCAAGCACAAAACATTCCGATTGCCGAAAATGACTATCCTGTTTTTCAGCCGCACATTAACGCTGTTGCCGGAATTGCCGATAGTGTAATTCACCGCCTGAAGTGGTTCAATGCCATCACTGTTGTACTTTTCGACACATCAAAACTTGCATCCATCCGCGCGCTGCCCTTTGTGAAAACAGCGCAAAGAATTGACCTACCTGTGAGCGCGGCAAAAAAGGCTGATGAAAAACTGAAAGTTGAGTTAAGGAACATCACCGCAAGCAATGAATCGCCTTACGGAATTGCCGAAAATCAAACATCCATGTTGCGCCTGCACCGCCTGCACAACATGAATTTTAAAGGAGAAGGAATGATGATTGCTGTGTTTGACAACGGCTTTGTGAATGTGAATCAAATTGCTGCCTACAAACATTTGTTTGATGAAGGAAGGGTGAAGTTCACCTATGACTATGTGAACAGAAATGAAAACGTTTATGCAGATGGAAACCACGGCACCTATGTGCTTTCTACCATGGCAGCAAATGTTCCGGGGCAGTTTGTTGGCGCTGCTCCGGCAGCCGACTATTTGTTGTTCATCACCGAAGACAACAAATCGGAAACCATTATGGAGGAACTGCACTGGGCTGAGGCAGCAGAAAAAGCCGATAGCATTGGAGCAGATGTTTTCAACACATCGCTGGGCTATTTAACCTTTGAAGAAAACTTCCCCAACCGAAGCTATGCCGATATGACCGGCAACAGCGCCATCATCACACAAGCCGCAAACATTGCAGCGCAAAAAGGAATTTTAGTGGTTACCAGTGCCGGCAACGAGGGCAATCGTCCGTGGCGCCATGTTGGTGCACCTGCCGATGGCGAGCAGGTGTTTTCAATTGGTGCGGTGGACGAAAAGGGTTTGATAGCGGCTTTCAGCAGCCGAGGACCCAATGCATCAGGGCAAATGAAACCCGAAGTGTGCGCACAAGGAGCAAGGGTGGCGGTGCTGGATGCGGGTGGTTTTCCGGCACAAAGTGCAGGCACTTCATTTTCGGGACCCATAATTGCCGGCAGTGCAGCTTGTTTGTGGCAGGCATTTCCAAACTTATCCGCCACAGCCATCAAAAACGCCATCATCCAAAGCGCGCATTTAGCCGACAACCCGAACTTTGATTATGGCTACGGCATCCCTGATTTTTTGAAAGCTTACTACTCGCTGAAAGACAGTTTTTCATGGGCGTTCAATGAGCAGGTTTCTTTCAGGGTGTTTCCAAATCCGCTAACTAACAACGCTGCACTTTTTCTGAAATCAAACACCGATGAACCAATGAAAATCCGCCTGACCGACTTAAGCGGAAAAACAATTTTTCAAACACAGTTTGATGTGAAGCAAAATGAATGGGATTTTTTCCCCATTGATTTCAGCGATAAACTGAATGCAGGCATTTACCTGCTGCACATCAGCACCCCAAGCCTGAAAAAAACCATACGGCTGCTGCGCACCGATGAATAGTTGCTCCAAGCAAGTATTCCTGCAACCCTATTTTCATTTAACCCAAATTCAGCATTAGAAATGCTGAAACGACTAAGCGTCTGTAAATCAGCGATTTTGTACCGTCAGCACATCCGTAATAGTCCAATTACATTGTACTAAACGGCTGTTGTTACGGCATTATACAGGAAGACTTTAGACTATTTCATAAGTGCATCTGGTATAACAAATCGCTTCAACAACGCTAAGTCGGGATTACCCTCATTGAATCAATAAAAAACTTTCATGAAGTTTTCTATTGATTAATTCGGGTTTAATGTTGCAGTTGCAATTCATGGATTGATTACATGCGCCTTTGCAGAAAATTTTTGTTGACCGCGGCACTCGGCTTATTGCTGATTCAGGCAGCATTTGCACAACAGCGAAAGCACTTGCATCAGGCACAAGTTTGGGTGGGCTATGTGTCATCCATTCGTGTGCACGAAAAACTTTCGGTTTGGAACGATTTTCATGCAGTGCCGGGCGCTTTTTTCATCGGCAGGCATGGGCTTTCAGTGCACACCCACGAGCACATCACCTTCACCACCGGCTATGCGTGGTTGTTTCATGCCACACCCAAAAACGAAATTTTCAGGCGCAGCGAACACCGCCCGTGGGGGCAGTTGGTATTCAACTTCCCGATGGGCACAAAATATCAGTTCCACCAACGCATTCGCTACGACATGCGTTTCAGGCAGCATGTGATTGGCGATGAACTGATGAATGATTTTTCACTTGTTCATCGTTTGCGGTTTATGTTCAGTGTAAGGCGTCCGCTCATCGGCAAATCGCTGGGTGCAAAAATCCCATTTTTGGTGCTTGCCAACGAAACACTTATTCATCTTGGCAAACAGGTTAGCTCCAATAATTTAGACCAAAACCGCACATGGCTGATGGTGGGTTACGAACGCGACAACATTACTTTTCAATTAGGCTACATGTATCGGTTTGCACCAAGTTCAACAATGATGGGCGAATACAGGCATTTGCATGGGATTACACTTTGGGTTTCGCAGGTGTTCCGCACGAAGAAAAAACACAAAGAGCACATTGAAGAAATGCTCCATCGCGAACCATAGTTAACTGCCAATTTTCCACCGTGCCACGGGTTCGGTTTTCAAATCGGCAAACAGTTGTTGCTGAAACTTGAAAAAACCCGAAATGGCAATCATGGCGGCATTGTCGGTGCAGTATTCAAATTTCGGGATAAAGGCATTTAAACTTTTAGCATCGGCAAATTCCACGAAGCGTTTCCGCAAATGCGAATTGGCAGAAACACCACCCGCAAGTGCAATGGTTTTCACGCCCGTAAATGCAACTGCATCTTCTAATTTTTTCATCAGCATTTCTACAATGGTAAACTGAACAGATGCACACAAATCATTCAAATTTTCCTGAACAAAATTTGAATTGTGCTTTTGCTGCGCCTGCAAAAAGTAAAGCACCGAAGTTTTCAATCCGCTGAAACTAAAATTCAACTCGGGTGCTTTAGGCATTGCAAATTTGAAAGCGTCCGGTTTGCCTTGCCCTGCAAGTTTGTCCATCAAAGGTCCGCCCGGATAAGGCAAACCAAGCATTTTAGAGGTTTTATCGAATGCTTCACCGGCAGCATCGTCAATGGTTTCGCCAATCACTTTCATGGCTGAAACATTTTCAACCAGCACCAATTGCGTGTGCCCACCCGAAACAGTTAAGCACAAAAAAGGAAAATTGGGTGAGGCATCAATAAAATGCGCCAGCACATGCGCTTCCATGTGGTTCACTTCAATGAGCGGAACACCGGTGGCAAGCGAAAGACCTTTGGCAAAAGCATTGCCCACCAGCAACGAGCCAATCAACCCCGGACCTTTGGTAAATGCGATGGCGTTAATTTCTGGTAAAGTTTTTCCGCTTTGCTTCAGTGCAGCATCCACCACAGGCACAATGTTTTGCTGATGCGCACGCGATGCAAGTTCAGGCACCACACCACCCCAAGCCTCGTGAACGCGCTGCGAAGCAATGATGTTGCTTAGAATTTTACCATTTTCGCAAACAGCGGCAGAAGTGTCATCGCAAGATGACTCGATGCCCAAAATGACTACTGACACCATGCAAATTTGAAAAAATGAATTACAAAAAACGTGATAACGCTCCAATAAACATCAGCGCCTTACGTTGGTCTGTGTTCGGGTGAAAGAAAAATGCTGCGCAAAATTTTAAAAGGCTTACTGCTGTTGTTGTTGTTGTTCATTGCATTTGCATGGATAACAATTCTGGCATTCAGGCTTTACAGCGTACAAACCTATTTTGCTAAACGTGCAGCAGCCACACTTTCCGAAAATCTAAAAACCGAAGTGCGCATTAAAGCGTTGCAAATTACTTTCAGCCGAAACATCAGGCTGAAAGAAGTGTTGGTGCGCGACTTTGCAAACGACACCATGATTTATGCCGGTGAACTGGATGTGCATTACAGCGGTTGGGAACTGCTGAAAAAAAATGTGCTGATAAAGGGAATTGCGTTGAACCGTGCGCATGTGCATTTGCAAAAAGACACATCGGGCGCGCTGAACATCACCGAAGTTTTTGGATTGAAAAAGAAAACACCGAAAGACACCACAAAACCCAAAAGCAACTTTGATTGGAAAGTGGAACTGCGCGAACTGAGTTTAGTAAACACACACTTTGATTTTACGGATAAAAAAGCCGGCACCACTGTGAATGTGGATGTGCCGCGCAGCTTGATTAAAATGAACGACTTGGGCATTAAAACCGGCAAGCTGGATGTGCGTGAACTAACGATGGTGAACCCGATTGTTGAGATAACATTAGACCCGCATCCCCGCCCGAAAATTGACACACTGAAACCTGTTCATTTTTTACCTGAAAATTTTCAAATAAAGTATGGGAGAGTTTTGCTGACCGGAGCAAATTTTAAACTCAACAACATTCAAAAACCGATTGCAGAAAAAGGTATTGACTTCAATCACTTAGATGTGCGCAACATTAACCTGAATGTTGCGCATGGTGATTTGATTCGCGACTCGATTCATGCAAGAATCATTTCCATGTCTGCAACCGAAAAATGCGGCTTGCGGGTTTTGAACTTGCGCACCAATGCCACTGTTACGGTGAACGAAATTTTGTGCGAACGCCTTTTGTTGCAAACACCCGGCAGCAGCATAGGCAACCATCTGTCGCTGAAGTATGCTCACTTCAAAGACTTCGGAAAGTTTCTGGAAAAGGTGAGGTTGAAAGGCGATTTCCAGCGCTCAAAAATCGCATTGCGCGACATCAACTACTTCGTGAAAAAACTCGACCACATTGAACACAACACCGTTTGGTTAAGCGGAAATGTGGACGGAAGAATAAATAACCTGCGCGGAAGAGATATTGAGTTACGCACCGGAACATCCACCTATTTCAAAGGCAATTTTTTCACGTTCGGATTGCCGCAAATTTTTGAAACCTCGCTAAACCTGCGCGTGGCAAATGCAGGAGTAACACTTCAGGACATCAAAGCATTTTACCCGGGGTTAAAGCTTCCATCAAACATTGCCAATCTTGGCAGAATAAATTTTACTGGTAACCTAGATGGCTTTGTTACCGACTTTGTGGCAAACGGGAAATTCAACACCGCCATTGGCAGCGCAACATCAAACCTCAACTTTAAGTATAACCCCAAAACCAAAGATGCTGCATACAGTGGTGCGCTTGCTTTAAACGAGTTCGACTTAGGAAAATTCACCGGCTTTGAGCGCGATTTGGGAAAGGTGAGTGCAAACGCCACCATTAAGGGAAAAGGCTTAACGCTGGCAGCGCTTGAAGCAGACATCAACGGAGCCGTTGAGCACATTGTGCTGAAAAACTACGATTACAGAAATGCTCAGGTGAACGGTATAGTGAAAGGCAAAAACTTCATTGGCAAACTGAACATTCGCGATAAGAACATTGATTTTGATTTTGATGGATTGGTGGATTTAAACAAAGAAATTCCTGAGTTCAAATTTGTTTCATCGTTGCGCCATGCCAACCTCAAGGCGCTTAACCTTTCCAAGGATGAGTTTACCGTAAGCACTGAAATTTCAAGCAATTGCAATGGTAAAAACATTGATGACATTGCAGGAAACATCATTCTGCGCAACACCCGCCTTTCACGAAACGACACCACTGCATTCATGGATTTTATTCAGTTGCAAGGCTATGTGGAAGATGAACGAAAAAAATCGCTGCTGCTGAAAAGCAAAGTTGTTGAAGCAGAGGTAAGCGGCTTTTACACTTATTCAAAGCTGTTTCCAACATTGAACGATATTGCTCAAACAGCCCTCACACAAGCTGCTCCATTTAGGGTTGACAGAGCCACCTCACAAGACTTTAATTTTTCGGTGCGTGTGTTTGACCCCGGTGCGCTCACTCAAATCATTCACCCCGACTTTAAGTTGATTCGCAACACCAAAATTGTTGGGGCAGTGAACACCCAACTCAGCCAAATTTCAATGAATGGTTTTGTGCCTGAGTTCAGGTGGGGAAATTTCAGACTTCAGCGTTCGCAAATTGTTGCCGGCATCATTGGCAAACAACTTGATGTTACACTTGCAACCGACAACCTTTATCAAAAGGACAGCATGATAATGGACACGCTGCACCTTTACATGCACAATGAAAAAGACAAACTGAAAGGCAGGATTTTTGCAATGGACAAAAAGCATTTAAACCGCGCTGACATTGAAGCATTCCTTTATCCATTGAAAGATGGATTCAACATCAGTGTTCAGCCCTCCGAAGTTTGGCTGGCAACCAACCTTTGGAAATTTTCCGACAACAACCTGATAACCGTTAAAGGCAAAAAAATCACTTCAGAAAATTTTGTATTCAGCAGCAATGAGCAAAGTATTAGTTTGAATGCTTACCTGAAGGATGATTCATCTACTTCGCTCAAAGCAATGTTCAGCCAACTTTCGCTGAGCGATTTCACCAGAATTTTTATGCCGCAAGATGCCGGCATCAGCGCCACCATCAATGGCTATGCCACCGTGGAGGATATTTTTGCAAACCCCTCGGTGCTTGCCGACATGAACATGAGTGCTTTCACGCTTGGCGAAATTCCGGTGGGCGATGTGCGAGTAATCAGCGAATTGGATAAAATCAGGAATAGGGTAAACATCACATCATCCATTCTTGGCAGAGGAAATGATGTTCGTGCCTATGGTTTTTATGCTTTGGACAAATTAAAAAACGACCTCAACCTGAATGTTGATGTGCGCAATCTGGAGTTGGACTTCCTGAATTATCCATTCTTCAAACTATATGTGAAAAATGTGGTTGGCAACGCCAGCGGAAAGTTGCAACTGCAAGGCGCACTTCCCAAACTTGCACTAACCGGCAGATTGAAAATTGACACAGCCGCAGTTACCGTTAGCTATCTGAACACGCGCTATGCACTAAAAAATCAGGAAGTTTCACTTACAGAAAACAACATCAACATCAACTTCCTCACCCTTCAGGATTTGAACAATGGTGAGAGAAGAACTGCAATTGCCAACGGGAGAATATATCACACTTATTTCAAAAAGTTTGGAATTGACATGCGCGTTACCACACAAAATGCCATGATGCTGAACACCACTGCCGAAATGAATCCTGTGTTTTATGGAAAAGCATTTGCGGATGGAAGCGTTACATTCAGAGGATTGTTTAATGACATGACCATTCGCGCAAATGTTCGCACCATGCCGGGCACTTATGTTCATCTGCCCATCAGAAGCACAAAAGAAACCGGAAAGTATTCGTTCTTCCAGTTTGTGGAAAAGCAGCGCGACAGCACCCTTAGCGCACAAAAACCAAAACTGAAGTTGAATGGTTTGACATTTATCCTGGAAGCTGATGTAACCCCCGATGCGGCTATTGATATTGTGTTAGACCCCGTGGCTGGCGACATTTTAACCAGTGTCGGACGCGGCAACATCAAATTGGAAATTCCCAAAACCGGTAACGTTACCATGTTTGGGACTTACGAAGTGGCAAGAGGAGATTATTTGTTCACACTGCAAAACATCGTGAATAAGCGCTTTAAAATGGATGCAGGCAGTACCATTAATTTCACAGGCGACATTTATCAGGCGCAGTTAAATGTAGATGCGGTGTACGATGTGCGCACTTCAACCTACGATTTAATCAGCGATTTTTTTGAGCGCAGTTCAACAGGAGAAGTAACCGTGGGCGAAGCTGAAACCCGTGCCAGAAGCAGCATTCCGGTAAAACTGCTTTTGAAACTCACAGGGGTTTTGTCTGCACCGAACGTTGCATTCGACATTCGTACCATTGACCCCGACCCAACCATCAGAACAATGGTGGACAACCGCCTGCAAATCATCCGCACCAATGAAACAGAAATGTATAAGCAAGTTTTCGGTTTGCTGATGATGAACAGATTTTTACCCCCGGGCAACACCATCAACAATGCGGTTGGAGGCAACGCCATCGGTGGAGGTTTGGCAAACACGGTTGGTGAGTTTTTATCATCGCAGCTATCGCTTTACCTCAACAATTTTGTTTCCAACTTTGTGAATGATTTGGACATCAACTTTCGCTACCGCCAATACAGCCAGCAAGGGTTAACAGGCGAACAAAGCAGCGATGATGGTTTTGATACCAGACGCGAGTTGCAACTTGCATTAACAAAGCGTTTTTTCAACGACCGATTTGCAATAAGTGCCGGAGGCAACGTTGATTTCGGAAACACCACAGTGATTGACAACACCGGAACAGGTGCAACAAACCGTGTGGCAACAGCAAATGTGGCAGGCGATTTTCAGGTAGAATACAAACTGACCAAAGACGGCAGATGGCGTGCACGAGCATTCAACCGCACCGACTATGACAACTTCAACCTGCGCAACAGAAACCGAACAGGAATTGGAATTGATTTCAGAAAAGATTTCGATGATGTGAAAGACCTTTTCAAGCGCACTAAGCGCAAGAAGAAATCAACGCAAACCACACCAACACCCGATGCAGAAATCAGAGAAGAGGATGTGCCGGAGATTCAATAGCTACAAAGCAATTTTATCAACTCTGCGCTGATGACGACCGCCTTCAAAGGCAGTTTTCACAAAGGTTTCAGCAAATTGCTTTGCTTCATCCAAACTGATGAATCGCGCAGGCAAGCAGATAACATTAGCATCGTTGTGCTGCCTTGCCAACGCTACCAATTCATTTTTCCATGCAATGGCTGCCCTAACTTTTTGATGCTTATTGGCAGCAATGGCAACGCCATTTGCACTGCCACAAATCAACACACCAAAATTTGCAGCTCCTGTTTCCACAGCATTTGCAACCGGATGTGCAAAGTCGGGGTAGTCGCAACTTTCAGCGCTGAATGGTCCGAAATCGGTTACGGAAAAACCCGAATTTTGTAAGTAAAGAATAAGCGCTTGTTTGTATTCAAAGCCGGCATGGTCGCCACCAATTGCAATGTTCATGCAGCTAAAATAAAAGGGTTTTGCTTTCAGCCTAAAGGATTTGTGAACTTGTAACCCACCCCACGGATGGAGTGAAAAAAAACAGGATTGCGCACATCCTTTTCAAAGTATTTCCTGAACATCAAAATGAAGTTATCAATGGTGCGGGTTGAAGGAAACACATCGTAGCCCCATACATAGTTTAAAATTTGCTGACGCGACACAACGGTGTCTTTCCTGTCCACCAACAATTTCAGCAGCGCTGTTTCGCGCTTGGTGAGTGAAATTTCACGTCCATCAAACGTTTTAGCATGGTAGGTTAAAAAATTCACCTCATTGCCGCCAAACGAAAAAGTTTTGTTATCAACCTCTTCACGCGTGCCTTTCAGGCTGTGTTTTATCAGCACTTTAGTGCGCAGCAAAAGCTCCTCAAGGTTAAATGGCTTAGTCAAGTAATCATCTGCTCCAAGTTTCAGTCCGTGCACTTTATCGTGATGTGTGTCCTTTGCAGTAAGGAACAAAATGGGCGTGTCCATGTCTATCAATCTGATTTTTTCACACACCTCAAAACCGCTCATTTCCGGCATCATCACATCCAAAATAATCAGGTTAAAATGCTGCTCCTTTTTCTTCTTTAAAGCTTCAATGCCATTCACTGCAGTTTCCACTTCAATGCCTTCCATTTCAAGGTTCATGGAAATGGCTTCCAAAAGATGCTCTTCGTCTTCAACTAAAAGTACTCTTGCGCTCATAGTGCTGAATTTTTATCAATGATACCCAATGAGATTATTTTTGTTGTCATGCTTTTGTAAAAGTTTCATTTTGAAATTGTTTCAATCACAAAATCCGCAAATTTACTGTGCCCTTGCTCATTCAAATGCCCGCCTATTTCGGCATAATCGCTTGATAAAAAATCGCATTCATGGAAGGTAATATCATCAAGTAAGTGCGGAAAATCTTTAACCCCTTTTAGACCAAATCGAGTCTTCTGTGGAATGGTGAAAACAAAACACGCTGCGCCATGTGCTGCCGCTATTTCCTGAATTTGTTTCACATGAATGTTTGTGTAAGGCTTTGTGGATTTCATCGCTCTAACTTGCTCGTCATACACTGCAAACTCAGGCGTTGAGTTATTCACCACATATGAGTACTTCTGCAAGGCGCGCCAAATAAATGTGGTGATAACAGTTGATGCGCAAAAAGTGTTTACCGTGTTTGTTCGCGGAATAAAAAAATGCCGCAACATGTTTCGGTATGCCTCATCAGGAGAATTAAAAAAAATGCCTTCGGGGCATGTAAACAAATGTCCTGCATTGGTAACCCAAAGGTATGGCTGGTAAGGTTGCAGCGGGCGATGATGATACACAACATCATTTTCTAAAAACAAGTTTACCAACACAAAATCCGGCTTCAATTCAGGAATAAACCTGCGTGCAACAACTTCATACTGTACAGGGTCAGCGCCACTTAAACCGGTATTGTAAACCATGTAATCTTTTGTCAACAGCACATCAGCAAAACCGGAAGTTAGGTTAGCGCATGAATGACCAAATGCGTGCGAATCGCCAATGATGAGTACCTTCTTTTTTGAAGTTTCATCAGCATTAAAATCAACGCTTTTGAAACCATGCGCATTGATTGGCTGGCGCACATATTGGATTAAAAAACTATCGGTTGAAGGATTTGCACTTTGATAGTATTCAGCAAAAACATTTTGTACTTTACGCTGCTGCACTGCACTGAAATTTTCAATCAAACTGCTTACTTCTGAAAAAACTTTTGCATCGCTTATCGCATCACCGCTTGCAATTTTGTTGCGTACATAATCAACTGTTGCGTCCGAAAATTTTGTGATGCCTGCGCTATCGGCTATGAAAGTATGCTGATGAACAATAAGTGAATCTACAGGGTAAAACCAAGGCGCATAGTAAATTCTCCCGGGTTCATAGCCTGCAAAGCGCAGTGCAGTTTCGGCAAGCATAACGCTTACGGCAAAAGCAATGCCGACTGCAAACCATTTTAGTATTTCATTGCGCAACATCGCAGCTAAAAAAATAAAAGCCCGCAAGGTTTCCCTGCGGGCTTTCTGAACTAACAATCAAAATTACTTTTTATCACCACCCGGGTTTTTACCAATGCCTTCGCGCATGGTGGTGTCAGCTTGAATGTTTTGCATTTTATAGTAATCCATAACGCCCAAATTTCCGCTGCGGAAAGCCTCTGCCATTGCCTGCGGAATCATAGCTTCGTTCTCAATTACTTTCACACGCGCTTCCTGAGCTTTTGCTTTCATTTCCTGCTCCAACGCAATAGCCATTGCTCTGCGCTCTTCAGCTTTAGCTTGTGCAATGTTTTTATCGGCATTTGCCTGATCAATTTGCAATCCTGCGCCAATGTTTTTGCCAATATCAATGTCGGCAATGTCAATGGAAAGAATTTCAAATGCAGTGCCGGAATCCAATCCTTTCGACAACACCACTTTTGAAATAGAATCAGGATTTTCCATCACCAACTTATGCGACTCTGACGAGCCAATAGAGGTTACAATACCTTCACCAATACGCGCCAACACAGTTTCTTCACCGGCACCACCCACCAATTGTTTGATGTTTGCACGAACCGTTACTCGCGCTTTGGTGATAAGCTGAATGCCATCTTTTGAAACCGCAGTTACCGGAGGCGATTCAATCACCTTTGGATTAACTGAAAGTTGCACAGCTTCGAAAACATCGCGCCCTGCCAAATCAATAGCAGTGGCTGCTTTAAAATCCAAATCAATGTTTGCTTTGTCGGCACTTACTAATGCACGCACTACCTTAATGATGTTTCCTCCCGCCATGTAATGCGCTTCTAACAACCGATGCTCCAAAGGAATGCCCGCCTTGGTTGCCACCACCATTGCATCCACAATGCTGCTTGGATTTACACGCCTGAAGCGCATAACCACCAAATCTAAAAGCGGAATGTGAACATCAGAAAGCTTTGCGGTAATCCACAAACCAATGGGAAAGAACCACAGAAAAAGTAGAAAAAAGATAATGATGACGAATGCCAGAAAAATAAATGGAATGCCCATAGTTGAAATTTTTTATGCTGAAAATTATTGCGCCATGAATGTATGCAATAAAAATTGAGATAAAATACCTAAGGCAAAATCAACTCATCATTATCGAGTTAACAGCGGTGTTTCTGCGAAAAAAAATTCATGTAGGTTTGTAGGCAATAACACTCAATTATGGCAAAGCAACAGCCTGCTGCAAAACCAAGTAAAGTTTCCGTTCCGTTTCAACCCATCGAATCTTTTCTGCCAAATGATTTAGCAAAAAAGATTTTCCTCGCGCTTGCTTTAGTGCTTGGTGCCACCATGTGGTTTTTGAGTAAAGATTACGGCATAACGGGGGATGAAAATTTTCACCGCGAATACGGACATCACGTGAAGAATTTTTACCTCACCTTGGGTAAGGATACCACTGCCATTACACAGTATGGCGAAATTGATTCACTGATGCGGCTGTATGGTGGTTTCTATGACGGCTCGGCTGCGCTGCTTGCCACAAAGGTTTTTCCAAAGAGTGATGAGTGGCGTGTGCGACACGGGTGGAACTCCATTTTGGGTTGGCTGGCAATGGTTTTTGCGGGCTTGGTGGTGGCAGAAATTGCCGGTTGGCAGGCGGCAATCATTACGCTGCTGCTTATGGCTTTTTCGCCTCGTTTTTTTGGCGAGAGTATGAACAACCCCAAAGACATTCCGCTGGCAATGGGCTACATGCTTTCTTACTTTTTCATGCTTCGCTTTCTGAAAAACATTGACAAGCCGAGTTGGAAATTTGCCGTGGGTTTAGGGCTAAGCATTGGCGTGGCAATGGGCATCAGGATTGGCGGTTTGTTGCTCATTCCTTACTTCTTGTTATTTTATGGTTTATACTTTTTGCAGTATCACAAATTGGGTGAATTGCTCTCTGCCGATGGCTTCAAGCGCATTGTGATGCCGAGTTTCAAGTGGGTGCTGTTAGCCTTGCCATTGGCATATTTCAGCTCGCTTTTGTTTTGGCCCTTTGGCTTGGTGAAGCCAATCGAGAACCCACTCTTTACTTTGGAATATATGAGCAAATTTCCGGTGAACATTCGCATACTTTTTGAAGGGAAGTATTGGGGCAGCACCGAAGTGCCGTGGTATTACATTCCCAAATGGTTTTTAATCAGCACACCCATTGTTGTGCTAATTGGTTTGCTGGCTTCGTTTGCGGTTGTTCGCTACTATCAAAAAGCAGGCAAGTTGCTGTTCATTGGCTTTTTGTTTTTCACTTTGGTGTTTCCCATTGTGTATGTGATTTACAAAAAGAGTGCGCTTTACGACACCATGCGCCACTTCTTTTTTGTGTATCCGAGCATGGTGATGCTGGCTGCTGTTGCCATTGATTATTTCATCAACACTTTGCCTAAAGCAGGAAGGTTTGCAGTGATTGGAGCAACCGTTATGCTGCTTGCGCTGCCTGCCCGCTTCATGGTGGCAAATCACCCGAATCAATATGTTTACTTCAATGAATTGATTGGCGGCATAAAAGGCGCTTATGGAAATTATGAGTTAGACTATTACATGAATTCGGTGAAACAATGTGCCGATTACATCAAGCAACAGAACTACAAAGGCAGCGCAGAAAAACCTACCACTATCCTTACCAATGCCGGTGTGCCAACCTATTTCTATTTTATCAACGACACGCCACAGGTGCGCACCAACTACACTCGTTATGGTGAGCGCACCGAAAAAGAAGCAGACTATTTCATTTTCTACAACCGCTTTGTGGATAGAAATCTTTTGCTCAACGAAGCCTACCCACCCGAGCAATCGGTGTTTACCGCAAAGGTGGACGGCTACCCTATTGCCTGTGTGGTGAAGCATGATGACAAAAGCGATTTGATGGGCATTCGCGCTTTGCAGCAAGGCGATGCAGACGCAGCAATTAGCTTACTTGAAAGCTATGTAGCAAAATACCCAAAGAGTGAAAACGCACTTTCAAATTTGGGTATTGCCTACATGCAAAAAGGCGATTATGACAACGCAATGCGGAATCTTTCGGCATCGCTTCGTTTATACCCTGACAACACCACTGCTGCATACTACCTGGGGTTGAGCTATTTCTATAAAGGCGATGTAACCAATGCAGCTTCGGTGCTCACGAATCTCATCAACAATCAACCTTACTTCGCACAAGCTTATCAGGTGTTAGCTGCTTGCTATGAAAAAATGGGTAACCGCAATCAAGCTGAGTACTACATGAATGTATATCGGCAGTTGGGAGGCAGGTAATTTCAATGTTGCCAACTTTTCATAATTAGTTTAAATCGCTTCAACTTGAATTAGCATTTGTGGTAAAAGCGTTGTTCCATAATTCTGAAAAATGAACGGCTTAAAATGCTTATCGCTGAATGTAATTTTGATTGTTGCAGCTGCTTTTGTGCAGCCTGCATCAGCGCAAATGCTTAAGAAAGATTCAATGAGTGTGCGAACCTCAACTGACACGCTCAACTCCGACACCATGACGGTGTATTACCTGAAAGAAGTGGACATTGTAAATTTCAAAACTGCTGACGAGTGGAGAGAGTATTACCAAACTCTAAGCAGGATTAGAAAAGTAACACCCTACGTGAAAATCGCCAAGCAACTTTACATTGAACTTCAAGAAAAAGAAGAGAGCAGTAAGCGGAGAGCATACAGAAGCTACCGGAAAGATGTAGAGAAAGAAATGCGTTCGAAGTTTGAAAAGGAGTTGAAAGATTTATCCATCAACCAAGGTAAAATGTTGGTGAAACTGATAAACCGCGAAACCGGAAACAATTGCTACAAAATCATCAAAGATGTGAAAGGAGGATTCAATGCAATGATTTGGCAGTTGGTGGCAAAGCGATACGATTACAACTTGAAAGAAAACTACGACCCACAACAAGAAAGAATGATTGAGTTAGTGATAAAACAACTCGGCAGCGAGTACAACGTGAATTAAGTTGTCAAGCAACTTGTGATGCTATCCACCTGTAAGTTTTTTGCAAACCTACTTCCAAAGGTTGGGTTGGCGCCCATTTCAAAACATTTTTAATTAAACGGTTGTCTGAGTTTCTGCCGCGCACACCGGTGGGTCCGTCAATGTTTTTAACGCTGAGTTGCTTACCTGATATGGCAATAACTTTTTGCGCCAATTCATTGATACTTATCATTTCATCCGAGCCAATGTTTATGGGTTGCGCATAATTGCTTTTCATCAACCGCTCTATCCCCTCAAGGCATTCATCAATAAACAAAAATGAGCGGGTTTGTTTCCCATCGCCCCAAATTTCGACACATGAATTTTCCTGTGCCTCAGCCACCTTTCGGCAAATGGCAGCAGGAGCTTTTTCCCTTCCGCCCTTAAACACACCTTCATGCCCAAAAACATTGTGCAATCGGGCAATGCGCACTTGCAAATTGTGGTTTCGTGCGAACGACAAATAAAGCCTTTCACTAAAAAGTTTTTCCCAGCCATACTCACTGTCAGGATTAGCAGGATAGGCAGAATCTTCGGCACAGTTCGGGTTTTGAGGATCAAGCTGATTGTGCTCAGGATAAATACATGCCGATGAAGCGTAAAAAATTTTGGTAGCAGGTTGGTGTTTCAGAGCGTTCAAAACATTCAGGTTGATTTGTGCAGAATTGTACATCACCTCAGCATCATTGTCGCCTGTGAAAATATATCCTGCTCCACCCATGTCGGAAGCCAGTTGATACACTTCATCAAATTTCTTTTTGAACACCAATTCAACAAATTCGGGACTGCGCAAATCGCCCAACAAAAACTCATCGGCATGTGTGGCTGAAAAGCCGGGATACTTCAAATCAGCGCCAATCACCTCGCAGCCTTCATGTTTCAACTTCCTCACTAAATGACTGCCAATGAAGCCCCCCGCCCCAAGCACTAAAACCGATTTACTCACTTCAGGCTTTTGAAAGTTTTTTTGATGATTTCAATTCCTTCATCCAACTGCTCTTTTGTAATTACCAATGGAGGCGCAAAACGGATGATGTAATCATGCGTGGGTTTAGCAAGCAAACCATTTTCCATCAGTTTCAAACAAACGTTCCATGCCGCATCTTTTTTCCTTGAATTGATAACGATGGCGTTTAACAATCCCTTGCCCCTTACCAGCTTTATCAGTGGCGACTTAATGGTTGCAAGCTGCTGCCTGAAATAATTCCCAAGGTAAAAGGCATTCATTGAAAGGTTTTCGTCCTTCAGCACCTTTAATGCTGCCACAGCCACTGCGCAAGCCAACGGATTGCCACCATAGGTTGAGCCATGCTCACCGGGTCCGATGGTCATCATCACTTCATCATCGGCAAGCACTGCGCTCACCGGCAACACGCCACCGCTCAGCGCTTTACCCAAAACCAAAATATGCGGGCGAACACCTTCGTAATCGCAGCAAAGCATTCTGCCTGTTCTGCCTAAACCGGTTTGTACTTCATCGGCAATAAACAGTACATTATGTTTTTTGCACAACTCAAAAGCTTTTTGCAAATAACCTTCTTTGGGAACCACCACTCCGGCTTCTCCCTGAATGGGTTCAACCATGAAAGCACATACATTTTTATCTTTCAGTTTTTCCTCAAGTGCCTTCAGGTTGTCGTAAGGCACCACTTCAAACCCCGCCATAAACGGACCAAAATCCTTAAAGCTGGAAGGGTCGGTGGAAGATGAAATAGCGCTCATGGTTCTTCCCCAAAAATTGCCTTCGGCAAAAATCACTTTTGCCTTATTCTCTTTGATTTTCTTCACCCTGTAGCCCCAGCGTCTTGCCAACTTAATGGCTGTTTCTCCGGCTTCCACACCGGTGTTCATGGGCAGTACCTTATCGTAGCCAAAAAATTCGGTGATGAACTTTTCGTATTCTCCAAGCCGGTTGTTGAAAAATGCGCGCGAAGTAAGTGTGAGCTTTTCCGCTTGCTCTTTGAGCGCTTTGATGATAAGCGGATGGCAATGCCCCTGATTAACCGCACTGTATGCCGAAAGAAAATCTAAGTATTTTCTGCCCTCAACATCCCAAACGTTTACTCCAAAACCTTTTTCCAGAACCACCGGAAGCGGATGATAATTGTGCGCTCCGTGTTTATCTTCCAACTCAATGAAATGGTCAGACTTAATTTTTTCACTCATGGGCTTTGCTTAATGATGGCAAACTTAGGTTTCCGCCTAAGTTCCACAAAATAAAAAAGCAACCTCCAAGGTGGAAGTTGCTCTAAAATCCGATTGCTAAAATTTAATTCAGGTTAGGCTCTTTGGATACTATCAGGAAAGTTAAACCTGCTGTAAGCAAAAAAACTGCCAACAAAGTTGGAAGCGCCAAGCCTGTTTCCAAATAGGTTTGGTATTTGGCAGGGTCATTGTATTGCAGAAAATTGGAAGAGTTTGCCCACAAAAAGGCAATCCAAATGCTAAGAAATGTGCCAACTACCGTAAAAATTCCACCAATTATTTTTGACATTGAATGTTTATTTGTTGGGGCAAACATATCTGCTGTTTGCCAAATGCGCAAATTGAATTTTACTTATTGAAATAAATCCCAAAAAACCTTCGCGCCACATTTCGGTTATTACATTCGCTGCGTGAAAATTTGAGATATGAAGAAGTCGCATATCATTTTACTGGTTGTTGTAGCAGTGGCAGTAGGTGTTATCATTGCCATGACAGGCGATTACACAACCTATTCTAACTTTAACGAAGCTAAAGAAAGCTCGCGCGCAGTGAATGTGGCAGGGTTTTTAGCCAAAGACCAACCTTTGGAATATGACCCGATGAAAGACCCGAATTTTTTCCGTTTCACCATGTATGACCGCGAAGGCAACGAGCAAGTGGTGGTTTACAAAGGCGCAAAACCACAGGATTTCGAGCGCAGCGAACAATTAGTAGTGAAGGGTAAAATGGAAGGCGAACATTTTCGCGCAAGCGAAATTTTGATGAAGTGCCCTTCAAAGTATGTGAATGATGAAATCACTTTGAAAGAAGCAGAGAGTGTTTAGATTAGATATGAGATGTTAGATGTTAGATAAGAGACCTGAGTGCAGAAATATGATAATCATGACTAATCCTATTTGTTTTTTAAAGTTCATTTTACCTGCCCCAACTTCCAGCCCTCAACCCTCAACCCCCCAACTCATAAAATGATGAATTTCCTCGCTGAACGTTTTGGTTCCAACGGTTTTTTGAATGAGCATTTATGGCTCGGGCACTTGGGACATTTTCTTTTGTTGCTAAGTTTTTTCAGTTCGTTGGTGGCAACCGTTGCCTATTTCGCTTCGGAATTCAGCAAAGAAGAAAGCAACCGAAATTCATGGCTGAGGCTGGCGCGTGCCGGTTTTCTGAAACACGGCTTCAGTGTTATCGGAGTTTTTGTTTTGCTGTTCGTAATGATTTTGAATCACTGGTTTGAATATCATTACGCATGGCGACACTCCTCCACCGAACTACCCATGAAGTACATCATCAGCAGCTTTTGGGAAGGGCAGGAAGGCAGCTTTTTATTATGGCAGTTTTGGTTGGTGGTTTTGGGCTTTGTGGGCATCAAAGTGCTGCGCGAATGGGAGCAACCGGTGATGGGCATTGTGAGCCTCACACAGTTTTTCCTCGGCAGCATGGTGTTGGGCATTTATGTTTTTGGTTATAAAGTAGGCAGCAATCCTTTCACCTTGTTGCGCAACGAAATGGGCGATGCGCCAATTTTTCAACGCCCCGATTACCTCACTTTCATTGCCGATGGCAACGGTCTAAATCCATTGTTGCAGAACTATTGGATGACCATTCACCCACCCATTTTGTTTTTGGGGTTTGCATCGGTCAGCATTCCTTTTGCTTTTGCAGTGGCTGCGCTTTTGCGAGGCGATTACAAAGGTTGGGTGAAACCTGCGCTGCCGTGGAGTTTGTTCTCCATTGCTGTTCTGGGAACCGGAATTTTGATGGGTGGCGCATGGGCTTATGAAAGTTTGAGCTTTGGTGGTTTCTGGGCTTGGGACCCGGTGGAGAACATGAGTTTTGTACCATGGCTGCTGTTGGTGGCGGGCTTACACACGCACTTGATTTACAAACACACCGGACATTCGCTCAGCGCAACTTTCATCTTCTACATTCTTTCCTTTGGCTTGGTGCTCTACTCCACTTTCCTCACGCGAAGCGGCATTTTGGGCGACACCTCCGTTCATGCTTTCACCGATTTGGGTATGACCGGGCAACTACTCATTTACCTTGCTGCTTTCATCATCCCTTCGCTGATTTTGCTTGCCGTTCGCTATAAAGGCTTACCAAAAGTTGAGCGCGAAGAAGAACTTGCCTCGCGCGAGTTTTGGATGTTCATTGGCGCATTGGTGCTTTTGCTCAGCGCTATTCAAATGACTTTCACCACCTCCATTCCGGTGTGGAACAAAATTTTCAATCTGAAACTTGCCCCACCCGAAGATGTGATTCAGCATTACAACAACATTCAAATCTGGATTGGCATCATCGCGGCTGCACTCACTGCCACCATTCAGTTTGTGGCTTACAAAAGTTCGCGCCTGCCTTCATCGTTCAAGTGGGTTTGGAGTGCGCTGGTGCTTTCGGTGGTGCTTTCAGCGGGCATTGCTTATGGAATGAAAATTGATTTCACCGAACAATACATCATTGACGGCAGCAAAAAAGTAAGTTGGTTGTTCTTTAAGTTTCCGTTTATCAGCCGCTACTATTTGATGTTGCTCACTTCGGTTTATGCAGCAGTGGGCAATTTGTTCTACCTTGTTTTTGTGCTGAAAGGTAGAATCAGCGCAAGTGCTGCGTCCATCACACACTTTGGTTTTGGAGTGTTTCTGGTGGGTGTTTTGATTTCGCAGGGAAAGAAAGAAGTGATTTCACTGAACCAAAGCGGAGTGGACTTTGGCAGCAGTTTCAAAGAGAACGAGAAAGTAGAGAATATTCTTTTACTCAAGGACAGCACCTCGCGCATGGGCGGCTATTTGGTTACTTACAAAGGAATGAAAACCGAAGGCGTAGATAATTTTTACATCGTTGATTACCTGCGCAAAAATGATAAAGGCGAAACCACTGAAAATTTCCAACTGTTGCCCAACGCACAAATCAACCCCAAGATGGGCTTGGTGGCAAACCCCGACACCAAACACTACTTAACCAAAGATGTGTTCACTCACGTTTCCAGCGTGCCGAATAATGAAACCCTGCGCGACACCACCCGCGTGTATGAACTGGCGCAGGGCGACACTTTTTTCAACCTCAGTTCTTACACCATTTTCAAAACCGCTAATCCATCGCCAAAACTTCCCGATGGTTTTGATGCTGCCGGAAAAATTGTGGTGGGCGCAGTGTTGGAAACGAAAACATTAGAGGGCAACAGCTTTAGCAGCGAACCGGTTTTCATCATTGACACCAAAAGCGGCAATCAAATCAGTTCGCTCCCATCAAAGTTGGAAAACCTGGGTTTAACCTTTGATGTGGCACGCATCAATCCTGAAACCAAGAAATTTTCTATCACCGTTCGCGAGGAGGAAAAACCCATTGACTTCATCATCATGAAAGCCATAGTTTTCCCTTACATCAATTTGGTTTGGTTAGGCGGCATTCTCACCTTCCTCGGCACTTTGTTTGGTGCGATGAAAAGATGGAGGGAGAAAAATTAAAACTTGCCTTCATCCTTTTTTATTTCAGTTTAATGACTCCACAGATACTTTACTGTGTTTTCATCCAACGCACGATGATAAATTCTGATATCATCAATACAACCATCGAAGTAATAATTCCCTGCCCAACCTCCACCGTTCCCTATAACTAATGGAGCATTAGTGTTTTCAAAAAAGATATTTTGATTCCGCTCATCGCTGCCTGATTGACGTTCTCCATCAACAAACACTATAACTTTTTCACCATCGCCCACAAAGGCAAAATGCTGCCATTTATCCAGCTGAATATCTCCGACAGCTTTCATTGGGTCAATGCCATAAACGGTACCGCCCCCCGAGGCAATCCAGTTATCAAAAGTCATTTTGTTGCGATAAAAAAAGTTATCAATGCTATACTCAAATGGACCAAAAGGTGAGCGCTTACTGATAACTGCAATCCTGCCGGATGTATCTTTCACTTTCACCCAAAATGAGATAGTAAATGATTCTGTTAGCGTCCAACTGTCGTAATCAGAAAATTCAATGCGTGATGAATCGGATTTGTTGAAACAAAAACATTTACCCGACTCACCAAAGCGGTTTGTTCCTTTAGTAGTTGCTATTGCAACGCCTTCAACCCCCGATACTTCGTCAACAGCTTTCTCATTTAAAGTAAAGTGAGCGGCAAGTTTTCGAGTTAAATCGGGAACAACATCCTTCTCAGGTTTGCATGAGTAAAGAGAAAGCAGGACTGTAACAGCGAAAAAAATTTGCTTTTGCATTGCAAGATAACGAGAAAAAGAAGTGTTTATTACTTCTTGCGCTGCTCCAATTTCTGCGCAACATCTTTCAGCGAAAAGCCTTTTGCAGCCAGCAACACCAAATAATGATAGAGTAAATCAGCCGCTTCACCCAAAAACAAATCAGTGTTCTCATCTTTCGCTTCAATCACCAACTCTACTGCCTCCTCCCCTACTTTCTGTGCAATTTTATTGATGCCTTTTGCAAAAAGTTTTGCCGTGTAACTTTCTTCGGCTGCATCACTTTTTCTTTGCTGAATTACCTGCTCCAACTCAGCGATGAAATGCAAGCTGTCGGCACTGTTGGTTTCGTTCCAGCAGGTGTCGGCTCCGGTGTGGCAAACCGCACCCGCGGGAAAGGCTTTAATCAGCAAAGTGTCATTATCACAATCCAGCGCCATCGCTTTCACTTGCAAAAAATTGCCGCTCTCCTCGCCTTTGGTCCAAAGTCGGTTCTTGGTTCGGCTGAAAAAAGTTACACGACCTTCTTCGCGGGTTTTTGCAAAAGCCTCTGGGTTCATAAAACCCAGCATCAACACTTTTGATGTGGCTGCATCTTGCACAATTGCCGGAATCAATCCATTCAGTTTTGAAAAATCAGGTTGCATGATGGCGCGAAGTTCGGCTTAAATTTTCTGATTCCGAATCTTCGTCAAACTGATTTACAAAAGATGTTTTCAACTCGGCACAATGCTCATTGCACAATTCCGTTTTATTTGCGCTCGCAATGAAAAATGTATTTCATGTTGTTGTAAGTGTGGTTGTTTTAAGTGTTGCGGCATGTAAAAAAATGCCCAATGGCGGATTGCCTGTTTACATGAGGATTGATGAAGTTGCGCTCACTACCCAAAGTCAGGAGGGTTGGAACTCGCACAACATCACCGATGTGTGGGCAGAAGCAAACCGCGATAACTTGGGCGTGTATGAGTTCCCGGTGGAGTTTCCGGTGCTGCAGGAAGGACAAATTCGCTTTTTGTTTCAGGCTGGGGTTCGGGCAAACGGTTTCACAAACGCTCGTGTTATTTATCCTTTTTATGCTGCCGACACTTTTACTGCAAATGCCAACAGATTAGATAAAATCAGTTACAAACCAACATTTCGTTATCGCCCCAACGTGAAGTTTCCTTTCATTGAAGATTTTGAATTCGGCAATCAGTTTTCATTGGCAATGGACAAAGTGAGCGATGGCGATGTTGCTTATGGCACGTGGTGCGGAAAAATTAATTTGGGAGTTTCGCAAACCACCAAAGAAGTTCAAATCACCAATCCGCTTGTGCTTCAGGGCGGCAGCGAGGTTTGGGCAGAAATTGATTACAAAAACGATGCCGCCTTTGAAGTGGGAATTTATGCCGGTGCAAGCAAGTACGGAAAGGTGGTGCTTTTTCCACGCCAACAGTGGAGTAAAATTTATCTGAACCTGAGTCAGGAAGTGGGTATCAACAGCGGCAAAACATTCAGCCTGTATTTCAAAGTGGATAAACCCGAAGGCGCAACCACCGCAGCAGTTTGGATTGACAATGTGAAAATTCTAACCTTCTAACGTTTCGCCTTGCAGAAATTCAGCAAACTGATTTGGGTGTATTTGATTTTCGATTATGTGGCGGCTATGGCAGCATGGTTCATGCTGTTTGTGTATCGTAAAATTTTTATTGAGGAAGAAGCTTACGAAATCCGCTACCTGCTTGAAGACCCTAACTTCACCATCGGCTTGTTGTTGTTGCCGGCTGCATGGGTGTTGCTTCATTTTGTTTCGGGCACCTACACCGATGTTTACCGCAAATCGCGCATTGGCGAAGTAGGCAAAACCTTTCTGATTTCCCTAATCGGTTGCACCATCATTTTCTTCGCTTTGCTTTTAGATGATTTGGTTAAACGTTATTCCGACTACTACTTCACTTTTCTCACGCTTTTCATCAGTCAGTTTATTTTCACTTCTGTTGGAAGGGTGATGATTCTTACGTACGCCAAACGCAATTTGGAGAGCGGCAGAAAGGGATTCAAAACCATTATCATAGGCAGCAACAAAGAAGCAGGAGAAGTGTTTGAAGAACTCACCGGAAAACCATTTTCATTTGGCTATCATTTTGTGGGTTATGTTGAGGTAAACGGAAAATCATTCAACCCGCTAACGGAAAAACTTCCTTCGCTGGGCAGGCTGGAACAGCTTGAAGAAATTGTTGACAAACATGAAGTGGAGGAAGTGATTATTGCCATTGAAACCAGCGAGCACGACAGAATCAGCTACCTGCTGAACACCCTTGCAGGCAAAAACATCCACATTAAAATCATTCCCGACTTGTTCGATATTCTGTCTGGCACAGTTAAAATCAATCACATCATCAGCGCAGCATTTATTGAAATTCCGCCAACGGTTTTAAGCGAATGGGAAATCATTACAAAGCGGTGGTTTGATGTTGCGCTTTCCATGCTTGCCATTGCAGCGCTTTTCGTGCCCATGTTGTTTATTGGATTAATTATTAAGCTAACCTCAAAAGGCGCAATTTTCTACACTCAAGAGCGCATCGGGCAATTCGGCAAACCTTTCCGCATCATCAAATTCAGGAGCATGTATGTGGATGCGGAAAAGGAAGGACCCAAACTCACTTCAGATAAAGATAATCGCATCACCCCCATTGGGCATTTTATCCGAAAGTACAGAATAGACGAGTTGCCGCAGTTTGTGAATGTGATTAAAGGCGAAATGAGCATTGTGGGTCCGCGAGCCGAGCGCGCATTTTTTGCGCAGCAAATTCTGCAACACGCCCCCTACTATAAACACGTTTGGAAAGTGAAGCCGGGCATCACTTCGCTGGGCATGGTGAAATACGGCTATGCAAGCTCAGTGGAAGAAATGCTGAAACGCTTGAAGTTCGATATACTCTATATTGAGAACATGAGCCTTGCGTTAGATTTCAAAGTGATGATTTACACTGTGCTGACAGTTTTAAAGGGCAGGGGGAAATAGTTGTTATCTTCGATTTAAAATCCGGAATTATGAAATTGTATCATTTTATCGCAACGGCATTTGCAGTCTGCTTGTTTTTGTTTAGCCATCCAGTTTGTGCCCAAAGCAACAATTTAGAGGTGAATAAAAACAAAGCAGCCGTTGCAAACAAACAAGGAAATGGCGCATCGGTGAACAAATCGGGCTCAGCAGTTACCACCAACAATGGCGGAAAAGCAGTTACCAACAGCAAAGGCGCTGCCATAAGCACCTCAAAAGGAGGTGGCGCAAGCGCTGAAAAAGGAAAAGTGGAAGCTAAAAGCGCTGCCGGCAGAGGTGTGGAGGTGGATAAAAAAGGGTTGGATGTGAAAGGAAAAAACGGTGGAATGGAAATTGAAAAAGGGAAACTTGAAATCAAAAGCAAGAAAGTAAACATCAAAATTGGCGATAAGTAGCCTAAGTCCAATACGTTAATTTGTCATCCTATTGTAAAAAAGGGTTTGAGCAGACAACTATTTTGCTATTCTTTGCATTCCTTTTTTAATCGTAATTTACATTTGTATTCACAATCATTTAAAACAAATCCAAAAGGCAATGAAAAAATTGTTTACACTCTCTCTGATTGCAGTATTCGCTCTCGGGGCTTTCAGCCAGGTTAAGGAACTGGTTGGGGGCGACTTCCAAACTTTCGGCAAGCCTGTTGGCAAGCTGCCAATTCCTGACCGCGCAAAGAATTTTTCGCAAAAGAAACATTCAAATGCCGGAAGGAGTCTTTCTGAAGACATTCTTATTGCATACAGAACTAATGAAGAAACATGGGCTGATGAGAACGGACATACCGCAAGCGGGTTTATTTGGGAGATGAACAAAAATTTACCCAACGAATCTTTCGCATCGCTAAGGAACATGGCGGTTTTGTTCGACTCTTTACAGGAGAACACCGATAATTTCCAAACCTATAAGAATCGTTTCTTTCCAAAAGCAAAATCAACCGTGAAAATCAACTCGATTTATTTTCCGGCACTTTACGATAAGAACATCGCTAACAAACCTGACACTTTCAAAATTTCTGTTTTCAAACTTCCTGCTAACTACACTTGGGCTAACCCCACACTTGCAGGAGTTATTGCAGGTGCTGGAGCAAACGAAAACTTGAACACCCAAAACCTTACCATTTGGGCTGATTCCACTTTTGATTTCATTCCAAGCCAATGGGCATTGGACTCAACTTCAACTCAAAACGGTATGGTTTACTTTTTAGGTAGAGAAAACATGAACATTCAACTTAACCCCGGTGAAACTTTTGGTTTCAGGGTTGACTTTACAGGCGACACCTCTAACAGGCTTGTTGTTTATGCCGGTTACCACGAGCGTTGTCAGGACACTGCCTTTGCTGCATCAGCTATTATCCCCAATAGCATTGGCTACATGAACTTCCGTGTAAATCAAACTTTAAACCTTTCTGGTGTTATTCGTGATGACATTGTTTACAATGTTAGCCCTCCATGCAATCGTTTCTACTTCCAAAACATTTCCATGTTTGCAGAAGTTGAAGTTACAGTTGATAATTTTGGTGTTGTGGCTGTTCCTTCAGTAACTGAAGCCTGCCCCGGAAGCCAAGTTGAACTACAAGCAAACTATTTTGGTTCTTCAGAAGCTACTTTTGAGTGGCGTTCGCGCACCGGTACATTATCATCTACTAATGATGAAGAAGTTACTTTAACGCTTCCTAATACCAATCAAAATGACACTATCACTTTGATTGGCACTGACTCAACCGGTTTGGTGAAAGACACTTCTACCATTATCATTCGCAATAATGGTATTGGAATTTCTTTCCCAAATAGCCCTTTCAATATCAATTGTGGCGCTTTGGGAACTGCCGTTAGTTCTGTATCTGGCAACACTGCCGCTCCTCGCGTTTACGAGTGGGATATTGATTTAGACCCACAAATTGATACCGTTACATCCTCAGGTAACATGGGAAGATTGCTACCCGGCAACTACAGTGTTACGGTAACCAATGCTCGCGGCTGTAAATCATCTGCAAGTTTTGTGGTTCAGTATAACAATGGTGTTACCAACAATGTAAACTTTGTTCTGCCCGATGTGATTCCCGGAGGTGCAGCACAAGTTTGTGTAAATGCTCCTAATGTATACACTAATACCTCAACCAATACCATTGACTGGGAAGCCACATGGACTTTTGGCGACCAAAACGGCTCATTCGATAACAACATTGATGCGTTCTTTGCTTACACCTCAACCGGCACTTACACCGTGCGTTTGAGCATGGATAGCGCAGGCTGCAAATTCAACGGACCTGAGAGAAACGTTCAGGTGTTGCCTGCTACTAATTCGGCTTGTATCAACAGCATCAATGAAATTTCTTTCGAGCAATCGGTTGAATTGATGCCTAACCCCAACAATGGTTTTGTAAACATTGCAGTGAGCAACATTGAAAAAGGTGTGAGCATCAGAGTGTTCAACATTTTAGGCTCAGAAGTGAAGCGTTTTGCTGATGCAACTGCAACAGGCGCTTTCAGCAAGTCGTTCGACTTTACCGATTTGAGCAAAGGCGCTTACATCGTTAAAGTGCAGAGCGGAAGCAAATCGGCTGTGAAGAGAATGATTGTAAACAGATAATTTTGCTTTGGCATCAAACAAAAAAAGGCGACCGAAAATCGGTCGCCTTTTTTTATGCACTTAAACCCAAATTCAGCATTAGAAATGCTCAAACGACTAAGCGTTTGTAAATCAGCTAAGCAGCGTTAAGTTCTTCGTAGGTTTTTTCTATCCAAAAAATGGAAAGCTTATTGCGCACTAAAATAGATTGGCGAACAGAGCAAAAGAAATCAACCAGCTTTTTGAACTCAGCAGGCTTTTGGAGGTAGCCATCAGCACGCAGGTTAAAACACTCCATCATGTCGCGCCTGTAATCGGAATTTGTGATTACATAAACCGGAATAGAAGCGTATTCAGGATTTGATTTAGCAAAACTCAGCACATCTTTGCCGTTGAGTCTTGGCATGTTCAGGTCAAGAAAAATCATATCAATTTTATCACCGATAATGCGCGCTGTATTCAGAAAATCACACGCTTCTTCCCCATCGTAAACGCATGATATTTTCACCATCCCGTCCAACTCGGCATCTTTTATTGCCTCCTGCATCAGTCGAAGTTCTGCGGGGTTGTCATCCACTAAAAGTAGGTGGTAGGTAGAAGTTGAAATTGCCATGTGCGCTGATTGATTTTAATCAAATGTAACTTCAAGATAGCATGTAATGCAAATCATGTTAAATTTCTTTACCAACAGCAGTGTGAATTGTTCCAAAAAAAGAAACACGAAGCACACCTTTCCATTTTGCCTTTAGAAAATTTCTGAGAGATTTGCACATGGCAAATAAAATTTCCACCGATAAATTCGCTTACGAAGGCATCACTTTTGATGATGTACTTTTAGTTCCTGCTTACTCTGAAATTCTTCCCCGTGAAGTTGACATTTCAACAAAACTTACCAGAAACATCACTATTAAAGTTCCATTGGTTTCTGCCGCCATGGACACCGTTACCGAGTCCGCTTTGGCAATAGCTATAGCTCGAGAAGGCGGCATGGGTGTTATACACAAAAACATGAGCATTGAGCAGCAGGCAGGCATGGTGCGAAAGGTGAAACGAGCAGACAGCGGAATGATTATTGACCCCATCACACTGCGCGAGGATGCGCTGATTGGCGATGCACTGAAAATAATGAGCGAAAACAGAATTGGGGGCATCCCTATTGTAAACGCTTCGGGAAAGTTGCTTGGCATCCTCACCAACCGCGACCTTCGCTTTGAAAAAAACATCAAACGAAAAGTTTCGGAGGTGATGACTTCGGAAAAGTTGATTACTGCCCCAAAAGGAACCGACCTGAAACAAGCGGAAAGAATTTTAGAACAATACAAAATTGAAAAACTCTTAGTTACCGATAAAGGTGGAAAGTTAGTTGGGCTAATTACCTACAAAGACATTTTAAAGGTAAGGAACCATCCAAATGCAGCCAAAGACAGATTGGGGAGGCTTTTGTGCGGTGCCGCGGTGGGTGTAACTGCTGATATGATTGAACGCATTGAAGCATTAGTTGCCGTTGGTGTTGATGTGGTTTGCATTGACACTGCCCACGGGCATTCTAAAGGTGTTTTGCAAGCTGTAAAAAAAGCAAAGCAAACCTTCAAAAACCTCGACATTGTTGGTGGAAATGTTGCCACCGAAGCCGGTGCAAAAGCGCTGATTGATGCAGGTGTGGATGGAGTGAAAGTGGGTGTGGGTCCAGGTTCCATTTGCACCACCCGAATTGTTGCAGGTGTGGGCGTTCCCCAACTTTCAGCAATTTACGAAGCATCGAAAGCGGCAAAAAAAGCAGGCGTTCCCATTATTGCCGATGGTGGCATTCGCTACACAGGCGACATCGTAAAAGCCATTGCAGCAGGAGCCGATGCAGTGATGGCAGGCGGAATTTTTGCCGGAACAGATGAAAGCCCCGGAGAAACAATAATTTATGAAGGAAGAAAATTTAAGAGTTACCGCGGCATGGGCAGCGTGGAAGCCATGAAAGAAGGCTCAAAAGACCGCTACTTTCAGGATGTTGAAGACGATATAAAAAAGTTGGTTCCGGAAGGCATTGTTGGGCGAGTTCCTTTTAAAGGAAACTTAAGCGAAGTGATGTATCAATACATTGGCGGCTTGCGTGCCGGAATGGGCTACTGTGGAGCCGGCAACATAAAGGAACTTCAACAGGCAAAATTTGTGCGCATCACATCGGCAGGTGTTGCCGAATCGCATCCACACGATGTAACCATCACCAAAGAATCGCCTAATTACAGCAGGTAAAGGGCAATCGCTAAGTTTGTAGTACAAAAGATGGCTTAACATTTTTTCAAGGAAAAAATGACAGGCGCGTAAAATTTCTTGCCTAACAATTCGTTATTTTCGCATCGGGTTTATTAAAAGCGAATTTTCGCATTTTGTAGAAGTTCGCAAATAGTAAATTCCGGCAAAAACCTTTAGCAACGGCTATAACTCATTGATTTTTATTTGTTTATTAACTATTAAATATACCGTCATGAACAATTTACTTCTTAAAGGTTTTGCCTTAGCATTCATTTCATTTTGCATGACTTTTGCTTCGGCTGCGCAGTCTGCTGACAATCTTTCCTTTCAGGATAAGAAATTTAACGAAGCGCAGCAGGTAGCTTCTAAAGCAAGTTTAGATGATAATTTGCTTATTCTTTCAGGTAAGATTATTGATGCAGAAACCAAAGCACCATTGGGCAAAACAAAAATTAACCTGAGCAAATTTGGCGATGAGCTTGTGCAGGCTTCTATTGACAATGACGGGAAATATGCAATAGCGCTTAGAAAAGATCAACTTGGCGAGCCAACAAGAATAACATTTAAAGTGCCCGGGTATAAAAGATACATCATTAAAAACATTGACAAGCGCCAAAGCTTTGTTGATGTGAACATTGTGTTGGAAGCAGAAGGCAGCCGAGAAAAAAGCTCAGCAAACGTGGTGTACAAAATGAGCAACGACCCTTTCAATCCATTGGTGCTTCGTTTTGAGTAGATGTTTTGTTTTGGTTAATAGAATGAAACCGCCCAAAAGGCGGTTTTATTTTTTTAAACTTTCAAGTGGTTAAACTCCCTACTTTAGCATTGGTCTTCAGCAACATTTTTTCAAACTAAAAAATCTCAACATGAAAAAGTTTGTTTTCACATTGCTCTCTTCATTTTTCCTTTTAGGGTTAAGCGCACAGCAGGTTGGCGAAAAAATTCAGATTGAAAGTGCTGGCACATGGTATAACGGTGTGGTTAAAAACTACGACCCGGCAGAGGACAAATATTTTGTAAGCTATGAAGGATGGAGCGATGGCTTTGATGAGTGGGTAACGAAAGACAGAATTAAAACATTTCAAAAAGTTGAAGCGCCAAAAGCGCCACTCACCAAGTTTAAAGTTGGCGACAAAGTAGAAGTAGAGTATGGCATGGTTCCCGAACCCGCTACAATTATGGAGGTGGGCGAAAACAAATACCGCATCAAGTACGATAAAAGTGTGTTTGGCGAAAAGTGGGTAACTGAAAGACAGATAAAAAAACTGTAAGCAGTTACTGCTTTCCTACTAAGAGTGGTGCTTGTAAACCTCCCCTAAATTAAAAAATTATGAAAGTATAATTGGCTCGTTAGCCTGGTTCTTTTCCAACCGGCTGATGAGCCTTTTGTGGGTGTTTTTGATATAGCTTTTGTCGTTGAATATCCTTGACATCATAATGCTGCCTTCTACCTCAGCAACACTGCGCTCTGCCAATTCGTTAGCGATGTTTTCAGGATATTTTTCCATGTATATGTGCTTAATGGCATCGAAAAAATCCTGAAAAAACTGCCTGATAATCGGGTTGAACTCCGGGATAACCAATGCGCTTTCCACACCCATGTTGCCGTACATTTTTCCGGTGGTGTCATCAAAAAAAATTTTTTCCGATGCCTTAAACATGTTTCTGAAGCGAGTGGAGGCAGAAAGATTTTCTTGATAAGCTTTGGCGAAAACTTCCAGTTTGAAATACTCGTGCACATGAAGAATCACCTTCTTCATCAAGTCCTCCTTACTTTTAAAATAGTGATAGAGACTGCCTTTCAAAATTCCGCAGGCATGGGCAATGTCGCTCATGCTGGTGCTGTGGTAGCTTCTTTGGCGAAAAAGAATCAGCGATTGAATGATAATAAACTGCTCGTCAACTTTCTGCTTGGGCATATCAACACACAAACGTAATGATTTGATTATATAAATCTGCTATACTGTTTCAAACAATATCAACGAGTGGTAGTGTTTATAGGCGTTGTAAATCAATACGCGCCTGGGTTGGCGCGAGGCATCTTTCAACAAAAGCGTTCCGGGAATAGTTTTTGTTTTCATCATTTGTGCAGCCAACCAAAAAGCAAAAGCCGAAGCCGTCATGTACTCTCCACACAAGTGCTTGAACCTGCAAAGTGTAGCGTGTTGAAAAACCGATTCTACAGCCGCCATCAAAAATTTATCTTCAAGTTCATTTCCACTAATGCCTGTAATCACTGCATCCAAATCGGCAGCACCAACGCCATGAAAATTTAAGAAGTGGTTTAGTTCATTGCTACAAACCGCTGAATCGGAAGGGCGATAAAAAGTGTAAACACCCTTCAACTTTCCGTAGGTGTTTGCGGCAGGATTTTTATCGAGCATAAAAAATGCTGCGCCCTCGCCAAGAATGTTGCCGTTGTTCGTGTAATCGTAGGTTTCTAAATTGTTGCATGGTTCTGTTTTCAGTTCGCCCGCCTGCACCATCGAAGCGTAGTTAAACTCCCCAACTTCTTCATATGCACCCACCAAAATTTTCGCTACGCCTTCGTTCATCAACATTGCGGCATCAAACAGTGTGCTTTCAAACGAAAACCCCTTTTGCGAAAAAGTGTTGTTGTGTGCATTGCAACCAATGATGATGGCAATGTTTGAACTCACCGTGTTGTGGGTGGATTGGATAAATGTTGTTGGGCTTACAATGCCTTCGCCCGATGCCACACAATCTTGTAAAAATCGTTGCGACATTTCCAGCAAGCCATAGCCTGTGGCAGTGGAAATGGCATCTGGCTTTTGTACTCCGCTTTCTTTCAATGCCATCAATCCTGCAGTAGTGCCAAACTTCACAATCCTGCTCATTCTGCGGATGGCAACGGCATCTAAAAATTTTGAGTAATCGGGCTCAACACAATAGATTTTATTGCGCTCGTGTGTTTTCAATTCTTGCAGAAAAACACTGTTGTCAAACGTTGGCTGCGGGGAAATACAAGTGGCAGCATTGATGTAAACATCGGTTTTTACACTCATTTTCTCGTTCATCATTGCAGCTTAAACTTTTGAAAAAATTAGTGATGAACAATTGCCGCCAAAGCCGAAAGAATTGCTAAGTACATGATTCAATGGAACGCCCGCACGCAAATCGGTTACGGGCGAAAAGTTCAACTCTTTCATTTGCGTTTGAAAACGCAGATTGGGAATAATGGTGTCGGCTTCCATCATCATCAATGAATAAACCGCTTCCACTCCCGCGCTTGCGCCAAGCGTGTGCCCTGTGAAACACTTTGTGGTGCTTGCCGCAGGAACTCTTGAAAATATGCTTTGAATTGCCAAGCCTTCGGAAAGGTCGTTGTTTTTTGTACCGGTACCATGCAGGTTGATGTAGTCAATTTGCTCAGCTTTTAATCCGCTCATGTTGAGCGCACCGCTCATGGCAAGAAAATTTCCTTTGCCTTCGGGTGATGAAGCTGTTTGATGATAAGCATCATTGGCATTGGCATATCCGCTTAAAATGATGTTTAAATCTTTGCCCAATTCCTGCGCCACTTGCGCTGAAACCAACACCACATATCCGGCACCTTCGCCAAGGTTCAAGCCATTGCGGTTGTCATCGCAGGGTGAGCAGGGTTTGTTATCCAAAATCATCAGTGCATTGAATCCACTGATGGTGAAGCGCGACATGGAGTCCACGCCTCCGGCAATCACCACATCCAACATGTTATTTTTTATCAGCCGCGCACCAAGCATAATGCTGTTGGCAGAAGATGAACAAGCGGTGCTGATGGTGCTGATAAAATCCTTTATGCCTAATTCGTCTGCCACCAATTCGGTGATGCTGCCGCTGTCGTGGTGCACCACTCCGGTGAGTTGCGCTTCCGATTTTTTTGCTAAGTATTCGCTGTAAACAATTTCGGTTTTGTCCATGCCGCCAACTGTGTTGGCTGAAATAAAACCTGTGCGATATTTTTTAATGTCAACACCTGAATCGCGCAACGCCTCTTTTGCCGCCACAGCACTGATTAAAGCCGTACGCGAAGTGCGTTCGTCCATGCCAGCAAGCGATGCCAATTCTTTGTTGCTTAGTTTTATTTCGCCTGCCGGAAGTTGCTCGGCATAAATGGTGGGCAGCACCGTAATTTTGTCAATGCCAGAGCGAAGATTCATCAACGCATCCCACGACTCGGTACAATTTGCGCCAATAGCAGAGATGGTTCCTTTTCCTGCAATAAAAACTTTGTCTGATTTCGTGATTGACATGAATTTTCGATAAGAAAACTTTTAGGTTATACAGAGATTCACGGAGAAGCACAGTTAATGACAGAGTAGAATATCTCAAGTTTCAAGTCTCAAATCTAACCTCTGGTTATGCCTTTTTATTGGCAGTGATAAACTCTGCCATGGTGCGCACAGTTTGAAAAATTTTCGGACCATCATTCGGGTTCGCCAATTTGATGCCATACTTCTGCTGCATTAAAACAATCAGTTCCAGCGCATCAATGGAATCTAATCCCAAGCCTTCGCCAAAAAGCGGCTGGTCATCGCCAATGTCTTCGGCTTTGAGGTGTTGCAAATTCAACTGTTCAACAATCTGTTGCTTTAATGTGGCTATCAATTCTTCCATGTCTGTGAGTAGATGTTTTGAATAGTTTCTTCGTTGTGCAATAAACCATCGGGTTCATCGCTTTGTGCTGCCAAATAAAAAAATGCTTCCGCTTTATTGTCAAAAAAATCTGCCCATCCCGAAATGCACGCCCTGATGTTGTTCGCTTTCATCAGCATATTCACATAATTGGTTTGGAACGCGGCATCAAAGTTATCAAAAACAAAACAAGCCGATTCGCCTTTGATTTGATGGCGAATGCAAAGCTCGCCAATCAACACATTAGGCAGGGTGTAAACAAACAAAGCCGGACTTGGATTGGTGTTCGTGCTTTCCATGTATCGAACGTCAGTATCTAAACTTGAGTTGCGGGTGGCGAGTACAATGCCTATTTCCTCAGCCGCATATTTCTCTTTCAAATTAAACTTTTGCAGAAGCAATTCCGCTGCCAAAAAGCCTGTTTTGCAGAGGTTATCCATTTTGAAAAATTTGGGGTAGTTGAGTTGGAGCTGTTGATATGCTGCTGCAAATAAATCTGATGCGGAGGGTTGCTGAACCACCACTAAATTGTTGTTTAGTAACAGTGTATTGTTGTTTATGGCAACATGATTTTTGCAACGAATATTCATAGAGTCGGGAATGCCGCCATTGGCTGTTCTATTCGCTCAGAATTTTTTCAATTTCCACCAAGCGAGCCAAGCGTTTCAACCCTGTGGCATGATTTTTTACGTAAGGGTTTTCCATATCCCAAACGTAGCCCGCAAGCACCGAGCAGATTTTATTTTGCACATCAGGATTCTGCGATTCATTAAAGAAAATCTTTTGCAAAGTGCCGTCATACCATGCCATCACATACGAGCGGAATGTGTCCACTCCAATCATGGTGCGCTGCATGTATTCTTCTTCCCAATTCACGATTTCGCCATTCAGTTGCTTCACCACCAAATCAGCAGCAAGGTGAGATGAAGCCGCAGCAAGCGTTACGCCCGAAGAAAAAATAGGGTCGAGAAACTCGGTTACGTTGCCAGTTAGCACAAAGCCATCGCCATAAAACTTATCTGTGGAAACACTCCAGGCATTAAGCGTTCGCGGCTCAAACACAAATTCGCAATCTTTAAAACGGGCAGCAGTGTTAAACTCTGCGGAAATTATAGCGCGCATTTGCTCTTCGGGAGTTCCGGTGAATTGGTCAAAAAACTCGGGGTAGCCCACAAAGCCGCATGATGAAATACCATCGGAGAAAGGAATCACCCAAGCCCAAACACCAGGCGCGTGGTCAATGATTAAAATTCTGTTTGGGTCAATGAACTGCGTTCTGCGGGTGTCGCGAATGTGCGTAAACAATGTTTTGCGCGGAGGAAGATTAGATGGCTTATCTAAATTAAACAAGCGCGGAATCACCCTGCCGTAGCCGGAAGCATCCACAATAAACTTTGCTTTGATTTGTTTTTGCGAGCCATCAGCATTGGTAACTGTGGTGGTGGAATTGCTGCCGTTGAACGCAATGCCGGTAACGGTTGTGTTATATTCCACCTGCACGCCCATTTTTTGCACTTCATCAGCCAACAGTTTGTCGAAGTCTGCTCGCTTCACTTGCCAAGTCCAACTCCAACCTTTTGTAAACTGGTCGCTGAAATTGAAGTCCATCACTTTTTCGCTGCCGTGCACAAACTTTGCACCGAACTTTTCCTGAAAGCCATGCGCTTTGATGGCATCAATGAAACCCGCAGCATCGAAGGCTTCCATACAGCGCGGCAGAAGGCTTTCGCCAATCACAAAGCGCGGAAAAGTTTCCTTCTCCACAATTTTGGTATTGAAACCCGCTTTGTTGATAATGGATGCAGCCACTGTTCCTGATGGTCCTGCACCAATAACTAATACGTCCGTTTTTTCAGTTGTCATAAACTTGCAATCACGCTTGCAGCACAATAGCCCGCATGGCAAAGCTAATGATGTAAGCGGTAATTTTTGTATTGAATTACTGTCAAAATTTTGTTCAACCTTACCTCACTCATTGTTTGCGCTCCGCAACTTTCTGCTTGTAGAAATTTTTGTTTGCCACATAAACCGTTTTGCTGAAAACAGCATAAACTTTACCCTCTTCATCCTCATACTTTAAAGGAAACTCAACTGAATATTCTCCTTTCTCTCCTACTTCTTTTACAATGGTGTCCAACACATCTTCTTCCAACAAAAAACGGCACTTCACCTTTCCGGAAATCGGTCGCACAAACTTGAACGAAGCGGCTTTATCCCACACCACATAATTCTTTCCCAGCACTTCCATCAGCAGCAACATAAAATAAGGGTCAACGCTGCTGTAAATGCTTCCTCCAAAAACAGTTCCCACACGATTGCGGGTGCGAAAGTTGAGCGACAACTGCACATGAAGTTCTTTCCAATCGCCCGAAATGAAAGTAACCTTACTGCCTGTGCACCAAATGCAGGGCCAGAAGTTAAACGCCAAACGGATGTTGCGCGATTTCCTTGACTCCTTTCTTTCTGTTGGAAAAAGTTTTTTCAACTTATGTGTTTTTATTTCACCAAAAAATTCTCGTAGGGCACGCGGGTGGCAATGGAGCGCGCAAGGGTAAGTTCATCGGTGTATTCCAACTCACCGCCAAACGAAACCCCACGTGCAATGGAGGTTACTTTAAGATTGAATGGCTGAATTTTTTTTGAGATGTAAAAAATTGTGGTGTCGCCATCCATGGTAGGGCTGAGCGCCATAATTACTTCATGCACACTTCCACTTTCCACACGCTTTAGCAACGATTGGATATTCAGCGCCTCAGGTCCAATTCCATCAATGGGTGAAATTAAACCGCCCAACACATGGTAAGCGCCTTGGTACACTCCGGTGCTTTCAATTGCAATTACCTCGCGCAGCGATTCTACCACACACACAGTTGAATGGTCGCGCATGGGGCTTTTGCAAACGCTGCACAATGCTTCATCGCTCACATTGTGGCAAACAGTGCAGAACTGAATGTTATTCCGCATTTGGCTGATTGCGCTGCTGAATCCTTCAACACGCTGTTTATCCTGCTTCATCAAATGCAACACCAAACGCAATGCCGTTTTTTCGCCAATGCCCGGCAGCTTTTTAAATTCTGCCACTGCGTTTGCTATCAGGTTTGATGGATAATTCATGTTGAAAAGATTCGCAAATACAACTGCTTTAGTTCAAATCATGGAACATAATTTTAAACAGAATGTTAGATGTGCAAGGCAATAAGCTGTGAAAACTTATTGTGTAAAAAACTAAAACCTACTTTAGCCCGCCAATGCAACTGAACACCATCAAGCAACCCATTGCACAGGAGCTAGAAATTTTTGAAGCGCGCTTTAAAGATGCCATGCGCTCAAACACTCCGCTGCTTGACAGAATCATGCATTACATCGTAAGCCGCAAGGGCAAACAAATGCGCCCGATGTTTGTGTTTTTAAGTGCAAAAATTTGTGGTGAAATCAACGATGCCACTTATGTTGCCGCATCATTAGTTGAAATTTTACACACTGCAACTTTGGTTCACGATGATGTGGTGGATGATAGTTTTCAGCGCAGAGGTTACTTTTCCATCAATGCACTTTGGAAGAATAAAATTGCCGTTCTGGTGGGCGATTATTTGCTGGCAAAAGGCTTACTGCTGAGCGTGGATAACAACCAATTCAGGCTGTTGCAGTTGCTGAGCAATACTATCAAAGAAATGAGTGAAGGCGAACTGCTGCAATTAGAAAAAGCAAGAAAGTTAGACATTCAGGAAGATGTGTATTTTGAAATCATAAAGAAAAAAACTGCTTCGCTTATTGCTTCTGCCTGCGCATGTGGCATGGCAACAGTTACAAAAGATGAAACCCAAATTGAACGCGCACGCGCACTGGGCGAAACCATAGGAATTGCATTTCAAATCAAAGACGATTTGTTTGACTATGAAGAGGCTGATGTGGGAAAACCCAGAGGCATTGACATTAAAGAGCGCAAAATGACGTTGCCACTGATTTACACACTCAACAACAGTCCAAAATCAGTTCGCTCAAAAATCATCAACATTGTGAAGAACGAAAACACGAAAATTGAAAAAGTGCGTTGGGTAATTGAAACTGTACGTGAAAAAGGTGGCATGGATTACGCAAAGCAACAAATGAAAGCGTTCCGCGATGAAGCCGTGCGCAAACTGGAAGAATTTCCTGAATCTGCTGCAAGGCAAAGCGTTCGCCAACTGATTGACTTCACCATTGAAAGAGAAGTGTAGTAGCAACTATCGCTGTTGCTCGTTGTTTTCGCGCTGCATGCGCTCGTTGTATTCTTTAGTTTCGGCTTGACGCTGTTGTACCTCCCTGTTCAGTTTTTCAATCGTGCGTTGCTCTTCCTCCTGATAGGTTTTCAAAATACTGCGCTCTTTTGCAATACGCTTCTGATTCAATTCATGGCTGTTGTCAGGCAATGGCGTTGATGGGAATCGCAAATCTTGATACCTCGATTTTCTTCCACCAATCATTTCATCGGCACGAGTGGCAGAAATGAACCATGAGAACTTCACATTGGAATTTCCGCCTTTCAGTTCCACTACATCAAATCCTCTACCTGTTTCATTGGTAACATACACTCCGTTGCAATCGCCTTTCAGCGTAACAAAAACTTTCAGCGGGTGTTTTTCATCCACCACAATGTTTTTTGCAAGTGTAGGGTCAAGCTCAATATGCGCTTTGCCATTCACCAACTGACCTTCGCCAAAGTCTTGCAACAACACCTCTGGCGATTCCGGTGCAAACATCACTCTGCCATTTTCGTTTTCATCGCGCACAATGGTAGAAACCGTTCCCAGTCCGATAATTTTGTAAGTGGTTCCTCCCTGAATTGCACCAACCCTTGCAAGCGCCAAAACAGATGTTTGGGCTGCATTGAGTACACCAAATGAACCACCTGCGTGGTTAGTTGCAGGATCTGTATCATCAATTGCAGTTCCTTCCACACCAATACCCAGTCCGTTTCCTATGATACCGCGTTCCTGAGTGTAACTGGAATCAATGATAGTGTTGTTGAAAGTGCTGTGTCGCGCCCAAATAGTAGCATAGCCTATACTGCTAACCAAAAGTCCGTTTGTGGCAGCAAGTGTTTCGCGCATTGTAACTCTAAAGTTAGGGTCGTGGTCTGTTGCTGTAGTGCCCATACCAATTTTTCCGTTTTGGCGGATAGACAGCTGCTTGTTAGCAGCACCGCCTCCACCGGTGTAGAAATCTAATCCAAACTGATTGTTTGTATAAGCAACGCCAACCCTTGCTGATGCAATACCCGTATTGTTCTGCCCAAACATTAAACCATTAAGCGTTAGGCTTCCCGAATTATTCTGATTCCAGTCAATTAAGGCATTACCTCCAACATTAAAAGTCTCCACAGCTGACCCTGGAAGACCATTCCCAGCTACTACTTCCCCAAATCTTGTAATATACATTCTCGGACTGTTTGTAGTTCCTGTGGATGTTGAGAAAATTAACTGGGTTCGGAATCCGTTAGTAAAGGTGTCGCGTACCTGAGCAACTATAGAAGCGCCATCAAGGTTGTCGCTCGCCAAAGACCCTCCGGCAGTTCCACGATATGCGCGAAAATAAATACCGCCAATTGTATTCCCATCAACAGTACGCGATGCAGCACCATCAGCGTATGTTGTTCCTCTTGTGCGATACAATATCAATCTGGCGTGGTCAGAAGTAACGTTTGAAGTTTTTCTTAGCAAGAGTGCATCTGTATTTCCACCTCCCAAATTGTTAGTCATATTAATTTGAACCTTTGTGGCATTGTGTCCATAAGTTATTCCCAAACCTGTGTTTGTGATGGAATCACCAACAATGATTTCACCTGCAGGCGTAACCCTAAATGACTCCTTGTTGTTTGCCCTCACCGAGAAAGCCTGAGGGTTTAGTGTTCCAATAAAATTAGATGCAGAACTTGTAATGGTATTTCCGGTTAAACTCCAAAAGTTTGAAGCAGTATCCATCACCCAATTTGTTCCATTATACCTCAGAATAGCGTTATTCAGCGGAGGTCCGATAATGCTGTCGCCCAAAATTCCATCAACTATAGGATTTGGATAAGTTCCTCTTAAATCACCACCAGCCTCACCATCAATGCTACCGGTTGGTCCTGTTACACCTGTGAACCCGGTTGCCCCGGTTACACCCGGCAAACCCTGTGCACCTGTATCACCTGTGGCTCCAGTTACTCCTGTTGCTCCGGTAACGCCTTGTGCGCCTGTATCGCCTGTAGCTCCCGTTACCCCGGTAACGCCTTGTGCGCCTGTGTCGCCTGTTACCCCAGTTACTCCGGTAGTACCTTGTGCGCCCGTATCACCTATGGCACCTGTTGCTCCGGTAATACCTTGTGCGCCTGTGTCGCCTGTGGCTCCCGTTGCTCCGGTAACACCTTGTGCGCCTGTATCGCCTGTAGCTCCCGTTACCCCGGTAACGCCTTGTGCGC
>VFQQ010000110.1_pt1 | contig 213920 bp, 167 predicted proteins | sample 3512341 | NCBI WGS metagenome assembly VFQQ01 (sample SAMN10412373, study PRJNA504923) | tailings metagenome | isolation source: Relicate 2 Philex TSF1 revegetated site | place: Philippines: Tuba, Benguet | collected 2017-08-29 | reverse complement strand
AGTTTCCCTACGTTCGGCCTCCATCCGCCTGCACACGGTAGAGCAGAATGCTCTAGCCGAACCGGACGCAGTACACCGGTGGAAGCCGGTGGTTCAGCGGGTACCACGAGTCTCCCGAGTCGTCGCTGAACCAGACCCCGCCGGTGGTGGTTCCGAAGGCGAGCCGGTCCCCCGTCCCGTCGACGTCGAGAGCGTGCCGGTAGGCGATGTCGTAGCAGTGATCGCCCGGCAGTCCTTCTTCGATCGCCTCGAATGTCCGCCCTCCGTCGCGGGTCCGGGTCACGACCAGCCGGCCGTCGCGGGGTACGCGGCAGCTGTCGTCCGCCGCCGGGACGAACCAGGCGGTGTCGGGCCGGTGCGGATGGACAGCCACCGCAAATCCGAAGGGGGAGGGCTCGACGTCCGGAAACTCCACCCAGCTCCGGCCGGCGTTGTCCGAGCGGAAGATCCCGTTGTGATGCTGGATCCACATCCGGTCGGGCTGGGACGAGCAGGCGACCAGCCGGTGCGGGTCCTGGATCGCCGCGTCCCCAGCCACATCGGGGGGGACGTACTCCGCTCGTAGTCCTTCGCCGAGACAGCTCCAGCTCGCCCCGTCGTCCTTCGTCTGCCAGACGCCGCCGCAGGAGATCCCGATGGTCACCCGCCGCGAGTCGCGGGGATCGACGGCGACCGAGTGGATCCCGGGCTCATCCTTGCCGCCACCGAACCACCGCTGCCGCTCTTCGCGGTTCCAGAGGGATTCGACGAAGGTCCAGGTCTCGCCCCGGTCCTCGGACTGGCAGAGGGCACCAGGGATCGTCCCGGCCCAGAGCCGCCCGGGCTGATCGGGACCGCCGGGTTCGAGACTCCAGATCTCCATCAGGCTCGCCGGCCGCTCGGTCTTCACGAAGTGTCCCGGCGGGAGCTTGGCCCCTTCGGGATAGACCGGCACCGCCACCTCGGTCCAGGTTACCCCTTCGTCGGTCGACCGCTGAAGCTTGGTGCCAAAGTGGCCGAGGGTCAGGACGGCGTAGAGGGTGCCGTCCCGGGGATCGGCGAGGCACATCGTGACCGGTTCGCCGAGGAAGCTGACCCGTTCGATCTCCCACGTGCCACCGCGGTGGCGGAGGTGAAACAGCCCTTTGCGGGTCCCCAGAAAACAGCGGTCGGCCATGCTGAACCTCGCGAGCGCCACGAACGATCCGGGTTGATTGTCTGTACGATGATCGACTCAGCCCGATTCTCTCAGCCCCCTGACAATGCCTGGAAGACGAAGATTTCGGTTTCGGGGGAGACGACGTCCTGTTGTGTGACCCGGTCCCGGATCATTTCTCCGCTGATGAAGATGGCCACGTGCTGGCGGAGGCGTCCTTGATCGTCCAAGAGATAGCCGCGGAGGCGGGGGTGCGACTGGAAGGCGGACTCGAGGACTTCGCGGACTGTTGTGCCGGGATAGGTCCCGTCTGTGCACTCGACGTGCCTGCGGAGATGGGGTGTAAAGGCGAGGCGTGGCACGGGTGGCTTGCCGGGTATTGAAACGAAGCAGGGCGGAAACGGAACGAGTTCTCCGGACGATCCTACCCGCTCTCCCAGCCGACGTCCTGGTCGGCACAGCGTCGCCCGCTCAATCCCATCGCCCCACGGCCACCCCGGTCCAGCAGGCTGCTGGCCCCGCCGGAGGCGTTTCTCGTGGTCGAACCATGGCACACGACGGGCGTCCAATCATGGAACGGCGTCGAATACATCCCTCTCCAAAGCGGCCGGACCGCAATCCCCGCGGCGAGGGAAACGGGAGCCGTCTACGCCGACTCCAGTCGACGTAGGTGGATCGAGCGTCTTATCCCCCCCAACGTCAACGCCCCCGGTCCAGCGGACACTGGCTGGCCCCGGGTCGGAGGGGAGGCGTCCGTCACGCCCGGCCGCCAGATCACCGAGGGCTGGGACTTGCCGCTGCGCGGGGAGCGGGGGCACAATCCGGAGAGTTTCGTCCCATCCCTTGATGACCCAAACACGAGATCGCATGAAGACTTCGCGCCGAAACTTCCTTCAGTTCAGCGCTGCGGCCGCCGGACTCTCCCTGATTCCCGCCTGGAACGGCCTGTGGGCCGAAGACAAGCCGCTGCCGTTCAAGATCTCGCTCGCCGAGTGGTCCCTCCACCGGACGATCTTCGGCAAGAAGCTCGACCACCTCGACTTCGCGAAGACCGCCAAAGAGGAGTTCGGCATCGAGGCGGTCGAGTACGTCAACCAGTTCTTCAAGGACAAGGCGAAGGACGAGAAGTACCTCGGCGAAATGAAGAAGCGGTGCGAGGACCTCGGCGTCCGCAGCCTGCTGATCATGGTCGACGGAGAAGGGGCCCTCGGCCACGCGGACGAGGCGGAACGGGCTAAGACCGTCGAAAACCACAAGAAGTGGGTCGACGCCGCCGCCTTCCTCGGATGCCACTCTGTCCGGGTCAACGCCCAGAGCAGCGGAACCTTCGATGAACAGGCGGAGCGGGCCGCCGACGGCCTGGCCAAGTTGACCGAGTACGCCGAAAAGCAGCAGCTGTCGGTCCTCGTCGAGAACCACGGCGGGCTATCGTCAAACGGCGAATGGCTCGCCAAGGTCATGAGGATCGTCAACCACCCGCACTGCGGCACGCTGCCCGACTTCGGCAACTTCCGGGTGAGCGACAAGGAAGAATACGACCGCTACAAGGGGGTCGAGGAGCTGATGCCGTTCGCCCATGCGGTCAGCGCCAAGTCGCACGACTTCGGTCCGGACGGCAACGAAACGAAGACCGACTACCGCAAAATGATGAAAATCGTCTACGACGCCGGCTACCGGGGCTACGTCGGGGTTGAATACGAAGGGAGCCGACTTGACGAATTCGCCGGAATCAAGGCCACAAAACAGTTGCTTGAGACGGTCCGGAATGAGATGCTGAAGGCGTGACGTCGCCCGCTTCCGCAGCAGCGCCGCTGAAGGAGATGGCAGACGGAACCTGAAATTCGAGCTCTGTGCGCCGCAGAGCTCAATGTCGGCGACTCGGTTTCCCCGCGCTCAGGGGGGCCGGGTCGTCTTTTTTTGCGCTATCGGGTCGGTAAATCCTCGGATTTCTCAGGGGTTCGTCGTCTGAAAGCGGCTTCTTGGTCCCGCCCCGACGCAAACGAGCCCGGCGAATCGGCCGGACAGCAGACTGTCCTTTGCACGACTCATGCCGGGCTCGATGAGATTCCTGCGAACAGGTTCCCGTAGACACCAGGGCGAGGAGACCTCGCCTCAGACCTCCTGAAGTCCCGGGCGTCCCGCTTCGACGACGAACGACTTCCGGGTCACCAGTTCCCCGCCCGGCTTTGAGACGACCGGGACCGTCCGGTAGTGCGTCGTCCAGCTCTTGGGGGTGATCTCGCAGGAGACGTAGCCCCGCTCGGCGTTGAAGAACTTCACGAACGGGTTTTCGCTCAGCATCGTCGCCGTGTCCTTGGTTGTCTCCTTGCCGTCCCCGCCGGAGCTGATCGAGGTGCCGACGAACTCAGTCGCGACGATCGGCGACTTCTCATCGGCGGCGTCGACCTGCAGGTTGTTTGCCCAGTTGTTGTGGATGTCCCCCGTCAGGACGATCGGGTTCAGCTTCGGCCGCTCGCCGAAATACTTGAGCATCCGCTGGCGGTTCACCTCGTAGCCGGGCCACTGGTCCATGCTGTAGCCGACCAGCTCTCCCGGTACCCGGTCGACGCGGGCCATCATCACCTGCTGCGCCAGGACGTTCCAGACGGCCGGGGACTTGTCGAGGTTGTCACACAGCCACTTTTCCTGCTCGTTCCCCAGCAGCGTCCCGTTCTCGGCGAACGTCCCTTCGCAGGGGGCCTTGTTGCCGTCGCCGCAGGGCTGGTCGGTCCGGTACTGACGGGTGTCGAGCACTTGGAAATCAGCGAGCCGGCCGAAAGCGACGCTCCGGTAGAGCCGCATGTCGGGCCCCTTCGGAATCTGGGCCGAGCGGAGCGGCATGTGCTCGTAATAAGCCTTGTAAGCACGCTCCCGCATCTGAAGCAGCTCGGACGCCGAGGTCCCCTTCCGGTCGGGAATCCCGTTGGCGTAGTTGTTGGCGACCTCGTGGTCGTCCCAGGTGACGAGCCAGGGGCAGAGGGCATGGACCGCCTGCAGGAACTCGTCGGTCTTGTACTGGGCATGCCGGTTCCGGTAGTGCTCGAGCTCCGTCAGCCGGGGGCCGACGTGAACCCGAATCTGCTTGGGGTTCGGGTCCCCTTCGTAGATGTAGTCGCCGAGATGGGCGATCAGATCGAGGTCTTCCCGCCGCATGTGATCGTAGGCGGTGTAATAGCCGCTCTCGAAGTGCTGGCAGGAGGCGAACGCCATCCGCAGGCGCTGCGGCATTTCGCCAGCCGCGGGAGCGGTCCGGGTCCGGCCGACCGGGCTGACTTCGTTCATCCCGGCGAACTGATAGAAGTACCAGCGGCCCGGCTGAAGCCCTTCGACCTCGACGTGAACCGAATGGGCCAGCTCCGGCGTCGCCACGGCGGTCCCGTGTGCCACGACCTTCGTCATCTTCTCGTCCTCGGCGACTTGCCAGCGGACTTCGATGTTCTCCGCGGGCATCCCGCCCCCTTCAAGGGGCTTCGGAGCCAGCCGGGTCCAGAGGACGACCCCCGCGGGGGTGGGATCCCCCGAGGCGACGCCGAGGGAGAACGGATAGTCCTGGGACTTCGAATTCCGGAACGCGAGGGCCGATTCAGGCCGGCCGAGGACCGACCAGGAGGCGAGGGCGAGGCCCCCGGCGGTAAGGACCTGCCGGCGGTTCCAGACCCGGCCGGGAACATCGATACGGTGAGCCATCTGAATCTTCCTTCATGACGTCGTCGGGGGTGCGCTGCCGCCAATTTCCCGAGTCGTTCCCCGTGGAACAAGGGGAGCGGAGCAGGGGATCGGCAGCCGGGCGGGACTTCGCACCTCCCGGAAAGGCGAAGATCTTGGGGAGGCCCGGTGAAGTTCTGAGGAAGGATTTCGAGATCAGGGAGACACGAATCCGAGAACGGAACTTGCCTGGCACTTACAAAAGCGAAAGGGGCCGGATGCCCCCAATTGGAATCGCCCTGTGCGTCGGATATCTTCCTGCGCCAACTGAGACTGACACCGCATCTCAACTCGTAATTCATGGCGATGAGAACGGTTGGATCCGGGTCTTCTCCAAGCTGAGCCCGCCTCGCCCCTGCCTTCCGTCCGTCGGTGACCTCCATGGCCCACCTCCGTCTTCGAGCCACCCACGGCTTCACACTGATCGAACTGCTGGTCGTCATCGCGATCATCGGCGTTCTGGTGGCCATCCTCCTCCCGGCGGTTCAGCAGGCGCGGGAAGCGAGCCGGCGAGCGCAGTGCTCCAACAACATCAAGCAGATCGGCCTCGCCCTCCACAACTACCACGAGGTCCACGGCCGCCTCCCGATCACGCAGTACGACACGAGCGCCGCGCCGAACTATACCCTCCTGACGACCTGGTCCCGCTCGCTGCTGCCGCAGCTCGACCAGGGGAATATCACACTCGGGTGGAACGAGTACGTGAACTTCAGCGTCGCCCCGAACGCGGCGATGAATCGCAAAGTGATCCCGGTCTACACCTGCCCCAGCTCCCCGACTCAAGGGATCAGCAGTTGGCCGAAGACGGGGGACCAGCCGATCGTCGAAGACCCGACCGGCTTCTACACGGCCGGGATCTGCGAATACTCCTGCAGTGCCCACGTCCACCTGACGAGCAGTTCGACCGACTACATCACGGGCATGATGGACTACCAGGGAGAAGTCTCGAAGAAATTCAGCGACGTCACCGACGGGCTCTCGAACACCCTGATGCTCGGCGAAGTGAGCGGGGGACCGAAGACCTACCTGACGAACAAGCTGCCGGTCACCGGCGGTGACCAGAAGGAGCGGTTCCACAACTGGGCCGCGCAGAACCGGATCTCGCTCCGCCCGTTCCAGGCGGATGGGACCGGGCAGTACACCGGCCGGTGCCTCGTGAACTGCAACTCGGGGGGCTCGAACCTGTTCAGTTTCCACACTGGGGGCGTCAACGTGACGCTGGGAGACGGCGCCGTTCGCTTCCTCTCCGAGAACATCGAGTTCACGACGATGTGCCGTCTCGTAACCTGCCAGGAAGGGAAGATCGTCGGCGAGTTCTGAGCGGGGCCCTTCCCTGCGCCTGATCGCCGCATCGACGGAAACCGGCATGCTCCAGCGGTTGCGACATCTCTGGCTGAAAGTCCACCTCTACCTCGGCCTGACCGCGGGGCTGCTGTTCGCGCTGACCGGTCTGACCGGCAGCCTGATCGTGTTCGACCACGCTCTCGACGAGCAGCTCAACGCCCCCATGATGCTGACCCGGAACACCGGGCCGCGAAAGAGCCTCGCCGAGATCGTGCGGGCCGCCGAGGACTCGAAGCTGGCCCCCGGCCGAGGGACGAGCATCGTCTATCCGCGAGTCGCGAATGGAACCTTTACCGTCTATTTCAAATCGCCCGGCGCCAGCGGAGTGGAAGCTGCAATCCCCGAGGTGTTCGTCGACCCGGTGACCGCCGAGGTTCTCGGAACGCGGATCCGAGGCAGCGGCCTTATGGAGACGATCTACCGGCTCCATTCCTCTCTTTGGTCGGGGAAGACCGGCCAGGTGATCCAGGCGGGGATGGCAGTGCTCGTACTCGTCTCCATCGCCACGGGGCTGATCCTGTGGTGGCCGCTCCGCCGGGCGGGGTGGCGAGCGGCGGTGGGGGTCCGGCGGCAGAAACTGAACTTCGACCTCCACAAGGTCGGCGGGGTGTTCTTCACGCCGGTCCTGTTCCTGATCGCCTTCACCGGAATTCATCTCGCCTGGCCGGCGGTGGTCCGCCCAGTCGTCACGACGTTCCTGCCGGAGACGAAGCTTCCGCTGAAGGTGAAGTCGCTGCCACAGAAGTCGGAAGGACGAGTTCTTGGTCCCGATGAGGCGATGGAAGTGGCGGAGCGGACGATGCCGGGCTGCCGGCCGATGATGCTGGAGCTGCCGGCGGGGAAGGACGATGCGTATCGGGCATTCGTCCGTCAGGTGGGAGAGGTCGGCGAGCTGCGGGGCGTCGGCCGGGTTTGGGTCGACCGGTACAGCGGCGAGGTGCTGGCAACGCGGGACTGGACGAGGTTCACCGCGGCGGACACCTACTTCCGCGTGCAGCTCGCGCTCCACAGCGGCGACGCATTCGGGATGGGAGGGCGGTGGCTCTTCTGCCTGTCGGGGCTCGTGCCGGCACTCCTCTACGGGACCGGCTTCGCCCTCTGGTGGCGGAAGCGGGCATCGAGACAAAGACAGCTCGCCAGAGCCGCTCTGCACCAGGACGAACCGGCCGGCGAAGCGATCGCAACGCAACCCATCGCACTTCGACAACCCGGGTGAAGGGCGAGAATCCAAGAAAAACAGGCGCCCAGCGAAGGTTGGACCGTTCACTGAACGGAAGCGCCTCCGGCGAGGGCAGGGGCTCAGTGACAACAGGCGCCGTTGGTTTCCGGAGGGGCTGTGTACCGGTCGTGATGCTTCGTCCACATCAGACCGAGGCCGTTCAGGTCCGGCATCCCGCCCCAACCTTCGCCGCGCCCGAACGGCGTCAGGTCGAGCAGGTGCAGCAGCCCCAGCGGTATTTCCAGACCCCGCCCATACGTCGAATACGTGTGGAACACCCGGTCCCCATCCCGAAGAAACACGCTGAGACCCGGCTGCTCACCCCGCAGATGGTAAAGCTCCTTCTTGGCCTCGAGCGTCGCCCGGTCCTGGTAGTTGTACTCCACCGGCCGAAGCGATTCGTCTGTCGTCACGTGAAAGTCGTAGTTGAACTCGCTCCCGAACGACGAGTACCACGGAATCGTCCACCCCATCCGCGCCTGAAAGGCCCGGATTTTCTCCAGCCGCGCCCGCGACACCATCACGAACGACGTCTCACGGGCATGCAGGTGCGACAGGTTCCCGACGTTGTCCGCGAAGAACGAGCACCCCGAACACCCCTCCGACCAGGGCTCCGTCTTCCCCGGCGGCGGATCGTCCGGCTCGAACATGAAGTGATAGACGATGAGCTGCCGCCGACCGTCGAACAGCTCCAGGAGCGTCCGCCGGCCCCCCGCCCGCTCGAACTCATACGGCTTGTCGATCCGGACCATCGGCAGCATCCGGCGCTGAGCATTGAGCACGTCGCGTTGACGTGTCAGCTCTTTCTCACTCGCCAGCAGTTCCTTGCGAGTCATGAGCCACTCATCGCGCGAGACGATGCGGGGCAGGGGGAGCGGTTCCGACTCGAGGGACGTCGACATCACGCATTCTCCTTGGAATGAACAGGGACCAGCAGCCGGACCGCGCGGCGAACGACCAGAAATTCGAGGGCGGCGAGACAGAGCACGATCAGCCCGGTCCGGAGCGAACTGGCGGTCGAGAACGACAGGCCGATCCCGGTGCCCAGCGCCACGTAGGCGGCCAGACAGGCGGGACATTTCGGCATGAGCACCAGCCCGATGCCGGGGACCAGCCACGCGGCGGCATCGAAGAGCCGATGGGCAATCACACCGATCCGCGTCCGCGGAGGGAGTATTCGAACGGCGCCGCGGACATCGGACTCCACCGGCTCACAGCAACAGCAGCGACTCATGGCGTGGCCTCTTCAACAGAGATGTGCGAGAAAGCATTCATCCGCCCGGAACGAGGCGGCCGTCGTCAGCCAGCGATCACTGCAGGGGAGGGATCCCCGCCATGCGGCGGGCGTCGGTGATCTGGCCGTAGTGGACCATCTGATGCAGAGCCATCAGGACATAGGTCTGCCCGACCGACTTCATCGCCTCTTCGAATCCCGGCGGAATCTGGCGGGGAGGCTGATCGAGCTCGGCCTCGCTGAGGTCCGAGAGCCGCTGGAGGTTCTGCTTGCGGAGGTCGTGGTAGGTGCGGTGGACTTCGTCGAAGGAGGGATAGGCCGCCGGATCGGTCTGCGGCGTCGAGCCGGGGGCGAAGAGCGCCTCCCAGTGCTCGACCGGGTTCGGCTCCCCGAACAGGACTTGCGGGAGACACCCCTCGAGGTACGCGAGATGCCCCATGACCCACAGCGGGTGGTTCCCGCCGGCGGAGGTCGGCTGCGTCAACGGCCTCTCACGCATGGGAGTGACCAGGGTCCGGGTCCCCTCGTCGGCAAACGTCATGGCCCAGCGGATGAGATCTTTGGCCTTCATCGAAGTCTCTCCCGTTCGGAAGTGAGTTGGAGTGCTGCTGTGGGGACGTGAGCGCGCAACGTCAGCGTGCTGCCCGATCGCACATGCGAGCGATGAGACAAAAACCTGGAGAACAAGCCGGCTCCCGCCATCAGGACGTGAGCTTCATTCGCAAACCGCACTAGCGGGCGGCTGCCTTCTTCTCCGACTTCTCGCGGATCGCTTTGAGCCCCGCCTCCCAGCCTCCGTGGACGCTTTCGGCGTGATCGGGCGGAATCAGTCCCATCGCCTTGTGGGTAATCTTGAGGCGGACTTTCTGTCCTTCCGCGACGACCCGGTACTGGACGTGCGAGACCGCCGGGTACGACATGAACATCGGCCCGTTCAGCTCGAGGAGCAGCGGGGGCTTGATGACCTGGACATGGGCCCAGAAGTGCCCCGTGTTGTTCCCAAGATCGCGATACCAGCGGCCTCCCGGCCACGGTTCGATCTTCATCGGGAACGGCGTGCCGTCGGGCATTTCACTGCCGGGACCGAGGTTCTCGAGGATCGTTTCGAACACGATCTCCGGAGTCGCCGCAATCAGCTCCTGCTTGACGATGTTCAGGGTCTGAAACGGGTGCTCGGTGGCCGGGGCAGCAGTGACCATGACTAAACCTCAGGGTGAGGAGGAGTGGAGGGAGGTGTCGCCGGAGACGGGGGCGACTCGCCGGAATCTGCGGCCTTCCGCGCAGCCAGTTCGGCCGCCTTCCGTTCCGCCTGTTCCTTGATGCGATTGATCTGATGGGTCCAGAACCGTTCGAAGGTCTTGACCCATTCATGCACAATGCGGAGCTGGTCGGCGTTGAGCTCGTAGACCCGGCTCTGTCCCCGCTTGGAGACCGACACGATCCCGACCTTCCGGAGCACGCCGAGGTGCTTGGAGACGGTCGGCTGCGGCAACTGGAGCGTCTCGACCAAGGCGCCGACCGGGTGGGCTCCCCGCTCGGCCAGCAGGTCGATGATCATCCGCCGCCGCGGCTCGGCGATGGCGTTGAAGACGTCGGTGGTCGTTGCCGCTCGTGCCATGTCGTCAACCAGTCTATTCCCACATCGGAATATATCAAGAGGGAAATGAGTCGGTTTGGAAAAATGCTGGGGAGGGAGGAGTTAAACACCAAGGCACCAAGGTCACACAAAGAACACGAAGAAGAGAAAGGCCAAAGGCGAGAAACATCGCGTAGATCTTGGCGGTGTCGCCGCCGGAATTCCTTTGTGCTCTTTGTGTGATCTTGGCGCCTTTGTGTTTGACCCGAACGTGTCGCAGCTATTCATCGACGAGCCGGTAGCCGACACCGGTCTCCGTCCTGAGGTACCGCGGCCGGGTCGGGTCCTTTTCGATCTTCCGGCGGAGCTGCCCCATGTAGACCCGCAGGTACTGGTTCTCGTAAACGCTGTCCGGCCCCCACACCTCCTTGAGGAGCTGCTTGTGGGTCACGACCTTGCCGGCGTTCCGGCAGAGGACGACCAGGAGCCGGTATTCGGTCGGAGTCAGGTGCAGCTCTTCGTCACCGAGATGGACCTGTCGCTTCGCCAGGTCGACCCGCAGTTCGCCCACCTGAAAGAGGGGCGACGCCGCTCCTGTCCCGGTCGCAGTGGAGGCGCTATGCCGGAGAGCGACCCGGATCCGGGCCATCAGCTCGCCAACGCCGAACGGCTTGGTGAGATAGTCGTCCGCCCCGGCATCGAGGGCCGCGACCTTGTCCGACTCCCGCCCCCGCGCCGAGAGAACAATCACCGGGACGCGGGACCATTCGCGGAGCTGCCGCAGGACATCGAGACCGTCGCCGTCCGGGAGTCCGAGATCGAGGATTACGGCATCAGGGGGCTCGCTTGCCGCGGAACGAAGCCCCTGCGCCGCCGTCTCTGCCTCACTGACCGAGAACGATTGGGATTCGAGCGAGATCCGCACGAACTTCCGGATCGGAACTTCGTCCTCGACGATCAGAATGCGCGGCGCATCTTGCGACATGAACCGGGGGAGCCAAGCCTGGAATCGGGAACCGCATCAGCGCGGTTTGCCGGAACGGTGTCAAGCGGCCGCTTCCGCCCGTCGGCCGGTTCGATGAGCCAGCCTCGTGCGTATTCGCGTCCCGCTCCGCTGCCGATACACTCGGCCGGTCCGAATGGTCCAATGTGAAGTGAAGGTCCTCCCGAACATGGCTTACCCCCAAATCGTCCTTGCCAGCCGCAATCATAAGAAGGCGGGGGAAATGCGAGACCTGCTCGCCCCGTTCGGCATCCCGCTGATCGGTGTGAGCGACATCGACGGCGTCCCCGAGGTGGTCGAGGATGGGGACACGTTCGCCGCCAACGCCGCCAAGAAGGCCCAGCAGACCGCCCGGCACCTCGGGATGTGGACGATCGGCGAGGACAGCGGCCTGCGAGTCGACGCCCTGAAGGGGGAGCCCGGCGTCTACAGCGCCCGTTACAGCGGGGATGGGGCCACGGACGAAAAGAACAACGCCAAGCTGATCGCGGCCCTGGCGGGCATCCCCGCCGAGAAGCGGGGAGCGGGGTACGTCTGCCACGTCGCGGTCGCATCGCCCGATGGCGAGTTGCGGCTCAGTTTCGAAGACACCTGCCGCGGGCGGATCATCGACGCGCCGCAGGGCCCGAACGGGTTCGGCTACGACCCGCACTTCCTCGTCCGGGAGTACCACCAGACGTTCGGCGAATTGAGCCCGCTGGTGAAGCAGCAGATCAGCCACCGGGCGCGGGCCTTCCGCCGCCTGATCCCGCAGCTCCTCAAACTGCTTCCCAACTCGTAAGTCCCCAGTCCCTGCGGACGGCGGGACCGCACCGTCAGGGGCGAGACGGCACTTCCGCGAGGAAGCCGCGGATCAGCTTCACGAGCCGGTGGGGGTGGGTCAGGAACGGCAGGTGTCCGGCGGTGTGCATCCACTCGGTCCGGGCGTTCGGCAGCAGGGTCTGAAGTTCTTCGGCGTGCTGCGTGTGTCCGCGGCCTTCCCCTTCGGTCCGGATCAACAGGACCGGCTGGCGGATCTTGGAGAGGTCGGCATCGATCGCGGCGCCGGTGGACCGCATCCGGATGGCGAGATCACGGATCGGAGTTTCGCTCAGGTTCCCCAGCAGAAAGTCCCAGCGAGTCGGGTCGAAGGGGGGGAACCAGTCACGATGGTTCCGCTCCTGGAGCGGCTTCCAGCCGGGGAGAGACGTGACACGACCGGGGAGCCGCCGGCCGGTGCCGAGCAGCAGACGTTCGATCCAGGTCCAGGGTGTCGCGATCGTGGGTGTCTGAAGTATGCCGCAGGTCAGGGCAGGGGCGGCCTTGAGCCACTCTGCTGCGACGAGCCCGCCGAACATGGCGCCGTAGACTGCGGCCGAGGCGTGTCCGAGCTGCGTCCGGAGAGCCTCGAGTCCCTCGATCGTGCGAAGGAGGTAGTCGCGGGGGGGGATGGAGCGGGTGAAGCGGGGGTATTCGACGACGACGCACCCGAACTCTTCGCGGAGGAGCCAGGCGGTGAGGGCGAAGAGGCGGCTGTCTCCGGAGGCTCCGTTGAGGAAGTAGATCGGTCGGCCGGTTCCGAGCCGGCGGGCGGAGATGGTTCCGGCGGCGAAGGGGACTTGTTCGAGGCGTCCTTCGGATTCGAAGGCGGCGACGACTTCGGCCCAGGCGAGGGGAGTGGGGCAGCCTTCGCCGGGTGGGGGGGAGGCGAGTGGGGCCGTCGCGGGGGACGGTGCGGCGGCGTCAACGGGGGCGGTTGAGGCCGGAGAAGAGGAGGGCGCGTCCATGCCGCCAGTGTGACCGGGCTCCGAGACCGATGCAAACCGCCCCTGCCGACTGCGACTCCCCTCGCTCAAACCCATCGCCCCACGGCCACCCGGGTCCAGGGGCGGAGCTCCTGGCCGCCGGAGGCTCTTTCGATATGGAACCACGGCAAACAACGGATATCCAATCGCAGCCCGGCGTCGCGTACTCCCTCTCTAACCCGCCCGCACTGCACTCCCCGCGGCCAAACGGACGGGCGTCCTCAACTCTCATCCCCCAAAGCGGACATCCGTGATCTTCCACGGTTCCACATCGAAAACACCTCCGGCGGGGCCAGCGTTCCGCTGGACCGGGGTGAGGGGCTCGGCGTGGAACAGAGCTCAGCCGCGGGGCCGCCGCATGTCTTCCTGAGCCCGCGCCAGAAACGGCACCACAATATCTCCCAGCTTCGGCAGCTCCGACTCAATCAGAAACGCGTCATGACCATGCGGACTAGGCAACTCCACCGACGTCACATGCCTACGGGCGGAAATCAACGCCCGCACGATCTCCAGACTCTGACCCGTCGGAAACAACCAGTCCGTGTCGTACGAAACCACGAGGAACCGCGCGTCCGTCTTCCCCAGCACTTCCGTCAACGGACCATGCGTCGACTCCAGGTTGAAGTAGTCCATCGCCTTCGTCAGCAGCACATAACTGTTCGCGTCAAACCGCTCCACAAACCGCTGCCCCTGATAGTGCAGGTAGCTCTCGATCTGGAACTCCGTCTCCTGCTTCAGGTCATACGCCAGCGCATCCCGATCCTGCAGCCGCCGCCCGAACTTCGACTCGATCGACTGCTCCGAGAGATACGTGATGTGCGCAATCATCCGGGCCAGCGCCAGCCCGAACCGCGGCTTCTCCGTCTCGCTGTAATAGTTCCCCTCGCAGAACGCCGGGTCCGCATAGATCGCCCGCCGGCCGACCGCATTGAACGCGATCCCCTGGGCATTCAGCTTCGCCCCCGAGGCAAGAATGATCGCCGCCCCCAGCGCCTCGGGGTACCGGGCCGCCCACTCCAGCACCTGCATCCCGCCAAGACTCCCCCCAACCACCGCCAGCAGCTTCTGGATCCCGAGATGGTCTACGAGGGTCTTGTGGACCCGGACGATGTCCGGAATCGTGATGAACGGAAAGTGCGGCCCGTAAGGCTTGCCGGTCTCCGGGTCGACCGTGCTCGGCCCCGTCGAACCCTGACACCCCCCCAGCACGTTCGCGCAGATCACGAAGTACTTGTTTGTGTCGATCCCCCGCCCCGGACCAATGAAGCCGTCCCACCAACCCGGCTTCCGGTCTTCCGCCGTCCGCCGCCCCGCCACGTGGGCATCCCCCGTCAGGGCGTGGCAGATGAAGATCGCGTTGTCCCGCTCCGGGGAGAGGGTGCCGTACGTCTCATAATTGACGTTGATCGGCCCGATTGTCTTCCCGCTTTCGAGCTGCAGCGGCTCTGCGGCCGAGAACAGGACGACGTTCTGCGGTCTGACGAAGCCGTTCACATCGAGACCGGCGGCAGAAGGGGAGGAAGCAGGAGGAGCGGCGGAGAGTGGGGCGGACGCCAAGGTGCAGGATTCCAGTCGCTGGGCGGTGATCGACAGAGCAGGAGGGGGGGACGGACGGGCGCCGTCACATCCCTCTGCGGTCGATCGGCGGATTCGGACGAGGTCGACAGTCCATAAGTCAGGCCATCCTGAAGGGAACGCGACGGGCTACACCGCCGGGGGGCCGAGGCGAGCGGGGAACGGGGCAACCCCCTCCGACCCGCAACCTCTGCCGAAACACGCATTCTCACGGGGGAGCCGCCGCCGTGCAAATGGTCTGGGTTAGAGCCCCTATCTCGCTTCCTGGTTCGCGCCCCCGAACGGCGTAACCCCCGGATCTTCAGGTTGTTTCGCCACGCGGCCGCAATCCTGTTCCTCGGAAAAGGCATGAACCTGGACAAACCGGACGTCGCGGAGGAATTGGTTCAAGTCCGCAGGTTCTTCTTGTCGCGGATTCCGGGCCGGGGTACATCGCCGCCCCCGTCCTTCATCCCGTCCCGATGTTCCAACTCGGAATCCTCGACTTCGACTCCTCGCACTGTGTCGAGTTCACCCGCCGCCTCAACCAGGTCGGCGTGACCCCGGACCAGTTCGTCCCAGGAGCGCGCGTCGTCGCCGGATCTCCGGGAACGAGCGACATGGCCCCGGAGCGGATCAAGCAGTTCACCCCCACGATGCGGGAGTGCGGCGTCTCGATCGGCGACCGGGAGAGCGTCCTCGAAGCCGCCGACGGCATCCTGATCCTCTCCCTCTGCGGGAAAGCCCACCGGGACCACGCCGTCGCGTCCCTCGAGCGGGGACGCCCGACCTTCGTCGACAAACCCTTCACCACCACCTACCCGGACGCCCAGGCGATCCTGGCCGCAGCGGCCCGATCGAACACACCCCTCCACTACGGCTCCGGCATGCGGTTCTGTGACGAACTGCTGGCGGTGCCCGACTCGGCCCGCCGTTGGGGCCCCATCCACGGCGCGGTCTGCTACGGACCGGCGAAGCGGAACCCGCACAACCCCGGCCTGTTCCACTACGGCATCCACACCGTCGAAATCCTGTTCACCCTGCTCGGCTCCGGCTGCGAATCCGTGACTGCCTCCTCGTCAGAGGGAGCGGACGTCGTGACGGGCCGCTGGAAAGACGGGCGGTTCGGAACGATCCGCGGCACGCGGATCGGCTCGACCGCCTACGGCGCGACACTGTTCTGCGAGAACGGCGTCGTCCCCCTGCACCTGTCCGCCACCAACGCCTACCGAAACCTGTTGCGCGCCCTCGTGAAGCAGTTCACGAGCGGTGGCGGAACACCCCTCGTCCCCCATGTCGTAATCCTCGAAGAGACCGCCTTCGTCCTCGCCGCCCTTGAAAGCGAGCGGCAGGGCGGAGTCCCCGTCCCACTGTCCGCGATCGCGGACGCCTGATCCCCCCGCCCCTCCAATTCGAACGTCTGTCCGCACCATCCCGCAGCCCCGGCGATCCGCCGGCCACGCGGGACCGGGAGGTCCCATGCTCCGCTCGTTACTGTTCGTCCTGATCGCCGTTCCGACGCTCCTCGGGTCGGGCTCCCTCGCCCGGGCTCAGGACATGCGGGTCTACACCATCGTGACGGATGTCGGCGGCCCGGGGCAGACGCCAACCGCTCTCAGCCACAGCCTGACCCTGTTCCACGCCGGCAAGGTCTACGACTACATGGAGGATGTCGGCGAAGTCGTCGTCCTCGATCTCCAGCAGAACCGGTTCACCCTTCTCGGCTCGAACCAGCGGGCGACGATCGTCTCCTTCGAGGAACTCCAGCAGTTCCTCCGCTCTGCGAACCTCGAAGCCCAGCGATATCTCGACGAGCTCGAGTCCAAGGGAGACCGCCTCGCGGCCGAACACGCCGCGGCGATCCGTTTCCAGCTCACGCCGACCTTCAAGGAGCAGTTCCAGGCAGACAGCCGTCAGATGAAGCTGACTGGCGACTTCCTCAGCTACGACGTTCAGACGATCGTCCCGCCGGGGGATACCTGTGTCGAAAACTACCTCGCCTACACCGATTGGGCCGCCAAGCTGAACTGCATCCTGCACCCCCGCTCGACGTTCCCCGAACCGCGGCTGCACCTCAACGCCCGGTTGCGTGAACGGAAGCTGATTCCGGCCGTTGTCGACCTGCGGGTCAAAGTCGACACCGAGCTGCACCTGCAGGCCAAGCACAGCTTCTCATGGGAACTGACCTCGTTCGACAAGCGGCTGATCACGAAGTGGGAGAAGCTGATCACGTCACCCCAGACGCCGTGGATCTCGTTCCAGCAGTACCAGCAAGACCTCTACACCAAAAAGACCGCCCTCCGTGACCGCTAACCAGCGTTCCGCTGGACCGGGGCGGCGTCGCGCGAAGGGTTGCGCTAAGCGGGCTGCGACGCCAATGGAGAGTGTTCGGGAGAAGGACCTGTTGGGGTGCAGGGTCTCGCCCCTGCCCTCGCCGGAGGCGCTTCCCGTACAGGGAGCCGTGCAAACGTTGTTGTGCGCGAGACTCGGCTGGGGCCCTAGGCACGCTGTCCGCTATGATCTTGCCAGCACCGTCAGGGAGGCGGCGCGAGGTTCAGCGGAGGCTTCTCGATCATGCGGATCCCTCAGGTTCCACGCCGTGGAGGCGATGAGAACAACATGGTTCCAATGATCGACGTGACGTTCAATCTGCTCGTGTTCTTCGTCGTCGCCGGGGCCGGCGTGAGTGCGGAGAAGCTGCTGTCGGCAAACCTGCCGGCGCAAGGTGCAATCCAGTCGGACGTGGTGGTCCCCAAGAGCGATCCGTGGCTGGTCGAAGTGTGGCTCAAGCTCAGGTCGGCGACCGACGGCAGTCTGATCGTCGACATGAACGGGACCGACTACACGGATGTCGCCCGGCTCAAGGAACAGCTCAAGGCGCTGGCGGAGATCGACCGGAAGAACCCGATCATCCTCGATGTCACGCCGACGGTGCCGGTCGGGCAGATGGTGTCGGTATACGACGCCTGCCGGCAGGCAGGGTTTTCATCGATCAGCTTCGCGGCCAAGCCGAAGCCGGCTCTGCCGGGGACCGGACCTTGAGATCTGGAGAAATGCTGAAACACAAAGACACCAAGATCGCACGAAGGTCACCAAGAACTCCTGAAACGTGACCGCGACACAAAATGTGTGCACAGCCTGTCGCCTCGTCCTTGGTGCCCTTTGTGACCTCTTGGTGCCTTGGTGTTTAACTCTTCCTATCCCTAGCGATGCCGTTCAGTTCGTCCAGTAGTCGATGACGAAGGCGTCTTCGAGGATCGGCTTGAGCTGCGAGACGAATTCCTGGTGAGCGGCATGCGGCAGGTAGGCTTCGCGGGCCTTCTCGTCCTTGAACGTCACGACGAAGCAGTGCGTGAAACCCTTGTTGAGGTTCTCGGGGCTGTTGTTCGTCCCCGCCTCGTAGGCGGTGATCCCGTCGATCTTCTTGGGGAGAGCGGCGAAGGCTTTGACGATGCCGTCGACCTGTTCCGGCTTGGCGTCCGCCTTGAACTTGAAGCAGACGACATGGCGGAGGGTCTTGTCCTTCTCTCCGGCGGCGTGATGAACGTTCGACATCAAAACACTTCCCACAAGGACGGTCAGGGTGGCGGCGACGATCGCGCGGCGAGTCAGCATGGCGAAATCTCTCCTGGCAGGTGACGGAACCGCGACGAGGCTATCGCGCGACCGGGAAGCGGGCAAACTCGCCGCACGGCCTGGATGATGGGCGAGGCATCGCGGGTCTCGAGGGGACGGCATCCGGACCGCTTCGAAAACTTTCTCCCCAAGTCGCTTTACCCACGTCGCCACAGAGAAAAGAATATTTATGCGTTTCTCGGGCGGGACAGTCCGCTTGGGGAACGTGCCTGCCTGTTTGCTCCCGCCCCCGCCTCGCCCCCTTCCGTTCGCATCCTCCCACCGAGCACTTCGCATGATGCCACGCTCATTCCGTGTCTGGACTCTCGCCCTGGCGCTCCTTGTCGGCCCGTCGGCCGCCCAGGCCCAGTTCCCGGCGACCCGGCTCTACACGCTGTTCCCGTCGGGGGGACAGGTCGGCCAGACCACGGAAGTCACGGTCACGGGAGGGGACGACCTCGAGGAACTCGACGCCCTGCTGTTCAGCCACCCGGGGATCACGGCAACGCCGAAGCTCAACGATCAGAAGCAGCCGATCAACCAGGTCTTCCTGGTGACGGTCGCGGCGGACGTCCCGCCGGGGCTGTACGAGGCGTACACCCGCGGCCTGTGGGGGGTGAGCAACCCGCGGCGGTTCATCGTCGGGACGCGGCCACAGGTCAACGAGGTCGAACCGAACAACACTCCAGACAAGCCGCAGGCCGCGACGCTGAATCAGGCGATTTTCGGCCGGATGGACGGCGGAACGGATGTCGACTGGTACAGCTTCGTCGCCCAGAAAGGGCAGCGGATCGTCTTCGACTGCATGTCGGCCCGGATCGACTCCCGGATGGAGCCGGTACTCGAAATCCTCGATCCGACGGGACGCCGCCGGCTGGCCCAGGCCAAACTCGCGGGAGCTGCGGACCCGCAGCTCGTGTTCGATGTTCCGGTGGACGGCGAGTACCGCCTCCGGATCCATGACGTCACCTACCGCAACGGCGGCGAGTACTTCTATCGCCTCGACATCCACGCCGGTCCGCAGGTCCTGTTCGCCTGGCCGCCGGTCGGTACGGCCGGGCAAACGCAGAAGGTCGCCCTCGTCGGCTACAACCTCCCAGGCAGCCAGCGGATCGACCTGGCGGGGATCGCCCCGCAGCCCGAGCGGGTTGAGGTCGACGTGCCGTTCCCAGGCGATGTCGCCCTGCTTCAGGCTCCGGAGATCGCCAAGCCGGTCTCGGCCGGGACAGACAGCTTTCAGTTCCGCTGGATCAGTCCGGCCGGCCCCGCCAACGCGGTCACCTTCGGGATCACCTCTGCTCCCGTGATCGTCGAGACTGAGCCGAACAACGCCGCTCCCGGCCAGTCCGTCCCGGTCCCGGTGACGATCGCCGGCCAGTTCGGCCAGCGGAACGACGCCGACGTCTTCACCTTTGAAGCCAAGGCATTGGACGTCCTGTTCCTCGACGTCGTCGGCGAGCGGCGCGGCTCGTCGGTCGACCCCTACTTCACGATCGATCGGGTCATCACGGCTGCCGACGGCAAGGAGACGCTCCAGCGGATCTCCGTGGCGGATGACGATCCGACCCCGGGTGTCCCGAACGTCTTCGACACCCGCTCCGACGATGCATCCCTGCGGCTCGACGTCCCCGAAGACGCGAAGTACCGCGTCACGGTCCGGGACCGCTACGGGGTCTCGCGCGGCTCGTCCGAGCTTCTCTATCAGCTGACGATCCGGAAGGATCAGCCCGATTTCCGGCTGGTCGCAGTCCCCGCGGCTCCGACCCCGACCGCCGTCTGGCCGGTTGGCCTCCGCAAGGGAGACCAGTTCGGGATCACCATCCTCGCCTTCCGCCGGGATGGCTTCACCGGCCCGATCGACGTCTCGGCGATCGATCTGCCGGCCGGGATCACGGCGGCCCCCACCCGGATCGGCGAGGGAAAACCGTCGACCCTGCTCGTCCTGACCGCAGCGGATGCCACCGCTGAGCCGTTCCAGAACTTCCGGATCCTCGGGAAGGCGGCCGTCGAGGACTCCACCCTCACCCGCAAGGTGGCGACGACGAACGCCCAGATCATCGAGGCCGAGAAGCCGCTGCCCCCGCTTCAGAAAGCGGTCGCCGACGCGACGCCGAAGCGGGATCAGGCCCAGCAGGCGCTCGCCAAGGCTGAAGAGGACCTGAAGGCGAAGCCGGACGACGCGAACCTTGTGAAGCAGCGCGACGCCGCCAAGACGGCGCTCGACCAGGCCCAGGTTCCGCTCACCCAGGCTCAGACGAACCTCGACGCCGCGACTAAGAAGATCGCCGACCTGCGGATGCTGGTGGCCGAGACCGACAAGGCCCGCGTCGCCTCAATCCACCCCGTCGAGCGGTTCGCGCGGTTCGGAAACGTCCAGTTCACCGGCCAGAACAACCAGCCCGCCCTCGCGCGGCTCACCGATCATCTCCCGATTTCAGTCATGAAGGAAGCGGCACCGATCCAGATGACCGCTGATCCGGTGTCGGTCGATGTCTGGCAGGGGGCACAGGTCCTCGTCCCGTTCCACCTGACCCGCCGCAACGGCTTTGAGGAGAAGGTGACCGGCGCGATCCAGAACCTCCCGCCGAACACGAACATCGACGTCCCGCAAGTCAACTTCGAGAAGGGGACAGGGGAGCAGCTCGCCCGGTTCTTCGTGAAGGAAAACGCCCCTCCGGGGCAGCAGGTGATCTGGTTCACCTCGAGCACGCCGGTCTCGTACCGGCGGAACCCCGCCAAGGCGGATCGGGCGAAGGCCGCCTTCGACGCCGCCGCGACCGCGGCCAAGACGGCCCAAGACCTCGCCCAGGTCAAGACGCAGGAAAAAACCGACGCGACCAACAAGGCGAACGCCGCCGCCGAACTCCAGAAGAAGGTTCAGGGAGAGAAGGAGGCCGCGGTCAAAACGCAGCAGGAGGTCGCCCAGAAGCTCGCTCAGGCCAAGCAGGTCCTCGTCACGGCCGAGAAGGCCGCGACCGATGCCGCCACCGCCGTGACGAACAACGAAGCGGCGGTCGCCACAGCCAAGACCGCCTCGGACGCGGACCAGGCGAACGCCGACCTCAAGCAGAAGCTTGCGGCGGCGGAGCAGGGGCTCGCCAAGGCCAAGGAAGCGGCGACCAAGGCGGAAACCGACAAGCAGGGGGCGGCCAAGGCCGCGGCCGATCTGGAACCCGCCCTCAAGGCAGCAGATGACGCCATCAAGGCCAAGGAGACCGAGCTCGCCAAGGCCACTGCGGACAACACCGCGGCGCAGCAGGTGAAGACCGCCGCCGAGCAGGCGGAGCAGCAGGCCCAGAACCAGGCCAAGCAGCTCGAAGAGGCCCGCAAGGGGGCCGAAAAGGTTTCGAACGACCTGGCCAACGCCACGAAGGCGGCCAATGTGAACTTCATCACCGTGACGCAGCCGATCCTGATCAACGTCAAACCGGCCCCGTTCAAGCTCGCCCTCGGAATCCCGGGCCCCGTCAAGAAGGGGGACAAGGTCGAGGTCAAGGTGATGGTCGCCCGTCAGAATGGCTTCGCTGGCCCCGTGAAGGTGTCGCTTCCAGCGATCCCGAACCTCAAGGGGCTGGCGGCGGTGGAAGTCGAAGTCCCGGCGGACAAGAACGAGGGGATCCTGACCATCACCGCGGCCGGCGATGCGGCCGACGGGATGCAGGCCAACCTGGTCGTCCGAGGAACGGCCGACTTCGGAGGCCCGGCCCAGGTCGACGCCCCCGCCCCCCTGCAGGTGACTCCTTAGGCAGCCGCTCCCGCAGGCCCGCCACCGCTGTGCGCCGGCCTGCGCAGTTTCCAGGCACTCCCATCGAGACCCGGCATGGAAGTCGGCACGATTTGCTTCCCCGAGACGGTTCGGACCGGATTTTGCTGGACCGGTGCCTATCGGTTTGGCATAACCAATCGCCGCGCACGCCGAAGTCCGAACCACATCGAACGATATGCATTCCACGGAGCCGGAGAATCACGCGCCTGGAACCTTCATCGGGCAACCGATGCAGCGGGTCCCGGTGTTCGACGAGTATCGGGACGGGGAGGTGGCGAGGCATCCCCTCGTCGTCAACCGCCTCGAAGAGTTTCCGCTGAAAAGTCTGGCAGAGCGGCAGGGGCTGGCCGAATCGCGTCTGCGGGAAAAAGGGATCACGTTCGCGGTCTACGGACACAGCGACGGGACGGAGAAAGTCTGGCCGTTCGATGTCGTGCCGCGGCCCATCTCCCACCGGGAATGGGAGCGGATGGAGGCGGGGCTCAAACAGCGGATCCGTGCTCTCAATCTTTTTCTGGACGACATCTATGGATCGCAGCGAATCCTCAATGATGGCGTGGTTCCGCGGGAGATGGTCCTCACGGCGAAAACTTATCGCCCTCAGATGGAAGGTTTCCGGCCGCCAAAGGGGGTCTGGACGCACGTCACCGGAACGGATCTCGTCCGGCACGGCGACGGTGAGATCTACGTTCTTGAAGACAACCTTCGCTGCCCGTCCGGGGTCTCGTACGTTCTCGAGAACCGGGAGCTGATGAAGCGGGTTCTCCCGGAAGTCTTTCACGGGACATCGATCGCTCCGGTCGAGGACTACGGCGAGCGGCTCCTGGCGATGCTCCAGCAGACCGCCCCGGACGGCGTCACCGCCCCGACCGCCGTGCTGCTCACGCCGGGAGCTTACAACTCCGCGTACTTCGAACACTGTTTTCTCGCGCAGCAGATGGGGATCGAACTCGTCTCGGGGACCGACCTCGTCGTCGACGGGGGCTACGTCTGCATGCTGACGACGACCGGCCTCCAGCGGGTCGACGTGATCTACCGCCGGATCGACGACGACTTCATCGATCCCAAGTGCTTTCGAGAAGACTCGATGCTCGGCGTCCCGGGCCTCATGGAGGTTTACAAAGCGGGCCGGGTCACGCTGGCGAATGCTCCGGGAACGGGCGTCGCGGACGACAAGGCGATCTACGCCTGGGTTCCGCAGATCATCAAGTATTACCTCGCCGAAGAGGCGATCCTTCCGAACGTCCCGACCTACATCTGCTCCGAGCCCGACCAGCGGCAGTACGTCCTCGAGCACATGACCGAGCTCGTGATCAAGCCGACCAACGAGTCGGGGGGCTACGGGATCGTGATGGGTCCGCGGGCTTCGATCGAAGAACTCAAGACCTGCGCCGAGCAGATCAAGGCGAACCCGCGGAACTTCATCGCCCAGCCGATGCTGAACCTCTCGACGGTCCCGACCGTCTGTGGAGACAAGCTCTCTCCGCGGCACGTCGACCTCCGCCCGTTCATCCTCTACGGCGACGATTTCTACGTGCTTCCGGGGGGGCTGACCCGCGTCGCCCTCAAGGAAGGCTCAATGGTGGTCAACTCCTCGCAAGGGGGCGGGAGCAAAGACACCTGGGTGCTGATGAATTCCGAGAGCGGCTGACGGAGCGACCGTTGCAGCCCCGGCAGGAACGGAGTCTGATCCTGTCGTAGGCTGCCGAGATCCCGCCCGCCACCTTCGATCAGCTTCCTCGAGTTTGCCCCGTCATGCTCAGCCGCGTTGCCGATTCTGTTTACTGGCTCAGTCGCTACATCGAGCGGGCGGAGAACGTCGCGCGGTTCGTCGACGTCAACCAGTCGATTTCCCTGGGTGGGACGCACCAGTGGGCCCCGCTCGTCTACGCCAGCGGCGATGACGACCAGTTCAGCAAGCTGTACGGCGCGTTCACGACGGCGAACGTCCTCCGCTTTCTGTTGTTTGACGCCGAGAACCCGAACTCGATCCTCTCCTGCCTGATTAAGGCCCGCGAGAACGCCCGGACGATCCGCGAGGTTCTGAGTGCCTCCATCTGGGAGGCGATCAACCGCTTCTACCTGCGGGTCCGTGAAGCTTCGAAGGCTCCCGAACTCGCGCTCCAGAACCCCGCCAACTTTCTGGAGCGGGTCAAACGCTTCAGCCATGAGTTCATCGGCGTCACGGAAGCGACCCTCTCTCACGGCGATGCCTGGAATTTCTCCCGCATCGGCCGCCTGCTGGAGCGGGCGGACAAGAGCTCGCGGATCCTGGACGTGAAGTACTACGTCCTGCTGCCGGATCTCGCCCACATCGGGTCGACGCTCGACGTCGTCCAGTGGTCGGCGCTCCTCGAATCGACGAGCGCGCTGCACATGTACCGCAAGCGGTTCGGCCGGATCTCGCCTCGGAACGTCGCGGAGTTCCTCCTGCTCGACCCCCACTTTCCCCGTTCGATTCGCTCCTGCATTGCGGAAGCCGAGCGCTCGGTGCGGGAGATCACCGGGAACACCGGAGAGCCGCAGAACCTCGCCGAGAAGGAGTTCGCCCAGCTGCGAAGCCGGCTGGAGACGACGACGCTCGACGAGATCCTGAATTTCGGCCTCCACGAATTCATCGACGCCGTGCAGCTCGGGATCAACGACATGGGTGGGGCGATGTTCAAGACGTTCTTCGAGATCCGTCCGATCGAACAGACGCAGTCCCAGTCGCAATCACAGTGAATGACGAAGAATTCGCCTGGGGCAGAAGGATCGGGCCAAGGGATCGAATTCCACGAACGATCGAGCAAGTTGACTCCGGCCGCAGGCGTTCCGATCCGAACCGATCGGGACGCGGCACCGGAGTCCGGTGGCAGTCGGCGGCGGCCAGGTCCGCGGGTGCGACTCCTCCGTCGGCGCAAACTTTTCGGGGAATATCGGGATGGCAATTCGTGTGGCCCTGCGGCATGTGACCGAGTACCGCTATGACCGGCGGGTGACTCTCGGTCCGCAGGTGATCCGGCTCCGGCCCGCTCCCCACTGCCGCACACCGGTCGTCAGCTACGCCCTCACGATCGAGCCCGCGAACCACTTCCTCAACTGGCAGCAGGACCCGTTCGGCAACTATGTCGCCCGGCTGGTGGTCCCCGACCTGACGGAGAACTTCCGGGTCTCCATCGAGCTGACGGCCGACCTCACTGTGATCAACCCGTTCGATTTCTTCGTCGAAGAATACGGGGAGAATTTTCCGTTCGAGTACGAGCCGGAGCTCAAGAAGGACCTGCTGCCGTTCCTCGAATGTGCCAAGACCGGCCCGAACTTCGAGGCGTACCTCCGCTCGGTCGACATGACCAAGCGGCGGACCACCACGTTCCTCGTCGACCTCAACACGCGGCTCTGGAAGGACATCAAGTACCTGATCCGGATGGAGCCGGGGGTTCAGACTCCCGAGCACACCCTCACCACCGGCTCCGGATCCTGCCGCGACTCCGCCTGGCTGCTCGTGCAGCTGCTGCGGCGGCTGGGGCTCGCCGCCCGGTTCGTCTCCGGCTATCTGATCCAGCTCACGGCGGACATCAAGTCGCTCGACGGCCCCTCCGGCCCTGAAAATGACTTCACCGACCTGCACGCCTGGTGCGAGGTCTATCTCCCGGGGGCAGGCTGGGTCGGCCTCGATCCCACCTCGGGACTCTTCACCGGAGAAGGGCACCTGCCGCTGGCGGCCACGCCCGCTCCGTCGACCGCCGCCCCAATTGCGGGCGGGGTGGATGAGTGCGAGTCGGAATTCCACGTCGAGATGTCGGTGCAGCGGATCCACGAAGATCCGCGAGTCACAAAGCCCTACACCGACGAGCAGTGGAACGAGATCGACCAGCTCGGCCAGTACGTCGACGAACACCTCGAACGGAACGACGTCCGCCTGACGATGGGGGGCGAGCCGACGTTTGTCTCGATCGACGACCAGGAAGGGGCGGAGTGGAACACCGCCGCGGTCGGCCCCGAGAAGCAGCGGCTTTCGAACATCCTGCTGCGGAAGCTCCGGGCGCGGTTCGCCCCCGGGTCGCTGCTGCACTTCGGCCAGGGAAAGTGGTACCCCGGCGAGTCGCTGCCGCGGTGGGCCTACAGCTGCATGTGGCGGACCGACGGCGAGCCCATCTGGAGCAATCCGGACCTGCTGGCGGACGTCTTCTCGCCCGGTGAAGTCTCGGTCGAGCGGGCGGGGGAGTTCCTGTGCGAACTCGCCGATCGACTCGGCGTCGACGGCCGCTGGATGCGTCCCGCCTACGAAGACATCTGGCGCACGATCGAAGCCGAACAGAAGCTCCCCGTCGACGTCGACCCCCGAAAGTTTGACCTCGACGCCGATGAAGATCGCCGCCGGTTGGCGCGGATCATCGAATCCGGCGTCAGCAAACCGGTCGGCTACGCCCTGCCGCTGACCAAGGCGTGGTGGCAGGCCCAGCCCCGATGGACCAGCGGCCCCTGGCCGTTCCGCTCGGAGCGGCTCTTTCTCCTTCCGGGGGATTCCCCGATCGGGCTCCGCCTGCCGCTGGACTCACTCCCGGTCACCGGAGACGCCGACGCGCGGACGATTTACACGATCGACCCCTTTGCCGAGCACCACCCCCTCCCGGGGTATCAGGAGATCCGCCGCCGGACGCAAGGACGGGTGCTCGACATCACGCGGGAGTCGGGCGTCACCGGCCAGACCCGGCTCGACAAGGACGACGCCTCCCGCCGCGCCGCCGCCGAAGCCCAGCGAAAGGTCCTGCCGGATGACGGCCGCGAGAAGCCGCCGCTCGCTCCGCTCGGCGTCATCGCGACCGCGATGTGCATCGAGCCCCGGCAGGGGCGGCTGCACGTCTTCATGCCGCCGCTGTCTCGTCTCGAGGACTACCTCGAGCTCGTCGGGATCATCGAGAACACGGCCGAAGCGCTCCAGCAGCCGGTCGTCATCGAAGGGTATCTCCCCCCGAACGATCATCGCCTGCAGGTCCTCAAGGTCACTCCTGATCCGGGAGTGATCGAGGTCAACGTCCACCCCGCCCGGAACTGGACCGAGCTCAAGGAGATCACGGACGGGATCTACGAAGAGGCCCACTACACCCGGCTGGGCACCGAGAAATTCCAGCTCGACGGCAAGCACACCGGGACCGGCGGGGGGAACCACGTCGTCCTCGGAGGGCCGTCGCCTGCCGACAGCCCGTTCCTGCGGCGTCCCGACGTCCTCAAGAGCCTGATCGGCTACTGGAACAACCACCCGGCCCTGTCGTATCTCTTCTCCAGCCAGTTCATCGGCCCGACGAGCCAGGCCCCTCGGGTCGACGAAGGCCGTCGCGACGCGCTCTACGAGCTCGAGATCGCGTTCGACCAGATTCGGACCGACCTTTACACGCCCCCCTGGCTCGTCGACCGGGTCTTCCGACATCTGCTCGTCGACATCACCGGGAACACCCACCGGGCCGAGATCTGCATCGACAAACTGTATTCGCCGGATCACTCGGCTGGGCGGCTCGGGCTCGTGGAGCTCCGCGGCTTCGAAATGCCGCCGCACGCCCGGATGAGCCTGACCCAGCAGCTCCTCGTCCGCTCGCTCGTCTCCATGTTCTGGGAGAAGCCTTACCGGGCCAAGCTGATCCACTGGGGAACCGGGCTGCACGACAAATTCATGCTCCCCTACTTCCTGAAGCAGGACCTCAAGGATGTCCTGACGGACCTGCGGGACGCTGGCTACCTGTTCCGCGAGGAGTGGTTCGCCCCGCATTACGAGTTCCGCTGCCCGGTGATCGGCGACGTCACCTACGACGACATCCACATGCAGCTCCGGACGGCGATCGAGCCCTGGTACGTCCTCGGCGAAGAGCCGGGGGGCGGGGGGACGACCCGCTACGTCGATTCGTCGGTCGAGCGGCTCCAGATTCACCTCACCGGGATCCAGGAGGGGCGGCACGCGGTCGTCTGCAACGGCCGTTCGGTTCCGCTCCATCCGACGGGCCGCCCCGGCGAAGCGGTCGCCGGACTCCGCTACCGGGCCTGGCAGCCCCCCAGCTGCCTCCATCCGACCATCCCAGTCCATACACCCCTTGCATTCGATATCGTCGACACCTGGCAGCAGCGGTCCCTCGGCGGCTGTCGATACCACGTGGACCACCCCGGGGGACTGAACCCGCGGGTCTACCCGGTCAACGCCCTCGAGGCGGAATGCCGGCGTGCGGCGCGGTTCGTGAAATACGGCAACACCGGTGGACGGTTCGTTGTCCATCCGGAGGCACCATCCCGGGCGATGCCGTATACTCTCGATCTGCGTCGGTCGAACTGGTAACAGGCGGCCGGATGCCCCATCGGGAAGCGGCACAGCGGATCGGCTCACGGGCCTCTCCGTCCCCCTCTTCTGATGGTCTCCCCCGCCAGAGAGTTCGTCCTGAACGGACGGGAGCCACGACGATCGCACGGTGACGGCACCGCGCGATCCCTCGAGAGGCTTCCGCTGATCCGGACCGCCACCGAGTGTCGATGTCCATCCTTGTGCAGACAGCATCGCCCCTGGAAGTCCGCCCCGTTTCGTCGTCCGGCACCTATGACGAGGCTTTCGGGCCGGACGGCAAGCCGCGCGCGTGGTGGAAGGAGCTGATCGACGCGGCCCGCGACGTTCCGCTCGACGAGTTTCTGTACCGTTCCGCCCAGGCCGAACAGCAGCTCCGCGAGAACGGCGTCGCATTCAACATCTTCCAGGAAGGGTCGCAGCACCAGCGCCCTTGGCGGCTCGATCTCCTCCCCGCGATCTTCTCGGCCTTCGAATGGCGGACGCTCGAACAGGGGCTCGACCAGCGGGCCCGCCTGCTGCAGTTCATCGTCCGGGACTGCCACGGCCCCCGGCAGCTGCTCCACGACCGGGCCCTGCCCGCGGAGATCCTGTTCGCCAATCCCCGCTATGTACGGGAGTTCCACGGGCTCCACAGCGAGAAGCTCCCGTCGATCACGAACTACGCGGCCGAACTCGCCCGCCGCCCCTCGGGGGAATGGTGCGTCATGGCGGACCGGGCCGAAGCCCCCGCCGGGCTGGCGTTCGCCCTCGAGAACCGGATCGTCGTCTCCCGCACGATCCCGCCCGCGCTCCACGGCGAAGTGCAGCGGCTGGCGCCGTTCTTCCTCCAGATGCAGAACTCGCTCCGGCAGCTCGGCAGCCGCCACAGCGACAACCCCCGCATCGTCCTCCTCTCGCAGGGCTCCAAGGCCCGGTTCTTCTTCGAAGACACCTACCTCGCCCGGTACCTCGGCTACACCCTCGTCGAAGGGGGGGACCTCGCGGTCCGCGACGACCGGGTCTACCTCAAGACGCTGGCGGGACTCGTCCCGATCGACGTCATCCTCTGCCGCGGTCCGGATCGTGGAATCGACCCGTTGGAGCTCGGCGGCGGCGCCGCCCACGGCGTCCCGGGGCTGCTCCACGCGATCCGCCGCGGCAATGTCACGATCGCCAACACTCCCGGCTGCGGCCTCCTGGAATCGCCCGTCTTCATGGCGTTCCTGCCGGACCTCTGCCGCCGCTACCTGCGGGAAGAGCTGCTGATCTCGTCGATCCCGACCTGGTGGTGCGGCAACCCCGAGCACCTCGCTTACGTCAAAGCGAACCTCGCCAACCTCGTCATCAAGCCCGCCTTCTCGCCGAGCGGCGACGAAGAACTGCTCGGCCGGGAGCTCTCGACCGAGGCCCGGCTCCGGCTGCTCGCCACGCTGGACGAGCGTCCGTGCGACTACATCGCCCAGGAGCTGATCTCCCGCTCGGCAGTCCCGGTCTTCCGCGATCGCCGTATTCAGTCGGGGCACCTCGCCGTCCGGGCCTTCATGGTTTCCAAGGGGGGCCAGTTCGAGCTGATGCCCGGCGGGCTGGGGCGGATCGCTGCCACGACCGATCCGATGCAACTCTCGATCGTCGCCGGCGAAGGGAGCAAGGACCTGTGGGTCCTGGCGGATGGCCCCGTCCACCCCGTCACCCTGCTGACGAGCGAAGACAAGCCGGTCCCCCTCCGGCGGACGAGCGCCGTCTTCCCGAGCCGGGTCGCCGACGACCTGTTCTGGCTCGGCCAGTCCCTGGACCGGGCCGACTTTCTGAGCCGCCTCCTCCGGTCCGTCGTGGAGCGGCTCTCCGCGGAATCGATCGACGACCAGCCGGAACTCCCCGCCCTGATCCGGGCCCTCGCCAACCAGGGGGTCATCGAAGCGAGCTACGCCATCGGGCCCCTCTCCGGCCCGATGCCCGACCTCGCCGACTCGCTCCCCAAGATCGTGGCCGACGCCTCGGAGGTCCGGGGACTCTCCGCCGCGGTGGCCGAGCTCCACCGGCTCGCCTCGCTCGAACGGCTCTGGATCTCACCCGACACCTGGAGGCAGATCCATGATGCCGTCGTCCGCTATCAGGGCTCGACCGCCCAGGGGTGGACGGGACTCGTCGACATCCTGACCGCGGTCAACCACATCATCCTCGATCTGGCGGCGGTCAGCGGCCTGATCCACGACGGGATGGTCCGCAGCCCCGCCTGGCGGCTCCTCGACATCGGCCGCCGCGTCGAACGGGCCCGCAACATCGTCAACCTGCTCCGGAGCGCCATGGGGAAGGGGAGTGGCTCCCTGGACCGGCCGCTCCTCCGGGCGCTCCTCGAAGTCATCGACTGCCGGATGACCTACCGCGCCCGGTATCTCGACAACATCCAGCAGAATGCGGTCCTCGACCTGTGCATCACGGACGAGACCTGCCCCCGCTCGATCGCCGCCCAACTCGTCGCCCTCGTCGATCACGTCGACGAACTCCCGACCGACTTCTCGAGCCCCCTCCGCTCGGCGGAGAAGCGGGAGGTCATGGCGGCGGTCCACAGCGTCCGGATGCTCCCGCCTGAGGTCCTGGCGGCGAGCGACGGCCAGAAGGTCCTTGAGGTCCTGACCTCGATCGACGATCACTTGAAACTCCTGTCGGAGCTCCTGACCCGCAAGTACCTCCTGCACTCGGGCGAGCCCCGCCAGATCACCAGCGACCTCGGCCTGCCGCAGTCCTGACCCCCCTCTCCGAGTCCGCCCCGGTCCCCTGGAAGCGACGGAACCGCCGAAGACCGCCGACATGAAGTACCGCATCGTCCACACGACCCGCTACCTCTCCTCCGAGCCGATCTCGGTCGGGCACAACGAGGCGTGGCTCACGCCGCGGCAGTCTCCCTGCCAGAACCCGCTGTCGCACACCCTCACGATCACCCCCGAACCGTCGATCTCCTCGACCCGCGTCGACTATTTCGGCAACACCGTTTCACAGTTCTCGTTCAACCAGGGTTACCAGACTCTGACCGTGACGGCGGTCAACGAGATCGAGGTCAAGATCCCCTCCCGACTGCAGGCGTTCGATCCCCCCTGGGAAGCGGTCGCGGCCGCGCTCGGAGCGTACGACACGCTGGAGGACCTCGCCGCCTATGAGTTCGCGTTCGAGTCCCCCCGCTGCAAGATCCGCGAGGAGTTCGCCGACTACGCCCGCGGGTCCTTCACGCGGGGCAGGCCGATCCTGGAAGCGGCGATGCACCTGATGAGCCGGATCCACAACGAGTTCCGCTACGACACGCAGGCGACGAACGTCATGACCGGCGTGGACCTCGTCTTCAAGCAGAAGCGCGGCGTCTGCCAGGACTTCTCGCACCTCATGATCTCCATGCTCCGCTCCCTGGGGCTCGCCGCCTCCTACGTCAGCGGCTATCTCCGGACGACCCCGCCCCCCGGCAAGCCGCGGCTCGTCGGCGCGGATGCCTCGCACGCCTGGATCTCCCTCTACGGTGGTCCGCTCGGCTGGATCGACCTCGACCCCACGAACAACAAGCTGACCGACACCGACCACATCACGCTCGCCCGGGGCCGGGACTACGGGGACGTCGCGCCGCTCCGCGGGGTCTACATCGGCGGCGGACGCCACGACCTGCGGGTCAGCGTCGATGTCGCCGAGATCACGACCGAAAAGGCCGAAACGACGGGAACGGGCGTCGCATAAACCCCTGTTGGGATGCAGGGGCTCGCCCCTGCCCGCCGGAGGCATTCTCGTACAGGGAACCGTCCAAGAGTCCCTGAGCGTGGACATGAGCTACGGCCCCTCCGGCCGCAGCCGTCCCTCATCTCCACTGTCGGGCACGCCCGACTCCCCACCCATCTCCCGGTCGTAGTTCACCGAGACGAGGTACAGCCCTTCGGCAGGCGCTTTGTCTCCCGCTTCGACGCGGTTCATCGCCTCGAGCGTCGCCTTGACCGCTTCGATCGGCCAGGTGCCACGGCCGACATTGACCAGTGTCCCGACGATCGAGCGGACCATGTTGTAGAGGAATCCGTTCGCCTCGATCTCGAGGCAGAGGAGCGGTTCGTCGTCGGCCGAGTCGTCCGGCGGCCCGGAGAGGAGCGAGACCGGCTCGAACAGGCTCCGCTGCGGGATCCGGCGGACCGCGACGTCGTAGACCGTCCGGACACTCGTCGCCTTGTTCGGCCAGTTCGACTCGAAGCTCCGGAAGTCGTGCGTTCCGATAAGACACTGCGCCGCAGCGTGCATCGCCATCGCGTCGAGCGGATACCCCACCCGCCAAGCAAAGCGGCGGAGGAACGGGTCGTCGACGCGGCTGTTGAGGATCAGGTAGCGGTACCGCTTGCTCTTGGCCCCGTAAGTCGCGTGGAACTCCGCCGGGACCTCCGCCGCATCGAGAATGACGAGGTCGTAGGGGACCTTGGTCTGGAGCGCCGGCCGCCACTTGTCGGCGGGGATCGTCGATTCAGTCTCGAAGCTGACGACCTGCCCGATGGCATGAACGCCGGAGTCGGTCCGCCCCGCGCACAGGACCTTCGTGGGGGTCCCCGTCAGCCGTTCGATTCCTCGCTCGAGCTCCTCCTGGACGGTCCGCTGGTTCGGCTGGACCTGCCAACCGAAGAAGTCGGTCCCGTCGTAGGCGATAGTGAGGCGGAGATTTCGCATGACCTCCAAAGCCTATCGGCCTGCCGCGAGGACGCCACCCTGTCGCGCAAATCACTCTCGTGGACGAGAGTGCAGGGGACTCGGGCGCAAGCGGTCAGGGCTTCTTCAGCCGCCGGCTCGCGTCGATGAGGATCTCCCGCTCGGCAGGGGTGAGGCTGTCCTGCCCAGACGCGTGGACCTTGGCAAGAACCCGGTCGAGCTCCGCGTCGAGCGACGGCGAGGCGGGTCCCTTCGCGCGAGGCTCGTCGTCCCGGACGACCTTGAACCGCCGCCGGGCCTTCCACTGCTGGTACGCCTTCACGGGGTGCCAGTTGATCCGGTCGACCAAGGGCATGATCCGCCAGTCGTAGCGATGGCACAGGAATCCGAACGCCATGCCCCCGAGGTGAGCGGCGTGAGCTACTCCGTCGTGATACGCCTCGCCGCCGAGTTGCAGGAGGACCGGGTGCAGGTCGACGATCACGTTGAACATCGCGATCCAGAGGACCGGCACCGGCAGCACCCAGAAGATCCGCCAGACATGGTCGGGGAACCGAAGCGCGTAGAACAGCATCACCGCCGCCACCGCCCCCGAGGCTCCGATCGCCGGGACCATCTGCCCCATGACGACGCACCACAGCAGGTAGCAGATCCCGGAGATCACCCCCGCGACGAGATAGAACGCGAGGAATTCCTTGCGTCCCAGCACCCCTTCCTCCAGGTGCTGGCCGGCCGCCCAGAGGATGTACATGTTCCAGAAGATGTGCCACACCGAGAACCGATTGTGGAGGAAGTCGTACGTCGTCAGCCGCCAGATCTGGCCGAAGAAGACCTTGATCGGATCGAGCCGGAACCAGTCCTCGACGAGGGAATCCCGCAGGTGCCCGTAGGCCTCGGCCCCTTCAGCGGAGACCGGCCGCGTGATCAGCAGCTGCAGCACGAAGACCGCGATGTTGATCACGATCAGCGTCTTGACGGCGGTCGAGAACAAGCCCTGCGACGATGCGCCGGACCAGCCGCCGCGGTCGTCTCGTCTGACGTAGTCCCGACTCTCGAGCCCCATGGGTCTCCTCCACAACGGGGTCTCGACCAGCCGCCCCATCCGAAGAATAGGGGGAACGTCCGCCGCTGGGCAATGCGCACCGCTGGATGCTAGGCGGAGTTCACTTCCCGGGATCCGCGCGCAGTGTCGCTTGCACGGTTCCACATCGAAAACGCCTCCGGCGGGCAGGAGCTCCGCCCCTGCACCCGGATTCAGATTGCCCGCAGCACGGCGGCGACGCTCTGGCCGACGATCGTCCGGTTGACGCTCATCGCCACGCCGTTGCGGAGCCGCATCGGCTCGCGGACGACGTTGAGGCGGCGGCAGGCCGGGTCGGGATGCTCGTAGTTCAGCGTCATCGGCAGGCTGCCGTTCCGCAGCGCCATGACGCTCCCCGCCAGCTCGACCGCTCCGGTCCCGGCGTCAAAACTCCCCATGTAACTCTTGAGGGCCGTCACTGGGATCTTGTCCGCGACGTCGCCCAGAGCCTGATGGTACGCGAGCGATTCGACGCAGTCGTCCTGCAGCGTACTCTTGCCGTGGGCATTCATGTGCCCGATGTCCTGCGGCGAGAGCCCCGACTTCTGCAGCGACTGGCGGATCGCGTTGACGAGACCCGCTCCCGTGGCGGCTCCCATCCCGTCGCAGCCAGCGCCGACGCCGAGGACTTCGCAGTAGATGTCCGCCCCGCGGGCCACCGCGTGGCCGTACCGCTCGATGACGAACACCGCGGAACCTTCACCCACCACCGTTCCGTCCCGATCACGGTCGAACGGACGGCAGGCCCGCAGCGGGTCTTCCCGCCGCGAGAGATTGTCGTAAAGGCAGATGCGGGCGATATCGACCGGGTGAATGTGCGAACTGCTCGCTCCGACCACCATCACGTCCGCCTGGCCGCGGTTGATGACCCGCATCCCCTCCTGGAGGGCGAGCAGGGCGGAGGCTTCGGCACTCGTGATCGTGTTGTTCGGGCCGCGGGCGTCGTGCTCGATCGCAATGTGGCACGCCGGCATGTTCGGGAGCTGGCGGAGGAGCCACAGGGGAGCAATCTTCCCCATCTGGTTCTCACCCCACCGCGTGTGGAGATCGCCGGCCGATTCCTGGTAGTCGCGGGCGGCCGCAGCGAGCTCGCCCGGCGTGAACGAGATGTGCCCTGAGCCAAATTCGACCCCCAGGCGTTCCGGATCGACGGCACCGGGAGTCAGTCCGGCGTCCTTCATGGCGAGCGACGCGGCCGAAACGCCCAGCTGGACGTCCCGCGACATGACCTTCAGGAACTTCTTCTGGTAGATGAAGTCGAGCGGATTGAAATCGTGGATTTCCGCAGCGAGCTTGCTCGGGAGGGAATCGCTTGGCACAGAGCGCAGCGTCCCAATCCCCGATCGGCCTTCGATCAGGCTTGTCCAGAATTTGTCTTTGCCGATCCCTATCGGCGAGATCACCCCAACCCCTGTAATGACTACACGGGGGGCGCTCTTCTCAGCCATCATAGCCTGACCCCATCAGGAACGACTTGTTCCTCCCGTCCTGGGAAACGGGCCGCCAATTCCACTGCCCGGCCGGGGTACCCATCCCCAACCTGCTTTCAAAGCATGAAAACCGCCCACCGCGCGGGACTTCGTCCCTCACGGTGAAACCGTTCGCCAGCCTGGTCAGCACGGCAATGTTGCGCCGGGCTCCCGACCCAATTCGGGAATCCGATACATACATCGACGATCCGCTGATATGTCTATACCCCAACCGGGCAGCATGGTCAAGGTTTACCACCGCGCCGGCCCCCACCCAGCGGACGACAGTGGCAGCACTTAACCCATTGAAATGGAACGGGTTGTCGCCATTTCCATCGATCCGGGTTGTGAAGGACGTGCGGGGTGGTCCCTATTCCCCCGGATGAGAACCGGCAGGCTGTTCCGGTTGCTCCGGAAGGAGCAGCGACTCCGCTGTCAGAAGCTCAAGCCGCTCGAACCAGCGGGCCACGTCTGTGGCGTGGACATTCGAGCGTTCGAGCACGCCCTGCGATACCGCAGTCCGATCCTCGATCAGCGCCCACGGAGCGCCTGACGTCGCCGTGGCGACGAAGAGCCCCGCCACGGTGGAGTGCCGCTCCAGAGCGGCCGGATTCAGGAGTTGCATGACCATGATCCGCCCCAGGCTGACCGGTTCCTCTTTGCCTGCCACGGCGATGGAGACCTTGCCACCATCGCCGATCAGCAGCTGCTGAGCCTCCGCGGGGATCCGGATCTCCGGCACCAGCGGCAGCACTTGGCCCCCCAGCGTCACGCCGAGTCGCCGCTCGCCATCCAGCCCGAGGCCTCCGGCCCGCGTCAGAGCCGGACCAGTCGGTGACGTCACCTGCAGGAAGCCGGGCCCGACGAGCGCGATGTCCCACGGATTGCCGGTCTGGACACGATCCCCCGACAGGAGATCAAGCCGCAGCCCGGACACCCGGTACCGCTTCGCCGCGCCGCTCCCTTCCTCAGCCATGACCGGCACCGACCGGAGATAGCCCGGAGTGTCGGCATGCACCAGATCCCGCTGGAGCTGCTGCCAGACCAGCGGAGCAACGTCGCGGAGCGAAGCCGGAGACGCCGCGGGAGTCGCGACCATCAGGTCCGGGAGAGGCGAAGCCGGAGACGGCAAGCCGATGGAACTCGTCAGCGGACCAGCCAGCCCCGGCTTGCCGCCGAAGATCTTCCACATCCGAACGATCTCCGCCGCATCCGCCGCGGGGACACCTTCCAGCGCGTCGCGCCAGACTTCCCGCTGTGGCTGTGGAACGGATCGCAGTTCTTCTTCAAGCGGACTGTCCGCCTCAGGAGCCGACTTCGGCGCGGCAGCCGGTACAGGGGGCGGCGCAGGGACCGCGACGGGCGCAGGGACCGGAGCAGGCGAAGTGGCCGCCGCCGGCAGCGGTAGAGGCTGAGCATCGGTTCTCGGAAGCGCCTTCGGCTCCTCGGGCTGAGCAGCGGCCGGCGACTCCGTGAAAGCATCCGCAGTAAAGACCTTGGGGGCCGTTGAGGCCCCTTCGCCCCCCGAGACGGGATAGCGGTCGAACACCGATCCCGCAGTGTTCAGGAAGGCGACCTGAGGAGGAGCCGCCTCGAGCGACTCGGGGAGTGCGATCACCACATCCGCGGGGCGGCCCGCGCTGGTCTGCACCAGCAGATGGCCCACGGCAAATCCCAGAGCGATTCCAAAAATCGCCCCGCAGATAAAGTGACCGCGTCCTTGCGACATGAGCATCCCCAGGCCGATTCCGCCCCCTCCCTCGTGGAGGAAGCTGTTCCACAGCCGGAAAAATAGGCAACAGCCACAAAACCCAACAAGCCCAGCCCAGGGCATCCGCCCTGGACCGGGTGGCCGTGGGGCGATGGGTTGCGCTAAGGGAGCCGTGCCGGCCGAACGTTCCCTGCGCTAACGAATTGAGCCGGCGGCCCGACAGATATGGAGGAACTCAACTGCGAGCCTCCCCGCGCAGGGCGCGTCCCCTGCAGCACCGCCCAAACGACCCAGACCGCGACCTCAGAGGCGGGCTTGGGCACAACTGGTCCCTGCATCTCGCCTACTTCTCGGTCGCGGCGCTCGTCCCACGAGCCAGCTCGTCGTCCCATTCATCCAGCAGCGGCCAGTCGACGGCGCAAGTTCCGAAGTCCGCCATGTGCTGGTAGCCGGTCAGACGGTCGATCGTCTTCTGCAGCATCTTGTTCTCTTTGCGGAAGACCGGTCCGTGGCTCGGAAGGAGCCACTCGACGTCGCTGTCCCGGATCCGCTCCAGCGACTTGATGAAGGCGGGAATGTCCGACCCGTGGTGGGCGTCGATGTTCCCCACGCAGCCGTCGCGATAGATGTTGTCACCGGAGAAGAGGAGGTTCCCCATCCGGAACGAGAGCTGCGCCGGAGCGTGCCCCGGCGTGTGCCAGACGTCGAGCTTGAGATCACCGAGGGTCAGGACGTCCCCCTCGTCAATCAGGCTGTCGAGCGTCACCTGCGGAAGATCGATCGAGATCCCCTGCGCGGCGATCTCGGCGTAGGTCATGATTCGCTCGCCGGTCCGGAGCAGGGCTTCCGCCTGCTTGTGCCCGACCACTTGGGCCTGCGGCATAATTTCCTTGGCCCGCTTCATCCCCTGGATGTGGTCGACGTCGGCGTGCGTGGCGACGAGATACCGGCAGTTCGCGAGGCGGAAATCCATCTGCCGGATGAGGCTGAGAATGTCGTCGAGCGTGTCTTCGTACCCGATATCGATCAGCATCCACTCTTCGCCCGAGTGGACGAGGTAGACGCAGCACCCCAGCCGCCGGCGGGCGTGGTGATTCATCTCGATGACGTTGGGGAACAGACCGGTCCGGGGGGCCATGGAATACCTTCGCGACTTGCAATCCGAGTGGGCCGCCATTCTACCGCCCGGCTCGCGCGGGCAAGTAGCGGGCGGAGACTTATCGGCCCGATAAGCAGAAAGTTGTGACCAAATCTCAGGTTGGGGAAGCGGCGCACCCCGACGCCCGGGGCATCCATCAACGCTCCCGCGCGCGAAGTCCCTACTCGTCCGACGTTGCCCCCTTCAGACGCTCCTGGCGGTCGAACTCGACGAGCGCCTTGACGAGGTCGTCGAGATCCCCCTGCATGATCGCCTCCAGCTTGTGCAGCGTCAGGCCGATCCGGTGATCGGTGACCCGCGACTGGGGAAAGTTGTAGGTCCGGATCCGCTCGCTGCGGTCCCCCGACCCGATCAAGGTCCGCCGCGCACTCGCGCGGGCCTGATGCTGCTTCGACTGCTCCGCTTCGAGAATCCGGCTGCGGAGCATCCGCATCGCCTTGGCCCGGTTCTTGTGCTGGCTCTTCTCGTCCTGGCACTTCACCGCCACTCCCGTCGGAACGTGAGTGATCCGGACGGCACTCTCGATCTTGTTGACCTTCTGCCCGCCGGGCCCGCCCGCCCGCATCGTCTCGATGATCAGGTCCTTGTCGTTGATCTCGATGTCGACCTCTTCCGCCTCGGGAAGCACGGCCACAGTCGCGGCGCTCGTATGAATGCGGCCCTGCGTTTCGGTCGCCGGAACGCGCTGGACGCGGTGCCCGCCGCTCTCGAACTGCAGCGAGTGAAACGCCCCTTCGCCCGTGATCGAGAAGATGATTTCCTTGAAGCCCCCCATTTCGGAAGGACTCGCATCGAGGATTTCCTGCTTCCACCCCCGGGTGTCGACGTACCGCGTATACATGTTGTAGAGGTCGCCGGCGAACAGCCCCGCCTCCTCACCGCCGGTCCCTGCGCGAATTTCCATGATCAGGCCGCCGCGGGTAATGGAGTCCCCCGCGGTCACGAGATCCTCGAGATCCGTCTTCATCGACTCGAACTGCTCCCGCAGCCCCTTGAGCTCCGATTCGGCGTACGAACGGGTCTCTTCATCCACCTCGCCCGTGAGCATCGAGTCCAGATCCGCGATGTCCGTTTCCAGCTTCTTGAACGTCCGGACGGTCTCGGCCAGCTTCTTCAGCCCCCCGTACTCCCGGTGGACCTCGATCATCTTCTGCGGATTCGCAAGCACCTCCGCACTCTGCAGCTGGCTTTCGAGCTCCTCAAAGCGGCGCAACTTCAGTTCGAGGCTGGGAAACATAGAAGGGGCTCACAGGCCCCTCCGCGGCCTCCACCCCCGATGGCCCAGACATTCCTGGCCACAGAGAACACAGAGGGCACCGAGAGGCGGGACGACCTGGGATCACGACGGGAATCGGAAATCACTTCCGCGCAAAACAAAACGAGCGGTCGTCGCACAAGATGCGACCACCGCTCGTCTGGTGAACCAAGCTACTTCGTCGTTTCGGGCTTTTTGCCCCACTTCTTCTGGAACTTCTCGATCCGGCCCGCGGTGTCGATGAACTTCATCTTACCGGTGAAGAACGGATGCGAAGCGGCACTGATGTCGATCGTGACGAGCGGGTACTCGTTGCCGTCTTCCCACTTGACCTTTTCCTTGGAGGTCATCGTCGAGCGGGTGAGGAACTTGTAGTTAGCCCCGATGTCGAAGAACACGACCGGGTGGTAGTCGGGATGGATGTCGGCTTTCATGGGTGATTCGATTGCAAAAGGCGCGTCCGACGCTGCCAGTGTCGAAACCAGTCTGACCAGTCGGCACGCTGGCAGCGTGCCCCACTTCTGACAACCAAACGGAAACTAGCGTTTCGAGAACTGGAAGCTGCGGCGGGCCTTCTTGTGGCCGTACTTCTTACGTTCCACCGCACGTCCGTCGCGGCTGAGGAACTTCCCTTCAGCCAGCGTCGTGTGCAGGACCGGATTCTTGGCTTCGAGGGCACGGGCGATACCGAGCACGATCGCTCCGGTCTGGCCGGTCGGGCCGCCGCCGTTGACCTGGACCATGATGTCGACCTTGTCGGTCATCTCGGTCGCCTTCAGCGGGGCGAGCACATCGTGCTGGTCACGAACAAGGGTGATGAACTCCTTGAACTCGCGGCCGTTGATCGTGATCTTGCCGGAACCGTCGATGATCCGGACACGGGCGACAGCGGTCTTCCGACGGCCGGTCCCCATGGCGGTGCCGAACTTGTCGATCTTGCCGCGAATTACCGGGGCAGGGCGTTCGACAACCGGGGTCTCCACGGCGGCTGCGGCGTCGCCGCTGCCGAGGGTCAGGTCCTGGAGAGCGTCAGTGCTGGGAACGGAGTCAGACGACATCGAGTGCTTCCTGGCAATCAGTCCGAACGAAGAGGACGAATCCTGATGAGTGAACGGTCAAACAACGGGCGAGCGAGTCCCGCGAACTCCCGATCCGCTTACTTGAGGTAAGCCGGAAGTTCCTGGGGCTGCTGGGCCTGGTGCGGGTGGTTCGTCCCGACGAACAGGCGGAGATTCTTGAGCATCTTGTAGGCGAGCTTGTTCTTCGGGAGCATGCGGCGAACCGCCTCGCGAAGGATGAACGCCGGCTTGCGGGTGAGGAGCTCGGCGGCAGTGTCGGTGCGGTGACCGCCCGGGAAGCCGGTGTAGCGGGAGTAGCCCTTGGTCGCCATCTTCGTGGTGAAGTAGGGGCTCTCTTCGCGGGCGAGCTTCTTGCCGGTGAAGCGGATCTTCTCGGCGTTGATCACGACGATGCAGTCGCCGGAGAGAACGTGCGGCGTGTACTCGGGCTTGTGCTTGCCCATGAGGATCGTGGCGATCTTCGTGGCGAGCCGGCCGACGATCTGATTGTCAGCGTCCACAACGTACCAGTTGGGCTGAGTCAGTTCCTTCTTCGCCATAAAGGTCTTGGAGACCGGAGACGTCTTAGCCACTGCTGAAATCCTCTAACTCGCGGCAGGCAAACGAGATACGAAATCCCGAGCAAATTCGGAAACGGGCAGTGTAACGGAAGAAGCCGGTGCGTTCAACACAACGATTCCATATTCCCAACGGCCCCACCGACTTCCTTCACGAAGCGGCGATGCCGAGGGAAAACGAATCGGAACCAGCCTCCGTTTTACCACAGTAGGCCGGCCGCCGCGCACGGATCCGACCAGCCTCGCACCGATGCCACCGAGGGGGCAACCTGCGCAGACGCCGTCGGAAGCACTCCGGAACGGTCTCACAGCACAAGAGGAGACCGAACTCGTTCAAACCAGTGGCGATCCGCCTACTTGATGATGCTCTTCGGGGCGGGCTTCGACTCGGGAGGCGCCTCGGCGGTCGTCTCTTGAATCACGTTGTAGCCGCGAAGCCCCAGGCTCGTGACTTCGAACGGACTGAAGATCCACCGGGGATCCTGCTTCATCGCCTCCTGCTGGAAAACATAGACGGTGTCGCGGGTCCCGGCCGGATCGATCGTCCGGATCGCACGGGGCATGAAGTTCGCCGGATTCAGCATCACCTCGGCGACCTGCCACTCCTGGGCGTCCTGCCGGAACAGCGGCTTCGCCACGAGGTGGTACACCTGAGCGCTGTGCTTCGCGCCGATTGTGAGCGAATACCGCTGCAGCGCCTTCTCGGCCTTCATCCCGAACAGAAAGGGGAGGGGACCGTCGGCGATGTTCTGCCCCTGGAACTGCGGGGGAATCGACACCTTCTGCACGGTCTTCATCTGATCGTCGATGATCAGCACCTCTTTTCCGGTGCAGACCCACCGCTGCGGCGTATCGGCGACGACCTTGAAGGGGGCGCCCGTCTTTGTCTTACGTCCCGGATTGGTTGCCGGCACTTCCTTGGGAACACGGAAGTCGAGGCGCCCCTTGTCTGGCTGCTGATACTGAAACTCGCCGACCGAGCGTTTTTCCACACCGAAGACGTCGTCGTAAACGTAGCGTTCGAACGCCCCTTCGAGCTTGCTGAAGCCGCCCGAGCTGATTTCCCAGTTCCGCAGGATGGCAACCACCTGGGGGTTCGGCTGTGGCACCTCCTGCTGCTGCGGCACCTGCTGTTGCTGCGGTGCGGCGGCCTGGGCGCCATTGACCGCCGGGCCGCGCTGGGCCGGCTGCTGTCCCCACACAGTGCTACCGGCCAGAGTCAGCGGGACCGCTCCCCAAAGGCTCCGGCTCAAGAATTCGCGGCGATCCATCACCTGCGGCATCCTTCCTTGCTCCACGAATTACGTCTGGACGTCAGGACCAGACGCGGGCCGCCCCCATAAGTCCCAAGCCAAGAGTTTTCTGTAACCCTTCGCCAGCCAATGAGAAGCGACGCGGAATCCGCGGCTGTCGGGCAGTCTACCACGCCGCGGTTCGCCGAGCCTAGAGCGGTTTTCGCCGGTAGCGGCTCCGCTGCACGAGCGAACAGCCGATACCGGCAGACTCTGCCGTAGTTCGCCCGTTCCGATGAACATCCGCACAAAACCGACTGGTAGACTGCGAGACCCGTTCACGATTTCGACGCGTCCCCCCGTAGTGTCGGGATCCCGGACAAGCGTTTCCGAATCCACGCCGGCACTCCCCGTCTTGCCCCTCAGCCCATATTGCCTGGCCACGATGCCCAATACGCCCGAGGCTCGAATCGGCAAGCCGGTCCACCCCCGCGTGCTCGGCGCCCCGGCCGCTCGACTGATCGGGCGTCTCCTGCGATCCGTGACCATCGCGATGGCTCTGCTTCCCCTCTGCGGCATCTCCGCAGCCGGGGAGATCGCCATCACGGAAGTCCGATGGGGGTTCGACGGAACCATTCGGGAATTCGCCTTCCTCCCGGTCTCCTTCCTCGTCCGCAACGACAGCTCCACCCTGAAGAAGGTCCCCCTGCGGCTCGGCCGATGCGATCTCCCCCCGGACTTCTATGGAGACGTCTATGAACAGGAGGTCACGCTCGCCCCCCATTCCTCGCGGTGGGTCCAGTTCACCCCGATGACGGAGAACACCGTCATTCAGTGGCACCTGCAATACGGCCCGGAGACCGCGGACTTCTATCCCCTCCCGCAACCCCGTCCGGCCCAGCGGGTCGCGGCCCTGCTCGACTCTCCCGCCCGTCGCCACTCCCCGACGGCGATTGACCGGTTCCCCGCGGAGCTGTTCCCCGTCTCGGTCATGGCGACCGACATCCTGGACCTGCTGTTCCTCGATCACCCCCCGGAAATCGACGACGTCCGACTCGCCGCCTTTCGTGACTGGCTGCTCCACGGCGGAAGCCTCGTCCTGCTGCACGATGACGACGGCCGGTTTCCGAACTTCCCGCCATCGCTCGCGGAGCTCAACGACTCTTCGACTCTGTTCCGTATCGGACATGGGCGGGTGCAGCGGGTGGCGCGTCGGGCGCGGGATCTTTCCGCCAGCGACATGCACGATCTCACCCGGGTGAGCATCGCCCCGACGGGCGATTCCGCCCAGCGGAGCGAGCGCCCCCGCGTGGATTCCCTTCCCCCGGGGACAGTGGTCCCCAAGTCGGGGTTCCTGTTCGAAGCGGTCGTGGAATCCCTCTGCCGGTTTCATCGCCCCTGGTGGATCATCTACCCCGCCGCACTGATCTACCTCGGGCTTATCGGCCCCGCCTGCTTCTTCCTCGCCCGAAGTGGAAACCTCCGCGGGTTCGCCACCCTGTTCCTTGGCACCGTCCTGGGGACTTCCGCGCTGTTCGTCGTGGTGAACCGGGCCAGCGTCGGCAACGAGTCCCGGATCCGGACGATCGCCATCGCCCGGCAGATCTCGGACCGCGTGTGGGACATCCGCCGCTGGAGCGCGCTCGCAAACGTCGCCAGCGGCCTGTACGAAATCGACGGACGGGACGGCGGCGACGGGGCCGCGAGACCGGAACAGCGTTCCTCCGGCAGCGCGACCTACGCCTCGCTCCAGGGGCGCGAAACCGGCGCGGTCGTCAGCGACGGACGCTACCGGCTCCCCCGGCCGACAATGAGCACAATGACCTTCCAGCAAAAGGAGCGACGGGAGTTCGGCATTCCCTGGATCACGCTCAACTCCACCGCGTCCGCGGCGGGGGGATCGCTCGCGATCCGCGAAAGCCTCGTCCAGCTCCACGGACCGCTGGCCAGACTCCCGGCCAAGTCCGCCGTGGGTTACATCCAGGCGGGCACAATCCTGCAGCCCCTCAAGCTCCAGCAGGAGACGCTCGTCGCCGACACGGGCCAGACGACCCTGGACCAGCTGTTTCAGCAGCGATGGGAGAAGCAGGCCTATCAGCAGGCGGACGACTTCTTCGCTCCGGCCGACGAGGAGATTTACCAGTCGCTTCTCAATCCGCTGATCCGGCTTGCGATCTCGGACCCGCGAACCGGCCTCCCCTCTCCGCCGCCGGAAGGGGTGCGGGTGTTCCTGCTGGCCCCGATGCCCGAAGAACTGAAAGTCGATGGAGACATCGACGACCAGTCGGGCTACGTGCTGTTCATCATCGACGGTTGACCAGATCGACGGTGGGCCAAGCTCAGTTCCGGGAAGAATCCCCATCGAGAAACGCCCTGAGGGACCGGAGTCCCGCGCGCAGCCGCCGACAGCGTTCGCGCGCCCGGAACCGCTGCGCCCGGTCATGCAGGCGTTCCGACCGCAACAGCATCTCGGCCGCCTCGTGCCCCCGTCCCAGATACCGCAATGCCGCGCCGAGCGTCTCATAGACCAGGGCCTCGCCGAACGAATCCCGCCCCTCGCGCGCGGCTTGCGCCGCCCGCTCCAGCCGTTCAATCACCCCTTCGATATCCCCGGCCTGATCGACCGCCTCGAACCACTGCCCGGCGCTCTCGGCACCCTCATCATCGGCGCAAAGCAGCTGATACGCCTCCGGCTCGTCCCCCTGCATCCACTGCGCCGCGCTGAGCCGCCGCAGCCAGGAGGGAAGCTCCGCCCCTCTCTCCGTCTCCAGCCACGCCCCCAGAGCCAGCTGCTGGAACTGCCGGGCCCGAATCCAGTCCCCCCGGCGCCCGCACAAGACCGACAGGTTGTAGCAGACGAGCGCCCGGGCCTCGCGCGACGCCGCCGCCCGGGCCATGTTCCAAGCCGTCAGGAGCTGAGCCTCCGCGGCCTCCTCTTCCTCGCCGTCGGCCAGGAACAGTGCGTACGCCACTCGCGGTTCCGGAGTCCGGTCCGCCGCCGCTCCGATCGCCGCCTCAAAGAACGTCGCCGCATGCCGGCGGTCGCCACGCTCGAGACACCCCTCGGCGCGCTCCAGCAACAGGGCGACAACGGAGGGAAGGGGCGCGGTCCAAGTCTGCCGACTCGACCGGTCAACCGAGAGAAAACGCTCCACCGCTCCGCTCCCCGCGGAAGCAGACTGGACGGCGTTTGTGGTGACCTGAGACGTCCTGAATGTATCGGTTTTGCCGGTTGTGTCAAGACGCCCCAAACTGCGTGAAGCCCGCAATACCCCTGACGAGAAGGCCCCCCAACGACCTTCCAGGACACCACGCCTGGGCGTCGCAGCCTCCTTTGCGCAACCCATCGCCCCACGCCGCCCCGGTCCAGCGGAACGCTGGGGGAAATCGGTCTTGTGAGCATTTCTTTGGGTTGGCACACTTCCGGCTTCACGTCGTCCATCCCCGCCAGCTCCCTCCTCATTGCATGCATCGCCGCGCGTGGTTTTCGAGCGTCGTTGCCGGACTCACCGCAGGGTGTGCCCGGCTCCGTGCGCCGTTTGAGCCCCCGATCGCAATGGCCAATCCGTCGTTCGTCTCGATGACCAACGACGAAGCGTTGTGGGAGAAGACGGTCGACGTCCTCCATGCCTACCAGTTCGAGATCGCCCGCGAGGACCGCTTCTCCCGGCTCATTGAGACCCAGTACAAGGTCGGTTCCGGTGTCTTCGAACCGTGGCACAAGGAGACGATCGGGCTGGCGAACCGGCTCGAAAGCACGCTTCAATCGGTCCGCCGGCGGGTCACCGTCGGCTTCGTCCCGGCGGAGCAGCAGCCGGGCTACCTGATGACTGTCGAAGCCTACCGGGAACTCGAAGACGTCCCGGGCAAGGCGGCCAACTCCTCCGGCGCGGCGACGTTCCAGGAGAACCATCCGCTCGACGTCGACCTCAACCCGGTCGTCGGCCAGACTGCCCCCTCGGGCTGGATCCCCGCCGGACGGGACTTCGACCTCGAGCAGGCGCTGCTGAGAAGCCTGTCGACGGCCTACACGGCCTGACCATCGTCGGGCTTCCCGATCCCAGAGAGAAACACCAAGGCACCAGGATCTCACAAAGGGCACAAAGAGGAAGACGAAAGCGCAGCTCTGACTCGTCCCGTCCCTGGTGCTCTTTGTGACCTCTTAGTGTCTTGGTGTTTAAGCCCTTGGCGTTTAAGTCCGGGTGCTAATCGGCCACGCAGTACCCGCGGAACAGGTTGAGCACGTCCGTGATCCGGGCCTGGAACTGATCGGAGCTCTTCGGCCGGCCGACCGCCGAGAAGACGACCCGCATCTCCTGACGGATCGCGGCCCCGCGGGAGCGGTCTTCGCCGAGGAAGTGGACCTGGATCCGGACCGGCTGACGTTCCGGCTCGGCGCCCCAGCCGCCGAACAGCGTCGGCTTTCCGATGACGAGTTCGACTTCTTCTTTCGTCGCCTTGCCGAGCTTGGCCTGCGTCTCATCGACGAAGCCGCTGAGCTTGTAGACGAGGATGTCGGCGGCCACCGCCGTCCGCATGTAGAAGGTCACCTCGTTGTTCCCGGTGATCTGCGGAGCGGAGGCGGGGGGTGTCTCGACCGACTCCGCAGCGGAGGAGGGAGTCGCCTGAATGTTCGTCCGGACGGCGGACCGGTTGCGGCCTGCCTTCTTGGCGTCGAACAGCGCCTCGTCGGCGCGGCGGATCACGTCCTCGAGAGTGTCCCCCGGTTCGATCTGCGCCACGCCGAAGGACGACGTCACCTTGAGCTTCTGGTCTCCTCCAAGCAACGAAGCGGCGATCGTCCGGCGAAGCCGCTCCGCCCGCCGTTCGGCGTGCTCGAGGTCGGTCTCCGGGCAGACGATGACGAACTCCTCGCCGCCGTAGCGGGCGACAAGTTCACCGGAATAGACCTCGTCCTGGAGGATCCGGGCAAAGTCGACGAGGACCTGGTCCCCGACGACGTGCGAGTACGAATCGTTGATGCTCTTGAACCGGTCGATGTCGGCAAAGATCACGCTGAAGACGTTCGCCGATTCGTCGCGGGTGTAGAGACCGAACTGCTTGGTCAGGAAGTTCTCGAGCTCCTTGCGGTTCGGGAGCGACGTCAGGGCGTCGCGGGTGGCGGCGAGTTTCAGTTCGCGGAATTCGCCTTTGCGGCGGCGCGATTCGTCGAGTGCCCGGTAGCAGTGGGCGATCCCCTGCAGCTTGTGGCCGCTGTCGAGGATCGGCATCAGAAGCAGTTCGTACGACTGGAGCTTTCCGGTCTCGTCCGGAAGCTGAAGGGTCGTGCAGCTCGGCCGCGGGGTATCGAGCATCCGCTGCATCGGACAGGCGTCGTCGATGAACGGTTTTCCCTCGTGGTTCGACCACTGCAAACCGCGGCGGGACCAGATCTCGCTCAGAACTTCGTTCCCCGGCCGGCGGAACAGGGACTCCGCTCCCCGGCTCCAGACGATGTACTTGAGATCGCTGTTGAGGATGTAGAACCCGTCGTACAGGCTCTCGAGGAGGTACAGATACGAGAAGACGTGGCAGAGGGTGTGGGCTTCGCTGACCGTCTCGGCATCGACCGGGACGCTGGCGTCCATCGAATTGCCGTGCTCTTCCTCTTTCAGGATGTTGAGGCCGTCGGCGTCGACCCACCGCTGGAGGGCCGAGACGACGTTGCGGTCGAAGCGCTTGCCCGCCTGGCCGATCAGCTCGCGGAAGATCTGCTCGCGGGACATCCGCTTGCGGTAGACTTGGTCGCGGGACATCGAGTCGAAGGCGTCCGCGACGGTCAGGATCCGGGCCCCCTGGTGGAGGTCGGCATGCTCGCTGACTCCGGCGGCGTAGCAGTCGGAGACGATCTGGATCGTCGTCTTGTCCATCCGGCAGGCCTGGAGGAGGCCGACGCCGGTGAAGTGGTGAATGCCGATCAGGTCCGCTTCGTCCGGGCTGAGCTTGGCGGGCTTGTAGAGGATATGGTCGGGAACGCCGATCTTGCCGATATCGTGGAGGAGGGCGGCCGCTTCGAGAACGTAGAGTTCGTGTTCTTCCCAGCCGAGGCGCTCGGCGATTCCAACGGCAATCAGAGCGACGCGGCGGGAGTGATGGAGGGTGAGGGGATCGCGATAGTGCAGGGCGGCGAGGAGGCGGCGGAGGACCCCCAGCGGAACCCCTTCTTCGGTCGAGGCCCCCCGTTCGGCGACGCCGTCGCGGACGAGGGAGGTGAGGGCCAGGAGCAGCCGTGACGAATCCATCGGGTGCGGCGCCACGGGCCGCGGTTCGGCAAGCTCAGGTCCGGCGGAGGTGGTGAGACTCATGGGAAAATACTCGAAGACTCAATGATGCAATGTGGAACCGATCCGTCGATCCGGCCCGTGGTGTCCTCCAAACCTAGGTCACCCCGGGCCTCCGTCAAATTCCGGAGGGCGTAAGCGGGGAACTTGTGCGGACAAGCAAGCGGCGGCCGCGCCGAGTGCGAGAGAATTCCCTCTCCCCCGCCGAAAAAATCGATCCATCCGCCCCAGCCGGCCCGCCGGGGTCCTTCGATGGGCCCCCCCTCCACCGACGGCAACCGCCACTGCGCCAATGAGCACAGTCCCCGCAACTCCTTCGGCAGGTCGTTCCCCCGGCGCTGATTCGCCCGAAAACTCAATCGACACCGTTGATGTGAAGTGGCATCATGAAGCCCAGAGGGTCCTTCAGAAGAATTTGTCTGGAAGGGTGATGCGATGCGGGTCGTTCGCGCTCTGACGGCGGTCTTGAGTCTTGTCCTCGCGCTGGCCGCCGGTTCGGTCCGGGCCCAGACCTTCGAAGAGGTCGAGGCAGCCCGGCACCGTGGGGTCGACTATCTCAAGAGCCAGCAGGCGGAGGATGGCTCGTGGGACTTCAAGGGGCACGAAGTCGGCATCACGGCGCTGTGCGGACTCGCACTCATCGAAAACGGGCTGCCGATCTCGGACCCGATCATCGAAAAGGCCCAGCGGTACATCGTCAAGAACTACGACGACGTCAAACAGACGTACGACATCACGCTGGCGATCCTGTTCCTGTCGCGGGTCGGGGACCGGGACAACCGGAAGCCGATCCGCGACCTCGCCGCCCGGCTGGTCGCGGGCCAGAACGTCGACGGAGGGTGGCACTACACCTGCCCGGCCGCCACGCAGTCGATCCTGGTCGACGAGAACGAACGGGTGAAGCCGCAGCCGGGAAAGGGGGACAACAGCTGCACGCAGTTCGCGGTCCTCGGCCTGTGGGTCTCCTCCCGGTGGGGAGTCAACATCGACATGCCGCTTGTCAAAGTGACGGAGCGGTTTGTCGCCACGCAGCGGACGGACGGCGGCTGGCCCTACCAGCACGAGGACAAGCCCAAGGAAGGGGAGACGCCGAAGGAAGGGGCGACCCCTCCGGCCAGCGCCTCCGAGACGGAGAAAGAGGCCAAGCTGAATCCGTCGAGCCCCTCGATGACCTTCGCCGGGCTGTTCTGCCTGACGGTGGCTCGCGCGAACCGGATCCGGGCTGAACTCGCCGGTGTCCGGCTTCCGAAGGCAAAGCCGATGACGACCACCAAGCCGAAGCCCAAGCCGAAACCGGGCACCCCGGAACCGACTCCGATGCCGATGACGGACGAGCTCGCCTCGAACCTGAATGCGATCGACGACCCGGGCAAGGAAGCCAAGACGCTGGGGGAGGACCCGGTGTTCGCCAAGGGGATGACGCGGGCCGGGCAGTTCGCCGGCTCGATCTCGACGGGGTCCGCCCGGTACTTCCTCTGGTCGGTCGAGCGGATGGGGGTGATCCTCGGTCAGGACAAGTTCGGGACGACCGACTGGTTCCAGAAGGGCTCCGCCGCGCTCCTCGCCAGCCAGGACAAGGACGGCTCCTGGAAGAGCGGCAATGAAGCCTGGGGAAGCCTCTCCGACACCGCGTTCGCGATCCTGTTCCTCCGGAAGGCAAACCTCGGCAGCGATATCTCCCGGCTCCTCGAAGGGGAGCCGCCGAAGCGGTTCGCGATCGTCTCGCAGGGGGACAAGCCGCGGTTCGCGACGCTCCTCGAGGCGATCAAGGGAGCCAAGGAAGGGGACGTGATCCGGGTCGACGGGTCCGGACCGTTCGAGATGCCGCACATCGAGATCGACAAGCCGATCTCGATCGTGGCGGGGACCGGCTACACCCCGGTGTTCCGCTACGACATCGGCTACGACGCGAACGGCCGCCGCTCCCGCCCCGAAGACGACAAGGAGGCCCGGCACATGATCCGGGTCAACAAGGGACTGCTGACCCTGGAAGGCCTCGCCCTGCAGCTCGACGCCCCGATCAAGAACGTCCCGTTCGCGGCGGTCGTCGTCAACGGCGGGTCGCTCCGGATGCTGAACTGCATGGTTTCCGAAGGAAACAAGCAGGGGATGGCGCCGGTCAAGATCACCGCCGCCGGCGAGACGCAGATCCGCAACAGCCTCCTCGTCGGAGGGAGATCCGCCATCGAAATCGCAACAGAGGGAGAGCAGAAGCTCACCATCGAGAACTCGCTCCTGTTCTCGACGAACTGCCTCAGCGCCTTCAACGGCCCCAAGGCGGAGAAAGCCAACTGCACGGTCCAGCTGACCCGCTCGACCCTCTACGGCAACGACCTCCTCAATTTCCGGGGCCTGACGACCCCGATCTCCCTCGAGACGGACGGAGTCGCCTTCAAGGGGGAATGGCTCGGCTCGAACATGCTCCCGGCGGCGGACTCGCATCAGGGGATCACCTGGAAGGGAACGAACAACATGTACGACGTCCTGCGGTGGATCGGGAGCGGCGGCAAGCCGAACGCGACGGTGGCGGACGCCAAGAAGTTCAACACCTTCATCGGCAACACGGACGACAACGGTCAGAAGCAGTCGATCACGTTTGCCGCCAAGCGGGCCCTGGGGGGCTTCAACCACGGGATCCGCGGGGACGACTTCGAGTTCTCGAACACGTCGAGCGTCTACGCCTACCGGCGGCGGACGGGAGTCGACGCCATCGTGATCGGCCCCGGCGAAGGCTACCTGCGGTTCCGCGAAAGCTTCGATTACCGGAACTGGACGCTGGCGTCGGCGGGGACGCCCGTCACGAAGTGACAGAAGGCTTCAGGCGACAAGCTGCAGACTTCAGGGGGGCTCCGGAGACCGAGCTCAAGACCTGAAGTCTGTCGCCTGAAGCCTAATGCCTAACTCTTCCCCTTCCGCGTCTTCTTCGGCTCAGCGTCCATCTTCGTCAGCGTGAGCGCACCGGCGGGGCTCTCCACGACCTGCGTCCCCTTCCGCCCCTTCAGGAACTCCGGCAGCACGCCGGCGACGGCGGTCAGCATCTGGAGGTCTTCCTTCGACGGCGTACTCGGACGGCGGCGGCGGCGGACGCGGATCACGATCGGGAACCCCTCGGGACTGGCGACGGGCCAGTTGTGGTCGAGGTAGGCGTCGTGGTCGCTGATCGGAAGCGCCTGCGGCTCATCGAAGAACAGATTCACGGCGCTGACGTCGTCGATCTCCGCCTCGGCCGCCATCGACTTGGCGAGGTCGGTCCGGGCGTCGTAGATGCAGAGCCCCTGCAGGAGCCCCGACTGGCCGATGACGACCGCGTAGCGGGGCTTCTTCCAGTGCCCCCCCTGGATCTCGATCGTGAGATCGGGAGAAGTCGTCTTCCACGGCGCCGCCCGGTAGAACTGGGATGCGACGCGGAACAGCCCTTCGATCGATGCCAGGTCGTGCCCGGCCCGGACGAGCGAAAACTCGTCCTGGTCGTCGGAGTCCTCGGCGAGGCTCTTCACGAGGAGGTTGTGCGCCTCGTCGAACGAGGCGAACTCGTCGGTCATCACGCAGCGGATGCCGAGCGGACGGAGCCGCTCCTCGAGGGCGATCCGCAGGTCGTGCGTCCGGACCCGCAGCTCCGTCGGCCGCTGCTGGTTTCCGACGAAGGGGTGGGTCATGGCATGCGTCACGGTCTTCCAGACGAGTTCCGGAAGGTGCTCTTCGGCCGCCTCGACCCGCTGCGAAATGATCGCCCCGGCCGCCTGCGAGACGACCATGATCGACTGCAGCCGGACGTAGCGGTTCTCGCGGTTCTCGACCCAGCGGGGAAGCCGCTGCGAATCGACGAACCAGACGTCGTCGGTCTGCGGCAGCCGCTCGAGCGCCGCCGGGGCGGCCGGCTCTCCCTGATCGAGGGACTGCACGACCTGGCTCCGCAGGTCGTCGAGAGAATGGTCGAGGGTCGACATGTGCTCGACGACGCGGGAGTCGATGCCGTTCGACTTGAGCGTCGCCTCGATCCGGCGGAGGAGCCGCGGGTCGTCGAACAGGATCTCCGGCGGCCGGACCTTCCGCTCTTCGGCCGCGTCGAGCAGCAGTTCGAGCATCATCTCTGTGTTCGGGACGTCGTCGAACACGGTCGACTGGTACAGCTTGTCCCCCGCCTCGTTGGTGAGGACCGCCAGCTGTCCGCCGCGTCCTCCCGGTTCCGCGTGCAGGGGCCGGACCGAGAGCCGCCAGGGTTCGAAGTCGATGTGCTTCACCGCCCGGATCTCACGGAGGAGTTCCTGGGCCTGCTGCCGCCGCTGCTTGAGGGTCGGCTTCCGGGCCCCGAGGTCCTTGCCGAGGACCTGCCGCAGCCAGGTGATCGCGCCGGGGGTGTCGCGCCAGAGAGGCATCGCCCGGAGCAGGTAGAGCTGGGCCGCTCCCGAGGAGCCGGGGGGGACGTCTTCCGGAATCGCGTCCTCGAACTGCTCGTCGCCGAGGAGCAGGGGAGCGACGTGCGGATTCTCGGTGTGCCCCTTCTTGAGGAACCCGGCGGCGACCGGAGTCGGCCCCCGGCGGCAGAACTCGACGAGAGCCTTGGTGAAGTAGGTCGGCTGGTCGCTCCGGGCGACGACCTCGGCCGCTTCGGGGATCCGCTGCGCCGAGAGGAGCGCGAGGGCGAGAGCCTCGATCGCGGTGGCGTCGCGGGGATCGAGCGCGAGGATCGCCTCGTAGTGGGGGATCGCTTCGGCGGGGCGGCGCTGGGATTCCAGCACCGAGGCCATCGCCCGGTGCGCCGTCTCGAGGTCATGGAGCGCAGGATCGTCCCGGGAGATCGACCGCTTCCGGCGGCCGACCGCTTCCCACTGGTCTTCCGCCAGGGTGAGGGCCTTCTTGTAGTGCCGGAGCGCGAGCTCCGGGCGGGCGGCCCGGTCCCCCCGCAGGATCGACACGAGGACCGACAGCGGGTCGAGCGTCTCGGCCTGCTTCAGGAGCTGGTCACCTTTGCGGCGGCTCTCTTCCTCCGAAGCGAGATGACACAGTTCGCGCGCGACCGCCTCCGGCGAGCCGGTCAGGACGCCATGCTTGCCGAGATCGACCGTGACGGACTTCCCCGCTTTCGCCGCCGGCGTCTTCTTGACGGGGACCAGCTCTTCGAGCGGTTTCGGACGTTTGCGAGGGGTCCCCGAGCGTGAGCCAGCCCGCGAAGCGGGGGGAGAGGAATCGGCGCGTTTCTTCTTGACCATAGACTTCCAGTGTAGCGGATCACGGACGAGAAACTGCCCCGCGGCAGAGGCCAATTCCCGCCGCGTCTCCGCCCCCTCTGAGTCGGCACACATCTGCCGCAGAACATATCGGGAAGGTGCCCGGACGAGTCGGGACAGGCCACCCCCTAGTTCGCCGCCAGCCCACCGGCCGACTCCGCCCCGTCGAAAGCGAAGCCGGTCCGGATCTCGAGCGGCAGCCGCGCGGTGAACGTGCTCCCCTTGCCGAACTCGCTCTCCAGCAGAATCTCCCCGCCGAGCAGCCGGCAAAGCTCCTTGACGATCGACAACCCCAGCCCTGTCCCTTCGAACTCGCGGGTGAGCGTATTCGTCTGGCCGGGAACCGAACGTCCCTGGCGGAACTTGTCGAAGATCACGGTCTGATCTTCAAGCGGGATCCCAATCCCGCTGTCGGAGACGACGAGGTCGAACATCTGCGACCCGAACCGCCGGACCACGACCCGGATCCGGCCCCCCTCGGGGGTGAACTTCACCGCGTTCGACAGGAGATTGAACAGGATCTGCTGGATCTTGCCCGCATCCTGACGGACGACCGGGACCTCGGGGTCGACGTCGGCGTCCAGGCTGATGTTCTTCTTCTCGGCCAGCGGCAGCATCGAACCGACGAGCCGCTCGATGAGGTCGGAGACGACGAACTCGATCACGTGCAGCTGCATCTTCCCCGCCTCCATCTTGGCGAGGTCGAGGATGTCGTTGATCAGAGTCAGGAGGTTCCGCCCCGAGATCTGGATGTTGGAGAGATACTTCTTCTGCCGGTCGTCGAGGTTCACCGCCCCGGCGAGGACGTCGCTGAACCCGAGGATGCTGTTGAGGGGCGTCCGAAGCTCGTGGGTCATCGTGGCGAGGAACTCGCTCCGGAGCTTGTTCATCTCGTGGAGGCTGAGGTTCGCCTGGGCGAGCTCGTCGACCTTGCCGTCGAGGTCCGCGTTCACCGTCTTGAGCTCGTCCTGCGTCGTGACGAGGTGCCGGAGCATGCGGTTGAAGGCGTGGCTCAGTTCCTCGAACTCGTCGCCGGTCCGGATGTCGGCCCGCTTGTCAAGGTCGCCGTGGGCGATCGAATCGGAGACCTCCTTCAGGTGCTGCACCGGCCGGACGACGACGTACCGGACGATGGCGTAGGTCGCCAGCATGGCGAGAGCCGTCGTCACGATGGCGAGCGTAATCAGGATCGCGTTGTTGCGGGCGATGTCCCCCTCGGTGTCCTTGAGCTGGAAGGTGACCTTTCCGACGCCGATGAGGCCGTTGGTCTTGAGCTCGGGGTTGCTCCGCTGGTGGCAGGCGACGCAGCCGGGGCGGGCGAGGATCGGCTGGAAGAACTGGTCTTCCCCCGACTGCGGGTTGGCGGAGATGACGAACGGCAGTTCGACGTTGGGATCGGCGACCGCCTCTTTCATCTGCTTGAGTCGGCGCTCGATCTCCTGCAGGGCGGAGGTCTCCTCGGAATCGGCGGTCCGTTTGGCGAGGGGGGCGCGGGGGTCGGGGGAGAGGAACTTCCAGCGGTCTTCGCGAAGGGTGGCGGGTTTGAGTTCGGTGGAGAGGTCGCGGATGTTGCGGGCAGATTCGGAGGCTTCGAACTCGGGGCCGAACTGGGCGTCTTCGTGGTTGATGGCGTTGTGCTGCCAGTGGATCTGGAGCAGGTTGTGGGCGAAGAGGAGCTGGGCCCGCTGGCGGAACTGGTCGCGGACGACGCCGAGGTTGAGCTGGGCGTAGAAGTAGAAGCTACCGGAGATCAGGATCAGGAGCGCACCGCCGAGGAAGAACCGGGTCTTCCGTTCCAGGCTCGTCTCGCCGAAGAGCCTTTTGACTGTGCGATAGGACATCGAACCACCTGTTCGGCCGGCCGTGATCCCGGATGCGGGTGGTCGGCGCGGATCTCCCTGTTGGACGGACCCCGCGGTAGAGGCGGGTGTTCCGCCGGGCGGCGGCTTCGCGGTTTCGCGAAGGGGTAAGCCCGGCGCCGAATGCTATCGACTGAGGCGGATCCCTGCACGGCGAATTCCGCTGAGCGGTGGATGGAGGAGGATGCCTCTCCCGCTGCGGTGCAGGGGTCAGCCCTGGTGACAGGCCAGCCCGTCGGACGGCGTTTCCGTACAGGGAACCGTTGGGCGATAACGGGCGTTCGGACTTGTCGATTGTGAGCCCGTCGTCGTTTGCGTCCGTCTCCGTCCGTCGCGTGCAGGGAACCCCGGCGCGAGCCCTGCACGCAACGGACGGCCTGTTCCAGGACGACGGGGGGGCGCTGTTGCGGATGACTTCGCCACCGTGTCGGCCCGCGAAGAGGAGCCCTGCCGCTCGGGAGCAAAAACGGACGGGCGGAATCGCGTTGTCGTGGGCCGCGGCTTGCGTGATCGGGAAGCGGTATTCTGCAGACGGGCCGACCGCTCTTCACCGCCGCGGGGCGACCTGACACAGAAACCGGCGTCACGGTTGCCGGCCTCCCGCCGGACCGGGGCCGATCCGTCGTCCTGGCTACATGCTGGAACCGGCCGCCCGGGCCTACCTCCGAGATCTTCCGGACGCCGAGCTCCACCTCTTTGAGGAGGGTGGACACTGGCTCCTGGAGACACATCTCGCGGAAGTCGTCCCGCTTGTCCGCGGATTCCTCGAACAGGTTCTCAGCCGATCGTCTGACGGAAAGTCACATCCCAAGACGCGTGACGACGAAACCGTAGACCGCAAAGGCCACCCCCCAAGCAGCAAGGCCGACTGCAACCTCGGCAGGTCGCGCGAGGGCATAGGACTCGCGAGCGAGAATCGCCACGACGCGCGCCACTCCGGCTGAAAGAAGCAGCCCCGTCCACAGCAGGATGGCGCCACGCCACATTGGTGACCGCTCCGGACGGAAACTCGTCGGGGGTTCGGCATTCCTGGGGGAGGAACGTCCGTCTTGGTTGGAACTGTTCCACATCGAAGCGCCTCCGGCGGCCAGGAGCTCCGCCCCTGGACCCGGGTTCCTGGCTAGCGCATGCAGAGAGGCACGTATTCCCGCGCCTCCACCCCACGATACCGCGCCCGCGGACGGATCACCTGCCCCGTCTCCGCCTGCTCAATCGCATGCGCACACCAACCGACCATCCGCGCCAGCACGAAGACAATGGTGATCGCATCCCGCGGCAGGCCGAGATAACTCATCAGCCGCACGAACGACCAGTCCAGGTTCGCCGGCTCACGCCGCACTTCCCACACCGCCCGCTCTACCGCATCGGCCGTCTCTTCGGCCGCCGTCTGACCACACCCCTCCGCCAGCTCGGCGCAGTAGGTCTCCAGCACCGCCGCCCGCGGATCACACTCCTTGAACACCGGATGCCCGAACCCGGGCAACACATTCTCCGGCCCCGAATGCGCCTCCGCCCACGCCACCGCCCGGTCCGGCGTCTCGACTTCCTCGAGGACGTTAAGCACGCGGTCGTCCCCGCCTCCGTGACGATCCCCCGACCGCGCCGCCAGCGCCGCCGAGACGGCAGAAAAAATGTCCCCGCCGGTCGAGCCGACCAGCCGCGCCGCAAACGTCGACGGATTGAATTCCTGCTCGGCGGCCGCAATCAGCGCCGCCTCGAACGCCCGCTCGAACAGAACCGGCGGTTCCTTCCCGGTCAGCAGATAAAACAGGTTCGCCCCGTACCCGAGATGGACCTGCGACTCCAGCAGCGGCAGCCCCTGCCGCCCCCGCAGCCACGCCGCCGCCAGGTGCGGAGCCCGCGCCAGCAGCCGGATCGTCTGGGCCTGCCCCCCGTGCAGCGGGCCGTCCGCCGGTTGCAGGTCGAAGTGGGCCATCATCCCGATGCCGGTCCGCAGCGCATCGAGCGGCGCAACGTTCATCGGCAGGTTCTCGAGCGCCGCCAGGACCGGCCCCGGCAGCTCCGCTTCCTCGAGCACGAGACTCCGGAGGTCCGCGAGCTCCTCCTCGTTCGGCAGGTCCTCATTGAGGAGCAGGTGCGCGACTTCCAGGAACGTCGCATCGGCGGTGAGGTCGTGAATGCAGTAGCCGCGGTACGTGAGGCCGTCTTCGAGCGAGGAGATGTTGGTCTCGCCGGCGATCACGCCGCGCAAACCCGGATAGAAGATCTCAAGCGCCATGTGGTGCCATCCTTGGAGGAAGAGTCGAGTCCGTTCCGGGGGTTCCGTGCACGTCAGAATGTGCAGCGAGCGGGATCTTACCCGTTTCGATTGCCCCGCACCACGAAGCACGGCATCATCCGATCCCACTCCCTTGACTTGTCCGAATTGCTTGTCCTTCCGTCGAGTCACCATGCACCCAGCCGCTCCCGCCTCCGATCTCTCCCGCCGCACCTTCCTGGCCACCTCCGCGCTCGCCGTGGCGGGCGCAGCGGGCCTTGGCCTCAAGGGCGCTGCCGCGCAGGAAGCGAGCGTCTCGAAGAAAGTCCGCCTCGGCATCGACAACTTCGCCGTCCGGGCAATGGGCTGGAAGGCCCCGCAGCTCATCGAGTACGCCGCCTCGCTCAAGGTCGACACCCTCTTCATCACCGACCTCGACGCCTTCGACTCGCTCGACACGAAGCCGCTCACGGAGATCCGCAAGCAGGCGGCAGATGCGGGCCTCGAGATCCTGCTCGGCACCTGGAGCATCTGCCCCACCTCGACGACGTTCCGCAACAACCGCGGCACGGCGGAAGAACACCTGCGGCTCGGCCTCCGCGCGGCGAAGGATCTCGGATCGCCGGTCCTGCGGGTGATCCTCGGCAACGGTTCCGACCGCTCGACCCCGGGGGGAATCGAAGCCCGGATCGCCGATACGGCGACGACCTGCAAGGCGTGCCGGAACGAGGCGATGGACCTCGGGGTCAAGATCGCCGTCGAAAACCATGCGGGGGACATGCAGTCCCGCGAGCTCGTCAGCCTGATCGAGCAGGCGGGGAAGGACTTCGTCGGGGCGAACATGGACTCGGGGAACGCGGTCTGGACGCTGGAAGACCCGCTGACGAATCTCGAGAACCTCGCCCCTTATGTCCTGACGACGAGTCTGCGGGACTCGGCGATCTGGGAGAGTTCCAAGGGGGTGACGGTGCAGTGGACCGCGATGGGGGACGGGAACGTCGACTTCGCGACGTACTTCAAGCGGTTCGCAGAACTCTGCCCGCAGGTGGCGGTGAACATCGAGACGATCTCGGGTTTCAACCGCGAGATTCCGTATCTCGAAGAGAGCTACTGGAAGGTCTGGCCCAGCGCGCGGGCGAAGGACCTGGCCCGGATCGAGGCGATCGCCCGGACCGGCAAGCCGCGCGACGGCTGGTCACCGAAGCCGGGTGTCGATCGCAAGCAGGCGGAGCAGGAGTATCAGAAGTCCGAGATCGAGCGGAGCATCGCCTACTGCAAGCAGACGCTCGGCCTCGGTCGCCGCTCGTAGCAACCAAGCCCCTGTTCGGGTGCAGGGCGAAAGCCCTGCACCCGCCGGAGGCGCTTCGTACAGGGAACGGCCCAAACGGAACTCGACGTCGCCTATCATGAAATGACGACGTCCCGTCGCAGAAGGTGGGCAGATGGCGATTCACTGGACAATCTTCGTCGCGATCTTGGCGCTCTTCCCAGGTTGTTCCTCATCTGTCGAAGGCCAATCCGTAGCACTTTCGGCCGCCAAGCCCTCGGTCCAGGGCTCGGAGGCAGCTCCCGTCTCGCCGAGCACCGACTCCATCAGCCAGGAACAGCTTGCCCGCAACAAGAAATGGGAAGGGGTCTACACCTCCCCGTCCGAGATTGGAGCGTTCACATCGACGACTCTCGTCATCACGGATGTGCTTCCCGAACTCCACGGGGACTTGAGCTACCGGATGCTGTTTCGAACCGACGTCAGCATGGCAGGAGAGATTGACCAGGACCAGTTGTCCGGAACGTGTCTCGTCGAAGACGACCGGCTCTACATCCCCAGAGCCAGCGGACACATGATCAAAGACAAGGCCCACCTCTCGGCTTCCGTTGAACGATACACACTCCGATCGATCAACGGCCTTATCGTCCTGATGCGAGAGGACGCCCGAAAAGTCTTCGACACGCGGAAAGAGCTCTACGACTACGGAGCCCTGATCAAAGTCGCGGACAAGGTGGACTTCTCCTATGACATCCATCAGGCGGAGCACAAGTCAATCAAGGCGCTCTACGCCGATCCGACGAAGGAGTGGAAGGATCCTTACGTTCACGGTCCGCAGTGAGCCACTTTCGACAATCTCACGGCTCCACGCCCAGCTTGACTCTCAATCGCGGGGAAACCCGAAGACATCCCATGACGCCGGCAGCGGCGCCGTGATCGTCAGCGGCTCATACCGGATCGGGTGCAGGATCGTCAGCTGATACGCATGCAGCGCGATCGGCGTGTCGTAGTCGCCGGACTTGCGACTGCCGGGGAAGGCCGTTTCCGCCCCGTACTGCGCGTCGCCGACGATCGGCCAGCCCCGGCTCCCGAGCTGGATCCGGATCTGGTGCATCCGCCCCGTCCCGAGATCGACTTCGATCAGCGCCCGCCCCTTGGCACGCGCGATCGTCCGGTAGGCGAGCTTCGCCTCCCGCGCGTCCGGCGTATCGGGCGTCGCCATGACGACGCGCGGCTCGTTCGGAATCCGGTACAGCCAGTCGACGAGCTGCCCTGACTCGGCCTCCGGCGGCCGTTCAACCACCGCCCGGTAGACCTTGCGGACCTCGCGCTTGGCGAACTGCTCCGCCAGCCGCGCCGCGCACTTCGAGTTGCGTGAGAAGACCAGCACCCCCGACACCGGACGGTCGAGCCGGTGCGGGACGCCGAGATAGACGTTCCCCGGCTTGTCGTACTTCTGTGCGAGGTAGTCCTTCACGTCGTTGACGATGCTCGGGATCCCCGGCGGGCCCGCCTGCGAGACGAGCCCGGGGGGCTTGTTCACGGCGATGACCGGACCATCCTCGCACAGGATTTCGAGCGGAGGGGACATGCTCACTTCGCCCCCAGCGCGGCAGCATAGAGCGATTCGAGCGCGGCGACATCGACCGGCCGGGGATTGAACCGCGCCGTCCACTGTTCCGACGCCTCGCGGGCCATGGCCGGAAAGCTGTCGCGCGTCACGCGGCACTCGGCGAGCGTCGCCGGCGAACCGGCCAGCGCCACCAGCTGCCGGAGGATCTGGGCGAGCGCCATCCCCGGCGAGCCCCCCGGCGTATGCAGGCCGACGTCCTGCGCCAGTTCGCCATACAGCGTGTCCGCCACCGACGCGTTGAACTCGACCACGTGCGGCAGCATCACGCCGATGGCAATCCCGTGCACCGTGTCGAAGTGGGCCGAGACCGGGTTCACCAGCGCGTGCGTCGCCCCCAGCATCGAGTTCTCGATCGCCATGCCGGCCAGGTGCGCCCCCAGCAGCATCGCCCCGCGGGCCTCGAGGTTCGATGACTCCCGCATCGTGATCGGAAAGGCCCGGTAGAGCAGGTTCCACGCCCGCCGGGCGAAGATCGACGACATCGGCGTCCGGGCGGTCGTCACGTAACTTTCAAGGGCATGACTGATCGCGTCGATCCCAGTCGCCGCCGCCACCGAGTGGGGCATCGTCACCGTCAGCTCGGCATCGAGAATCGCCACCCGCGCCGCCGCCTTCCGGTCGCCGCACGCCATCTTCATATGGGTCTGGCTGTCGGCAATCACCGCATACGACTGCGCCTCGCTCCCGGTCCCGGCCGTTGTCGGGATGGCGATCAGCGGCAGCATCGGCTTCGTCGCCTTGTTGAGCCCGCGATAGTCGTGCAGCCGGCCGCCGTTCGTCAGCAGGAAATTGATCCCCTTGGCGGCATCCATGCTGCTCCCACCGCCGAGGCCGACGATCAGGTCCGGCTGCCGGGCCCGGGCAAACTCGGTCCCCCGGTCGACATCATCCGTCGTCGGGTTCGGCCGGACCTCGTCAAAGATCGCCACGTCGAAGTCCGCCGCCTTCAGCAGCGCCACCGCCCGTTCCTGATGCCCCGCCTTCTTCAGTCCCGCGTCTGTCACCAGCAGCACCCGCGTTCCGCCAATCTCGCGGGCCAGCGTCCCCAGCCGGCCGAGGGTTCCAGGTCCGAACACGACCCGCGTCCGCGGGTCGAAATCGAAGGGGTTCAGATCCGAGAGGATTGGGCTGGGCTCAGTCATCGCGGGGGGTGGGGCAGGGGGGAATATCCGGGGACTTCGATTCTAGGGACCAACCTTGCCGCATGTCTTCTCAACTTCCGATCTCTCGGATATCGTCGCCTCGATTTCCCGAAAGTTTTCGAGCGGGCCTCGCATCGCGATTCCCCTCTCGCCAGCCGCCATATCGCCAGAGAGTGACGCCATGACCCAGGACGAAATCCTTTTCGACGCCGAAGAACGCATGGAGAAGGCGACCGACGTGTTCCGCAACCAGCTCCAGGGTCTGCGAACCGGCCGCGCGACACCTGGGCTCGTCGACTCGATCCGCATCGACGTCTACGGCTCGCCGACGCCGCTCAAGCACATCGCCAATATCAGCTGCCCCGAGCCGCAGCAGATCGTCATCCGCCCCTTCAACGCCGCCCAGCTCCAGGACATCGTCAAGGGGATCCAGGGGAGCGACGCCGGGATGGCCCCGATGTCCGACGGCCGCATCGTCCGCATCAACGTCCCCGCCCTCTCCGGCGAACGCCGCAAGGAGATGATCAAGCGGGTCAACGGCCTGGCCGAAGACGCCCGCGTCTCCATCCGCAACATCCGCCGCGACGCCAACAAGAGCGTCGAAACGGCGGAGAAGGAGAAGACGATGACCGAGGACGACGCCAAGGGGGCGAAGGAACAGGTCCAGGAACTCACCAAGACCTACGAAACCAAGGTCAACACCTTCGCCGCCGACAAAGAAAAAGAACTCAACGAATAGCCAGCGTCCCGCTGGACCGGGCTCAGGTCGCCGGATTGCAGTGTTGCGGGTACCACCGGTCGCGCTTGGGTGCGCCGGTGGCTGGAAGCCGGCTCTTCGTTCGTCGTCTCTGAATCAGGATGGGCTCGATGAGTACGCTTCTCGACCGGTTCCTCCGTTACGTCCAACTCGACACGCAGTCGGACGAGTCGAGCACGTCTTCGCCCAGCACCGCCAAGCAGCTCGTGCTGTCGAAGATGCTGGCGGAGGAGTGCCGGGCGCTCGGCCTCGCGGATGTCTCCTGCGACGAGCGGGGGATCGTCATGGCGACCGTCCCCGCGACGGTGAAGCACACCGCCCCGACGATCGTCTGGAACTCGCACGTCGACACCTCTCCCGAGTATTCGGCGGCAAACGTCAAACCGATCGTCCACCAGAACTACAAGGGAGGAGACATCGTCCTCCCGGGCGACCGCTCGAAAGTCCTCAAGGTCAGCGAGAACCCGTCGCTCAAGGACCTGATCGGCGCGACGATCATCACCACTGACGGAACGACTCTCCTCGGCGCGGACGATAAAGCGGGCGTGGCGGAAATCATGACCGCCGCCGCGTACCTCATCGCCCATCCCGAGCTGCCGCACGGCCCGGTCCGGGTCTGCTTCACGGTCGACGAGGAGATCGGCCGCGGCATCGAAGGGCTCGACTTCCAGAAGCTCGGCGGGGTGTGCGGCTACACGCTCGATTCGGGCGGGGTCGGCCGGATCGACGCCGAGACCTTCTCGGCGGACCTCGCTCTCGTGACGGTGCAGGGGACCAACACCCATCCCTCGGTCGGCAAGGGGGTGATGGTCAACGCCGTCCGGATCCTCAGCCGGTTCCTCGACCGCCTTCCGAAGGATCAGCTTTCGCCGGAATCGACGGATGGCCGCGAGGGCTTCCTCCATCCGTACCACGTCGAAGGGGGAGTCGCGCGGGCCACGGCCCGGATCATCCTGCGGGACTTCGAGACCGAGCGGCTCAAGGACCACGCGAACCTGCTGCTCGGGATCGCGGCCGACCTGATGAAGGCGGAGCCCCGCTGCCGGGTCGACGTCGAGATCCGCAAGCAGTACCGGAACATGCGGGACGGCCTGCAGAAGGAGCCCCGGGCTCTGTCGAAGGCGATCGAAGCGGTCCGCCGGACCGGCATCGAGCCGACGCTCGACATCATCCGCGGCGGCACCGACGGCGCGCTGATGACCGAAGCGGGCCTCCCGACGCCGAACCTCTCGTCCGGCCAGCACAACCCCCACTCACCGCTCGAGTGGACCTGCCTCGAAGAGATGCAGAAAGCGGTCGACGTCCTCGTCCAGCTCGCCATCGTCTGGGGTGAGGAGCGGGCCTGAAAAAGGCTTAAACACCAAGACACAAAGAAGGCACGAAGGGCACCAAGGATTGCCCGGATCGGAGCCTTTCTCGCTGTTCCTGGTCCGCCTCGCTGGCGGTAGGCGTCGACGAACCCGACCAGCCTTTGTGTTCCTGGTGCCCCCTTTGTGCCTTGGTGTTTAACTCTTCTTCCACACCCCAAAACTCACACGACATTCACAAAAAAAGCCCGTGCCAGGGAAAACCCCGGCACGGGCTATTGGCTCGCGTCGCTGCGCGACACTTAGTTCTTCTGGCTGAGGGTGAAATCCTCGAACCGGACCGTCTGGCCTTCGGCGGAAAAGTTCATGAACACCTGAGCCACGATCTCGTGGAACTTGTGCTTCTGGACCGAGTAGAAGTTGTGCTTGCCATCGCGGCGGGGCTCGATCAGGCCGGCGACGCGGAGCAGGGCGAGGTGGTGGCTCACGGCCGGCTGGCTCTGGTTGAGCCGCTCACACAGGGCCGAGACATGCAGCTCCCCTTCGCGGATCAGGTACATCAGGATCTTGAGGCGGGTTTCGTCCGCCATCAGCTTGAAGACCTGGACGAGATCCTTTTCGAGCTTGTCGGAGAGTTCCGGAAACTGGCCGGCCTTCTTGTCCGACTGCGGATCCATCACGGCTGAAGTCATGTCGCTCTCATTCTGCGTGTGTGCGACGGATGCTGGATCTTCCAAATCCATTCCGTCAGGGGATACGGAGTCCGCTTTGTGCGGAAGGTTGTCGTCCAAAATGCCTGACTTTTTCCGGCCAATGAAAACACCGACAGCCTGCCCCTGTAAGGGAGTCAGCCGAAGTCCAAATTGACGCTTTCAGGTGAAAATCGCTGTCTGATGGGATTGGAGACAGCGGACGAACACGGGTCACACCGAGTCAGGGACGCAGACCGATCCTCTTTGGGAACGAGGAGCGCGATCTGCCAAAACTGCCGAACATGATTGTCCCTGGTTCTCTCTCTGGGTTTGTGCGACCGATCGGATTATCCAACTCCGATCCGACCCAGTCAATGACTTCCGGCACCTCCGAATTATCGATTCTCCATAACCCATTGAAAAACAGTCACTTCGGAATGCGTGAAAACTTTGTGATCCTTCCTGATGACGGGAACAATCGCCGCAATTCGCTCCGGCCGCGGAAAATCGCACCGCTGCCGTTGCGGACAGGTTTTCCACGTGAGCTTGACAGCCAATGTGAGCACTATCGCACAGCTGCCTTCGACGCACCTCATATGAGATGGCCGGAGCGTCTCCGCGACCTCTAACGCCCGGGGGCCGAGTACTGGAACCAGGACTTCCCTTTGATCTTCAGCAGGATGATCGGCGTCGCCATCAGCCCCGCCCCGAGCAGCAGCGAGCCCAGCACCGCTCCGGTCGTCAGGACCCCATCGGCCCAGGCGCCGTAGTAGGCCCAGATCCCGACCGGATAGAACAGCGCCACCGCGGTCGCGACGCCGGGGGAGTAGACCCGCGTCTTCAGCGTCGGCAGCACATGAAAGAATGTGGCGTTGATCAGCATCAGCGCCGGATACGCGAGCGCAAACCACGGCTCGCGCCACCCGACCGCGGCGCAACAGACGCCGAGAACCACGACGATCGCGTTCACGAGGTAAAACGACTTCCAGTCGACCGGAAGCCCGAGGACCTGCGTCGCCCAGCCCCGCCAGTCGAGTTCGAACTCCTCCAGGACATGGACGGCATAGGCCGTCGTCGCGATCCACAGAACATGCTCGTGGGACATCGTCCTCTCCCGCTCGGTCCACTCTTTGAGAAACCGGGCCCGGTCCAGCGCAGCAGCTCGGCCCTCTCGAGCCATCAGAGTATGCTGATCGATGGCCATTCGCCAAAGACTCTCGATAGCGTTGGGCTCCGACCGTGTCGGGAGAGCTCCAATGGACTCCACTGTCGATCCCACTCCAGCGCGGCAGCGACGCAGCTCGACTCTCCGGGGCGCCGTCGCGGGGCTCGGCGTCGGACTGCTGTGCTGCGACCAGATCGATCTCTTCGGTAGAGACCTGACCGCCCTCACGGGGTGGTGGATCGCCGTCATCACGGGACCGATCGTCGGAGGACTCGTCGGCCATCGGCGGGCTTCCCGGCCTCCCGTCCCCCGCGCCGCATCCCCCGACCAGCCGGACTGGAAGCTGATCGGATGGCTGCTTCTCGGCTACGCGATCGCCTACGAAGCGGGGCTCGGGTGGTGGCGAGCCGACCGGAGCCTCCCGCCGGTCCGGACTTATCTGATGATCATGACCGTCGCCGGAACGCTCTACCTGGGAATCCCGCTCGGCATCGCGGCAGCCCGGTGGTGGCGACGGCCGAGGCCCGCTCCACCGTAGAGCGAGGGTGGCCTGAAGTCCGGCGGGACCGTCCTCACAACCGGCAGCCTCCGCTTCAACTTCACCAGCTTTCCATTACGTCCTGCAATCTTTGCCGAAGTCGGAGCCCCCCTGAGGACGATGACTGACGACGGACCGTGCCCGGAGAGCGCGTTCCTCCCGGAGCGGTCCGCGCCTAGCGTGGCGGCTCTCATTTGATCCCCGCGGCAGGAGGCCCCAGTCCGAGGACGAAGCGGCTTCCCGAATGTCCCTCCAGTTCCTGCGTTCCAAGAACGGCCTCGCCCTGCAGCTGACGCTGCTGGTGATCGCCGTTCCGGTCGCCGGACTGCTGCTCGAAGCCCTGAAGACCCCGATCGAACGGATCGCCGAGCGCCGTCAGGGGCTCGCTTCGGCCCTGGCCGCCGCCACCGCCTCTTCTCTCCCGGGCGAAGATCTCGACCAGCTCCACTCGCTGTTCGAAAGCGTCCAGGCGACCAACCCCGAACTCCTCTCGATCGCCCTCCGGCAGCGGAACGACAACCTGCCGATCGTGATCGGACCGCACGATCGCTGGAACCGGAGCGCCCCGGCCGACGCATCGCAGGTCGTCGCCCCGGTCTCGATCGACGGTGAGCCCTGGGGAGACCTGGAACTGCGGTTCCAGCCCGCCGGGCTTGCCTTCTGGCAGGAGCTTCCGCTGCTCCCCTGGCCGGCGATCGTCGCGGTCTCCCCGGTACTGCTGTTCCTGCTGTTCCGCGCCGCCCTCGGGCAGTCGCCGCGGGACCAGGAGAAGGTGTTCGACGGGCCGGTCAATCTGCGGCAGGCGGTCGACTTCCTCAGCGAAGGGGTGCTGCTGCTCGACCATAGCGGGCGGATCCTGCTGGCGAATCGCGCCTTCGCCCAGGTCGTCGGCAAGTCCCCGGAGGCGCTCGCCGGGAAACGGCCGGAGATCCTCCCGTGGGTCGCCGACCGGGAGTCCGGGGCGCTCATGCCCTGGACGCAGTCGATGCGGGATGGCCGCCCGGTCAAAGGGGCGCCGATGGTCCTCCTCTCGATGACCGGAGCGAGCCGCGCGTTCACCGCAAACTGCTATCCGATCCCTGCGGTCGACGGCCGGGAGTCGGAACTCGTCGTCTGCTTCGAGGACATCTCCGCTCTCGAGCAGAGCAAGCGCGAGCTGCAGAACGCCCGGGACGCGGCGGAGTTGGCGAACCGCGCCAAGACCGAATTCCTGGCGAACATGAGCCACGAGATCCGGACCCCGATGAACGCGATCCTCGGGTTCGCGGACGTCCTCCGCCGGGGACTCGCCGAGTCGCGGCAGCACGCCATCGAGTATCTGAACACGATCCATTCCAGCGGCCGCCACCTGCTCGACCTGATCAACGACGTCCTCGACCTCTCCAAGATCGAGGCGGGCCGCCTGCAGATCGAGCGGCTCGACGCCCACCCGCACGAGCTGCTCCATGACGTCGTCAGCGTCCTGGGGGTGAAGGCCCGCGAGAAGGGGATCTTCCTCGAGTACGGTTCCGCCGGCCCGATCCCCGAGACGATCCAGAGCGATCCCACTCGATTACGGCAGATCGTGACGAACCTCGTCGGGAACGCGATCAAGTTCACCGAGATCGGCGGCGTCCGGGTCCACGCGGTGATGCGGACCGGCGACGACGGCGAGCCGGTCCTCGAAATCGACGTCACCGACACAGGGGTCGGGATGTCGGCGAGCGTTCTGGGCAAGGTCTTCGAGCCGTTCGTCCAGGCAGACTCGTCGGTCACGCGAAAGTTCGGCGGGACGGGGCTCGGCCTCGCCATCAGCCGCCGGTACGCCCGCGCGCTCGGCGGAGACATCGTCGTCACGAGCGAGTCGGGGCGGGGGAGCACCTTCTCACTCCAGCTCCCGACCGGTCCGATCGACAAGGTTCCGCAGACCACCGCCGAAGACGCCGTCTACAAGATCCGCCAGCGGCAGCAGACCCGCGCGGCGAATCCCTTCACGATGCGGTTCCGTCCCTGCCGGATCCTCGTCGTCGACGATGGCGAAGCGAACCGCCAGCTCCTGTCGGTGGTGCTGCGGCGGGCGGGGGCGACCGTCGAGCAGGCGTCGAACGGCCAGGAGGCGGTCGACATCATCAACCTCCGGAACTTCGACGTTGTCCTGATGGACATGCAGATGCCGGTCAAGGATGGCTACACCGCGACGACGGAGCTCCGCGAGCATCACTACCGCAAACCGATCATCGCCCTGACCGGCCACGCCATGAAGGGGGACGAGGAGAAGTGCCTCGCCGCCGGCTGCAGCGATTTCCTGACGAAACCGGTCGACATCGACGCCCTGCTCGACCGGATCGCGGCGATCGTCGGCCAGGCCGAATCGTCGGACGCCTCCGGTCCCGCTCCTGCCGGATCCGTGGGCCTCATCGGTCCGTCGGGGACTTCCGCGGACGCACCGTCCTCCTCGTCGGTCGAAGAGCGATCAACGGCCCCTCAGGCCGACGCCGCCGCCGGGGGACGCAAGGAGTTCGCACGCCCCGCGCTGCGGCTCCTCTCCGGCCGACCAGGGGGCGCATCGGCCGTCTCCCCCCCGCCTGCCGCGGTTCCTGTTGCCCCCCCCCAGCCCCAGCCCGCTGTTCCCGCTCGGCCGGTCCCCCCGCCGACATCGTCCGGCGTCTCAGGCCTTCTCAAACGTCCGCCGCTGATCTCGCGGCTGCCGATGTCCGATCCCGAATTTCGCGGCATCGTCCAGCGGTTCGTCGCCCGCCTCAAGGAGGAGATCGTGGCGATGGTCGACGACCTGGGGGGGGGGGAGGAGGGATACCCGTCTCTCGCGCACCGGGCGCACTGGCTCAAGGGGACCGGGGGGACGGTCGGTCTGCCCGAGTTCACGGAGCCGGCCCGTCAGCTCGAAGCCGCTGCAAAAAGCCGCAACCGCGTTGCAGCCGGGGAGTTGATCCGCCAGATCGCGGAGCTGGCCCAGGCGATTCTGGTCCCCGAGTCGGAGTCGGTCCCCACCCCCTGACGCGATACAACCGGCACGGCCGCCACAAATCTCCCCCGGAGCGGCCCGAGTCGCCCGGTCGACCTCCCTCCTCCCGCCGCCGTGACCTACTTCCATAGGGGGGCTGCCTCTCCGGCTTCCGTCCCGACCGAGTCCCGATGCGTACTCCCATGATCGCCGCCGATTTCGCCGCCGCCGTCCCCACCCCGAGTCCGGTTGCCGCCGGGGTATCGCGGGACGTGGAATCTTCGCTCCAGCGGGTCTCCGACGGCTCCGCGGCCCGGAAGTCGATCAACACCAAACACGCCCGGATCATGATCGTCGACGACGAGGAGCTGAATATCCTCGTCGCCCGCAAGCATCTCGCCGACGCCGGCTACTCGAACTTCCTGACCGTCACCGACTCATCGACCGCAGTGGCCCGGATCAAGGACGAGAAGCCGGACCTGATCCTGCTCGACATCATGATGCCCGAGGTGAGCGGCCTCGACATCCTGCATCTCCTGAGCCTCGAAGACCGCCTCCAGCACATCCCCGTCCTGATTCTCTCCGCCTCGACCGACAACGACCTCAAGCGGGTCTGTCTCGAGCTGGGGGTGACCGACTTCCTCTCGAAGCCGGTCGATCCGTGCGAGCTCCTGCCGCGGGTCCGGAACGTCCTGCTCAACAAGCACTACCGCGATCAGCTCGCGCAGCATGCCGAGCAGCTCGAGCAGCAGGTCCGGCAGCGGACTGCGGAACTCGCGGCGTCGCGCGAGGAAGTCGTCCACTGTCTGGCCCGCGCCGCGGAGTACCGCGATGACGACACCGGCCAGCACGTCGTGCGGGTCGGCAAGTATGTCGGCGTCATCGCCCGTGAGCTCGGCTTCTCGGAGTCACGGATCGAAGTCATCGAACTGGCGGCGAAGCTGCACGACATCGGCAAGATCGGGATCGCGGACGCGATTCTGCACAAGCCGGGGAAGCTCGACCCGGAGCAGTTCGAGCTGATCCGCAGCCACTGCGCGTTCGGCAAGGACATCATCTCGCCGCTCGCCACGTCGGACTGGAATGTTCTGAAGACGCATGCCCGGCTCGGCGCGAGCCTGCTCAACGTCGCCAGTTCGCCGCTGCTGCTGCTGGCGGCCCGGATCGCCCAGACGCACCATGAGCGGTGGGACGGGGCGGGCTATCCCCTCGGTCTGCGGGGCGAGGACATTCCGATCGAAGGCCGGATGACCGCCGTGGCGGACGTGTTCGACGCGTTGAGTTCTCGCCGTCCGTACAAGCCCGCGTTCCCTCGCGAGAAGTGCTTTGCGATTCTCGAGGAGGGTCGGGGGACGCACTTCGATCCGCAGGTCCTGGACGCGTTCTTCCGGAAGAGCGAAGACATCATCCGCATCCAGATCGACTACATGGACTCCCCCGGCGGCTGAGCCAGCGTTCCGCTGGACCGGGTGGCCGTAGGAGCAATGGGTTGCGCTAAGAGGGCTTGGCCGGCCGAACGGTTCGTGGGCGGGCGGCTGCGCGCTGAGCTGCTGTTCGGGTGCAGGGGCGAGCCCCTGCCCGCCGGAGGCGCTTCCATCCAGGAACGGTCCAACCTTCCTTGTGCGTAGCAACCGGCCGCGCCCCCCGGCTCAATACTGATACACAGAAACAATCCCGCCAATCAGCCGGCTGGTGTTCAAAGTCGGCTCCTTGGAGTCGAACGCTTCCGCGGTGAAGACCCCCGCGACTTTCCAGTTGGCGGTGAGGGCGAGTTCGAGGCGGCTGCCGCCGCGCCAGAGGATCTGGTTACGTGAGGTGGCAGCGGTCGATTCGAAGTAGCCGCGGTAGCCCCAGCCCCCATCGAACGTCAGGTCGAGGATGTCGGTCAGGGGGATCGTCGCCGAGCCGTAGAGAGTGCCGGCGTTGAAGGAGTAGTCGCTGCCGCGGAGCTGAGCCCGCTGAATGTCGGCTCCGAGGGTCGTCGAGCGAAGCCACCACTGGCCGATCCAGAAGGTGTGCGACAGTCCGAGTGTGGTGGTCCAGCCATCCTGTGATGTGACACTCGGGGTGGCGCCGTCGTTCGCGAGGTTCGTGTGGTCGACCGAGGCGTAGCCGACGGTGGAGCTCAGGTCGTCGTTGATTTCTGCGAGCGAGGCGCTGAGGGAGTTCCGCTGGCCGAAGGTGCTGCCGTCGAACTGGTCGAGGGTGTAGGTGTACTGCACCCGCGGGACGAGGGTCCCGGTCTCCTGCGGGAGGGAGCGTTCGACGAACACGCCCCCCATGTAGCTCTGCAGGTTGAAGCGGCTGAAGTCGCTGTCGTTGACCGTGAAGTAGCCGGTCAGGAGGGGGCCGGCCCGCCACTCTTCGGTGTTGAGCAGGCGGATCTCCGCGCTCGGGTTTAGGACTCCCTGACCGCTTCCCGCACCGTCGGTCACGAAGTTGCGGTTCGTCGGCGAGAGGGCAACGTTCGAGTTGTAGAGGGCGCCGGCTTCAACCCGGATGCTGACCGGGGGGAGGGGCGTGAGACCACGGCGGGCGTCGAGTTCGAGCTCTTCAGTCACTTCGGAACCGTCAAAGCGGCGGATCTCGTAGCTGGCGAGAGCGATCTCGGACTCCGGCTCGGGAGGCGGGAGCGAGCGGAGCCGCTCGCGAGCCTGTGCGGCGTACTCGCTGTCGGGGACGAGCGTGGTGACCCGGGCGAGGCGGTTTGCCGCGAGCTGCGGTTCTCCCTGACTGAGGAGCAGGGTCCCGAGGTCGTAGTGGGCGGCAGCATTTGCCGGTCCCAGTGTTAAAGAACGCTCCAGGGCCTCGCGGGCCCCCTCGAGATCACCGTGCTGCTGCAGCGCGCTTCCGAGGAGCCGCCACGACTGCGAGTCCTCCGGCCGCTCGCTCACGCGGCGGCGGAGATAGTCGAGCAGGGCCGGATCCGGCCCGTCGCTCGCGGCGGCGATCGATGCAAGTCCCGTCGCCACCAGCAGGAGCGCCAGGGCGAAGCCACAGCAGCGGAGGAGCGTGGAGAGCGACACGGTGTGCGGCGGAGGGGAAGGGAGGTGACCGCGCAGTGGGGACCGTCGATGGGGAGATGCGAACCTAAACGTCCCCTCAAGAGCGGGTCAATCCGGCAAAACGCGGCAGCGATCGGCGCGGTGTACCAAGTTGCCGCACCGGCCGGGCTCGTCTTGACGCCGCGCGGCGGGAAAGCGAATCCTCCCGCTCCCATCCCCACGGGGCGCGTCCTGCGCCCGTTCAGCCCCTCCCTCGACAGTCCCCTCGCAACATCCTTCCCGATTCCGGAGAGACGATCCGTCTCGCACCGGCCCCTGCACGGAGGCAGCACGATGAAAAAGTTCTCCTGGACTCGCGCGACGGGTCTCGCAGCCGCCCTGTTCCTCACCGCCGCACCGGTCTCGGCTCAGATCCTCGGCGGGCTCCCCGTCGGTGGTGGCGGAGCCGGAGGGAGTTCGAGTTCCAGCGCCGGAGGTGGTGCCGGGGGAGCAGCGGGAGGAGGAGCCGGCGGAAGCGTCGGACTCGGAAACCGCCTCGACCTGAACCGTTCCGCCCGCGGCATCAATGCCGCTCAGGCGGCCCGGGGTGCGACCGGCGCCGCAGCCGGTGGAAGGACGAGCGTCGGACTGGGAGCAGGAGCGGGAGCGAGTACCGGAGGGGTGAATGCCTCGGCGGGAGCCCGCGGCTCGGCCCGGACCCGCACGGGACTCTTCTCTTCGACTCAGGATGACACCGGCTCGACGACGTCGGCTGGAGCGGACGGCGACCTCGGCGTTCAGGCGGACGTCGAACGGGGCGCCTCGGTCTCCGGCCGCGAGCGGGCGAGCCAGCAGGCGGAACTGACGCTGAACCATCGCCTTGCCGAAATCGACCAACTTCGCGACCGCGCCGTCGCCAGCGGCAACACGACGCTGCTCGCCCGGGCGGACGAGATGGAAGCCCAGGCCCGCGCGACTTACGAGCAGCGGATCGACGGCCAGCCGAACCGCCCCCAGGATCCCCCCGGCCAGTCGCAGGAAGAACCGCCCCGCAACGTCCGAAGCCGGATCCAGGCAGCTGCCTCGGGAGACGTGAAGGGACGCCTCGGCGCCCGGACCGCACCGGCAACAGAGGACGCCGGCGGAGCGTGGGCCCGTGGACAGGCGGTCGCGGGAGCCGACGCGGCCGGCGACAACGACATTGAAGTGGCGCGGCCGGAGGACTTCGGCCGGATGCGGCACCGGGCGACGGCCAGCACAACGGCAGCGGCCGCCGCGACCGCGTCGGCGGAGACCGAATCGAGAGGCCGCCTGACCTTTTCCCCGAAGAAAGCCCCCCGTCCGGAGGCCAACGCCGGCGGAGAAGCGGACGGCGGAGCCCGCTTCCGGGGGGCTGCTCCGGATGCCGGAGAGTTCCAGGGGCAGGCCCGTGAACGGGTCGCCGGAAGCTTCGACACGAATGGGATGCCTGCCACCGGAGCCTGGGCTTCGCAGGGTGCGGACGCCCGCGTCCGTCCTGCGGCCAACAGCCGCTTCGCCGGCGACCTGCGGGAGCAGGGGACCGTCCGGGGTGGGACCGCGATCTCGGGGCACTCGGTGTCACGAACGGATGCCGACCTCGGCGGCCAGCCCCTCCCGCGCGGTGAGCGGGGGGCCCAGGTTCGCGGACGAGCGATCGAACAGGTGGAGTACACCGGCGAGGGTGTCGGTGCCGCAGGTCAGGCCTCGGGCCGCGTCACCGGCGCAGCCTTCTCCCGGGGTGAGGCCGGATTCGGCGAGAGCCCGTTCGGCCAGCGGGGAGGCCCGGTCCCCGCCACGGAAGCCCGGTCCGACAGCCGCGCGGCGGCTCGCGCGAGGAGCGAATGGGACGACCTGCCGGACCTCGACGTCCGCTCCGATGCCCGTCAGCAGACCGAAGCCGGCCTCCGCCGGACCGCGGAAGCGGACTCGAACACCCGAAGCGCCACCCGCTTCAGTGGCCGCGTCGACGCTCCGCCAGCCCGCCGGCCGGCCGAGGAGGCCGGAGGGGGGGTCGGTCCCTTCTACTCGGCCGGTGACGCCCCCCAAGATCAAGACCGGGCGCAGGACGAAGTCCGCGGACGGGTCAGCAGCGGCGTGAACGCCCGCGGCTCCGTCTTCAGTGACGAGGTCGGCTCCTCCGGCTCGTCGCGGCTCCAGGGGAACGCTTCCCGTTCGGGAGCGACCTTCCAGTCCCGGCAGTCGGCCGGAGCGAGCCTCAACCGGCAGCGGACAACGCAGGGCTACGAAGAGCTCCCCGCCCCGCGGCAATAGTCAGACATCGATCCCCGTCAGTCGAAACGCCCCGTCCTTCTGGATGGGGCGTTTCTCATTGGTACGCTCCCCTTTCCTCCTGCGGGAGGACATGGGCTTCATCGGAGCGTTCGCGACTCCGTAGCGCCTAGAAGCGGTCTTGCCTAAGAAGATGCTGCGCCCCTTTGTGGGCGGCTTTGCCATCTCTGGTGTTCTCGGTGACCTCCGTGATCTCTGTGGCTCGTTCTGGAATGGCTTCCAACGCGGTCCGCCGCAGAAGAGGCCCGACCGGGCCTGCCCCGCCTCTAGGCCGCAGCCCGAACCGGTTCCGCAGCCAGTCCGGCTTTCAGCGACCGGGCGAGATGCAGTTGATCGAGAATCGCCTGGGCCGCCCGCTGCAGGCCGCCGAGGGCGGCATTCTTCTCGCGAAGGGCCGCCATCTCCGCCTGGACCGCCGCAAACTCGGCGGGGTCCGACAGCCAGCCGTCGAGCCGCCGGGTCATCTCGGCGATCGTCGGCTCGGGATCGGCGCTGACCAGGCACTCCGGCATCACCTCGTGCCCGGCCATCAGGTTCGGCAACGAAAAGTATTTCACAGTGATGAAGTACGGCTTGCAGCGGAGAGTCCATTTGCCGATGTGGTACACCACGACCGCCGGCTTGCCGCGGAACAGCACCTCGAGGCTGACGGAGCCCGAGACCATCAGGCAGAAGTCGACGCTCGCGATGATCTCCGAGGTCCGGCCGAGATACAGGTCGATCGGCAGGTCGGCGTACTCGCCGACGAGGCAGCTCTGGCAGAACTCCCGCTGCGGCTCCTTGTAGCAGGCCACACGGAACCGGACGTGCGGATGCCGCTGATGCAGCCGCCGGAGCGTCTCCAGCATCGACGGGAAATTCCCGGCCACTTCGCTCCGCCGCGAGCCGGGGAGGACGCCGATGTTGACCGGAGCCGAACTCTTGAGCGTCCGGCAGAACGCGTCGTCGAGCGGGTGCAGCGACGCCTCGTCGTAGAAGGGGTGTCCCACGTACTCCACCGAAACGCGCCGCTGCCGGTACCACTCCGCCTCGAAGGGGAGGACCGACAGGACGTGATCGACGAGTTTCCGCGCCTTGCGGATCCGCCACCAGCCCCACGCCCAGATCTGCGGCGGGCAGTAGTACACGACCCGGATCCCCTGGGCCTTCGCCGCCTTGGCGATCCACCAGTTGAACCCGGGGAAGTCGATCAGGACCACGATGTCCGGGCGTTCTTCGCGAAGGAACGCTTTCGCCTGCCGGTAGAGCCCGTAGAACTTCCGGACGAGCGGCAGGACGGCAAAGAAGCCCATCACCGCAAGGTCCGTCAGATTGAACAGCTTGTCGAAGCCGCCGGCCGCGGTCATCCGCGGCCCGCCGAAGCCGGAGAAACGGATCCCGGGGACCTTCTGACGCAGCTCCTGCATCAGATGCGCGGCGTGCTGATCGCCGCTCGGCTCCCCGACGGAAAAAAAGACGTGCATCCCTGCTCCCCCCACCGTGACATCCTGAGGCGGGACTGTACCAGTGGACAGCAGCCTCGCTCTAGGGCAGTTCCCGGCGAGCCCTTCCGCGGCTCCCCAGGAGCGCCGACGGCGGCGAACGGCTGACGAAATCTTCAACAATTCCGACGATTTTCGCTCCCGGCCCCCCTCGATCGACTTTCGCTGATTCCCCTTTGCCCGGCGAACCGATTGTTCCGGTCAGGGAGACCGTGCGGTCCAGGGGACCGTCGTCTCCCGACCGATCGGCCGAGTCGGCCGGTCGCGGTTTCCCGAGGCCCTACCCGGCCTGACGTCACGCGGTCCGGTTGCGTATTCGTTCCCCCGCTGTGTCGAAATCCGCCTCACATCCCGTTCAGCTCTTCCCGTTCCTGGCGGTGCTCATCTGCGCCATGGGAGCGCTGATCCTGCTATTGCTGGTGACGACCCGCCGGATGCGGCACGTCGCCGTCGAAAAGGCGATCGAGGCCCGGCAGACGAAGGTCGCCGAGGAACTCGCCGCCCGGGCGAAGGCTCCCGCTCCCCCGGTCCTTCCGGACGTACCGACGAAAAGCCTGGAACCCGCGCCGCTCTACGTTCCCCCCGCGGCGATCCAGCTCGCCCGCCCGGTCCCGGTCGTCGATGAAGTGGCCGAAGCGAAGCTCCGGTCCGAGTGGAAGTCGATCGTCGACGAGCTCGCCCGCGACTACTCCGACCAGGTGAAGCTTCTGGCCGCGATCCGCGCCGACACGGTGCTCAAGCAGCAGGAACAGGAAGCGGAGAAGACCGCCCTCGAGGAAGAGAAGGGCCGGATCGAGAAGAAAAAACGGAAAGCGTACAGCCTCCGCCAGGAGACCGCGGCCGACGTCGCCCGGCTCGAACAGGACAAGGCCCTGCTCGACGGCGAACTCAAGAAGGTCAAGCGGGCCACCAACATCAAGGCGGAGGAGCTGGCCAACCAGCCGACCCCGTACACGCTGCTCCCGTACGACGGCGCCCTCGGTACGACGCGGCGGCCGATCATCCTCGAATGCAATGAGCGGTCGATCACGTTCCGCTGCGAAGGGATCGAGCTCGCCGCCAGCCAGCTCTCCGGCTTTCCGTCGGAGTACAACCCGCTCCTCGCCGGGACCCGGGCGCTGCACGAGTACTGGGTCGTCCGCGACCGTGAGACAGCGACGCTCAAGACCCCGCCGCCGCCGTACGTCCTGCTCGTCGTCCGCCCCAAGGGGACGGTTGCCTACTACGTCGCCCGCAAGCTCCTCGAGAAGTTCGAGCATCCGTACGGCTACGAGCTGGTCGAAGAGGGCCGTGAACTGACCTGGCCCGCCAGCGACGACGACGCCGTCCGGATCTGCCGCGAAGCGGTGGAACGAGCCCTGACCGAACGGGACCGGGTCCTCGCCCGGCTCGCCGACCCCGGAAGCGGAGGAGGCGGGGACGGTGGTGGCAACGGCGGTCGCTATCCGATCACTGGGGATCTCCGTTACGACGGTCAGGGGGGCGAGTTCGTCACCGATGAGGTCGAACAACTCCGGAACCTCGACGACTCGGTCGTCGTCGGCGGCCAGCGGTGGAAGCGTGAACCGCGCGGCAACGGCGGCCCGGGTGGTGGAGCAGGTGGCGGCCCCCTCGATCCCGGTCCGTCTACGCTCCCGACTCCGTTCCAGGCCTCGCGCGGAGGGGGACGATCAGGACCGGGAACAGGAACTCCCGGCACAGGCAACGGCGGCAGCGCAAACGGCGGCCCTGCCGGAACCGGCCCGAACCAGGGTGAACCGGGGGGCGCCAGCTTCGGCGAAGCCGCCGACTCCCGACTCGCCGCAGCCGACCCCGACTCGGCAGGCGGTGGAAGCCGGAACGGCGGAGGAGGCGGCACCGGAACAGGCAGCGGCCCGAACGGTCCCGAAGGGGCCGGGTCGAGATCCCGCTCTTCCGGCGACTCCCGATCGCCCGGCGGAAGCCGGACCTTCGAGGGAAGCGGCGGCCCACGTCTCGGCGGCGGAGGAAGCGGCGACCTGCACCCCTACCACGATCTTCCCTCCCGACCAAGCGAACCGGACGCCCCGCAGGGGACCGGCCCGATCACCGCCCGCAACGTTCCCCGGCTGGCCCACGGTCAGGGACGGGGAACCGGCTCGGCCCAGGGTGGCACGGCCACCGGCGCAGGTCCTGGCGCCGGCACCGGCACCGGTACGGGTCCCGCCACCAGCCCTCCCAGCGGAAACATCCGTGGCACAGGGCAGGGGAGCGGCGGAGCCGCAGCGGGGGGCAGCAGTGAGAACCCCGGCAGCGAAGAAGGGACCGGCCTCGCCGGCGACGGCGGAACGGGTGGCGGAGCCAACAGCGACGACGCCACGTCGGACAGAACACTCGCGTCGAACGGCACCGGCGGCTCACGCGGCGGGGCACCCGGCACCGGCAGCCGGTCCCGATTCTCAGGTCAGGCCGGCACCGGCCAGGCAGGTTCCGGTGACGCCAGTTCCGGCGCACAAGGTTTCGGAGCCACAGACGCCGGAGCATCGGGCTTCGATCCCGGTACTGGCGGCCAGGCTGGCTCAGGTGCTTCAGGCGGCGGAACGCCCGGCCCGGCTGGTGGCGGAGGTGGAAGCGGCGGCAGTGCAGGAGGAGGCGGAGCCTCGTCCGGCATGCCCGGGGATGCCGCAGCCGGCTCCGCTCCCGAGGGGATGCCGGTACCGCGGAACCTCCGCGCGATCGGCCAGCAGGGTCCCTCCGGCAAGCCGGGGACCGGCAAAGCGGCCCCCCGTCGCTGGGGCGAGCCGGACCATTCCGGAACGATCGCCCTCGAACGAGCGGTCATCATCGACGTGAAAGAGGACGGGGTCACCGTCGAGGATGAGCCGGAGCTGACCCTCAAGGACGGAACTGCCTACCGCGAGCTCAAGGACCGGCTCGCGTTCACCCTCGAAAACCACGTCGGCAAGTGGGGACGCCCCCCCGCCAGCTTCTACTGGCTGCCGAACGTGACCTTCCGGATCCATCCCGGCGGCAACCAGTACTACCAGGCCATGAAGGCGCTCACCGACGACTGGGGACTCCACTCCAAGGTGGAGCATGTCCTTGAGTGAGCGGAACGAGTGACGGAGACGAGTGTTCCTCGAGGAGCGGAGTTCCCACTCCGCCCCTGACACGGATGTCGTGACGCCATGCCCAAGAAACACAAACAGGAAGAACCGGCCCTCGGCACGGACTCGTTCCTGGACGTGCTGTGCAACATGGTCGGGATCCTGGTGATCCTGATCGTGATCGCGGGGCTCCGCGCCGCCAAACGCCCCGTCGTGCTGCCGGACGAAGTACCGCCGGTGGTCGCCCTCGCCAGTCCGACGGAGACCCCGACCGAAACGATCGAGCTCGGCACCCCGATCAACTTTCCGATGCGCGATCCGCAGCCCCCTCCGGCTCCCCCCGAGGTGAAGGTCGCGCCGCCGACGCCCCCCGTGGAACTCGTCGAAGAAGCAGAGCGGCTCCGGAGCGAGCTGGCGGCGATCCGGAAGAACGTGACCGAGGCGGAGAAGTCCGCGAAGGCCGCGGCCGCCACCCCCCGGACTCCGCTCAACGTCGAAGAACTCGAGCTCGCGCTGCAGCAGGACCTGCTCGCGTTGCAGAACGAGTCGCAGGTCCGTCAGGCGCGGCAGATCGAGCTGAATGACCTTCGGAAGGCGGTCGAGAAGGCCCGCGTGCAGCTCGACGCGATGGAGGGTTCGAAGCCGGCTCCCAAGGTGCTGCAGCATCGGCTCGCGCCGCTGGCCCGGGTGGTCAGCACGAAGGAAGTCCACTTCCGCCTGAGCGGGGGCAAGGTTTCGGTGGTCCCGATCAACGAGCTGGTGGAGAGTCTGCAGGCGCAGCTGCAGCGGCAGCGGGACTTCATCATGAGCCGGGACCGGTACGCGAGTTCGGTCGGCCCGATCGACGGGTACCGGATGGAGTATGCGATCCAGCGGCATCGGGCGGGGAACATTTCCGACGAGCTGAAGTATGGCCAGACGATGATCCGGATGGTGGTGTCGGGGTGGGTGATCCGGCCCGACGGAGAAGTCAGCTCCGAGACCGCGGAGGAGGCGTTGCGGTCGGGGTCGCGGTTCCAGCAGGCGTTGCGCGAGGGGGGTGGGCTGGCGACGCTGACGTTCTGGATTTATCCGGACAGTTTCGACCTGTACCGGAAGCTGCAGGACTACGCGTACGAGCACGACTTCAACGTGGCGGCGCGGCCGTTGCCGGAAGGAGTCCCGATCGCCGGCTCACCCTCAGGCTCCAAATCGATGGCCCAATAGCCAGCCAGCGTCCCGCTGGACCGGGTGGTCGTAGGGGCGATGGGTTTCGCAAAGGGCGTCGTGCCGGCCGAGAGATGTCTGTGAACAGGACGGGGTCGGCTGTGGGGGTGCAGGGGCTCGCCCCTGCCCGCCGGAGTCCTTGCATTCAGGCAACGGTCCAACCTTCGCTGGACGCCCTATCCGGCACCGTCTGCAACAGACGTCGGAATTCGTCTCAGATTGCAGGGTCTCGCTGAAGAGCAGGGGACCGGTCCGCCGACGCGCGAAGCGGAGATCCCCCGACGACCGCCATGCAGACCCTCCGCTCGACCTTCGTCTCGCTCGTCACCGTCCTCCTGGGGATCGGTGTGCTGATGGTGTTCAGCTCGAGCATGACCGCCCGGCCGTCGGACTTCGAGCAGGTCTATCTGTCTCGGCACCTGTTGTATCTGGCGATCGCGGTGGCGCTGGCGTTCGTGGTGTCGTCGATCCCTGCGGAGTGGCTGCTGAGGCTCGCGCCGACGTTCTTTGCGGGATCGATCCTGCTGCTCCTGGCGGTGCTGATCCCGGGGCTTGGAGTGCGGGTGAACGGGTCGCAGCGGTGGCTGCGGCTGGGCCTGATGTCGTTCCAGCCGTCGGAGCTGGCGAAGGTGACGCTCCCGCTGTTCCTCTGCTGGCTGCTCGAGCAGCGACGGGCGGGAGGAGTGCTGCGGGGAGCGGCCGCGGCCGCAGGGAACCTCGGGGATCTCCGTCCGTGGCTGCACCGGACGGGGGAGATCCTCGCGCCGATCGGGTTGGCAGCACTCCTCGTGCTGGTCGAGCCCGACCTCGGAACGGCGGCGTTCCTGACGCTGATCGGCGGCATGACCCTGTTTCTGTCCGGCTGGCCGATCCGGGATTTCGCGCTCGGGCTGGGAGCGGTCGTGCCGCTGGCCGCGGGGGTGATTGCGCTCAAGCCGTATCAGCTCAAGCGGATTGAGGGGTTCGTGCAGGCCTGGACCGACTTCCAGAATGCGCCGTACCAAGTGAAGCAGTCCCTCACGACGCTCGGGGCGGGGGGGACCGTGGGGGTCGGCCTCGGGAAGGGGTGGCAGAAGCTGAGTTTTCTGCCGGAGGCGAACACTGACTTCGTATTCGCCGTCGTCGGGGAAGAGCTGGGGCTGGCGGGGACGCTCTCGGTCCTGGCGATCTGGTCCGCGCTGCTCGTGACGGGGCTGCTGCTGCTCCGGGGGGTGGCGACCGATCGGCCGCGACACGTCGTCGGGACGGTCCTGCTGACGCAGCTCGTGCTGCAGGCACTCGTCAACATCGCCGTCGTGACGGCGATGCTCCCCCCCAAGGGGATCGCGCATCCGCTGCTGAGCGCCGGGGGAAGCAGCCTCCTCGGAAGCCTGCTGGCGATCGGGGTCTTCCTGTCGATGACGAAGAGCCAAGAGGCCGCGGCGGCCACCCTCGGGGCACCGCTGACTGATGCGGCGCGACAGGCGGCATAGAACTGTGAGACCGGGTTACTTCTTCACCGAGATCGACGCAGCGGGAACTTTGACGGGGGGCACCTTGACCGTCGTCCCCGCGACGATCGTCACTTTCCAGGCCCGCTCGACGTAGCCGGGATTCTCGTGCCAGACCCGGAACGAGTGTTCGCCTTCCGGCAGCCCGTCCATCTTGAACTTCCCCTGAGCGTCGGTCACGACCGCATAGGGATGATCGACGACGAGCATCGTTCCCCGCATCCAAGGGTGGATGTCGCACTTGACCGGCATCGGCAGCGACTCCCGCATCTTGACGGGAAACGCGGCCCCGACTGCGTCGTTCGCCGCCACGAGGATGTTTTGCTGCGGGTTGCTGAACGTGTACGTGTGAATGTTGTGCGCCGTTCCGTCGGTGTTGGTAAACCGGACCTTCTGGTCGGTCCGGACCACGGCGGCGTGCGGCACGTACCGGCACCCCTTGTTGTCGAAGACCACTTCGGGGGTCGTGCTGGCTTGGAGCGAAGGAGCAATCTTGGCCGGGGGCTTCGGCAGATAGATAAAGAGGTTCGCGATCCCTTTCGTCTTGGGATCCACGACGAGCGACTCGTCGGGCGTCACACCGGCCGCGCAGACCGCGACTCCCCCGCCCGGCGCGGCGGGAGGGGCCGGAGCCTCCCCCTCGATGACGAACTGCCCTTCGAAGCCGCCGAACTCGTCCGCACGAGCCAGCGATGACATCCCGACCAGAACGCTCAGTCCGACGACAACAGATCGCATCCCCGCACCTCTCTTGAATCCAAGTCGATGGCAGATCGCCCCAAAAACAGAAACGGACGGAGGTGGCCTCACCTCCGTCCGTCGATTCTGTCAGGTTGTCCCGAGGCTGACTACTTCTTCTCGGTCAGCTTGGCGGCCGGGACCTTCACCGCCGGAACGGTGGTCGTCTTGCCGCCGGTCACGGTGACCTTCCATTCCCGCTCGATGTAACCCGGGTTCTCGTGCCACACGCGGAACGAGTGCTCGCCTTCCGGCAGCCCTTCGATCTTGAACTTGCCGTCCGCGTCGGTCACGACCGCATACGGGTGATTGACGACGAGCATCGTCCCCCGCATCCAGGGATGGATATCGCACTTGACCGGCATCGGCAGCGTCTCGGCCGCCTTGACGTCGATCGCCGTCCCCTTGGCGTCATTCGCCTGGAGGATGAAGTTCTGCTGCGGGTTGCCGAGGGTGTAGGTGTGGATGTTGTGAGCGGCCGAATCGGACGACGTGAAACGGACCTGCTGATCGGTCCGGACCACGGCTGCGTGCGGCACGTACCGGCATCCCTTGTTGTCGAACACGACTTCCTTCGACTTGCTCTCCTTCAGCGACGGATCGATCGAGGCGGGAGCCTTGCGGAGGTAGATGAAAATGTTCGCGATCCCCTTGTTTTCCGGGTTCACGACGAGCGATTCATCCGGCAGGTCTTCCTTGGCGCAAACCGCGGCGTCCTTGACCGAAGCGTCCCCCTTCTTGTGAATGAGGACCGTCGCCGGAACCGCCCCATCGAGCACGAACTGGCCTTCGACGGCGCCGAAGCCCTCGGCGTAAACGGGAGCGGACAACGTCGCGGCGAGGCCGGCGACGGCGAACAGACGGGGCAGTTTCAGCATCGTGTCTCTCCAGTGGCAAAACGGTTTTCGAAGGGGGAGGCAGGACACCCACGCCGCCCGAGGCGGCCCGGGGGTGCGGTCCCGAGGGAGGTCATCAAAAAAGTATAGCCGTGACGCCTCGGTCGCATCCAACACGCCCGCCGACTTTTTCGGCCCCTCCGGACACCCCTCTCCGGGCCACCTGGCCTCCCCCGGAAATGAGCACGGGAAGGGGATTGTTCCCCGGGAAAACGAAAACAGCCCCGGTCCGAAGACCGGGGCTGTCGGGAACGTCCAGAGATTCGATTCGCCTACTTCTTCAGCACGGTCGCGGCGTTCTGCACCTTGCCTTCCGCTGTGAACGTGACCGGAACCTGACGACCGGCGACCGTGAGGTTGACGGTCATCTTGAGGTCCCCCGCTTCACCCGACGGGGTGATCCGGACCGGGACGATGTGCAGGGTCTTCGGCTGCTTGTCGAGCTTGACCTGCAGGTCTTCCGGCTTGGCGTCGGTCGAGTAGTTTTCGATGGCGAACGGCTTCTTCGACTTGACCACCACGGTCACCGTCCGGTCCGAACCGCTCGCCATGTTGCCGAGCTGAACGACCGACGGGATCACCTGGAACTCGGGGACGACGGTCGCCCGGACCAGCACCGGAATGTTCGGGCTGACCGTGTCGGTCGTCACGAGCGTCAGCTGATCGCGGAGGTCGCCGACCGGAGCGTCGCCAGAGATCCGGACCGCCAGGTCATACTCGACCCGGCCGGCATTGCGGCTCACCTGGCGGACTTCGCCGGTGATGTTCGGGTTGGCCGACCGGACTTCTTTGACCGTCCAGTTGCCCGAGTTGTACGAGCTGTTGACGACCGAGACGTGCCGCTCGGCGGCACCGCCGAGATCGACCGTCCCGAAGTCGGCCGATCCGGGGGTCACGGTCAGGTCGGTGCGGATGTCCACCGTCAGCGGAATCTGGACCGTCTCGGTGTACGAGCGGCCATCCTTCGCCTTGAACCGGCACTCGGCGCTGATCGTCGGGTGACGATGTCCCGAGTGACCGACGGTGTCGATCCGGATGTTGAGGATCCCGGTTTCCCAGGTCTTGAGGGTCAACTGGCTGACCGTCTTCGACGGATCGCTGGGATCCTGCAGCGACGGCTGGCCGCAGCGGCAGGTCGTATTGATGTTGCTGATCGTGATCTCGTCATTGAACGAATTCGTGATCACGACCTGGCGACGGACATCAGAATTCTTCGCGACCTGACCGAACTCAAACTTACGGTCGGAGAACATCTTCTGAGCCCAGGTCAGCTGGGGAGCCGACGGAGCACTGATGGTGTTCACCTGCTGGGCGAACCCCACAGCCGGAGCCAGGAGTGCCGCGGCAGCGACGACGCTGTGCGACAGGATGGAAAGACGCATCGTTGTACCTCTGGAAGAACCGTTGACCCAATAAGCCGTCGAGTGCGGGGGATCGCTCTCGCGGCGTGGAAATTCCCGATCTGCCTTTTGATCCGCTCCCTCTCAAGGAGCGATCAAGCCCTGGCGCAGTTACCCGAACTGGCCGGACCTTGCTGCATTGCCGGATGGACGGTCCTTGTCTTCCGTTCGTCGGGCCGCGTGTTGGAACCGACTCCTTCCTGACGGCCGACGACACTCCCGCCGCGGCGGGACTGATCACACACTTCGACCGGGCTGGTCGATCCAGCCCTGCTGAATGCAAGACGGATGCCATTCGGACGGCGTTGCGGGAAAGACCCAGTTCGCATTGCGTCCGACGACCTGAGCATCACCCGCAAAGAGCAGGGGATCAACAAAATTTCGTCGGACGGGTCGGAATTCGCCCCTTCTGGTCGATTACGACACACGGCGAGCCGATCGGGTAAACCGCTCCGTCCCGCGCGATGGCACCGCGCCGCGAAACCCTGCACACTGGCGGAACCGCGCGGCCTCTTAAGTTCCGGTCCCTCCTCGACCGGGGCGAGGCGGCGTTGAACATCTTCCAATCCGCTCCGCGTGATTCCGCCACACCTCTCGGTGCCCCCCTTCCGCTCCAGCGACGCATGCGAGCCGAACGAGCCGTCGCAATGCAGCGGCTTCATCTCGCTGTGGGACTTCGTCCGGTGGCGACTGACCCGCCGTAAGGTCGCCGCGCCGGCCTCGGCCCAGCTCGACCTATCCCCCCCAATCCCCCACCCCCGGACTCTGTCTGACGACGCCGTAGCATGGATGGAAACCCAGCAATTGACCTGGCTGGGGCACGCTTCCGTCCTGATCCAGCTCGCCGGGAAGACCATCTGGATCGATCCGGTCCTCTCCGACCGCCTCGGCCGGTTCATTCGCCGCCGCTCCCCCTTGGGACTGCGAGCCGCGGCGCTTCCTCAGCCCGATCTGCTGCTGATTACCCATAACCATCGGGACCATCTCGACGAGCCGACGGTCCGGCAGCTCCCCCGGACCACGCGGGTCATCGTCCCCTCCGGCCTCGGCTCCTGGTTCTGCCGCCGCGGCTTCAACGAAGTCGACGAGCTCGGCTGGTGGGAGCAGTGCCTCGTCGGCTCGCTCGAGATCACCAGCGTCCCCGCCCACCACTGGTCGCGCCGCACCCCCTGGGACACCAACCGGACCGGCTGGTGCGGATTCGTCCTCCGGCAGACCAGCTTCGAACCGGCTTCGAAGCCAACGGGAGAGGGGAGTGGGCTCTCCCTCTATCACGCTGGAGACACCGGGTGGTTTGAGGGGTTTCAGGAGGTTCAAAGCGCCTTCCCAGGGCTCGATGTCGTCCTGATGCCCGTGGGCGGCTACGCACCGGCCTGGTTGATGGACCGCCACCACCTGAACCCGGAGCAGGCGGGAGAGGCCTTTCGAGCCACCGGCGGCCGGACTCTGATCCCGATTCACTGGGGCACCTTCCCCCTCTCGGACGAGCCCCCCGACGAACCGATCCGCCGACTTCAGGCCTGGTGGGACCAGCAGCCCCCGAACAGTGAGCGACGACTCGTCATCCCCGAGGTCGGGGCCCCACTCCCCATCCGCCCCTAGCTCACCGGGAGAACCGCGACATCACCGCGGGGTTTCCCGATCTCTCCGGGAATCCCCCGGCGCAACGGCCAATCGCGGGGCATGTATTCGGAAGGGCCAGACCAAGAACGCTTCCCTGTACGGAAGCGCCTCCGGCGGGCTGGCCTGCCACCGGGACGGGCCCCTGCACCCCAGCAAGCCCATCCTCCCCAGCACCGACCATTGGCGTCGCAGCCCCCTTTGCACAGCCCATCGCCCCACGCCGCCCCGGTCCAGGGGAACGCTGGCTGGTGTACTTTCGAGGTTTTGGGGACCTATAATGATGTGTTCACGCGATCGGAGTGGCCCTCCGACCTCGCGATTGCCTGCCCGAGCCCTCCCTCCGCGCCGCAATCCTCTGCTATCCCTCATGTTGAATCGCCTTCACGCCGGCTGGCCGTGGTGCCTGCTCGTCCTCGTCGCCGCTGGCTGCGCCGAACAGGACCAGATCACCCAGTACAAGGCCCCGAAGGAGAAACAGGTCGTCGCCGCCAAGCCCTCGCGGCAACCCGCCGGCTCGGCCGCCGCGTGGTTCCTCAAACTGACCGGCCCCGCGGCCGAGGTCGAGAAGCAATACCTCACCTTCGCGACCTTCATGTCGCAGTTTCGCCTGAATGACCGCGGCGAACCGGAATGGGACCTGCCGAAGGGCTGGAGCGAAGTCGACGCCAAGGACCTCGACCCACAGGTCGCCCGCGCCCGCCATGCGACCCTCCGGATCGACGGGACGACGCCCCCCCTCGACATCACGATCACGACCCTTCCGACGGAAGACCCGACCTCCGAGTCCTATATCCAGGCGAACTTCAACCGCTGGCGGACGCAGCTCGAGCTGCCTCCCCTGAGCGGCGACGACTGGATCGCCAAAGCCCGCGACAAGAAGGAACTCTCCCTGTTCGGCACCCAGGACGGCTTCATCGCCTTCGCCAACCTCAAGGGGACGACCAAGGACGGAGAGACCCGGACGTTCGCCGCGATCGTCCCCTACGTCCCGGGTGGCATGACCAGGGACGAGCCCGCCGAGCGGCCGGAGCGGAAACCCCCTTCGGCTCCTTCCGCCCCGCCGGCCTCCGCGGGCCTCCAGTACGACGCCCCCGAAGGGTGGACCGCTACGACGAAGCCGCTGGCGAGCGTCGCCTTCACCAAGGCCGACGGAGATAAGTCGGTCGAGCTGACGGTCATCCGCCTCGGCGGGGGTGGAGCGTTCGCCGCCAACGTCAACCGCTGGCGGGGCCAGGTCGGCCTCCCGTCGGTCGACGAGAAGGAGATCGAGAGTGAAACGATCGACGTCGGCGGCGCCCCGTCGAAGTTCGTCGACCTCCGCGGCGACTCGAAAGCCCTCCTGGCGGTGATCGTCCCGCAGGAGGGCGTGCAGTGGTTCGTCAAGATGATGGGGGACAAGGACCTCACCGTCTCGCAGCGGGATGCCTTCCTGAAGTTCGCCCGCTCGCTCCGGTTCGAGTAACCGGCCTCCGCCTCCCCTCCGGAACCGGCCCCGCCCGGCTCCTTCGCCCGCAACGACATCCCCTCTCGAGGGCTCCATGGCCACCGCATCCTTCCCCTCGCAGCAAGACAACGCCGAAGGCCGCGACATCCTCCGGACCGGCTCCGACATCGCGGACGCGATCCTGCAGCCGATCGCGTCGCTGAAGCTGACGGTGGTCCTCCTGTTCCTGGCGATCCTGAGCGTCCTGTTCGGGACCCTCGCGCAGGTCGACGCCGACATCTGGAAGGCGGTGTCGGACTACTTCCGGATCGATACGCGGGTCCTGTTTCCGGGAGGAGGCAAGTGGATCAACCTCCAGGAGCTCTTCACGCGGGTCCCGACGAAAATCTTCTTCCCCAAGTCCTGGTTCCCCGAGATGCAGGGGATCTCGGAGACTCGGGGCTTCTGGTTCCCGCGGGGCTGGACGATCGGCATCGTGATGATGCTGAACCTCGTCGCCGCCCACCTCGTCCGGTTCAAGATCGCCGCCGAAGGAAAGCGGCTCCTGTTCGGCTGGATCGGCCTCGCCGCCTCGGTGACGGTCACCTGGCTGGTGATCCAGAGCGGCAACAACGCCACCGGAGCGCAGGTCAACAACCTCGTCACCTATGAAATGCTCTGGCGGCTCTCCGGAGTCGCTGCGTTCGCCGTCACCGCCATGGCGATCTGGGGGGCGGTCAACGCGAAATCCCGGGCCGCCTTCTGGAGCCTGATCGGGGCCAGCGGGCTCCTCGCCGCCCTCAGCGTCTACCTCGTCGCCTCGCCCCCGCTCAGCCCGTCGTCGATGCGGATCCTGTATCAGCTCGCCAAAGGGACGCTGGCCGGGGTCGCGATCCTGATTCCGAGCTGGATGGTGTTCGACAAGCGGGCCGGGATCGTCGCCCTCCACGCCGGTATCGGCCTGATGATGGGGTACGAGGTCTATGTCGGGATGCACGCCGCCAAGATGGAATCGCGGATGCAGATCGAGGAGGGGCAGGTCGCCAACTACGCCTACGACATCCGCCACGCCGAGCTGGCGGTGGTCGACAAGAGCGATCCGGACCACGACCTCCACACCGTCATTCCCGGCTCGATGCTCGCCCCCGGGGCCCAGTTCGACAACGAGAAGCTGCCATTCAAGCTGGAGCTGGTCGACTTCTATCCCAACAGCGATGTCCAGCCGCGGCTCCCCAAGGACAAGGGGGTCGCGTCAGTGGCGACGAAGGGGCGGGGACTCCAGATCATCGTCGAACCCCGCCGCGTCGGAAGCGGCGTCGACACCGACCAGAAAGCGGACGTCCCCTCGGGCTTCGTCCGGGTCCTCGACCGCAAGACCGGGGCGGATGAAGGGGTGTACCTCGTCAGCGCCCTCCTGACCCGGCCGGAAACGATCCAGATCGGCGGCAAGGAGTACGACCTGGCGCTCCGCTTCCGCCGGGAGTACAAGCCCTACACGATCGAGCTCAAGGACGTTCAGAAGAATGACTACGCTGGCACCAGCCGGCCCAAGGACTACCGCTCGTACATCCACCTGACCGACGTCCGGAACGGCGTCGACAAGGACTTCGAGATCTGGATGAACAACCCCCTCCGCTATGCCGGGGAGACGTTCTACCAGAGCAGCTACATCCCGGCCGGGGCCGTCGGCGACAACCGGGAAATGACCGACTTCCAGGTGGTGACCAACGAAGGGTGGATGACCCCCTACGTCGCCTGCATGATCGTCGTCATCGGGATGCTCTATCACTTCGGCCTGATCCTGATGCGGTTCCTCAAGCGGAGCGTGGCCGCAGTCCAGCCCGCCGCGGCGACCGAGGAACTGTTCGTAGGAGAGAGCACTCCAGGGAGCGCGGGCTGGAACTGGAAGGTCTACGCCCCGGCCGCGGGGGTCGCGCTGCTGGCCGCCCTCTACATCCTCTCGATGGCCTACCGGAAGCCGAAGCTGGTCGACGGCTTCGACCTGGCAGCGTTCGGACGGATCCCGCTCTTCGACGGGGGCCGCGCTCAGCCGATCGACTCCTATGCCCTCAACAACCTGATGCAGGTCTCCGAGCGGGAGTCGTTCTGGGACGACAAGAAGGTGAAGCAGCCGGCCCTCAAGTGGCTGCTCGACTCGATCGCGAAGCCCCAGGAGATCGCCGAGAAGAACGCGGTCTTCAAGATCGACAATCCCGATATCGTCAGCGCCCTCAAGCTCGACTGGCGCGAGTCGCACCTCTACAGCCAGAAGGAGATCGACGAGCACTGGCCGGAGATGAGGTCGCAAATCGAGGCGGCGGGCAAGAAGGCGGGGGACGCCCGGTCGATCTTCGAACGGAAACTCCTGAGCCTCGCCGGCCGGATCAACCAGTACGAGAAGATGAAAGCCTCGTTCATGGACCTCCGGACGGTCGCCACCGGCCTACCGAAGATGCCGACCCAGGAGGATTTTCAAAGGGACCGCCGCGCCGCCGAAGAGGCGACCGCGCAGCTTGCCGACATCCTGCAGAACGCCCGGGCCCGCTTCGGCGAGATGCACCTGCCGCTCGTGATCCCGACGCACACCGGGAAGGGGAAGGATGGCCAGGAGACGCTGTTTCAGCGGCTCAAGACCAACTGGGAACCGCTCCCCCTGGCCAGTGTCTATGCCCACATCGGTGACTCGGCGGGCGAGCAGATCCCGGCGCTCAACCTCTTCAGCGCGATCCTCGCCGACTACCGAGACAACAAGCCTGCCGAGTTCAACGCGAAGGTGCAGGAGTATCTCGGGTTCCTCAAGGGGCTCAACGTCGAAGAGCGGACCGTCCCGGGGACCGGCACGACCCTCTGGCTGTCGACCACCAGCTACGAAGCGTTCTACAACCAGTTCTCCCCGTTCTGGGGAGCGTTCGCCCTCTACTTGATGGCGATGGTGATCGTCCTCGTCGGCTGGCTCCTCGCTCCCTTCGGCGTCTTCCGCCAGTTCCGCGACGCCGCCTGGGCCCTGACCCTGGTGACGTTCCTGCTCCACACCTACGCCCTGGCGGGGCGGATCTACATCTCCGGCCGTCCACCGGTGACGAACCTCTACTCGGCGTCGATCTTCATCGGCTGGGCGATCGTCGCCATGGGGCTGGTGCTGGAGCTGATCTCGAAGATGGGGATCGCGACCCTCTCGGCCGCGATCGCCGGCTGCCTCACCCTGCGGGTGGCGCACGTCCTCCGCTTCGACGGCGACACGCTGTCAGTCCTCGAGCCGGTCCTCGACACCCAGTTCTGGCTGGCGACCCACGTCGTCTGCATCACCCTCGGCTATGCGACGAGCTACGTCGCCGGTCTCCTGGGGATCGGCTACGTCCTTGGCGGCGTCGCGACTCCGATGCTCGATCCGAAGATCCGCAAGACGGTCTACGGGATGACCTACGGGACGATCTGCTTCGCTCTGTTCTTCAGCTTCTTCGGAACGGTTCTCGGCGGCCTGTGGGCCGACGACTCGTGGGGCCGGTTCTGGGGCTGGGACCCCAAGGAGAACGGGGCGCTGATCATTGTTCTCTGGAACGCGCTCATTCTCCACGCCCGCTGGGGGGGAATGGCCCGCGAGCGGGGGGTGGCGATCCTGTCGGTCCTCGGCAACATCGTCGTCACCTGGTCGTTCTTCGGCGTCAACGAGCTGGGGGTCGGCCTCCACACCTACGGCTTCACCGAAGGCCGGCTGATGTGGATCGGTGTCTTCGCGGGGCTGCACCTCCTGATCGCCGCGGTCGGGTGCCTGCCGAAGGCGTACTGGTGGTCGCTCAATCGCAAGGATTCACCGGGCGGAATGGGGATGACCGCCGCATAAGGTGGTTTTTCCGCAACCCGTCCGCAGCGAAGATGGGGGCCAAGGAACAGCCAAAAGTCTGTGTCGACATGGCTCGCCGCCGTCGATGCCGGCACGACTCCGCTGGCTCCATCCCATCGTGCTACGGCCACCCGGGTCCAGGGGCGGAGCTCCTGGCCGCCGGAGGCGTTTCTATTGCGGAACCGTGGAAAACGACGGGCGTTCAGTCGCGAACGGGCGTTGAGGACTCTCCTCTTCAACACGCGTGCCCTGCGCTCCCCGCGATGAGAAAAGAGGGAGCCACAGCACCAGTTCCCCAAAGCGAACGCCGATGGTTTTCCACGGTTCCACAACGAAAAGCCTCCGGCGGGCAGGAGCTCCGCCCCTGCACCCGGGTCAAAGGAGCGCCCACGAAACGGATGGGATCGCCAGCGAACTCCTGTTCTCGTTACGATGTCCTTCCGGCCGCCTCTCCCGTCCCGTCGACGGGGAGGCGGCCTTCCTTCATTGAATGCCCCGTCCGATGTCCGAACTGCGTCCTTACGTTCACCAGGTCAGCCGCCAGGCCCGCGAAGCCTCACGGCGACTCGCCACCGCCTCCGGCCAGCAGAAGAACGACTGGCTCCTCGCCACCGCCAAGGCCCTCCGCGAACGGGGGGAGTTCCTGATTGCGGCCAACGCCAAGGACCTCGAGGCGGCCCCCGGCTACGGCCTCACGAACGCGGCGATCGACCGCCTGAAGCTCACCCCTCCCCGAATCGACGCCATCGCCAGGGCGATGGAAGAAGTCGTCGCCCTCCCGAACCCGGTCGGCGAGGTCATCGACAGCAACGTCCGCCCGAACGGACTCCTCGTCACCCGCGTCCGGGTCCCGCTCGGAGTCGTGTTCTTCGTCTACGAGTCCCGCCCCAACGTCACGGTCGACGCGGCGGCCCTCTGCGTCAAAAGCGGCAACGCGGTGATCCTCCGCGGCGGCAAAGAAGCATTCCACAGTAACCAGGCTCTTTACCGGGTCCTCGCCGACACGCTGGAGCAGGGGGGACTCCCGCGGCACGCGGTCCAGCTCGTCGAGACGACCGACCGGGACGCCGTGAAGCTGTTCCTCAAGGAGAAGGAAAACATCGACGTCGCGATCCCCCGCGGGGGACGGTCCCTGATCGAGACGGTGACCGCCGAAGCGACGATGCCGGTCATCAAGCACTTCGACGGCATCTGCCACGCCTTCGTCGACCGCTCGGCCGACTTCGAGATGGCGGCCCGGATCGTGATCGACGGCAAGACGAAGCGTCCGGGGGTCTGCAACGCCCTCGAATCCGTCCTCGTCCACAAGGACGCGGCGGACTCGTTCCTGCCCCTCATCGGAGAGCAGCTCGCCGCGGCCAAGGTCGAAGTCCGGGGCTGCCCCCGGACCCGCGAGTTTCTTCCCTCGGCCAGGCTCGCGAGCGAGCAGGACTACCGGACCGAGTACCTCGACCTGATCCTCTCGATGAAGGTAGTCGACTCGCTCGACGACGCGATCGCCCATATCACCGAGTACGGCTCGCACCACACGGAGACGATCGTCACGAGCGACCACGCGAATGCGATGCGATTCGTGAGCGAGGTTGATTCCTCGGCCGTCCTCATCAACGCCAGCACCCGCTTCAACGACGGAGGGGAGCTTGGCCTCGGAGCCGAGATCGGTATCTCGACCGACAAGTTCCACGCCCGCGGCCCCTGCGGCCTGCGGGAGCTGATGAGCTACAAGTACGTCGTCTTCGGCCAGGGCCAGGTCCGCGGCTGACCGGCGGGCCGGTTTCAGCGATGAGGCTCGTGTGCGGAAAATGGCGTCATCGGATCGAAGTCCGTAGGCGTAGAACCTGCTGGATCTCGCCCACGGAGCCTTCATGCCGACAGATTCCGCCGCCGCCGAACAGCCGACGAAGCCGGAGCAGGCTCGGCCTTCACTTCCTGTGCGAAGCCGTCGTCTGACCTGGTGGCTCGCTGGACTGGCTGTTGTTGCCCTCCTGGCCCCGATCTTCCGGACCGAATACTTCTCGTGCGCGACCTGCGGCGACCGCCTGCGAACGACGTCGGTGTTCGGAGTCCGTGTGACGAGCGAAGAGACCGTCACGGAGTGCGGCACCTGGTTCCGTGAACACGTCGAGCGGGACCACACCCATCTCGGGTACCACGGGACCTACGAGGAGGCGACCTCGTTCGTCGGTTTTCCCAGACTCCCGAGCAACATCGCCGGCCGCATGAGTGGGCCGACGTCAATCCTGCCAAGCGGGCTCAAGCTGGAGATCTATCGCCACTCCTCCGATCCGAAGCGAGTCCGCGATCTTCTGGTCAGCCTCGCGCGGTGGGACCGCTCCACCCCGGAAGCGGCCTCGCGCCAGTTGAAGGTAGTTCGGCACCTCGAAGAGCGGGGAACCATCGACCTGCCGGAGGAGAGTTCTCCGGCATCCGCTTCTCAATAGGGAAAGCCTGACATGCTCCTGACCAGTGGGAAGAAACCCGGTCGCCGATCGACCTCGCTCATTGGGCTCCACCCCGCGCTTTGGATCGGCGGAGCCGCACTGATTGCAGCCCTCGCACTCCCTCTCCTGCGTCTCGCGCGAGATCTCATCGGCGTTTAGAACGCCGACGCGAAGTCGCTAAGAAGCTGTTTCCAGAACCGTGTTCGGTCCCCAGATCCAGGTCCCAGAGAGAGGCCGGGCGGAAGGACCGTCCTCGCGCAACCCGACGTCACCGCCCAGTCGCGGTCCAGCGGCACGCTGGCCCCGCCGGAGGCGCTTCCCGTTCTCAAACCGTGGACCAGGACCGGCGACCACTGTGGACTCCGGTGCCGCGGGCTCCCCTCTCATGGCCGCGGGAATCGCAGAGGAAGCGTTCGGAGGAAGAGTGTCCCTGACACCCTGTCCGCGGTTGGATGCCAAACGTGTTCGATGGTATCCGAGCGCTCGTTGCCTCCGGCGGCCAGCAGCGTGCTGGACTCGCCAGCGTCCCGCTGGACCGGTCTGGAATCTCCGTTGCCACACGCGCTCCGTCTATTCGGCCGCGTCAGTCCTGACCACAGATGAACCCGGATCAGAACGAGCAGGGTACACCGCTCGCCTCTGGCCATCCCCACTCCGAACTTACTGCTTCTTCCCGAACAGCTCCCGGAACCGCGCCGCCGACTTCGGAAACTCGGTCCCCTCCCGCTTCCCAGTCCCGGGGACGCCCGGCGAGAGCTGGTGGCCGTGGTCGGTCTCGTTGATGTCGAAGTAGCAGTGGAAGGCGACGTGGTTCGCCGGGTCGTTGAGGAAGGCGTGCATCCGCTCGATGAAGTACGGGTTGTCCATTCCGCCATGATTGTGGTTCGCCCACACTAGCCCCCACTCCGGGATGGCAAGCGGCTTGCCGTGATCGGCGGCAAACTTCGTCCAGAAGACGAGCCCCCGCGGGCTCTTCATGATCCACTCGTCCCAGGCCTTCTTCTGTCGCCGCTCGATCTCCGCGGCGTTCGCATCGGCGGGCCAGGGATAGGTCCCCTCGCTCCAGGTCTCGTCGTAGACGTCGACTCCGACGTAGTCGACGAATTCGTCGCCGGGCCACGCCTCATCGGCGGGGAACTGCTGGTCGCCAAGGGTCGGGTTCCAGCAGAACTTCAGCCCCTCGGTGCCCGGGACCGCCCGCATGGTTTTCACGATCTGCCGCCAATACTCCGCAAAGGCCTCCGTCTTCCCCTTGGCTCCCCAGGGGTACCAGTTGCCGTTGAACTCCCACGCCGGCCGCAGGATCGTGTCGCCGAGTCCCTTCTTGACGAGGTTCTCGGCGAGGTCCCTGAAGTGCTGGTTGTAGGCCCCCGCCGCACCCTTCTCGAGGGAGACCGGTACGCGGACGTCTTTGCTTCCCTGCGTCGGGCCGCTGCCGTCGACCGGTCCGGTGAGGATCGGAATCGAGAGGATCAGCCGCCGACCGGGCTTCGCCCGCTTCCAGGTCGACCAGGTGTCGAGCCACCAGACGGGCCAGCCGACGTTGTCCCACGACTCCCAACCGACGAAGTCGAGCCCCCACACCGCGTCCCGCCCGAGCCAAGCCGCAAAGGCGTCGACGCCGGCGGTGCCGTTCGGCCAGTGATACGTGCCGAGCACCGGCTCCGCCGGCGGAGCTTTGCCGCCCGGCGGCTCGGCGCCGCCCCGCGTGGAAAGAATCGCGAGACTCGCCAGAACCGCCGCAATCAGGACCACTCCTACCGAACGCTTTGCCACGATACCACCTGAGGAGAGACGATGTCCTTGTTCCACGACGTCCCCGGGCCCGCGAGGGCCTTGGAGGCAGAACGAGGATTCCCAAGCGGGCGATTCTTGGGTGGGATCGATCGAGAGGCAATCGCTTCGGAAGGAATTTCCATAACCGCCGCCGGAGCCTTCCCCCGAAGCGTTCACCGACGGAAGCCGTTCGGGCCGAAGAGGGTGCGAAATTCCAGAAAGTTTGGACCGGCCTGTCACAAATCCGCTCGTTCTTCCGTCCTCCGAGGTGAGAGGCCGCTATGGCCCGCCACCAAGACTCAACTCCGAGGGGATGTCATGACACGGACGATTGTCGCTCTAGCATTGGGGGTATCGCTCGGGATTGCCGGCATGTGCGCGGTGGAAGGGACCGACACGGTCCGGCTGATCGCGATGCGGGAGATCTCGGAGAAACTGGACGGCCACGAGACGAATTCGAGCGTGGTCGAAGTGACGCTCGGGCCGGGCATTGCGGGGAAGCCGCACCGGCATCCTGGACCGGTGTTCGGCTACGTGCTTGAGGGGACTTATGAGCTCGGGATCGACGACAAGCCGACGAAGATCCTGAAGGCTGGGGAGACGTTCTACGAGCCGACCGGGTGCCTGCACCGGGTCTCGAAGAATCCGGCGGAAAAGGGGATGACCCGCGTGATCGCCGTCGTGCTTCACCCACGCGATGCGAAGCAGCTCGCAATCCCCGAACCGGCTGACAAGTAGCCCGATCAGCGGGGCGATGAGCTTCGCCCTGCCCGACGAAAACTCTCCGGACGGGCGTCTCTCGCAGGCTCCATCCCTTTGTCATTTCCCGCGCTCATGACCGAACGACTCGACATGAATCCCAAGCGTCGCGACCGGCCCCTGATCGCAGCAGAGTGGTTCCTCCGGATTGCCCTGGCCGCAGCATATCTTTCGGCCGTGGCGGACCGGTTCGGTCTGTGGGGACCGCCCGGTTCGCCCGGCGTCGCGTGGGGGGCGTGGCAGCCGTTCCTCGAGTATGCGTCGCTCCTCAACGGGTTCGCGCCGGAGTCGATTCGGCCCGCGCTCGCCTGGACCGCCACGATTGCGGAGGTGGTCCTGGCGGCGGGACTGCTCATCGGCTGGCGGCTCCGCTGGTTCGCCGCGGCGTCAGGGGCGCTGCTCTCAATCTTCGGCGTGACGATGATCGCGGCGCTCGGCGTGAAACCACCCCTCGACTACTCCGTCTTCACGGGGGCGGCCGCCTCGTTCCTGCTGGCAGCTCAGCGGCGTGCCGCGTGCGCGCACACTCAGAGTCCTGCGTAGAACTTGGCCCGAGTCGACCCGCCGGCGCGATGGCTCACGGGCGATCGGCCGAGAGCTGGCCGTTCACCGTCTTGACGATCCGCTCCTCGACCTCTTCGTTCCAGGCGGACGGGAGGCCGTAGTAGACCATCGAGCCCCCCCCTTCGTAGCCCCCCTCCTTCAGCACGCGGAGCGAAGGGATGTAGGCCATGACGTCGTTGGCGTAGCCGCTGACCCAGACCGGCTGGCCCGCGTGCTCCTTCTTGATCCGGAGGGCGTAGTCGACGACGACCTCGCCGCCGAGGTGGACCCACTGCGGTCCCTGGCCCAGCGTCCAGGTCTGGACCGGATAGGAGTAGGTGTCCGGAATCTTTCTGTCCTTCTCGAGAACCTTCGAAAGGTGCTGGGCGCGGGCGACTTCGTACTGGTTCGGCGATTTTTCCAGCGATTCGAGTTCCGCTTTCGCGGGGATGTGAGCAAAGCCGATCGGGATCTCGTCGTAGCGGACCGCGATGTCGCCGCTGAGGGGCTTGAGGTCGCTCGCCAGAGTCGCTTCGACCGCTGCCGCGAGCTGGTGGCCGTAGCCCTTGGCGAGGTCGACGGTTCGGCGGGGGAGGGGATTCTGGTCGGCGCCGCAGCCGGCCCAGAACAGGGCGACCGCATCCGGGTGGGCCGTTTCGAGCTCCTGCATGGCGAAGCCGGGATAGTCGCCGCACCAGTTGTAGAAGCTGAGGGTCGTGGCGTGGCAGGCATAGCCGAACACGATGCCCCGGAGTTTGCCGCCAGAGGAGATCTTGAGGACCGGAACCGCGTGATCGACGGGACCGAGGAGCCCGTTCTTCTCCTTGAGGGCGGGGACGTCCGGCTCCTTGTTGGTCCGGCGGTTCACGGCGAATGTCGCGGTGCCGCTCCCCCAGGCGATCTCGGAGGGCTGGAGGTCGGCGGCCGCCTGGGAAGCGACCTTCACCAGCTTGTCGACGAGGCCGTCCGTGTAGCGACGGATCTGGGCGTGCTCCTCGTCGGTGAGGCGGTACATGGAGAGGAGGTTCGAGCCGACGATCGGTCCGCAGTGGGTGTGGGAACAGAGGAGGACGATCTCGCCCGGCTTGAGGCCGAGTTCGGTGCCGATCCGCTTTTTGACGGCGTCGGAGGTGACGCGGTCGATGCCAACGAGGTCGAGGGTGATAGCGAGGACGCGGTGGCCGTCGTCGTCCTGGAGGAGGACCGCTTTGCCCCAGAGCTCGGTCTCTTTTCCTTCGGCGGCGTGGTCGCGGGAAGCGTAGCCGGACATCCGCATCGGGGTTTCGGGGGTGATGACGGTGCGGGCGAGTCCCGCTTTCCAACCTGCCATCAGGGGGGCGTTTGTCCCCAGCAGCCCCGAGAGAACGATCACCGCGACACGGATCCCACGCCAGCTCATGCGAGTCCCCATTTCAGTTTCGAAGCAGAAACGAGCGCAGCAGGCCAACGGTAGCGGGCCCGTCAGAGAATTCCCAGTTGCGTAAAGGACGCCAGGCCGGCAGTGCGTCCAATGTGCACCCCAACGCAAGTCGGCTGTTGGGGTGCAGGGGCTCGCCCCTGCCCGCCGGAGGCCTTCCGTACAGGGAACCGCGCAATCGTCCTTGTTCGTCCCTACCGCTGAGTCCCTTCCGGAACCCCCAGCACCTGAGCCACGGCCAGGCTATTCCCGAAGTGCTCATGATCCTTGAACGTCCAGACGACTTTCTTGTCGCGAGTCACTTCGATGAGCTGCGGGTTCTCGGGACCGGCGTGGCAGTTGCCGAAGATGATGTTGCCGTTCGGCAGGGCGTGGAGGGTCGTGACCCAGGCCAGCGTAATCCCCGGGAGTTCCTTCTGCTCGAGAGCCCAGACGGTCTTTCCTTCGGGGGTGACTTCGATGACGCGGTTGCCGTTGCCGGCGGCGATCAGGGTATTGCCGCTCTTGAGGCGGAGGGCGCCGAAGACTTCGGTGCCGTGTCCTTCGACGCCGTGGCCGTCGTGGCGGGGGCGGCCGGCGAGGTCGAGGGTGTAGGTCCAGACGACCTTGCCGTCGCCGTCGTATTCACGGACGCAGCCGTCTCCTTCATGGCAGACGAGGTAGTGACCAGTCTCGAGTTTCCGGACCATCCGTGTGTCGCGATGCGGGTGGGGGTGATCCACCTTGAGATCGATCGTTTTGACGATCTTCCCTTCGGGGGAGACTTCGACGATCTGGCGGTTGCCCGACACGGCGACCATGGTGTTGCCGTCGGGGAGCCGCTGGAAGGCGTGGACTTCGAGGCCACCCTCGTAGCGGGGCTTCGCCTTGGCGGTGTACTGCCAGACGATCTCTTTCTTGGGGGTCATCTCGATGACGGTCGTCGGGGCGGTGTGGAGCAGGAAGTTGCCGTTCTCGAGGACCTGGATGTCGTGCGAGTTGTGGCGGCAGGGGACTTCCCAGCTGACCTTACCGTCAGCTTCGACGAGGGCGACGTGGCCGTTGTCCTGGGCGAGGACGCGATACCCCTTGGTCACTTCGGCCGCGGCCGAGGAGGCCAGCAGCAGACCGACGAGCGACAGGACGAGCTTCGAGCGCATCAGAAGACTCCGCAGACGATGAGTCGGGGACGGGAGGCGCCGAGTCTAGATGATGGCCCGGTCTTCGTGGAGATTCGGAAGAGGGTTAAACACAAAGACACAAAGGAGGCACGAAGTTCACAAAGGTGTCGGCTGGACTGGATCGCCCTACGAGCGAGCGCCCAGATCCTCTTTGTGTCCTTTGTGAAATCCTGGTGCCTTGGTGTTCAAGAAGTTTTCACCGGACCACGGTACGTCGCGCAGGCCCGGGGCGTTTCCCAGAGGGTGACTTCCACGACCGGGAACCCGTGGCTCACGGCGTATTCGTAGATCAGGCGGGCGATGTTCTCGGCGGTCGGGTTCTGGGAGATCATGAAGACCGGCTCCCCCTGCTGCTTCAGATAGGCCAGGGCGGGGTCGCGGTCGCAGAGGATCATCCGGTGGTCGAGCTGTTCGTCGATCCAGGTGCGGATGGCCCCTTTGATGTCGCCGAAGTCGATGAGCATACCGCGGTCGTCGAGTTCGGCCCCTTCCATGACGATCACCGCCCGGCCGTTGTGGCCGTGGAGGTGCCGGCACTTGCCGCTGTAGTTCAGCAGGCGGTGGCCGTAGCAGAAGTCGATTTCCTGGCTGACGCGAAACATGAATGATGGAGGGAAGAGGAGAGCGGTGAGGCGACTGGTGTCATCTTAGAGCGCACCATCCGGAAAGCGAACGGGCGCAAGGTCTCCCCAGGACAATCCCGAGGCGCATTCGCTGGAGAGCGGCCGTCCTCGCCAGCACAGCGTCGACAGCTCAATCCCATCGCCCCCCCCGGCCACCCGGGTGCAGGGGCGGAGCTCCTGCCCGCCGGAGGCATTTCCAATGTGGAACCGTGAGAAACAGCCGGCGTCCGCTTTGGAAAAACGGAGCCGAAGACCCTCTTTCGACTCAACATGGGGAGTGCAATGCGGGCGTGCTGGTGAGGGGGGTTCGCAACGCGGGTCTGCGATTGGATCGCCCGTGGTGTGCCGTGGTTCCACGAGCGAAGCGCCTCCGGCGGGGCCAGCAGCCTGCTGGACCGGGGGTGCTGTGGGACGTTGGGTTTGAGTAAGGAGCGTCGTGCCGGCAGGGATGGGACTATCGAGGCTCAGTTCTCACTGAACAGCGGCGTCGCCCCCACCGGAGAAGCCGACCGGCTCAGCCGCGACCGACGCCGCAAACCCGCCAAAACCGCATCGCTCCGCGTATCAACATTCGAGTCCCCAAACTCCGAGGTCGCCTCCCCAGCCGATCCGGCCAGCAGGTCACAGAGCGGCCCCAGCGGAACCCGGTCGATCAGAAACGAGCTGACCACAATCGGCAACGGCCCCGGAATCAGCGTCGCCGCCGTCTCGAGCAGTTCACGATGACGATTCTCCCGATGGATCGTCGCCTCCGCCGGCTCCAGATCCGGCCGCAGCCGGACCGACAACAGCTCACGCCCCGCCGGCAACGAAAACCGGTTCGAAATCTCCGCCCGGCATAGCCCCCGAACGACAAGCACCAGCCGCCCACCGCTCGAGCACTTCATCGTCACCCGGGCCAGACAGTGCAGATTCCCGGCCTCATCGCCCGCCGCCGGGTTGACCGCCGGAACCACCACAAACCCCCGGCAGGCTTCAATCGCCTCCGCAAGCTCCTGATGACTCTCCGTCGCGATCGATACCAGCTCGGTCTGATGCGGCCACAGCGCAACGCCGCATTCCGACAACGATACCGCCGCACCGGGGTAGTCACGAATCTCCACGCTCACATCGAGCGGATTTGGCATCATGTTTCTCGCACCAGGCAATCACGAAGTTTGGGAACCAGCGTGGCGTCGAGCCGCACACCGTCGGGATACCCGGTGGCCTGCAGCAGCTCCTGAAAACACGCGGTCATCCGCCGTTCGAACTCGGCCAGATCGACCCCGGCATAGGTCGCTCCGTACGGGCCCAAATACTTTCGATGGGAATCGAACATCTTGCGGGCCCCCGAGAGATTCCCCTCGCCGAAGTGGAACAGCGCCACCGCAGCATGGATCAGTCCTTGCAGGAAATCCCGCTCTTCCGAATAGGTCTCCGACCAGAGCTCCTCGAGAACATCGTGGCAGGCAAAGAACTCTTCGGCGTCGAACAGTTCAATCGCCTGCCGGAATCGCTCGTCGGAGATCGTGCTCACGGAACCACCAGGTCCATCCGGGGGTGCTGAAGGGAAGGGTGATTGCCGCCAGGGGATCGCGGCCTATCATGCCTCTGCTCCCGATCCGGGTGTTCGGGAGATGTGAAGGCGGCGCGAGTCTAGGTCCCCTCTGAATCCGGTGTCCAAAGGTTTTCGATGGCAAATTCCAAGAATCGGGTTCGCAAGCCGGCCGATGTTGACGAACCGCAACGCGTCCGCGCGATCGTGAAGGCGCTCGCCAAAACGTATCCGGATGTGACGTGCGCGCTTCATCATCGAAACGCATTTGAGCTCCTCACGGCGACGATCCTCTCCGCCCAGTGCACCGATGAACGGGTCAACGCCAACACCCCCGCCCTCTTCAAGGCCTACCCCACCCCCGCCGCCCTCGCGAAAGCCAAACAGGAAGACGTCGAGAAGATCATCAAGCCCCTCGGCTTCTTCCGGGCCAAGGCGGCCAACCTCCTTGGGATGGCCAAACGGTTGACCGACGAATTCGGTGGCAAGATCCCCGAGAACCTCGATGACCTCGTCACCCTCCCCGGCGTCGGCCGCAAGACCGCGAACGTGGTCCTCGGAACCGTGTTCGGAATCCCCAGCGGCGTCGTCGTCGACACCCACGTCCGCCGGATCACGAACCTCCTTGGCCTGACCCGGCACTCCGACCCCGAAAAGATCGAACAGGACCTGATCCAGCTCCTCCCCAAGAAAGAGTGGATCGACTTTTCGCATCGCCTGATCCACCACGGCCGACGGATCTGCATCGCCCGGCGGCCCAAGTGCCTGGAGTGTCCGCTGTTGAAACTCTGCCCTCGGGTTGGGCTTCCGCCGTTGGATGGGGCGGGCTCTTAGATAGGTCCGAACAGGGAGGGTTGAACGGTTCCCTGTACGGAAGCGCCTCCGGCGAGGGCAGGGGCGAGCCCCTGCACCCCAACAGTCCTCCCAAGCACCCCGCATTGGCGTCGCAGCCCCCTTTGCGCAACCCGTCGCCCCACGCCGCCCCGGTCAAGCGGAACGCTGGGTGCTTGTTTGGGACTGCGTCTGACGCGATGATGGAGGAACGCGGCGATCCAGCCGCTGTGGAGACTTTCCTGATGCGTAAACTCGTTCGCACTCTTGCCGCGGTCCTGGTCGGCGTCGCCCTCGCCACAGGGACCCTCCTCGCCTGCCCCTTCTGCAGCGCCCCCAGCCTCACCCTCAGCCAGCAACTCCACCAGGCCGACACCGCGGTCCTGATCCAGTGGAGCGGCGGCGAACGCCCCAGCCGCGAAGCGGGCAAACTCGGCAACACCGTCTACGAGATCGTGAGCGTCGTCCACGACTCCTCCGGCACCGCCAAGAAAGGGGGCAAGGTCGTCCTCGACCGCTTCCGCGAAGCGAGCCCGGGCGACCTGTTCCTGCTCTTCGGCACCAAGGCCACCCCCGCGGTCGAGTGGGGCAGCCCCATTGAAATCAGTGAGACCGGTTTCAACTACGTCTCGCAGGCTCCGTCCAAAGAGAGCAAGGCGGACGAGCGGCTTGCCTACTTCGCGAAGTTCCTCGAGTATCCCGACACGATGATTTCGGACGACGCCTACGGCGAGTTCGCGAACGCCGACTACAAAGATATCGCCTCGATCGCCAAGACCCTGGATTCCAAGAAGATCCGGGGCTGGATCGCCGACGCGAATACGAACCCGACCCGCCTCGGCCTCTACGGGCTCCTCCTGGGACTCTCCGGCAAGCAGGAAGACGCCGATTACCTCAAGAAGAAGATCCTCGAACCGGCGGACTCGTACCGCCTCGGCATCGACGGCCTGATCTCGGGCTACCTGATGCTCGCCAAAGACAACGGCCTCACCGTCATCGAGGACAGCAAGCTCAAAGACAAGAAGTGCAGCTTCTCGGAAACGTATGCCGCCATGCAGGCGATCCGCTTCATGTGGCAGTACGGCGACGGAGCGATCGGCGAGGAGCGGCTCCGGGCCGCCATGCGGACGCTGCTCGACCGGCCTGAGCTCGCGGACCTCGTCGTCACCGACCTCGGCCGCTGGAACGACTGGTCGGTCGAGGACAAGCTGATGGAGCTCTACGGCAAGGAGAACTACGACATCCCCTCGATCAAGCGGGCGATCGTCCGGTTCTACCTCGTCGCCGAATCGACGAAGCCCAAGGACCCCAAGGCGGAAGTCCCCGAGCACGTCACCAGGGCCAAGGCCCACCTCGCGAAGCTCCGCAAGGAAGACCCCGAGACGGTGAAGTTGGCCGAAGAGTTCTTCTTCCTGAACTTCTAGAGCTGACACGATCCAGTGAATCCCCGCGGGGGGCCCATCGAGGCCCCCCGTTTTCATTCAGGACTCCCGCCGTTCGATCGGATGCAATTCAGGCGGAAGAACGCCATCCTGCGTGCCGTCCGCACTTCCTCCGTCCCGCCTCTCCGGCGCAACGATCCTCCGCAGCGAACCATGAGCTACCGCGATCGCCTCCACGCCGCCGTCCTCGCCAAACGGACGCCGGCCCTCGTCGGACTCGATCCCCGGTTCGCCCAGCTCCCGGCTGAAATCCGCGACCGGGCAAAGCGGCGGGCGACCAGCGACGCGGAAGTCGCGGCCCTCGCCTACGAAGAGTTCTGTTGCCGGATCATCGACATCGTTGCCCCGCTCGTCCCGGCGGTGAAGCCGCAGGCGGCCTTCTTCGAAGAGGTCGGCCCCGCCGGAACGCTCGCTCTGTGGCGGGCGACCCAGTACGCCCGCTCGGCGGGACTGCTCGTCGTCATGGACGCCAAGCGGGGGGACATCGGAACGACCGCCGAAGCCTACGCCCGCGGCTACCTCGCCGGAGCCGACTCGGCCTCCGCCCCCTGGGGAGCGGATGCGCTGACGGTCAGTCCGTACCTGGGCCCTGACACGCTCGAGCCGTTCGTGAAAGTCGCGAAGGAGCGGGAAGCGGGTATCTACGTCCTGGTCCGGACGAGCAACCCCGGTTCCGGCGGCTACCAGGCCCGCAAGGAAGACGCGACGCCGATCTACCGGAGTGTCGCCGAGACCGTCCAGACGCTGTCGGCCGAAACAAATGGCGCGGTCGGCGCCGTCGTCGGCGCCACGTATCCCGAAGAGCTCGTCGAGCTCCGCGGAAAGATGCCGGACGCCCCGCTCCTCGTCCCCGGCTACGGCACCCAGGGGGGAACCTCCGCCGACGCCGCCGCGGCCTTCCATGCGGACGGGCAGGGGGCGCTGGTCAACAGCTCCCGCGGAATCATCTTCGCCTACGAGAAGAAGCCCGCTCTCCGCTGGGAAGAGGCGGTCGAGGCCGCGACCCGGGCCATGATCGCCGACCTCGCCGCCAATACTCCCGCAGGCCGCCTCGGGAAGTAACGGCTCCGTCACCCGCCCGGTTCCGCCCCGCGCGGCGCAATCGTCAAAGCCGGCAGAGTCGCTACGTCGCCCCGGTCGTGCCCTGATGCCAGCCAATCCCCCGTCGCTCGCGGCCTCCCCGCAAACCTAAGCTGGATGGACGTGTTGCTCTTCGGCAACGCCAGCCCGCGGGGAATGCATGAGTACGGTTCTTCCTCCCTCGCCTCCCGAGATCCGGACACCCTATGTTCCGGATATGGAGGCACCGCTCGAAGACGATCAGATTCCCGTCCTGCAGGACCGCACCCCGGACTGGTTCCGGATGCAGCCCTCGGGGCTGGTCCTCGTCGGCCTGCTCTGCGCGACCTTCTTCGCGATCAACCTCTACGGCGTCTTCCCGCAGTTCAAGCTGTGGCACACCGACCTGTGGGGGCACCTCGCCTACGGCCGGTGGATCGTCGACCACAAGGCCCTGCCGATCACCGAGCCCCTGATGCCGCTCTCCCGCGGCATGCCGATGATCGACTCCGCCTGGCTCAGCCAGGTCCTCGGCCACCTGACATTCCAGTCGATGGGGGTCTACGGCCTGCGGCTGCTCTATACCGGATCGGTGATCCTCGCCCTCGCCGGGCTCTCGCTGACGGTCTACCGCCGCACGGAGAACCTCATGGCGGGGTGCCTCGCCCTCGCGGTCTTCGGCGGGGTGAGTTACCAGTTGTTCTGGGTCTTCCGTCCGCAGCTGGCCGGGCTCGTCTGCTACGTCCTTGTCTTCACGATGGCGACCCGCCGGGTCTGGCCCCGCTCGTTCTGGTTTGCGATCCCGTTCACATTCGCCCTGTGGGCCAACCTCCATGGCTCGTTCGTGATGGGACTCGTCACGCTTGGAACGCTCTGCGTCGGCCGGGGGATCGACCTCTTCCGCCGGACGAAGTCCTTCACCGCTCCGTTCGCCGACGGCGGGTTCCGCCGGCTCCTGATCGCGACCGAGCTCGCCGCCGCGGCAACGCTGCTCAATCCTTACGGCTGGGGCCTGCACCTCGAAGTCCTGACCTTTGCCCGGAACCCGAACCTCGCCAGTCTCCTCGAATGGGACCCGCTCACGCTGCGGGACTATCCGGGGCAGGCGATGGCGGTCGTCGCCTTCGGCCTGGCGTGGCTCTACCGGGCGACGCCGCGGCGGATCACGACCTCCGAGATTCTGCTCCTCGTGGGGCTCGGCCTGTGGTCGATGTGGACCGCCAGGATCATCGTCTGGTGGGCACCGGTCGCCGCGTACTACGCCGGCCTGCATGCCGCCGCCATCGGGAACGCCCGCCGGCCGGTCGAGGCATCGCACCCCGCCGGAATCTGGACGGTCGTCGCCTTCGCGATGGCGTTCATGACCTTCATCGTCACCCCGTCGGGGATCGCCGCGACGCAGGGCTTCAAACGCTCGCTGGGGGTCCCAGTCCCGCAGCCTGATCCCAAGGTCGCCGAAGCGATTTTCCGCCGGGCGGTCTCGCCGGTCACGCCGGTCCTGGCGGCCGGCTACCTCAAGGAGCACCCGCCGAAGGGGCAGGTCTTCAACGCCTACGAATATGGCGACTACCTCGAGTGGGCGGTCCCGGGGCTGCCGGTCTTCGTCACCTCCCATCTCCATCTCGTACCGACCGAAGTGTGGGAGCACTACATCGACATCTCGAACGCCAGCGGAGACTGGAAGCGGCATCTCGACTTCTATGGGATCAACTGCCTCGTGCTGGAAGCCCAGCGGCAGCCCGCCCTGATCCGGGCCCTCCGCCAGGAGACGGACCTCTGGGAAGTCGCCTTCGAAGAGAAGAACCACACGGTGGTCTTCGAACGGAAGAAACCGCTGTAGCCGGTGTCCGTTCTGATCGGCCAGGGCTGGCCCCGTCTCCCGCACTCTCACGACCGCCTGACACAGGTCCCGCCATGTCCGTTGCAGCTCTCCCCCGCGTTCGCCGCCGTCCTTCGCTGGCAGCCGTCATTGCCGTTCAGGTGATCGTCCTCGTCGCCGCTTCGGTCGCCTGGACCTTCAGCTCGACCGAGTCGCGGGACCGGATCGAGGCGGAAGTGACCGGCACATCGGCCTTCCAGCCGATCGCTGTCCCGCGGACCGAGCCGCTCCGGATCGCGCCCCTCTATGACCGGCCCGACCTCGTCAGCGACGAAGACCTCGCCGCGGTGCTGCGGCAGGTTCAGCCCCGTTTTCCCCGGAAGAATCTGGCCCCGAACTACGTGGAGCACGCTCTCCGCGTCTGGGGAGTGAACGCGACGTTTGCCGACTCGGAAGTCCTCTCCGGCAAGGAGATGGTCGAGTTCCTCACCGACAACCGCCACTACGTCGAGTCGTGGGGGGAGGCGACGACGCCGCTCTTGATCGACCGGCCGGATGGCCTCGCGGTCCGCTGGAACAAGGAGCCGGGAGCCTCGGTCCACCACGACCATCTGCTCGCCTGTGTGACCGAGGCGGGGATCTCGATCGACTACGAAGTCTATGGCCCGTCGCTCCGCCGCGGGATCACGATCCGCAACGTGCTGGAAGAGGCGATCCGGGACTTCCGGCTCGACGAGCGGGAGGCGGAGTGGACGGCGATGGCGTTCGGTCTGTGGATCGCTCCGGAGACGAAGCGGTGGATCGGCGGGGATGGCCGGCACTACTCGTTCGACCTGATCGCCCGCCGGCTGATGCGGGGGGAGAAGCAGCTCGGGGTCTGTGTCGGGACGCACCGGGTGTATTCGCTGGCCGTGCTGCTCCGGCTGGACGACGACTACAAGATTCTGTCTCCGAACATGCGGAAGCAGGTTCTGGGGTATCTCACTTCGGTCCGGGACGCGATCACGAAGTCGCAGTTGCCGGACGGTCACTGGCCGTCGAACTGGCCGGATGGGGAAGAAGCCGCCTCGAAGCCGATTGAGGAAGCGCTCTACAAGCAGGTCATTGCGACGGGGCACCATCTGGAGTGGATGGCGATTGCTCCGAAGGAGCTGCATGTGTCGGAAGAGCAGCTCAAGAAGGCGTTTGCGTGGGTGATCCGGACGACGAAGGCGCAGACTTCGAAGGAGATCCTGGAGCGGTACACGTTCTTCAGTCATGTGGGGAATGCGTTGTCGTTGTGGCGGCACCAGCATCCGGCGACGTTCTGGCGGGGTTGGGAAGCGGCTCATCCTGTCCTCGAAGCTCCGAAGGTGACGACCGAGTCGGCTGCGGCTCCGGCGGTTGAAGCGAAGCCGGCCGTGGCTCCGGTTGCGGGACCGTTCGCACCGCTCGAGTAGGGGCCACAGGTCCGAGCCGATCTGATCCCCAAACCCCGTTCCGGCCGGCACGACTCCGCTTGCTCAAACCCATCGCTCCACGGCCACCCGGGTCCAGCACGCTGCTGGCCCCGCCGGAGGCGCGTCTCTCGTGGAACCTCGGCACACCACGGGCATCCAATCGCGAACCAGCATCGCGGACCTCCCTCTCCAACACACCCGCACTGCACTCCCCGCGTCAATGAACGAGGGGGCCCGCGACACCGGTTCCTTAAAGCGGCCGCCGGTAGTTTCTCCACGGTTCCACAACGAAAAGGCCTCCGGCGGCCAGCAGCGTGCTGGACCCGGGCTGGGGAGCGGCGTCCGCGGTGCCAGGAACGATTCTTTCCCAAAGCTCTGGGAAACGCCCTCGTTCGACCAGCCGCGGAACTCCGTACCGGCCACAGCAGAGGCGCGGTAGGATGCCGGACCGGGGGTCTCCCAGAGACCTCCGCCCCACGTCCGGAAACCGTCCATGACCGCCTCCCCCCCCTCCACCTCGCGCCCGTCCCCCGCGCCGCTCAAGGCACCCACGTGGCTCTACGTCGTGGCGGTCCTCTTCGTCGTCGCCATGATGCTCTCGCCCAAGCTGCGCGAGTACGTCCTGGCCCCGGAGCAGGTTGCCCCCCGCGGCGGCGTCGCTCCAGGCCCCCAAAATCCCTCTCCGGGCCGCGAATCCCCTCCGGCAGCACCGGGCGGGGGAAACTCAGCTGAGACGCCAGCCTCCTCGCCGGACGACGAGTCGAAGGGCGAATCCGCGGCCACCAGGGACTCGAAGCCCGGCTCCGGACCGCTCGGGAAATACCGGAACCCGGACTCCAAGGGAGAACAGTCTCCCCGCGACCGGACCGAGCTCCCTCCCGTCGTGACCCGCAACAAGCCCCCTCGCGGCGGCGAAGAGCCCGCGGCTCCGGCGGGGCCGAAGCTCGGCGAGCTGACGGAGATCCGCAAGGGAGTCCTGCAGTCGACCGCCGGACTCGTCTACAGGCGGGGGAGTGTCGACGGCCACCGGCTCGACCATGTCCTCGAACACGCCCGCGACAACCAGGAGAAGCCGATCCACGGTGTCTTCATGGGGGGCCGCGAAGAGATCCTGGCCGTGATCGACGAAGGTTACCAGATCGCCCAGAAGCGGGGCCCTCCGACCGTCAAGAAGGAAGAGGAGGGGGACCGGACGGTCTACCTCGTCGACATGAAACGGAAGATCGGGTATCTCGGCGGACAGGTGGGAGAGCGGAAGAACCATCCCCCCTGCCGGCTGCTCCGGCTGGTCCTGGAGGGGAACGAGGTCATCACCGCGTTCCCGACCGACCGCTGAGGGCGCGGCAACGAGAGTCAGAGTCCGTGCGGGCAGGCCAGAGCAACCGATGCACATGACCACCGAAGACGCGAGCCGCGCGGCCCCGACGCTTCGGCCGGCGCGCGTCCCGCGGAACGGAGCGCAGCGGATCGTCGATTTCACGGTGTTCGTCGCCATCGCGGCCGGGCTCGTCCTGACCATCGCCCGCTTCCTCGGCTGGTTCGCGCCCACCGAGGAACCGGTCGTCGACCTCCCCCCGGAGACGGCCGTCCACGATGCGGCGATTACGCTACGGGGCTGGGACGTCACCCACCGGATCCACGAGGCGAACGCCTCTCCGACCGCCGAGCAGCGGATCAACCGGCTCCGCGATCTGGCGGCCCGCCTGCAGAGCGGTCACCTTTCGCTGCCGCTCGCGCCGGATCCGATCGAGACCGGCTTCCAGACGGCACAGATGACCTGGACACTTCGTGAACGGATCGGCCTGGCCGAGATCCGCGACACCGGCAGCGTGCCGGGGACGGGGGCTCTGTTCCTCGTCGACTCGCGGGATCCTGCCAGCGCGAAGACCGCGGGCGAGGCAGGGAAGAATGAGCGGGTTGCGGCCTGGCTCGCGGAGATCCCCCTCAGCGGGGGACGGACGCAGACGATCGAGACCACCCGGACGGGGCTCGCCTCCGCCGCGGTGGAAGGCCATACAGCGAAGCAGTTCGGACAACAGGAGAACAGTCGATGAAGGGGCTTGTCGGTGTCCTGCTGGCGGCGGCGCTCGGCGTCCTGGGGGCGGCCTGCAACTGGTTCTACCTGCAGCGGGCAGTCCAGTTTCAGGACGCGATGACCTTGATCGGGATCCGGCCGATGGTGCAGCTCAATGTCGGCGACCTGATCACCGAGGAGCACATCGAGCGGGTCGAAATCCCCAGGGCCGCGGCCGGCAACCTGAACCACATCGCTCCGGAATGGAGCGCCAAGGACGCCGTCCTCGGTCACCGCGCAACCCGCCCCTACATGGGGGGCGAAATCATCCTCGAGATGGACCTCATCACCCCCGTCCAGCAGGACCTCGCCGCCAGCCTCAATGAGAACGAGGTCGCCCGCTGGGTCCCGATCGACCCGAGGAGCGTGATCCCCGAGCAGATCAATCCGGGGGACCTCGTGTCGTTCGAAGTCGCGGCGCCGATCCTGCCCCCCGCCCCCCCCGCGTCCCAGCCCGGTAACGGGGAAGCGGCGGGAGACGGTCCCGGCAATCCGCCGCCGCGGCGACCGGTGGCAGCCGCCGCGGCGGCGACCGGTCCGGCGGAGATCATCGGCCCCTTCCGCGTCCTGGCACTCGGAGGCCGCCGCGAACGGCGGAACATCCAGGAAGCGGGGCGGGGCCGGAGCGGGCCGGAGAACACGATCACGATCCTCGTCCGCCTGAGCGGCAACTCGCTCGAGCCCAAGGCGGCCAAACTGTTCGATGCCCTCCGCAGCGGCCGGAGCGCCACCGTCCAGCTCCACTCCTCGAAGGCCAAGGAAGGCTGAGCGGACGGTGGCGGGTCCTGTTCGAAATCCCTTCGCTGGAGTCGGGACGGTCTCGTCCCGTTCGTCGCGGCGATCCCCCTCAGCCCACGACGGAGATGTCGTGGTCGGAGCCCGCGACGACCGGTCCGCGGGGGAACGCCTCCATCCAGTCCCGGTCCGGATCGCGGCAGACGCAGTGGACCATGAAGGCGGCGATCCCTCCCGCCAGGAGCGCGACCGCCGCCAGCAGCGTCAGCATCAGGGAGCCGGGAAGGGCGTGGAGTTCGCTCCCCAGGAGGGAGCCGGCGGCGACCCCGCCGACCACGAGGGCCGCGACGATCTGCCAGAAAAGACTCGGATGAGCGCGCACGATCAGGATCCTCACGCGCCGCCGGGACCGGGTCCGGACCGCGGATGTCTCGCGTAGATCCGGACGCCGGAGGGAAGGGGGACTGCCCGGCGGTCTACCCCTCATGCGGCGCGGAGGGCGCGGTGTTACACAATCGCGACGCTTTTTGGGCAGATTGCTTCCGGCGCGGGATCTGCTGTCCGCCGCGATGAGCCAATCTCGCACACTGGCCCCGGCGAATCGCCCCGAACCACCGCGAACCGAGGGGCACTTAACCTTTCAGGGGGTCCGCCGACAGTGACCGCAGATAGTCGGCGTAGACCGGGTTGTAGAGGGCCCCGGGCCGCTTCTCCTGGAGCTGCCGAACCGCCTCGGCGCCCGTCATCCCGAGGTGGGTCATCGCCACCCCCGCCATCAGCGGGGAGCGGTTGAGCCCCATCTGGCAGTGGATCAGGACCGCCCGCCCGCTCCCGATCATCTCCGCCGCCAGCCGCCCCAGCGCATGCAGCTTGACGAGGTCCGGCAGGTTCGAGTCCTCGAACGGGAAATAAGTGTAGATCAGGTTGTTGGGGATCGTCGGCACGCCGCAGTCGAGTGCCCCCTCGAGGTCGATCACGAGCCGGATCCGCCGCTCCGTCAGCGGCCGCCAGTCGAGGATTTCCGGGGAAACGAAGAGCAGCCCCGCCTCGTCGACCTGGAACAGCTCCTCGAGCTGAAACTCGTCGATATGCACCGGTTCCATGTCCCCATCCTTCTGCCGGCATCGCCCGTCTGGCCGAAACCGCCCCGCGCAAAAAAAAGAACCCCGGCCTGACGGGCCGGGGTTCGTCGAGTTCACCCGTGATCAGAGCTTCGGCCGGTCGCGCTGCTTGGCCGGCGGAGCCTTCTGCCGCATCTGCATCCGCTCTTCCTCTTCGGCGAGGAGCAGACGGGGAACGTCTTCATCCCGCACGGGGCCGTTCATCCCCCCCGGCAGGTCGACGTGGTACTCCTCCCACGACCAGCCGAAGTCGTCGGAGAGCTCGCGGGTCGCGATCGCGGCCCACGGGGTCCCCGGGTGCATGTCGACCACCCGCTTGAGATACGTCCGGGCCTTCTCGGCAGTCTTCTTGATTTCGGGGCCGGTCTCGATGTTGGCGGACTGGACGATCCGCCACATGTTGCTGTCCTTCTTCTCGTAGGTCTTGGGGGTCGTCTTCATGTTGGCCAGCATCAGCTGGTACCCCTTGGCCCGGGCGAACATCGCGTAGACCCGGCCGGCGGCGAGGTCGAACGAGGCCTGCCACCGCGGCTCCTTGATCGCGGCCCGGAACTTCTCCATGTCGTCGACCTTCTTCTTGAGCGGGTCGATCTCGTTGTTGACGATCGCCATCGGCTTCTGGGCTTCCGTGCACTCGTTCCGGATCAGGTTGTCCGTGTAGCCCCGGAAGGTCATCTGCGGCTGCGGGATGTCGACCGCCCGGCCGTCGCGGCTGAAGGTCGACTTGGCGAGGGCCACGAGGGCCGACTTGCCGGCGTTCGCCTGGATGTCCGCCGTCAGCTTGTCGATCGGGCGGTAGTCCGGCGTGTAGTTCCGCATGATCGCCCGGTCGAACGTGTCGCCCTTCGCCTCGTCGGAGACGAGGTACACCCCCGAGGTTTCCGCGCAGAGGCGGGTCAGGGCATAGGGTCCGAAGCTCGCCGACATCCGGCGGAACTGGCCTCCGTCGCTCCACATCGGGAGCTGGACCAGTTCGGGGAAGTAGGTCTCGGGCCCCTGATCGACGTCGATCAGCTCTTCGAAGCCGTCTTCGTACTTGTAGTTGACGTAGCCCTTCTCGCGGCCGAAGACCGCCGAGTTGCCGATCACGTTGACGCGGAACTGGGACTTCTTGCACTCGGCGATGACCTGCTCGAGAGGTCCGAGCCCCGAGTCCTTCGCCGCGGCGTCGTCACCGCGCTCGTCGGTGATGATGATCACCATCTTGTTGTAGCGGCCCTGGCCCTTGCCGAAGTTCTTGTACTTCTGGACGCCGGCATGGACCGCACCGAAGACGTTCTCGATCCCCGACTTGTCCTCGGGGATCTTCTTGACCGCATCGACGAGCGAGGCGACGTCCGTCACCGGCTGGTCGGTCATGAACGTGTACTTCTCACCGAAGTGCATCGCGGCGGTGTGGAGGATCCCTTCCTTGGTCTGCTTGGTGAGCTGGCTGTAGATGACGTCGAACCGGTCGGCGATCGCATCGCGGCGATCGCGGAGCGAACCCGAAGCATCGAAGACCCACAGGACGAGCGTCGGCCGCTCCTTGCAGGACTGGTCGATCTCGAACGTGATCCGGTCCATGGCCCCGGCGGTCCCGCCCCGGACGGAGTCGACGGTCCCCTTCGAAGCGACCGCGATCATCCCGACGGCCCCTTCGCCCGTCGGAGCAGCGACGATGCCGCTCTGCAGGTCGATCGAGACTGGCTGGGCATTGAAGCCCGCTGTGGCTCCAGCGCTGACCTTGCTCACGGAGCCATTGGTCGAACCGACCGCCGTCATCAGGTTGCCAGTCCCGCTTCCACCACCACCGGCATCCATCCGGGAGGCATCGCCATCGCGCTGACCGATGGTGTCGGAGATCATGACGAGGTCGAAGCTCTCCTCGTTCTCTCCGATGGCCGAGTCGACGGTGCTGTCGATGATCGTCTCGTTCAGCGCCACCGGCTTATAGAGCACGATGAAGTGCAGCGCACCGAGCGCGGTCAGGTTGATGATGAGGCTCATCATCCAGGCCGGCGCGTCCCGCAGAAGCGTGCGATTCATGGTCAACCCCGAGAGTCCGCTGATCAGAGGGAAAAACTATCCAACTCCGCACTTCCCTGTAGTTTAGGTCGGCCGAGCCCGGCCGGCAATTGAAATCAAACCGGTTCGATGGGGCGCATCCCATCGCCGAAATCCACGTTTTCCCCGGTTTTCAGCGGGTCTGGGCCGGCTGCGCCGGCTGGGGCGTCCCCGCCCCTCCCAGAAACGTAAAGTTGAAGACGTTCGTAATCGTCGAAAACACCGGCATCACGGCGATCCGGACATATCGCCGATCGGGCGAGACCTGGGCCCGCGCGAAGAGCTGGCTCCCCTCCGGAATGATCTGGATCACCGGCTGATACGCCACCACGCCGCCGGCCGCGACGACGTTCGTCCCACCGCCGATCGGGATCTGCCGCGACTGGAAGAACTCCGCGGCGGCCTGGACCACCGCTGCCTGCCGCTGCGGCGTTCCCGGCCCCTTCCGGGCCAGACGGGCCGAGCGAGGAGGGGAGGGGAGGGACGAGGTGGCCGGATCGACCTGCCGCAGTCGGTCGCGGCGTCCTCCTTCCAGCTTGAACGAGTACGAAGCGCCCCCCTCCGTCAGCGGCAGGAACTTGCTCACGGTCTTGGCCTCGGCCGTCCCCTCGCGGGTCACGATCTCGACCTCCGCGCGGTTCCCGGCCGCCTGACCGTTCGCGGTCTTGAGGAGCACCCGGTATGTGCCGGAGAGCCCCCGCGGGCAGATGTACTCTTCGACGCAGTTCTTCGCCTCGGGGCCGAACCCGTCCCGCACGAAGAAGCCCCCGCCGGTCGAGAACCGCTGCTGGATCGAACAGACCCCGCCCCCCGGCTCTTCGACGGTGAGATCGAGGTCGGCGTTCCCGGACCAGCGGACCACGATCCGGACGTCCCGCTCCTTCGCCTCGGCGACCACCTTCTCGATCGCCTCGGCGGCGGCTCCGTTCCCTTCGGACCGGAGCTTTCGAGACCGCTCTGCGGCGAGGTCTTCCGCCGACCGGTGCATCGCGGCGAAGTCCTGAATCCAGACGTGCTCCAGCAGTCCCGCGGCAACCCATTCGACTTCCGCCCCCCCTTTGGACTTCTGCGCAATCGGCAGCGCCATGATGTACGGCTCGGGCCGTTCCGGGAGCATCCGGGAAGCCTGGCGGTACATCCGCAGGGCGGAGTCGGTCCGGCCGAAGTTGGCGAGGTACGCTCCCGAGTACATCATCGAGGCGAAGTCCGCCTGACCGAAGTCCGAGATCGAGAGCGCGACCCGCTCGATCTCCGCCTTGGGCCGCTTCGCGACCTCCATCTCCATCGCGAGGATCTCATACATCCAGGGCTGCGCCTGGCCATTGAGGATCGCACTCTGGATCACGCTGATGACGTGCTCGTACTCCTTCGCGTTGTGGAGCTTCGAGACCAGCAGACGGACCGCGTCGAGAGGGGGCTTCGTCTTCTCGAAGTAGGCGGGCCACAGACTCTCGGGAGCTTTTCCTTTGTAGTCCGGGAAAGCGAACGCGGGGCGTGTTTCGGTCGCCGCGGCACCGCCCGCCGGAGCAGGGGACTGCGGTGTCGAAGGGGGAGCAGCCGGAGCCTGCCCCGCCACCGGCGCGACGGGCTTCGCAGCGGTCCCAGGCGGAGACGGCGCGCCGGAGGTGCCGGTGCGCGGAGAAACAGCGGGGTTCGAAGTCTCCTTCGCACCCCGCTGCGTTGACGATCGATTGGTCCCCTCCTGGCGGAGGGGAGCCTGAGCCATCAGTTCAGGGCTGCCGGTTTTTTTTTGAGGTCGACCTGCGGCGAGGGAGCCTGCTGCGCGGGGATGCTGAAGAAGCCGCCGCCGCCCCCACCCTGACCGCCGAAGCCACCACCACCGCCGCCGCCGCCGAAGCCGCCGCCACCCTGGTTGTTGCCGAAGCCACCACCCTGCTGCCCCTGGCCGCCGCCGAGGGCCCCGCCCCCGAACCCGCCGCCGAGCGGCGTCAACTGAATGACGAGGTCCGCCACCGGATAGACGCGGGTCGACCGCTTTTCATTCGCGGCATCGACCGTCGTGATCTTCATGATCTCGTCTTCGATGATGTACGTCAGGGCCTGCCCTTCGACGTTCTCCAGCATGATCTTGAGGGCGCTGCGGAGGGTGATCCCCGACAGCGTCAACGAGACCTTGGCTTCTTCGGGGTTCACACCCGCTTCGGTCACCGCCGGATCGAACACGATCGGAATGTTGTGGATCGCCTTCAGGTAGTCGATGACTTCCTTGAGGGTGTTGTCCGGGAACTCCAGTTCCGTGTTGTTGCTGAGGGCCTTGTGGATCCGCTCTTCGTTCGGGCTGTTCCGGTGGAGGTCGACCGACTTCCACTTGAGGCGCCGCTGGGTCAGCGCCTGCCAGACTTCGGCGGGCGGGTACCGCACCGGAGGCTCGTCCGGGAACGGGATGTGAGCGAGTTCGGCCTGGTACAGCACGTCCAGCACCCGGTCATAGCGGGTCTGGCGGAGCCGTTCCGCGGCGTCGATCTGCCCGGCCGCTTCCGTCGTAAACACGAGAGCCGTTCCGAGCGAGCTGCCGGGCTGTTCGCTGAGGATCTGGCGGGCGATGACTTCCGCTTCGCCGAACGCCGCCGGGTTGCCGCTGTAGCCTTCCGACATCAGGGCCCGGATCCGGTCGACAAGCCGCTCGGTCTCGGCGTTCTTGAGCTGCATCTGGCGGGACAGGCTCCGCTGCCGCTCGAGCTCGATCTCGCGGCGGCCGATTGCCTGGGCCGCCTGTTCGCGGACTTCCCGGCGGTTGCGGGCCGCGGTCAGTTCCGAGCGGACCTTCGCGACGAGGCGGTCGTAGCCCGCCTTGTCGATGTCGGTCGAGGCCTTGACGGTCGCGAAGAGCTGTTCGAGGTAGGAGATCGCGCCGGCCGGATCGGTCTGTCCGATCTGCTGAGCGTCGTTGATCCCTTGTTCAACTTCGGCGGCGAGCTTCTGCTCGCGGGCCTTGCGGGCCGCCTCGACGTCTTCGATGGCGCTCCGGCCGGTCGGGACTTCACGGCTGTTGAGCGGATCAGCCGCGGGAGGCGCGATTCCGGGAGCCGGCGGGGCGGGGGTTTCCGCCTGGGCGAGGACGATGTTCCCCTTCAGGAACTCGTTCGCCCGGGCGTTGTTCGGGGCCATCTGCCGGAGAGTGAGGCCGATCTGCTCCGCTCCCTTGCGGTCGCCCGCCTTGAGAGCCTTTTCACCCTGGCCTTCGAGCCGCTCGACGGTCTCGACGAACTCTTCCTGCACGGCGGCGAGGAGGTCTTCGCCGGCGAGCGAGACGCTGATCCCCTGGGTCGCCTTGGCCTGCTGCCACATCGGGGCGAGGAACTCAAACCCCTGGGTCAGCCGGGCGTCCGACAGTTCCCAGCGGTTGTCGCCGAGCTGCACGGTGGCGTGCTCGGTCTGGCTGCCGCGGCCGAGGTAGACCGTAGAGCGGTCGCTGCGGAGCGGGAGAGCGATGGCGGGCTCGACCTGGCCTCCCTTCCAGTTCACTTCGAGGCTGGCGGGATACTCGATCCCGCCACGGGTGGCGGCGGCAAGCTTGTCGGCGAGGACCGTCGGCTGAGCCGAAACGGTGTCCCGGACGACGACGCCCCCCGTGTGCTCGGCAAGGATTCCGAGGAGCTGGAGGTCGACCCGCGAGCCGATCCCGACGCTGTGGACGGGGATCTGCCGTTCCCGGAGTCCGCCGGTCAGCTGCGAGAGATCCTGCGGCTGCACGAGAGCCGCGGTGCTCATCCCGTCACCGACGTAGACGATCGCGCCGAGGCGGTTCGCTTCGATCAGCCCCTGAGCGTTCTGAATCGCGGCACCGAGGTTCGTCGAACCGGCCGGGAACCGCTGGCGGAGCTTCGGAAGCGCTTCGGCTGCGGCGTCCGAACCACCGAGGAACCGGCTGGTGAGCGGAGTGGAGTCGATATCGACCGCGACGACCTGCACGCGGTCCTGGCTCCCGAGCGAGGCGAGGAAGCGTTCGACGACGGCGAGGCTCTGCGTCCGAAACTCGCCGACCTGGCTGGCCGAGGTGTCGACGAGGAGGACGAAGTCCTGAGGGCCGCGGGCCTGGATGGTCCCCGCCGCCTTGAGCGGGAGGGCAAAGTAGGAGTTCCCGTCGAGTGCCTCAAACCCCCGGGGCACCAGCTGGTTCGCCTTCTGATCGGCCGAGGCGGCACCGCCTCCGAGCATCGCCAAAGAGAGAACCCAACGAGCGGCGCGCCGCGTAGTCCGTGACATGGACAACTCCCACGTGGTGTCTGCACTGATCATTGACGGACGTCGGGTCGACGTCATTTCGACGGCGTCGCAACGGGTGTCGAGACGTACTCCGCCGGGGTGGCGCTGGTCCGCGCAGGGACGACCGGAATCCGGACGCCAGCGTCCCCACAGGGCGCGCCGCCAGCCACTCAACTTACAGGCTCTTTCGACCCTGCATAAAGGAAAATCCGGGTAAAAACACGGGGTTCGAAGGGGTTACGGCGAGATCGAAATTCCCTCCCGGCGTCGCCGGAATAGTCGTCACGACCGCTCACCCCTGTGGTCGACGGATCGATCGGCAGCGGCTGCCGGGAAATCGCCATTCCCCGGGAATCCCGCGCCGCCGGACTGGCGAACTGCCCCGTCCGGTCCCCCGCGCACATCTTCCAGAAGTCATACGGCGAGCCAGGCCGCCGATTTTCACGCCGCAAGAGAAGAAATGCCGGTCCCGCTTCCAGGACCGGCGCGGCGGATGGTCCACCCGACGATAGTTACTTCGACAGGCTCGGGCTCTTGGTCCGCTCGGCGAAGATCTTCTGGAGACGGGCCTTCGAGTACATCCGGATCACGTTCCCGTTGTACGTCAGCCGCCCCTCTTCGTCCTTCTGGAGCTGCTCGGCGATCTCCTTCTTGACCGCGCCGGCATAGAGGGCGGCGAAGGTCTCGGGGTCGACGACCCCCGAATCGAGGTCCGCCGTCCCGTTGCCGCCGCCGCTCAGGACGAGGAACGCGTTCACCCCTTCGGTGACGCTCTCATACTTCGATTCGGCGGCCAGCGTGTCGGCAGCGTCCTTCAGGGCCTTGGAAGCGGCGCTGATTTTGTCTTCAGCCGTTTCGACCTTCGTGTCCTGGCCCACCACGCGGGTGACGAGCGGCGCCCCGCCGCCGACGAACCAGCCGAGGCCAAACATCGCGACACTCAAAACCGCCCATTTGTGCTTGCGCATGAGACCAGCCTTCACGAATGTTCACTTCACCTTGGCGGAGGCGCACGACGCTCCCCGTGGACCACGAGAGCATATCGGATCCCGGACCATGATCCACGCAAAATGTTTGCGGCCATAGTGAAAAGTCGGCGGCGGCAGTCGAACGTGCGTCCCCCGACCAGCCAGGGTCCCGCTCTCGGCTCTTCGCTCCGTCGCCGCCCTGGCCGACACGATGTCCTGCGCGCAACCCCTCGTGCGGCAGCCACCAGGGTCCAGGTGCGAAGCCCCGGTGACAGTGGCGTGACAGAACCTGACGCGAGTTTGACGGAAGTTTGAAGGGGGAGAGACAGCCGGAAACCGAAGACTCTGATAAGGTTCTGCATCGACAGAACGAGCCGGTTTCGCGCAGGATTCGGCCCGAACCGACCGCCTCGATCCTCAGAACACCTTTCCGAGCATCTCAATATGGACCCACAGATTCTCGAAGCGATTACCGCCGGGACCCCCGGCGCCGCCGCTGCAACGGAAGTCGCCCCGTCGGCCCGGACCCTCGAAAAGGCGGAGCTCACCGAGGCGTTCGACCCGAGCTGCCTCAAGTGGTCGAACATCGACTGGATCGTCCTGACCTGGATGGTCGTGATGCACGCCGGAGCCCTCGCCGCTCCGTTCTTCTTCACCTGGTCCGCCCTCGGGATCACCGTGCTGCTGCACTGGGCGACCTGCAGCCTCGGCATCTGCCTCGGCTACCACCGCTACCTGTCGCACCGCTCGTTCAAGCTCCGCACCCCGGCCCGCTTTGTGACCCTCCTGATCGGGGCGATCTCGGGTGAAGGCTCGCCGCTGATGTGGGCCGCGACCCACCGGATGCATCACCACAAGTCGGACCAGGACGGGGACCCGCACTCGCCGCTCGAAGGGGCGTGGTGGTCGCACATCCTGTGGCTGTTCGTGAAGCACGACGCCAAGCTCCGCGAAGTCCTGTTCCGGCACTACGCTCCGGACCTCGCCAAGGACAAGATGCTGATGTTCTTCGAGAAGACCTACTTCTCGATCCTCGTGCTGACGGGAATCGGCCTGTACCTCGCCGGCGGCCTGCCGTGGCTCCTGTGGGGGCTCTGCCTGCGGATGGTCCTCGCTTACCACAGCACGTGGTTCGTCAACTCGGCGACCCACCTGTGGGGCTACCGCAACTACGAAACGACCGACCAGTCCCGCAACCTGTGGTGGGTGGCCCTGTTCGCCTACGGGGAAGGGTGGCACAACAACCACCACGCTCACCAGCACCTCGCCCGCGCCGGCCACAAGTGGTGGGAAGTCGACCCGACCTTCATGGCGATCCGCGTCCTGCAGTTCGTCGGCCTCGCCTACGACGTCGACGACCGGCTCCCGGAAGAGATCCACAAGGCCCAGCACCAGGCCGCCTGATCCGCCGGGGCAGACCAGCCCTGTTCAGAAGACTCACAAGCCCGGACGGAAACGTCCGGGCTTGTTTCATTTTCGGGTCGCGCATATCGCCCTGAAATCAACGGGACCGTCGGTTTCGTGAGGCCGCAGGCCCCGGTACCATCACTCCGCACTGAGTCCGAATCCCGCCTCGCTTTCCCCCCTCCGACCGCGAGCCCGTTCCGATGCATTCCCCGCTTCCGGAAGTCCAGGACACCTCTGCCGACGACGGCGCCCCCTCCGGCAAGTGGTACCGGCAACTCAATCGCTATCACTGGTTCGTGCTGACCGTGGCCGCCCTGGGGTGGCTGTTCGACACGATGGACCAGCAGCTGTTCACGCTCGCCCGCCCGCTGGCGATGAATGACCTGATCGTCATCTCCCAGCCCTCTGAAGATCCCGTGGTGCGGGCTCAGCAGGAGAAGGACATCAACGGTGAGCGAAAGAAGTTCGGCGGCTATGCCACATCGATCTTCCTGATCGGCTGGGCGACCGGCGGACTCGTGTTCGGAGTCCTCGGTGACCGCTGGGGACGAGTCCGGACGATGCTCGCCACGATCATCGTCTATTCCATCTTCACCGGGCTGAGCGCCCTCTCCAGAACCTTCTGGGAGTTCGCCATCTTGCGATTCCTCACAGGACTGGGGGTCGGCGGCGAATTCGCCGTCGGGGTGGCGCTCGTGGCGGAGGTGATGCCCTCCCGCGCCCGGCCCCACGCGCTCGGATTCCTGCAGGCGCTCTCGGCCGTTGGAAACGTGACGGCCGCCCTGATCGGGATGGCGGGGACCAACTGGAAGACGATGTTCCTAATCGGGACGGCTCCCGCGCTCCTGTCCCTATTCGTCAGGCGGAAACTCAAGGAACCCGAGCGATGGACCAGCGCCTCGGGGGCCGAAGGGGCCGCGAAGCAACTCGGATCCTACGCGGAGCTGTTCGGAGACCCGGTGCTGCGGTACCGGGCGATCATTGGCCTCCTGCTGGCAAGCGCCGGGGTGATCGGCCTGTGGGGGATCGGCTTCTTCACCGGGGACCTCCAGCGGGAAGTCTTCAAGCCACACTTCGTTGCTCAGGGGCTCGAGCCCCAGCAGGTGGAGGAGAAGCTCAAGCTCTGGTCGGGGATCACGCTCCTCGTGCAGAACATCGGGGCGTTCTTCGGAATCTACCTCTACAGCCACGTCAGTCAGCGGCTCGGCCGGCGGCCGACGTTCGCCCTCTGCTTCCTGGGAGCGATGTTTGCGACCGCGAACGTCTTCTGGAACCTGGGCCGGGTGGCCGGGATCTACGACATCTTCTGGATGGTCCCGATCATGGGCTTTTTCCAGCTGTCGATCTTCGGCGGCTATGCGGTCTACTTCCCCGAACTGTTCCCGACGCGCCTCCGCAGCACCGGAACGTCGTTTTGCTACAACGTCGGCCGGTTCGTGGCGGCGGCCGGCCCGTTCACCCTGGGGGCCCTGATCGCGGGAGCCTTCAAGGGGTACGAAGGGGCGTGGCCGTTTCGCTATGCGGGAGTGTCGATGTGCTCTATCTTCCTGATCGGGCTGCTGGCACTTCCGTTCGCGCCGGAAACGAAAGGACAGCCGTTGCCGGACTGAGGGCTGACGGACCAGATTTATGAGCCGAGAGGAAGCGGATCGCGAAGACCTCATGGAAGAGGCGGTGCAGCTCATTCACCGGCTGCAGCTCGTGATCCCGGACCGGACCGATCCGGTCATCGCGGGACGCCGTGCGACCGGAGCCTGGTCGTTCTACTTCGGCGCCGAGCCGGTCTATCAGTTCGACGTCGAAGGCCGGCTCCGCCGGGCCTACATCGACGGCCACCTGTTCCGCACGCAGGGGACCACGGTCGCCCGCCTGGCCCGGAGCCGGACGGCGAGCGAAACCACGCTCGAGCGGTATGACCTGACTCCGGTCGAGCTGCAGGAGATGCTGACCCGTTGCCGCGACGACCTGACCGAGCTGCGGAACGCCCTCTGGGAAGACCGGTTCGAGATCTCCCGTTACGTCGGGTTCGACCTCTCCCCCCGCAGCGCCGTCTCGGACGCCCTCTACACGATCCTCACCGGCGGGGTCCGCCTCGCCCCGGCGATCGCCAGCCGGCCGGATTGACCGCCGGTCGCGGAACGCCCCAAATGGACTGATCGGGAGCCTTCACCAGCCGGGCCGCGCTTCCACCGTTGCCCAGTGTCGCATCGAAACCGGTCGCTTCCCCTGACGGGCGATCCTGCGTACAAACCTCTCCCCGATTTTTGACCACGTCTCCCCCCCCTCCCTCACGCCGCGGTTTTCCGTCCCTGATGTCGTCCCACCTCAGCCATCTCAACGCCGCGCAGCGCGAAGCGGCCCAGACCCTGAATGGACCGGTGCTGGTCCTCGCCGGGGCGGGGACGGGGAAGACCCGCGTCATTACCTACCGGATCGCCGAACTGATCCGCGCGGGGGTTCCGCCCGAGAAGATCCTGTCGGTCACGTTCACGAACAAAGCCGCCAAGGAGATGATGGAGCGGACCCGCCATGTGCTGGGGGGGAAGCTCGGCCGGAACCGACCCTGGATCTCGACGTTCCACGCGCTGTGCATCGACATCCTCAGGCGGGACATCACGAATCTCGGCTACCCGAAGCAGTTCGCGATCCTCGACCGGGGGGACCAGGAAGCGATCGCCCGCCAGGTCCTGCGGGACATCCGGGTCACCGAGAAGCAGATGAAGCCGGGGGACCTCGTCTCCTGCGTCGGCCGCTGGAAGTCGGCGGGGATCATCCCTGCCAACGCCGCCGACGCGGCCCGCGACGACAAGGAGTTCCTCGGAGCCGTCGGCTACCGGAAGTATCAGGACAAGCTTCGTTCGACCGGCTCGGTCGACTTCGACGACATCCTGCTGCTCACCGGAAAACTGTTTGAAGACTTTCCGGATGTCCTCGACCGGCACCAGCACCGGTTCAGCCACGTCCAGATCGACGAATACCAGGACACGAACGGGATCCAGTTCGAGCTGGTGGAAGCCCTTGTCCGCAAGCACAAGAACCTGCTGGTGGTGGGGGACGACGACCAGTCGATCTACGGGTTCCGCGGGGCCGAGGTGAAGCACATCCTGAGCTTCGGTCGCCATTTCCCGGGGGCGAAGATCATCCGCCTCGAGGAGAACTACCGCTGCACCGACAAGATCCTCGAGCTCGCCAACAACCTCGTCGCCCACAACCGGGACCGCCACAAGAAGGTCCTCAAGGCGAACAAGCCGGCCCAGGCGGACGTCCGGTTCCTCGTCTATCCGGATGAGCAGACCGAAGCGGAAATGGTTGTCCGCGAGATGCGGTACTGGATCACGCAGAAGAACGTTCCGCAGAAGGACTTTGCGATCCTGTTCCGGACCAACGAGCAGCCCCGGCTGTTCGAAACGGAGCTCCGCCGGGCACAACTCCGGTACGTCCTCGTCGGCAGCCAGTCGTTCTTCGACCGGAAGGAGACGAAGGACCTTCTCGCGTACATGAAGGTCCTGTCGCGTCCCAAAGACGAACAGTCGCTGCTGCGGATCATCAACACTCCCGCGCGGGGGATCGGGGACGCGACCGTCGAGAAGATCATGACCCGGGCGGTGAAGAGCGGCCGCGGCTTCTGGGAGGCGATTCCGGAGGCGGTCGCCGCGGGCGAAGTGACGACCAAGACCGAGAACGCCCTCCGGCAGTTCCACGGGCTCCTGCAGAACTTCCGGCGGCGGTTCGAGGAGCGTCCCAAGAACATGGACGCCCACCTGCGGGACCTGATCACCGAGATCGGCTACGAAGGGGAGATCGAGAAGCAGTACAAAGACCCGAACATGCAGATGGCCCGGACGGCGGTCCTCGACGACCTCGTCAGCCAGCTGACGCAGTACGTCGAGCGCTCGCCGGAGCCGCATCTCAACGAGTTCATCTCGAGTCTCGCCATCGACGGGGTCGAAGATCAGCCGGACAAGGAGAAGCAGGCGAACGAGGACGCCATCAAGATGATGACGCTCCACAGCGCCAAGGGGCTGGAGTTTCCGCGGGTGTACATGGTCGGGATGGAGGAAGGGATTCTTCCTCACAAGCGGTCGGTCGAGGGGACCGCGTCGGAGATCGCCGAAGAGCGGCGTCTCTGTTACGTCGGGATTACGCGGGCGCAGGATCACCTGACGCTGACCCGGGCGGACGGGCGGAAGAAGTGGGGCAAGGTGCACCGCGCGGTACCGTCGCGGTTCCTGTTCGAGATGAAGGAAGACGTCCAGGACGTCACCGAGCATATCGATCAGGAAAACGCCGATCAGATCTAAACGCCAAGGCACCAAGGAGTCACAAAGAGAGGCCGTTCGAGCTGGCCCATCCTTGGTGTTCTTCGTGACTCCTTGGTGTCTTGGTGTTTAACTCTTCTTCAAACGAAAAAAGGCCCGGCGTTCTTGCGAACACCGGGCCTCGATTCATTCAGGACTCCACCGCCAACTAGTCCATGTCGTCGTGGTCGTGGCCGTGATCCTTGTCGCCGTCCTTCGGCTTCTCAGCGATCAGCGCGTCGCTGGTGAGGAGCAGGGTGGCCACGCTGGCCGCGTTCTGCAGAGCCGAACGGGTCACCTTGACCGGGTCGATAACACCCGCCTTGACGAGGTCTTCGTAGACACCCGTCGCTGCGTTGTATCCGACGTTCCCCTTGTTATCCGAAGCGACCTTCTCGCAGATCACCGCGCCGTCGACGCCGGCGTTGTTGCTGATCTGGGTCAAGGGAGCCCGGCAGGCCCGGCGGATGATGTTGTAGCCGACTTCTTCGTCGTGGCTCAGCTTGCCCGGGTCGACCGACATGGAGGCGCGGAGGAGGGCGACGCCCCCACCCGGCAGGATCCCTTCTTCGACGGCCGCACGGGTCGCGTGCAGGGCGTCTTCGACGCGGGCCTTCTTCTCCTTCATTTCGGATTCGGTTGCGGCGCCGACGTTGAGCTGGGCGACCCCGCCCGACAGCTTGGCGATCCGCTCTTCGAGCTTCTCGCGGTCGTAGTCGCTGGTCGAGGCTTCGAGCTCGCGGCGGATCTGGTCGATCCGGCTCTTGATGTCGGCGGTCTTTCCGCCCCCTTCGATGATCGTCGTGTTGTCCTTGTCGATGACGATCTTCTTGGCCTTGCCGAGATCGCTGATCTGGACGTTCTCGAGCTTGATCCCGAGGTCTTCGAAGATCGCCTGGCCGCCGCACATGATCGCGACGTCCTGGAGCATCGCCTTGCGGCGATCGCCATAGCCAGGGGCCTTGACGGCGGCGACCTTGAAGGTGCCGCGGAGCTTGTTGATCACGAGGGTCGCGAGGGCTTCCCCTTCGACTTCTTCGGCGATGATCAGCAGCGGCTTGCCCGACTGCACCACCTTCTCGAGGACCGGCACGAGGTCCTTGATGTTGCCGATCTTCTTTTCGTGGATCAGGACGTAGGCGTCTTCGAGAACGCACTCCATCCCCTGCGGATCGGTCACGAAGTACGGCGAGAGGTAGCCGCGGTCGAACTGCATCCCTTCGACGACTTCGAAGTCGGTCGTCAGGCTCTTCCCTTCTTCGACGGTGATGACGCCGTCCTTGCCGACCTGCTCCATGGCCTCGGAGAGGATCTGGCCGATCGTCGTATCGCCGTTGGCGGCGACGGTGCCGACCTGGGCGATCGCCTTCTTGTCCTTGCAGGGGATGGCCATGCTCTTGAGCTTCTCGGTGATGTCCGAGACGGCCTTGTCCATGCCCCGCTTCATCTCGAGCGGGCTGACGCCGGCGACGACCGCCTTGAGACCTTCGTTGAAGATCGCTTCGGCCATGATCGTGGCGGTCGTGGTCCCGTCGCCGGCGGTGTCGGAAGTCTTGCTGGCGACTTCCTTGACCATCTTGGCGCCCATGTCTTCGAACTTGCAGGAGAGTTCGATTTCACGGGCGACGGTCACGCCGTCCTTGGTCACCGTCGGCGAGCCGAAGCTCTTCTCGATGATGACGTTGCGGCCCTTGGGACCGAGGGTGACGCGGACCGCGCGGGCGAGCTTGCTGACCCCCCGCCGCATCGATTCCTGAGCTTCCTGATCGAAAGCAATCATCTTGGCCATGCTAGATCGACTCCGTATGTGTTCGGTGTTCGAGAGAGTGTGTGGGATCTGCGGTCAGAGGGGCTGGCCGCAGAGTGCTCTGCGGGCGGCCCCGATCCGCCGCCTGAAATGAGGCAGGCGGACTAATAGACCGCGAGGATGTCGCTTTCGCGGAGGAGCAGGAGCTCTTCGTCGCCGATCTTGATCTCGTCGCCAGCGTAGGACGAGAAGATCACGCGATCCCCTTCCTTGACGGTGAGCGGGACGCGGGTGCCGTCCTTCTTGACGTGGCCATCGCCGACGGCGACCACTTCGCCCTTCTGCGGCTTATCCTGGGCACTGTCCGGCAGAACGATGCCGCCGGCGGTCTTGCTTTCCGCTTCCTGACGCTTGAGAACGACCTTGTCGCCGAGCGGAACGATCTTGATTCCACCTTCGGACTTGCCCTTCTTTGCCATAACTCCGCTGCTCCTCAGGACGACACTGGATGTTTCGTTCGAATTCGTAGGTCGCGGGGTCCGCTTCGGCGACGGACACCCCAGGGGGCCGAAGGCGGCGCCAGCCAAGGGAATCGGCGCAGTCTCCGCACCCGGACGTTTTCGACCACATAAGCGAAAACGGTGCCGAACCGAACACCGTCAACACAACACACAACCAACAAATCACTTACAGCGAATCACCCGAATCAACCCCTCGCTTGGCGGGTCGAGACGCCGGAAACCCCTGTCAAATTGACAGAGCCGGTTTGGTGACGAAATCAGGGGCCATCCGAACTCCTCTAGTCCGAAAGGGGTTCGCACGGATACGACTCGCCTGACCGCCAGCAATCGCTGCGGCACGGGTGGGAGTCAGAACATGCGGGGACGGTTCACTGGTCTGATGGCGATCGGGATTCTGGCCATGAGCGCGGCGGCCCGCTCTGAAGAGTCACTCGCCCGGATCCGCATCTCCGGCCCCCTGTCCCTCGTCCCCCCCGGAACCGCGTGCCGAGTCGAACTCCGCCCGACGGCATTTCAGTATCAGGGGGGAACGTGCGAGACCACCCAGTGGTACGAAGGTTCCCTCCAGAACCTGAAGCAAGGGTCCCTGCAACTGACAGGGGCCGTCTACGAAGCGAGTTCCCGCTGGTCGGGGTGGCAAACGAAAACTCCCTACCTGGAGCGGCTCTTTCGCAACACAGGGATCCCGGCCACTCCGGTCGAGGGGGGAAGCGTTGCCTTGGAGGCCAAGACGATCAAGACAGTGGAAATCGCAGACAAGGCCCAGGCGGCGGGAGCGCCTGAGCGATCGGATTTCGAGACCCGGGCCCTGATCGTCGCCCCCGCCAGCCTCCTCCCGGCGAAGGTCCGCTGCTACGTCCATCTCACGGGGGAGACCTCCACCGTTTCCGGCTGGACCACCAGGACGACCGGCAACGGCTACGAGGGGATCATCGACAGGGCCACCGAAACGACGATCGTCCTCCGCGAGGCCCGGAAGTTTCAACGGGTGACGACCCGCTCCCTCTTTTCGACCCTTCCGGGCATCGGACGGTACTTCCGCAACGGCGGCGGCTACGGCTACACCGAACAGCCTCCGGAATCGGTCACGGTTCCGATCGACTCGGTCGCGTCCGTCGACGTCGTCCCGCTCCCGGAGTGATCACTTCGGTCGAGATCGTGCGGACGACAGCGGCACGGGCCGGTCGGGCAGGGGATCCCGAGGCGGAAAACGAGGGGATGGCCGGGTGATCGTGGCCGGCCCCGACGCCTCCGGTGCGGTGGCCGGCAGCGTCCCGCCGTAGGCGTGATACGCTCGCAGAACGGCCCGGAAGGCGGCGGCCTGCCTGGGCGTAATCGCGTACGTCGTTACTCCCGCGCCATCCGAGACTCGAAGCGAGACGTCGTTGACGGGGCGCCGCGGCTGGGGGAAGGGCGGGGGTGGCGGGACAGCGAACTGCAGCACCCGTCCCAGGAGCGCGAGCGTGGTTTCATCGACGTCGACGAGCCCCTCCTCCGATAGCCCGGCCGAAGCCTCCGGGAGACGAGGCGTGACTCGAACCTCGTAGTCAAACGGCCCCGCCAGGTCGCGCCCCTGTTCGGACAGAACGATCGACTGGAGCGGTGCCGTCCAGCCTCGGGAGAGCTGCAGGTACGGAACGATGCCTCCCTCGGCCTCGATCGCGAATCGCAGCCGCAGCGGGGCATCCGAGTCGTCCACGAACTCCGTCGACTCCGACAGGCGGGCAACAGGAACCCCAGTCACAGGATCCGGACTGACGCGCACCGCGGCCTGGGCCGCCTCGCGTCCGGTCATGACCCGTAAGTGCACGATCCTGAGCCTCTCTTCTCCGGCCCCGCTGTCCCCCAGACCAGGAAACGGTCGAAAGGCGAGCCTCGCCTCACGGCCAATCGGAAGAGCGGACAGCGTGGCCTCCCAATCCCGGCGGCTCTCGATCCGTCGGCCCTCGAGCGAAACGATCAGACAACCCCGATCGACGCCGGAGAGGGGAACACCGGGATAGACGAAAGCCACGGCCGTCCCGGCATCCAGGCGGTCGGCCTGACCACGGTCGAGATCGGCGATCTCGAAGCCGAGCGTGTTCCGTTCGAGCCAATCCTCGGGCTCCGCGTGAGCGAAGCGGACCAGACCGGCCAGCAGAAGCGCGACGAGCAGCAGTCCCCGCCCCATCCGTCCTTCTCCCGATGCGCGGCCAACCTCGGAGCTATGCTCCTCTCTCCGACCCGGAGAGATTCTGAGTCAGCCACTCCTCGACCCGGTCGGCGGTCACTCCCTCGATCCTCAGCACTTTCAGCGATGCGGTCAGCCCGGACGCCACTGACACCCGGCCTCCGGCGATCCCCAGCGACTCCGCCACGAGTTCGCAGATCGCCCCGTTCGCTTTCCCCTTCTCGGCGACCTGCGTCACCGCCACCTTGAGCCGCCCGCTGTGCTCTCCCACGATCCCGTTGCGACGGGCCCCCGGCTGGGCCTTCACCGGGAGCAGGACCGCGTCCTCCACCACTTGAATCGGAATCATCGACCGTCGCCGCCCCTGTCAGGTCCGCTTCAGAACAGCTCGTGAATCTCCCGCTTCCCGAAGTCGACGAGCGGGAAGGGGCGTCCCGCCGGACCGGGGAGGTGCGACTCGATGTTGAGCCCGAGCGAATGGAAAATCGTGGCGGCGATGTGCCCCGGGTCGACCGGCCGGTCCGCGGGGACACCCCCGATCGGATCGCTCGCGCCGACGACCTGGCCCCCCTTGACTCCGCCTCCCGCAAAATAGGTCGTGAAGCACTGCGGCCAGTGGTCGCGGCCGCCGGCGGGGTTCACCCGCGGCGTCCGGCCGAACTCGGCCAGGTTGCAGACGAGGGTGTCGTCGAGCATGCCGCGATCCGACAGGTCTTCGATCAGGGCGCTGTAGGCCCGGTCGTACATCGGGGCGACGATGTCCTTCATCCCGGCGATCGACGTGAACGGCTTCGAACCGTGGATGTCCCAGGTGATCTCGTCGAACACCGTCAGGAACGTGTTGATCGTGACGAAGCGGACCCCCGCCTCGACGAGCCGCCGCGAGAGGAGGCAGCACTGGCCGAAGCGGTTCATCCCGTACCGGTCGCGGACCTTCTGCGGCTCCTTCGAGAGGTCGAACGCCTCGCGCGCCTGCGGGCTAGACATCATCCGGAACGCCGCTTGAAAATTGCTGTCGAGCAGGGCGGCGCTCTCGGAGGCTTCGAATTCCTTCACCGCGTCGTCGACGATCTCCCGCATCCGCTTGCGGCGGTCGAGCCGGGCGGTTCCCATGTCGGTCGGCGGGAGCAGGTCGGGGACCTTGAAATTAGGCTGCGACGGATCGGCCATCAGGGCGAACGGGTCCTGGGCTTTCCCGAGGAACCCACCCGCCTGACCGTTGGGCAGGTTGCCCCCGCCGCGCCCCATCGGCTCGGGGAGGACGACGAACGGCGGGAGGTCGGTCTTCCGCCCCTTGAGATAGCTGCAGACCGAGCCGACGTGGGGGGTGTTGACTCCGCCGGAAAATAGCCGCCCGGTCTGCATCATCTGCCAGCCGGCGTCGTGGACGGCGGCGCCCGTGTGATGGCAGGAGCGGACGAACGAAAACTTGTCCGCCACCTTGGCGTGCATCGGGAGGATCTCGGAGATCTGGATCCCCTTGACGTTCGTATCGATCGCCTGGAACGGCCCGCGGACTTCCGCCGGGGCCTCGGGCTTCATGTCGAACGTGTCGAGCTGACTCGGCGCGCCGAGGTTGAAGATCATGATGCAGGCGCGGCTGTCTTTCCCCTTGGCGACGGCGCCCGCTTCCTTGGCCTGGAGATACTGCGGCAGCGAGAGTCCGACCGCTCCCAGCGCACCGACCTGCAGGAAATCGCGGCGCGTCGCCCCGTTGCAGGTGGTTGCCTGCCCCTGGCCTTCGAACTTCAGCATCGGAAACCTCGCTCCGTAGAAACGCAAACGGACGGGAAGGGGATGTTCGACATCCCGCCCCCGTCCGTCACTTTAACAACCGTTGATGTAAAAGCCGAACGGTTTTTCACCCGGCTTTGACACCGGCGCCGCTACGGTGCTTCCCCCTTGAAGACCCGCTGGAGCTCTTCGAGAGAGGTCTTCCCCTGGGCGACGAGCCGCAGGCCGTCCATCTGGAGCGACGGGAACTTTTCCTTGCGGGCCGCGCTCCGGAGGGCACCCGGGTCGGCCCCCGCCAGGATGATCGCCTTGATCGCGTCGTTGTTCTCGATCAGCTCGATCATCGCGGTCCGGCCGAAGAACCCGGAGCCGTTGCACTTCTCGCAGATCTCCGGCTCTTCCTCGGAGTCCTCCGCGGGGGGCTCGTACTTGCGGTAGAGCACCTTCGTTTCGGGTGGCAGTCCCACCTTTTCGAGGAGCTTCGGGTTCGGACGGAACGCCTGCCGGCACTTGTCGCACAGGATCCGGACGAGCTTCTGCGAGAAGACCGCCTTGAGGTTCTCGGCGACCGCCTTGGGGTCCCCCGTCAGCTGGCACATCCGGGTGATCGCATCCGCCGCGTCCTTGCCGGCGAACTCGGCGATCATCGTCACATCCTCGCAGTCCTCGAGGAGCTGCTTGGCGTATTCCGCATTGCGGATCGGCTCCATGTAGAGCACTTCCGCCTCGGCCCGCTTCGCGCGGATGACAGTCTTCCGCCAATCCTCGTCCGGGTTGTCGGGCTTGAAGTGGCTGACGTGAGAGATATCGCGGCCGGGGTCGAAGATCGAGAAGATCGTCGTCATGTAGGCGTCGATCCCGCGGACGATCGCGAGAGCCAGGGTCGAGACCCCCGACAGCGGCGGACCCGCGGCGAGAATCAGTCCCTTCTTCCCGGCAGCCAGCTCCTTGATCTTCTCCTTAATCTTGTCGGAGTAGCCGAGGTCGTTGGGGGACTCGAACGGGATCTTCGTGTTCCGCATCCGGACGATGAGGCGTTCCCCCCCTTCCTTCAGCGGGGAGCTGTCGATGCGGACTTCCCAGGGTAGTTCGTTGAACTGGGCCTTGATCCCCCCCGACTGGGCCTTGGTCCGGACCTTGATATCGAGCCCCGAGAGGAGCTTGAGCATCTGCGTGACGGCCAAGCCCGCCTGGACCGGCATCCGCTCGCCGGGGGTCGGGATGCCGTCGATGTAGAACGTCGCGACCGCCGCCTGCCCCTTGGGCTCGAGGCGGATCATCTCCGCCCGCTGCGAGAGCGCCTCGGTGACGAGCTCTTTCGAGCGGACGAGTCCCGCCTGAACGAGCTTGGCGTTCTCCTTGAGGTCGGGAGCGATGCCGTTGAGAGATCCCTGGAAGGTGACGAGCTCGACCTCTTCTTCTTCCTCTTCCTCTTCCTGCTTCTTCTTACCCCATCCAAAGATCACAGTGTGAACTCCTCAGCCTGGACGTCGCGTTCCGGCGCCGCGCCCCGCGCAATGAACGAACGAGGACGCCTACAAGGGAAATGATCGGATCGTGAAAGGATGCTGCGAATGCTGCGGGGAATCTCCCCATTCTGGCGTGGCCTCTCCCCGGAGGAAAGGACCCGCCCGCAGAAAGGGAGCCGGCCGCGATCACTCGGCCGGCTGTCCCGAAGTCTTCTGGACGTAGACCATCCGGAGCTCGTGGAGGGCCTGCTCGAGGCCGTTGTGCTCGTGCCCCGTCAGGTTCCCCTTGGTCTTTTCCTGGAGAATCGCCAGCAGGTCGATGAAGTGCTTCGCCAGCGGCAGCCGGGAGTCGGTCTTGCCGTCCGGATCGGGGATGAGTCCCAGGGCGTGCGCCGCCTGGCCCGCGAGGATCTGGATGAGCGAGCCGAAGCTGGCTGCGGGGAGTTCCGACAGATCGGGTTCTGAACCGGCCATGGGATCGACGCTTGGAGGAAGAAAGGGAGTGGGAAGACGAGCCCCCGATTCGACCGCACCGGAACCGAATGTTCAAGGTTCTCGGTGCCCGATCTCCCCGTCCGGAGAAGAGGTTCCGACGCGGAGGCGGATCAGCCGATTCCCCGAGACCGGACGAGGAAACCGCGAAATCCGGGCTCCGATCCGGATTTGTCGGCGAAAACGGTTTGGCATCCGTCCGGACAATCGCATAATTCCGCATCGGATTACCTGACCCGCTCGACCGCCGTCGGATCGTCATGGACGATGATCCCCCCACGGGGATTCCATGAGTCGTTTCGCCTCACCGCCCGCTGCCGCTCCCGCCGTCCGGTGCACCGGAACGGCGTCCGATGTCTCCGAAACTCCGGCAGGGCTGGTCTCGCGGATCGCGTCGGCGATCCCCTGGATCCTGGCGGTGTATGTGGCCCTGATGTTCGTGGCGACCCATATGCCGGCCGCGCACATCCCCAAGTCGCTCCCGGGGTCCGACAAGCACTGGCACTTCCTGGCGTACTTCGGCCTGGGCGTGATCCTGTCGGTATGGGGCCGATCGCGGCCCTCGAACTGGCCCTGGATCGCGCTCGCCATCGCAGCGGTTTACGGCATCGTCGACGAGTTGCTGCAGATCCCGGTCGGCCGGACCGCGGACATTGAGGACTGGATTGCCGACATCGCCGGCGCCGGCAGCGGCGTCGCTCTGGTGGCGATCATTTCCGCCATCGGAGTCCGGACCGGCTTGCGGTGGACTCGGGCCAGCTAGAGCATTCTGCTCTACCGTGTGCAGGCGGATGGAGGCCGAACGTAGGGAAGCTCCTAGGTTCCGCCTGCGAGATCGCTGTACACCAATTCCAAAACTGCTCTAGCTCAGAGCGCTGGAAGCGGAATCGCTTCGCGTCAGTCGAGATCGAATTCGTTGGCGAGGTCCCGGACCCGTGTGACGGTGGCGGGTTCTTTCTGCGGCGGCAGGTTCTCGGTCCAGGCGGCCCAGTGCGGCAGTTCCAGATTCAGCCGGGCGATGGAGGCGGTCTTCATTTCGAGGAGCCGGCCGGTGGCGTGGCTGAGCAGGTCTTCGAGGCCCGGGTTGTGGCCGATGCAGAGGGCGACGCCGGCCGTATCTGGGAGTGAGCGGAGCACCTCGCGCCAATCACGAACGTTGGCGAGATAGAGGGCGTCGGTCTCGACCACTTCTCCCTGGTAGCCGCAGGCGGGGGCGACGAGGTCGGCGGTCTCGCGAGTGCGGCGGGCGTCGGAGCAGACGATGAGGTCGGGGGTCAGTCCTTCGGCTTTGAGCCAGGCGCCGATGATGGGTGCGGACCGTTCGCCGCGGTCGTTGAGGGGGCGTTCGTGGTCGGTCCAGGCGGGGTTGTCCCAGCTCGACTTGGCGTGGCGCATCAGGAGGAGGGTCCGCATATCCGAATCCGATCGTTCGCTACGACTTGGACGCTGGAGGAGGGGAGGGAATAACCCCGGCCCGGGGGTCCAGCCCGACTTCACAGGATCATAACAATGCTCTCGAAACCGACTTCAAGCCCGACTTCCCGGCCGGCACGGCGTCCCCCGCTCAAACCCATCGTCCCACGGCCACCCGGGTCCAGCACGCTGCTGGCCCCGCCGGAGGCGCTTCCGTTGTGGAACCACGGCACACAACGGGCATCCAATCGCGGACCGGCGTGGCGGGCTCTCCGTTCCTCAACGCCGCACTGCACTCCCGCGGGAATGAGGGAGGAGGCCCGCGATGCCGGTTCCACAAAGCGGGCGCCCGTGGTTTTCCATGGTTCCACGGCGAAAAATGCCTCCGGCGGCCAGCAGCGTGCTGGACCCGGGTGAGGGGCGGTGCCCGGAAATGGCGGAAATCCCGGCATGCCAAGCGAGATTTCGCCCCTGCGCAGCATCGCTCCCTCGTCGAAAGCGGCCCTCTCCCTTTACACTGCCGGTTTGGTCTTCATGCCTGTCCCGCGGTTTTCCCTGTCCGGAAGCCTCCGACGGCCCCTTTTCGAAGTATCTGTGCTCCATGTTCGTCGATCGTTTCGAGATGAAGTGCCAGGCGGGTGACGGCGGGCGAGGCTGCAGCAGCTTCCGCCGGGAAGCCCACGTCCCGCGCGGGGGCCCCGATGGCGGCGACGGCGGCCGCGGCGGAAGCATCATCGTTCGGGTCGACGTCAACCTCGGAAGCCTCGCCAATCTCGTCGGCCACCGTCACTGGAAGGCCCAGTCCGGCCAGGGAGGCATGGGATCGCTGTGCACCGGCCGCGCCGGTGAAGATGAGCTGATTCTCGTCCCCGCCGGAACCCTGGTGAAAGACGCCGATCACGACTACATCCTCAAGGACCTCCAGGAGCACGGGGACGAGTTCGTCGTCGCCAAGGGAGGGAAGGGGGGCCGCGGCAACAAGCACTTCGCGAACGCGACCAACCGGACCCCCAAGGAGTTCGAGTACGGCGAGCCCGGAGAACAGCGGAACATCATCCTTGAGCTGAAGCTGATCGCCGACGTCGGAGTGATCGGCAAGCCGAACGCCGGCAAGTCGACCCTCCTCAGCCGCCTCTCCCGCGCGACGCCGGAGATCGCCAACTATCCGTTCACGACCAAGTACCCGAACCTCGGCGTCGTGCGGGTCAGCGACGACCACCAGTTCGTGATGGCGGACATCCCGGGGCTCATCGAGGGGGCCCACGCCGGAGTCGGCCTCGGGCACGAGTTCCTGAAGCACGTCCAGCGGACGAAGGTCCTCGTGCACCTCGTCGAGCCCGATCCCGACGACCAGACGAACCCGATCGACAACTACCACCAGATCCGCAAGGAGATCGGTCTGTACGACCCGTCGCTTCTCGAGCGGCCGGAGCTGCTCGCCATTTCCAAGAGCGAGCTGACCGACGCCCAGGCGGCGGCCGACCTCCTGGCGGAAGACCTCGGCCGCCCCGTGCGGCAGATCTCCGCGGCGACCGGAGAGGGGCTGCCGGAACTGATCAAGGACGTCAACAACCTCCTGATGGAACTCGCCCGCGAAGAAGCCGAGCGGGCCGCGGAGCTGGCAGCCGAACAAGCGACCCAGGCCCAGGCGACAGCGGCCGCTCCCGCGGAGGAGCACCCCGCCGACGAAGAACCGCAGAGTTAAACACCAAGGCACAAAGACCACACCAAGGGCACGAAGAAGAAACAGAGCCTTCCCGCAAGCCGAGCGCGGCGACGCCCGTGAAGAGCAATCCTTGGTGGCCTTTGTGCCTCCCTGGTGTCTTGGTGTTGAACGACTTTTCCGAAGAGTCTCACCGAGCCAAGCCGATGAACCTGACCGATCTGACGTGGCGTGCCGTTGCGGACCTGAGCCGCGATCTCCCGGTGGTCATCCCGGTCGCCGCCCTCGAGCAGCACGGACACCACCTGCCGGTCTTCACCGACAGCATGCTCCTTGGCGAGGTGGTCCGGCGGGTGAGCGACACCCTTCAGTCGGAGGCCCTGTTCGTCCCGCTGACATGGCTCGGGAACTCCGACCACCATCTCGATTTTCCGGGCTCGATGTCCGCCGCGCCGCGGACCTACATCGATCTGCTGGAGCGGATGGCCGAGAATTTCCTGAACGTCGGCTTCAAACGGATCGTGTTCCTGAACGGCCACGGCGGCAACGACGTTCCAGGGCGGCAGGCGATCTTCGAACTCCGACAGCGGAACCGGAGCCGCTCGGATCTGTTGCTGCTCTTCGCGACCTACTGGGACTTCGGCGATCCGACCAAGGGAGAGATTCCGCTCGTCCAGCGGCAGATGGGTCATGCCTGCGAGTGGGAGACCTCGATGATCCAGCGGATCCGCCCTGAGTTGGTCGGCCCGGTCGCGAACCTCGAAGACGTCTCGTTCGACTACGGCTTCGGCAAGGCGTACCGGGGCTGGGTCACCCAGGACCGGACCGTCACCGGCCACATCGGAGCCCCGCGGCACGCGACCCCCGAGAAGGGGGAGCAGCTGTTCCGGACCTACGCCGAGGGAGTGACGACGTTCCTTCGCGAAGTCGCCGCGTGGGACGGATTGAAGTGGTGAACGGCGGCATTGCCGCTCGTCACTTCACCTTCCCCATCTTCACGAACTCGTCCCGGCTCAGGACACCGTCCCCGTTGGCGTCGAACCGGGTGAACCGTTTCGGGGCTTCGTCCGGATCGGGCTGCCGCGCAAGGAACTCCTCGCGGGTGAGCTGACCGTCGCCATCCTTGTCCCGGCCGTTGAACATCGCGTTCCGGTCCTGAGCCGGCTTCGCCGCTCCGCTCCCCGGCTTGATCTGCGGCTTCGCCTCCGCGAACGTCGCCAGGAGCTTTCGGAGTTCCGCGACCGTCTCCGGCTGACTGGCCGCGACGTTACGGGACTCGGCCGGATCCGCTTCGTAGTCATAGAGTTCGAGAGCCGCCGACTCCGGTCCGTCCCCCGGCTTCTTCCACTCGACGAACCGGTATCGCGCCGTCCGGAGCGCCCGGCCGATCTGCTGACCGCGCGGATAGACCTGGATCACGACCTCTTTGGTCGCGGCGGACGGATCCTTCACGACCGAGGCAAAACTCCTGCCGTCGAGCCCCGACGGAGCCGGGAGCCCCGCCAGATCGCACAGCGTCGGATAGATGTCGACTGTCTCGACGAGGGCCGGGGCCGCCGCGGCCGAAGCGAGTCCGGGTGCGCTCACCACCAGCGGAATCCGGGTCGCCTGCTCGTAGTTCGTGTGCTTGCACCACATCCCGTGGTCGCCGAGATGCCAGCCGTGGTCCCCCCACAGGACAACGATCGTGTTCTGGCCGAAGCCGTTGGCGTCGACTCCGTCGAGCACCCTCCCGAGCTGGGCGTCCATGTAGCTGACGGCGGCGTAGTAGCCGTGAATCAGGTGACGCGTCTGCTCGTCAGTGAGCGGTCCCTTGTCCGGCATTCCGGCGTATTGCCGCAGCTCCCCCCAGGTCGTCGGCGCGAAACCGGGAGCATCTTCGGGGGGCGTGTTCCGCGCCGGCTGCGGCAGTTTGGCCGGGTCGTACAGGTCCCAGTACTTCTTGGGAGCACAAAACGGCAGATGCGGCTTCACGAACCCGACCGCCAGGAAGAACGGATCCTCGGTCCCCTTCGCCTGTTCCAGCCGCCGGATCGCCTCGACGGCGATCTTGCCGTCCGGATAGATATCGTCCGCCACATCGGCCGCCTCGGTCGGAGCCCCCCGCGGCAGCTTTCCGACGTCGCCGGGCTGATTGCCGAAGAGAGCCTCTTCGCGGGTCAGCCCTTTCTGGGAACCGTTCTCCGGAAGGACGTACGCAATGCTGTTCGCCTTCCAGTGAGGGACGCTCCAGGAGGCGGGGTCCTCATGGTTCCCGTGGCCGACGTGAAAGATTTTTCCCAGCGCCTCGGTCCGGTAGCCGTTGTTCTTGAACTGCTGCGGGAGGGTCACGATTTCCGCGCCGGCCGCCCGAAAATTCGTCCCGAGGTCGTAGATCCCGAGCGTCTGCGGCCGACGGCCGGCCAGGAGCGAGTTCCGCGAGGGAGAACAGACCGCCTGGTTGCAGTAGGCCCGGTCGAACCGGACACCCCGGGCGGCGAGCCGGTCGATGTTCGGCGTCCGGACGAGCGTATCGCCGTAGCAGCCGAGGACCGGTTTGAGATCGTCCACGCAGATCAGGAGGACGTTCGGCTTCCGGCTCGGCTCGGCGGCGAAACCGGGTGTAGCGAGAAGGACCACCACTGCGGCGAAGAGCAAGCGCATGACTCACCTGGGATCGCGACGCGCCCCTCGCACCGCCGGAGCCGGGTTCGCTCCAGCCGGGGAGGGGGTCGGGATCGGTTGTCCCGCTCGGCCGCGGGAGAGTCAAGCGCGGACGCCGACGATCCGGATCCGGCGGTAGTCCGCCCACCAGTTGCCGTCGCGGTGGAGCTCCGGTCGGAGCGTCGCTTCTGCCTGAGTCAGCACCGCCTCGCGCTGCGAATCCGTGAGCGACTCCATCCACGGCTTCCGGAACATCCAGTACCAGTTCCGCAGCCCCTCCGGGCCTTCGAGCTTCGTCGGCCGGTCGAACAGCCAGGCGGAGCGGACTTCGATGTCGTAGTTCTCGAGCAGCGGGGCGTACTCGCCGATCGTCGGATAAAACCACTCGTGCTGCGGACGAGCGCCGGTCACGGCCTCCATCGCCTCGAGCAACCCGGCGAGGACCCGCTCGATGTTCCGGTGCCCGCCGAACTCGACGACGAAGCGGCCCCCCGGCTTCAGGACCGCCGACATGATGCTGACCGCCTCTTCGGCGCGGCTCACCCAGTGGAGGGTGGCGTTCGAAAAGACGGCGTCGAACGGTCCCCCCGTCAGCAGCTCGTCGGGATCGATCGCCGAGATGTCACCGACGATCCACTCCCGGTCGGGGTAGGCCTCTCGCGCGGTCGCCACCATCTCGCCCGAGCTGTCCATCCCCAGGACCGACGCTCCCGCCGCGGCGATCTTGGCGGTCAGGTGTCCTGTTCCGCAGCCGACGTCGAGAATCCGCTCTCCGGCCCGGGGCTGGAGGAGTTCCAGCAGGTCTTCTCCATACTTGGTCACGAAGCTGTGACGGGTGTCGTAGAGAGCCGGGTTCCAGGTATTCGTCGCCATTCCTCACCACATCGTCGGTCGAAGCTGCAGTCCATCCCGTCTTGCCCAGTGTCGCAGGTCTGGCGGCACTGGGAAGGTCTGCTGCGGCAGAAGAGAGCCGTTCCGCATCGCGAAACCACCCCTCGAACGGGCGGGGCGGCGGCCGGGGGACACGCCGGATCGATTCCGAGTTCACGCAGATTTTCGTGGATGCGAGCCATCGAGACGGCCACGGGAGCGACGAACGAATCTCTCGATCCTGCCGTCAGTTCCGCTTTCGCAAAGTCTGCCGGCCCGGTCCCGGCGGAAGCCGCGATTTTCGCCGCGACTGCCGCCGGCTCTCGATGGAATCAGTCTTGGGACCTGCTAGACTCTCCCTCTGTCGCTGTCTCTGACAGCCGCGTCCTTGTAGCTCAATTGGATAGAGCGTCGGCCTCCGAAGCCGAAGGTTGGAGGTTCGAGCCCTCCCGAGGACACTTTCATTCTTGCCTGATCGCTTTCAGGCCATATTGCTGGGCCAGTTGTTCGCAGAGATGTCCGGCGGAAGCTTTGCCGGGAAACAGCGGCCGCGAGACAGAGCGTTTCCGTGCGGGTAGGATACGGCTCGAACATTTGAGGCCACGCAGTGACCGGCTCTCTCCGGATCGCGCTCCAGAGGTCGGGCCACGCTCCTCCGCATTGCCGCCGAACATCAGGAGGTTCGCCTTGCGCACGCTCCAGGACTGGATCCGGTTCGCCGCATCCACCGCCCTTCTCGTCTCGATCAGTTTCTCCCTGGCACCAGCTCAGGCCCAGGAAGACGGAGACGATACCGCCGCCACCAAGGCGGCCGAACGTTTCCTCACGGTCCTGGAACGGAACCCGCGGCGCGGCGTCGCCCTCGACCGGGTCTACGACCACCACCTGGAACGGGGAACCCTCGACGAGTTGGCCCGCTCGCTCCAGGCCCGGACCGAACGTGATCCCGCCGACGGAACCGCCTGGATGCTGATCGGTCTCCTCGAGTCGAAACGGGGACGGGAAGGGGAGTCGATCGAGGCGTTCCAGAAGGCTGTGGAGCTCCGCCCCGCCGATCCGGTCGCTCCGCTCTATCTCGGACAGGCGTACGTCGTCGCCGGTCAGACCGACCGGGCCGCCGAGGCGTACGAGCAGGGGATCGCCCGAAAACCGTCCCGGCAGGAGGCGCTGGAACTCTTCGGGGCGCTCGGCCGGGTCCACCTTCGCGCAGGCCAGTCCTCCAAGGCGCTCGACGCCTGGACCCGCCTCGAAGCGGTCGTCCCCGATGACCGGAACGTCCAGGAAGAGATCGCGGCGACGCTCGCCGCCGAAGGCCAGCTCGACCTCGCGCTACCGCGGTATCGGACCCTCGCCGCCTCGGCCAGGGAAGAATCGCAGAAGGCGCTCTACCGCATCGAGATCGCCGACATCCTCGCCCGCCAGAACCAGACCAAAGAAGCGATCGCCGAGTTCGACTCGCTGCTCGCCACGCTGAACCCGGAAGGGTGGCTGTACCGGGACATCCGCTCCCGCGTCGATCAGACGTTTCTCAAATCGTCGGACCTCGACGGTCTGACCCGCTACTACACGGTCTGGATCGAAAAGCATCCCGAGGACATCGACGCGATGTCCCGCCTGGCCCGACTGCTGCTCCGGCAGGCCCGAACCCCCGAGGCCCGTGGCTGGCTCGAGAAGGCGCTGAAGCTCGCTCCCTCCCGGACCGACCTCCGGCGGTCTCTCATCGATCAGTTCGTAGAGGAGCAGGAGTACCCGGCCGCCCTCGCGCAGTACGCCGCTCTCGATCAGGCGGAGCCGGGGAACCCCGACACGCTCCGTGAATGGGGCAAGCTGATCCTCCGGGACCGAAGCCGGCCCCGCGAGGAACGGGAGAAAGCGGCCGAAGCGGTCTGGCGGAGGCTGCTCGCCGCCCGGCCGACCGATGCTCTCGCGGCCATTCAGGTCGCGGATCTGCTCCGCCACGCCGAGATGATGGAGGCCGCGGAGGCGCTCTACCGCAAAGGGGTTGAGCTGGCTCCGACGGAGCCGCAGTACCGCGAGTACCTCGGCGAGTTCTACCACCTGCAGAAACGGAAACCCGAGGCGCTCGCGACCTGGAACGAGATCGTCGCGGGAGACCGGCGGTCTGCAGTCTCGCTCGCCCGGCTGGCAGAGGTCCTGGCCTCGTTCGGCTACCTGGCGGAGGCGATCCCGCAGGCGGAAGCGGCCTGCGCGCTCGACCCGCGGGACCTCCCACTCCGGCTCAAGACCGCGCAGCTCCAGGCCAAGGGAGGGAAACTCGAGGCTGCCCTCGCGACGTTATCCGCCGCCGAATCGTTGGCGCAGGATGACGAGGAGCGGGAGCTGATCGTCGAAGGACAGCTCCGGCTCTACGAGCAGGAGGAGTCACTCGACCGGCGGGCGACGGCCCTCGCTGCCGAACTCACCGCGGGGAAGGGGACGCCGCGGGGGTACTACCTCCTCGCGCGGATCTGTGAAGCGAAACGGAAATGGACCGACGCCCTCGCGGCGATCGACTCGGCCCGCAAGGCGGACCCCAAGTCCCTGCCGGTGCTCATCGCGTCCGCCCGGATCGCGGAGCAGGGGGGCCGCCTGCAGGAAGGGATCGACCGGCGGCGCGCGCTGGCTGAGCTCGACCGCCGCGGACGGAGCGAGCACCTCCGCCGGATCGCGGAGCTCGAGCTGCAGCTCGGCCATAAGCCCGCCTCGCTCCAGGCGGCCCGCGAGCTCGTCGCCTCGGCCCCCGGCAACACCGAAAACCAGGAGTTCCTGGCGGGGCTCTGCTTCCGGGTGGGGGAGACCGAAGAAGGTCTCCAGACCCTCCGCAAGGCAATCCGCCTCAATCCCGACGAGCCGGCCCTGAGACTCGCTCTCGCGAGTCACCTGGCGGAACGGTTCCGGACGCAGGAGGCGATCGAAATCTACTGGCAGGCGTTCGACAAGGCCTCGCAGCTCGACGACAAGCTGGCGGTGATCCTGAAGCTGACCGAACTCTCGAGCCGGACGTCGAACCTCCCCCGGCTGTTCGAACGGCTCCAGAGCCTCCGCCGCGGCGTGAGCGACAAACGGGAACTGACCCTCTGCATCGCGCAGGCCCATCACGCCTCGGGAGACCTGGCCCACGCGCGGCGCGAGCTCGAGGCGCTCGTCGACGAATCGAGCCGCGACACACCACTGCTGCAGCAGCTTTCGAAACTGTCCGAATCGGACGGCGATCTCCCCGCAGCGATCCGCTACCAGCGGCGGCTCGTGGAACTCGCCCCCGGTCCCGACACCGAGTTCCGGCTCGCAGTCCTCCTGTCGCGGACCGGCAAGGTGGAGGAGAGTTCCGCAATCTACATCCGGCTTGCGGGGACGGAGAAAGATCCCGAAAGCCTGCTCAAGGTGATCGACTCGCTCCTGGCGCAGAATCAGGGGGACACGGTCCGCGCCATTCTCCAGTCGCAACGGTCGCGGGACGACCGGAACTGGGAGCTGCTCTACCGGGAAGGGGTCGCCCTCGGCCCCAAGTCGATCGAGGAAGCGACCCGGCGGTTCGAGGCGATCCTCGCCCTGTCCCTGGATGACGAAGAACCCGGCATCGCCGCGAAAAACCGGCAACGCCGTTCGCCCGGCGGCGCGTCCCCCCCATCGCCGCAGGCGGCCCAGATGTTGGCGTTCGGGATGTACACGATGGCCTCGCGGGTCCGGCAGAGTATTCAGCCGGTCCGCCTCGTCGCGAATGCCCCCGCCAGCGTCCAGTACTGGACTCCGTCGACCTTCGGCGAAGCCCGGATGGGGGCCCTCGCCTGGCTCCACGAGTACGCGAACCGGGGGCGACAAGGCCCCGAGTTCCTCCGCCGGTTCCAGATCCCCGCCGAACGGGACGACGCCACGGAGCGGCAGCTCTGGGACTATGCCTACCTCACCTCCGTCAGCACGGGGGGCCTCGAAAGGCGGATCACGCCCCTGGCGCGGCGGCTGGCTCAAACGGGCCGCCCTGCGGGCGAACTGTACTTCCTCCAGCAGCTCTACCTGTCGCAGATCCGCTCGAACAGCGCCAGCCAGGTGACGCCCGTGCTGACGCAGGGAGATCTCGATCTCGCCAGCCAGGCTCTCCGGAACCTGACCCGCGCCAGCCAGGATGGCAATCGTCCGCAGGTGGCCCCCATGTTCGCCTCCATCGTCCTCCGCGAGCTCGACCAGAACAACCGGTCGCCGGAAGCGGTCGACCTGTTCAAGGAACTCGTGGACGTCGCGGCGGGCCCCAGCGATCTCGCGATGTTGATCGCGGCCTACCCGCAATCCGGGGAGCTCGAACCGCTGCTGACCGCCTTCGGCAAGTTTTCGATCGCGGCCGCCACGGCTCCCAGCCTCTCCGCCTCCTACTCCCAGATGATTTCGGTCCGGCTGGCGGACCAGATCCCGCGGGTCAAAGGCCCCATGCGGGACGAGACGATCCTGTCGATCGTCGACCACGTGCTCGACGGGCAGCAGCGGCTGAGACGAGCCGGACCACGCCCCGGGAACACCTCGTCGAGGACCATGCCGAACAACGTGACGGTCCAGATGATCAACGGCACGTTGGTCCAGACGACGACCGGCACCTCGAACCGGCGTTTCCCACCCCCCAACTCGGTCCTCGACGAAGGGGCCCTGACGCTCCTCGACAGGATCTACAGCACATTCCAGAGCCGGTCCCTCGCCGACGTGCTGCGAAAGCGCCTTGAGCAGCGGCTCGAGACGGCGGCCGAAGGGGACAAGGCTCTCGAGCACTTCGCCCTCGCCTGCTTCTGGAAGTGGAGCGGGTCGCAGGAGAACGCCCGAGAGGCGCTGGACCGGTCGATGGAAGCGGCGCCGCGGGACACGGCCCTCTGGCTCGACATGGTCCGGATCCATATTCAGGCCTCCGAGTGGAGCGACGCGGCGAAGCGGATCGAGCAGATCACCCCGACCGACCTAGAACAGACTCGCGAGCGGGAGCTGCTGGCGCTCGATATCGCCGCCCGCCTCGGCGACAACGAGATGGGGAAGCGGGCGGCGGAGCGGCTGCTCGGAATGCGGCTCGATTTCCAGATGGAACTCCGGGTCGCGACCCAGATGAAGCGGATGGGGATGGACGAGGCCGCCGAGACGATCCTCGCCCGTTCGCGGGCCTCGGCGGGGAATCAGCCGCAGTCCCTGTTGATCCTGATGCAGACCGCGACACAGCAGGGGAACATGGACCTGGCGGAGGAGATTGCGCTGCAGATCCTGCAGCGGACACCGTCCACCCCCGCCGGCAATCCCGCTCTCCCTCGGGGTGCCGTCTCCGGGTCCGCTATCCGGACAGTCAACGGCACGGTGGTCCGGACGCAAGGGGGTGCTCCCGATGCGATTCGCGCGGCGGCGCTCGAGTTTCTGACGACGTCCAAACGTCTCGATGGTCTGATCGCCCGCTCGGAGGAGCGGCTGAAGCAGTCTCCCAACGCGATTCCGGTCTACGAAGAGCTCGCCGAGCTCTACCGAGCCAATAAACAGCCTGACAAGGTCCGCGAGGTCTACCGGAAGCTGATCGAGATCAAGCCGGAGGACACCGCGCTTCTGAGCCGGCTCGCGACCAACTTCCAGACGGCAGGGATGCTGAGCGAGGCCTGCGACGCCTACCTGCTCCTCCTGAAGCAGAACCCGTCGCAGATCCACGCCCTGCGGGTCCAGATCTTCGATTGCTTCGCCAAGGTCAACCGGACCGCGGACCTGGCCACGTTCCTCGAATCGATCGACGCGCCCCGGCTCGGCAGCATGCAGTCGACGGACGTGCTGATCCGTTCGATGGTGAACTCGCGCGAACTCCGCCCGGCCGCGGTCTCCCTGCTGCGGAAGGGGTGGGTCGAGAGCTCGGAGCAGCGGGGCTCGCTCCTCGCGCCGTTCGTCGGGCAGGGGGACCTCTGGAAGACCGACGAGTTCCTCGACTACGGCACACGGGCCCTGATTCCGACTCCGGCCGAGGCGGTGGCGAACCCGTGGTTCGGACTCGCCCCGACGAGCGGCGGCGGATCCGAAGCCCAGATGTTTTCGCTGTTCCAGTCCCTGATCGTCGGAGCCCAGGGGGCCAACCGGCTTGATCGGCTGCAGCAGGAGGTGACCCAGGGGCTCGGCCGCGCGCCGGAGTGGCGGGCCGGTCCGCTCGTTATCACCGTTCTGGAAGCGGCCGCCGGCAAGGTCGACACGGCCGCGGCGACCATCGACCGGGTCGCCGGCGCCAAGGACGCCGAGGCGATCCCCTATGGGGTCGCCTGGGTCGTAGGACAGGTCCTCGAGCAGAACGCTCCGGCCCGCGTCTTGGCCGTGCCGCTCTACCGGGTGGCGGTCGAACAGATTCCGCCGAACGATCCGCAGTACCAGAACCGCTGGGAGATCGGACCGGGCGCCCGGCTGCTCAAGCTGCTCGACTCGCTGAACCGCCGCGACGAGCTCCGCGATGTCCTGCTCCGCGCGGCGGCCCTGGCCGCCGGGAAGGTGGAAGCGAAGGAGTTCCGCTCCGAGTCGCTCGTCGGCGTCTACCAGGCGGGCCTGCAGCTCGAGAACCTGAGGTTTCCGTTCGAAGCGTGGCAGGTCTATCACGGGATGATCGAGCAACCGGCGCCGACGGCGATCGAAACCCCCTTCGCCGTCAGCGGCGACGCGAGTTTTCGCCGCGAGGCCCGGCAGCGGCTGGGGCGGCTGACCGAGTCACTCGCCACCTCGCACTCCGCCGAGCTGCTCCGCAGTCTCCTCCCGCCCGCCGACTCGAAGCGGGAACGGGGAGTCGACCTGATGCTCACCCAGGGAGCGGGGAGCGACGGCCAGATCGCCTTCACGACCCCCTGGAGCGCGATCCTCGCCTCCCGCGCCCGCCTGCCGGCGATGATCGGCGGCGACCGCAAGACGCTGGAAGAGCTCGCGACCCGCTATCCGGACCAGGTCGAACCCCGGATGCTGGCGGCGATCCACGCCCTCGCCGCGAAAGAGCCGGAGCCGATCGCGGCGGCGCTCGGCAGCCTGCGGACGTTCCTCGAGGCCCATCCCGATCCGGCTGTCGAAGCAGGTCGGCCGGTCGACCCCGCGGTGGAGGCGGAGCTCCGGCAGCGGATGGGGCTGTGGCTGATCGCGGTCGACGCCCTCGTGCGGGAGGAGTCCCGCGTAGAGGGGCGGTGGCTCGCCGGGCGGGCGATCGACGCGGCCCGCCGGCTCTCCCTCCGCCCGGAGACCCAGATGATGCTGGAAGGGGGGATCCGGCTGGCAGTCGAGGCCCACCTCCGCGAGGACCTCGAACGGTTCCTGCGGATCCAGATCGAGGTCGCCACGCAGAACCCCGGAGCCGTGGCCCCGAAGCCGGGCCGGCCTCTGCCGCTCACCGAACCGCAGTTCCAGATTGTCCTGCGGAGCACGCTGACCGCGGTCGAGAATGACCTGCCGAACCTCGCCGGAGAAGGACTCCGGACCGCGTTTGCCGGAGGGATGCCCGTCCCCGAACCGGTGTCCCTCTCCGCGGTCCCGCCCGCCCCCCCGACGGCAGTCACCTTCGGCTCATCGAGTCCTGCGAGCGTCGCCCGCATGCAAGGGGCCTTGATCCTGGCGGCGGACGCCGATCCAAGCGCCGCCGAGGATACGCTCCGCCGCACGGTCCGGATGCAGATGCACGCCCTCTCGCACGTCTGGCAGGAGAAACAACTGCCGGCCGAGGCTTTCTATGACGCCCTGCACCTCGTGGTGCTCGATCCGGCCGGCTCCCGCAAGGTGACGCTGCATGAGGACCCGTCAGCCGATGCCGCCGATCCGCAGAGCCTCGGGCGGGATCTCGCCCGCTGGGCGGTCCGCGCCGACCGGACCGGGCCGCTCGAAGCCGAGCTCGCCGAGCTGGCGAAGACCAGCGGAGCCGCGGTCCCGGCCCAGTCGCTCCGGGCGATCCTGGCGATCGAGACCGGAGACCGGGAGCGGGCGGAGGGGTTGCTCAAAGACCTGACGGAGCGGCTGGCGAAGCCCGACGCCACGGATCTGGCGATGGGACTTCAGGCGGCGGGGCAGGCCTGGAGCGACGAGCGGCTCCGTCCGGCGGCGATGCCGCTGATGGAACTCTCAGCCAAGAGATATGCGGGGAAGCAGAGCCTCGCGATCCGCGGACCGGTCCGGCTGCTGGCGGACCACTACGTGTCGCTCGGCCTCAAAGCCGAGCTCGCCGAGCTCCTCGACGGATACCTCAAGCAGCGGGAATCGCTCCACAACTGGTCGAACCAGTCGACCGATCCTCTCCTGCGGACGAACCTCCGCCGGGCGCTCGACTACGCCGGGGCAATCGGCGATGCCGACTGGACCCTCGAACGGCTCTGGCAGTACCACGACCTGCCGAATCCGGAAGCGGGGACGCGGCTCGGCATCCGCAATAACCGCGTCGTCGACGTCGCCGCCTCCGAAGAGGGGGTGCGGCTCGATGCCCTGGCGCCGCTGCGGCACGCGGCCCGGCAGCTCGCCGCCCTCCCCGCGGTCGACCGCTACGAGAAGCTGCGGGACTGGGTTCTCCCCTCGAGCCGCTACCGCGCGCTCCGCGAGATCCAGGGCTTCGCAGGGGGAGACGAAGGGAATGGGGAGACTCCGCCGGCCGGGGGGAGCGGTTCGTTCGGAACGCTGACGCTGCTCGTGTCGGCGGCCCAGGACGCGAACCGGCTCGACGACCTGCGGAAGGCGCTCGCCAATGCCCATCAGGTGAAAGAGAGCGACGCGGCTCTCCAGTGCCTCAAGGACCTCGTCGGGATCGCATCGGGAGCGAGCGCGCCGGTCGAGTTCGTGGCCAACTCGATGGAGAAGACCCCGTTGCCGGAGGCCGACTCGGGCCGGGTCCGGGGGACTCCGTTCCATGACTACCTGCTGGCCGAGGCGGCGCTCGCCGAAGGGACCTCGAAAGAGACGCGGCTGGCCGGCCGCCGGCTGGCGGAGCTCCTGCTCAAGGAGAAGCGGTCAGGCTACGTCCTGCAGGACGCCCATCTGCAGCGGCTGCTGGCTCTCGACAGGATCCGCGACCTGCCGGCGGACGACCGCCGCCAGCTCGTCGCGCCGGCCTGGAACTCCTGGACGGCAGAGCAGTCCGAGCTGAGCCGGGCGCTGGGACGCCCCGATTCGTGGTGGATCGCCGCGGGAGACCGCCTCGCGCACCTCAGCGGGGCGAACCTCGATCCCCTCACGTTCCGCTGGCCCGTCACGGGGACGTTCCAGTTCTCGTTCGAGGCTCCCGCTTCCATCGCCCGGCCCCCCGTCGCCTGTTACGGCGGCCTGCACCAGACGCTGCAGACGGGGAGCGACCCCAAGGCGACGCTCGCGTTCGGCCCGTCGCGGGCGATCGAACCGGCGGACCTCCTTCCCGACGGCTGGATCCGCTACACGGTCAAGGTGACGCCGGAGAACGTCCGCTACCTGGCCGGGGACCGGCTCCTCTACGAAGACGAACGGCCGCAGGCGGGGCAGCCGTGGCTCAGCCTCGCCGTCCGCGACTCTCAGCGGATGTCGCTCCGGAATCCGCGGTGGTCCGGTCAGCCGACGATCCCGCGCGAGATCGCGCTCCTCCCCCGTGACAATGGACGGGACGAGACGATTCCCGGCTGGAGGCTCGATCCTCAGACCGAGGTCCTGCTGCGGCTCGCCTCCCCGCGACCGACGCCAGTTGCCTCTACGGTTCCGCAGCCTCAGCCGCTTCCACCGGCACTCGTCTCGAAGACTCCCGTTGCCTGGCATCTGGCGAACGGGATTCTGCGGGGCCCTGTCATCCCCCGGTCGCTCCCCGTTCCGGCGCGAGGGCCGGGTCGCGCCTTCGTGGCGGGGAATCTCATGGAGAAGGGGGCCCAGCTTCTCGCGGCGCACCCGCTCCAGCGGGGGGAAGGGGTGACGTACGAGTTCTTCTACGAGCCGGGAACGTGCGAGGTCGATCCGGTGCTGGGGCCCTGGATCTTCCAGCTCGCTCCGGACGGAGTCCGCGTCAGCCGGAGGAGGCTCGTCCACACGACGAATCAGGGGACAATCACCGAGCGGATGCCGCTCCCTGCCAGCCCGCAGTACCGGAAGGGGGACGGACCGCTGCCGCTCAAGGCCAAGGAGTGGAACACCTGCCGCCTCGAACGGGCGGGCGACCAGGTCCGCCTCTCCCTCAACGGCCAGCTCATTGACGAGCGGCCCTGGGAAGCGGGGGCCGACCCGTCGTTCGGCTTCTCCTACGACTGCCATGAGGTCCGGGCCGAGGTCCGAAATGTCGTTCTGACCGGGGAGTGGCCGCAGGAATTCGGCGACCTGGCCGCCCCGCTGCTCGAGCAGGCGGGGGATGCGTCCCTCACTCCCGCCGGGCAGGAGGCCCGCGACGCCCTGCTCAAATGGGCCGAGGAGGCGCCCCCCCGGGAGTAACGTCGCTCCCGACGACAGCCTGACAAACACGCGCGGCCCGAAAGTCACTCCGGCACGGACGACCTCGGGGCGATGCCCGATTGCAGATGCCGGGGCCTTGCGTAAGATGGCCGCACGCTCAAATTCTCCTCGCTGTGGTCCGATCGTCCGATGCTGGAGTGGACATGAGCTCTCCCCTGCCGTCCGAAGGGATCGGGTCCGCCCCCGCCGGGGCCGGCTCACCGGGCCTCCTGCGAGTGCTCGGCCCCGGGATGGCGATCGCCGTCGTCGTCGGCAACACGATCGGCTCGGGAATCTTCGCCAAGCCCGGCGTCATCGCCGCCAATGGCGGGTCGTTCCCGCTGATCATGACCGTCTGGCTCGCCGGAACGGTCCTGTGCGTCCTCGGGACGCTCTGCCTGGCCGAACTGGCGGTGATGCTGCCGCGGGCCGGAGGCCTCTATGTCTACCTCCGGGAAGCCTACGGGGGGACGGCGGCGTTTCTCTTCGGCTGGCAGGAGCTGTTTCTCAATCGTCCGGCGTCGACCGGAGCCCTGGCGACAATCTGCGTCGCTTCGCTCAGCAATATCCTCGGAATCCCGTTCTCGATTCCGTTCGCCGTGTTCCTCGCGAGCCTGCTCGTCGTCGGGATGGCGGGGATCAACATGCTCGGCGTCCTGTGGGGGGGCTGGACCCAGGCGATCACGACCGTCATCAAGGGGGGCTTCGTCGCATTCGTGGCGCTGCTGCCGGTCGTCCTGCAGGGGATGGGCTACGGCGTGATGGACGCCGCCCGCTTCAGCGAGACGGTAACGCCGCTCCAGCCCGGGACGAGCGCCCAGGTGGCGGGGGTGCTGCTGGCGGTGCTGTGGGCCTACAACGGCTGGGAAGGGATCGCGCCGGTCGCCGAGGAGATCCGCGAGCCGCGCCGCAATATCCCGATCGCGCTCTTCGGGGGCATCGGGATCCTGGCCCTCCTGTATCTGGGGGCGACGCTCGCCTACCACTCCGTCGTCCCGATGGAGGAGATGATCCAGCCGGCAAATCGCCATCACGTCGCCGAGCTGATGATGACGCGGCTCCTCGGCCCCATCGGGGGGACGCTGATGTCGGTCGGCATCATGCTCAGCACCTTCGGCACAGTGAACAGCAACACGATGCTGAGCCCCCGGATTACGTATGCGATGGGGCGGGACGGGGCGTTCTTTCCGGTCTTCGGGAAGGTCCATCCCCGGTACCGGACGCCGATCGCCGCGATCGCCGTGCAGGCATTCATGACGGTCATGCTGCTGATTGTCTCCGCGGTCCTGATCCAGATGATCCCGTTCTTCCGCAATCACTCGGTGTTCGACCTCCTGACCAACTGCGTCGTCCTGATCTCGAGCGTGTTCTATGCGCTGGCGGTCGGGGCGGTGGTCGTCCTCCGTCGGACGCAGCCGGAGCGGGAGCGGCCGTTCCGGACGCCGCTGTACCCGTTGATCCCGATTGTCTACCTCCTCGTCAACGCCTGGTTCCTGTACCAGATCTCGTTCGGCCAGCCGGTCGAAACCTTCGTGGGACTCGGGTTCATCCTGCTCGGGATTCCGGTCTACCACCATTTTCGAAAGAGCCGGCCGGCGAACCCGTCCGGGCTCGATCCGGCGCCCGCCGGCTCCGGTGAAGCGGTCGATGCGCCGGCCGCCGGCTCTCTCGCCGCAGCCCGGCTTGAAGCTCCCGCAGCTCCGGTCGCCTCGTCCTCGACGACACCCTGACGGACTAAGCCATGATCCTGAGAACGCCCCGCGTGCTGATTCTCTGCCTCGTCATTGCCTCGCTGGTGAACGGGTCTCCGCGGACGGCTCTCGCCGATCTGCCCGGGTCACTTACCCCCCTGATCAAGGCCCACGAAGGGGAGGTGGCCGTCGTCGTCAAGAACCTCCGGACCGGAGAACTCTTCGAACACTGCCCGACCGAAGTGATGCCGACCGCGAGCCTGATCAAGCTTGCGGTCCTCGTCGAGATGTACCGGCAGGCGGAAGCGATGCCGGCGGGGAAGGGGAGCGATGAAAAGCCGCTCGATCTCGCCCGGCTGATCGAGGTCCGCAAGGAAGACATGGTCCCCGGCTCCGGGATCCTGACGGGGCATTTCCCCGCCGGGACCAGGCTCTCGGTCGAGGGGGCGGCGCACCTGATGATCGCCTTCTCCGACAACACGGCGACGAACCTCGTCCTCGACCAGATCGGTCTCGAAGCGGTCAATAAGACCATGGCAGCCATGGGACTGCCGGAGACGCAGATCCACGCCAAGGTGTTTCGGCGTGACACTTCGATCGCCCCGGACCGGAGCGCCAAGTACGGCCTCGGGAGCACGACCGCGCGGGATATGCTGACGCTCGTCGAGAAGCTCGAAGCTCGGGCACTGGTCTCGGCCGGTGCCAGCGATGCGATGCGAAAGCATCTCGCCGCATGCGACGACAAACAGAAATTCGGAAAGCTCCTGCCCGCGGGATCGAAGCTGTTCCACAAGACCGGCTCGGTGGCGAACGTCCGGACCGACGCGGGGCTCCTCGAGACCCCGGCCGGGACGCTCGCCCTCGTGGTCCTGACATCGAACAACAAGGACACGAGTTGGGGAGATACCAACGCCGGGGACCTCTTGTGCGCCAAGATCGCCCGGGCGGCGTTCGATCACTTCAATCCCCCCTGGAAACCTCCCGCGCCGCAGACCGAGCCGCTGCAGGTCGGAAGCACGGGGCCGCTCGTCGAAGCGCTGCAGCGGACGCTCAACGCCAAGCTCGGCGGAGGAGCGAGTGCGCTGTTGTCGACGGACGGGCAATTCGGGGCCTCGACCGAGGGGGCGGTGAAACGCTTCCAGGCGTCGGCCAAGCTGCCGGAGACCGGGATCGCCGACGCCGCGACGCTCAAGGCACTCGGGCCGCTCCAGGCGGAGGCCGAGCCTGTCCCGACGCCGGACTTCGTCAACAGCGAGATCCTCTCGAAGGCTCCGGCTGAGCCGCTCGACGGCGCACCGTTCGTCACCTGCAAGGCGTGGGCGATCGTCGACGCCAAAACCGGCGAGATGAAGGCGGGACAGCGTCATGACGAGCCGATCGACATCGCCAGCACGACCAAGCTGATGACGGCGTGGCTCGTGATCGACTATGCCGACGCCCATCCCGAGGTCCTCGACGAAACGCTCACCTTCACGGAGCGGGCGGACTCGACGGTCGGCTCGACCGCGGCCGTGCGGGCGGGGGAGTCGGCGAGCGTCCGGGAGATCCTGTACGGGCTGCTACTGCCGTCGGGGAATGACGCCTCGGTGGCGCTGGCCGAGCACTTCGGGAAGCGGTTCGCGGGAGAGAGGCCCGCCTCGGAGAAGCCCGCTTCGGAGGATCCGCTCGAGCAGTTCGTGGCGAAGATGAACTCCGCGGCGGCGGAGCTCGGGATGTCCAAAACGCACTTCATGAACCCGCATGGACTGACGCATCCGGATCACAAGAGTTCCGCGCGCGATCTGGCGACTCTGGTCCGGAAAGCGTTCTCGTCGAAGCGGTTCCGGGAATACGTCGGAACGCGGCAGCACGGAGCGACGCTGGCGGGCCCGTCGGGGTCGAGCCGGAACATCGTCTGGAAGAACACCAACGAGCTCCTCGGGACCGAGGGGTACCTCGGGGCAAAGACCGGGACGACCGATGCCGCGGGGGCGTGCCTCGTCTCCGTGAGTAAGCGGGGTGAGGAGGAGCAGATCGTCGTGGTTCTCGGCTCGGTGGCGTCACCGGCCCGGTACACAGACTCCCGCAACCTCCACCGTTGGGGCTGGCAGGGCATCCGCCCTGCACCGGGTGGCCGTAGGGACGATGGGTCACGCTAAGAACGTCGTGCCGGCGTGCTCTTTCCTCCTGCAGGGCGCTACGGCCGAACCGGATTCTCCAGAATCCGAAGCGTCCCGGCGTCGGCATCCAGTTCCGCCATCGCCCCATGCGGCAGCGTCGCGTTGAGCGGGACGTGCCCCACCGGGAAGTTCAGGACCACCGGGACGCGAAGGTCTTTGAGGTATTCGCGGATCGCGCGGTGGACGGTCGGGGTCTCTTCCGGCTTAGTGGCGTGGAAGTCGCCGATGATGACGCCCGCGATGCGATCGAGAACCCCAGCGAGGCGGAGCTGTGCGAGGTAGCGGTCGACCCGGTACGGGGGCTCGTCGAGGTCTTCGAGGACGAGGATCGCCCCCTCGGGCTCGAGGGCGTAGGGAGTGCCGAGGGTCCCGCAGACGAGGGTCAGGTTCCCTCCCCAGATCCGACCACGGGCCTTGCCGCCGACGAGTTTTTCAATCTGCGGGGCGGAGCGGGGCGGAGCCGGGAGCGTGAAGCCGACTGCGCCGGGCGGGTACTCCGAGGCCAGGATCGCCCGGCGGAAGGATTTCGTCGCGAAGTCGAATTCGGGCTCCTTGCGGTAGAGCTCGTACATCGGCATCGGCGAGTGGAACGTCACGAGCCGGCAGTGGCGGGAGATCGCCATGTGGAGGCCCGTGATGTCCGAGAAACCGGTGACGATCTTGGGGTCGCGGCGGAGGGCGGCGTAGTCGACCCGGTCGAGGGTCCGCATCACTCCGTAGCCGCCGCGGCAGGGGAAGATCGCCCGGACGGAGGGATCGCGGATCGCGGCGTTGAGTTCGTCGATCCGCTGGTCGTCGCTGCCGGCAAGGTAATCCGCGCGGCGGTCGATCCCGGGGGGAAGCTGGACCTCGAACCCCTCGCGCCGCATCTGCGCCACATAGGTCTCGACCTTCGCCAGATCGATCGGCCCGGCCGGAGCGACCAGGGCGATCTTGTCGCCGGGTTTGAGAGCGGGGGGGACGATCCAGTCCAGACTGGCCGGCGCGGCAGCCGAGCGGGGGGGCGGGGAATCCTGCCCGAAACTCATGGAGGCTCCTGTCAGCAGAATCAGCAGGCCCCCGAGCCGGGCGATCGCGCGGGACCGCAGCCAGGAGGTCAGACTCGGAGCGAGGGTGTCGATCATGCAGCGGAGTCTAGAGAGTTTCTCCGCGCCGCGGGACAGCCGGGAAGCCGCTGAGACGGCCTGCGGCATTGCGTTCCGCCAGTCCCGACTACCGGCGGCGGGAGCGTTCGATCGGAGCGTTCGCCTCCCGGGCGAGGCTGAAGACCGAGTAGCCGAGCCAGGCGAGACCGCCGAAGAAGCCGACGACGGCGATCCAGTTGGAGTCGCCCATGACGCGCGAGACACCCTCCCCGGGGAGGTAGTCGACCTGGAACTGCGGGGGCGGGAGATCGGCACCGAGCGAGTAGTCCTTCTGCGCGGTGCGGGGCGTTCCCCCTTCTTCGGAGTAGGTGTATTCGACGACCTGGACGGTCCGCCGCCGGCCGCGGCGACCGGAGCGTTCCGCCTCGAAGGTCCGGGTGATTGTTGCCTGGGCGGTCTTTCCCCAGACGCGGTACTTGAGTTCCTGCCACGAGAAGTACGCGGCGACGAGCATCACCACGCCTGCGATCAGAATCGATTTGAACCGCTGGATTTCGTCTTCGTGATCCACAGCCCTGGCCCTCTGTCTGAACTTGTCTTGCGTTTCGGCGTACAGCCCCCGGCGACGTCTGGCCGCCGGGGGCAATACGACTCCGTTATCGATTCTTGAACCAGGACCAGAGGCCGCAGATCACGAGCACGGCGATGAAGATCCCCCATGCCACCGGGTCCCCTTCGATCAGTTTTGCAATGGCCCGTCCGCGCGCTGCCAGAATCATGACGCACTCCCGCAAGAAGTGAAAAAATGGCCGCCCAAGAAGTGGGATGAGACTACCCACGGTGCTCGAGGCCTGTCCAGTGACGCGACCGATGGGAAGGGAGTCCTCGACGCCTGTTTCCCCAAAGCGGAGGCCGGATGTTTTCCACGGTTCGACAACGGAAAACGCCTCCGGCGGCCAGGAGCTCCGCCCCTGGACCCGGGTGGCCGTGGGACGATGGGTTTGCGCGGGGAGCGCCGTGCCGACCCGGACGGAGTTCGAGGCGTCTCTTGTCACGCGGGAGGCTGGCCCCCCGCGGAACCGTTCGCCATGATGCGAAACGAATAGCGCGCTCACGCTGGATCCCGGGTCCCACGACCCGACATCTCGAGATTCTGCATGACCTCACCGCCGCATCGGCGATTCGTCGCGTCTCCCTCTCTCGCCCTTACCGTCCTCCTCGCTTCGCAAGCCTCGCTCCATGGGGCCGAACCGCCCCCGCCCCCGCCCCCGATCCCGGACTTCGTGAACCCGCCGCCGCTCGAGCCACACCAGGCCCCCGCGTCGTTCCGCGTGCAACACGGATTCTCGCTGGAGCTTGTCGCCGCAGAGCCGCTGCTCGTCGATCCGGTCGATGTCGCCTACGACGAATCCGGCCGGGCCTACGCCGTCGAGATGCGCGGCTACCCGCTCCCCGAAAAGCCGGAACAGGCCCGCCCCGAGCCGATCAGCCGGGTCCGGCTCCTGTTCGACGACAACGGCGACGGCCAGTTCGACCGGAGCACGGTCTTCCTCGACAAACTCGACTGGCCGACCGCCGTCTGCTGCTACCGGGGGGGCGTGTTCATCGCCGACGCCCCCGACATCTGGTACGCCCGGGACACCGACGGAGACGGCGTCGCCGACCAGCGCCGCAAGTTGCTCACCGGGTTCAAACGGGACAACGTCCAGGCCCTCGTCAACAGCCTCAAATGGGGTCTCGACCACCAGATCCATGGAGCCGCCTCCGGCAATGGTGGGACGCTGACAATCCCGGATAAGGCAGACGCCGCTCCGGTTGCCGTCACCCGCCGCGACTTCCGGTTCGATCCGCTTACCGGCTCCGTCGAGGCGATCTCCGGCGGAGCGCGGTTCGGGGCGACATTCGACGACTTCGGGAACCGGTTCCTCTGCAACATCCGGAACCCGATCCAGCACGTTCCGCTCCCGCTCGCGCCGCTCCTCCGGAATCCGTTCCTCCCGCTGCCGAGCCTCCTGCACGATGCCGCCGAATCGGGAGAGACACTCCCCGTCTTCCGGATCAGCCCGGTCGAAGCGTGGCGCGAATACCGGGCCCGCCGCTGGGTTCAGGAACGGGTCAATTACCCCCGGAGCGAGCTGGTCGGCGCAGGCTACTTCACGTCGTCGAGCGGCGTGACGGTCTATCGCGGCGACGCCTACCCCGAGGAGATCTACGGCAATGTGTTCGTCGCTGACGTCGCCGCGAACATTGTCCACCGGGAACGACTTGTCCCCGACGGGGTGACGTTCCGGGCAGAGCGGACCGACCGGGAGGCGGAGTTTATCGGGTCGACCGACAACTGGTTCCGGCCGGTCAACTTCGCCAACGCCCCCGACGGGACGCTGCATGTCGTCGACATGTACCGGCTCAACATCGAACACCCCTGGTCGATCCCGGACGACATCCGGGCCAAGCTCGACCTGACAGCAGGGAACGACCGGGGCCGCCTGTGGCGGCTCGTCCCTCCCGGTTACCGATATGTGCGGCCGCCGCGGCTCGGAGAGTCCTCCACGGAGAAGCTCGTGGCGGAACTCGCCAGCCGGAACAGCTGGCAGCGCGAGACCGCTCATCGACTCCTCTGGGAACGGCAGGACCGCACGGCCATCGAGCCGCTGCGGGCGCTGTTCGGTGCGACACAGGAACCTCTCGCCCGGCTCCATGCTCTGTGGTCCCTCGACGGGCTTGGTGCCCTGACCTGGGAAGAGGTCGCCAAGGGAGCCCGCGACGTTCATCCGGGGGTCCGCGAACACGCCGTTCGTCTGGCCGCACTGCGATTTTCTTCTGAACCAAAGCTCTCCGGGCTGGCAGTCGCAGCGGCAGCCGACGACGCCCCGCGAGTCCGGCTCGAAGCGGCGTTCGTGCTGGGGAACGATCCCTCGGACGGGGCGACAGAAGCTCTGGCCGCGATGGCCCGTCGCGACTGCGGCGATCCGTGGATGCGGCTGGCGCTGCTCAGCACTCCTCCGGAGAAGGCCAACAGGTTCCTGGCCGCGTGCGTGCGTCAGCCGCAGTTTGCCAGTTCCGAAGGGGGAGCGAGGTTACTCAATGAACTGAGCCGGACGGCTGCTCAGGCCAAGGGGGCCGCAGCGACGCCTCCGACCAGCGCGGCTCTTCCGCTTGAGCTGGAGTTTGCAGTCTGGTCCGGCTGGGTCGAAGGGGCACAGAAGCGGAAGGAGAAATCGGCCGCGATTGACTGGACCGCCCTCCGCGGAAGCGATGCTTGGAAGTCGCTCGAAGCCCGGGCGCGTGCGGCCCTCGCCGACTCCGCCGCGCCGCTGCCGCTCCGGATCCAGGCGATCGCTCTGCTGCAGCGGACGCCGCTTGAGGAGGTCCGCGACCTGTTCGTCGAACGGCTCTCCCCCCGCGAGCCGCGGGAGCTGCAGCTGACGTCGGTCCGTGCCATCGCGGCTTATGGAACACCAGCCGCGGCGGACCTGCTGATCGAGCGCTCGAAAACCCTCTCACCTGCCGTGCGGGCCGAACTCGTCGACCTGCTCGCCTCACGCCCCGCGTGGCATGCACCGCTGTTCGCCGCCATCGATGCCGGAACGATCCGGGGAGCCGATGTCTCCGTACCGCGGCGGGCGCTCCTCCTGCGGTCGTCCGATGCCGCGATCAAGACGCGGGCGGAAGCGTTGTTCGGGGCGGCCGCCGTCAGCAGCCGCCAGGCGGCCCTCGACTCGCATGCAAAGACCCTCGACCTCGCCAGCGATCCGAAGCGGGGATTCACGGTCTTTCAACGGGAATGCTCGCAGTGCCACCGCTCGCGGGAGGTCGGTTTCGAAGTCGGGCCGCCGCTCGCCTCGATCCGGAACCGCTCGCCGCAGGAGCTGCTCGTCCACATCCTCGACCCGAACCGCGAAGTCGGACCGAACTTCGTCGACTACGTCGCGGTGCTCAAGGACGGCCGCTCGGTCACGGGGCTGCTGGCGAGCGAGACCGAGTCGCGGATCGTCCTGCTCCGCCCGCAGGGGCTGCGGGAAGACGTGGCCCGCGCCGATCTCGATGAGCTTTCGAGCACCGGAAAATCGCTCATGCCGGAGGGGCTCGAGCAGCGGGTCACTGCGCAGGAGCTGGCGGACCTGATCGACTACCTCCTCCATCCGGACGCCGTCGCCACCTCCGGCGGCCGATAGCGGCCGCGCGGCCCACGTCATTCCAGGAACCACGCCCGACATGGCTTCACCCGTCATCTGGGACCTGCATTGCCACCTCTCGGGGATCGAGGGGCGGACCGTCGACGAGCGGATGGCGAACCTGATCCGGTACGCCGACCGGATGGGGATCGCGCGGCTCGTGATCTCGATGGGGCTCCAGTTCCTCACCGAACCGACACCGGAGCAGTTCCGGAAGCAGAACGACGACGTCGTGCAGGCCCTCTCGCACTGGCATCACCGGGCCTTCGGGCTGGCGTACATCAACCCGCACTTCCTCGACGAGTCGCTGGCCGAGATCGACCGGCTGATCGCCAGAGGGCCGCTGATCGGAATCAAGCTGTGGGTCGCGCGGCGTTGCTCGGATGCGTCGCTCGACGCGATCGTCGAGCGGTGCCACGAACTGAAGGGGCTGGTCTTCCAGCACACCTGGATCAAGACGACCGGGAACCTCACGGGGGAATCGACGCCGCTCGACCTCGCCGAGCTGGCCCGGCGGCACCCCGACATTCCGATGGTCCTCGGGCACTCGGGAGGGAACTGGGAGCTCGGCATCCGCGCGGTCCGCGGGCTGCCGAACGTCTCGGTGGAGACGGCAGGATTCGATCCGACCGCGGGAATGGTCGAGCTGGCGGTGCGAGAGCTGGGGGCCGAGCGGGTCCTGTATGGAAGCGATGCCCCGGGACGAAGCTTTTCGTCGCAGCTGGCCAAAGTGGCGGGGGCCGAGATCGGTGACCGGGACCGCGAGCTGATCTACGGGCGGAACCTGCAGCGGTGGCTCGCACCGATCCTGAAAGAGAAGGGGATGCGGCCGTGATCGACGTGAACGTGGCACTGGGCCAGTACCCCTTCCGACGGCTTCCCGCCGACACGCCGGACGGGCTCGCCGAACGGCTCCGGAAGAACGGCGTGACCAAGGCGTGGGCGAGCAGCCTCGAGGGGCTGCTGCACCGGGAGTACGGCAGCCTCAATGCGCGGCTGGCGGAGACCTGCCGGACTCAGGGGGAGGGACTGTTTGTCCCGTTTGGAGTCGTGAATCCGGCGCAGCCCGACTGGGAGGAGGACCTGCGGCGGTGCGCCGAAGAGCATGGGATGCCGGGGGTGCGGCTCTTTCCGTCGTACCACCTGTACGACTTCGCCCTGCCGGCGGTGGGACGCCTGTTCGACCTGGCCGTCGAGCGAAAACTGATCGTGCAGATCGTGTGGCGGGTCGAAGACGAGCGGACGGAGCATCCGCTCATCCGGCCGGGGAAACTCGATGCGGCTCCCCTGGTGCGGCTGGTCGAGACGCGTCCGGAGCTGCGGCTGGTGCTGCTGAATGCCCAGCGGGACATCCGGACGGAGAGTGCGGGGCGGCTGATCCAGGCGGGGAACGTGTCGTTCGACCTGGCGATGCTGGAGGGGGCGGGGGGGATCGAGCGGTGGACGGCGATCCATCCGCCGGAGCGGCTGCTGCTCGGTTCGTATTCGCCCGTGTTCGTGACCGAGTCGGCGGTGCTGAAGCTCAAGGAGTCGGAACTGCCGCAGCCGCATCAGACGCTGATCGTTCAGGGCAACGCGGAAAGACTGCTGGCCCACTGACCCGGGTTCAGGGGCGGAGGCCGGTGGCGAGCCAGGCCGCCGGAGGCGCCTCTGTACAGGGAACCGCTCAGTCTACCCCGGACGCACCTACCGCTTCGGCGCCCGGTACGGCCGGGACTTCTCGACACGGTCAATCCGGTCGACCTGCCCATTCACGACCACGACCACGACCTCGCCGAAGCGGATGCCGCGGAGGGCGTCGGCGACCTTCTCGAACAGCGCCGTTTCGGAGCTCTCGGGAGCTTCGACGAGGGCAGGGATTGAAGAGGTGGACATGCTGATCTCCCAGACTCGGCGAATCGCGGGCCGTTATGAAAAGATCTCGCGGACCACGTTGCCGGCGACGTCCGTGAGGCGGAAGTCGCGGCCGGCGTAGCGGTAGGTGAGCTCTTCGTGGTTGAGCCCCATGAGCGCGAGGAGCGTGGCGTGCAGGTCGGTGGTGTGCATCCGGCCTTCGGTGGCGTGGATGCCGTATTCGTCAGTGGCCCCGTAGGTGAAGCCGGGCTTCACGCCGGCGCCGGCCATCCACATCGGGTAGCCGGTGATGTTGTGGTCGCGGCCGTCGACCCCCTGCGAGGTCGGGAGGCGTCCGAACTCGCTGCCGAAGAGGACGAGGGTCTCGTCGAGGAGCCCCCGCTGTTCGAGGTCGGCGAGGAGCGCCGCGGTCGGCTGGTCGGTCGCGCGGGCGTTGTTGGTGAGGCCGTTGTGGAGGTTATTGTGCTGGTCCCAGCCGGGGTGGCAGATCTCGACGAAGCGGACTCCCGCTTCGCTGAGGCGGCGGGCCATCACGCACTGGCGGGCGAAGCTGCCGGCGGGACCGTTCTTGACGCCATAGGCGTCGAGGACGTGCTGCGGTTCCTGCGAGATATCGAGCAGCTCGGGGACCTTCCCCTGCATCTTGAAGGCGAGCTCGTAGGACTCGATGACGCCGTCGAGCTGGTCGGGGGCGCTCGGGCCGGCCGCGAGATCGCGGTTCATCTGCTGGACGAGGTCGATCTGCTTCCGCTGGAGGGAGCGTTCCGACGACGCCTTGAGGTTCGGGAGGTAGCCGGTGTCGTTGATCCGGGTCCCCTGGAAATGGGCGGGGAGGAAGGCGCTGCCGTAGTTCGTCGCGCCGCCGAAGTTGGGGGGCGGGTTGATGGTGATGTAGCCCGGCAGGTCCTGGTTCTCCGTCCCGAGGCCGTAAAGCAGCCACGAGCCCATCGAGGGGCGGGTCAGCGAGGCCAGGGCGGTGCCGGTGTGGAGCTGGATCACCGCCTGCGGGTGAGCCGGGGTGTCGGTATGGAGGCCGCGAAGGAAGCAGAACTTGTCGACGTGCTCGGCGGTCTTCGAAAAGAGATCGGAGACCCAGGTGCCGGTCTGGCCGTACTGTTTGAAGCCGAACTTGGAAGCGGTGAGCGTGCCGCCGCCGGGGCCGACTTTGCCGCCGTCCTTCTGGAGCTGCGGTTTGTACTCCCAGGTGTCCATCTGGGAGATCGCCCCCTGCATGAACAGGAAGATGATCCGCTTCGCCTTAGCGGGATGCGGCTGCGGCTTCGCGGCGAGCGGTCCCGGCCTGGCGGCCGAGCTGGCGGCGCTCGCGCGGTTCTGGCCGAGGAGGCCCGCGAGAGCCACGGCGCCGAAGCCGGCACTGGCGGTCTGCAGGGCACCGCGGCGGGAGATTCGCGGAAGAGCGGCGGAGGGGAGGAAGCTCGACATGGATCGACTTTCGGCGGTGGGGTGTCTGTGCGCTGCGAGGACCGGTGGCTTCGGTTCGGCTGAGGTGCGGGAGCGAAAGATCACTTCAGGTAGCGGAACTCGGCGGAGCCGACGAGGGCCTGGACAAGGCTCGCCCAGGCGGCGGTCCGGCCGTCCTTGGCCTGAATGACGACTTCGTTGACAGGGGCGTCGGTCTGGTCCGCTTCATCCGGGTTGACCGGAGCGGCGGGCTTTTTGGCCTTCGGCTCCGTCTCGCCCGACGAGGCGGACGGATCGGCGCTCTCACCCGGTTGCTCCTTCGGGACGTCGGCCTTGGCGATCTCGGTCGCGGCGGGGGCGGGGGCGGAAGCGGGTCGGGTGGCGGCGAGGGTTGCCTCGTAGTCTTTGAGATAGGCCAGGGCCCGCTGGACTTCGCTCGAGAGGGCGTCGCGGCCGAGGGTCAGGCGGTAGGCCCGCTGGATCCGGGCTTCGTCGTCGAGTGATTCCGTGCCGAGCAGCCCTTCGGCGAGCTTCAGCGAGTTCCCCCGGACGAACGGGTCGTTGAGGAGGTAGAGGGCCTGCGGGGCGACGGTGGTCGTATCGCGATGGCCGGTCACCATCCCCTGTTCGGCGAAGTCGAACACCTGGAGGGCGTTTGGCGTGATCCCGCGGAGCAGGGGGAGGTAAACGCTGCGGAACTCGCTCGAGTCGGCGGACTGGGTGATGCCGCGGGCCTCGGGGCCGTTGTTCCGCATCTCCATCACCTTGTGCTCGCTGACGATCGCCTGCTTCGGCCGGCCGGTTTCGAGCCGGCCGGAGGCGGCGAGCGTCGCGTCGCGGATCTCTTCGGCGGCGAGCCGCCGCGGCGTGTGCCGCCACTGGAGCCGGTTGGCCGGATCGACGGCGACGTTCGTGGCGATCGCGTCCGAGCTGAGCTGGTAGGTGCGGGTCAGGACCAGCGCCCGGATCAGCCGCTTGAAGGACCAGCCTTCCCGGACGAACCGGTCAGCGAGGTGATCGAGCAGTTCGGGATGCGACGGCGTGTCGCCGGTCGTCCCGAAGTTGTCGACGCTCTTGACGAGTCCTTCGGCGAAGAGGTGCTGCCAGACGCGGTTGACGACGACCCGAGCGGTGAGCGGGTTTTCGGGGGAGACGAGCCAGTTGGCGAGTTCCAGCCGGCCGCTCTGCGTGTCGGAGATTTCCGGCTGGCCGGCGTACTTCGCAACCTGGAGGAACCCGCGTGGAACTTTCGGTCCCAGCTTCTCCGCTTCACCGCGGATGCGGATTTCGGTATCGCCGATCGTCTTCGCTTCCCGGACGCCGAGAGCGACGGCCCCCTGGGCGGCGGGGTCGTTCAGGGCGAGGAGTTCCTGCTGCGCCCGGTTGAGCCGCTGCCGGGCCTGCTGCCGCGGCGGACGGCCGTTGGGGCCGGGCTTCGTGCTGGCCGGATCCTTCTGGAGGGTTTCAAACTCCGCCTTCGCCTTGGCGACCTTGGCCTCGGCTGCGGCGATCTGAGCCTCGCGGTCCGCCGAGTTGGTCTCCGTCCCCTTCTGCGAGAGGGGGAGGAGCATCGACGTGTCGTAGTAGTCCATCCCGCCCCCCCCCATCTTGTTGCGGACGCCGGCGCACAGGTCGGTGCTCGAAAAAATGCCGGCGAGGGCGTAGTAGTCGGCGGTCGGGATCGGGTCGAACTTGTGGTCGTGGCACCGGGCGCAGCTCGCCGTAAGGCCGAGGACCGAGCGGGAGACGGTGTCAATCTGCTCGTCGATGTTGTCCATCACGAACCGGACCTTGAACCGCTGGTTCACGTCCTTGACCCCCAGGGCCAGGAACCCGGTCGCGACGGTGTGCTCGTCCTTCTCTTCGGGGGTCGCGGCGGGGAGGAGGTCCCCGGCGATCTGCTCCCGGACGAACTGGTCGTACGGCTTGTCCTTGTTGAACGAATCGATGACGTAGTCCCGGTACCGCCACGAGTGAGGGTAGGGGACATTCCGGGAAGAACCGGTCGACTCGCCGTAACGGGCGACGTCGAGCCAGTGCCGGCCCCAGCGTTCGCCGAAGGCAGGGGACTGGAGCAGCCGGTCAACGACCGCTTCGAACGCCTGGGCCGAGTTGTCGGCAAGGAAGGCGTCGATCTCTTGCGGCGTCGGAGGGAGCCCGGTCAGGTCGAACGTGATCCGGCGGAGCAGGGAGGTCCGGTCGGCATCGCCGGTCGGGGCGAGGTCCGCCTCTTCGAGCTTCGCCAGCACGAACCGGTCGACGTCCTCCCTGGCCCAGGTCCCGTTCTTCACCGCCGGAGCGGCGGGGCGGGTCAGAGGCTGCCAGGCCCAGTGCTCGGCGCGGAGCCGCTTGTACTCGTCTTCCGAGGCGCCGAGCTCGAACGGGATCTCGACGGCGGGCCAGGCGGCTCCATCCTTGACCCACTGTTCGAGGATCGCGATCTCCTCGTCGGTCAGCTTCTTCTCCGGCGGCATCTTGAGCTTGCCGTCGGTGTATTTCACCGCGTCGATCAGGAGGCTGCTGCCGGGATCTCCCGGGATCACCGCCGAGCCCCGACCGCCGCCGCTGACGAGGCCGTTCCGGTCGTCGACCCGCAGGCCTCCCTTGGCGTTGGTGTTCGCCGAGTGGCAGTTGTAGCAATTGCTGACGAGCAGCGGCCGGACCTTCTTCTCGAAGAACTCGATCTTGGCCGGGTCCTGTGCCGGCTCGGCCGCGGGGAGACCGAACGGAGCCGCGGCGGCGACCAGGCCAACCAGAGCGGAGAGGGAGAACGGGGCTCGCGTACGGGACATGGGGTCCATCCGGTGAGATTCCGACGTGCTGTCGATCGAGGGTGCGGGAGGTCTGTCGGCGGAGCGAACGCCGAGTCACAGGGGCAGGGAAGAGGGAGGCACGCTTCCGGAGTGACGTGGAAGCGTGCCGTGCCCCCACTTCCTGTTTCAGTTCAGTCGACGGCGGCGCTCGTCGCGGACTGGGCCTTCTTCCGCTTCTTCGGTGGCTGGTTCTGCTGCTCGGGGGTCGAGTTCGCCCGCGCGGCCCGCCACTTCGGCTCGACCAGCGTCGCGTTCCAGGCGTCCCAGTCGGTCTGCAGTTCCTTGACCTTGTCCGGCTCGGCCGAGGCGAGGTCGGTCTTTTCACCGATGTCGGACTTCAGGTTGTAAAGCTCGGTTCCGCCCCCGCCGTTGGCCCGGACCAGCTTCCAGTCCCCCTTGCGGATCGCGGTCTGCTGACCGAACCGCCAGTAGAGCTGGCTGTGCGGGGCCCCGGTCTTCTCCCCCTTGAGGAAGGGGAGCAGGTCGACCCCGTCGAGGTTCTTCTCTTCGGTCGTCGGCTTCCCCGCGGCGGCGAGGACCGTCGGCAGGAGGTCGAGCTGGATCACCGGCTGGTCGTAGACTCCCCTGGCCTTGATCTGGGCGGGCCACTTCACGAAGAACGGAACGCGAACGCCCCCTTCCCAGGTGGTCGCCTTCTGCCCCCGAAGCGGGCCGTTCAGCGAACCGTTGACCGGGGGACCGCCGTTGTCGCTGATGAAGGCGACCAGGGTGTTCTGCTCGAGGTTGTCGGCCTTGAGGGTGGCGAGAACGCGGCCGATGGCGTCATCCATCGCCGTCAGCATCCCGGCGTAGGTCCGGCGGGTCTCGTTCGAGATGTCTTTAAAGCGTTCGAGGTGCTCGGGCTTGGCGTGCTGCGGGTTGTGGACCGCGTTGAAGGTCAGGTAGAGGAAGAACGGCTCCGACTTGTGGCGGTCGATGAACGCGGTCGCCTCTTCGGCAAAGGCATCGGTCAGGTAGGCGGGATCTTCGACCGTTTCCGTGCCCCGCTGGACCGTGTTGTTCTTGGGGCTGCCGGGGAAGTAGGGGTGCGCCCCGCCAAGGAAGCCGTAGAACTCTTCGAAGCCGCGCTGCGTCGGATGAAACTCAGGACCATTCCCGAGGTGCCACTTCCCGACCATGCCGGTCTTGTAGCCGGCCCCCTTGAGGCGATCCGGCATGGTCTTCTCCGCGAGCGACAGGCCGACCTTGGCGTTCGCTTCGCTCGGCGGGCCGGGGTTGAACTCGTGTCCGAACCGCTGCTGATAGCGGCCGGTGAGGAGCCCCGCGCGGGTCGGACTGCAATAGGGGCCCGAGACGTAGCCCGAGGTGCAGCGGACACCGGCGACGGCGATCGAGTCGATGTGCGGCGTCGGGATGTCCTTGTTGCCATGGACGCCGAGGTCGCCGTAGCCGAGGTCGTCGGCGACGATGACAATGATGTTCGGCCGGGCGGGTTCCGCGGCGAAGGCCGGGGCCGCCCCCAGCAGGGCGGCCGACGCGGCGAGTCGTGACAGGTGTGACCGAAGCATCTCGAAAATCCTCACTCGAACGGGGCTGACGGGGACTCCGCGATCCGTCCTCTACAATGCGTTGCGGCGAAACGTTCTTCCGTCACTCCGAAACGCCTCATCCAATCAACACGGAAAAAAGCCCGGGAGCAGGCGGGCGATTGGTCCGGCGATCACTATCCGCCGAAGGCGTCACACGAACCAATCGCCGCCAGTCTCCTGGACGATCTCACCGTTTCCGCGACTTCTTGTCGGTCTGGGCCAGCATGTCCTTCGACTCGAGCTCGAAACTGACCGTGTTGAGCCCGGCCTGGAGGTCGCGGCGGATGTCGGACTGCTTGTTGAAGCGAGGTGGAATCTTGAAGGCTGGCTTCGGCTGATCGTTCCCCGGCTCCCAGTCGTGATCGATCCGGATCAGGTGCGTCCCGGGAACCGCTCCCCAGCGTTCCCGCGAGAAGCGGAGCCGGTACTTGCCGTTCTTGTCGGTGTAGCCGACCGAGGGAGAGCCTTTCCCCCCCTGGGGCTGGTATTCGAGCATCACCCCTTCGAGCGGCTTGCCGTCGAGGGTCACGACCCCTTCGACATCGGCGAGCTTCGGGCCGGATTGGCCGCAACCGGTCAGCCCCAGGCCAAGCAGGGCAATCGCGACGAATCGAGTGGGTGTTTGTTTCAGGCGAGCGAAGAGCATGATGGAGTCTGGTCTGGAGGGTTGTTCGAGAAGCCCGGAAACGGAGTGGTCTGATCGAAGAGCCGGGGCCGCCGGTGTGGACGACGGCGGCCCCGGTCCCCGCGAAAGCTGTCTTAGAACTCGCCGACGATGCCGCCGTCGCTCCGCATGCCGAGGCGCTGGTACGTGCCAAGCATCGTCTGCGGATTGCCGGCCGTGCCGAGCGTGTTGTCGAAGTGGATGCTGTCGCTGATGAAGCGGACCCCGCCGTCTCCCATCAGGAAGTGGGCGCCGCCGGCGTGCGTGCTGTGGAAGCCGCGGGGGCTGTTGGCCCCCGGCAGATTGATCTTCCAGTTCGTGATCCCGACGATCTGCCGCAGCCCCTCGTTCTGGTGCTCCGTATAGTTGCGGGTCCCGACCCAGACGGCGGCGAGTTCATCCCAGCTCCGTTCCCCGACGAGGAACTGATTGCTCGTTCCGTCCTTGATGTCGTCGATCCGGACCTTGCTCCCCGACCAGAAGATCCCGAACGGGTCAAGCCCCTGATCGAGGACCTCTTCGGCGGTGATGAAGCGGGTCCCATGGACGCCGACATAGTTCGACGTCCCGACCGCGATCGGACCGTAGGCGGCGTTCGAGAACATCCGCTGATCGTTCGTGTCCGGGGCGGTGTCGGACGGGCAGCGGAAGACGGGGACCTTCGTCTGTGTGATCGAGCGGAGGTTTGCGTCGAGCAGGACCGCCGTCAGCTCGCGGCCGTTGACGTCGAGTTTGTTGTACAGACCGACCTGATCGAGCTGCGGCAGGATCATCGCCCCCCAGCCGTAGGCGGAGGCGCGGTTGGCGGTCGTGACGTTGATCTTGCGGGGAGCGGTCGGGCTGTAGCTCGAGAAGACGTTCCCCGGGGGGAACGCTCCCGCCTGCTCGTGGTAGTTGTGGAGGGCGATCCCGATCTGCTTCAGGTGATTGCGGCACTGGGCAGCGCGGGCCGCCTCGCGGGCCTGCTGCACGGCCGGCAGCAGAATCGCGACCAGAACCGCAATGATGGCGATGACGACGAGGAGCTCGATCAGCGTGAAGCCGCGGGAGCGGCGGGCGAGGCGGGACGTAACCATGGCGGCGGTCAATCCGTTCAAAGGGGCGACATCACAGGTCGCACGGTGTGTCTTGAAAATCCGGCGCGAGCGACGGAAATCGAAAGCGTCTTCCTGAGCCGAAGCTCCCGGCCGCGAGGCCAGGGGAACGGGGCATCCAGCAAAAGACATCCGGTGAGAGCGAGACCGGAACTCGAGGCGAGCCAGGGAGCCGTTCAGCAACAACAGATCGCAGAGAGCAACATCACAGCATCAACCTGATCGAGCGGGGGAGAGAAACGAATGGCGGCGGCGGATGACATGGAGAAACTCCGAGTTTCCGGCGACACCTCCAGTGCAACTGGTCAGCATCTCTCCGAGTGAGGCGGGCTGGCGACGCGATCGTTTTCGACGTCTCGCCAACAGGACCGATCAGACTGTTCTTACCGGTCCTGATTGACTACCAATCCGGTGGCAATTTATTATCGGCAGCCGGATGGGGTTGTCAACACTGAAGGAAAAAGTTCACTGGGTTTTCCCGGAGCAACCGGCTCAACCTATTCCTTTCCATTGACTTGCGAATTACCAACGAAGCTAAGAAACCAGAAACATGATGCTCGCCGAGACACGCCAACCTGCCCGATTCTCATCGATCGCCGACCAACTCACTCGTTATTTCACTCTACTGCTCCTGGCGGCCATCAGCGCCGGCTGCCCGGCCGAGCCGAAACCGGCAACGCCCTCTCGGCAAACGCCTGCAACCGCCGAACTGCTGAACGCCTCCTATGACCCGACGCGGGAACTCTGGCGCGACCTGAACGCCGCCTTTGTTCCGCACTACGAAGCCGAAACCGGAACGCGACTCACGATCAACCAGTCGCACGCCGCGTCCGGCAGCCAGGCCCGCGCGATCATCGACGGCCTCGAGGCGGACGTCGCCACCCTCTCGATCTGGTCCGACACCGAGGCCCTGCATCGCAAGGGGCTGCTCCGGGACAAGTGGGAAGAGACCTTCCCGAACCGCTCGCTCCCCTACACCTCGACGGTGGTCTTTGTCGTCCGGAAGGGGAACCCGTTCGGTATCCGGGACTGGCCCGACCTCGTGGCGAATAAAGCCCAGATCGTCACCCCCAGCCCTAAAACGTCCGGCAACGGAAAGCTCAGCCTGCTAGCTGCCTGGGGGAGCGTGACCCGCAACGGCGGAACCGAGGCGGAAGCCGAAGCCTTCCTCAAGCAGCTGTATTCCCAGGTCCCTGTCCTCGACACCGGGGCCCGCGGGGCGACAACCAGCTTTGCCCAGAAGGGGATCGGGGACGTGCATCTCGCCCTGGAGAGCGAAGCCCGCCTCGAGATCCTCGAGTCCAAGGGGGAACTGGAACTGGTCTATCCCCCATCGAGCATCCTCCACGAGCCGCACATCGCTCTCGTCGACAAAGTGGTCGACGCCCGGGGAACCCGCGCCGCAGCAGAGGCGTACCTCCAATTCCTGTACACGCCGGCAGGGCAGGAGATCATCGCCCGCCACCACTTCCGTCCCTCCGATCCGGCCGTGCAGGCCGCTCACGCCGCCGACTTTCCCCCGCTCAAACTGTTCGGCGTCGCGGACATCGTCCCCGGCGGCTGGGACGCAGCCCAGACCCGCTTCTTCGACGACGACGGCCTCTTCGACTCGCTGTATGAGCCGCAACAGAAGTGATCGCACGAACAGTCACCTGATCGGACTCTCTGTCAAATCTTCAGAATTGCCGTGACCGCTATTGACGACCAACTCCGTCGTGGATAATTTGCCCACCAACCTAGTAGGTTATATGTAGTTCACGATCGAATGTGTCGATCTTGAGGGCGTTGAACGGGTGACCCCGCGGGATTCGCGAGGGAACCGGGCCAGAAACGTCGCACCGGACAACCGGGCGTCTGCAGGAGAACAGAGCTGTGATCGGGTTTCGTACAGGGTTCGCAGGGATGCGTGTTTCGTTCCGGCCGCTGACGCAGATCGCGTCCGTCTGCCTCGTCGCCCTCACCGGATTCGCCCTCTCGGGCTGCACCGAGTCGGGTTCCGGATCGGCAGGCGGGAAGAGGGGAGGGACCGCCAACCTCCTCAACGTCTCCTACGACCCGACCCGCGAACTCTGGCGGGACGTCAACACCGAGTTCGCCAAGAGCTACGGCAAGCCGGTCGAAATCAGCCAGTCGCACGGCGGATCGGGGGCCCAGGCCCGCGCCGTCGCCGATGGCCTCGAAGCGGACGTCGTGACCCTCGCGATGTGGCCCGACACCGACGCCCTCCGCAAGAAGAATCTGATCAAGGAAGGGTGGGAGGAACGCCTCCCGAACCGCTCGCTCCCCTATGTGTCGACGATCGTATTCGTCGTCCGGAAGGGGAACCCGGCCGGCATCAAGGACTGGCCGGACCTCGCCAAGCCCGACATCAAGGTGATCACGCCGAACCCCAAGACCTCGGGGAACGGCAAGCTGAGCCTGCTGGCGGCCTGGGGATCAGTGCTCCTCCGCGGTGGCGATGAAGCGGCTGCCCGGGAGTACCTCACCAAGCTCTACAAGAATGTCCCGGTCCTCGACACGGGGGCCCGCGGCGCCACGACCACCTTCGCCCAGAAGGGAATCGGTGACGTCCACCTGACCTGGGAGAACGAAGCCCACCTCGAGATCGCCGAATCGAAGGGAGAGCTGGAACTCGTCTACCCGCCCCTGAGCATCCTGGCCGAACCACACGTCGCCGTCGTCGACGCCAACGTCGACCGCAAGGGGACCCGCGAGGCGGCCGAGGCGTACCTCAAGTTTCTCTACACGCCCGAAGGCCAGGAGCTGATCGCCAAGCACTTCTACCGCCCGTCGGACGAGAAGGTGCTGGCCAGCCACAAGGACGTGTTCCCCGCCATCGAGCTCTTCCCGGTCACGAAGATCGCCGCCAACTGGAATGAAGCCCAATCCAAATTCTTCGCCGACAACGGCCTGTTTGACGCGATCTACCAGCCCCCCGGCTCGTAAGCCGCCCGCCACCCCGGTTTCCGTATTCCGCTGCTGACTGCCCTCCCGCCTCGACCTCCCTCCTGGCTGCTCACCCGGAGTCCCACCATGAACGCCGCGGCCCGCAAGGCGTCCCCCGCGCAGACGAAAGCGACCTTCGCACGCTACGACGTGTCGGCCGCCTCGTGTGCCGAGGAGGAGGCCCGGCTGCGGCAGGAGCAGGAACTGCTCGATCAGTTCTTTACGGCCGAAGCCGCGGCGAAGGCCGCTCCGCTCCCTCCTCTGGAAGAGGCAGCGGCGGTCCCGAGCCTGCGGCCGATGCCGGCCACCCCGGTCGCCCGGGCCTGCCAGATCCTGGAGATGGAGAGCCAGAGCGACGAGCAGCTCGCCGCCCGGCTCGAAGAGGCCCTGGTCCGCAGCGGCGTCCGCGCCTTTGCGAACCTGAGCCTCACCGTCTCGAGCGGGATGGCGCACCTGAACGGGGAACTCGACAGCCACTACGAACTCGTGATCGCCCTCCAGCTCGTGAGCCGCACCAGCGGCGTCGCGGGGGTCCGGCACTCGATCACGGTCAAGCCGGAACTCGAAGAGAAGGTGACCTGGACCGAGATCGCGACCGAGACCGTCCGCGAGAACCGGCGGACGATCCTCCGCTGGGCGAAGGTCGCCGGGGCGGTCCTGCTCGGCGCGTTCCTCAGCGCGGCGGGAGCCCGGTACTGGCAGGCGAACGCCGCCCCGCCGGTGCCGGTCGTCGCGGCCCACGGAACGCTCGAGTTCGACGGCCAGCCGGCCGCGGGGGCAGTCCTCAAATTCCATCCGGCGAGCCGCCGGAACGACCTGGCGAGCCTGCCGCAGGCCCTGGCAGACGAGTCGGGTCGGTTCGACCTTTCGACGTTCCGCCGCAACGACGGCGCTCCCTCCGGGGACTACATCGTCACCGTCACCTGGCGGCCTGACGTCACAACCAAGGATGGCCGGACCGAACGGGGTCCGAACGTCATCCCGGCCAAGTGTACGAAACCCGAGTCTTCGCCGCTGCGGGTCACGATCCCGCCGCGGGGGGGAGATCTCGGGAAGGTGACCGTCCCGCGCTGAGCCGGGGCGTCTGAGGATTCGGTCGCCGCCCGGTGAAGTCCCCGCGCGGTCGTGAAGGGAGTCGGGCTTCCGCTCTGGCTGTCAGAGCGCGGTGGGTCGGGTTTGTTTCTGCGGTTTTCGCTCTTCTCTGTCTCGCGGAAGGTTTGTGAATCATGTTCGGACTCGGTCAGGTTGGGCGGACGGCAACGGTGCCGTTCGCATTCGCTCTCGCGGCCCCCTGGATGCTGGCGGGCTGCGGCGAGGCACCGGAGACAAAGGTCGCCGTCGTGCCGGTCACTGGCACGCTGACCGTCGGCGGCGAGAAGGTCGCCGGGGCCCGCCTCACGCTCCATCCGCAGGGACATCCGCTCCCGGCCGGGCGGATCGCCGTCGGGACGACGAAGGCGGACGGCAGCTACGCCGTCACGATCTACGACGAGCCGAAAGGGATTCCGGCGGGTGAGTACGTCGGGACGGTCGAGTACTACAAGCCGGTCGACGGCAGCACCGGACCGAACGTGATCCCCAAGACGTACGGCAGCCCGGAGACGTCGCCGATCAAGGTTTCGGTCAAGGACTCGCCGGTCACGGTCGACCCGATCGACGTCAAGAAGTGATCTGTTTCGCGGAGGGGTGTCCCCTCCGCATGCTCGGTGCAGGGCCGGCGCCACGGCCGGATGTTTCGCGACAGAAGGGGGATTCGCCATGTGCTGTTGTTGTCGCTGAACGTCATCCGCCCGGTTCGTGTGTGCCCGCTTTGGGCTGTCTTTTCTTGTCCGTTCCCTCTTCGTCTCAGGAGTTTCCCAGTCATGCAGCGTTCGAATCTCTCCCGGCCGAGCCGGTTGTCCCGAGGCCGTCAGGGCTTCACCCTCATCGAGCTCCTGGTCGTGATCGCGATCATCGCCACGCTCGTCGCCATCCTGCTCCCGGCGGTCCAGCAGGCCCGTGAAGCGGCTCGCCGCTCCGCCTGCTCGAACAACCTCAAGCAGATCGGGATCGCGATCCACAACTTCTACGACGTCAAGAAGAAGCTCCCCAGCGGCGGTCGGCCGCCGGAAGCCTCGACGATCCGGATCGGCGTCTTCACCGCCATCCTCCCGTTCGTGGACCAGAAGGTCCTGTACGACAAGTACGACACTTCGGTGAACTGGAGCGACACGCTCAACCGCGAGATCGTCAACAAGCGGATCGGCGTCTACGAGTGCCCCTCGTCACCAAAGCACAGCAACCAGCTCGACTTCGCTCCGGACGGCTGGGCGCCCGGCGGAACTTTCACCGGAATCGTCGCGGTGGGTGACTACGGTGCCTCGCTCGGCATCGATCCGCGGCTCAACAACACGACGTTCCCCGCCACCGCGGCGACCCCCGGCGCGCCGCTCCGTCCGCTGCTGTTCCCGAGCCCCCAGTTCGTGACCAACAGCACCGCTTCGACCAACGGATTCCTCCCCAAGAACTCGTCGCTGCGGTTCGAAGACATCACCGACGGGACGTCGAACACGCTCGCCGTCTGGGAATCGGGTGGCCGGCCCTACGTCTACCAGCGCGGTCCGAAGCAGGTCGGTCCGCTGCTGAATCAGCACTTCGTCAACGGCGGCGGCTGGTGCCGGCCGGCGAGCGATATCCTGTTCGCCGGATCGAACAAGGCGGGGGATCAGATCCCCGGCCTGTACCTGAACCGGACGAACGGCGATGACGTGGCGGACGAGACGTACGGGACGAACGGCGTCCCCGTGTACGGGACCGAAGGGACGAGCCAGCCGTTCGCGTTCCACAACTCCGGCCTCAACGTCCTGTTCGGGGACGGGGCGGTCCGGTTCCTCGACGAGGACATCGCGATCGACGTGATCGCCGCCCTCGTGACCCGCAACCAGGGGGGCAACGAGGCTCCCACGGCTTCGGCGTTCTAGTCAGAATGATGCGGGATCGGAGCGAACCCCGGTTCGCTCCGATCCTGTTCCTCCTCGGCTCTCAGCCCCTCACAACACGACTTTCCACAACGTCCGCTGACCCGTAAACGGGAGGCCCCTTCGAACATGGCTCGCTCACGCTCGGTGCTTCCGGGCTTCCCACTCAGCCTCGGCGTGACGCTCGTCTGGCTGACGCTCCTCCTGGCGCTGCCGCTCCTGGCGTGCGCCGGCAAAGTCTGGGAGCTGACGACCACCCAGTTCCTCGCGGCGGTCTGGACCCCGCGGACCCGCGCGGCGTACTACGTCACGTTCTCGACGTCGTTCTCCGCGGCCCTCGTCGACACCGCCCTGGGGATGCTGCTCGCCTGGGTGCTGGTCCGGTACGAGTTTTTCGGCAAGCGGATCATCGACGCCCTGGTCGACCTGCCGTTCGCCCTTCCGACCTCCGTGGCGGGGCTCGTCTACTCGGCCCTCTACGTCAAGAAGGGGTGGTACGGCCAGTTCCTCGTGCCGCTCGGGATCGAGGGGGCGTACTCCAAGCTCGGGATCGTGCTGGTCCTCGTGTTCATCGGACTGCCGTTCGTGGTCCGGACAGTCCAGCCGGTGCTCGAGAGTCTCGACGCCGAGCTCGAAGAGGCAGCGACCTGCCTCGGGGCGAGCCGCTGGACCACGTTCACGCGGGTGATTCTCCCCGCCCTGTACCCCGCGCTCCTGACCGGGTTCACCCTCACGTTCGCCCGGGCGATCGGGGAGTACGGATCGGTCGTCTTCATCTCGGGGAACATGCCGTACAAGACCGAGATCGCCCCCGTGCTGATCGTCTCGAAGCTGGAGGCGTTCGCGTACGCCGAAGCGACGGCGATCGCGGTGGTGCTGCTCGGAATTTCGCTGGTGCTGCTCCTGGTCATCAACGCCCTCGAACGGTGGAGCCAGCGCCATGCCCTCTGAAACCTCGAACACCGGCCCGGTCACGCCCCAGGCTTCGGCCGCCGGCGGCGTCGCCGCCCCTCCGCCGCCGACGAGTCCTCCTGCCTCCCCGGCGGCCCCGCGGCCGTCCGCTCCGAAACCGGGGGGGAGCCCCGCCGCGACACTGAAGCAGGCGCAGCAGGATCCCGCGTTCGTCCGCTGGGGGCTGATCGGCCTGACGTACTTCGTGGTCGCGGTCCTGATCGTGATCCCGATCGTCAACGTCTTCACGATCGCCCTGTCGGACGGGGTCGCCGCCTACTGGAAGAGCCTCACGGCCGATCCCGATACCCGGCACGCGATCTTCCTGACCCTGACGGTCGCCCCGCTCGCGGTCATCCTCAACACGATCTTCGGGGTTGCGGCGGCCTGGTGCCTCACGAAGTTCCGCTTCCCGGGGCGGACCTTCCTGACGTCGTTCATCGACCTGCCGTTCGCGATCTCGCCGGTCGTAGCGGGGCTGATGTTCATGCTCCTGTTCGGGATGCAGGGGTATCTCGGACCGTGGCTCCGCGACCACGGGATCCGGCTCGCCTTCGCCTGGCCGGGGCTCGTCCTCGTGACGGCGTTCGTGACGCTGCCGTTCGTCGCCCGCGAGCTGATCCCGATCATGGAGGCGATCGGCGCCGACGAAGAGATCGCCGCCGTGAGCCTCGGGGCGAACGGCTGGCAGACCTTCTGGCGGGTGACCGTCCCCAACATCAAGTGGGGGCTCCTGTTCGGCATCATCCTCTGCAACGCCCGCGCGATGGGGGAGTTCGGAGCGGTGCACGTCGTCTCGGGGCACATCAGCGGCAAGACCGACACGATCCCGCTGCGGGTCGAGAAGCTGTTTCAGGAGTACCAGTTGCCGGCGTCGTACGCACTGGCGTCGGTCCTGACGACGCTGTCGATCGTCACACTCCTCCTCCGCATCTGGCTCGAACACAAGACGAAGAAGCAGGTCCAGGACGCCAAGGCGGAACACGCCGCTACGGCCCACACCTAGAAGTCGATCGCTCGCCTCGGCGTTCGCCACACCACACAGTCACCGGTCATCCGGAGCCGTCATGAGTATCTCGATCAAGAACATCACGAAGCGGTTCGGCAGTTTCACCGCGCTCGACAACGTCTCGCTGGAGATCCCTAACGGAGAGCTCACGGCGCTCCTGGGCCCCTCGGGGTCGGGGAAGACGACGCTCCTCCGGATCATCGCCGGACTGGAGACCCCCGACGAAGGGGAGATCCTGCATCACGGCGAGAACGTCACCGAGCTCCCCCCGCGGGAGCGGAACGTCGGGTTCGTGTTCCAGCACTACGCCCTGTTCCGGCACATGACGGTGTTCCAGAACGTCGCCTTCGGGATGGAAGTCCGGAAGGTGAAGAAGGACGTCATCAAGGGCTACGTCAACGAGCTCCTCGGCCTCGTCCGGCTCGCCGGCATGGGGAACCGCTACCCGAGCCAGCTCTCCGGCGGCCAGCGGCAGCGGGTCGCCCTCGCCCGGGCGCTCGCCGTGCAGCCGAAGGTGCTGCTGCTCGACGAACCGTTCGGAGCCCTCGATGCCAAAGTCCGCCAGGAGTTGCGGCAGTGGCTGCGGCGGCTCCATGACGAGATCCACCTGACGAGCGTCTTCGTGACCCACGACCAGGAGGAGGCGTTCGAAGTCGCCGACCAGGTGGTCGTGATGCACAAGGGACGGATCGAGCAGGCAGGCTCGCCGCACGAGGTGTTCGAGCATCCCGCCAACCCGTTCGTGATGGACTTTCTGGGACAGGTCAACGTGTTCCACGGCCGGGTCGAGAACGGTCAGGCGGTCATCGGCACGGGCCTGCAGTTCGCCGTCCCCGAATACCAGAACGCCGAGTCGCGGGACGCCAAGGTCTATGTCCGCCCACACGAGCTCGACATCGACACCACTCCGTTCGCCCAGCGGAACCTCAAGGCGAAGATCATCCACATCAACCCGATGGGCTCGATGGCCCGCATCCAGCTCCAGGCGGAAGAGTTCGACCTGCCGATCCACGTCGACGTCAGCCACGAGCGGACCAAGCAGATGAAGCTCGCCGCCGGCATGAGCGTGTACGTCGCTCCCAAGAGCATGCGTGTCTTCCTGCCGGACTATGCGATCTGAGAAGGGTTGAGCAGCGAGACCAGAACGGGAGAGCCCCCTCGGACGCTCCTCCTCATTCCTCGACGCTCAACACAACCCCATGCGTATCTACCGCAACAACCTCGAAACGATCGGCCGGACGCCGCTGGTGTCGATCCATCGCCTTGCGCAGGGACTCGGCGCGCCGGTCGCCGCCAAGATCGAAGCGCGGAACCCCGCCTTCAGCGTCAAGTGCCGGATCGGCGCGGCGATGATCCTGGACGGGGAACGGCGGGGGTTGCTGAAGCCCGGATCTCACGTCGTCGAAGCGACGAGCGGCAATACCGGGATCGCCCTGGCGTTCGCCTGCGCGGCCCGCGGCTATTCGCTGACGTTGACCATGCCCGAGACGATGTCGCTCGAACGGCGGGCGATGCTCCGCAGCTTCGGCGCGGAACTCGTCCTGACCCCCGCAGCGGAAGGGATGCGGGGGGCGCTCGTCCTGGCGGAGGAGCTGTCCGAGCAGGCGGGCTGGTTCATCCCCCGGCAGTTCGAGAACCCCGCCAACCCGCAGGTCCACTTCGAGACGACCGGCCCCGAGATCTGGGAGGACACCGACGGGACGGTCGGCGTGTTCGTCGCGGGAGTCGGGACCGGCGGCACGATCACCGGTGTCGGCCGCTACCTGAAGCGGGACCGCCAGAAGAACGTCTACACCGTCGCGGTCGAACCCGCCTCGAGCCCCGTCCTCTCGGGAGGAAACCCGGGGCGGCACAAGATCCAGGGGATCGGCGCGGGGTTCATTCCGCCGCTGCTCGATCTGTCGGTCGTCGACGAGATCCAGCGGGTCACCGACGACGAAGCGATCGGGATGGCCCGCCGCCTGATGAAGGAGGAGGGGATCCCGTGCGGGATCAGCAGCGGCGCGGCGATGACCGTCGCCCTGCGGCTCGCCTCGAAACGAGAACATGCCGGACGGCAGATCGTCGTGATGCTCCCCGACGCCTCCGAACGGTACCTGTCGACCGACCTGTTCGAAGGATTGACCTCCCCCAGCCTCGACCGGGATCTGCTCCCGGCCACCCCTGTCACTGTTCCCCCGTTCGACGTGGGAGATGAGTAGCCATGAAACGTGAAGCCAGCCGCGCCCCGGAGGAGGGGACGCTCCAGCCCCTCCCGAGTGAAATCCAAGCCCTCCTGACCGAGGCGCTCCGGGGGATGAAGTACGGCCAGGTCATCCTGATCGTGCAGGACGGCCGGGTCGTCCAGATCGACAAGACGGAGAAAGTCCGCCTGACCCAGTAGGCCGGCGACTCCGATTTCCCGCTGGCGCTTGCTCGGCGCCTTGGGATTCCCGTCTCCCGCCGCGTCTTCGAGGGGGGCCCGCCAGCCCTCCCTGGCTTCTCCAAATTGCAATTCAGGCGGTCGGTCTTACAATCGCTCTCCAAATAGTTTGATCCTGCCAAGGTGTGTCTGCGTATCGACTTGCAGACCGCATACACAGGGAGAGGGCTTTGTCCGACATCTTGGCCGTCACCACGCTGCTCGCCCAGGCTCGTAACCCGATGAGCCCCTGGTACATCATCGCCTTCGCGGGCCTGGTGTTCCTGATCATCCTGTTTCTGATCTTCGCGATCATCTTCGCGAAGTACTTCAAGCTCTGGCTCCGGGCGTTCGTGACCCGCGCCCGGATCAATCCGGCGACGCTCGTGTTCATGTCGCTCCGGAAGGTGAACCCCAACACGATCGTCGACGCCAAGATCAGCGCCGTGCAGGCGGGCCTCGCGGAGATCTCCACCGGGGGGCTCGAAGCCCACTACCTCGCCGGCGGCAACGTCCAGCGGGTCGTGCGGGCCCTGATCGCCGCCCACCGGGCCCGGATCGACCTCGACTGGGACACTGCTTCGGCGATCGACCTCGCCGGCCGCGACGTGCTCGACGCCGTCCGGACCAGCGTCGACCCCAAAGTGATTGATTGTCCCGACTCCCGGCAGGGGAAGAACACCCTGGACGGGGTCGCGAAGGACGGCATTCAGCTCAAAGCCCGCGCCCGTGTGACGGTCCGGACGAACCTCAGCCAGCTCATCGGGGGGGCGACGGAAGAGACCGTCATCGCCCGCGTGGGGGAGGGGATCGTCTCCGCGATCGGCTCGTGCGCGTCGCATAAGGATGTGCTTGCGAATCCGATGCTCATCGCCCAGGCGGTGTTGCGGAAGAGTCTCGACTCCCAGACCGCCTACGAGATCGTCTCGATCGACATCGCCGACATCGACGTCGGGGACAACGTCGGGGCCCGTCTCCAGGCGGACCAGGCCGAGGCGGACGTCCGGGTCGCCCGGGCCCGTGCGGAAGAACGCCGCGCGGAAGCGGTCGCTCGGGAACAGGAAATGCAAGCATTGACCCAGGAGAACCGAGCGGAGGTCGTCCTGGCCGAAGCCGAGGTTCCCAAGGCGATGGCCGACGCGTTCGCCCGCGGGCAGATGCGTCACAATGGCAAAGCCTGACGCCACTTAAGGGTGGCACGGCAAGAATTGCCGGTGGCAACGGCTCCAGCGGTCAGACGCGTGGCGCCTCCCCTCGGCAAGGATTGCAAAGCGGAGCGGCTCGGCCGTCGATCTAACTCCTGAGGCACTGTTGCTTCGGGGTCAGGCGATCGGCGACGACGCGGCTCCTTCACCGCTCCATGACGAACGAGCGGTGAATTGAGAAACCCGATTCGCTGCAGTACGATTTTCCCAAGCCAAGGAGGGCTATGTGGTCGCTGCACTGATCATTCCCCTCCCGTTTCGGTGAGTCTGATGAGCGAAATGACCCTTGAGTTGACCCAGCGTCAGCACGAGATCCTGCTGCGCGGTTTGCGATATGTCCGGAGTGCCGTGGCCCTCGACGCGATCGATTGGACGGAAACCGTCGAAGCGGAGCGGAAGCAGCAGTACGCCGAGATCGCCCAGATCGAGACGTTCGTGAACAGCATCAAGGTGAGCGAGAAGGCCGCCGTCTGATGGCCGGGCTCCGGCCCAGACCGACAAAACAAGAGTCCGCGCCTGCTGAAGGTGCGGACTTTTTTCATGCGCGGAATCGCTTTTCCGTTAGGGAAGGGCGGTCGTCCGTCCGTAGGTTGGAGCAGCCATCCCATTCTGCGGAGCTGTCGAGATGCCGCGAGTCCCGCGTCGCTTCGTTCTTCTGGCCGGCCTCGCGACCTTTGGAATGGTGGGCGTCCTGCGGCCGGGATCGGGAACCGGTCTGTCCCCCGAAGAACGCCGCCTCGTGGGAAGGTGGCGGCGGTGGAGCCCGAACCGGGAAGAAGAGCAGGGCTTGTTGCTGACCTTCAGTGAGGACCGGACATTCTCCCTGGAGAGGCTCAATCTCTGCAGCCGGACGCGAACGACCTATTTCATCCGAGGGAACTGGTCCGTCGACCGAGGACAGTTTCGGTGGGAAAATCGCATCTCCTCGCACCGGATCACTGCCTCACTCCCACGCGCCGTGGATCAGTTCCTGAGCCAGTTCCTCCGCTTCGGCCAGAACTCCCCCAAGAGTCCGCTTCGCTTTCTCGGGCCGGATCGCCTCCAGCTCGACCTCGAGGAGTGGGGAATCGAGGGGGACGAATACGATCGGGCCGTAGAACAGCCCGCAGAACTCGCTCAAAAATGACAGGCCCGGCGATCTCCCCTGGCAGCCGTTCCCTTCACGCCGCAGCCCTTTCCTCTACCATTTCTCTCAAGCTCCGTGTGATTGCCCCACCGTTTCTCATCGACGCTGTCCCGCTGCCCCCCACTCCCCCCTGACCGGCGGCGTCCAGGACGACGGAATTCCATCGCCTCCATGCAATATCAACACGTCTGCGTTGAAGCCTTCACCTGCCTCCTCCCCCCCAACGTCATCACGTCGGAGCAGATTGAGGAACGGCTGAAGCCGGTCTACGAGCGGCTGGGGCTCCACTCCGGCCGGCTGGAGCTGATGACCGGAATCCGCGAGCGGCGGCACTTCGATGCCGACACCCGGCCGGGCGTCATCAGCGCGAAGACGGCCGAGCGGGCGATCCGGATGTCGGGGGTCCCCCGGAGCGAGATCGGCGTCCTGATCCATGGTTCGGTCTGCCGCGACCAGATGGAACCCGCGACCGCCTGTTCGGTCCACCACGCGATCGGCCTCAATCCCGCCGCGCTCGCGATGGACATCAGCAACGCCTGCCTCGGCCTCCTCAACGGGATGGTGATCATCGCCAACATGATCGAGCTCGGTCAGATCCGGGCGGGGATCGTCGTCGGCACCGAGATCGGCCTCCCCCTCGTCGAAGGGACGATCGACCGGCTTCTGAACGACAAGAGCGTCACGCGGCAGTCGCTCAAGCTCGAACTCGCATCGCTGACGATCGGCTCGAGTTCGGCCGCGGTCGTCCTGTGCGACAAGTCCCTCAGCCGGACCGGCACCCGGCTTCTCGGCGGGGCGAGCCTCGCCGACACGGCGAGCCACGAGCTCTGCGCCGGCGGCGACAGCACCCTCTCGTGCGGCGACGCCCGCCCGCAGATGAGCACCGACTCGGAGACGCTGCTCCATGCCGGCGTCTCGCTCGCGACCCGGACCTGGGCCGAGATGAAGCGGTCGCTCGGCTGGCAGAACGAATCGGTCGACAAGGTCTTCACGCACCAGGTCGGCAAGGCCCATCGCAAGCTGCTGCTGGAGCGGCTTGGCCTGCGGGAAGAGCTCGACTACCCGACCGTGGAGCTGCTCGGCAACACCGGGGCGGCGGCGCTGCCGACGGCGGTCGCCCTCGGCGTCGGAGCGGGGCACGTCGCACCGGGAGACAAGGTGGCGCTCCTCGGGATCGGCAGCGGTCTCAACAGCGTGATGCTCGGGCTGGAGTGGGGCCAGGTGAGCTAGGTCTTCGGAGGCCGCCCCATGGAAGCCGCAACCGTCAGCGACGCGGATTCCTGCAGGCCCCTCCCTCCCGAGCAGCAGGCCGCCCTCCAGCGCTGGCAGACGTTCTGGATCGTTGCCCGGTTCGGCAAGCTGCTGCCGCAGGCGGCCCTCGTGATCGGCCCTCTGTTCGTGAGCTGGATTTCGCGCCGGAACTGCGTGCTGCTGTTCTTCAGTCTCGAGATCGGCGGGCGGTATGCCGCGTTCTTCGCCGAGCGGGCGATGAGCTCCCTCGTCGGACGGGAACCACCGACGTGGTGGCGACTCCTCATCACGACCGGCCTGCTCGCCGCGCTGTGCCTCATGTACTCCCTGTCTTTCTGGTGAATCTCCGCTGAGCCGGACTCCCTCGGGCGGGAACTCCTCTATTCGCGTTCGAAACGTTGCGGGTAGAGTCCCTGGGCTTCGGCAGATTCTGCCGGTCGTTCTCGCCCAGGGAGGGGTGTCTCGTGCCTGTTCATCCACGTTCCCGGGCCGCTGCTCGCGGCCTCCTGTCGCTCGCCCTGCTGTCTGGAATCAGCCTCGGTCGAGTGAGCCTCGCGGCAGAACCGTCTGATCGCCCCGCTCAACCCTCCGCCACCAAGCCCTCGCCCGCCATCAGCGCGGAGGCCGAAGGGATCGTCCACATCTGGCGGTCCCCCGAGCCCGAAGGCTTCGTCTCGCTCCGTCACATGCCGCATGTCGGCCGCTGGATCGCCTGGCTGATGCCAGGAGGATTCGCCATCGCCTCGGCACCGGCCGCTCCCGCCCCGACGAACAAAGAGTCCCGCTCCCCGGAGGAGCTTCGACAGGAGCTCCTGAAACTCTCGGGACGTCGGACGCTGCCGGTGATGGTCGCCCCTCTCGATTCCTGCACGCCGGTCGATGTCGGCCGGATTGAAGACCTGATCTTCCCGGACCCGGCGACCGCCGACCGGATCATCCGCGCCGCGGGGCAGGGGTTCCGGGTCGTTGTCATGACACCGATCGCGGATCCGAATCCCAGTCCGCATTCCCACGATTGCCCGCGCCCCTCCGCGGCGGATCAGCCCACCGTGAACCATCCGGAGCCAACTCCGATCGCGCTGGAGCGGGAAGGCCGTGTCCGGATCTCACGTCCCTTCGGCTCGCTTCCCGCAGCCCCGCCGGTGCCTGCCGCCCCGGCTCCGGAGCTCTTCACGGACGCGATCCCGATCCTGAAGAAGCTTCCGAACCTTACACAGCTCTACCAGACGGCGCCGGCCCAGGCGGCTCCGAACCTCCTCGTCCCGCATCCAGCTCCGACTTCACAGGGTCTCCCGCACTTCGTGGTCGGTCAGGCCCCCGTCACCACCGGCCCCGATCTCTCCCCGTCCGAACATCTCCGTCTGGCGGCGAGACAGCTCGACGAACGCGGTCTCACCGAGGAAGCGGAGGACCTCCGGAATAAGGCCAAGGAACTCGAACGGCGTGTCGAAAGCCGTCTCGAGGCAATCGCGAAGCAGCAGCAGGCGCTCGCGACGGAAGCGGCCAAACTCAAGCGGCTGGTAAACTCGGCGCGACAGGTCCAGCTCCGGGCGGAGATCGTCGAGGTGGACGTGCGCCGTCTCGGCTCAAAGGAAGGGGTCGCGCTGCTCCGTCAACATCTGGGAGAGAAGTTCGACGAGGCTCAGCCTCTCCTTCAGCAGCTGCCGGCCGCCGCCGTCTCCCCTGGCTTCCTCCGCGATGCCGGGGAGCGCCGGATTCTGACCCGACTGTCCAGCCCCACGATCGTCACGATGGAGGGCCGGGAAGCGGAAGTGAACATTGGAACCGAACTCCTCGTACCGGTTCCCACACCAGGCGGCAAAAAGCTTCAGGCTCGGAATTATGGAATCAGCCTCGGCGTGATCCCCAGCCAGGTCGAGGGGAACCGGCTGCGGCTGGACGTCACCCCCTGCGTGGAACGGATCGACTGGCCCAACGCGGTGACGGTTGGCGGTTACGTGGTCCCGGGAATCCAGAGCAGAAGAATGACCATGCAGATCACTCTCTCGCCCGGACAGCCTGTGGCCATCGGCGGGTTTGCGTTCGCCACCCCCTTCGGCGAAGAGCAGAAGATCCAGCAGGCCGCAGCGGAAGAGCCCCGCTCGCGGGATCTGAGCTACGAGACCCTGTTCATCATCACTCCGGAACGGGTTGCTCATCCGGACGAGGAGTCTCCCCGCGCATCGAAGCCCGGTCGGGGCTCCGCCCCATCGAAAGAATAGTTCTTCCGAGCGAGCAGGGATTCCTTCTGCGCCTCGCCCATGGAGACCTCCAGAATTCCACACGCGCTGCACTCTCGTCTCATCGCCGGCATAACGTGGTCAGTGCTGGCGTTCTGGGGCGCCGAAGCCATTGTCCCGTCGCAGGGAGATGAACCACGAATCGCGGCGACCACCGTCACAAGCGTCGAGGGGGATGTTCCGCCGATCACCCTCAACGCCTTTACTCCCAGGTTCAAACCGTATCGGCCGGGGCCTCAGGCCAAGGTCTGCTGCCAGTTTCTGCAAGTGGACCTCGGGGAAATGGCGCAGCCATACGGGATCGCACTGCTTCGCGAATCCCTGGGGGCACAGTTCGACGAAAAGGCCTCTCTCTCATCCCAGGTCGTGACGGCTCTGGGAACAGAGACATTCCTCAACCAGGCTCAGTTCAAGCGGCTGATCTCGACGTACCACGCCTCGGAGGTGGTGGCAGTCGTCGGCCAGGAGAAGCGGTGGTCCGTGGAGGGGAAGGTCACTTCACCTCTTCAAGGCAGTCCGTCGGGAGAACGAGGGACCGCCGGCATTTCCCTGACGATGACTCCGACGCGGCTGGATGCGGACCGGATCGAAATCGACTTCTCCGCCGAGGTCCGTCGCCACTCCGACCCGACTGCGGAGTCTCCGGTCGGCGAACCGACCCCGATCGTCCGCCGCGGTTCGATCAGCACCGTCGCCGACATTCGACTCGGCGAGACTCTCGCGATCTCCGGGTTCGTTGGCGAAGAGGGCGTATTTGAGGTCCGGGGAACGCGGCGGAACAACTCCAGGACGAACGCCGACGAAAAGGACCACGGCCCCGGTTTCGAAGTCCTCATGCTGTTGACCGCCATCCCGCCGACCGGAACCGCTCCCGCCGCCCCCGGACTGGATGCCGCGACCTCCCGCCCCTAGAACGTCGGCTGGCGAACGCGGTCCTGTCGATGAGCGATCGCCCCCCAACCGTTCGCGGCGAGGTCGATCGCGGTGCGCTGGCCGATTCGTCTGCAGATCCTGATTCCCTTTGCCCTCCTGCAGGTCGGGGCGGTCGTGACGCTCACGCTCCTGGCGGCGTCGGCAGCGATCCGCCGGGCCGAGGCGGAGACCGGGAACCGGCTGCGGCAGGTCGTCGAGACCCTGTCGTCGCTGCGGGTGAACTACACGCCTCGGATGCTCGACCAGCTCCGCGGCCTGCTCGGAGCCGATGTCTTCATCCGGGATGAAACGGGGCAGATTATCGGAACGACCGTCCGGCCGAGCGAACAGCCGTCCGACCTTCCGAGCCGGGCCGCAACGGAAGTGGTCGACTTCGCCCGCTTGGGGGAAGCGCCGCGGGTTCAGCGCGGGGAAGAGTCGTTCCTTGCGGTCTCGATTCCGGTTGAAGCTCCGCCGCGGGGGGACCTGCTGCTGCTCGTTCCCGAGGCGGCCTGGAAGTCGCAGCGGTGGGATGCCGCGACGCCCCCGCTGATCGTCGGCGGGATCACGCTGATTCTCGTCATCGGACTCTCCACCTGGCTCGCCTCGCATCTCGCCCGCCGGATCCGGGAGATGGAGACGCAGGTGGCGCAGATCGCCAACGGTGACTTTACACCGGTCCCGCTCCCAGCGACGCAGGACGAGCTCCGCGACCTCGCGGCGAGCGTCAACCGGATGTGCGAGTCTCTCAGGCAGATGAGCCACCAGATCCGCAGCACCGAGCGGGCGGGGTTGATCGCCCAGCTCGCGGGGGGACTCGCCCATCAGCTTCGCAATGCCATCACCGGGACCCGGATGGCGGTGCAGCTCCACATGCGGCGGTGCCCCGACAAAAACGACGAGAGCCTGAGCGTCGCCCTTCGTCAGCTCACTCTGACCGAGGAGCAGGTGAAAGGGATCCTGACGCTCCATCGCCGCGAGCATCCCTCGGCGGTCCCGGCGGAGCTGGGGACGATCGTCGAGGATGTCCGCCGGCTGGTTGATCCCGCCTGCCAGCATGGCAACGTCGCGTTCACCGTGGCCCCGGGGATCCCGCCGCTCCGGCTCAAGGATGGGGAGGCGATCCGCGCCGCACTGCTGAACCTTGTGCTCAACGCGATCGAGGCGTGTGGGCCGGGGGGGAACGTCGAAATCGCGTTCGCGCAGCGGAACGGGGAGCTCGACCTGCGGGTCATCGACTCCGGCCCGGGGCTCGCGCCGGGGATTGCGGAGACGCTGTTCGATCCGTTCGTCACGACCAAGCCGGAAGGGGTTGGCCTGGGCCTCGCACTGGCCCGGCAGGCGGCGGAGATCCATGGCGGGGTGGTCACCGCCGCTCGGGTTGGCGACCGGACGGTCTTCACGATCCGGTTGCCGCAGCCGGCGAGTGGGGCGGGTTGAGATTTCGCGCTCACGCCGCGGTCGACCGGAACGTACGACGCTTGCCCCCGTCCTGATCCGCTCCCCATCCGAGCCATCGCCGTGACTGCTCCTGTCTGGGAAGCTGTCCTCCAGTCGACGCTCATCGATCTCGGGATCGGGGTCTCGCTGATCGTCCCGGCCTACTGGCAACAGTGCCGCCGGCCCGTGCTGGCAATAGCAATGGTCGCCGTCATCCCGCTGCTGTTTCTCAGGCCAACCACCGGCCTGATGATGCTGGCGGTCGTCCTGGCGATGTGCATCGGCGTCTGGAGACGCGTGCCGGGCTGGGTGACTGTTGCAGTCGGACTTCTCTCGATCGCCGCGGTGCTCCCCTTCAGTGCGGCTGGACACGGGCACTCGCTCGCCCACCTCGAGATGCTGCGGTACTCGTTCCCCCGGCAGAGCCTGAAAGACCGCCTCAGCTACGAGCAGCAAGGTGATGCGTCTGCGATTACGACTCCGACTCGCCCTCTCGGGCCAACGGCCGAGCCAGAGAACTCCCTCACCGCTAACAGCAGCCGACGGGCCCGCGTCTTGAAAGCCCTTCATGACGGGGCGTACGACCACTTCGTCGCCTCGCCGGGGCGGGGCTACGAGCGAATGCTGTACGACTGGGAAGGGGAGCTGTTCGCCCCGGCACCGGATCGCAGACCGTTTGCGGAACCGTTGCGGGACCAACTCGCCTACCCCGCTGACCACGCAGGGACGCCAGCGGACACGCCGTTGGTCCGAAACCGTTCCGATCAGGCTCCGCCGGCTGCGGCCGACGCCCCATCGGGACCGGGTGACCTGGCGTTCGATCCAGCGACGGGGCATCGGCGAGCGAAGGCTGACTTTCTCGATCCGGAGGCGTGGGGCTTTGTCGCCGGCCGGCAGACCGCACTCGGGTTCGAGCCGCACGCGTTTCACCATCAGGGGGAGTTCTCGAAGCCTGACGAGCAGGTCGAAGTCTCGGAGTGGCGGCTGGCGTCCCTGCAGCTTGTCAGCCTGCTCAAGCACGACCGGCCGATGGCCTACATCTCGTCGAAACTTCCCGACATGCAGATGCTGAAGAAGGCCCCCGTCCGTCCCCTCGATCCGTTCGAAACGAGTTCCCTGACGAAGCTTCAGGCCGGCGAAGAGATTGTCGTCGACACAGATCCCGACCGGATCCGCATGCTCGGAGCCATCCGGGCGGGACGGGCCTGTCTCGACTGCCATTCGGTCGAGGAGGGGACCTTGCTCGGGGCCTTCAGCTATCGCCTCGACCGAGGGACTTCCCTTGCGCCGCCGTCGGTGACCGACCTCCAGTGAGGAGGGACTCCCGGGCAAACGCGGCGAGTCTTCTGTGTCCGACCACGAAGCCTCACGTCCCGCGAACCTTCTCGTTCCAGCCGTGTCCCGCGACGGACCTCTCATCAGGAGAACCATCATGCACCAGATCGCTCTCTTCACTGCTCACATCCGCCCCGCCGTCTCCCTGATCCCTATCGTCTGACGAAGTCTCCAAGCGAAACCACTCGTCAGCGAATGAGATGACCAGGAGATCGTGCTGCTCGCCCCTGGGCTGAGCCGCACCGCGGGGCCCTCTTTTCTGCTTCCCGCTTGGAAGCACTGCCAAAGCCTCTGCGCGTCGGTCGCCGCGTTTCCGCGGGACCGTTCCGGTGCCGGATCCGCCTTACGCGGCCGGCCGCCGGTCCTTCTCCCGACCTTCTCACCCGACGAGATCTCTGTGACGAAACCCCGTCCTCGAAAGTCCTCGGCGCTGCGCCCCCTGTGTGGGGAGCCCGGCCCGGGGGATGGCGTCGACCCCCGTGACGACGTCCGTCAGTCTGTTTCCCGAAGAATCGATCGCAAAACCCTCCAGCTCTGCGGCCAGGTGCGGCAGACACTCCAGTACGTCCTCTCCGGCGAATGCGGAGACGAGCGGCTCCGGGCGCTCGACATCCTACGGGTCGATCCCGGCCCGGATGCCGCGCGGCTGCTCGTCAGCGTGACGCCGCTCGATCCGGCAGACCCGACGCCCGCGGCCGAGTTCCTCGAGCGGCTCCAGGAGCGGTCCGGGCAGTTGCGCGCGGAAGTCGCCCGCTCGATCAGCCGCCGCAAGGCACCGCTACTGTCGTTCCAGTTCGTGGCTGGCTTCACGGGTCCGACTCCCGAGCAGGGAGGGGACCAATGACCGCACCCTCGCTGGCACCAATCGACCTGTGGCTGTGCGAGCCGCTGCCGAAGGAGGCCGCGCTCTCCCTCGAGCGGCTGCGCGCGCTCCCGATGTGCAGCGGATCGCCGTGATGCCCGACGTCCATGTCGCCGGTCCGTTCTGCGTCGGGACGGTCTTGGCAACGGCAGAGCGGATCTATCCGCAAGCGGTCGGAGGCGACATCGGATGCGGAATGACCGCCCTCCGCTTCGATGCAGACGCGAGCGTTCTTGAGAACGAGCGGGTCGCGCGAACAATCCTCGCCGACCTCGCAACCGCGATCCCCACCAACAAGCACCGCTCTGCGAGCGTGCCCGACGGACTGCCGGATGGCCTCGAGCAGGAACCTCTCAGCGATCCAGCTCTCGAATCGGTCCGCCGCCGCGAGGGGCGGTACCAGCTCGGAACGCTCGGCCGCGGGAACCACTTCGTCGAGCTGCAGGCCGATGACGAAGAGCGGTTGTGGCTGATGGTCCACAGCGGTTCGCGCGGCATCGGTCAGGCGATCTCGGACTTCCACGGACGGGAAGCCCGTCCGACGTCAGCCAAACTCTGGTCGCTGCCCGCCGAGGGGGTCGGTGCCGCCTATCTGCACGATGCGGCATGGGCGGAGCGGTACGCCGCCGCGAACCGGCTCGCCATGGCCCGAGCGGTGGAAGCGGTGCTGGGGAAGGCTCTCGGTATCGAGGCGGATTGGAGCACACTCGTCGACTCGAGCCACAACCATGTCCGCCGCGAGACGCATGACGGCGCCAAGCTGTGGGTCCACCGGAAAGGAGCTCTCCCGGCGGGGGAGGGTGTCGAAGGAGTGATTCCCGGCTCGATGGGGACGCGAAGCTTTCACGTCGTCGGCCGCGGGTGCGCGGCGGCGCTCTGTTCGAGCTCGCACGGGGCCGGGAGATCCCGCACGCGGACCGAAGCCCGGCAGACGATCGGCGGCCGGCAGGTCGAGCGGGAGCTGCGGAACGTCTGGTTCGATCCACGGATGACGGAGGCCCTCCGCGAGGAGGCTCCCTCGGCTTACAAGGAGATCGGGAAGGTCATGAAAGCCCAGCGGGAGCTGACCCGCATCGTCCGGGAACTCCGGCCGCTCCTGGCCTACAAAGGCCGCTGAAGAACGCTTCAATCCCCGTTGTAACAACAGACTGGAACGACGCTTGCGTGACCCTGCAAGTGCGGCCCGCAACATTCCATAGCTTCCTAACAACCGACATGGCGGGTTTCTGGGAAGGAGGTATACGCTTCCCCCGTGTCGTTTCGTGCTCGACCTGAGGACAACATGAAGAGATGGATGGCGGCGGGTGTTCTTGCCGGAGTGCTCGCGTCGCAGGGGCAGGTGCAGGCGGAAGAGAACGGGCTGGCGTGGCCGCAGTTTCGCGGTCCGGGAGGAGCGGGGGTCGCCGACAGCGAAAAGCCCCCGATCGAGTTCGGGCCGGACAAGAATGTCCGGTGGAAGATCACGGTGCCGAGCGGGTACTCGTCGCCGATCCTCGTCGGGGATTTTCTCGTTCTGACGGCGTTCGACGAGGGGAAGCTTTGGACGATCGCCTACCGCAAGAGCGACGGGGGCGAGGCGTGGCGGGTGGAAGCCCCGGCTAAGCAGATCGAGCCGTACCACAAGACCGAAGGGAGCCCGGCGGCGTCGACACCGGCGACTGACGGGAAGCGGATCGTCAGCTACTTCGGTTCGTGTGGTCTGTTCTGCTACGACCTCGCCGGAAAGCCGCTCTGGAGCTTTCCGTTGCCGATGGCGACGACTCCGGGGGACTTCGGAACCGGGACCTCGCCGATCGTGGCGGACGGGGCGGTGATCCTGGTCCGGGACGAAATGAAGGACTCGCGGATCTATGCCGTCTCGCTCGAGACCGGCAAGACCCTCTGGGAAAAACCCCGGCAGTCCCCGTCGGCGTTCACGACGCCGGCGATCTGGGAGACGCCGCAGGGGAAACAGGTGGTGGCCGCCGGCTTCGGCCGGATGATCGGTTACGACCTGAAGAGCGGTGATGAGGTCTGGTCGGTGGCGGGGATGCCGTCGGCCAGCTGCACCACGCCGGTCGTCTCGGAGGGAAATCTGCTGTTCGCCGGCTGGTCGCCGGGGGACAAGGAGGACAAAGAGTTCCAGATGCCGACGTTCGACAGTTTCCTCAAGGAGGGGGACGCGGACGGGAACGGCGAGCTGTCGCGGGAGGAGTCGGAGAAGACCTCGATCAAGGGGTTCTTCGATTCGAACGATACGAACAAGGACAAGATCCTGACCCGCGACGAGTGGGACGGGATGATCAAGTTCATGTCGGCCTCGAAGAACAGCGCGTTCGCCTTGAAACCAGGGGGGAAGGGGGACGTGACCGAGTCCCACGTCGTCTGGAAGGCCACCAAGGGCCTGCCGTACGTCCCGTCGGCGATCGCCTACAAGAACCAGTACATCCTCGTGAAGGATGGGGGACTGGTGACGATCTACGACACGAAGGACGGCAAGGTCCTGTACCAGGGTCGGGGTGTCCGGGCTGGGCGGTACTACTCGTCTCCTGTCGTGGCGAACGGCCTGCTCTACGTCGCTTCGCTGGATGACGGCGGGTTTACGGTGTTGCGGCCGAATGGTGGCAAGCCTGCGCAGGTGGCGGAGAACCCGCCGCTGGGTGAGCGGGTCGCGGCGACGCCGGTGATTGCGGACAACACGTTGTATGTCCGGACGGATGGGCACCTGTATGCCTTTGCGGAGGGTGCGGCGGCGAAGTAACCCTCATCCAAGATGAGTTCAACGGATGACTGCGGGGACGGGGCGAAGGCTCCGTCCCCGTTTCGTTTTGATCCGGAGGGATTCCGGTTTCGTATGAATTGGAAGAGATCGGGTTGCTGTTTCATCGGCACGCTGTCCACCGACCTTAGCCCTGGGGATTCCTCCCTTGCTTCACAGTGACGATGCACGCTTTGTGGTGAACTCGAGCGTGACGCTCGTGTTTGAGACGATTCACTACGACAAGGCGGGTGAGACGGGGCAGACGGTGATTGCGAAGGCGGAAGTGGCTGAGATCGATGCGTTCGGGACGGCGTTTCTGGTGACGGAGAAGGGAATTCATACGCAGTTTCCGGTGGCTTACCTGTACCCCGCCGAGGGGAGTACGGACCGGGAGCCGAGGTGGATGGGTGGTCAGACGGTGGTTCGGGATTTTCACAATGCGGTGCAGCCGGCGAGTCTGCGGCGGATGTCGGTGGAGGAGGTGCGGAAGCACCTGGAGCCGCCGGCGAAGCCCCCGAAGCGCCAGACCAAGGGCCGCAAGAAGTAGACGGCGTCTCCCCCACCAAACTGCCCCGTCGCCGACTCGACGCCCCACCTCCAACCCATCGCCCCACGGCCACCCGGGTGCAGGGGCGGAGCTCCTGCCCGCCGGAGGCTTTTCCCCGGTGGAACCACGGCAAACAACGGGCATCCACTCGCGGACCGGCGCCGCATACCCCCCCTCTCTAACCCGGCCGCACCGCACTCCCCGCGGTGATGAACGACGGGCCCCCTCAACGCCAAGCTCCCCAAAGCGGCCGCCAACGTTTGCCACGGTTCCTCGACAGGAGCGCCTCCAGCGGGGCCAGCGTCCCGCTGGACCGGGGCTGGGGCGAGTACCGCTTCCCCCGCCTGCCGACCCTCCCGATTCCGCAGACTTTCCGGCCACGTCACCCCCATCCCCCACCCCGCTTCTCCCCAGTTCACCCCGGAATTGGCTCGTTTCTCCCCTTTTCCACCACTAGAATTCGGGATTCCAGACCGCGCCACAGGTGCGCACAGGCGTTCACGCCGCGGTCTCCACCGGCCCGCGTCGGGCCGGCTTCCCAAGGTTTTCCATCGTCGAGGAGGCCACCCAGCCCACCCCGATCCGGCGAACCCCACGGAAGTGCGTGTGTCGGAGGTGACCAGCGTCGGTCCACCTCCCAGGTTTTCGTCAGCGAAAGAAGTCGAACGTGCCTACCGCCACCCAGCCCCAAACCCAGAAGCAGGCCCTCACCGGAGCCGACATTCTGGTACTCGCACTGGTTCAGCAGGGCGCTCAGTTCGTATTCGCCTACCCCGGCGGGGCCAGCATGCCCCTCCACCAGGCACTCCGCCTCCACCGCGAAAAAATCCGCACCATCCTCCCCCGCCACGAACAGGGCGGCGGCTTCGCCGCCCAGGGCGTCTCCCGCACCAGCGAATCCGTCGGCGTCTGCATGGCCACCAGCGGCCCGGGGGCGACCAACCTCGTCACCGCCATCGCTGACGCCAAGATGGACAGCATCCCGATGGTCGCCGTGACCGGCCAGGTCGCCCAGGCAGTCATCGGCACCGACGCCTTCCAGGAAACCCCCATCGTCGAGATCTGCCGTGGTATCACCAAGCACCACTACATGATCACCGCCGAAGACTGGCGGAACCCCGAAGACGTCCAGGCCACCCTCCGCTCGATCCCCCGGATCGTCAAGGAAGCCTTCTACGTCGCCAAGACCGGCCGCCCCGGCCCGGTGCTGATCGATTTTCCGCGGAACATCCAGATCTCGACCCTCGAGGGCGAGATCGACTTCGACCCCCCGATGCACCTCCCGGGCTACCACCCGGAACGCAAGAACGTCGCGAACGAGCAGGTGAAGCAGGTCATCGCCGCCATCAAGCGGTCGAAGAAACCCATCCTCTACGTCGGCGGCGGAGTCATCAACTCCAACGCCGCCGAAGAGCTCACGGCCTTCGCCAAGAAGTCGAACATCCCCGTGACCATGACCGTCATGGGCCTCGGCTCCTTCCCCGGCGATGACCCGCAGTCGCTCCACATGCTGGGGATGCACGGTACGGTCTACTCGAACTATGCCATCAACGAGGCGGACCTCCTCCTCGCCTTCGGCGTCCGGTTCGACGACCGCGTCACCGGCAAGCTCGACGAGTTCGCCAAGCACGGCAAGATCGTCCACGTCGACATCGACCCGTCGGAGATGCACAAGAACAAGGAAGCCCACATCCCGATCGTCGCCGACGTGAAGGTCTTCCTCGAGAAGCTCAACGCCGCCTTCACCGACGCCGACAAGCCGCAGATCGACGAGTGGTGGCAGCAGGTCAACGCCTGGCGCGACAAGTACCCGCTCAAGTACAACGACGCGGGGGACTTCATCCTCCAGCAGTACGCGATCGAGGAAATGTACCGCCAGACGAAGCACCTGAACCCGTACGTCGCGGTCGGCGTCGGCCAGCACCAGATGTGGGCGGCCCAGTTCTTCAAGTTCAACAAGCCGAAGCACTGGCTCTCGAGCTCGGGCCTCGGCACGATGGGCTTCGGCCTCCCCGCCGCCATGGGAGTGCAGGCCGCCCACCCGGGCGAGCTCTGCATCGACATCGACGGGGACGGCTCGATCCTGATGAACATTCAGGAACTCGCCACCCTCAAGTGCGAAAAGCTCCCGGTCAAGGTGCTGCTCCTCAACAACCAGCACCTCGGCATGGTCGTGCAGTGGGAAGACCGGTTCATGTCGGGCAAGCGAGCCCACACCTACCTCGGCCCGATCGACCACCCCGAGTGGCTCGGTGAAGGGAAGGGGGACCACTACGCCGAGACCTACCCGAACTTCGTGGAAATCGCCCGGGGCTTCGGCCTCCAGGCGAAGCAGGTCCGGAGCAAGGCGGAGTATCCCAAGGCCCTCGCCGAAATGCTCGCCTCGGACGGCCCCTACCTCCTCGACGTCCTCTGCCCGTACCAGGAACACGTCCTCCCCATGATCCCCGGCGGCAAAACCGTCCGAGACATCATCATCGAATAGGCAGGGGCGAGGCCCCTGCACCCGGTTCGCCGTAGGGGCGACGGGTTGGGAGAAGGACGCCGCGCCGGCATGGGCGATGTCCAAACGAATCGAAAAGCCGCGTGAGCCCGGAAACTGGCCCACGCGGCTTTTTCGTTGGAATAGGCGAAGAAAGCCCCAGCCGCACTACACCGGGAAAACGCCCCACCGTCAGGTTTTTGCCCCCCGCCCGGCCGCCGGGAAATCGAGGGCCACGGTGCACTACACCGGAAAAACGCCTCACTGTCAGGTTCTCGCCATTCGTCCGACTGGAGGATTGCAAGCAGGCAACCACTGCACTGGGAAAACACCTCGGCGTCAGGTTTCCCCTCTTCCGTCGGGAGCGAGGAGATTGAAGGCGTACGTCCTCTACACCGGGAAAACTCCCCACTGTCAGATTTCGCAGGGGTGGCTCTGTACTAATCGCCGTGCCAATCCCCCACGAGCACTCCGCCAACCGGCGCCCGCCGGCGCGACAGCTGTCGTAGTCCGTACCAGAAAAACGCCTCGGCGCCCGGTTTCGTCGGTTCCGGAGCGGAAATGCGGGGCCACCCGCGGCGGCATCGAGTCTTCGGGCGAATGTTTGCCGTTCGGGGGAGCAGACACCAGGCATGTCAGTGATTTCATTGAAAGTTGACGCAAGACAACCCTCAATCGGCACACTGTTGGGACGCAACGGCTCACCCCTGCCCGCTGGGGAGGGTGGCACGCCCTGGAGGCTCTGCTGTACGCACAAGGGACATGGGTTACAGCTGTACAAGGGACATGGGTGGCGCGTTGGGGAGGGGATTTCGAGGCCGTTAGAGGACAGTATTCGGCTTCAGAGACTCCGGAGCAAGAAGCCGGACGCGATGCTCTGCATACAAGATGGCCCAGCCATCGTCCTGCTCACGGACTTGGACCGTTTCTCCCACGAGGCCTTTGCCTACCAGGATGCGGTAGCTCTTGTAGGAGATCTCTCCGCGGCAAGAGACCTTTCGCAAAATGGAGCCGTCGGGATACTCCGGAAGCAGAAGCGAGTCCGGTCGTCGCCGGAGACTCGGCCTAGACTGACTGGAGGCTGGTCTCCCAGGGCCTCGTGAGGCCGCAGCGTGTTGTAGATCTCCCGGCGCCACCGATCCACGTCCAGGTTGAAGTTCCAGACCGTATCCCGCCTGACGTGCCTCAACATCTCGTCGTCGTACGTCCGGTGAAGACACTCGACCTTTCCCTGAGTCTGAGGATGGTAGGGACGGCCGTGGAGCGGTCGGATCCGGAGACGGACCAGCCAGGAGTCGAATCGGGAGAGGCCCACATCGTTCTGGGCCCGGTTGGAGAAGGCGTTGTCGCACAGAATCGCCTCGGGAAGGCCGTATTCTCCAAAGGTGTCCCACAGGAATCTCCAGGCGGTGTTCATCGTCAGGTCCGGCCCCGCCTGGACCTTGAGGAGGAACCGGGAGTGATCGTCGAGGATCGAGAGCGGACAGACCCGCTGCCGCTCGACTTCCAATGGCCCCTTAAAATCGAGCTGCCAGAGCTGATTGAGAGAGGATCGTTCGAAAACCTGGAGCGGCTTGGGAGGCATCTCCCGCACGAGAGCACCGCGGCGATGCAGGATGTTCTGGACGGTGTTGATGCTGGGGAGTTCGAGCTGCTTGTGCTGGATGAGGTAGGCTCGAATTTTTCGGGCTCCCCAGCCGAAGCGGGCTCGGACGTCGAGGATCTCCCGTTCAAGTTCGGGAGACGTCTTAAGCGGACAAGTTGCGGGCCGGCGTGACCGGTCCTCGAGGAACTGCGGCTGATCGGAGCGGCTCCGCTCGATCCACCTATAGGCGGTCTTGCGACTGATGCCGAAGTCCCGACAGACCTGAGCGATCGGCCTGTGGAGTTCCTGAAACCTGGTAGAGAAATGCGAACCGGACATCGGACACGGGATGGACTTTCCAGGGCACAGCTCACCTCTTTGAGGCAAGTCTGCACTCCTCGGCAAGCGCCACCCATGTCTCTTGTACAGCTGTAACCCATGTCCCTTGTGCGTACACCAGACCCTTCAGGGCGTGCCACCCGACCCCGAGCCATGTGCGACAGAGGGCACTCCTATTGCTCAGGCAGAAGATCGACAGCTTTCTCGAAAAGCGATCTTGTACGACGCGACACCACTAGCCGACGTTGATACTGTCGAAGTGAATGCCTCAGTGCTGCCAATCGGGTCTTGGGGAGCTCGGCAGAACGATTGCGTACCTCTTGGCAGAGATTGATCACCCACCGCAACACCATGCCAACCAACGCTTCGTTGTTGTACCTCTCGCAGTTAATCGCACCGATCGCATAGTCAAGCAATGGACCAAACCCACTAGTGCGGCCGCGAAGTAAAACGAGGATCTCTTCCGGGCGCCCTAAAATTAGTTCTCCAATCGGTAGTCGCGAGCGTAACTCTCCTGCAGCAAATATAGTTGTCCCGGCCATCTCAATGCATTCAGCATTGGGTACGGTTTCAACAAAATCGATCAAATGTTGCTCAACTCCGCAATAAGCTCCGACAACAGACAGATGCCGAAGGAAGTGCGAACTATCCTTCAAGCCGTGCCGAGACAACGTTTTCCAAGTATCCTGAAACACTTCCTTCAAACCATCTCCAAAGAAACGAGCGCCTAAAAACAACACCAGCGTCGCGGGTTGCGAAACGGCAACATCGGCAGCCGACTGGCTAATCACATCCTGTATACATCGCTCGCAGCGAGACCAAAGCGAAAGGAGCCCTGGCCAAAGCTGGCGTTTCTCAGCATCCGTTTTCTGCAAAAGCAGACACTCAAACGCCCGCATCACATCAGCATTAAACGGCGAGTGTACCGCGAATGCACGGCTTAACACAGCATCATAGACACTTGCATCACAACACTCACAAGCCTGAAGAATTAGACCTGCAAGAGCCTTTGAACGCGCCTTGCCAATGGACTCGTGAATTCGGCACCTAGACACACCATGCCTCTTCGCCATATCACTCGACGAGACGAGTCCTGTCTGCAAATGATGCTCAAGCCTCTCGGCCTGCAACTTCGTGCAATACTGCCTTGCGGCGCTGACCATTAAGTCATTGACGTTCACGGAATCAGTGCCGATTCCAACCCCAAGGTCGCGATGAGCGATGGCTAGAGTAGAAATGGCGTCGTTGTCTCCTTTGCTCAGCGGGCGAGCTCGATATTCCCGCTGGTAGCTCTTGATACATTCCTCGATCCAGCGAACCTCACTTGCCGGAATCTTCCCTTCGACGAATTCATTCGCTTGCGAAAGAATCTTGGCGACAGTTTCGCTCGGAATTCCCCACTTGCGGAAGAAGCCTCCCCGATCAGCTACCTTTTTCATTCGCTCCTGGAGGCTGACATCGGCTTGCCGTTCCATGCGTGCCACTCTCCATCTGTTGCGGCCGTACCGGGCTCGAGTGTACTCGTCGGTGGAAGAAAAATCGCGTCAGGGGGGGGGTGACCGCCTCTCCTTTCGACGGACTCTCTTGTTGAATGAGTCGACGCCAGCGTCAGTTCAGCGTCTTAATCTACCCCCATTGGGAGTTGCGTTCATGCAAGCGAGCGAATCCACCTTTCTTGATCATACCAAAGTCTAACGCTCAGCCTCCTGCTAAGGTCAGCCGAAGCAGTGCAATGTCGAGATTGCTACCGGCAGGCCTGAAGAGGCCACTCGCATGAACAGCGAACTGACGCATCGATCAATTAACCCATTAAACCCAAAGGACCAATCCAATGTCAGTTCAAGCAACATTCAAGAACAATTACCTTAGCAAGAAGCGGTGGGTGATCAAGGATCGAGACAATCGGACAGCGCTCTTTGATGGAGAGTTGGCTCCACGTGACACTGACGGCGATCGAGTCACAGTCAGCCTGACGGCTGGCTCGGGCCGATACACTGAAGCGTATTACAAGCATTCTACTACTGTCACGTGGACCCACCGTTCTAACATCGAAGATGGCGACACTATCGACATGACATAGACAACACACTCCACCATGCATTCAGGATGGTGTCACAAAACGTAAGAGCATCGCTCTCGAAGCGTATACTGCCGCTCGTCGGCTAGCATGGCTCAACATACGGTATTCCCAAAACTAGGAGATCAAACGATGAAAACTCTGTTCATTACCTTGATTACCACTTTGACCATCGCAATGGCAGGCGCCATTGCGTTTGCCCGGCATCGGGACATCCAAAAAATCGTCTGGCCAACGAAGGATAAGGCCGTGGTTGTAACGTCAAACCCTTGCCGTAAAGTCTTTGCGTCAAAAAGCGAACCTTGGGCAGAAGGTGGTCCAGTCACCGTGTCGGTCTATTCGCAAAGCACCGACAAACTTCTTCACCAATTCAACATTTCGAAGGGTGACGAACAGAAAATCCAGGCCCCCCTCGGCAATGTCCGCGTCGAGGTTACCACCGATGACTCTGAGAAGACGAACGTCTACCTGCATGTTGAAAGTGATTGATAAATGGTCGACGGCGGCGGGGTGGCATGTTCATCGAGGATCCCCCTTTGAATGGCATGCCCATGGCTTTGCATGGGCATGGTGAGTTGACTCCGCATGCGAGCGCATTCATGGCCACTCAAAGCAGTGGCCCATGGCACCCGGCGCTGGGGGCAGCTTTCCGACGAAATCTCTCAGCCACGATGTTGGGTCAGGTCCCGGACACTCGCGCAAACTGATTCCAGCCACCCCCCAGCCGAAGGTCGTCGCGCTTTCTGACACACACTCGGGGAACGGACGTTCTCTCGGCACGCTCATCAGTCCAAACTTCTTCGAACCGAAACCCGTTCCAGGCTCAGTGCGCGCGTCGTGGCGGCCAGAACGTGACAGTGGCGAGCCCTAGATCGATCGAAGAAGAGGCCGATGGTCTTAGCCTGCGTGAGCCAGGAAGGCTTTGATTCTCGACCAATACTGCTCGCGCCAACTGAGTTCGGTCTCAGGGATCAGGTCCTTCGGCACACCGCGATGCGTCAGCACGAGTTCCGTGCCGCCATCAGCCGTTGGAGTCAGGGTCACAGCCGCCATGGAAAAGATCCCTTCGGGGAACTGTCGGTGGCGCCAGGCCTGAACGATTCGCTGCCCGGGTACGAGATCGACGTTGATCCCCGAGACTTCGTTCCCGCTGGCCGAGAATGTCCCGCCAATCTTGCGACTGATCGTCGCCCGCTTGCCGGTCACGGCTGAGTGCTTCTTCGAGTCTGCGAGAAGATCGTAAATGACCGCCGGTGGGGCGTTGAACTTCACACGCTGCTTGATGGTCTTGCACATCTCGACTTCCCATGCCTGTCGAATGGAGTTGGCTGACAGGAACCGTAGGACTGTCCGCTTGGGGTTGCTCCTCAGGTCTCACCGGCCTGGCGATTCACGTCGCTGGGACGGAACTCCACCCCGCGACCATCCACTGCGGACAGGAACTGATGGATCAGGCCTTCCGGGGCGTTGACGATGTGCTGGGGGCCCGGGAACGTGCCCCCTTTGACATCGGCGATATAGTCCCGGAATCCCTGGACTCGCTCGACCTGGATCGCCTGCTCCATCTTGTAGAGGTCTCGATACTGCTTTGTGTGCCGAGGATAGGGAGGAGCATGACAGCCGAGGATGTCTTCGGCGAACATGAACTGGATGTCGCCGCCGCTGCCGGCACCAATCGACGAAGTGACCAGACGAGTCCGTCTGGAGATTTCCGCAAGCAACTGAGCCGGCACCACTTCCACTTCAACGGCCCAGGCACCCGCTTCTTCGAAGGACTTGATCTGTTCGAAGATCCACATCGCTTCTTCCATCGTTTTGCCGACCGCCCTGAGGCCTCCCGTCCAGGTGCTCAGGCGCGGCACCAGGCCGGCGTGAGCTTCCACGGGAATGCCAGCATCCGAAACGGCCCGAATCAGTTTTGGTCCCCACTGGCACATGATTCCATCGGCGCCAGCCTCCATCGCGATGTAGCCAGCCCGGACCGCCTCGTCCGCAGTCGCAATCTTTGTCAGCCCGATGCAGAACGTCATGAACGTATGCCGTGCGGCTTTTCGCATCGCGATGGCGTCAACTGGATTCGCTGGATCAAACTTGACCTTCAGCGTATCGATCCCCGCCTCTTCGGCCGCCACGGCCTCCCTGGTTGTGAAGGGCATTGTCTCGGTGAGAATCGCTTTGCCCTTCAAGTCCTGAAGGTGTTTCACCGTGTAGTTGCGGGTTGCGTATTCTCCGCCGAGGGTCATCGTTCGGTGGAGTCCTCGCTTGTGCGCGTCTCTGGGCGCGAGCGCGCCAAACGGGTGTTCGTCAGATTTCATGGGTTTCACGGTGATCCAAACAGCGTGGAATGGCTTGTGGCGAAAATGAGATTCTCGATTAGGTCGTCCACTACAAAAGCGTTACGGCTTGATCCCCAGCTGATCGAGGAGGAAGGCATACTCGTAAGCCTTCTCCCGGATCGCCTCATAGCGGGCGCTGGCTCCGCCGTGCCCGGCGTCCATGTTGCACTTGAGGATCAAGGGGTGGTTGTCGGTGTTGAGCGTCCTGAGTTTGGCCACGTACTTCGTGGGCTCGTGGAAGAGCACCTGGCTGTCGTTCAGAGAGGTCGTCACGAGGATGCTCGGGTAGGCCGTCTTCGCCAGATTGTCGTAGGGGGAATACTCGAGCATGTAGAGCCCCGCGGCCTTCTCGTTCGGATTCCCCCACTCGAGATACTCCGGCACGGTGAGCGGAAGCGATTCATCCAGCATGGTGCTCACGATATCGACGAACGGCACCCCCAGATGGGCCACCTTGCACAGATCCGGCCGCTCGTTGAGCACAGCCCCGACGAGCAATCCCCCTGCGCTTTCCCCTTCGATCGCCAGCCGACTGCGTGCGCCGTACTTCTCCGCGACCAGATAATCCGCGCAGGCGATGAAGTCACGAAACGTGTTCTTCTTGTTCATCAGCTTGCCGTCCAGATACCACTGACGCCCCAAGTCACTCCCACCCCGAATGTGGGCCAGAGCGAACACAACGCCGCGATCCAGCAGGACCAGCCGGGCGGCGCTGAAGTCGGCGTCCGTGCTCAACCCGTAGGATCCGTAGCTGTAGAGGAAGAGCGGGGCGGTCCCGTCCTTCTTCAGACCCTTTCGGTAGACGATCGACAGGGGAACTTTGACGCCGTCGTGCGACGTCGCTTCGACCCGCTCCGAGACATAGTTGCTCGCCTCGAACCCTCCCGGCACGGCGGTCTGCTTCAGGAGTTTTCGCTCGCGGGTATTCAGGTCGTAGTCAAAGACGGAGTTCGGGGTCACCAGGCTGGTGTAGGTGAACCGAACGGTGTCCGTGTCAAACTCCGGGTTGTCCCCCAGAGCCGCATTGTAGCTCGGCTCCGGGAACGTGATGCGGTGGTCGGTGCTCCTGGTGAAGTCGTGGACTCGCAGCTGTGGCACACCGCTGACGCGCTCGCTCACGACGGCATGATTCCGGAAGACCGTGATCCCTTCGGTGAAGACCTCCGGATTCGGAGTCCCGAAATCTTTCCAGTGCGCGGCCTCGGTGGCTTCGGGGCGACAGGTCATCCACTTGAAGTTCGTGGCCCCCCCCGCGTTGGTATGGATGTGGAAGGTGCCGTCCCGATGTTCGACGTCGTATTCCGTCCCTTCCCGGCGTTCGGCAAACAGCGTCCATTCGCCCGCCGGGTTGTTCGCGTCCAGGATGTGGAATTCCGTCGTCGTCGAGCTGCGGACTCCATAACGGAGGTACTTGCGGTCGAGCGTGCGGCCGACCTCGACCCGGTACAGTTCGTCCTTCTCCTCGTAGATCAGAACGTCATTCTCCTTCGGCTCCCCCAGCGTGTGGCGGAACAGCCGATAGGGCCGTTTCGCCTCATCCTCGGTGACGTAGAAGACCGTTCTGTTGTCGCCGCTCCAGGCGAATCCGGCGATCCGGACCAGCTTGTCTTCGACCAGCTTCCCGGTCCGGAGGTCCTTGATCGACAGGTCGTACTCCCGGAACCCCGTCGTGTCGGTCATGTACGCGAACAGGTGGCGGTCGTCGGACGTCCCGAGAGGTTCGACCGAAAGGAACTTCAGCCCCTCGGCCAGTTCGTTCACATCCAGCACCACTTCTTCCGGGGCCTCGAGACTCCCCTTCCTGCGGCAATAGATCGGGTACTCCTTCCCCTTCTCGGTCCGGGCGTAGGAGTAATACTCCCCCTTACGGACCGGGACGCTGAGGTCCGTCTCCTGAATGTGCGAGAGGATCTCCTTGTAGAGCGTCTCTTCGAAGGGTTCTAGCCCCTTCGTCACCTGCTCCCGATAGGCGTTCTCCGCCTCGAGATACCGGATGACCTCCGGGTCGGCCTTGTCCTTCATCCAGAAGTACGGATCTTCGATCCGCCTGCCGTGGAAATCGAAACTGTGGGACCGGGTCGGTGCCACCGGGGGGGCCGGCTCCCGGGCGATGACCGCGGAAGCCAGCAGCGCGAGCGCGAAGAGAGTTCGAAGCAACATCGGAATCCATCGAGGGTAGTTGGAACTCAGTCCATGATGACGACTTCGATCGCAATTGGCCTAGATCGGCGTTTCGCTTCATTGGAGATCGAGCCTGCACTCGCAAGAATTTCGTGTGGGAACCGACTCCAGGGAAACTCTGTGCAATGCCGGATCGTGATGGATTGAGGGCCGCCCCCTCCACCTCTTCCTCACGGCCTGCCGATGCGCGGCCCGAAGGAGCGACGCCTCACCAGGCCGCACAAGATGGAGTTTCGCCGGGGGAACGCAAAGGCCTCCTTGGGTTCGCCGGAATTCTGATCGCGGTGCACCTCGCCTTGGGGCTCCTGACCGCCGCCGCGAAGACGCCGACCCACGACGAGTACTGGCACCTTCCCGTCGGACTCTTGAACCTCGCGCACCGCCGGTTCGATTTCGACCTCCTGAACCCGCCCCTCGCCCGGATGTGGTTCGCCCTCCCGCTCTGGGCGAGCGGCGTCACGACGGAGCCGGGGGCCAACCCAGGCGAAACCGGACGGCTGTTCCACGCCGGGCATGTCGACAACTACCGCACGCTGTTCTTCTTCGGGCGGGCAGGGAACGTCCTCCTCTCCTGCGGCCTCGCGTTTCTGCTGTTCCGCTGGGCGCGGTCCCTCTTCGGGCTCCCGGCCGCGGTCGGGACGCTCCTCTTCTATGTCGGCTGCCCCAACATCCTCGCCCACTCCGCCGTCGCCACGATGGACGTTCCGGTCACGCTCGGAATGGCGGGAACGACCTGGGCGCTCTGGCGGTGGATCGAAACGCCGACCTGGAAGCGGGCCGCCCTGTGGGGACTCATCCTCGGGCTCGCGCTGGCGACGAAGTACACCGCCCTCATGATGCTGCCGTTTCCGCTCGTGGCCGCGGCGAACCTGCTCCGGAATCCGGGACCGCGGCGGCAGGTCCTGGGGCAGCTCGGGGCGGGGCTCGTCTTGATGACCATGGTCCTCAACGTCTGCTACCTGTTTCAGAACGTCGGAACGCCACTGAGAGCGCTACCGCTGCAGAGTGCCGCGATGAAGAGGGTGCAGAGCTGGCTTTCCCCGCTCGGAAGCTTGCCGGTCCCTGTCGCGCGGGACTACGTCATGGGGGTCGACCTCCAGCAGCAGATGCTCGAGCACGACCACCCGGTCTTCCTCGACGGCGAGTGGACGCTGGAGGGAGACCTGCGGTACTTCCTGTACGCCCTGGCCTACAAGCTGCCGCATCTCCTCCAGATCGCGATCGTGCTGGGGGCGATCTCCCTCGTCCGGACCTCCCGTCCACTGCGGCTCGCGATGTTCTGGGTTCTAGTTCCGGCCCTGCTACTGATTTCGATTGCCTCGTTCCAGAAGGCGCAACTCGGCATTCGGTACATCCTCCCCGCCTTCCCGGCGCTGTTCCTCTGCGCCGGGGCCGCGCTGGCCCGTCTCGTACCGGGTACGCCGGCCCGCCGCGGGATCGCTCTGGCGGCCCTCGCGTTCGCCGCCGCTCTCCCGCTCCGCCACCACCCGCACCACCTCGCCTACTTCAACGAGTTGGCGGGAGGCCCGGTCGGTGGCCGCAAGCACCTGCTCGATTCCAACCTCGACTGGGGGCAGGACCTGCACCTCGTCAAAAACTGGATGGACGCCCACGGCCAGACGAAGATCCACCTCGCCTACTTCGGCATGGTCGATCCCCACAAGCTCGGGATCGACTATGAAGTCCCGTTCGGCGAGCTCGACCCCGGCTGGTACGCCATCAGCGTGAACTTCGTCGAGGGTCAACCCTCCGGACTTCTGAAGCCCGATGGGTCAACGCTGATCGTGACACCAGGGGCTTACCGGATGTTCCAGAACGAGAAGGCCGCCGAGCGGCTGGGGTACTCGATCGACCTGTTTCACATCACCAACGAGTAGCAAGAGCTGCGGGGGCCGACGGGCCCCGGCCCCCTTCGCGGAGACAACGGCAGCCGGAGATCGCCCCAGAGCCAACGGCTTAGAATCCGGCGCTTCCCTCAGGGACGATGATGATGGTGCCGATGGTTGTGCGGGCGGGGGTGTTGGTTCCCAGGGTATCTTCGACCTGGAACGTTCCCAAGACGCGCGACAGGCTAAAGCCGCCCGTTCCGGTGTTGTCGAGTAATTGGAGCGTCTGCGTCCCCCCGATCACCGTGTCCGACACGGAGACTGCGGAAGTGAACTGGTTGTCGCGAATCCCGAAGACGTGAGTCCCCCCGGTTTGCGTCAGATTCACGCCGCTGGTTCCGCCGTTGAACACGTTGTCCGCGATCAGAAGTCGCAGAGCGCCGGTTGTCAGGGTCAGGCCGACGGCATTCACGGTGTGGGCGCTGAAGGTGTTGTCCGAAATGACTCCGTCGCCGTTCGCGTTGGTGATGCCAACGGCGAACAGGCCCCCGGTCGTCGTGTTCCGGTTGATGTTGAAGTTTCCGATGTCCCCTGTCCCTGCGATGAATCCCCCGTTTCCGCCGGTTCTCTCGTACGCGAGTCCGGAGACCTCGTTGTCGCTCGCCAGGTTGATGGCGTTGGTGGCTCCGGAGGTGCGGACGAGCAGCGGTGCGTCCGTGAATGCCGTGGCCCGCGGCAGCAGGAAGGTCCCCTGGGTGGCCGTGACGAAGTGATCCACCCCTTCGCCGAGGAGCCGCTGGCCGTCCTGCAGGTTGAGTGACGGCTGCGTGAACGTGCTCCCCGCGTGCAGGAACAGGATGTTGCCGACACCGGAGCCGGCCTGCACTTCGGCCAGGGTGTTGTACGGGTTCTCGACGCTGCCGTCGCCGCCCGCGGCCGCGGCGCTGTCGGCGTGCACGACGACGATCGGATTCCCAGTCGACGGGTCGACCAGCAGCTCCTGCTCCGTCGAGGTCTTCTTCTCCGTCGAGATCACGATGTTCGGATCCCGGACCACGCGCGAGCCGAGCTTCGCCGCCAGCGGGTTCGCCTGCCGCCGGCCGTTGGGAACGCCGCCGTAGTGGAGCGAAATGCCCCCCGTGACCGTCGTGTCGAACACCGCGTCGTTCTGGTAGGCGAGGTTGGCGGAGACGTTCTCGCCGAACCAGCTCTCCGCCCGGACGCGGACTCCGTTGGCCGACTGCATTCCGTGATTCGAATAGTGGTAGTAGCCGACGTAGGCGGAGGTCCGCACGTCGTCCCACAGGGAGGGAAGCTGCCGGCCTAGCTCGACATCGCAGCCGTTCATCGCGGCCTGCCGCTGATCGTTGATGATCCGGTCGATCTGAATGTTCTGGTTGACGAACTGCGGATTGACCGCGGCCCCGGCCGTCCGGCCGAAGGACCGCTGCGCGCCGACCGGGATGTAGACGTTGCCCCGGGCTTCCCAGACCGAGCCGAGCGCTTCCCAGCCGAGACCGACCTGGTTGTAGAACCGGGTGTCCGTGCTGCGGCCATCGTAGAAGGCATTGGCGCCGAACACGACGCCGAGGTCCGTCAGCTGCCGAATGCCGGCCCCGAGCTGCCCCTCCCACAGCCCCGCCGCGTCGTAGTTGACGCCGCGGACGTTCACGAAGACCAGCTGGTCTCCGGGAGACTGCCAGGTGGGGATGAAGCCTTCGACGTAGGTGTATCCGTTCTGGTAGCCGACGCCGTTACCGAAGTCGCGGCGAACCGTGAACCGGGGCTGAATCCAGATTGGATCGTTCGGGACGCTCCGCAGGACAGACGGCGCATCCCACCACTCGGCGGGCTCGGTTCTCGGAACCGGCTGAGCCGCCGGCGGGGGAGGAGCGACGGCATTCTGAGCCGCTTCGCCCACGCCGCCTCGACCGTCGTCCTGCGCGACGAGACGCCAGGCGAGATTGTCCTCCTCTCGCCCGCTCTGCAGAGATGGGGACTCAGGGGACTGTCCAAAGCAATGCCCGAAGCCGATTCCGGCCAGGAGAGCCAGGCCGCAAACTCCGCGCAGACCACCCCGCCGTGCCCGCCCAAGAGACATATGCCGCATCCATCGCGAGAGACTGATCCGGAGACGCCCTGACCCTTTGTCTCATTCGGCCAAATCAGCTTCTCCACGAGGTCGCAGGTTCACCCGGCCACCTGATTCGGCCGAGTCCAGTTCTCCTCTCCGGAGCGACCGGAGGAACCGGCAGGGGCAACGCAATCTCGCACCTCGCAGGGTGGCCGGGGGTTGGCGTACCCGGGTCGCGTCAGCGACAAGAGGTTGTTCCGCGAAAGACCTCTCCGCCCTCGGAACGCACCCAGGGCTCAACGCCCACCGGGTCCAGGGCCCCGTCCTGGTCAATACTTCGGGAAGATTGCCGGGCTCGGAAAACGGTCTTCCGGACTGAACGACCCGTCCCCGAGATACTCCTCACGCGGCACGTCCAGCTCCGGCCAGCTCCCAGGCCGGACCCGGACGATTCGTTTCGGGCGGATCCCTTCGATGATGAGGTCGGTGTCGAAACGGATCTGAATGCCGCTGCTCCCCGTCGGCGGTTCTCCCTCCGCCACCTGGACGTCGAGGATCGTCCCCCTGGAGGCCATGTGCGCGGGGCCATAGGCGCCGCCGACGTGTTTCAGCGTGTTCTCCGAGGCGTTCATCACGGCGGAGCCCCCCTTCTTGAAGTCCGCATAGAGGGCAGGGTCCATGCCGCCGAACAGGGTCGCCGTCACGGTCGCCCGGCCGAACTGGCCGTACTCGACCGAGTCGATCCACGCGGGCATCCAGCGGCTGCGGATGAAGGTCTTGTGCAGCTCCGTCTGGCTCTGCGCCGCCCGCTGCATCGCGGCGTCGTCCAGCCAGATGTCCGAGATGTGAAAGCGGGTGAAGATTCCGTCGGGCGTCGGCCGCCAGGTGACGCCGAGCTGCACAGCCTGCCCCTCGAGCGGCTTCTTCCCGCCGGCGGGCCAGGCCCCCTCGGCGATCAGTTCCGGGACCGTGAGGCACTCGCGGCCGCGCCAGATCCGCGTGGCGGCATCGAAGGTCATCTTCTCGTCGGCCGCCTCGCCGCCCCCCCCCTGTTTCGGCTCGCGTTTGGCGATGATCATCCCGGCATTGTTCTGGACATCCACCTCTTTCAGCTTCCAGACCAGCCCCTCGCGGAGGCAGTGGCTCGGCTCGTCTTCCAAGAGCAGGACGTGGTTCTCGGCAGGGGACGTCCCCGCGCCGCTGTAGCCCGCGTTCTTCTCCCGGTTGTTGACCGGCAGGACCGGGACGGCCGAAACTTTCGGGTCCGGAGGGAGAAACGCCCGCGCGTGCAGCACAGTCCCCAGCGGGATGTCCCGCAGTTCCGCCGGCGCGCCGTGGTAGCGGACGACGCCGTAGGGGAGCAGGGCGAAGGGATGGGGGGCGTTCCGGAAGTAGGTCCCCGCCCCCTCGACGCGGAGGCTGCCGCGGCGGTTCGCGTGGTCGACGAAGACCAGCTCTCCGCGGTAGGCGAGCGCCTCCGCCAGCGGCGGAAACTTTCCGGCTTCGGGCCGGAACGGCTCGTCGGCGAAGCCGGCAGCGCAGGAAACGAGTGCAAAGACCCCGGCGGCGAGAACCAGAGAGAGGCGTGTCATAGATCGATCACCTTGTTGCTGTCGCCGAACTTGTCGGTCTCCACTCCCATCCGCTGGGCCATCAGGAGGAGCAGGTTGCTCATGTGGGCGTCACCGTTCGCCGGGCGGCTGCAGAGCGAATAGTGCTCGCCCGGCTTGTCGAGCTGGTATCCCTTGAAGTGCCTCTGGTTGAAGTCGAGATGGCTGCCGTGCTTGAGACCCAGGTCCGAGCCGCCGGCGAGCACCAGCGGCAGGTTGGCGTTGCCGTGGCTGTGGCCATACGACATGCCGCTGCCGAAGAGGGACATCGTCGTCCCCAGGAGCGGCTTGCCGCCGAGGTCGGTCGTCTCCGCGAGCCGAGACAGGAAGTAGCTGTACTGCTCGATGGCGAAGGTGTCGTATTTGGTGAGTTTTTCCATGTAGCCCGGATCGCCGCCGTGGTGGCTGAGCTGATGCCGCGACTCGGTGATGCCGATCTCGGGGATGGAGAAGGCATCCCCCTCGCCCCCGAGGCTGAAGGTGGCGACACGGGTCACGTCGGTCTGGAAGGCGAGCACGATCAGGTCATAGACGGTCCGGAAGTAATCCCCGGCCATCGTCGCGGCGACGTCGCGATTTGTCCGCTTGCGGTCGGCGTCGGAGATCGTCGGGAGGGGGGTATCGAGCCAGGCGTCGGCCCGCCGGGTGCGGATCTCGGCCTCGCGAACGGAGGTGAGGTACTGGTCGAGGCGTCCCTTGTCGGCCGCGCCCATCTGCTGCTCGAGGCGGCGGACTTCCGCGAGGTTGTCATCGAGGACGCTCGCCTTGCGGCGGAGGGCCCGTCGCTGGGCCGCGGTCCCTCCCTTCGGGGCCTCGAACATCGAACCGAAAATCTCGCTGCAGCGGCGGAGGGCCGGGAGGCCGACGCCGTCCGCGGTCCAGGAGAGGGAGTTCCCCGTGAGGGCGACCTCCAGCGAGGAGTAGCGGGTGTGCTGGGCGGTCACCTCGGCCATCTTCTGATCGATCGAGATCGTGTTCCGATCCGACGGGCCGAGCTTGCCGCCGGTCAGCCAGACCGAGATGCAGTTGTGGTGATGGCTGAGCGCCCCCGGATGATGCAGGCCGCTGATCGGAGTGATGACGTCGCGATGTTTTTCGAGGGGCTTCAGAGACCGGGAGAACTGGTAGTCCTTGCCCGGGGTCGTGATCTGATAGTTGAGCGAGTGGACGCCGTTCGCCAGGTAAATGAACGCCGCCCGCCGGGGGGAGTCGGTCCGCTCCGCCGCGTGCAGCGGGATCATGCACTCGAGAAACGGGAGCGAGATGCAGGTTCCCATGGCCCGGAGCGCGTGGCGGCGATCGATCAGCCAGGACTGCGAAAGGAAACCACCCATCGAGATTCTCCTTGGGGCGTCGGGTGCGGGGGGCGGCTTGTCAGCCGGATGGTTCGGGGAGGGCAGGGCGGGACAGCACTCAGCGTTTACGGATCAGATCGGACAAGGCAACGGCCCGGATGATGTCTTTGACCCGGTAATCGTTCTTTTTCGCTTCGGCCGCGATCGCCTTCAGGTCGTCCTGGTCATCCACGGTCAGCACCCGGCGGAGGGCGTACGTGCAGAGGTGTTCGATGAAGCCCCGGGCGATCCGGTCGCGGTCCTCGATCAGCAGACGTTTGAACTGGACCGCATCCTGGAACGGGCGGCCGTCTGGGAGCACCCCCGTAGGATCGACCGGCGGGTCTTCCCCGGTCCCGGCGGCGACCCGCTCGCGGGTCCGCCACTGGCCGATAGCGTCGTACTGGTCGAACGCGAAGCCGAGCGGATCGATCCCCCGATGGCAGGCGGCACAGCTCGCGTGTTGGGCATGTGAGGCCAGCTTCTGGCGGATGGTCGCCTTGGGACTCTGCGGCGGGTTGGGCTCGATCGGATCGACGTTGGCCGGCGGAGGAGGGGGCGTCTTGTTGAAGATCGCCTCGCTGAGCCAGACGCCGCGATGGACCGGGCGATGCCGCGTCCCGTCCGAGGTCAGGCCAAGGACCGCCCCCATGGTCAGGAGCCCGCCGCGATGATCCTCGGGCCTCAGCGAGACCCGCTGGAAGCGGTCCGTCTTCGGCTCCGGCAGTCCGTAGAAGTCGCAGAGCCGGGCATTGGCCAGGGTCCAGTCGGAATCGAGGAAGTTCTCGAGAGGGAGGTTCTTCGCCAGCATCTCTCGAAAATATTCGACCGGCTCCGCCTGCAGGCTCGTCTCGAGCCAGTCGTCGTAGCCGGGGTAGAGCTTTCGATCGGGGGGGAACATTCCGACGCGGTGCAGCTGCAGCCACTGCCGCGAAAAATCGTCGACGAAACGGCCGAACTTTTCGTGCGCGAGCAGCCGGTCCACCTCGTTCTTGAGCCCCTCACCGTTGAGGTTGCTCGCTTTGGCTGTGGCGAACAGACCGTCGTCGGGCATCGAGCTCCAGAGGAAATAGGAGAGCCGGTTCGCGAGTTCCGCGTCGGTCAGCCGTTCGCGGGCCGCCGGGTCTCCCTCGACGAGGTAGAGAAAATTTCGAGAGGTCAGCACGCTCTGCATCGCCCCGCGGTAGGCTTCGGCCGGCTTCTCCCCCGCATGACATTCATCGCGGTACGACTGCAGATAATCCGCCAGCTCCTCCGGCTTCACCGGCCGCCGCCAAGCCCGCTCGGCGAACCGCTGCAGATGCTCTGCGACGACCTCGGGAGCAGCATCCTCGGCGGGGATCACGCCGAGCCGGCGGGACTTTTCGGCGTCGGTCTCCAGCGGTCCTTCCCATTCGATCCAGTCGAGGATCACCGTCGAGAAGATCCCGTTCCCCTTGTCGTCGAACATCTGCGGGGCGCTGGCATTCAGCAGGAGCGTCTCGCTGCTGTGGGTGAACAGGTACGCCCCCCGGCTGGAGAGGGCATTGCGGAACGCCGCGCCCGCTCGTCGGTCGACGACATTGGTCGCCACGACGCAGAAGTCGAGCGTCATCGGCATCTCGAGCGAGACCTCGAACTCGTACACCTGCGGATGATCCTCCGGCGCCGTGATGTCGAACTCGATCAGGCCATCGACCGTCTCTTCACCGGTCGACTTGCCGATGCTGAGGTGCGCCGGCTGCCCGCCGACCGGGCGGATTCCGCTCGCCTGCAACCTGAGCCGATACAGCCCGCTGTGCTCCGGGCCGGTCTTTCCGAACCAGTGTGGGGAGAGGGCATTCTGGTTCGAGCCGGGATACAGCAGATACCGGAGCGGCCGCTTGATGCCGAACCGGTCCAGGGCCTCCTGCTGCTTCTTCCCGCCGTCGTACCGCAGGTCCGCGGCGGTCTTGTGAACCTTGCGGGCCGGGCTGGAGACCGCCGGGAAGGCCCGGTCCAGGACCGTCTCTGCCGCGCGGTAGTAGCGGTCGACATGCGACGGTGAGAGGGAGAGCTCGGACCCGATCCGCTCGAAGCCGTGCCACAGCGTGTCCTCGTTCAGCTCCCCCGGCTTGGCGGGATCGTAGCGGACGCCGAGCAGGTCATAGACCGTGTTCTGATACTCTTTGCGGCTCAGCCGGTAGTGCGCCACGGCGGGCCGGGCCGCCATCCGCGCCGCCCGCCCCTCTTTGAGCCGCCCGTCGAGGTCCGCGACGAACGCCGTGATTTCCGCCTGGGTCGGCTGCGGTTCCTTCTCGGGGGGCATCGCACCGCTGTTGAGCTTGTCGAGGGCCTCGGCCCAGTGATGCGTATCGGTCCCCGCCCGGAAATCGCGCGAGAGCCGGTCGAAGCGGATGTCCCCCTCTTCCTTCTGCGGCCCGTGGCAGCGGAGGCAGTGCTTCTCAAGGAACGCTTCGAACGTGTCCGCCCCCCGGGCGGAACCGGTGGTACCGAAACCGGCGAAACCGATGCCGACGGCGATGAGCCAAAGTGTCCGAGCCAGCATCAGATCCGCCCCCTGTCGCTCTCGATCGGCTTTCGCGGCTGTCACGTCCAGCCCCATCCCCGACGCGTCCCGTCCGGCTCCGACGAGCGAACTCGCCGTGCCGTTGGCCGGCCGCGTTCCTCAGTCTAGCCGGTGATCTCTGTGCCGCCGAGCTTCGCTTCCGACTTCCTGCGGGGAGAGGCCAGAGCGGCCCTGCACCACCACCGGAGCATGGTGGCTCGCAGGCACCATGCCTAAGAAGCTGTTTCAGAACCGCGTGCAGGACTGACGCGGCCGGGTCAACCGGACGCGTGGTTACGGAGCTTCCACCCCGGTCCAGCGGGCCGCTGGCGGGTCCAGCACGCTGCTGGCCGCCGGAGGCCATGAGCGCTCGAGAACCATGGACCACGTT